>Ga0208492_1000009_pt1 | contig 421671 bp, 332 predicted proteins | sample Subbioar_CSW14AB_FD_184820 | JGI IMG/M metagenome (GOLD analysis project Ga0208492, IMG submission 184820) | Serpentinite rock and fluid subsurface biosphere microbial communities from McLaughlin Reserve, California, USA - CR12Mar_CSW14AB (SPAdes) | ecosystem: Environmental > Terrestrial >...
AGAGGACCAGGTGATCATTTGTTTGAGCGGAAGAGGCGATAAGGATCTGGCGACGTATATGACAGCCATGGAAGGAAGAATTTAGAATCAAGAATACAGAAGTTAGAATTTATGAGCAGAATAAAAGATTTGTTTCAACGCAAAAGCAATCAGGTACTGAATGTGTATTGCACAGCAGGTTATCCGCAGTTGAATAGTACATTGGAGGTGATGAACGCATTACAGACAAATGGTGCTGATTTAATTGAATTGGGTATGCCGTACAGTGATCCGTTGGCTGATGGTCCGGTGATACAGCACAGCAGCACCATTGCTCTTGCAAATGGTATGACCATTGAAACACTGTTTGCACAATTGAAAGATGCACGAAAAGAAATTACAGTTCCCATTATTTTAATGGGCTACATGAACCCGGTGTTGCAATATGGTTTCGAACGTTTTTGTAAAGAGGCAGCCGCAGTTGGTGTAGATGGGTTGATCTTACCTGATTTGCCGGAGTATGAATTTGAAACCGAGTATGGTGCCATCATCAAAGCAAATGGATTGGATTTTATTTTCCTTGTTACACCGGAAACGAGCGAAGAGCGTATCAGGAAACTCGACAGTTTAAGCACTGGCTTTTTATATGCCGTTTCATCCTCTTCTACAACAGGCAGTGATAAAAACATGACCGATGTAAATGCATACCTGCAAAAACTAAAAGCCATGCAGTTGAACAATCCGGTGTTGGTGGGTTTTGGTATTAAGGATAAGCAAACATTTGATACGGCTTGTGCTAATGCAAACGGTGCTATCATCGGTACAGCGTATATCAAAGCACTGGAAGGAACAGCTGATGTGGCAGCAACAACAAAAGCATTTTTAGAAGGAGTGTTGAAATGAATTTAGCAATTGTAAAATACAACGCAGGTAACATACAGTCGGTGCTGTTTGCATTGGAACGCTTGGGCGTTGATGCAAAAGTGACGGACGACCAAGACGAATTGTTTGCTGCTGATAAAGTGATCTTTCCCGGAGTGGGTGCTGCACGCAGTGCCATGGATAGTTTGAAGGAGAAAGGACTGGATACGATCATTAAACAGCTGAAGCAACCGGTGCTGGGCATTTGCGTAGGCATGCAGTTGTTATTTGAACATTCGGAAGAAAGTGATACGGAATGCTTAGGTATTATTCCGGCAAAGGTGAAGTTATTCCGCAGCGAAGAGATCAGCCAGGATATTCCCATCAAGGTTCCGCAGGTTGGGTGGAATGATATTTACAATTTAAAAACTGATCTGTTTAAAAATGTACCGGAACATAGTTATGTGTATTACGTACACAGCTATTATGCAGAAATGAATCCGTACTGTATTGCAACTACCAACTATGGTTTGGAATATGCAGGTGCAGTGCAGAAAGATAATTTCTACGGTGTACAGTTTCATACAGAGAAAAGTGCAAAGGTGGGAGAGATGATACTCGCCAATTTTTTGAACGGGTAGCTGGTTGAAATGAAAAATGAATAATTAAAAATTAAAAATCAGGAATGCAGATAATACCAGCCATTGATATTATAGACGGCAAGTGTGTGCGTTTAACCGAAGGCGACTATGCACAAAAGAAAATTTACAACGAACATCCTTTAGAAGTTGCCAAGGAATTTGAAGATGCAGGATTGCAACGTTTGCACTTGGTTGATCTGGATGGTGCAAAAGCCGGTGCGGTTAAAAACTGGAAAGTGCTGGAGACGATTGCTGCAAAAACCTCACTGGTGATTGACTTTGGCGGCGGTATTAAAAAAGCAGAAGATGTAAACATCGTCTTTAACTCCGGTGCTGCATTGGCAACAGTAGGAAGTATTGCGGTGAAAGATGAAGCAACTTTTGTAAGCTGGTTGCAGCAGTTTGGCGCCGCTAAGTTTTTATTGGGCGCTGATGTGAAGAATGAAAAGATTGCTGTAGGTGGCTGGTTGGAAACAACGGATATCTGGATCTATGATTTTATTGAGAAATACATCAATCACGGCGTACAGCAAATCTTCTGCACTGATGTAAGTAAAGATGGTCGCCTGGAAGGCCCATCAACTGAACTCTACAAAAACATTCTGCAGAAATTCCCGCAGTTGCATTTTATTGCCAGCGGCGGTGTAAGCTCCATGCAAGACTTAGATGAATTAACAGATATCGGTTGTACAGGCGTAATTGTGGGTAAAGCAATTTATGAAGGCAGAGTAACGTTGAATGATTTGAAGAAATTTTGAGAGATGGCTGATTTATGATTTAACCTTCACTCTAGACTGCGCTCAATTGACTGCAGCATCCTTCGACTCCGCTCAGGATTACTCAGGACTCACGTTTCACGACTAACGATTTCTTCCAAACCTTTTCTTCACCACATCCGCCAACTGCATGGCATCGGGTGTAAGTTTTAATGCAAATACAGCAGCAATAAAAATACCGGCGAATAAACTGCTCCGCAGGAAAACACCTGTCCAGCCGTTCATGCTGTTAAACAGATAATAGCTGATGAAATAAGCAGCGGCACCTGTTGCAAGTGCAAGTATGGTTTTACTGCTGAAAGGCTGCAGTTTATATTTCCGCAGCAGGAATACATAACGGATGGCATTGTAAATAACAAACGAAATAAGGTTGGCGTACGCACTGCCCACAATGCCGTATTGCTTAATGAGGAAATAGTTTAACGGCAGAATCAGCAATATTAAAATCACACCGGTGAAAAACTCAAATCGCCAGTGAATAGAAGTCGCAATGATTTGTCCGTTTACACCTGTGCCTGCATCGATGAGTTTGGTAATGCCCAACACAAATACCACCATCAGTCCGGCTTTATAATCGCCTTGTATTTTCAACAGATCAAATGCATCTTCCACGTTCAGCCAAACACCAAGAAAAATAAATAATCCGAGCAGTAAGAGATTGATGGAAGTACGCTTGTACAGCCGTTCAATTTCTGCAAGGTTTTTATTCTTCCATGCAATCGATAAAGCAGCGATGGTAACGGCAACAATGCTGCGTTGCGGTACTTGAATAAGGTTAGCGATGTACGATGAAAGATTGTACACACCGGTATCTTTTATACCATTTTCACTTACGCTGGAAATGATGATACTGTCGGCTACCTGCGAAAGAATCATAATGAGGGAGCCGCCATATACATAGCTCGATAGCGCAACCATCTTTCCTTTGAACTTCTTCGTAACCCGGCTTTGTTTGAATGTAAAATGCAGATCACCTGCCCGTTTGAGGTAAAACAAAAGGAACAGCGCAATTACAATAAACATTAACGAGAATAACTTGATGAAACCATCAAATTCAACCAGATTATAAAAGAAGAGTAATACAAGTATCAACGTTAGCAAACGCAAACCTGTTTCCCGTAAAAAGTTGGAATAAATGGTTTTTTGATAGGTCCATGCAAAACTTTCCAGTATGGAAAACAGCAATGTGCCGAAACCAAATAAAAAGGTCCAGTGATAATAATCAACAAAAATAGGAGAGCGTGCACTGAACTTTTGAACAATCAATGGTTCAAACAAAAGTCCGCCGGCAATCACCAGCAAAAAGCCCAGTATTGGAATCAGCAGCAGCCATGTGTACAGGTCATTCTCTTTCTTTTCCAGGTTGTCTTTGTAATACGGAAAGAATTTGTACACCACCGCCACTACACCAAAAGCCGATACCGCATACATGAGCTGTCCAACATCAAAAAACAAACGGGTCAAACCGTACTGTTCCGGTGTAAATGCATGTTCGCCGCTGCGGATAAAAAACCAGGTATTGATAAAGCCAATAAAGAAGCCAATATAAATGACGATACTGGAGAGGATGGCTTGTTTCCTGATTTGTCCCATTTAGTTTAAGGTAGAAGGTCAAAGGTAAAGGGTTTAGGGAAGAAGGTCAAAGGTATAGGGAAGAAGGTTGAAGCAGAGCATGCATTCTGTTTTTCTTTAATCATATGCCTTCAGCCTTTCACCTACTTAACCTTCTTATAGTTTACATAAAAATTCTTGTCCATCAGTTTGCTCAGGTCTTCGCCGGCATTAAAGTTGGTACGCATCTGTTGCCAGTTTTCGGTTGCCAGCATCAATCCGTATTTGCCATTGCTGTTGCCGGGTAAACGAATGGGCATGTTAAAACCTTTTACACAATTGCTCCAGCGGTAATACAAAATCTGGCTGTTGTTTTCTGTGCTCAGGTAATATTCTAGTGTTGGTACCTGCGTGGTGCGCAGGTATTGATCGAACATTTTTGAAAGATTGTATCCTGTGCGTTTCGATATAAAATCTTCGATCTGTGCCGATGTAACGGTTTTGTGATAATACTTTTCATTCATATCACGCAGCAGCAAACGGAACGTACTTTTGTCGCCGATAATCTGGCGCACCATGTGAATCATGTTGGCGGCTTTCGGATACATATCGCCACTGCCTTCATTATTCAAATTGTATTTACCAATAATGGGGCGGTCGTTACGGATGTTGCGGCGGATGCCTTGCAGATATGCATTGCCTGCTTCTTCACCATACAGATAATCGGTGTACAATGTTTCGCTGTAGTTGGTAAAACCTTCGTGTACCCACATATCGGCAATATCTTTACTGCTGATGTTGTTGCCGTACCACTCATGTCCGCTTTCATGGATAATAATGAAATCGAATTTCTTGCCCCAGCCGGTACCGCTTAAATCATTACCTCTGTATCCATTCATATATTCGTTACCGTAAGCAACCGCACTCTGGTGTTCCATACCCAGGTGATGGCTTTCCACAAGTTTGTATCCATCTTCATAAAAAGGATAAGGTCCAAACCAATATTCAAATGCACGCAACATGGGCTTCACCTGTTCAAATTGTTTTTTTGCTTTCTCAAGATTATAATCGAGTACATAATAATCCAGATCGAGTTTCCCTTTTTCGCCTTGCAATGTATCGCTGAAGTGTACATACTTGCCTACGTTCATGGTTACATTGTACAGGTTGATGGGTTGCGTAACAGCCCATGTCCATGTTTTATGTCCGTTGCCATCATTGGTTACATTTTGCAGACGGCCGTTGGAAATATTCATTAATGTATCAGGAGTAGTAACGCTGATGGTTACACCGTTATCCGGTTCATCGCTCTGATGATCTTTACAAGGCCACCAAACGCTTGCACCTAAACCCTGGCAGGCAACGTTGATCCATGGGTTGCCGTTTTTATCTTTCTTCCACACAATACCACCATCCCAGGGTGCACGTAAGGCAGGCTTTGGTACACCGTGATACACGATACGTAATTCATGGGTGCCGCCAGCAGATGCTGCAGATTTTGGAAGACGACCTTTGGGGATATCGATAAACCAAGCGTTCCCGTCTCTGCGGAAAGTCATGCTTGTTCCATTCAAAATAGCACTGTCGATGATTAAAGGGTTTTGCAAATCGATCTGCATTTGTTTGCCCGGCTTTTTAACAAGGCGAAACGAAATAACGGTTGTGCCGCTGATGGTAAACTTATCAAAGTTGGGAGTTACAGCCAGGTCGTACTTCAACACATCCCACCACACACGTCCCGGTGTAATGCTGCCACGTAACGTATCTTGTTTGGTAAACGTTGTTTCGTTTTCTAATAACTGGGCGTTGGCTGTTGATACAATTGTAAAAAAGCAGAACAGGCACAGAAGCAAATGATTTTTTTTCACCGGGAATTATTTGAGGCTAAATTTAGCAGGAATTATTTATGTACAAACCGGAAAATATACAAAAGCCACTTCGGTGCATGCTAACGGCAGGCTTTGCTGTAATACTGCTGCTTTCGTGCGGGAAACGCCGGCAGAACGACGTCCATTTTTTCAAGTACAACGAGGTGAGCGGTATCAGCTCTCTTGATCCGGCGTTTGCAAAAAGTCAGAGTGTTATCTGGGCTACTCATCAGCTGTACAGTACATTGGTGGAAACAGATGAACAGTTGCACATTGTTCCATCGGTAGCAAAAAGCTGGGACATCAGTACAGACCGTTTGCAGATCACGTTTCATTTGCGGAATGATGTGTTCTTTCATGACAATGCTGCGTTTGCAAATGGAAAAGGAAGACGAGTTGTTGCAGCCGATGTGGTATACAGTTTTCAACGATTGATAGATAAGGCAACGGCAAGCCCCGGTGCTTGGATTTTCAATAACCGTATTGATACGGTAAAAGGTTTTGAAGCATTGGATGATACAACTTTCCGCATCAACCTGCAGAAGCCGTTCGTACAGATATTGGGCGTACTAAGTAATGTGTATTGCTCCATTGTGCCGAAAGAAGTGGTAGAAAAGTATGGTGTTGATTTTCGCCGTAACCCTTGCGGCAGCGGACCTTTTCAATTGAAAGCATGGGAAGAAGGACAGGCCTTGATACTGGAACGTAATCCGAATTATTTTGAAACAGACAGTACCGGTAAACGTTTGCCGTTTGTGGATGGTGTGAAAGTAAGTTTTCTCGATAGCAAGGCCAGTGAGTTTATGGAGTTCAGGCAAGGCAACCTGCATTTCATTAATGATATTGATGCATCGTTTAAGGATGAAGTGTTGAGTAAGAAAGGAGAGTTGCGTGATAGCTGGAAAGGAAAAGTTGTGCTGAATAAACATCCTTATCTCAACATCGAATACATTGGTATTTTGGTTGATTCAACCAATCCATTGGTAAAGAATTCGCCGTTGAAATTAAAAGCAATCCGCCAGGCAATTAATTATGGATTCGATCGCAGGAAAATGATGTTGTACTTGCGCAACTCCATTGGTACGGCTGCTGAAAGCGGATTTATACCAACAGGCTTACCCAGCTTTGATTCAGCTGTTGTAAAAGGGTACAGCTACAATCCGCAAAAAGCAAAAGCACTGTTGAAGGAAGCAGGTTTTGGTAACGGCAAGCAAGTGCCCGAAATAAAATTATTGACTATTCCTATTTATGCCGACCTCGGCAGCTACATTGCCCGGCAGTTGCAGGATATTGGTTTGAATGTAAAAGTGGAAGCGGTACAAAAAAGTTTATTGCTTACGCAAACGGCAAAAAGCGAAGCTTTATTTTTTCGTGGCAGCTGGATTGCCGATTATCCCGATGCAGAAAATTACCTGAGTGTATTTTACGGCAAGAACCCGGCGCCACCGAATTATACCCGTTATAAAAATCCGGTGTTTGATGTGTTGTATGAACAATCAACAAGAGAACCAAACGATTCAATCCGGTATAGTCTGTATCAGCAAATGGATCAACTAATCGTGCAGGATGCACCTGTTGTGCCGTTGTGGTACGATATGGTGATTCATTTAGTACAAACGAATGTAAAAGGTTTTCGGCCTAATGCATTAAACTGGCTGGAGCTGCGGAGAGTGAAATTGTTGTAGTTTCTGGTTTTTAGTTTTTTGTTTATAGTTTAATTACGTCTGTTTGAGTGCTAAAACAAAACGTGAACAGTTGGGTTTGAACAACGATAAACAATAAACCAGAAACGATAAACCTCTAATTCTTCCTCATCTTATTCTTAAACACTTTTTCAAACTTTTCCAGTTTGGGTTTAATCACGTAATAGCAATAAGGATTTGTATTCTTGTTGAGGTTGTAATAATTCTGGTGATAGTTTTCAGCTTCACTGTAATTCTTGTACTGCTCAATGGTTGTTACAATCGGTTTGCTGAAGGCACCGCTCTTATTGAGTTCTTCTTTGTAATGCTCGGCTTTTTGTTTTTGTTCGGCGTTATGATAAAACACAGCGCTGCGGTATTGCGGCCCTTCATCATTACCCTGTCTGTTTAAGGTAGTAGGGTCGTGTGTTTGCCAGAAAATTTCCAGCAACTCATCGTAACTTATTTTTTTAGGGTCGAATACGATCTGTGCTACTTCTGCATGGCCGGTTGTTTTGCTGCACACTTCTTCGTATGTAGGATTAATAACATGTCCGCCGCAATAACCGCTGCTCACTTTTAATACGCCTTCCACCTGTTGAAATATGGCTTCCACACACCAGAAACAGCCAGCACCAAATGTAGCTGTATCGGTACCGGTTTCTTCGCTGCCTTTGCTGCCGGTAAACGCAACAGTCGAAATTTTATCGCTCATAGTTTTATTATTCGGTTCGCTGGTAACGCAGGAAAAAAACTGAAACGATCCTGCTATTGTCAAAATGCTCAAGAGAAATTTACTCCACATATCGTTCGTTGTTTTTTGCAACATGTAATTTACGTTCAAAATTGTGCCGAAAGATTTCTGTTGATTGTTGCCGGGGCGACAATTTACAGATTTTATACTTGCTTTAACGAATTTGTCTATTTTTCCAACCGGAACTAACTGAATAACTAAACGTTGTATGGAATTAAGTTTTCACCCCTCGCTATATCTCGGAATCATCCTTACTATGGGGCTTTCGTGGACCATTGTGTACCTGCTGGTTATTTACCGTTCGTTTAAAGATAAAATGTGTGGTATGCCGTTTATTGCACTGGCGTTTAATACCAGCTGGGAGTTTTTGTATTCATTTGTTTTTCCAATGAAGAATAATCTAATGCAGAATATCATAAACCGTGTTTGGTTCGGGTTTGATGTACTGATTTGTATTTCCTTCTTTTTATACGGCGCACGTAATTTGAAGCAGCAACAAAAGAAATGGTTTCCTGTTTACATTGTTGCGGTGTTTGCTGCTGCGTATTCTTTATTGTACAGCTATCATGTTGCCGAAGGATTGGCAGCTATGACGTACAGCGCTTTTATTACAAACATGGTAATGTCTGCTTTGTTTATTGATCGGTTGTTGAAACAGCGGCAAATTGCCGGACAATCAGCCGGTATAGCCTTCTTTAAAATGCTGGGCACACTTGCGGCATCGTTGGTGTTACTTACAGGCTATTCAGCGTTCTTGCAAATTACAGGGCTTGTTTGTTTGGTGCTCGATGTTAGTTACATCGTGCTGTTGTATCGTTTGTATCAGCAGAAAGGGCTCAGCTTTTTTAGCCGTAAAAAACGAAGCACAAGACTGGCTAGTGCTTCATAAAATTCAGTTCACCTGCTTTAATGGCAACCGGTAAATCGTTTTCCTGTGGTGGAATTGGACAGTTGTACCCGGCTGTGTAAGCACAATACGGATTGTACGCTTTGTTGAAATCGATTGTGTAGGTATTATTGATGATATCTTTTAATACAAGATCGATATAACGGCCGCCACCATAGGTCTCTATACCCGAGGTTTTGTCCGTAAACGGAATAAACAAGTAGTCTTTGTATTTATCCGAACTCATTAAGTTGCGGGATTGGTACACCTGCAAGGTAATGGCGGTGTCGTGCAACTGAAAACGTAATACACCAAAAACCCTGTATTGCTTCTTTTCTTTTCCGGATGTGTTCATCCAAAACCAGGGACTGTTTTCTTTTAGTTCAAACGCAGCAGTTATCCGGTATTCCTTGTTAACAAGGTAAAACTTCATCTTTTCCTTGTCTGCACCAGTAACCACTTCATGTTCGGCAACATATTTTTTAAGAAAAGCAGTTACAGAATCTTCGTAACCCGTTTGTGCTTTTGATAAGAAGGGGATGAACAGTAAAACAAGTAAACAATAGCGCATATCCTGTGTTATTTGCAGCAATATTAAGAAACTGCCGCAAATGTACTCATCAAACCTTGCAGCTGCCTGCATTGCAGCCGAAGTGAGTGACACAAGGAACGGGGAGAAGAATTACCTTTGCCGGCAACAAAAAAGTGGTTTGAAGTGATTAAGTTTTTTCCGGAATCGGCATTAGTGCAGTTGGAGTTTGATAAAGTAAAGGCATTGTTGTTTGAGCATTGCAAAACGGAGTATGCAAAAAACAAAGCGCAAAACCTGCGCATCCATACCCGCAAAGAATACATACAACTGGAGTTGCAGCAGAGTTATGAAATGATGCTGATTCAGCAACAGGGACAATATTTTCCGACCGATTATATTCTCAATCTTACCAAAGAATTAAAACTGCTGAGTATTTCGGGCGCAGTGTTAAGCGAAGAGCAGTTTATGCAGTTGCGTAAACTGGCCGAAAATATGCAAAGCATTTTCCGTTGGTTTGATAGTGATCGCCGGTCGGCTTACCCGGCATTGGTACAGGTAATTGAAGGAACGTATTACGAGAAAGTAATTCTGGAATTGATTGATGATGTACTGGACAGCACCGGTGTTGTAAAAGACGATGCCAGCGATGAGCTCAGCAGCATTCGTATGAATTTGTACCGCAAACGCAACGAATTGCGCCGTGAGTTTGAAAAGGTGTTGAAGAAATTACAGAAACAGGGTTACGTAGCAGATATAGAAGAGTCGTTTTTAAGCGGCCGAAGAGTAGTGGCCTTGTTTGCAGAACAGAAACGCCAGGTAAAAGGCATCTTGCATGGCGAAAGCGAAAGCAGACGAACCGTGTTTGTTGAACCCGAAGAAACCATAGAACTGAACAATGATATTTTCAGTTTAGAAAACGAAGAACGCAGAGAAGTGTACCGCATTTTGCGTGAGCTTACACAACAGCTTTCGGTGTATGCAGCCTTACTTACAACTTATCATACCATTTTGGGTGAGTATGATTTTATTCGTTCAAAAGCAAAGCTGGGTGTGGATATGCAGTCGAATTATCCCATGCTTACCGATAAAGCGGTGATTCAACTGAAAGATGCGTATCATCCCTTGTTGCTATTGTACAACAAGAAAAATCAAAAGCCAACGATACCTACTCAAATCCGTTTGGATGAAAAGAGCAGGATACTGGTGATCTCTGGTCCGAATGCCGGTGGTAAAACCGTAACCATGAAAACCGTGGGCTTAATGCAGCTGATGGTGCAGAGTGGTTTGCTGGTGCCGGTACATCCGGAAAGTGAGTTTGGTATTTTTAAACAGATCATGATCCACATCGGCGATACGCAAAGTATCGAATACGATCTGAGTACATACAGCAGTCACCTGTTACACATGAAGCATTTCATGGAAACAGCTAATGGCCGCACACTGTTCTTTATTGATGAGTTGGGTAGCGGTAGTGATCCCAACCTCGGCGGTGCATTTGCCGAAGTGATTATGCAGGAGCTGGTAAAGAAACATTCGCTGGGTATTGTTACTACGCACTACCTTAATTTAAAAGTCATGGCTAATCATACACCGGGTATTATTAACGGTGCTATGAGTTTTGATGAAAAGAGTTTACAGCCATTGTATAAACTCATCATTGGTAAACCCGGCAGCTCTTACACGTTTGCTATAGCAGAACGTATTGGTCTTGATAAAAAACTGATTGACCGTGCACGTGCATTGGTTGATGAGGATCATTTCCGCTTAGATAAGTTACTCAATACAGCAGAGAATGATTTACGGCAGGTGGAGAAAAAAGAAAAGGAGTTGAATCGTTTGCTGAAAGAAAATGAACGTTTGAAGCGGGAAATGGAGCAAGTGCTTAATAAGGAAAAGCATCAGCAACAGGTGGAGCTGTTGAAGCAGCAGAATAAAATTACCGAAGACCGGATTGCTTACCTCAAGGATATGGATCGCAAGCTCAAAGCTATTGTGCAGGAGTGGAAGCGGAGTGATAACAAAACGGAAGTGATGAAGCAGATTAATGCTTTGTTGTTTGATCAGCGGCAGAAACAGGTGGCGGAGAAAAAGGATAAAAAGCTCAGCGAAAAGTTCAAGGAAGTGGGCGGCGAAATTAAACCCGGCGTAAAAGTAAAAATGATGAAGAACCGACAGGTGGGCATTGTAAAAGAGCTGAAGGGTAAGAATGCGGTGGTGCAGCTGGGCGCCATACCAATTACCGTAAGCTTAGCCGATTTGGTGGTAGTGGTGGATAAGGTGGAAGAAACAGAGTAGAAATAAAAAAAATATTTTTTGTGTAATCCTTTGTGGGCGGCTGTTTCAGCCGCCCATTTTAATTTCTTTTTGTAAGAATTTGGGAGAAATAATCTGTACCCTTACTTTTGCCGCGGAGAGATGGCAGAGCGGTCGAATGCGGCGGTCTTGAAAACCGTTGACTGTCACAGGTCCGGGGGTTCGAATCCCTCTCTCTCCGCCAACCAGCTTCATTTTGTGGCTGGTTTTTTTGTGCTGTAACCGAAACAAAAGGCTGTTTCTTAAATTTGTGCTCCACGGAGGGATGCCAGAGCGGTTGAATGGGGCGGTCTCGAAAACCGTTGTGCGGGCAAACTGTACCAAGGGTTCGAATCCCTTTCCCTCCGCATTTTACCCAGTTCTTGCAACCATTTTACTGAAAGTGCCGGCAAAAGAATAGCCGGATTGATGTAAAGTAGAAGTTTAAACCGCATTGCCGTTTAGTGTCTGCTCTGCTTAGTTCGTATTTCTGTTTTTGTGTCAGGATTACTCATTCACTGTTGGAATACACTTTATCATGTGCTATCCATTAAACGGTGCCAGTTCTTCCGAAGAAAGAGCGATTTAGTTTTCATGCAAACGATAACGAACCGGGATGTTTCAAAAACATCCCGGTTTTTTATGTGCCAAAGCAACGTTCAACCTTTTATTTTCAGTATTTTTCCGCCCAATTGTTGATTATGAAGATTCAATTCTATCTGCGTTTCTTTACGCAGTATGGCCAAAGTCTGTTTGTTACAGGCAACTGCGATGCTTTAGGAAATAACGATTTATCTGCCGCATTACCCATGCAATATCTTACCGATGAATTCTGGACGGTAACGATTGAACTTGGTAAAGATTTCGAAAACGATCTCCAATACAGCTATATTCTTAAAAACGAAAATGGTGAAGAAATTCAGGAATGGGGAAACGACCGTCTTGTTGAGTTTATGAAACTGCAGGTTGATGAATTAACGCTGATTGATACCTGGAACCATGCCGGTGAATTTGAAAATGCGTTTTTTACCAAGCCTTTTCAGGAAGTGCTGTTGCCGAAGCACAAAGAACCCAAACAGAAATCGTACAAAAACACTACACATATTTTTAAAGTAAAGGCGCCTTTACTGAAAGCCGATGAAGTATTGTTTATTGCGGGCAGCAATGAAACACTCGGTAAATGGAATACGGCCGAACCGGTGTTGATGCACCAAGAAGAGAATTGGTGGACGGCACGCATTGATTTTTCGAACGAAAGTTTTCCGGTGGCTTACAAGTACGGCGTGTTTAATACCGCAACCAAAAGCTTTGTACAGTTTGAAAGCGGTAACAACCGTATTTTATACGACAGCTACGGCAAAAAGAAAATAACAATATTACATGATGGCTTTGCACAGTTGCCGGCCGATACGTGGAAAGGCGCAGGCGTGGCCATTCCTGTATTTAGTTTACGTACACAAAAGAGTTTAGGTGTTGGCGAGTTTACCGATATAAAAGCATTGGTAGACTGGGCCCGCAAAGTAAACATGAAGTTGATCCAGATTTTGCCAATCAACGATACTACAGCCAATCATACCTGGCAGGATTCATATCCGTATGCAGCCATCTCAGCATTTGCCTTACATCCCATTTATCTGAATCTTGAAATGGTAGCTGGTACTGCAACTCATCCTGTAATAAAGTCATTGAAGAAAAGGCAAACAGAGTTAAATGCATTGCCCGATGTAGATTATGAAGCAGTGATGAAAGTAAAGTGGGCGGCTGCAAAAGAATTATACCAGGAGCAAAAGAAAGCCATGCATGAAGATGCGGCCTTCTTTGAGTTTTTTGAACTGCACCGTCATTGGCTGGTGCCGTATGCTGCGTTCAGCTATTTGCGGGATAAATACAAAACACCCGATTTCAATCAGTGGAAGGCACACAGCGTTTACAACGAACATGCCATACAGGAGTTTGTTGCACCAACGCAAAAGCATTACGATGAAATAGCCTTGTATTATTTCATTCAATATCATTTGCATTTACAGTTGCTCGATGCAACAAGCTATGCACATAAAAACGGTATTGTAGTAAAAGGCGATATTCCGATTGGTATTTACCGTAACAGTTGCGATGCATGGGTTGAACCTGAACTATATAACATGAGTATGCAGGCCGGTGCGCCACCCGATGATTTTGCTGTGAAGGGACAGAACTGGGGCTTCCCGACTTATAACTGGCAACGCATGGCCAACGATGGGTTTAAATGGTGGCGTCAGCGGTTTGAGCAAATGAGTAATTATTTCGATGCATTCCGTATTGATCATATACTTGGGTTTTTCCGCATCTGGAGTATTCCGATGGATGCAGTAGAAGGGATACTCGGCTATTTCGTTCCTTCACAACCCGTGCATATCAACGAATTTGGACAACGAGGTTTGTGGTTCGATTACCAGCGGCTCTGTCGTCCGTTTATTAACGATGATGTATTGCGAGAGTTAATGAGTGGCGATGCAGAAATACTGAAGCCATATCTCAATCATATTGGTAACGGACAGTTTGAGTTAAAAGAAGCGTTTAATACACAACGTAAAGTTGAAGCACATTTTGCAACACAGGAAGCAAACGAACTCAACAACCGTATTAAACATGGTTTGTACGATTGCATCAGCAATGTTATTCTGTTTGAAGTGGAAGGCAGCCAGTCGCAGCAGTTTCATTTCCGCATCAGCATGAGCAGCACAACCTCATTCCGCTATCTTGATGCCGATACCAAACAAAAATTAGACGATTTATATGTAAATTATTTCTATCGCCGGCAGGATGATTTCTGGCGTAAAGAAGCAATGGCTAAACTTCCTTTTCTGAAACGCAGTACCAATATGCTGGTGTGTGGCGAAGATCTGGGTATGGTGCCCGATTGTGTGCCTGATGTTATGAAGCAGATGGGCATGCTCAGTTTGGAAATTCAACGTATGCCGAAAGATCCTTCGCAGCAATTCTTTCATCCGAAAAATGCACCATATCTGAGTGTGGTTACACCAAGTACTCACGATATGAGTACCATTCGTGGATGGTGGGAAGAAGACCGTTTACAAACACAGAAATTTTATAATAACGAACTGGGCCAAACAGGTGAAGCACCTTATTACTGCGAGCCATGGATTGTGCGAAGCATCATTACACAGCATTTGTATTCACCGGCTATGTGGAGTGTATTTCAAATACAGGAACTGCTGGGTATGAACGGTGTGTTGCGCAGAGAGAATCCGAACGATGAGCGGATCAATGTGCCGGCAAATCCAAAACATTACTGGCGTTACCGCATGCATTTATCGTTTGAAGAGTTAATGAAAGAAGAAATTTTTAACGGCGAGCTGAAAGGTTATATTGAAGCAAGTGGAAGAGGATAGAGGTTTGTTGTTGATGGTTTGTAGTTTTTTGTTTGTTGCTTTTTATTAAATGGATTAAAAAAATGCCTTTAAAAGTTCGCTATAAAAAAACTGAATTGCCGTTCCGTTATCCGTTCACTATTTCGAAAGGAACCAAAACGCATCAATCTGCTTTGGTGGTGGAGTTGGAGTATCTGGGACGAAGGGGTTATGGCGAAGCGCCCGCCATTGCGTATTACAATATTCCGGTTGAGAAAATGGCGGAGGATCTGGAACGCAAAAAAATGTTTGTAGAAAAGTTTGCGTACACCGATCCTGAACGTTACTGGCATTACCTGCATCACTTGTTTCCGCAGAATCATTTTTTAGTTTGTGCATTGGATATTGCCAGCTGGGATATGTTTGGTAAGCTGCGCAGTTTACCACTGTATCAATTATGGAATCTTGATTACAGTAAAGCACCGATATGCGATTATACCATCGGTATCGACACCGTTGAAAAGATGGTCGAGAAAATGCAGGAAAAGCCCTGGCCCATTTATAAAATTAAAGTAGGCGTACCGGGTGATGTTGAAATGGTGGAAGCCTTACGCAAACATACTGATGCTGTTTTTCGTGTGGATGCCAATGCAGGCTGGACCTTGGAAGAAGCACAGCAGAAAATTCCTGTACTGAAAGAATTAGGAGTGGAGCTGATTGAACAACCGCTTGCAAAAGATAATTGGGAAGGTATGAACGTGTTATTTAACGAATCGCCTTTGCCGTTGATTGCAGATGAAAGTTGCGTGTACGAACAGGATGTAGAAAAATGCAAGGGATATTTCCATGGCATCAATATTAAACTCACCAAGTGCAGCGGTATTACGCCGGCCCGGCGAATGATTGAAAAAGCAAGAGCGCTTGATATGAAAATTATGGTTGGATGTATGAATGAATCAACCATCGGTTCTGCAGCCATCGCCCACCTGGCTCCATTGGTTGACTATGTTGATATGGATGGCCCTTTGTTACTGGCAGAAGATACTGCAACAGGAATAACGTACGATTATGGGGAAGTAAGTATCAGCGATAAGCCGGGATTAGGAATTGAATCACATCTCTTTTCAGCATAAAAAAAAGTCAGGCAAAAATGCCTGACTTTTTTATTTGACTTGAATGACTGGTTTAATGTTCGCTTTCCCATACCAATGCACTTGCACCAAGAATAGCAGCATCAGCTTCCTTCAGATCGCTGAAGATCACTTTTACTTTGTTCTGGAAAATAGGCAACAGGTTTGCTTCCATGGCCCGAACAGTTGGCTTTAAAATTAAATCGCCTGCCTTTGTTAAACCACCGAATAATACAATGGCTTCGGGTGATGAAAACATAACAAAGTTGGCCAATGCTTCGCCCAATACTTCGCCTGTAAATTCAAAAATCTTATTTGCAATAACATCGCCCTGTATAGCACAGTTGTAAACTGTTTCGCTGGTAAGATCGTCGATCGAGTAATTGCGCAACAGGCTCGGCGTATCCGCTTCGTTTGTTAAAAACTCAATTGCTGTTTCACGCACACCAGTTGCAGATGCATACGATTCCAAAGAACCACGCATGCCTGTTCCTTTGTGCAAACGTCCGCCGGGTTTTACAATTACATGGCCCAGTTCACCTGCAAAGCCATCATGACCTACAACAATTTTTCCATCAATAACAATACCGCTGCCCACACCGGTACCAAGCGTAATGGTAATGAAATGCTTTAATCCCTTTGCAACACCATACATCATTTCACCCATCGCTGCTGCATTGGCATCGTTGGTAAGCTTAGTAGGGATTCCAAATTTTTTCTCGATCAATTCGGCCATCGGAATAATGCCTTTCCATTTCAGGTTTGGTGCATACTCAATGTTGCCGGTGTAATAGTTACCGTTGGGTGCACCCACACCAATACCTTTAAACTTGTCGTTACCGCCATGCGAGGTAATTAATTTCGAAAGATGTACATACAGCTCTGCAATAAAATCTTCCGCATTCTCATGTGTGTCAGTACGCATACGTCCCTGCTCAAGGATGTTTCCTTTTCGATCAACAATACCAAACTTGGTGTTAGTACCGCCGATATCAATGCCTACTGCATAGTCTTTAGTCATAATATCTATATTTTGAACTTCTTTTTAGTGTCCACCAGATGTTTCCTGTGATTCGTAATCAATTCCTTGTCTTTTCAAAATGCCTTTAACAACAAATCCAAAGAATGCAAGATATGCAAAGCAAATAACTGCTACCCAATAAGATTGGTGAATTCCAATGACATCTGCAAGTTTTCCTTGAATTGGAGGAATTATAGCGCCACCTAAAATCATCATAATTAGAAATGCAGAGCCTTGTGATGTATATTTTCCTAAGCCTGCGACAGATAACGCAAATATGGAAGGCCACATAATTGAACATGCTAAACCACCGCTAAGAAACGCATAGATGGCAATTGTACCAGTCGAAAGAACCCCGGTTATCATAGCAAGCATTCCGAAAAGGCTGAAATATAAAAGCGTTTTTGCAGGCTTATCGTTACTTAAATATGCAGCTAGCATTTGAATAATAACACATACTATATACCATTTTAAAGGAGATACGTTATGTCCTGCTAATGCTGTTAATCCTGTTACAATCCCTAAAGCAATTAAAGGGATAATAAATTGTAATACTTTCTTTACGGAAGGGCTAAAATTAAAAGCTCCAATTGCACCAGTCCATCTTCCAATCATTAAACTTCCCCAGAACATTGCAACAAACGGAGCAACTTCACTTGATTGATAACCTCCAAATTCTTTTTGTTTCAGAAGTTCTCCCAGGTTACTCCCAATTGCAACTTCTGCACCAACATAAACGAAAATACCGAGCATGCCTAATACTAGCTGCGGATATTGCATAGCACCCCATCCTTCTTTATTTTTTTGTGCAAAGCTATTCGCAATCGGAAGCCCAAAAACAATGAAACTAAGAGCGAGTAAAAGCCAGATTAACCTGGTTTTTTCCATTGGTTTCTTTATCGCATCAATTGCATTGTACTTTTCTTTTAGAGAGTTTTTTATGTTACTTACTTGAGTGATAATTGCTGCTTTCTCTGATTCGCTTTTGCCGTTAAGGGAACACTCAAGATCAGCTATCTGACTAGATTCTGATGAAAATGTTTTCTCGATTGCGGCAATTTGTTTAGCCCCTTCGCTTTTATAACTACTAAATACCGGAACAAATACTAAAATTAATAATCCAGTAATAATTAGCATTGTAGTCAATGCTTTATTTGCTTTCTCAGGTTTTTCTGTAATTATTCCCGAGGGCACTTTTTTGCTAAATCCAAAAAGCGCTGCGGCACCTATGAAGAGAAGTCCAACAAAAATATAAAGCCAAATAACTTTGCTGAGTGGCAAATTTGCAATTTGCTGATCACACACAGCTTCAGCGCTCCCAAATAATGCCAAAGCGACAACTAAAGGTCCAATTGTTGTTCCAAAAGAGTTTACTCCACCACCTAAATTCACCCTTGTATTTCCTGTGGATGGATCGCCTAAAAGAATTGCGAATGGTTGTGCCCCTGTTTGTTGTAGTGAGAAGCCTAATGCTACTATAAATAAGCCGATAAGCATGCCTGCAAAACTGTTTCCATTCACAGCTAATATCATTGCGGCTGCACCAATAGCGCTGAAAAGTAATCCATATACAATGCTCTTTTTATACCCCCATTTACCAACAAGATCTTGTCCTCCAATTGCTCCATAAGCAAATAGTATGAGAGCACCGATGTAGTAGGCTAGATAAAATGCAAAATCGATTAACTGACTTTGAAATTGGTCTAGATGAAAATAATGTTTACAAAATGGAATAAATACGCTGTTGCCAGCAGCAATAAATCCCCAAAAAAAGAATACAGTAACAAGTGTGCCTAACGCACCGTAGTTCGTTGGTTGTTTGCTTGAGTTCATATCAATAGATGTATAGTTGTTGAAAGGTTGAATGTATGCAAGAAAATGCTTTGCGAAAAATAATTTATTCATTTTTGGTAACAGACAAAGTCCTTCCTATATTCAGGTCATCAAACAGTTATAATTTCTTGCCAATGGAAATTCTTCATGTTAGTGCCGAGTGTTACCCCGTAGCGAAAGCCGGCGGATTGGGCGATGTAGTGGGCGCTTTACCAAAATATCAGCAGGATGCAGGTCACCAGGCAAAAGTGGTGATGCCGATGTACCGTACCAAATTTCTCTACAATAACGAGTTTGATGTAGTGCATAAAGGTTCTACCAACATTGGCGATTATTTTTTCGATTATACCATCATTAAAGAAAAAACAAATAAGCTTGGTTTCGGATTATACCTCATAGATGTAAATGGTTTGCTCGACCGGGAAAAAATTTACGGGTATGATGATGATGTACAGCGTTTCACTGCCTTCCAGGTTTGTGTGGTTGATTGGATTACTTCCTGGCAGTTTAAGCCCGATGTGGTGCATGTGCACGATTATCATGCAGGTTTAATTCCGTTTATGATGCAGCATTGTTTCCGTTATAATCAGCTGGCATCAATCCCAACGGTACTAACCATTCACAATGCACAATACCAGGGCTGGATGACGTGGGAGCAAAGTGTATTGCTGCCTCCGTACGATGAGTGGAAACGTGGAATGCTGGAGTGGGGCAACAGTATTAATCCTTTGGCAAGTGCTATCAAATGTGCAGCTAAAGTAACAACCGTAAGCAACAGCTATCTGGATGAATTGCGGTACATGAGCAATGGATTGGAAGCATTGTTTGAGTACGAGAAAGGAAAATGTGTGGGTATCTTAAACGGCATCGATACACAGGTATGGAATCCTGAAACGGATACTTACATCAAACACGATTATTCATTGGCTACAGCAGAAGAAGGAAAAGCAAAAAACAAAGCCCAGCTCTGCGAAACATTCGGGCTGGATATGAATAAACCCTTGTTTGTTTTTATTGGTCGGTTGGTTGGTGAAAAAGCGGCCGATCTGTTACCCGATGTAATTGGCGATTCGTTTTATTACATTGGACGACGCATGAACTTTTTAATACTGGGCAGCGGCGAACCCGATGTGGAAGCACGGTTAAACGGCATGATGCCGCTATCGCAAAACGATTACAGTTGTTATATCGGTTACAACGAAGGGCTAAGTCATTTAATGTATGCAGGGGCCGATTTTCTGTTAATGCCCAGCAGGGTAGAACCTTGCGGATTAAACCAGATGTATTCGATGCGTTACGGTACTGTGCCGTTGGTACGTAATACCGGCGGTCTGCGTGATACGGTAAAAGATTTAGGTGAAGCAGACGGATACGGTCTTGTGTTTAACAATGCAACCGTTGGCGATGTGTGTAATGCCGTTTGGCGTGCCTGCGATTTATACACTAATAAATCATTGTTTACAAAGGCAAGAAAGCGTATGATGCAACTCGATTTCAGTTGGGAAACCAGCGTACAACAATATCTTGCTTTGTATCAAAGTTTGCGATAATTTTAGAACAAGACCTTTACACTTAAATAATTCTTATGAGTAGATCAGCTGCAAAAAGTACATTGGCCGTTATCCTTGGTGGTGGCGCCGGTACACGTTTATATCCTTTAACAGCAAGCCGAAGCAAACCCGCAGTACCTATTGCCGGAAAATACCGGTTGGTTGATATTCCTATTTCAAACTGTATCAATTCAGGCATCAACCGCATGTTTGTATTAACACAGTTTAACTCTGCGTCTCTTAACAAGCATATCAAGAATACGTATCACTTCAGTATGTTCAGCAGTGCGTTTGTTGATATTCTTGCAGCCGAACAAACACCTGATAATCCGGGATGGTACCAGGGTACGGCCGATGCGGTGCGCCAGTGTTTACGCCATGTAGAACAGCACGATGCAGATTATGTATTGATTCTCTCAGGCGATCAGTTGTATCAAATGGATTTTCAGCAAATGATTGATGATCATATTGCCCGTGGTGCCGACATCAGTATTGCTACTATTCCTGTTGGAGAGCGTGATGCACCTGAGTTTGGTATTTTAAAATCGGATGCGAATAGTATGATTACATCCTTTATTGAAAAACCAAAGAAAGATGTACTCGCCGATTGGGTAAGCGATACCGGCGATGAAATGCGTGGTATGGGCCGCATTTACCTGGCATCAATGGGTATTTATATTTTCAATAAGCGTTTGCTCATTGATCTGTTACAGAACGAGTATAAAGATGCGACTGATTTTGGTAAAGAAATAATGCCTGCTTCCATTGAAAAATATAAAGTAGCCAGCTACCAGTACGATGGTTATTGGACAGATATCGGTAACATCTATTCTTTCTTTGAAGCCAACCTGGCACTTACACAGGAAATCCCCGATTTTAATTTGTTTGATAACACCAAGCCGGTGTTTACACGTGCACGTATGTTGCCGCCTGCAAAAATCAGTGGTACTACGTTGGAGAAAACAATTATTGCCGAAGGTTCTATTATACTTGCAAGCAGAGTGGAGAACAGCGTAATTGGTATACGTACACGCATAGGCCATGGTACGACCGTAGTAAGCAGTTACATTATGGGTGGCGATTATTTTGAAACACTCGAAGAAATGAAACACGCTGCAGAAAGAGGTATTCCGAAAATCGGTATCGGCGAACGTTGTTACATAAAGAATACCATCATCGATAAAAACTGCCGCATTGGAAACGATGTGCGCATTAACGGCGGACAACATTTACCCAACACAGACCATGCTCTTTATACCGTGAAAGATGGTATCGTGGTGGTGAAGAAGGGTGCAATACTGCCCGATGGTTTTGTGATTTAACTTTCTTCCCGGAAAGTTTTTTTTGACTATTGATTATGAACCTAAACACATCTCCCGTCCGGGACAGGAGATGACTGATTGTTATGCAGAATCTTTCTGTTTCGAAACCAAGGTTAAGCCTTGTTGAAATCATCAACATGAGTGTTGGTTTTTTCGGAATCCAGTTCGGCTGGGATCTACAGCGGGCCAACATGGGGCGTATTTACGAAAACCTTGGCGCCAACCCCGATGAAGTGCCGATTCTTTTTCTTGCAGCTCCGTTAACAGGATTACTTGTACAACCTATTATTGGTTATTTGAGCGATCATACCTGGCATCCGAAATGGGGGCGTCGCCGTCCTTATTTTATGATTGGTGCTATTTTAAGTTCCATTGCATTAATTGCGATGCCACATAGCAGTGCCTTATGGATGGCTGCCGGTTTGTTGTGGGTGCTTGATGTATTCGGGAATGTATCAATGGAACCTTTTCGTGCATTCGTTACCGATAAGTTACCCGACTCGCAGGTAAACCGTGGGTTTATTATGCAGAGTTTAATGATCGGTTTGGGCGGCAGCATTGCATCGGCCTTGCCATGGATCATGCGCAATGTTTTCAAACTTGAAAACACAGCAGCCATTGGTGGTATACCGCAAAATGTGCAATGGTCGTTTTATCTCGGTGCTTTCTTTTTTCTTGCTTCTGTTTTATATACCGTTTTCACAACACGTGAATATTCGCCGGAAGAACTGGGTATTAAAAAGGAAGAAGAAAAGAAAGGTGGCTTTGCAAACGGTGTAAAAGAAATACTGCATGCATTAGGTAATATGCCCAAGCGTATGCAGATTGTATCACTGGTGCAATTCTTTACATGGCCGGGTTTATTCCTGATGTGGTTTTATTATACAACTGCAGTAGCTGTAAACGTATTTGGCGGTAAAGATGCAAGTGATCCTGTATATGCAGAGGGGGCAGACTTTGGTAGTTTAACACTATCGTACTACAGTGTTGTTACATTTTTATTTGCATTGATATTGCCGTTTATTGCCGATAAATTAGGACGTAAGCTTACACACTCACTTTGTTTGCTTGCCGGTGCTATTGGCTTAATAAGTGTAGCATGGGTACAAAATAAATACCTGTTGTATGTTAGTATGACGGGTGTTGGTGTAGCCTGGGCCAGTATTTTAAGTATGCCTTATGCTATGTTGAGCGGTTCGTTGCCGAAAGAGAAAGTGGGTATTTATATGGGTATTTTCAATTTCTTTATCGTGCTTCCCGAAATTATTGCATCGCTTGGTTTTGGCTGGTTAATGCGCAACGTGTTAAACAACGATCGCTTGCTGGCTGTACAAATTGGTGGCGGGTTAATGATTTTAGCTGCACTCATCTGTTTCCTGTTCATCAAAGAACAACGACAACGGCTTTAGCTTTTTTATTGCTCGCAACATTTCTGTTGACTCTTAAGATTTAAAATTATGCGGAAAACATTTTTATTCCTTCAGTTACTGTTAACAGCAGTAACTTTTTCATTTGCACAAAACAGTTACGAACTCTATCCTTCCAATTGGTGGGTGGGTATGAAGTACAACAAAATTCAGTTAATGATACGTGGCAACGATGTGGGTAAGCATTCCGATTTTTCCATTCGCTATCCCGGTGTTACATTAACGAAAGTAAACCGTTTCAGTAACAGTAACTATGTTGTTCTTGATATAACGATTGCACCCGTTGCCAAGCCCGGCACGATTGGTATCCGTTCTAAAAATGCTGCAGGCAAGCAGTCGAATTTTGAATTCGACCTGGTGCCCCGTCGCAAAGGCAATGGAACAGCTTATGCAAACGGAGCAACTTCATCCGATCTGATGTATCTCATCATGCCCGACCGTTTCAGCAATGGTGATCCGTCGAACGATCGAGTGCCGGGTATGAAAGATCAAACGCTTCGCCGGGATACTGTTTTCAACCGTCATGGCGGCGATTTGAAAGGTATACAAAATCATTTGGATTACTTTACGGATCTTGGCGTAACTGCATTGTGGTTAAACCCCATCATCGAAAACGATATGCCCGAGCGTACCGAGCACGGTTATGCATTTACCAATCATTACAAAGTAGATCGCCGGTTAGGCGGTAACGAAGCTTACCGTAACCTGATTGATGCTGCACACGCAAAAGGAATTAAGATTATCCAGGATGCCGTGTACAATCATGTGGGTCTTGAGCATGTACTCTTCAGAGATCAGCCCGACAGTACCTGGTTCCATCGCTGGCCAAAATTCACACAAACCAATTATAAAGATCAGGCCCTGTTCGATCCGTATGCTGCATTGGTTGATAAAACGATTATGAGTGATGGTTGGTTTGTTCCGTCGATGCCCGATTGGGATCACAGTAATTTATTTGTACAGAATTTTTTAATCCAGCATGCGATCTGGACAGTGGAGCAATTTGGTATTGATGGCTGGCGAATCGATACCTATGCTTACAACGATCTTGCATTTATGAATAAATGCAACAAAGCGTTGTATGATGAGTATCCTCGCATCAGCATTTTTGGTGAAACATGGGTACATGGTGTGCCTAACCAGAGTTTCTTTTGCGAAAACAAATACAATATACCGTTCAAAAGCAATCTGCAGGCAACAACCGATTTTCAAACACTGTTCTACGGTATACAGCCCGCCTGTAACGAAAAGTTTGGCTGGACAGAAGGCGTGAACAAACTGTATACAACCACTGCGCAGGATTATGTGTATAAGGATCCCATGCGCCAGGTAATCTTTTTAGACAATCATGATCTGCCTCGTTTTTATTCGGTGGTAGGAGAAGATACATCGAAGTATAAAATGGCTTTTGCCTGGATGCTTACCTTCCGTGGCATTCCGCAAATGTATTATGGCAATGAAATTTTAATGACGGGTTTTACATCGCCCAGTGATGGTTATGTGCGCCAGGATTTTCCCGGTGGCTGGGAAGGCGATAAAGACAATAAATTTATTGCTGCTGGCCGTACTGAAAAGGAAAATAAAATTTTCAACTACATTAAACGACTGGCTAATTTCCGTAAAACATCATCGGCCATTAAAACAGGTAAACTGATGCAGTTTATTCCTGTTGATGGGGTGTATGTGTATTTCCGATACGATGCAAAACAAACCGTGATGTGTGTAATGAATACCAATGCAGAACCAAAGACCATTGATCTTTCCCGTTTTGCAGAACGTATGAAAGGCTTTTCATCGGCTGTTGATGTAGCTGCCGGTATTGAGTTTAAACTGGAGAAACAATTGCAGCTGATGCCCGTATCAAACCTTGTGCTGGAGTTAAAGTAAAACGTTTTCTGCTTCAGCACGTCTGTTACATTTTTTATGACACATTATTTTATTGTGCCGGGGCTTGGTAATTCTGGTCCGGATCATTGGCAAACATATTTCGAACAAACACTCAGTCATTGTAAACGCATTGAGCAACAGGAATGGGATGCTCCCGATTGTATTGACTGGATCAATACCATCGATGCAGCATTAAACGGGTATGATTTATCTGCTGTTGTCTTAATTGGTCATAGCCTCGGCTGTACGGCTATTGCACATTGGTTTGTACAGTATGGTAAAAGTATTAAAGGTGCTTTACTGGTAGCGCCAAGCGATATAGAAAGCCCGGTGTATACATTTCCTGCTACAGGATTTTTACCGATACCGCTGCGAAAATTTTCATTTAAAACAGTGGTTGTGGCAAGTACAAATGATGAATGGGTATCTTTTCAACGGGCTGCATTTTTTGCAGAGCAATGGGGAAGCGAACTGGTGAACATTGGTAATGCCGGGCATATCAATGCAGCGGCCGGTTACGGAAAATGGGAAGATGGAATTGCTTTGTTGAATAGGTTTGAATCAATTATTTTTAAATGAAAACGAATCCTTAACGAAAATCAACTTCAACATGGAGAAACATGAATCAAATTACAACCTGTTCGACTGGTGGAAAAAAGTAGTCTTTCAGAATTATGCAAACTTCAGCGGCAGAGCCCGCAGAGCAGAGTACTGGAATTTTGTATTGGTGAACTTTCTTATTTACATTCCTCTTTATGCTTTTTCAATTGGCGGTATCTTAAACGATTCTCAGTCAATAGGATTTTTAGGCATGGGTTTGTTTGGATTGTTTGGCTTGGCAATGTTTATACCCAGCCTTGCAGTATTGGTTCGTCGTTTGCACGATTTAAATAAAAGCGGTTGGTATTTTTTGATGTATTTAATACCTATTGCAGGGCCTATTATAATGCTAGTTTGGTTGTTTACCGATGGTAATCGATTTGTAAATAATTATGGCGAGGATCCAAAAAATCCCGGTATACCCGAATTGGAGTTTACAGGAAAATAGTATCAATATGTTTATAAGCAAAGAGGCTGAACAATTGTTCTGCCTCTTTGCTGTTTATTCATTAAGTGAAATTTATAGTAAACTGGTCCAAAGTACCTTTGCGCCGTACTTTCCCCATTCGCTCATCGCTTTGTTTAAATCTTTTTCATAAGCCGTCCAGTTAACAGTTTTTCCTTTTTGCTTAGGTGCAAGTTGTACGGGTGTAGGTTCTTTCAATTCAACTTTTGTTGCAAACCAGGTCATTTGTAAACGGGGTACTGCTAAGCCAAGGATCATACCTGGTAAACCGCCAAAACTTTCCGGGCCGCTGCTAACAGTAATTTCATCGGTATAAAATGCTACAATGTAAACTGAGTCGCAGATGATGGTAACGGCTTTACGGCATTCAAATCCGGCTATGGTTCTTGTTTCATTGGTTATTCGCCATTGGTAATTGCGGATGCTGTCTTTAATTAAATAGGTTTGCTCAAAAATATCACGTTGCAAAGAAATCTGTCCGGTACGTACATCTTTCACTGTAACATCATTGTCGCTGGGTTTACGTCCCCATACATACTTACCTGCAGGATCTTCTTTCGTTAATTTATAAACGGATTTCTCTTCGTTAAAATCAAGTATATATGTTTCGCTTACCATTTTCGGAAACGTTTTTTTCATTTCAGTAATCCACGGACTTTCGTCATCTTCTGTATCGTAATAAGAAAACTGGTTGCTGCGTTTTTCATATTCAATATGTCCGCTGCTGATAAATTTTACCTGTGCGTTTGAACAGGCAGAGCCGGATATGAATAGTAATGCGAAAAAAAGCTGTTTCATGTATGTGATGATTTTAGTAAGGTTTAGAATTCTGAAGGTTTACCATTCTTTGTAAAGTTCCAGGTAAGTGTAAGTAACCAGAAACGGCGGATATTCTGGAATGTATTTTCTGAAATAAAATTGCTGCTGATATTTCTGCGTACACTCAGGTTTTGGTTAAATACATCATTCACGGTAATCTTAGCTTCAAACGCATCGGATTTTGTAAACGTGCGACGGAGCGAAGTGGTTACAAAAAATACATTTCGCTGGTTGGCGAAAGTTTCTGTTTTCTGGTAAAGCGAAATGTTGCTTTCCAGGTCGAAGTATAATTTTTGTTTTTTGAAACGCATGGATACGTAAGGGTAGGTGTTCATGCTCCAGTATTTGATTTCTCTTGATTTGTTGATGGACGATTTGGAGAAATTGTAAGTAGGCTGCACATTAAAGTTAAAGCTGATCCATTTATCGCTCCAACGGCTGATGCCAAATCCTAACCCGGTAGAGTAGTTGTCGCTGATGTTCGGTTGATTGTTTACTTTGTTTACAAAGCGGCTGATGTTGGAGTTGGTACTGATGTTAAAATTGACTCCTTTGAATAGTTCAAATCCGTACATCGCCCACATGTAACCGTTATAATTGCCATTGGTATTGATGGTTTGATTGATACGACGACCGATCGAATCAATAAAGTTTGAGTTGGTAATGGCATTGTTTACAAACGAAAAACTCGCATTTACGTACAGGTTTTTACTCTTAATGATTTTGTAATCGCTCATGCTGAAATTGAAATTGTGACGGAACGCCTGTTTCAGGTTTTCGTTACCAATTGTAATATTCAGCGGATCGCTGTTGTCAATAATCGGGTTGATTTGTTGTAAGGTTGGGTTTTGAGTTGAGCCATTATAACTTAAAGTAAAGCTGCGTTGTTTCTTTGGTGCAAAACGGAAGCTGGCTCTTGGCAGTAGATTGGTGAACGCAATATTGCGGTTAGTACCTTTATTCAACTCATCGAGATTAAATCGGGTACGGCCGACGGCGGTACCAAATGAGGTCGTAATTTTTTTACCTGCAAAGCGGAACGAAAATCCTCCGGTATGATCGGTTGTTTTAAACAGGAAATGGTTACTTAAGGTATCTACAATTTCTGTGTACTTATCATTACTTACAGGCTTTTCAAGTGTATTTCGTTCGGCGTTATTCTGGCTGAAGTTATTGCGATAGGTTAATTCAAGATTCCACTTTTTCGACAGTGGTTCTGTATACACCAAACTGTTTTGGAATGTTTGCTGATTTTCGTTGTTCGTTTTCTTCTGATCGATATCCTGCTGGCGTAAGAACTGCCCGGCTTTGTCGTAAAAGTTATTTTCGGAAAACAGGAAGCCTTCTCCAACTCTTGCATTATTGCTGAAGTTGCCGGTGTAGCTGATGGTACGGCCGGCTTTTTTCAACCGTTTACGAAAACTTAATTCAGATGTGAAATCTTTGTTTTCGCTGTCGGTAGTTGTTGTGCGTTTGGTATCATTGATCATCAGGTTGTCATCTGTTACAGAGAAGCCGGTGTACTCACTCGTATTTGAGTTGTTTACCAACGAGCCACTTGCTTTAAACTTCAGTGTTGCGCTCGAATCAAGCTGCCAATCAAATTGTGTGTTTAATTTATTTCTTCTGCGGAAACTGTTGAACACCTCTGTTGTTGTACTGCTGAAACTTGAATCGTCAAGTAAGGTTTTGGTGAAGCTGCCGTTACGGCCAGTTACGTTCTGGTCGTTAAACTGATAACTGCCGTTAATAGTATTCTTATCCTTGTTCCATTTGTTGAGGTAAGAAAGGCCTGCTGTGGTAGATGTTGGCAAACCTTGCCCATCACTGAATTCGTCGCCATAGCTCCACATCATCATACCACCATCATCGGTTACTTCCATATTGGTATTACTGCTGCCGCCGAAGTTGCGTTGCTCATTCCAGTTTAAACCTTCAAACGTAGTGTTGTTATGCGTTACGTATGCGGCTATTTTCTGTTTCTTCTTAAAGGAGTTAATCATAGCCTTGCCGTTGCGGTAACGGTCAAAGTCGCTGCCTGCTTCAACTTTACCAAAGTATCCTTTCTTCTTATCTTCCTTCAGTTCCAGGTTAATCGTTTTGGTTTTTTGTCCGTCATCAACACCGGTAAATTCAGCCTGCTCACTCTTCTTGTCAAACACCTGAACCTTATCTACTACATCGGCACGGAGGTTTTGCGATACAACAGCCGGATCGTCGCTAAAAAACTCTTCGCCATCCACTAATATCTTTTCTACTTTTTGTCCCTGCGCTGTTATCTCGCCTTTGGCGTTTACCTGTAAGCCGGGTAAACGTTTTAATAGCTCCTGCACATTGGCATTCGGGCCAACTTTAAAACTATCGGCTTTGTATTCCGTTGTGTCGCCTTTAATTTTAATCGCTGCTACTTTTTGCTGGATAATGATTTCTTCCAGCAGTTTACTACGGGGAATAATGGTAACGTTTTTTTGCAGTTCGTTGCCTGTTGTAATGGTCAATTCATCTACATACTCGGCATAGCCGGGGTAGCTTACCATAAAGAGGTAAGTGCCAGACGGTACATTGTTTAATTCAAAACTGCCTTGCTCATTACTGCGTGTAAATTTTGAAAGCGTAGAATCTTTTGTACGTATGAGGCTAATAACTGCCATACTCAGTTTTTTTCCTGAGCTGGTGTCGGTTATGCTGCCTGAAATTTTGTTTGCCTGGCTGAACGATTGGAATGCGATAAATGCTCCGCATACGAGCAATAGTAGTTGTTTTGGTGACATCATGGTTTTAGTTGATGATGATAAAGTTGCTGCGATATTAAAATGTTTTTGTTAGAGATTTTCCTTGAAAGATGTTAAAGTGGTATATTTCCATACAAACGGTAACAGTTTTTTCATAACCGTGTAAAACAGTCATTATCGTTTAGAACTTGAACAGCATCAACTAAACACATGGAAACTGCAGGTAAATACGAGGACTATCATTTTGTAGACACAACCAAGGCCGTGTGGAATTACTCCCGATTCGAGGGCGATGATATTGCCAATTTTCAAAACGGAACAAATTACCGTTGCGATGAATTGTTCGGATCGCATGAGATGAATGTACTTGATACACCCGGTTATTACTTTGCCGTGTGGGCACCGAATGCAACATTTGTTTCCGTATTCGGTAACTTCAATAATTGGAATAAAGAAAGTCATCCTTTGTTTGTACGGCTCGATAACTCCGGTATTTGGGAAGGCTTTATTCCCAATGTGCCCAAAGGAGCTACGTATAAATATCACATACATGGTTACGCCGGGCAAAAGTTAGATAAAGGCGATCCGTATGCAAACTTCTGGGAAGTAAGGCCCAACACCGCATCACGCACATGGGCATTGGATTACACCTGGAAGGATGCAACGTGGATGGATAAACGAAAAGACCACAACAAGCTCGATGCTCCATGGAGTGTATACGAAGTACACCTTGCCAGCTGGATGCGGCCCGATAAATTCAACGAAGAAACTTACCATAGCTATACTTTTTTTAAAGAGCATCTTGTAAGCTATGTGAAGGAAATGGGTTTTACGCATGTAGAGCTGATGCCGATTATGGAACATCCCTTCGATGGCAGCTGGGGTTACCAGGGAGCAGGTTACTTTGCGCCAACATCCCGATACGGAACGCCGCAGGAGTTTATGGATTTGGTTGATGCATTTCACAAAGAGGGGATTGGTGTTATTCTTGATTGGGTGCCTTCGCATTTTCCGTATGATGCGCATGGGTTGTTTATGTTTGATGGTACGCATACCTACGAGTATGCTGATATGCGCAAGGGCTATCATCCCGATTGGAACAGTTATATTTTCAATTATAAACGTGGCGAAGTAAAATCATTCCTCATCAGCAGTGCCATGCATTGGTTCCGTAAGTATCATATTGATGGTATTCGGGTGGATGCCGTATCGTCGATGCTGAAGTTAAATTACTCCCGCACAGCAGGGCAGTGGGAGCCAAACGAACATGGCGGTGATGGAAACCTGGAAGCAATCGCCTTCATTAAAGATCTCAACGAAACCATCTTCCGTGATTTCCCCGATGTGCAGACCATTGCTGAAGAAGCTACCGATTGGCCGGGGGTTAGTAAGCCAACTTTTGAAGACGGACTGGGCTTTGGTATGAAGTGGATGATGGGCTGGATGCACGACACCCTGAAGTATTTTAAACAGGATCCGGTGTATCGGCAGTTTCAGCAAGATCAGTTCACATTCAGCATGATGTACTATTATGACGAGAATTTTATGTTACCTCTCAGTCATGATGAAGTGGTGCATGGAAAGAGCCCGATGTTATACAAAATGCCCGGCGATGAATGGCAGAAATTCGCCAATCTGCGTTTAATGTACAGTTACATGTTTACCCATCCCGGCGGTAAATTACTGTTCATGGGTAATGAGTTTGGCGCCACTAACGAATGGAATTATAAAAGTGAACTCCAGTGGGAACTGCTGCAATTCGATCCGCACCGGGGTGTACGGGACTGTGTGAAGGAACTGGCGCATTTATTAAAAGCGGAACCGGCTTTATATGAAAACCAATTCAACCAGTTTGGATTTGAGTGGGTTGACCTGAACCATGGTGCAGAATCGGTAATGGTGTACAGGCGCAAAGGAAAAAATCCGGCAGACGATATCCTTGTTATCCTGAATATGACACCCGTAGTTCGTCGGGATTGGAAAATACATGTACGGGGTAAACAAACCTGGAAAGAAATTTTTAACAGCAACGATAAAAGGTTCTGGGGTACAGGCGACACCTACAATCCTGATATCCAGGTAAATACTGTTGATGCTGATGCAGGATGGTACGAGCTGAATGTGCATTTGCCTTCGCTGGGTGCGGTGCTTTTAAAGTAAACCCTTAAAAATGGGAAAAATGGCAGGATTTATGCGAGTAGATTTACGCTTTGTAATATCTTTAATATGTCTAATTTTACAAAATCCAAAAACCGTAAATCCATGAAAACCTGGTTAACACTAACAGTCATTTTTCTCACTTGCTGCAGTTCCCTTTTTGCACAAAACAGAGATAGCTCGAACGCTGTATTACAGCGTGCCATTACCGCTAAAAATGAACGTCGTATTCAGTTAGCCCTTAATCTTTTTGAGCAGGCCGTTAAGTACGACACAACAAATGTCGAAGCATTAAAAGCAATGGGCGAGTATGGTATTGAAAGCCGCAACTACCGTCAGGCAGTTGATGCCTACACCCGGTGGAATCGTTTAGAGCCTAACAACGAATCTACATTTCAGCAACTGGCAACTTTGTACTTTAATCTGGGGCGCCATCAGGATGCCTTGAATTTTACTGAAAAGTGGGAGAAGTTACACAAGGATAAACCCATGCATTACATTGCCGGCATGTGCCAGTATTACCTGGAAAACTATCCGCAAGCCATTAATCGCTTAATGTATGCCATGGAAAAAGATACATCCAATGCTGTGTTGTATTATACCATTGGCCGCAGCTATTTAGAAATGGAGCGTTACAAGCAGGCCATTCCTTATTATCAGAAAGCAGCCAATGCCGATCAGAAAAATGCACGTTATGTGTTTGAAATGGCGATGGTTTATTATTCCATTCCGGATGATAAAAATGCGATTGCCATGTTTGAACTGGCGGCTGAAAGAGGCTGGCAAAAAAATGCCGACTACTATGAAAGTGTTGCCTATTGCTATATGAATCTTGGCAACTTCGAAAAGTCAACTGAAAATCTGCAGTTGTCGTTAGAAAAACGTCCGCACAGTTTAACCGTTCGCTATGCATTAGCCGAATCGTTGTACAAAGGCGGCCGCTATAAAGATGCCATTGATAACTGGGATATGGTATTACAGGGCGATAATAAAAATGCAAGAGCACTCTATATGATTGGCATGTCGTATCAAAAGATGGGACAAAAAGATAAGGGTGTTGCACTTTGCGATAAAGCCATTGAATTAGATCCTTCCTTAAACAGTTTAAAACAAAAGAAAATGGATATGGGCATGTAAGCCTTCTTCTATTTGAAATAATTAACGGGCCGTTTAACAAAGCGGCCCGTTGCTTTTACACATCTGTGGATAGATGTACGCCTGTTTAAACATCATTTTTTTGGTATTTTTGCCGTTTATGGCAGAAGTAAAACAGGTACGTGTTGCAATATTGGATATGTATGATGGTGTAGCCAACCAGGGTATGCGTTGTATCCGTGAAATACTCAACAGCTTTGCCGATATGAATGTATTGGATCTATGCTGGGATGAATTTGATGTACGTGGTAAATGCGAAGTACCCGATCTGTCGTACGATCTGTTTATTTCAACCGGTGGTCCGGGCAGTCCTTTGGAAAGTGAGGGGACCGAATGGGAGAACACATTTTTCAATTGGATTGGCGAGGTAAAAAAATGGAACGATCATCCGCTCAACCTGCAGAAAAAACAAGTTTTCTTTATTTGTCATTCATTTCAGTTAGCCTGCCGTTATTTTAAAATCGGTAATGTGTGTGCACGCAAGTCTACTGCGTTTGGTGTATTTCCGGTTCACCTAATTGAAGGCATAAATGAGGAAGTAGTATTCGAAGGTTTGCGTGATCCTTTTTATGCTGTAGACAGCAGAGATTACCAGGTAATACAACCCGATCATAAATACCTGAAACAAATCGGTGCTTCTTTGTTGTGTATTGAAAAGGATCGTCCGCATGTTCCGTTTGAACGTGCAATCATGGGCGTTCGGTTTAATCAGTACATGATCGGCACACAATTTCATCCTGAAGCAGATGCGATTGGTATGAGTATGTATTTGCAGAAAGAAGATAAAAAGAAAACCGTGATCGATAACCACGGTTTTGAAAAGTGGAAGAGCATGATTGAGCATCTGGAAGACCCGGATAAAATTCTGTACACGTATTCGCATATACTGCCCAACTTTCTACACAGTGCAGTGTTCTCACAACACACAGTTGAAGCGTAAATACTTTCTTAAGTAAATAAAATCAGATACTTTTAGAGGATAAAACATCTTCTATGGTTCCTGCATTACGGAAAGCATTCAACAACGCATTTACAGTTGAAAAATATGAAGCTTTTTTAAAAGACCTGCACAGTCTGCACCCCGGCGATATTGAATTTCGTGTAAGCGAAACACCGGTGTTTGTTGATAAGGCATTTGCTCAAAAGATGATCGATGCATGCGAACGCATTGTAGATGTTATTTGCGAACCTTCTTTTCTTTCCTTGACTGAACGTTCCATTCCTGCAGGAGAAAAAGTGCCGAACGAAAGCAAACATTCGCACATGATTGCGTTTGATTTTGGGGTTTGTCAAAATGAAGCAGGTGAACTGGAACCACAACTCATCGAAATGCAGGGCTTTCCTACTTTGTTTGGTTTCCAGGTGTATTACCCCGAGGTTGTGCAGCGCCATTTCGATATACCTTCTAATTACAGCCAGTTTTTAAATGATTATACCAAGGAAACTTATATTGAACTGTTGCGTAAACTCATTATTGGTAGGCATGCAACGGAGAATGTTATTCTGCTGGAAATAAAACCGGAAGAGCAAAAAACAAGAATTGATTTTTCCTGCACCAAAGATTACATCGGTATAGAAGCTGTTTGTTTAACCAAACTGATACAGGAAGGTCGCAAGCTGTATTACATGAAAGACGGTGTAAAAACAGAAGTGAAACGGATTTACAACCGCATCATCTTTGATGATCTGAAGGCAAACAAAGAAGCATTGGGTGATGTGGTGGATATTACACAGGATCTTGATGTAGAATGGTTGCCGCATCCCAACTGGTTCTATCGCATCAGCAAGTTTACATTGCCGTTTATTGATCATCCGTATGTGCCGGAAACATTTTTCCTCAATGAAGTAAAACAACTGCCCGATGATTTGTCGAAGTATGTATTAAAACCACTGTTTTCGTTTGCTGGTCAGGGTGTCATCATTGATGTAACACAGGAAGACATTGACGCTATCGCTGATCCTGAAAATTATATTCTGCAACGGAAAGTACAGTATGCTGATGTTGTGGAGACACCTGATGGTCCTGCAAAAGTGGAGATACGCATGATGTATGTATGGCCCGATGGCGATGAACGTCCGCATGCTGCCATTAACCTTGCACGAATGAGTAAAGGAAAGATGATTGGTGTGCGTTACAATAAAGATAAAACCTGGGTAGGAGGTAGTGTGGCGTTTATTGAACGTTCAGTCTAACACAATTGTTAGACTGAACCGTTGTTAATTTGGTGAATGTTTTTTTCTCAGATTGATATTTGTGAATTTTATACACCTTTCAAAAATTCAGTACCAATATAATCTACAACATTCGAAAGGTTTTTTGTTTCTTCATAAACTTTCAGTTGTCTGTCGGCACCTGTTCCTTTGTTCAGCATTTCAGGAATGTAATTGATGGCGTGGCGGCATCCCAACTCATCTACCACATCATCCACAAAATCGAGCAGTTCATAAATGAGTGCACGTGTATTTGTTTCCTCTTCTTTCCCAAAGTCAATCAGGTAGCCGTCAATTCCATAGCGACTGGCCCTCCATTTATTTTCATTGATGAGTGCACGTTGGTATTGTATAAAGTTGAGATTCTTGTTACGCAGTTTATACAGTTTGGCGGTAATAGCCTGGAACAAGGCAGTAATGGCAATGGTTTCTGCAACCGTCATCGGTACATCGCAAATGCGAAACTCAATGGTGTTAAAGAACGGATGTACACGCAGGTCCCACCATATTTTCTTGGCATTATCAATACAATTTGTTTTAATAAGCAGCGCAACAAAATTGTCGTATGCTTCAATACTGTCGAACGATTCAGGTATACCTGTACGTGGAAACTTATCAAATACTTTTGTACGGAACGATTTGTAACCGGTCATACGTCCTTCCCAAAACGGAGAATTGGTGCTGAGTGCATACACATGCGGCAAAAAATATCTTGCACTGTTAGCTAAATGAATAGCCATCTTCCGGTCCTGCATTCCTACATGCACATGCAAACCAAAAATGAGGTTACTTCTTGCTGCTTCCTGCAGTTCGTTTACAATTTGATTATACCGCACATGATCGGTAATTAACTGATCCTGCCAGTGACTGAAGGGGTGTGTACCACTTGCCCCAACAGCTAAACCAAGGTTACCCGCAATACCACTGATGGTTTTACGCAGCAATGCCACATCTGCAAAGGCTTCATCAATATTCTGGCAAATGTCGGTTCCTACTTCAACCACCGCCTGGTGCATTTCTGCTTTTACTTTATCCTTAATTACCTTTTGCCCTTCACTTACAATTTTCTGTTCGTGGCTTTTAAGTTCTCGTGTTGCAGGATCGTACACCATGTACTCTTCTTCAACCCCAAGTGTAAACTGTTTATAATTGATGTTTGCCATTCCTTTTAATTGTCTTAATTAATACAACGGTTGCTTATTAGCACCACGTTTTACATACTCGCCCCAGGTTAAATTGTCTTCACCTTCTTTTTGTTCCAACGCCCTTTCAATGGCATAGCTGGCTGCTGCTTCAACTACCCAATCGAAATTTTCCTGTCCTACACTTGCCAAATCTGCATCGGGAGCGGGGTTACAAAAATCGATGGCATACGGAACACCATCACGTAAAGCTAATTCTACTGTATTGAAATCGTAACCGAGATAATTGTTGATGCGTAATACAATATCCGTCATCATTTGTAATTTCTCTGCCGATGGATTGAAATCGGCAACATAACGCAGGTGATGCGGATTGCGGGGCTCATAACTCATAATACGTACATGCTTCCGGCCAATGCAGTAGCAACGGTAATATTCTTCAAACACAATTTCTTCCTGCAGCAACATTACAAGCTGACCTGTTTCTGCATGCTTATCAAAAAAATCAGCTGCATCATTGAGCTTGTACACATTTTTCCATCCGCCACCTGCAAATGGTTTCATGTAGGCAGGAAAACCAATGTAGTTGAACATCCCTTCCCAATCCATAGGGTAAGCAAGATTGCTGAATGATGCATCGCTTGTATCATCAGGACGTTCTTTCGATGGAAGGATAACTGTTTTCGGAACAGGTACATTTATTTTTGTAGCCAGGCAGTTATTAAAAAACTTATCATCGGCACTCCACCAAAACGGATTATTTATAACGGCTGTACCCGTTATTGCTTCGTTTTTTAAATAAGCCCGGTAATGCGGCACATCCTGCGAAATACGATCGACAATTACAGCATAACCATTGTTTACCCCCTGTATAACTTTATCAATACGCACAGGTTCGGCCATAATGCCCGGTATGTTTTTGCTGTTAATACGGTCAACAAATGCAGTGGGGAAGGAGCGTTCCTTTCCGTGTAAGATGCCGATCTTTTTCATACTTTTTTATTTATGTAGGTGATATGTGCGCTTAATAAGCGGAACACTTATTATTCACTGCTTTAATATAGTACACAATTCTGTAACATCTCTTTCTGCTTCTAAAAATATTTTAGGGCATTTCCTTATTTTTGACGTTTATGTTTAATACAGAATCAATGCAGGTTGTGTTTGAATCGGAGTTGCTGTTATCGGAATACCTGGAACGGGAAGTAACGATTGATTTTTATTTACCTGCTCCCGTCATCAACCCCGAAGAAATCAGTTTACTACTCATTAACGATGGCCAGGATTTATTGAAAATGCCTTTTAGCACAATGCTTGAAAGTTTATACGAGCAACAGCTGATACATCCTTTGTTGTGCGTGGGTATTCATTGTGGCCCCGATCGTAAAATGGAATATGGCATTGCCAGCCAGGCCGATTATTTAGGTCGTGGTGCAAAGGCGGGTTTGTATACGAAATTTCTTTTCAACGAACTGCTTCCATACCTCCGCAAAAAATACAATGTTCCGCAGTTTAAAGAAAAAGCATTTGCCGGTTTTTCACTGGGCGGATTAATGGCATTGGATATTGTTTGGAACCATGCACATGAGTTTACCAAAGTGGGGGTGTTTTCAGGTTCGTTGTGGTGGCGTCAAAAAGCATACGATGATGGTTATACCGACGAAGCCGACCGCATTATGCATAACCAGGTGCGTGCAGGAAAGGCTTCACCCTGGTTGCAATTCTTTTTCCAGACGGGATTGTTAGATGAAAAATCAGATCGTAACAATAACGGCATTATCGATTCCATTGATGATGCATTGGATCTGATGATGGAGCTAAAACGCAAAGGTTACCCTGCCGAATCAATCAAATATCTTGAGTTGCCGGATGGTAAACATGATGTGCCAACCTGGGCCAACGCCTTGCCTGTTTTTCTACAATGGGGCTGGGGTAAATAAAGCACTGTATAAATGAAAAAAGGTTGTCTTGTAAGACAACCTTTTTTCATTATAGTGATGTTTGTTATTAGAACATCAAACGTAAACCGAGGTTCATTCTCCATGTATTGGCAACAGTAATGTTGCTCATATATGTTTTTGAAGGTAATGCACCGTTTACAAGGTTCATTCTGTAGGTAGCTGCTGCAGTTGTTGTAGGAGCAGAAGCAACAGATAAGATTGCACCGTTGTTGTAGATGGTACGTTTTGTTACACCCCAATCGTTGTTGAGCATGTTGGTGAAGTTTTCAACTTCCATGCTTAACTGTAAGCCATAATTTTTATGCTTGCTGATTGGTAAGATATCCTGAAGAATACGGAAGTCGAGGTTGCTGAACCAAGGCATTTTAGCACCGTTTCTGTCAGCAAATTGACCCTTACGTTTTTTCAGGTATTTATCCTGGTTGATGTATGCAAAGAATGCATCGCTTTGTTGTTGCGGGCTGAATGCACCGTTTGCAACAAATGTAATTTCAGACGCATCTTTCGGAATGTAGATCAAATCGTTTGATAAACCATCCTGGTTGAAGTCGTTTGAATAAACATAGCTGTAACGGCCTTGCTCATATCCTAAGTACACCAATGTAAAGGTTGTATTTAAGAACTTATTCCAGTTTGCTTTGTACGATGCAAAAGCAACAATACGGTTTGGTGTTGCGTAATCGCTGTAAGAAAGGTCAAGGTTGTTATTGCCTCTTAAGCTTTGTACGTTACTCCAGGAGCTCGCTGCCTGTGAACCGGGGTTACCCGTAACATCTAATGCAACTGTTCCTGTGTAAGCAACTGAGAAATCCCAGTTTTTGCTGAAGCGTTTTGCTAACTGTACAGTAAAGATACCAGCTGCACCACGGCTTGTGTTCGACAAGATGATTGCTTCAGAAATACCTGAGTTGTATCTTCTTGTTGCACTTGAGTTTCCAAATAAAGGACGACTACCGGCACCGAATGTAGTACCAATTGGTTGTCTTTGGTTGGCATTGTATTGCAACAGTGCATTGATGTCTTTGTTGAAGATTGCTTCAACAGTCAATGTCCAGTCGTTACCTAATTTCTTATCAGCAGCAAGACTTGTTCTGAAAACCTGTGGCATTTTAAAGTTCTTGTCAACTGCTGCTAAGCTGCTTGGCAATGGAGGCGTACCTGCACTGCTTGGGAAGCTGCTTACATAATGGAATGGATCGGGATTGAAAGGATAGTTGCTTAAAGCAGCACCTGATACTTCGTAAGGCACAACAGATGTACCGCTGTTGCTTGGCTGGTTGGTAAACCACACAAACGGGAAACGGCCGGTGAAGATACCTGTACCACCACGGATGATCAGGCTCTTATCACCTTGGATATCCCAGTTGAAACCAACACGTGGGCTGAAATATGTACGCTCTTTCGACCAGCTGCTTACATCAATATTAAATGCCTGGTTGTTGAGGTCGTAGAATGATAATGCTTTAATAGAACTGTTACCCAGTAATTCGTTTTGGAATATCGGGCGGTCTGCACGCAAACCAACAGTTAATTTAAACTTGTCGTTAAACTTAATTTCATCCTGCGCATACAAACTTGCCTGGCCAAAATCTAACTCAACGAAAGGTTTTCTTCCTTCTACGGGGAAAGTAATGGCGAAAGAACTTGGTGTTGCATTGTTAAAGAAATCAGCTAAAGAGTTATATCTGTAATAGCTGGTACCATAACGCAGGAAGTAGTTCTGCACATAAATTTTTTCGTATGCAGCACCACCGGTAATAGTGTGTTTACCTGTAGTGTAAGTAACGTTATTGTTAAAGGTTAATGTGTTGTTTACAACATCATTATTCCATGAGAACAGTTCGTAACCTGCACTGATGTAGTTAAAGCCACCTTCCCAGATATCGATGAACGGGAAAGGAGTAGACTTTGAACTTCTTTTTGGATCGTTTGCTTTTGTATAAGTAGCAATAAACTGGTTAGACAGTTTTGTGTTGAAGTTGCTCTTAACCTCTAATGCATACGATTCCAGTTTGTTGGTGTTGGCATAGTTTGAGTTTTCAAAACTCATACTGTTTACACTCCATCTGTTGGTAGAGCTGCGTGGGTTAGGCGCACTGTTACCATTCAGCAACTGATCATCGTCTGTTTTAGAAAAGTTATAACGGAACGAAGCAGTATGTTTTGTGTTAATGATCCAGTCTAAACGACCAAGAAGTTTTTGGTTCTTGGTGTTAAAGTTGCCAAGGTTTTCGTAAGGACCTGTTTCGTAACCGTATTTAGATTTTAAATACGCACTTACAGAATCTAATGCGCTTGCACGTACACGTGTAGTGTTTGCATCTGCAGTTACACCCGGTCTGCTTGCTTTCCAAACAACACCCGGTACACTTACTTCTACCTGCTCAACGTTAACAAAGAAGAATAATTTATTCTTAATGATCGGACCACCGATTTGTGCACCAATGGTTCTTGATTTAGACTGTGTAACAGTAGGGATTTTCTGACCTACAGCTCTTCTTCCCAACAAATCCTGATCACGGTAAAAGCCGTAAACACTTCCTTTAAAACTGTTGGTACCTTTTTTTGTAGTAGCATTAATGCCCGCACCGGTAAAGTTTGCCTGGCGAACATCGAACGGACTAACGTTTACAGAAATCTCGTCAATCGCATCAATTGAAATTGGCTGAATAGTACCACCCGGTAACGGGCTGCTTGATAAACCAAAGTTGTTGTTGAAGCTGGCACCATCGATCTGTATGTTGTTGTAACGACCATCACGACCACCAAATGAGTTACCTGCACCTGCTTGCGGTGTTAATGTGGCAACATTGGAGAGGCTACGGTTGATATTCGGTAAACTATTAATGGTACGCTGGTTGAAGTTTGCACCCGTACCGGTTTTAATGGTTCTGGATGATCTTCCGGTTACCACAATTGTTTCAAGGGTACTGCTGGATGAACGTGCAGTGAAATCAAGTGTTTCTGTTGTACCGAGCTGCAGAATTACATCGGTTTTGTCGGCAATGGTAAAGCCAACATATGTTACAGAAACAACATAGGGTCCACCCGGATCAAGGTTTTGAATGGAGAAACGGCCGTTCTTGTCTGTCTTCGACAATTTCACGAGGCCATTTTGGGTATTTGTTACCTTAACAGTTGCGCCTTCAAGAACATTCCCGTTTTCATCTTTCACAACACCGGCAATGTTACCGGTTGTTACCTGCGAAAAGGCTGCAAAAGCCAGAAACAGGGAAATGACTCCCAAAAGCAGTTTTTTGATTTTTAGCATACTTTATAGTTTTACGAGTGCAAATAAACAACAAACTTCCCTTTGGGAAGCAAAGAAATATTAACATTTCGTAAAGAAAGACAAGACTGTTTAGCCTGATGCTGCAAACAGCTGCGGGAGTTTTTAAACAACTGTTTTTTCTTGCATATTCCGGCTTTGTTTTCAACTAACTTTGCGGCCTAAAAAGTAAAAGGATGCTGGATACTATTGAAAGTGCGATTGAAGATATAAAGCAAGGTAAAATACTGATAGTGGTAGATGATGAAGACCGTGAAAATGAAGGAGATTTTATAATTGCCGCCCGGCATGCCACCCCCGAGGTAATTAATTTCATGGCCAAAGAAGGCCGTGGCCTTATTTGCGCAGCGCTTACCGATGACCGTTGTAAAGAGCTGCAGCTCGAACCCATGGTATCTTCTAATACTTCTTTGCATGAAACAGCTTTTACCATTTCGGTAGATCTGATCGGGCAGGGAACTTCAACCGGTATTTCTGCACAAGACCGTTCAAAAACCATTCTTGCATTGGTAAACCCCGATACAAAGCCGGAAGACCTGGCTCGCCCGGGGCATATTTTTCCTTTACGTGCCAAGCCCGGCGGTGTTCTACGCCGTACCGGCCATACCGAAGCGGCCATTGATTTAGCCAGGCTGGCAGGCCTTGAACCGGCAGGTGTGTTGGTAGAAATAATGAACGAAGATGGCACCATGGCTCGTTTGCCTCAGCTGGAAGTCATTGCTCAAAAGCTCGGGGTGAAAATTATTTCCATCAAAGACTTAATTGAATACCGGTTAAAAACCGATTCGTTGATTGAAGAAATTGTACGGGTAGAAATGCCAACCGCTTATGGTCAGTTTCAATTGGCTGCCTTTAAAGAAAAAGAAACAGGGCAAGAACATCTTGCTTTAATAAAAGGACAATGGGAAAAGGACGAGCCGGTGCTAGTGCGTGTACACTCTTCCTGCTTTACAGGTGATATATTAGGCTCGCTCCGTTGCGATTGCGGTGAACAGTTACACACTGCTATGCAAATGGTAGAAAAAGAAGGAAAGGGTGTTGTTTTATACATGAACCAGGAAGGCCGGGGGATTGGCCTGTTTAATAAACTGAAAGCCTACAAGCTGCAGGAAGAAGGAATGGATACTGTAGAAGCGAATCTGCACCTCGGTTTGCCAATGGATGCAAGAGATTATGGTGTTGGTGCACAGATATTACGTACACTCAATGTTTGTAACATTCGTCTCATCAGCAATAACCCAAAAAAGCGTGCAGGATTACTGGGTTATGGGTTGAAGATTGTGGACACAGTTCCGATTCAGATTGCACCCAATCAACACAATCAAAAATACCTCGAAACAAAACGGGATAAATTAGGTCACGAAATTCTGAAGAAGTAAGAACGGCTTATTCAAATTCCCGAACATAGGAGAAACTGATACCGGTGCGGTTCGCAGCCCGCCATTGCACATCGTATACACTGCGGTAAAAACCAATGAGCCTGAGTTTACCATCGGGAGAGAGTAACCATTCCAATGTAAAGTCTGGGGTAAGCTGGTTATTGTTTTGAATGGATGTGGCCTGACCTGTATTTACCAATAATGAGCCACCTGCTTTTAAGATCAATCTTCCGTTTAACATGGTTTTGGTTACACCAAAACTACCGGTACCGTTAAAGCCAACACCTTGCGCCTGCAGACCCGATACCAACAACGGATTAAAACTTACATAAGGATCGAGGTTCAACTTATTAATACCGGGAATATTTTTTAATGCAATACCCAAACCCGATTCAATCTGTTGGGCAATAAATTCTGAAATGGTGCCTGCTGCACTGCTCAGTACGCCTGTACCAATATTGGCTGCTGAGTTAGAAGAGTTGGCACTGGTTGATAAAAACTGATTAAACAACAGCACCGAGAAAACCTGGTTATTCAATTCGTTTGGATTAGCATATAAACGTTCGAAGCCTGCTTTTGTAACCGGGTTGGTTTTGCAAGGATGATCGTTTGGCAATTCGAAACGGAAATTGATAACAGGGTTCGACAGTGTGCCTGATAAATTACTGATCAATGTAATGGGTCTGCGTTCGTTCGAGCTGCATCCTTGTGCAAGATCCTGTGGCAGGGCAATACTGGGCGTTAGATATTTCGCATCGATATTGATACGTGCATTGTACGGATCGCCACTCCATTCTACTGTTCCGTTATCGATGAGGAATTGTTTCTTGAATACTTTTTGCCAGTTAAAAGTGTATTTACCATTGGTGATATTATAACGGCCAGCCATGGTGGTACCTTCAACGGTGCTGGTTCTGATATTTAAATTACCAAAGCCTTGTCCCTGAATCACATCGTTTGTTACTTCATCAAGAATCAGATCCACTTTTGCAAGAGGGTTGGCTGTTATATCTAAATCCACCAGCATGTTCGATGTTTTCTTGATCTGCGATTCTACTTTCATTTCTTTACCGTATTTCCGAAACACAATAAAGTCGGCTGTGCCTGTTACTCTCGAGTCGGAAGTTGGTAGGTAGATGTGTGAACTGTCTGTCGGTTCGCCCTGGAAACGCAGTACAAGATTATCCACATCACCGTTAATAGAACCACTTGCATTGGCAATTACTTTTCCATAAAAAAGACTGTTGTCTTTCTTAGTTGTATTAAGCACAAGCAATCCTCTGCGTGCATCGTTTGCACGAAACGACATACGGAAACTCATACTGTCGAAGAAATGATGAAACAGTTTGCCGGAAAATGTAGCTGTTCTTTTGGTAGTATCGGTTAATGAAATATTACCGAAATCGATTTCTCCTTCACGGAAAGCGATTTCGGTACCTTCTTTCATGTTGTAGCGTACTTTCGTATAGTCCAATACAAAGGATGCATTGCTGAGTTTTACGTTGCCGATCAGCTCGGGTTTCTCCGCATTTCCTTTTACACGGATTAAACCGTTTGCAACACCCCGCATATCCGTCATAATAATTGCCAGGTATTTTTCAAGAATGCTCAGCTTTAAATTCTTTGCATCAATTACCTGGTCTATCTGCAGATTCTTTGGATCTTTAATGTTGATTCTGCCTTCGCTGAAGAAATCGTACAACGGATTGTCTGAAATAATTTTTGTATTGATCTCGCCCGACAGATTATTGTAATTGCCCGATAGTTTAACTGTACCAATTGAATCGTTGTTGAAACGGAAACGTTCGGCATCTAATTCTGCTTCTACCTGGAACTTGCCCAGCGGGTTAATAATATCAACACGCCCGGTAACCTGTCCTTCCAGTCGTGGATCCTTCAGTATATAAGGCATAAAGTCTCCAAGCTGTACTTTGTTCAATTCAACCACAAAGTCTTCGTTGGTACCGGTTTCAGAAAACTTCGTATAGGCCAGTATCGATTCGTTACCTGAGTTTAAACGAATACGTTCTGAATGGATCGTTTTTTTGCCGATAAATAAATCGCTGTTGTCTTCAATGGTCCACACTTTATCGTTTATAACTAAAGTGGATGGTTGAAAAACAATTTCAATCCCATCTCTCGAAGTTTTAATGCGTGCATTGAGGTCGGCATCTTTTAATGTTTGTGTAGCTCTTGTACGAATGCTAACCGAACCTGTATCGTTTGCAGCCACTAACGAGAAGGTTGTTTTAGGTAAACTGAGACTGTCGTTAAAAGCTACTTCGTTGATACCGCCCTGCAGGTTTAAACGCTTGTAATCGCCTTTGGCAGTAATAGAAGAATTGTTGAAAGTAATCGCATTGTATTGAAAAGCGGGTACATCGGTTTGTACCTCAAATGTATTTTCTCTTGTACTGATGCGGCCTTTAACTGTACTGTTATCGAAACCTTTTACTGGAATGTTTAAGAGATCGATGTACGCTGCAATATTTCTGGTGGTTACTTCAAATGTAAAATCCTGGTTCTTCGCTTGCTTTTTCGGTTGAGCGATGTAGGAGGGGAAGTACGTATGCAGAAACGAAAGAGTAGCATTCGGCAAATCAAGAATATTAAAGTCGCCGGCAATACTTACATCGGCTTCATTACTGCTTGCATTTAAACGTTTCTTTCCATCGATGATGATGGATGACAGTGACAGATAATCGAATGAAAGTTGAGTGCTGTCGTTGGTTAAAACGGCATTACGTAAATCAGCTGTTCCCAAAAAGTCATCAATATTTCTTCCTTTAAAATCAAGATCAACATACGATTTTAACCGAAGATCGTTCTTGGTTAATCCCAGCTGTTTAAAATTAATATTGTAAACATCGCCGGTTACTTTATATACAGGCGTGTCTTTACTGAAGTTGATTAAACCGGTTAGGTTTACACGAAGATTACTATCGTTTACAACCAGTGCTCCATCAAACTTCTGCTTTTCGTAAATACCTTTTGCTGTAATGTTTTTATACGTGTAACCGTTTAAATAAATAGACCGCACATTGCCATCTACTTCTGCAAACAGCGTTTTAGGATTAAAGCCTTTGCCTTTTACAGAACCATTCATGGCAATATTACCCAGGATCGGATCTTTAAGAAATGTACCCAATGCAAATCCTTCTGTTTTGAGTTTTCCCGAATAGATGGGATCGGTTCCTTTAGGTAGTTTGAGGTTAATATCGGTTACCAGTGTACCAAGATTTGTATTGATGGTACCATAGGTAACAAAATCGTTAAAGAAGCCCGTATACGATCCGTTAAAATTGAGATAACTGATTTTTGAAATTGCAGGGTAGTTTATTTTTCGAAGCGGTGGATAAATAGCTGCAGCATCTGCATACGAAGTGCGTAGCTTATTTGCCTTCAGATCAAGAAAGGTGCTGTTGATATCGGGCAAACCATCCATGGTAAAGTTGCCGTCAAACTCTGTTTGCTGCAACGTAGTAATAACAATATCGGTACCTTTTAAATGATCAACCGTACCTCTTACTTTTCCTTTGATGTTTATTTTGTCGTTCCAGTCTTTCAATACCGGTGCAAAAAAAGCAATATCATCGCTGTGCAGTTCGCTGTTTTCAAACACACCTTCCATCCGTACATGCGTAATAAATTCATTCATGTCGTGATCGAATTGCCGGTACCTCATGGCAAAGAAATTACTGAGCCGGCTTTTATTGGTTTCGGCCAACAGGTTGCTGAACTCCATGCCTTGCGGATGAAACAGGAAATCGGCTTTCAGTTGTTTTACAGCAAAACCGCTACGCTCAACTGTTGAGAGCTGCACATTGGCTTTCAGCGAATCACCAATAAACTGCAGGTTTTTAAACCGCCCGTTGATTTTTTTAAACTCAATATGCGCCCCATCAAAATACTCGAATGGTGCACGTTCGGTGGCAATATCATTTTTAAACACACCGTTATCGATCTGTACATATTGGGCAAGAAATATCCAGCCCGCTTCGTTCCAATGCGGATCTATGGTATCGTTGATGTGGTATGCACTGTCTGGCTTACGTTGCCGTTTCGTCCGTAAACCATCGTAACTGCTAATGGAAAAATAAGGCGACTCCAGTTCAACGGTTTCTGCAATGATGATCTTTTTGGTTAAATCGAACCGGTTAAAATCCACAAGCAGGTAACCCAGTTTGCCCGACATGGTTTGGCCCCGCCAGTCATCCCTTTGGATCAACTCAATATTCCGCAGCTCAATTTTCTTAAACCGCAGATCGGTTTGTGATTTCGATTTTTTACCGGTGCCCGGAGAAGAGAAGTAGTCGATGAGGAACTGGTAGTTCCACACACTGTCTTTCCGGTAGGCATATAATTTCGTTTGTTCAAGACCGATATATTCCAGCTCAATCTTCTCTTTCAGGAAGAACCAATCGGTAATATTCACTTTTAAACGGCCAATATTGGCAAGGGTATCTTTGTTGCGGTCTTTTACCAGTACACCTTCAATTAAAACTTTATTAAACAGCGACAGGTTAACATGTTTAACGCTTACTTCGGTTTTTAACTCGCCCGACAGCCAGTTAGCGGCTTTGTGTGTAAGCCAGTTTTGAACAGGGCTTGTTTGAATGAGCAACCATACCGCTATCAGCAGAAGCAATAGAATAAGTACAATGCGGGATAGTATTTTAGCGATTTTTCGTGCCAAGGTATCTGTGCTGTAAAAATAACCATTCGGCCTGTTACGGCAAATTCAATACCATAATTAACAAAACAAACTCAAATAAATTATCAGCAGAAGAAATTATTACCATGCAAAGGATCAGTGCAGCAGTTCCTGTACATGCTTTTTGATGTTGGAAGCAATCTTTTCCATTGGCAGATCGTTGGCATCAATACCAAACGGATCTTCAATTTCTTCAGCTACCAGCTCAAGACTGGCCAGTACATAAAACACAAAGGTTACCACCGGTATTACGTAATAACCCATGCTGAATACAAAACCGAATGGCAGCGTCATTACATAAAAGAAGATGAATTTTTTAATGAATACACTGTACGAAAAAGGAATGGGGGTGTTTTTAATACGTTCGCAGGCGCCGCAGATATCTGTAAATGATTGCAGCTCGGCATTGAGTACAATTAATTCATCGCCACTTATTTTTCCCTGCTTGTGTAATGCATGTACCCGTTTAAACAATTGTGCCGCCACCTGGTTGGGAATATGCTTGCCCTGGTCAATGGCTGATAACAAATGGCCATGATCATCTTCATCAAACAAAGCTGTTTTGGTGCTTTCCTGTTGCAGATGATTCATAAGACTGTAAGCATAAAACGAAATACTGCTGCTGAAGAAGGTGCGGTTGGTTTTATCATCCTCTTTTAAAATGGAAGCAAGTTTTAGCGACAGGTTGCGGCTGTTGTTAACCAGAGCTCCCCAAAGTTTACGCCCTTCCCACCAGCGATCGTATGCGGTATTGGTACGAAATACGAGCAGCATCGAAATAGCAAAGCCAAGCAGGCTGTGCATTAGCGGAATATTTTTCAGGTGATTATTGTCGGAGAGTTGAAACACTTCAACCTCCAGTACGGCAATAATACCCGAGTAAGCTGCAATGCCGAATAAAAGGGGCGATAGCTTACGAATCGTATCTGACTTATGCAGATGAAACAAAAACGTAAACCATTCTTTAGGATTGTAACCGATCATAGTGCTGTAAAAGACGAAGTTCCTATTTTTTCCGACCAAACCAATAACCAATGCCTGCGCTAAAAGTATGATAGCGTAAGCTTGGTGCGTCGTCGGTATTAATCATGTTACCGAAGCCATAAGTATAATCAACCAGTACACGCAAGCCACCTGTTGTTTCATAACCTAAACCTGCATGCCAGCTGGCATCGTACATACCATAATGCTGATATCCGTATTTCAGTTGGGCGTTTGTTGGAACACCTGCACCATCCTGTTTTGTTTGTTTGCCGGTAAGGCCAAAACCAAGGGATGGCCCCGTCATAACGAACATGGTATTTTCATTTTGACTTGGATGTTTAAAATCGATCTGCACAACAGGCATTAAACGTACCTGTACTTCGTTGAGCTTGCTGTAAGTACCTGCCGGCAATGCATTTGATTTCATGCCACGGTAATTAAAATCGATTTGCGGATTAAAAAATAAACGGTTGTCAAACGGAATCTTCATCATAACACCTGCATAACCACCGGAGAATCCTTCTGTTTTTGCAGCTGAAAATTTAGAGAAAACATGGCTGTAGCCACCTTTAATACCGTATTCAATTTTACCAAGCGTTTGTGAAAAAGAGGAAGCAGAAATAAATAAGCAGATAGCAGCAGTAAGCAAAAACGATTTCATGTTTGTTTTTTTAATGATTGTTGCCGGAAGTTTAAAAGGCTTCCAGTAATTGAACGAGTCTTTCGAAATCGGATTTGGTATGTAGGGCATTCACAACAACCCTGTTTACAGGATCGTCTTCAGGATGAGGATAACCGAAGGAAGAAATGATGATGTTGTTTTGTAACAGATGTTGAGCGATGCTTTTTTTTGCTACAACAAATACAGGCGTTCCTTCATTGGCCACAAATGTATGCTTTGCAGTCAGCTTTTGCAAATATTCGATGTTTTGATGAAGTTTTACCCGTTGTTGCTGAAACAACTCCTGTGCCTGTGTAAACGCATAGGCCAGCGATGGCATAAAGGGGGTGCTGGTTGCATAGTTAACATGACGGCGAACAGCGTTTATCCATTTACGTGAGCCGCAAACGGCACCGCCGTTCATGTGAAACGATTTGGATAGTGAGAAGTTGAACAGCAGTTCGATGTTGGCAGGCAGTTGCAGCAAGGAGCCAATGCCTCGGCCATCTTGCCCCAGCCAGCCAATGCCATGCGAATCGTCAACAACAAACGTGATATTGAAATCTTCCGGTGTATTCTTTAAAAAAGAAAAATCGTTGATGTGGCCGGGCGTTATGTACATACTGTCTGCCGCCACAGCAAACCGGTATTCATTTGCGGCTGCCCGTTGCCGTAAGAAATCTTCCCAGCTTTGGTTTTCCGGTATGGGCTGCATTGCAGCCATGGCTGATGACGCAGGGTGGGTGTGGTGCAGCGCATACACCTGCATTTCTTCTGCTACTACTTCCACTGCTGTACGTGCGGAAAGAAAGCCCGACGAAACACAGGCCGCATCTTCTGTTTGTACAAATGCTGCCAACTGTTCTTCCATTCTTGTATAAAGATCGAGCTGTGTATTGGAAATGCGGGAAGAAGGGTATACCACGCCGTACAGATCGATTCCCTTCTTAACAAGATTTGTAAACTCGGGCAACATGCCTAAACCGAGATAGGAATAACCGGAGAAGAACAGGTATTCTTTTCCATCGATGAGGGTGGTGCGGCCGGGTATGTTTTGTAAAGTGATCATGAATGTTTCTGCTGCATATGCGTATTAAACTGCTGCGATTGTCCTTTTGGGATGGATAAACTTTGCCAATCGCTATTCTTAATCATACGCCCAATGTAAACGATTTGCCCAACATGGTAAGGGTAGTGGGCCAACTGCCTGTTTAATGCATCAATAACTGTTAATCCTTCGCTGCGGATAGTAATTGTTTTCAACAGATCGTCTGCTGTTAATTGCTGTACAGCATTGATGTAACAATCCCAGCCTTCGTTCCAACGTTGCAGCAATGCTTCTTTGTTCCATTGCTGGTCGTTAAATTCATCATCCCGTTTACGCCATTCTTTTTCGCCATCTTCCGTAAGAAAGTTGGTAAAACGGCTGAGCATGTTACCTGCCACGTGTTGTATGATAATGGCAATACTGTTGCTGGCTTCGTTGGATTGATAATGAAAGTCTGCATCGCTTTATTGTGCAAATGTTTTATCGGCCAGTTCTTTATAGCCCAGCGCCCGTTTTAGATGAGAGTTTAAAAAAGTTTCTGCGAATGTCATTGGTGAATGGTGAATAGTGAATAGTGAATATTTGCACTCTGATTCCTGTGTCTTGTTCCTTGTTTTTTGGTTATTGTTTATTGGATTTTTTCTTATTGCTTGAGCCTTCAATTCGTACTTCCAACTTCGTATCTCTTACTTCTCAATATCCTTCTGCATGATCATCGCCACGGTTATCGGCCACTGCTTCAATTTTAACTGCAGCTGCATTGCGTGTGATTTTGATAGCTTCAAAACGTCCAATGTTTCCTCGCACTACAATTTCATACCCCATGGCTTTTAATTTTTCTCTGGTATCTGCAGGAAAATTCTTTTCAACATAAATTACATCCGGTAACCATTGGTGATGAAAGCGTGGTTTCCATACCGCATCTTCCAGACTTAAATTAAACTCCAACGTATTTACTAATACCTGGTACACCTGTGTTGGAATAGTAGTGCCACCGGGCGAGCCAAGTACTAAATATGGTTTGCTATCTTTTAATACAATCGTCGGTGTCATAGAACTGAGCATGCGTTTGTTGGGTGCAATGGCATTGGCTTCTGTACCCAAGGCACCATACATATTCGGTACGCCGGGCTTCACACTAAAATCATCCATTTCATTGTTCAATAAAAAACCGGCACCACCAACAACTGTGCGGCTGCCATAACCACCGTTAAGTGTGGTTGTAACAGAAACTGCATTGCCGTATTGATCATACACACTTAAGTGCGTAGTCTCTTCACTTTCAGGATTGACATTGCCATGTGTGGTTGTTTTACTGTTGCCGGGTTTGGTTGCATCGTAATCGGCCATGCGTTCCCGTAAGTATTCGGGTGAGGTAAGTTTTTTCACCGGCACTTTTACAAAATCCCTGTCGCCCAGGAATTCGGCACGGTCGGCATATGCACGGCGTTCAATTTCAACCATCAGCTGCACCGCCTGTGCAGAATGAAATCCATATTGCGCAATATTCCGGTTTTCAACCATACCCATCATTTGCTGTATCAAAATACCGCCGCTGCTTACCAGCGGCATTCCAACAATGGTAAACTCTTTGTATTTCGACACCATGGCTTCACGCCTGGCCGTTTGATAATTCTTTAAATCAGCCATGGTAATCAAACCACCACCACGTTTCATTTCGGCAACAATCAGCCTGGCTGTTTCTCCTTCGTAAAAACCTTTCTGTCCAAAATCACGAATACGCTTTAATGTGTTGGCTAAATCTTTTTGTATCAGTGTGTCGCCGGCTTTCCATCCACCATATTTAATAAAGGCATTGGGTTTTGTACTGTAGCGTACAAATTCGCCGGCATTATTATTTAAACTGTTAGCTTCTGCTTCAGTAATCACAAAACCTTTTTCTGCCAGGTCAATGGCAGGCTGTATCAACTGTTTAAAAGGGAGTTTCGCATATTTATGTGTAGAAAATAAACCAGCAACTGTGCCGGGTACGCCCGATGCTAAATGACCGTTCTGGCTCAGGTTCGTTTGTGCATTGCCGTCTTTATCCAGATACATATCACGCCCTGCTGCAGCCGGCGCTTTTTCACGATAATCTAACGCTACAAATTCATTTTTTGCAGTAGTCGCAACTAAAAAACCACCGCCTCCGATATTTCCGGCACCGGGATAAACCACTGCCAACGCCAGCTGTGTGGCGATGGCCGCATCAAATGCATTGCCACCCTTTTTTAAAATAGTAACACCTACTTTACTGGCAAGGGGGTGTGCACTTACCACGGCTCCGTTGGTAACTTCTGTTTTTTTATTAATACTATACTGGTAAGGATTATACTGCGCTTCTGAGGTTACAAAAACGAACAGAAGAAGCAGAACAGCCATTTGTCTCATGCTGATAATTTTTACCGAAATTAATTTTTTAGATCGAAAGCAACTTATCTTGGTCGTTAATAAAGTTGTGATAAGTGGCAATGCGCCACTAAACCCCATCCTTACATTTGCAACATATTTTTTTAGTTATGAGAAAAATTCTTTCCCTGTTTCTTTTACTTGCTGTTACTGCGCAGGCTTTTGCGCAATTGCAAAGTCCTGAACAGTTTCTTGGTTACAAAGTAGGCAGCCGCTATACGCCGCATTGGAAAATTGTCAGCTATTTTCAGCATGTGGCAGCTAATTCGCCTAAAACGGTTAAGCTGCAGCAGTATGGCCAAACAAACGAAGGCCGTCCGCTGATGGTTGCTTTTATTTCTTCGGAAGAAAACATGAACAACCTTGAAGCCATCCGTGCCAACAACCTGCGTTTAGCTAATCTCAGCAGAGATAAAGCCGCACCCAACGAAAATACGTCGCCCATTGTGTGGCTCAGTTATAACGTGCATGGTAACGAAACATCGAGCAGCGAAGCAGCATTGATGACGGTTTGGGCATTGGTTGATCCGGCCAATACCAAAACAAAAGAATGGTTGAAGAATACGGTGGTGGTTATGGATCCCTGTATCAATCCGGATGGCCGTGACCGTTATGTAAACTGGTTTAATTCGGTTGTAGGTGTTAAAGCAACGCCTCGTATGGATACACGTGAACACCGTGACCCATGGCCCGGCGGCAGAAGCAATCATTATAATTTCGATTTAAACCGAGACTGGGCCTGGCAAACACAGGTAGAAAGTCAGCAGCGTTTAAAACTGTACAATCAATGGATGCCGCAAATTCATGTAGACTATCATGAGCAAGGCATTAACGAGCCTTACTACTTTGCACCGGCAGCAGAACCTTACCATGAAGTGATTACTCAATGGCAACGTGATTTTCAAACTACCATTGGTAAAAACCATGCGAAATATTTTGATGCAAATGGCTGGTTGTATTTTACCAAACTTCGTTTCGATTTATTCTATCCTTCTTACGGCGATACCTATCCAACTTATAATGGTGCTATTGGTATGACGTATGAGCAAGGTGGTGGTCCGGCAGGTGGTGCAACTGCATTAACCGAAGAAGGCGATACACTTACATTGTACGATCGTGCTATCCATCATTTCACTACAGGTATGAGCACCATCGAAATTGCATCTATCAATGCATCAAAACTCATTACCGAATACCGCAAGTTTTTTAACAGAGGCGTAAACGGTGGTTTCGGCGAGTATAAAACCTATGTAATAAAAAGCAGCGCAAAAGATGCCGATCGTATGCAGGCATTGGTGGAGTTGCTCGATAAAAACGGAATTGAATACGGTACAGCTGCTGTAACAGGCAAAGGCTATAATTACTTTACTTCAAAAGAAGAAAGTTTTAGTGCGGTTGCCGGCGATTTGGTTGTGAGTGCATTTCAACCACGTTCGGCAATGGTGCAGGCTTTGTTTGAACCTAAATCAAAACTCAGCGATTCTGCAACATACGATATTACAGCATGGAGTCTTCCGTACGCATACGGCTTACAGGCGTACGCAACAAAAGAACGTATTAACCCGACTGCTTATCAAAAACCGGCACCTGTTGTAAATACTGCGACTGATGTATATGCCTATGTAATTAAGTGGGAAGGATTACAGAGTGCAAAAACAGTTGGACAACTATTGCAGAAAGGAATTACACTGCGTTACAGCGAAGTGCCCTTTGAAGTAAATGGACAAAAGTTTGATCGTGGTTCTGTCATTGTCATGAAGACGAGTAATCAATCTGCTGGTTCAACTTTGTGGAAACATGTTACAGATGCAGCCAATGCAAATAATGTAAAACTCTATCCTGTAACAACCGGCTTTGTAGATAATGGTGGCGATTTCGGCAGCGACCTCGTAACTCCGTTTAAATATAAAAATGTAGTGCTGTTAACAGGCGAAGGTGTAAGCTCACTTGCAGCAGGTGAAGTATGGCATTTCTTTGATAAGCAATTGAATTATCCGGTATCGCTGGTGTATGCAAACGACTTCAGCCGTATTGATTGGGCGAAAACAGATGTTATTATTATGCCCGATGGTAATTATCGTTTTATGGGCGATAAATCATCTACCGATCAGTTAAAAGAATGGATCAGCAAAGGTGGTAAAGTGGTAGCGCTTGAAGGAGCAGTAGCTGCATTTGCCCGTTTGGATTGGGGTTTGAAATCGAAGAAAACAGAAGAAGGTACAAGCAAAGATCCTTACCAGGCTTTGGCTACTTACGAAAACCGTGAACGTGATTTTGTAAGTACCATGACACCCGGTTCTATTTACAAAGTGCAACTGGACAATACACATCCTTTGGCATTTGGTTACCCCGAATATTATTATACTTTAAAAATGGATGATAATATTTATGAGTTCATGAATGGTAACGGCTGGAATGTTGGTGTACTGAAGAAAGAAAACCAGCTTGCAGGTTTTGTGGGCAGCAAGTTGCAAAACCGTTTAAAAGACGGGTTGCTGTTTGGTGCACAAAACATAGGTCGTGGATCGGTTGTGTACATAACAGATAATATCATGTTCCGCAACTTCTGGGAAAATGGTAAACTGATGTTGTGTAACGCCATTTTCTTCTGATCGATTAAAGAACAATCAGTCAAACCCTGAAAGGCTCTCTTTCAGGGTTTTTTGTTGCAGTAAATAGAAACTAATCAGCAATAGTTTTCCACATTATCTGCAAGTTGTTGAGAGTTTATGCGGCTTTTTGCAGCTATTCTGTATATTTAATTTCAAACCAAAACTGTGCTTAAGAAAGAACGACATGCCTTTATCATGCATCAGCTAAACCTGCACAACAAGGTTTTGTCGAACGATCTGTGCCAGATAATGGATGTATCGGAAGATACCATCCGCAGAGATCTGCAGGAGCTCTCCGCTGCTGCGAAATTGATCAAAGTTCATGGCGGTGCATTATCGCTTTCGTTTAATGAAGTACAATTTTCAAGCGATCATTTATACTCACCCGAAAAGAAACGCATTATTGCAGAAAAAGCTGTGTCGCTTGTAACAAACGGTATGTTTGTGTTAACAGGCGGTGGTACTACGATTGTAGAAATGGCCAAAGTGTTACCGCCTCATTTACGGGCAACATTTATGACGGGCAGTATTCCTGCTGTTAACGAATACCTCAAACATCCTTCCATTGATGTGGTGATGATTGGTGATAAGATATTGAAAGATTCAAAAATTACCTGTGGCTCGGAAGCAATCAGTAAAATACGGCAGGTTAATGCCGATATCTGTTTCTTGGGAATTAATGCAATTGATATTAAAAGTGGCGTAACTGAAAACGATTGGGAGGTGGCCAATCTGAAACGGGAAATGATTGAAGCGTCTAAGAAAGTGGTTTGTCTCAGCATTTCGGAAAAGCTCGACAGTTCACAACCTTTACGCATTTGCGGGTTAGATAAAATAACGCACTTAATTACCGAACTGCCGCCCGATGATGAACGGTTAAGCGGTTACCGGCAGGCAGGTGTAACCGTTTTATAACACTGTATATTCTTAAACAACCAAATAAACAAAGATTATGAGAAAACTCTTGCAATGTAAAGACAAGCTGTTGTTGCTGTTTTTCTGGTTGCCCGTATTTGTTTTCGGGCAGGATAAAGCAATAACAGGTACTGTTCTTTCCGATGAAAACACGCCGCTTCCGGGAGCTACTGTTTCGGTTAGGGGAACCAACCGTTCCGTAACCACCAATGCATCGGGTGTGTTTACAATCAATGCAGCAAGCGGAGCTGTATTAGTAGTAAGTTATATTGGCTACGAGCAGCAAACGGTTCGTGTAGGAACTGCTACAACGCTTACTATTACATTACGTGCATCGAAAAGCAGTTTAGGTGAAGTGGTTGTAACGGCCTATGGCATTCGAAGAGAAAAAAAATCGCTTGGTTATTCTACCCAGGTGGTTGATGGGGAAGATATTGCCAACACCCGCCGTGAAAACTTTGTGAACTCTTTGGCCGGCAGGGTAGCAGGCGCAACCATTACTCCATCTTCGGGTGTACCGGGCGCTTCATCGCAAATTGTTTTGCGTGGTGCCACTTCTATTGGTGGTAATAACCAGCCTTTGTTTGTGGTTGATGGTGTTCCTTACGATAACCAAACATTGAACCAGGAGAACCTTGTTGGCGGTAGTGTATCGTTTGCTAACAGAAACTCCGATTATGGTAACCGTGCTATGGATATCAACCCCGACGATATTGAAAATGTAACGATCTTAAAAGGTCCTGAAGCAACAGCCCTGTATGGTGCTGATGGTGCATCGGGTGCAATTGTAATTACAACCAAAAAAGGTAAGTCGGGTAAAGCATCTGTATCATACGACAACTCGTTCAGAACAGAGCGAGTATATCGTTTCCCCGAAGTACAAACGGTTTATGGTTTGGGTAATAATGGTATTTACGATCCTAATTTTACAACCAATCCTTTTGGCGTGTTGGGAGGTTCAACCGGAGCCGGTATTCCTGCTGCTTTTGGTCCTAAATTGGCACAGGGCATTACAACGTTTAATAATGCAGAAAACTTTTTCCGTAATGGATTTACACAGCAGCATAATATTAATGTTGAAGGAGGAAGTGATGTAGCTACTTATCGTTTTTCAACGAATTATACCAATCAGAATGGTGTTGTTCCTAACACAGGGTTCGAACGATTGACTGCACGTTTAATGGGTTCAACAAAAATTGGTAACAAACTGCGTTTAACAACCAGTATGAATTATGTGAGCAGCACGACCAAAAAAGCCAGTAAAGGCGCAGGTGGTTATTTGCTTACATTGCTTACATGGCCTGTAACATCAGATGTACGTAATTTCCAAAGACCCGATGGTTCTAAAATTCCGTTAAGGAACATCACGAATCTCAATCTCGAATATGATAATCCGCTTTGGGATGTATACAAGAATCCCGGTATGGATAAAGTGGATCGTTTAACCGGTAACCTTAATCTTTCGTATGATGTAACAAGCTGGTTAAATCTTGGTGCTGTTACTGGTATTGATTACTATACGCAGTATGGTACATTAGCTGTTCACCCGCTTTCACGTTTTGGCCTGGCAGGGAACGGTTTCTACTCGCTGTATCAGCAAACCACCCGCAACTTCAGCAATACGTTGAAGGCAACTGCTACCAAAAAGTTTGGCGATTTCAGTAATTCATTTACGGTTGGTTTTTATACCGAGAACAACTACACAAAAGTTGAATCACAAAAAGGAGAGCGTTTTTACGAGCGTGACTTCCTTGGAATAAATAATACCGATCCGCTTTCTCGTGATGCACGTACTGCTATTGCGCAGGTGCGTAAAGTGCGTTTCTTCGGCAACTATATCCTGGGTTATAAATTCGTTTATCTGTCGTTGGCGGGAAGTCGTGAAGGTTCATCAACCTTTATGTCGAAAATTGTAGATAAAGATCCGTTCTTCAACTACGGTTCTTCATCGCTCAGTTTTGTGGCAACCGATATCCCGGGTGTAAAAGAAGCATTGCCTTGGTTAAACCTTGCTAAAGGCCGCATCTCTTATGCAACAACCGGTAAGAGTCCATCTTCGCCCTACATTATCGATTACCGTTTTACAGGCCAGATTACAACAGGTGGTGGTTTTGCGTACGATGTAACAGGTAACAATTTTGATCTTGTTCCTGAACGTTCAAACAACCTTGAGTATGGTGCAGAGTTTTCATTATTCAAAGGACGTCTGCGGATGGATATTGCCCGTTACCATTTGCTCAGCAAAAACCAGATTCTTGCAGCTAGAGCTTCTTACGGAACAGGTTTTGTAATTAAATGGTTTAATGGTGGTGAAGTAGAAAATAAAGGGATTGAAGTGCAGTTGGCTGGTACGCCTGTTGAAACAAAGAATTTCAGATGGGAAACAATTTTCAACTTCGATCGCAACGTAGGTACAGTTAAAACAATGCCTGCAAGTTTGCCTACTTATTACGATTCTGATACCTGGGTATTTGGTAACCTTCGTTCGCAATATTTCCCGGGTGCTAAAATCGGTAACATGGCAGCAAACACAGTAGCCCGCAACAGTGCAGGGCAGGTGTTAATCAGTCCTACAACCGGTTTACCTGTACGTGATAACGATTTTAAAACGGTTGGCGATCGCCAGCCCGATTTTAAATTAGGTTGGGTAAACTCTATCCGTTACAAACAATTCGACCTGTCGTTTAATATTGATTTCAGAAAAGGCGGCGATGTATTTAATGCAACAGAATACTTTCTTTATTTAACCGGTTACAGTGTAAAAACACTCGATCGTGAAACACCCCGTGTAATTGAAGGTGTATTGCAGGATGGTTTTGAAAATACAGCCAACCCTACCAAGAATACAATTGCGGTAACACCGATGTACAACTCTTCTTTCTACTCCAGTACAACAGCTGCAACAGAAGAAGATTTTGTTGAGAATGTGAACTGGGCCCGTTTGCGTGATGTAACCATCAGATACACGTTCCCAGCCAGAATACTTTCGGATGTTAAGTTCATTAAATCTGCGTCTATTTATTTTACAGGTACAGATTTATTGATGATTACCAACTATAGCGGTGCAGATCCGGCCGTAAATGCAAACACTGCATCGAACCGTGGTTTTGGTGGTGCAGGTATCGACTACGGTGCATTAAGTATTCCACGTGGTTTCAACTTTGGTTGTGCTATTAAATTTTAAATCTTATTGAACATGAAAAAGAAACTTCTTCATATACTGTTGCTGTCGGCTGTGTTAATAAACACGGTTGGCTGTAAGAAATATCTTGATATCAACTCCGATCCGGATACGCCGCAACAACCCGATGTGTCATCGGTATTTCCGGCCATGCTGGCGGCTATACCAAGAGGTACACAATTCGATGCCCGTTATGTATCGAAATACATTCAAAACTTTGCACAAAATGCGGCAAACAATGCATGGGATTTACACGGACATCAAAACTATCCGAACCCTTCGGATATTGGTGGCGATATCTGGCGTCAGTGTTATTATGGGTTGGGCGCCAATCTTAACTATATTATTGAAAATGGAAAACGCAAAGGCCAGTGGGATTATGTTGGTGCTGCGTATGCATTAAAGGCCATGATTTTCCAGATGTGTACCGATGAGTATGGTGAAATTATTTATACCGAAGCCTTTAAAGAAAATACATCGTTGTTTAAGTACGATGATCAGCAGGTTGTTTACAGAGGGGTAGACTCTTTATGTCGCCTCGCACTCAACTACCTGAGCCGTACCGATCTGAGTCCATCAAATTCCCTGTTAATCAGAGGTGATTTTATTTATGATGGAAGCAATGCAAAATGGATCAAGTTTGTAAACGGTATTTTGGCAAAAAACTTCCATCGTGTAACCAATAAATCAACTTACCAGGCAGATTCTGTGATTTATTATGTAGATCGTTCATTTGCCAATACACAGGATGATTTTGTTGTGCCATTTGATGCGACAAAAAATGATGACACGAATTTCTTTGGTACCTATCGTGACAATCTCAGTTCTTTCCGCCAAACGAAAATGATTGTGCAATTGCTGGATGGTACAACACTCGCAGGCAGTTCGGCAGGTATTAACAGAGATCCGAGAATGCGTCATATGCTCAGTGCATCGAACGATACAACAAATGGTAACGGCGGATATTATGCGCTGGAACCGGGTCTGGCCGATCCGAATACGGGTAATAAACGTGTGGCAACTCCATTCGGCGATTCGTTATATGCAAACCCAAGTGCAAGCCGTTTCGATCCATCACGTGGTAAATACCTTTTCCGTGATAAAGCTGTTTCGCCGGTTATGTCGTACAGCGAGTTGCAGTTTATAAAAGCGGAAGCTGCGTATAAAAAAGCCGGTGGTCCAGATGCAACTGCTTACCAGGCTTATTTGAATGGCATTAACGGACATTTTGATTTTATTAATCGTTCCGTTTATCCAAGAAGTAATGTGCCTATTTATAATACTGTAACAATTTCTGCAGCACAGCGTACAGCTTACCTTGCCAGTGCAAACGTAAAACAGAACGCAGCTGCTCTAACGCTTACCGATATTATGTCGCAGAAATATATTGCTTTATGGGGTTGGGGTTTTCTTGAAACATGGGTTGATATGCGTCGCTATCATTATACCGATCTTGATCCTGTTACAGGATTGCCGGTTTACCGTGGCTTTATTACTCCTGCTGCAATTCCTGCAACAAACAATGGTAAACTTGCAACACGCATCCGTCCACGTTTTAATTCCGAGTATGTATGGAACCTCGATGAGTTAATCCGGATTGGTGGTACTGCTGTGGATTATCATACAAAGGAAATGTGGTTCAGTCAACCTTAATTAATTTAAATTATTGCATATGCGAAACAGAATTATTCAACTCATTTGTTTTTCAACAGCTGTACTCATGTTGTTTACAGCCTGTGAAAAAAACGAACTGAAAACAACGGAAGTAAATAAACTTACTGCAAACGAAGCGCAGGTGAAAGTGATGTTTGCATCGTTCTATCGTTCCAATCCACGTATTTACATTAAAGTCAACGATAAGATTGTAAGCAGCGTACTTACAACCTTTACACCGTTTCCGGGAGGTGGTTTAAACACTGGTGGCGGAAGTACGGCCGATTACCTGCGTGTAGCTGCGGGACAAAACAATTTTTCTGTAGCTGTTCCTAAGTTTGGAACAAGTGTTGACTCACTGCCGCTGGCCAATGTTCAATACACTGTTACTGCAGGAAAAAAATACTCATTGTATTTTGCCGATACCAGTGCAAATACAACAAGTTTGCTGGTAGAAGATTCGCTGGTTGCACCCGATTCGGGTTATGTTGTTTACAAGTTTGTAAACATGATGCCCGATGTAGCAGCAGGCTTGGATCTGTATATTGGTACAACCAAAGTTGCCTCTGCAATTCCTTATAAAGGTGTAAGCCCTTCGTTTATATTGCCAACAAATAACGCATCTACTGTATGGGCAATTCGTGCAACAGGTGGTACAACGAACCTCGTAACATATACAAGTGCTGCTTCTTTATCGAACCAGCGTGTGTTTACGGTCATGGCCAGAGGATATAATGCCATTACATCAACCTCTACGGCTGAGCCGAGGAGACGCTTGATCAGTCTTATTTACAATCAGTAAAAAATAAAAAGGGTGTGTTGCAAAACACACCCTTTTTTTATGCCGATAAAATGTGTTGCTTTGTTGAACTTAAAATAATTGTTTTTGAAACGCAGTGACCTGTTCTACATCCGTCTTTCATTTTTCATCAGCATACTCATCTGTGCAGTAAAGTTTGTTGCATGGGGTATTACCGGCTCGCTGGTGATTTTAAGTGATGCACTCGAATCGATTATTAATGTAGCAGCCGCTGCATTTGCCTGGTACAGCATTTATTTATCGAACAAACCCAGAGATACAGAACATCCGTACGGTCATGGTAAAATCGAGTTTTTTTCCATCGGGTTCGAAGGTGCAATGATCCTCATTGCAGGTATTGGTATTTTGGTGCAGGCGGTTAACAGTTTCATTCATCCTCCATCGTTGCAGGCATTAACAGCCGGTATATGGTTAACTGTTGCCGGTGGCGTAGGCAATTTTGTACTGGGTTATTTTTTGGTGCAAACCGGAAAAAACAGAAACAGCTTAACATTAACCGGTAATGGAAAACATATCCTCAGCGATAGTTATTCCAGCATCGGCGTATTGATTGCGGTGGTATTAATTCTGTTAACGGGTTATACCTGGATTGATCCGCTGGCTTCTGTTTTTGCAGCGGCAGTAATTATTTTTACAGGCTTTCGTTTAATGACAAAATCGGTAAAAGGATTAATGGATGAAGTAGATATGAAAGTGGTGGATGAACTGGTAACTATTTTGAAAGAGAACCGAAAGCCCTCCTGGATCGATATTCATAATATGCGTGTACAACGCTTCGGCAATTATTATCATGTAGATTGCCATGTAACCATGCCCTATTACTATTCGTTGGAGCAGGTGCACGACGAGATAACCAAACTCGACAGTATACTCAATGCAAATTTCCAAAAGGGCAGTATTGAATTTTTTATTCATACCGATCCCTGCATCAGATCCAGTTGCAGCCATTGTTTGTTGAGCGATTGTGCGGTGCGTAAACGTCCGTTTCTGCAGCAAATTGACTGGAGTAAAGAAAATCTGTTACCGAATAAAAAACACGCTTTCTCCGATTAATTTATTCTTCGGCTTCGTACGAAAAATGCAGATCGGTTAATGATTCAATCAATGGTTTTACTCGGTAAATATTGCGGTTAAATTTATTGCCCAGAATAATTATGGTTAAGGAGTCGGGCAATACTCTGTAAAACGTTGCATTGTTGCCATGCCACCAGCCATTGTGATACACAATTTTTTTATCGTGTGGCAAGGTATACATCCGCCAGCCAAAACCATAGTTATGAATACCCGGGCGTTCGAAACTGTAAGGTTGAAAAGCAGAGTCGAGTGTAGCTTGCTTAAATAATTGCTGGCCGTATAATGCCTGGTCCCATTTCAACAGATCGGTTACAGTACTGTAAATATTTTTATCGCCATAAGTAAGATCCAGAAAGGTAAATGCTTCCTGTACACCATTCCACATATAGGAAGGAGTTACAGTTGCAGAGTCGGCATGGTTATACACTTTCGTATTCGTCATTTGCAATGGTGTAAAAAAGGTTGTTTGCAAATAATCGGCGTATGATTTGCCCGATGCAGCTTCAATAATTAAAGCAAGCAATGCAAAGTTTGTGTTGGAATAATTAAACCGGCGGTTAACAGCATTCGCTAATTCGGGCTTGTACGTAATAAGTGTTTGCAGCACATCTTTATTGGTTACGTTTTTACTTTTATCCCAGTTGATTTTTTCGAGATAATAACCATAGTTGGGTAAGCCGCTGCGTTGGTTCAGCAACATTTTAACTGTTATACCGCTGTATGGAAAACCGGGAAAGAATTTTTGCAGCGAATCGTTGATGTTGAGTTTGCCTTCTTCTGCCAGTTTTAAAACAGCCATGGCCGTAAATGTTTTGCTGGTAGATGCAATGTGAAACGGAGTAGAAGCGGTAATGGAATCTTTACCCCGTAACCGAACAAGCCCGTTATATTTTTCAAACAGAATATATCCGTTTTTGGCCACCAGCATTGCACCGTTAAATCCGCTGTACCTTAAAGAAGAGTCGTAGAAGTTATTAATTTTTCTTGTGTATTCTTTGGCTGCTGCAGCAGGTAATGACGGTTGTACAGGATTATAGTTCGTAGCAATGTTGGTTGCATTTTTATTTTTTGATGCACTGTTGCAGCCAATAAGTAGTACTGAAGAAAGGATGTAAAAGAACGTTCGTTTTTTATAGAAAGCCATGCTTGATATCGATCGGTTGAGTAGAGTGATTGTTATAAAAATAGTGCCGTATTGTACTGCATCAGCAGAATGTGAAAAAACTATCATTCTATTGATGTTCGGTAGACTATCTTTGCGCTGCAAAATAAGCAAATCATTCATACGATCATGGCAGAAAAAAAAACCACCAGCTACCCCAAAGACAAGATCAATATCCTGTTGCTCGAAAACATCAGCGAAGCAGCTGTACAGAATATTAAGAGCAGCGGATATGCGAGTGTACGTAAGTTGAGCGGCGCCCTCAGCGAAGAGGAACTCATTAAAGAAATTAAAGATGTTCATTTGTTAGGCATCCGTTCAAAAACACAGATCACAAAAAAGGTATTGGATGCTGCATCCAAACTGCAGGCCATTGGTTGTTTTTGTATTGGCGTGAACCAGGTAGATCTGAAGGCTGCAACCAACAAAGGCGTGGTGGTGATGAATGCACCTTACAGCAACACACGCAGTGTAGCCGAATTGGTGATTGGATTAAGCATTATTCTTATTCGCCGTATCATCGATAAAAACAAAGCGGCACACGAAGGTGTCTGGAATAAAGAAGCAAAAGGCAGTTACGAATTACGTGGTAAAACCTTAGGTATTATCGGTTATGGCAATATCGGAAGCCAGGTAAGTGTGTTGGCTGAATCGCTTGGTATGAAAGTGATTTATTATGATGTTGTAACCAAGTTACCGTTAGGAAATGCAGTACAGTATAAAAACATGAAAGATGTGTTGAATAAAGCAGACATCGTTTCACTGCATGTACCCGAAACCAATCAAACAAAAAATCTGATTAATAAATCGGCACTCAAACAGTTTAAAAAAGGAGCCATCCTTTTAAACTATGCGAGAGGCGAAGTGGTTGACCTGGATGCATTGCGCCAGGCATTGCTCGATAAACATTTATCAGGAGCAGCTATTGATGTGTTTCCATGGGAGCCGGAGAAAAACGGCGATCGTTTTCAAACGCCGTTGCAGGATTTGCCCAACGTAATTCTTACACCCCATATTGGTGGCAGCACCGAAGAGGCGCAGGAGAATATTGGTGAAGATGTAAGTAATAAATTAGTACAGTTTTTAGAAGGTGGCACCACCATTGGTTCGCATACCGTACCAGAACTGGCATTGCCCGTGCAGGAAGGTACACACCGTATTCTGCATATTCACAAAAACGTACCGGGTGTATTAAGTCAGATCAATACACAGCTGAGTAAGCATAACATCAACATCCTGGGGCAGTATTTAAAAACGAACGACCAGATTGGTTATGTGGTATTGGATGTGGACAGTAAACTTTCGAAAAAAGCAGTTGAATTGCTAAAAGAAGTAAAAGAAACGATCAAGGTGCGAATGGTTTACTAAATTCGCAGCCTATGAAAGAAATGATTCAGAACCTTGTTGATGCACTGAGCCTGTCGCCCGACAATGTTCCTTTGCGTTTACAGGTGGCGAACCTGATGATGAGTGAGAAAATGTATGCCGAAGCGGCCGATCAGCTGAGTGAAGTGTTGAAACGCAGTTACGGTCATACCACCGCACAACAGCAATTGGCAGAATGTTTTTATCACATGGGTAAATATTCTGCAGCGATTATAACGTACGAGCAGCTCGATTTCGAACAGTTACCTGTTCAGTCGGCTGCTTTTTTTATTCGTTGCCTCATTAAAGAACATTCGCTTGAACAGGCCATTGAATTGTACAAGCAATTGTTGGTGCAGCATCCGCAGTTTTCTGATGAAGAAATTGATAAAGAACTCCGCCTCGGTACTTCAAACGAAACAGATGATGAGTTTATGTTTGATGATGCCGATTACTTTCTGGAGAAACCAACAACCAAGTTCAGCGATGTTGGTGGTATGAAGAATGTGAAGAACGAAATTTCTTTAAAGATCATTCAGCCGTTAAAGAATCCTGATCTGTACAAAGCATTTGGGAAAAAAGCCGGTGGTGGTATTTTGTTATACGGTCCTCCGGGTTGTGGTAAAACATTTATTGCGAAAGCTACTGCGGGAGAGATTGATGCAAAATTCATCAGCATTGGTTTGCACGATATCCTGGATATGTGGATCGGTAACAGCGAAAAAAATCTGCACCAGGTGTTTGAAGTAGCACGTGCCAACAAACCATGCGTGTTGTTTTTTGATGAAGTAGATGCTATTGGCAGCAGCCGGGCCGATTTGAAGCAATCCGCTATGCGGCATGTCATCAATCAGTTTTTGGCTGAGCTGGATGGGGTAGATGCAGACAACGAAGGCATTTTAATTTTAGCTGCGACCAATGCACCGTGGAGTGTAGATGGTGCTTTCAGAAGACCGGGACGTTTCGACCGCATTATTTTTGTTGCACCGCCCGATGAAGAAGCAAGAGTGGATATTCTGCAACAGCTGTTAAAAGATAAACCGGTTGCTGATGTGGATGTAAAGAAAATTGCTGCACAAAGCGAAGGTTACTCCGGTGCTGATTTGAATGCGTTGCTTGACATTGCTGTGGAAGATAAATTAACGCAATCGATAGAAACAGGCGAGCTGCAGCCCATCACTACCAAAGATTTGCTGCGTGCATTAAAAGTACACAAGCCCACCACACAGGAATGGTTCAGCAGTGCACGTAATTATGCACTGTACGCCAACGAATCGGGACTGTACGATGATATACTCAAGTATTTAAAAATTAAGCGCTAGATCAGTAGCAATACAGCATGGATTTCAGTAGTCTTCATATCAACAGAGCAGAGGTATTGCTCGAACAGAACAGAACGCAACATGCCATCAGCGAATTAAAGCAGGCCTTGCAAATGGATCCGGATAATGCTTACGCTTATGCGTTGTATGCCCGTTGCCATTACCGCAATGGCGAGTATAAAGAAGGATTGGAAAAAATGCAGAAAGCGATTTCCATTGAGCCTGATGAATCGTATTATTTCTATCTGCGTGCATTTGCCTATTACCATTTAAGCCAGGCAACAGTTGCTGTAACTGATTTAAGCAAGGCCATCAGTCTTTATCCATACAACGCAGAGTATTTTGGATTGTATGCATTCATCTTAATTGAGCAACGCAATTACGAACTTGCACTGGAAAAAGCAAATGAAGGATTGGAGTTAGATCCTGAAAATTTAACCAGCTTAAATGCAAGAGCAAGGGCTCTCAATAAATTAAAACGCACCGATGAAGCTTTTGAAACCATGCAGGATGCATTAAGTGCTGCACCCGAAAGTGATTTTACACATGTAACCATTGGCTTCAATCATCTTGAAAAAGGACGACATAAAGAAGCACAACAGCATTTTCGTGAAGCATTGCGATTATCGCCCACATTGGCATCGGCCAAAGAAGGTTTAAAAGAATCGTTGAAAGCAAATTTTCCTCCTTATCGTTTTGTATTACGTTTAAGTTTTTGGTTAGGGGAGAAGGGGAAGAGTTTTCGTATTGCTTTTACAATTGGCTTGTACCTGTTGTTTCGTTTGTTAAGTGGTGTGGCTGCAAAGTATCCTTCGGCACGTTTGTTTATTGTGCCGTTTATTGTTTTGTATTTTATCTATTTCATCTTTAGCTGGATTGGCAGTTCGCTGGCCAATTTTATGTTGCTGTTTCATAAAGATGGGAAATACATTGTAGATAGCTGGGAGCGCTATACGGCCATTGCCATTGTAAGCTGCTTGCTGAGTGGTATTGTACTCGGTGTTGGTGCATATGCAGGTTTTTTGCCCGAGCAGTTATTACTGCCCGGTTTTGTAATGGCCACAGTTTGTATTCCCATCAGCCGGTTTGAAGATGGTGCATCGCTGCGGTTTCGTTCGGTAAAAGCGATTTACTCCGCAGGGTTAATTTTGATTGCATTATTAGCTGTTGTGTGTATGCTTACACCGGCCTTAGCTGCTGCAGGTGGTATTTTACTTGGTGCTTATGTAATTGCACTGATCATCTATATGTGGACGTCGGGAGGGTGGAGTTGAAATTAAATTTTTCCGATATTTTCAAAAAATATTGAAAACTTCGTAACTTAGCCGGGTTAAATACCAAACATGAAACTCATCATACTCGGCGGCGGTTTTGCCGGTTTACGGTTGGCCCGACTGCTCAACAATAAACCCGGTATCGACATCACCATTATTGATCGCTTTAATTATCACCAGTTTCAGCCGCTGTTTTACCAGGTAGCAACTGCAGCACTCGATGCCAGCAATATTTCATTTCCGTTACGCAAAGCTTTTCATAACAGCAAGAACGTACGCATCCGCATGGCCGAGATCGAACGGATTGATACGGTTACCAAACAGGTGATCACCAATGAAGACAGCTACAGCTACGATTACCTAGTTATTGCAACCGGCGCCAGCACCAATTTCTTCGGCAATAAAAATTTAGAGCAACATGCTTTTCCGATGAAGAGCACCGTGGAGGCCTTGCAGTTGCGGCATAAACTAATTCAGAATTTTGAAGATGCGTTACATACCAGTAATGCAGATGAGTTGGAGAAGCTGATGAATATTGTGGTTGTAGGTGGTGGCCCTACGGGTGTGGAATTAAGCGGTGCTATTGCTGAAATGAAAAAGTATGTGCTGCCGAAAGATTATCCCGAACTCGATTTTTCAAAGATGAATATTTATCTGCTCGAAGGAACAGGTAAAACACTTGCTTCCATGAGTGAGCAAAGCAGCAGCAACAGTTTAAACTATTTGCAACGGTTAGGTGTAACCGTAAAAACAAATGCGCTGCTGCAGGATTACGATGGAGAGCAGGTTACGTTAAAAGATGGTACAAGTATTCCTTCCAAGTTAGTTATCTGGGCTGCCGGTATTAAAGGAAATGTTCCTGCCGGCATTGATCCTTCATTAATTGCAAGAGGTAACCGCATTAAAGTAGATGAATTCAACTTTGTGCAAGGCATGAACAATGTATTTGCAATTGGCGACATTGCGTACATGGAAGAAGAAGCCTTTCCCAACGGTCACCCGCAGGTAGCACCCGTTGCAATACAGCAGGCTACATTACTGGCAACAAATTTGCTTCATCTGCGACAAGGAAAAATAGCCCGACCATTCCGTTACAACGATAAAGGAGCCATGGCAACCGTAGGCCGTAACCTGGCTGTGGTAGATGTACCCAGGCCCCAAATGCATTTCGGTGGTTTCTTTGCCTGGTTAATCTGGATGGGTTTGCACCTGATGTTGATATTGGGTGTTAAGAACAGGTTCTTTGTTTTTACCAACTGGTTGTATAACTATGTTACCTACGATCAGAGTCTGCGGTTAATTTTTAAAGAGTTTTATCGTAAAGACGAAACAAAGCATTGACAAAATCAAACATCCTGTTCTGTTCGGTGTTAGAGTACTGCACGTTTTAAACAGTAAACAAATTGTATGAAGGCATTTCTTACAGCCGAATGGCGCAACCTGGTGATGATGAATTTTGTAGTATCGGAAGAAGTGTTGAAACCTTATTTGCCAAAGGATGTGGAACTGGATGCGTTTGAAGGAAAATGTTATGTAAGCTTTGTTGCATTCCATTTTCTCAATACCAAAGTAAAAGGGATTGGTTTCCCGTTTCATAAAGATTTTGCAGAAATTAATCTGCGGTTTTATGTACGGTATAACGATGCGGGTGAAATAAAAAGAGGGGTGGTGTTCATCAGCGAACTGGTGCCCAAGCCCATGATTGCATGGGTGGCGAAATTGCTTTACAAAGAAAAGTATGCATACGCACCCATTAAAAGCAAAGTGGAGCAAACCAATTTACGTTTTCTGCATTTCGAATGGGGTAAACAATGGCAACACGAACTGAAAGTGGAAACAGCAACATCGGTGCAGCCGATAACTCCCGGCAGCAAAGAAGAATTTATTTTTGAACATTACTGGGGTTATACTTCGCTCTCTTCTTTCCGCACAGGCGAGTACAGCGTAGAGCATCCCCGCTGGAATATTTATCCTGTTACTAATTTTTCTTACACGATCGATTTTCAACAACTGTATGGCGACGCATTTGCTTTTTTGAATGAAGTGCAGCCCGATTCGTTATTTGTGGCCGAAGGATCAGAGGTAAGTGTGTATGAACGGAAGATTCTTTGATGAATTTTCTGCTGCATGCTTTACAAAAACGGATGCCTGAACTGCGGATATTTTTTCTTGCGTTCGTTCAGTTCCTGTACATAACGCTCCATTTCGGAAGGGTCGTAGATATTATCTTTCGCAAAAAATAATTTTCCTTCGTGATAGTTGTACACGGCCCAGTTGATCGTAGGATCGAAGATGAGGGTGTCGCCAATCAGAAAAAGATCGAATGCATATTTGATCGCCATTTTCCAGGTCATCAGTAAAGGTTGTTCGTTACTGTCGCTTAAAACAAATACATAGTTACTGAAGGGAATGCCCCGGTTGTACATCCACTTCTTCAGCAGGGGGATGTTTGCCTGTACATCAACTGCATGTTCAAACTCTTCAATGATCTTATAATTTTTGTACGAAAACGGAGCCCAGCCACCATCCGACAACAAACAGGCATGGTCAATAAATTCATACAGAAATTTACGGGCAGTTGTATCAAGGAAAAAGATCTGTGCTTTGTGCGTTTCGGGTAAAGCATCAAACTCCGCAGCCGTGCCAAACACAGAGCATTGATCGGGACGGGGAGTAGCAAAGTTTTTGATATTGCTGAAGTCTATCAAGTGTGAAGGTTTGTTGGATGAAAATACAATGAAAAGCAAAGAGGACAAGTAGGATGATCTTTTCTTAAGCTGGTCTTAGACCAGTGCATTTTTGTTATTTTTTCTTGCAGCAGTATGTTGTTGGTTTAGTGAATTATAGCAACAGGTCAGATACCTGCGCAAGAGAGTTATTCTTTTTCATTTAGTTTCCACCATTCAACAAGTCCAAAGTCGGTTAAAATCTGACAAACATTTCCTTCACTGTCAAAGCCGATGTATGTTGCATAGCAACCGTCACCATAGCCTGTAGAAAATGTTGCAAGATTGTGTCCATCAAAATCATGTATGTAACCCTTGTAACCGTTCTTCTCTGCTTTTGTGATAAATACGTTTTCCCATTCTGAATGGTCCTTTTCATTGAAAATTTTGTTAGCGACTGAATCAATAAAAATTCCCGTTCCTGCGTCAACGCCATAACAATAAAAACTTGTGTCTTTTAATGGAATTGGCTTTTGTCCTTTCAAAAGGGCGAATTCCCATTTTGTAATTGTCTTGTCCGAGAAAATAATTCTACTGAATGCAACTCTTTCGTCATTATGAGTTTTTGCCATCGCAAGATGTATGGGGAAATCACCAATTGGGAAATTTTGAGTAAACGGTGAGACATCGTGCATTACAATTGGGTCGCAAGCAATTAATTTTCCACTCTCAATTTTTATCTTACCAATATCGAGTGTGTAAAAATTGTAGATGACGTCGCCTTCAGTAACTTTTGTGTCGTTACTAAAAGCAGCTTCAAAAATATTAGGATATGCTGCGGATTTTAATGAAGTAACAATAATCGGTTTAATAGTGTCGAGTTTGCTGTTGTTAACCGTTATAATACTGCTGCTTGGTTGCTTGTAGTTGTTACAAGAAACGAGGATTGCCAATGCTGATAGTAGTGATATTGTTGAGGTCATAAGGTTACCTGTAACACATAAATATACGCAACACAACTTGTTTTCAAAATTTCCAACTCCTCGTATTATACCATTGCTATTATTATCTCTTCTTCTTCAATATCTTCCTCGCCCTCGAATGAAACGCTGCTGTTTCATATTCCCAGCGTTCTTCAATAACCGTAATAATTTCAGCAAGTATTTCAGGGTATTCCTTAGACAGCTGTTCAAGGATCGTTAATGAAAAAGCTTTCACAGCTGCTTTCTCCTGCACATCGCATATAAACGAAAAGCAGGCATCCATCACTTCGCCTTTCAGCTCTTCGGGTATTTGCAGGTACTGTAAAATGCGGGTGATGTTGCGGCGCACAGCATTGTGCAAACCGGGCTTGCGTAATAAGCTTACCAACAGCGGCAAATGTTTTTGCAGTAGCTGTGGTTGTGCTTCGGCCAGCAAACCAATGGGCCAGGCTGCACGTTGTACCACACGGTATTCATCGGTTGTAAACAAATGCACCAATTCATCCATCCGCTTTTGCGATGTGCCGATCCATTGCACAATCTTCTGCGCCTGTGCTTTGTTGTGTTCGGTTAGTATTTCTTCACGGAGGTTCAGCAGCTAAAAGATAAAAGAGTGAAAAAGTAAAGGAGTTAAGGCTAAGAGTTTGAAAAAGTAGAAAGAGTTTAAAAAATTTGAGGCTGAGGTTAAGAAGTTTGTTGCAGTTGGTTTAATACCTGTACACAGGCAAGTACTTCTGCTTCATCAACCGTAACAGAAGACAGGTCTTCGTTCATCTGTTTGTTCAGGTAGTTCATGCCGCTTGCAAGATTGGTACGGGCCGAAGTATGTAACTCTACTGCACCGGTAAACTGTGCAAGTTCTGCAAGGTTGGCATGCCGTACACCACTTCCGGGCATAATAATTATACGTTCATCTGCTGCAGTAATCAATTGCTTTAATGTATCCTTTCCTGAAGTTACGTTTGGGTGTAAGCCCGATGTAAGCACTCGTTCGCAACCAAGTTCAATCAATGTATCCAGTGCTTCAAATGCATCACGCACCCGATCAAATGCACGGTGAAAGGTTACACCCATCGGGTAGGCCAATTCCACCAATGCGGCTGTCCGTTCTTTATCAACAGTGCCATCTGCATTGAGCAAACCAAACACCACACCATCGCAGCCGAGTTGTTTGCAGAGCTGAATGTCTTCTTTCATCGCATCAAACTCATCGGCGCTATACAGAAAGTCGCCACCACGTGGCCGTATCATTGTGTACAGTTCAATCGATGTCAGCTCTCTTGCTTTTTTAATCATGCCGTACGATGGGGTAGTGCCTCCTTCGCCAGGATTATCGCAAAGTTCAATACGGTGTGCCCCTGCTTTTTGAATGATGCTGCAAGATTCGATACTGAAGGCAATTACTTCGAGTTTGTAAGACATGGTAAAAGGTGTAAGGGTTAAGGTTTAGGGTTAAAGGAAAGAGGATGAAGGTCTAAGGCTGAGGCAGAATAATGTAACGTCATTGTATTTCCCTCAACCTTATGCCTTACGGCTTCAACCTTTCATCAGCTGAACCAGCTTTTTACATTGATGGATGTTTCGGTTGAAGCGGTGCGTAATGCCATGGAAAAATTTTTCATTACCGAGTAACCGCCGTATTGGCCTTTTTTATTGATGGCAATAAAACCTGCCTGCACCGTGTTTGCATTGACTCCGTTGTTTTTAATAATACGGCGTACTGCTTCTTTACAGGCTGCTTCCGGACTTGCACCATGCCGCATCATTTCGACAATTGTATGCGAACCGCATATTTTTACAATTTCTTCACCAACACCTGTTGCTGTAGCAGCGCCAACTTCATTATCTACAAATAAGCCTGCACCAATAATCGGCGAATCGCCTACACGGCCCCGCATTTTAAAAGCCATACCACTTGTACTGCAGGCACCACAAAGGTTGCCTTTTGCATCCATGGCAATCATGCCAATGGTATCATGGTTTAATAGTTCTGTTGGCCATTTATACAACATGGCTTCCTGTTTATTATAACCTTCACGTTGTATTTTTTCTTCCAGTTCTTTCATGGAACGCAGTGGATCGTAGTTGGCGGTTTTCAGCCATTCTTTCCATGCTTTTTCACTTGCTTCAGTAAGCAGGTTGGTGCGTTTAAATCCTTTGCTGATGGCGAATTGCAGTGCACCTTCACCTACAAATTGTACATGCGGTGTTTGTTCCATTACCAAACGAGCAACCTGTACGGGGTGCAATATTTCTTCAAGCCCCATCACCGAACCGCATTGCCCCTTTTCATTCATTACACAGGAGTCAACAGTTACTTTGCCATCACGATCGGGCAAACCACCATAGCCCACACTGTTATCGGTTGGGTCTGCTTCGGGTACCATTACGCCGGCTACCACAGCATCCAATGCATAGCCACCTTTGCTTAAAATTTCCCAAGCCGCTTTGTTGGCTTTGATGTTTGGCGCCCAGGTAGAAAGTACAATAGGGCCTTTACCCGGATTTACATTGCCGGCAAAACTGTTGGTTGAAATGAGTGCAGTGGACAGGCTGCTGAGCTGAATAAATCGTCTTCTGTTAAGCATGTAAGGGTTGTTAATAGTTCGTGAATGTAAGATGATTTTAAAATTTTTCTCCTGTTCTTTTAAACCTTCTTTTTTTGAACGGGTCTCTTATACACAAATGCAAATAACGAAATTAAATGCATGAAACAGGGAGAACTTTTTCTGCCACAATCATTCAACAATAAAAAACAAAAACACATGAAAAAAGCCCTCTTTTTATCCGTAGTAGTTGCCGCTGTAATGATCGGTTCTGTAAATGAAGCTTCAGCTCAGATCAAACGCAAACTTGACCGTAGAGAAAACCGTTTCGATCGTCGTGAGGATGTTCGGGATCGTAAAGAAGATGTACGTGACCGTAAGGAAGATGTAAGAGATCGCCGTGAAGATATTCGTGACCGCCGGGAAGATGTACGTGATGCAAAACATGATGGCGGTGTAAAAGATCGTATGGAAGATGTGCGTGATCGCAGAGAAGATGTAAGAGACCGTAAAGAAGATATACGTGACCGCAGGGAAGATGTAAAAGACCGCAAAGAAGATGTGCGTGACCGTAAAGAAGATCGCAGAGACCGCAGACGTGGACGTTTTTAGACATACTACGCCCTATGTAAAAGCGCTCTTCCCTATACAACCAGGTAACATTGCAAAGTGTTACCCTTTTTAATTTTAATCAATCAACCGATGTTTTCAAGTTGATGAAGGATGGGAATGAGTGAATGACCTTGTTTGGTAAGATTATATTCGATGTGAAGAGGCTTTTGCTTAACAATTACTTTTTCCAGTAAGCCGGTTTCTTCCAGATCTTTTAACGCTGCTGCAATGGCTTGTTTGTTTGCGCCTTTTAAACAGCGAAGTAAACTGCTGAACCGTAGAGGCTGCTCAACAGCCAGGCGAAGAATTTCCGGCTTCCATTTTCCTGCAACCATCTTTAACATGGCTTGTGCAGGACAGGTATTGTCGTTATCATTCAGTTTTTCTGTAGTCATCTTTTTTTGACTTATTGTTTGCCTTAACCGGCTCGTTGAACTTTGTGTAAAATTAAACGATAATATGGTACGGAACACAGGCGGGGTACTCGATGAACAGCATGCAATCGATAGCGCAGAAATAAAAACAGAAGTCAACAATCCGCTTTTATGCGATCCTGAAACCGGGGTGTGCGAATTGCCATTACAGAAAACAGTTGCATCTGATACCGATCAGCTGAGTGCAGAGGAAAAACCTATCAAAGTGAATTACTATACTGATCCCATCTGTTCAACCTGTTGGGGTATTGAACCGCAGTTACGAAAGTTAAAGCTGGAATATGGGCACCTTCTTTCCATTGAATACAGAATGGGCGGTCTTTTACCCGACTGGAGTTACAACAGTGGGGGCATCAGTAAACCTTCTGATGTGGCACATCATTGGGATGAAGTAAGTGCTTATTACGATATGCCGATTGACGGTGATGTTTGGCTGGAAGATCCGCTGCATTCATCTTTTCCGCCATCCATTGCGTTTAAAGCAGCGCAATTGCAGAATGATGAAAAGGCGGTAGATTTTTTGCGTGAACTGAGGGAAATGCTTTTTCTTCAAAAGAAAAATATTACACGTTGGGAAAATATTGCTCTGGCGGCAAACGCTGCAGGTTTAAACAGCATACAACTGAAAAGCGATTATGAGAGCAAGGCTGTTGAATTGTTTGGTGAAGACTTAATGTTGGGTAAGAAATTAAATGTAAGAGGATTTCCTTCTTTGTTTTTTACAAACGCAGACGGACGCACTGAGCTTGTATACGGATCGAAGCCTTATGCCGTGTATGAAACTGCTGTTTTAAAACTTTACCCGGATGCAAAAAGAAAAAGCTACAGCAAAAGCAGCAGCGATTTATTTGTAACGTTTCCTTCCTTAACGGCAAAAGAGTTTTCCGAATTGTCGGGTACTCATCGTAATGAAAGTGAGATGATGCTGGATGAGCTGGCTGCACAAGGAATGGTGATGAAAATAGATAGCAAAAATGGTTCGTTGTGGAAGGTGAATACCGGTAAGGAATAATAACGAAGTAAATGAATGTGTAACAGAACCGTCTGACAGGGGTGTCAGACGGTTCTGTTCATATCAATGTATTCTGTCGCCACGTACCTCCATGCGCTGCATCAATTCCTTTTCAAATGCTAACCATTCTTTCCAACGGTCACGTACTTTCTTTTTGGGCAGGTAATGTTCGCACAGAGTAATAAACAGCGTATAATGCCCGGCTTCACTTTCCATAAAGCGTCGATAGAATTTACGCAGATAAGCATCGTTTAAACCTTCACTTAAGCGTTTAAAACGTTCGCAGCTGCGGGCTTCAATCAATGCCATGGTTAACAACTCATCCAGGAAACGGTCTTCAACATGTCCGCCTTTTTTCTGGAAAGCCAGCAGTTCGTTTACATAAATATCTTTTCGTTGTTTACCCAGCTTTAAGCCACGTTTCTGCAGTTCGGCCAACACAGTACGGAAATGGCCCCATTCTTCGGTAACAATCGGTGCCAGTTCGCTTACAAGTTTTTCGTATTGGCTGTACCGTTGAATAAGCGAAATGCAGGTGGTGGCTGCTTTTTGCTCGCAATACGCATGGTCGGTTAAAATTTCTTCCAGCGAAAGAGGTGCCAGATCAACCCAACGGGGATCGCTGGGTAACTGCAGGCCGAGAATATTTTTTACGTCGATGGTTTCTTCTTGCATAGTGCAAAAATAAAGGCTCCCGGAGAATCGGGAGCCTAAGGTGTTAAAACTTAAACTTGAAAGGTGTTAACCACAGGTCAGCAAGTCCATTTTCAAAAATCAATTGTCTGATGTTTTTGGTTAGCTGATTTTGTAAGGCAAAATGACGGATAAATTCAGTTGGAAACAATACCTCAAAGTGGGTAGTAGCCAACGGATATTATATGTTTCAGGGTTACTGTTTTTTTTCTTTAATTTCCCGTTTCATAATCTTCCTTATGCGATTGATCCCATTCCTCATTTCCTCTGCGGTAACCATTGGTCTTGTTTATACCTTGAACACACGAATTGGTCCTGCCCCGGCTCTCGGAAAGTTTTTAAGTCCGCAACATGGCTTTTGGCAAAATGCCGAACCGGCCGATAAAAATTTTAGTGAAGAGCTTCGTTTTTCGCAACTAAACGGTAATGCCAGTGTGTATTTTGATGATCGCCTTGTACCGCATGTAGTGGCCGATAACGATGCCGATGCCTATTTCATTCAGGGCTACCTGCATGCGAAATTCCGGTTATGGCAAATGGAATTTTCTACGCATGCCGCTGCAGGCCGTGTAAGTGAAATCATTGGCGAACGTGCCATTAATTTCGATAAAGAACAGCGCCGCATCGGGATGGTATTTGCTGCAGAGAATATGCTGAAAGAAATGGAAGCTAATGAATTCACTAAACTGTCGGTAGATAATTATACAAAAGGCGTGAATGCCTACATTGAAACACTGGCTGAAAGTGAATTGCCGATTGAGTATAAAATTCTTGGTTACAGTCCCGAAAAATGGAACAACCTTAAAACCGCACTCTTCATTAAACAAATGACGAAGACGCTTGCATTTTCGGTTGATGATTTGCCGTTAACGGCTTTACGCAAAGTATTCAGCGACGACCAGATCGAGATTCTTTATCCGCAATTACAGGATTCGTTAGATCCCATCGTACCTAAAGGAACAACCTTTGCAGCGCCTGCTGCAACAGCTGTTGCACCTGCAGGTGTTGATTCAGTTTATCTGCAGAAAAAAGATTCAGCATTGAAAATGGCGTTCATTGATCAGCCATCGAAAGACAATGGCAGTAACAACTGGGCCGTTAGTGGTGCCAAAACAAAAAGTGGTGCACCCATTCTTTGTAACGATCCGCATCTGGAATTAAGTCTGCCTGCCATTTGGTACGAAATGCAGATCACCACCAATAACATGAACGCTTACGGTGTATCGTTTCCTGGTATACCGGGCGTGGTAATTGGTTTCAACGACAGTATTGCATTTGGTTTTACCAATGCGGGCAGAGATGTGCGTGATTTTTATGAAATCAAATTCAAAGACAATGCAAAAAAGCAATACTGGTTTAATAACGAATGGAGAGATGCGCCGCAGCGTGTGGAAGAAATTAAAATAAAAGGAAAACCTTCGGTGTTTGATACAGTGGCTTACACCGTGTTTGGCCCTGTTACGTACGATGAAAGTTTTACAACAGCACTCACCAATAAAAAAGCAATTGCCATCCGCTGGATTGCACACGACCCCAGCAACGAATTGCTGATGTGGCATTATCTTGATCGTGCAAAGAATTACGATGATTATTACAATGCCATCAAATACTTTACTGTACCCGCACAGAATATGATTTTTGCCAGCAAGCGGGGCGATATTGCTTTGTGGCAACAAGGTCATTTCCCATTGCGTTGGAACAGGCAGGGATTGTATGTAATGCCCGGTCAAGACAGCAGTTACATGTGGCAGGGTATTATTCCGGTTGAAGAAAATCCGCACCAGGTAAATCCTGAAAGAGGTTTTGTAAGTAGTGCCAATCAACGCCCGGTTGATGGTACGTATCCTTACTTTATTCCCGGTGGTTATGATGTGTATCGTGGTTTGGAAATAAACAGACGCCTGGCAAAGATGAATGGCATTACTACGACCGATATGCAGCAGCTGCAGAATGTAAATTATAATCCGTTTGCCGAAGTGTTTACAATGTTGATGCTGAAGTATACAAACCCTGCTTCGCTTTCGGCAGAGGAGAAACGTTTCTTTGAAATGATACAACAATGGGATCTGCAAAACACGGTCAATTCAAAAGCAGCGACTGTTTTCCAGGTGTGGGTTGATAGTTTGAAAACAAAGATCTGGTATGATGAATTGACGCAACAGGATTCTGTCGTGTACGCATGGCCGTATGAAAATACATTGGCTGATGCATTGACGAGAGATTCTGCGTTTGTTTTTATTGATGATATCCGCACACCGGCCAAAGAAACCATTTACGATGTATTTGTTGCAGCGTTAAAAGCGGCAACACCTGCATTGCTGCAAAAAGAAAAAGAAGGAAAGCTGGAATGGGCGGCCAATAAAAACACAACGGTGTATCACATACTCAAAGATGCTGTAATGCCTTTTGCCCGCAAAGGATTAAACATCGGCGGAGGTAAACACATCATCAACGCCACACAGCACAGTCATGGCCCCAGCTGGCGAATGATTGTGGAGCTGACCAATGAAACAGATGCGTATGTGGTGTATCCCGGCGGACAAAGCGGTAACCCCGGCAGTAAGTATTACGATCAGTTTATTGATACCTGGGCTGCGGGTAGTTACTACAAAGCATGGATTTTGAAAAAAGGAGAGGAGAAGAATCCGAAGGTAAAATGGACAATGACGTTTAAAAAAGCATAAACCCGTCTTACAGACGATCATAAAAAATATTTGTATGAAATTTTTAGTTGCCTTTCTGCTCACTGCAGTTTTAAGTTATGCCGCCGGATTTTACTTACCCTGGTGGAGTATTGCCATTGCTGCATTCATAGTAGCGGTTGCCATTCCGCAAAAGCCGGGTAAAGCTTTTTTAGCCGGCTTCCTGTCACTTTTCCTGTTGTGGGTTGGTCTTGCGTTGTATATTGATATGGCGAATCAACACATTCTTTCCATGAAAATTGCTGAGTTGTTATTCAAATTGCATTCGCATGCGTTGATCATGAGTGTTACCGGTTTGGTAGCTGCTTTAGTGGGCGGTTTTGCTGCTTTGAGCGGTGCGTATCTGCGGCAAACAAAGAAAGCAACCGCATAATTTTTATTTGCTGAAAAGGCGTTGAATGTACAGATGACTGCAAAACATATTCTGCGTTCATCGCCTTTTCTTCTGTTCGCTAAACTAAAGACTTCAACAAGAATTAGTTTTTTCCTAACAGCAGTGCCTTTATTTTCGTGTACCATGCAAACCTTAGCACTGCTGCTTATCAGCTTATTGACGACTGTTACTGTTTACGCCGGAAAAGTTACCGGTATTGTTAGCAACGATAAGGGAGAACCACTTCCTTATGCTTCTATTACCGTTAAAGGAAATAAAGAAGCTACTTCGGCCAACAGCCAGGGTGTTTATTTTTTACAGTTGCCCGCCGGTACATATACCATCGTTTGTCGCCATGTGGGTTACGAACGGCAGGAGAAAACTGTTACTGTTGCAAACGAAGAGCTGCAGCTCAATTTCAGTTTAAAGGAACAGTCGGTAAACTTAAGCGAAGTAGTGGTGAAGGCGGGAGCAGAAGATCCTGCTTATGCCATCATCCGCAAGGCCATCAAAAAGCGGAAAGAGTACGTAAATGAAAACGACCGCTATACTTGCGAAGTGTACAGCAAGGGAACCATGAGCCTGCGTGATTTTCCCAAACGGTTTATGGGTGAAACCGTAGATTTTGAAGATGGCGATTCCAGCAAAAAGAAAATGATCTATCTCTCCGAAACGGTTTCAAAACTATCGGTTGATAAACCCAATAAAGAAAAAACAGAAGTCATCAGTACAAGAGTCAGTGGACAAAGTGATGGCTTTGGTTTTGCAGGCGCCGATTTTCTGTCGTTTTACGCAAACAATGTGCAGATCAGTAACTCATTGAATCCACGTGGTTTTATTTCGCCCATTGCAGAAAATGCACTGTATTACTACAAATACAAATACGAAGGAGCATTTAGCGAAGAAGGTAAACTCATCAGTAAAATTAAAGTAACACCCAAGCGGAAATACGAACCCTGTTTCAGCGGTTACATTAACATTGTAGAAGATGAATGGCGTATACACAGTTTGCAATTGCAGCTGGTAAAAGAAAGCCAGATGAATTTTGCTGACACACTGCGTGTAGAACAATTGTACCGACAGATGGGAGTGAACTATTGGGTACCGCAAAGCCAGGTCTTGTATCCTGCGGTGAAGTTTTTTGGATTTGATGCATATGGTGTGTTTGCAAACATTTACCGCAACTTTAATACAGAGCCGGTATTTGATAAAAAGTATTTTGGCAACACGGTGTTGAAATACGAACGTGGAAGTAATAAAAAATCAATTAATTATTGGGATAGCATCCGTCCGTTGGCGTTGACAAAAGAAGAACAGATCGATTACATTAAAAAGGACAGCCTGGAGCAGTTGCGGAAAGATCCGGCCTATCTCGATTCAATCGACAGAGTAAATAACAAGATCAAGTTCGGCAATATTTTATTCAGCGGAAAAACGATCAGTAAGCAAAATAAAAAACTCAGTTTTCGTTTACCCAGCTTATTATCGTCTGTACAGTTTAATACAGTAGAAGGATTGGTTGCCGATGTTGCAGTAAGCAGTACCAAGATATTTGCCGAACGCAACTTCCTTGTTATAACACCGCATATCCGTTATGGCTTCAGCAACGAACGCTTTAATGCTTGGCTCAGCACCCGTTATGTATTTGGCGAAAAATATGTTTCTTCTGTAAGCATCAGCGGCGGTAAACGTTTTTTTCAGATCAATAACGAGAACCCGATCGAACAACTGGCCAATACAGTTTCTACACTCTTCTATAAAAACAACTTTATGAAATTGTATGCTGCCGATTTTGTGCGCATCAACTTTTTAAAAGGAGTAGGAGGTGGCTTAACACTGTATGCCAACCTGCAGTATCAAAACAGATCGCCGCTGGAAAATACAACCAACTATAGCTGGAATAACAAACGCTTACGTCCGTATACTCCGAATTATCCTTCGGAGCTGGTTATACAAAACTTTGATGCACATCAGGCAGCTATTGCAACGCTTGGCATCAACTTCAGGCCAGGTGCCCGTTATGTTGAATTTCCTGACAGAACCATCAATACCGGTAATAAGTGGCCTACGTTCAATCTGCAATACACAAAAGGGTTAAAGAACGTTTTTGGCAGCGATGTAGATTACGATAAATGGATGTTGAACGTACGGGATAATTTGAATTTTAAAATGGCGGGTCGGTTTAACTATCGTGCCGAAACAGGTGGTTTTATCAATCAAACATCCGTGTATTTGCCCGATCTGAAGCATCTGCCCGGTAATCGATTGATCCGTTCGTCGGATTTTTTGACCACATTTCAATTGCCGCAATATTATCTGTTCAGTAACAGCGATCGGAATTATGCAACGGTATTTGCAGAGCATCATTTCAATGGATTCTTAACCAACAAAGTACCTGGACTGAAACAACTCAACTGGCATTTAGTAAGCGGTGTTTCTGCTTTGTGGCTGCAAAAGAAAACCTATGCCGAGTGGCATGTCGGTTTGGAAAATGTATTTCGCTTTTTCCGGGTTGATGTGGTAACCGGTTATCAGCAGGCGTTAAAACCACGCATGGAAGTACGCATCGGCTCACTCATTAATATCGGCAGTGGTAACGATGATTAACCTGTAGGTTCTTGTACCTTTTCTGTTATCCCTTGTTCCTTACACTTAAGGTTTGAATTTTATTACCGTTTTTTTGCTCCTGTGCCTCTGGCTCTTTCTTATTATCTTTGCCCCGCTTTAGAATTTTGCCCAACCTGCAATTGGGGTTCTAAAGACGCTGAGTCCTGAGCAACCCGATAGCGATCGGGTCGAAGGGGCGCAGCGTCTGGAAGCTGTACTGAACCATGTTCACGTACATCATTTATAAACTAAAATTCAAACACAATGGCTGTATTACACAACCGCATCTCCCGTAAGGAGCTAAAAGAGCGTATTCTGCAAGACCCAACTCCACGTACCACCATTTCATTCTACTGTTATTTTAAAATTGAAGAGCCTAAAGTTTTTCGTGATCAGTTGTACAAAGATTTTACAGCATTGGGCGTATTGGGGCGTATTTATCTTGCCCACGAAGGGATCAATGCACAAATAAGCGTGCCCACTACAAACATGGAAAGCTTCCGTAATTACCTGTATGCAATTGAACCGCTGAACGGTTTACGGTTGAATGTTGCAGTTGATGATGACGGCAAGAGTTTTTATGTGCTGGATATTAAAGTGCGGAATAAAATTGTTGCCGATGGTATTGATGATCCAACGTTTGATATGGCCAATAAAGGCAGGTATGTAAATGCCGAGCAGTTTAATGCGCTTACCAACGATCCTAACACTGTAGTGATTGATATGCGCAATCATTATGAGTTTGAGGTTGGGCATTTTGAAAGCGCCATTGAAATACCCAGCGATACGTTTCGGGAGCAACTGCCGATGGCAGCCGATATGATGGATGCCGATAAAGACAAAAACATCATCATGTATTGCACAGGTGGCATCCGTTGCGAAAAGGCTAGTGCATACATGTTACACAAAGGGTTTAAAAATGTGTTTCATCTTGAGGGCGGGATTATCAATTACGTAAACCAGGTAAAAGAAAAAGGACTCGACAATAAATTTCACGGAAAGAATTTTGTGTTTGACCAGCGTTTGGGCGAACGGGTAACGGAAGAAATTATTTCCTGCTGTCACCAATGCGGTAAACCGGCCGATACGCATGTAAACTGCGTTAACGATGCGTGCCATTTACTCTTTATTCAATGCGATGCGTGTAAAGAAAAAATGGAAGGCACCTGCAGCAAAGAATGTTTGGATTTTATTCATTTGCCTGAAGAAGAGCAGAAGGCTTTACGCAGCGGCATCGATAAAGGACGCAATGTGTTTAACAAAGCAAAGTCGAGGTTAAAAGATCTGAAAGCAGAATAAGGCTGCAAAACATAACTGCAGAAATACATATCAATAAAATAACAAAGCCCTGCAATTGCAGGGCTTTGTCTTATAAAGGCAAAGATGTATTAGTATCTGTTCCTGTTATAACTGTTACCGTTGTTGTAACCACCACCACCGTTACGTGCTGGTCTGTCTTCCTTCGGTTTCGCTTCTACAACTTTAATAGCTCTACCTTCTACAGTAGCACCATCGAGTTCTGCGATTGCTTTTTTAGCAGCAGTATCATCACTCATTTCAACAAAGCCGAAACCACGTGAGCGGCCGCTTTCTCTGTCGTTAATGATTTTTGCAGATGAAACTTCTCCGTAAGGAGTAAAAAATTCTCTTAAGTCTTCATCCTGTACGTTGAAGCTCAAGTTTGAAACATAAATGTTCATGTTCTTAAATTGAAAAAATGTAATTAATACTTGAGAAAGGCAAAGTAAGAAACTAACTAAGATGCAAATTTACTAGCAGACTAATTAACGATTACTGATGCGAGGCTCAAAATGACTGGGCAAAGATAGGGTTAATTACAATGCGGCTCAGGAAATCTTTTCAATCTAACAAAAGAAGGCGCATTATTCACATTTCCTTTGCAATGAAAGAATATGAATAATGCACCCGAAAACAGAAGAATAAACGATCTAACGTACTAAGCAGTAAGCGTTAATTCCATAAATCGTCGATTGAAATTGATGCGAGGTAAGGAGCCAGCGACGTTGTGTTGTCGAAAATTCTGTACTCCTGTACCGACCGGTTTTTGAAGTTACACCAGGTTTCAACGTAGTAGTTCTGTAGCTGAAACAGAAAAATCATACTGCTTTGAACCTGTCGTTTGCCAATTAACACGCCTTGGTGAAGAACGGTTTCTTTTTTCCTCTTTTCATCTAACAGAATAAATTCAGAAAGCTTCATAGTACTGAGTTTAAAAGTGTGAACTGATAAATACTGACTAAAACGATGCTTTAACAATAACTGTGACCTTGTATAGGTCCTGAACAAAAACTATGACGAACTAAGATAAATGAGGCGTACCTGAAACAGGTAATTGTAACAGCCTTGGTTAAGGCTTTATGGGAATACGGCATGAAGATATTTCTTTTTTTGAGAAACAGGCAGAAAATATCGATCACACATTTAAGCTATTGCAATTGTTAATGTGTTTGAATATTTTGTTGCATAATCAACCAACCATGAACCAAACAATTGCTTCTCCCAAGCCATTCTATACCCATGCCTGGCTTTATTTTTTACTGGCAATGGCCGTTATTATTGCAGGCTTCTTTCCGTCATTTTTCAATAATCTCAAGCAAACCGATCTGCTCCATCATGTACACGGTATGTCGGCAACTGCATGGTTGCTGCTGCTGGTGGTTCAGCCTTTGCTGTATAGCCGGGGGCAGATAAGCTTACACCGTAAGCTGGGCAAGGTTTCGTTTGTACTTGTACCGCTGTTACTTTTCGGCGGTGTTAAAATGGTGCAGTTAATGATTCGTCGACAGGCGGAGTATCCACCAATGGAAGCGTTTCGCCTTTCGTTTATCGATGTAGTTTCCATGATTGCTTTTGTTGGTTTTTATGGTATGGCCATCTACCATCGGTCAACCACCGGTTTACATGCGAGGTACATGGCTGCAACGGTTATATTACTGATACCGCCTGGTTTAACAAGGCTTTTATTACGTTTCCCGGGAGTTGATTCGTTTACCAAAGGGTTAAACATCAATTTTATACTGATTGAAATAGCCTTGCTGCTATTGTTGCTGGATGATAAAAAGCGTGATGGTTCTTTCAGTCGGCCTTATCTTATTTTAACAGCCATCATTGTATTTCTGCATGCTACGTTGCCATTTGCACGGCATTGGCAGTGGTGGCAAAACTTCATGAACGGAATTGTTTGATCCTTGTTTGTAGAATTAATTCACCACAAACGATTACGGCGCAGTATTCAATCGCAGTTTGTATTCTGTTAAGTTCTTACTACAGCAAATATCGTAATAATACTACAAGACGGAATCTCCGGCGACACTACTTTTGCATCATAGGTGTTTTTCATAGGTTAGCAACGGCCAACTCTTTCTAGAGATGGCCTTTTTTATTTTAGGGAACTGCGTTTGCTAATTGTACTTATACCGGACTTCTTTTGCATATACAACTTAGTGGTAGGTTTAGAGATTTTATTTGTGTATATATCCGAAAATTTGTAATATAGTTAAGTGCAAATGTGGTTGCTGACTTGTTTTATAAACATGAATCGCCATGAAAAATACATTCACCCAACTGATATTATTTTGTCTGTTTTTTGCTGTAATTGCAATTGAAGCATGTACCACCAGGCCAAAGGAAGTAAGACCCAGCTTTTCAAAAAATTATACGTTTATCATACAGGATGTAATGGCTACTGCAAAGTTTGCCAATGCAGATGTAAAGGTTGTTACACGACCCGGCACGAGTAAGAAGCCGAAAGCAGATATTAAAGTAACGTTGTATAACAGTCTTTACTTACCTGCTACTGAACAAGGGTTAGATTCGCTTGCACGCAGAGCCGTAAAGATTTTTACTGAGCCGATTATTAACCTGTCAGAATTTGACAGTATTAAAATTTGTTTTGAGCAAGAGGCACAATTTCCGAAAATAGAAAGCGGTAAGCGTTGCGAATTTGTATTTGCATCCGACAAGCTGGTTACGCCATAACAGCAACATCAGGCAGCAGTAAACCAACCGGCCAGTTTACTTAAATCGATATTTCCTCCTGAAAGGATAAGACCAACTTTTTTACCGGCAAACAAGGGTTTATTTTTTAGAACAGCAGCTAATGGTACAACACAACTGGGTTCTACCACAATCTTCATTCGTTCGTACACCAAACGCAGTGCCGCAATAATTTCCTCGTCTGTTACAGTGAAAATGTCTTTTACGTGTTCCTTTATGATCGGAAAGGTTTTGTCACCCAGCTTGGTTAACAGTCCATCGGCAATCGTATTGATATACGGTGCAGTTTCAATTGTACCGCTTCTTAACGAACGGATTGCATCGGCCGCACCTTCCGGTTCACCGGCATAAACAACTGTACCCGGCGAAAAATAATGCGCACTTAATGCTGTACCACTTAATAAACCACCGCCGCCGACGGGTGCAATCAGTACATCCAGTTGCGGAATTTCTTCAAGTAGTTCTTTTGCACAGGTTGCCTGACCTGTAATAACCCGGTCATCGTTATATGGGTGCACAAATTCGGCACCGGTTCTGTCAACAATTTGTTGCAAGGCTGTTTCTCGTGCCTGCTGGTTGGGCTCGCAAAATGTAATTTCTGCACCATAGCCCTTCACTGCATTTACTTTTACATTGGGCGAATTATTGGGCATTACAATATAAGCCCTGGTACCTGTTTGCCTTGCAGCATAAGCAATGGCCTGAGCATGATTGCCCGATGAGTGTGTGGCAATTCCATTGGCCAGTTTTTCTGCAGGTAAACTTAAAACGGCATTCATGCCGCCACGGATTTTAAATGCACCAATCTTTTGAAAGTTTTCGCATTTAAAGAACAAAGAAGCGCCTGCCATTTCATTAATGGTGTTGCAGGTAAGTACAGGTGTTTGATGGATATACGGTTTAATACGTTCGTGTGCCTGTTCAATTTGTTCTTTTGTTATTGACATAGTGCTGGAAATAGAATGAGTGGTTACCGGAAGGAGAAATTATTCTGCAACTGCAGCAATACAATCAATTTCAATACCACAACCATAGTTGAGTTGATTGCATGGTACAACAATGCGTGCAGGACGATGATCGCCCATAATTTCAGTAAACACCTGGTTAAAGATTTGCCAGTTGGCAATATCTGCAATAAATACATTCACTTTTAAAATGTGTTGCAAACTGCTGCCGCTTGCCAGCAAAATGGTTTCAATATTCTTCATGCATTGCCTCGTTTCATCTTCAATGCTGGCAGTCTGCGGTTCGCCATTTTCATTCAACGCTAATTGTCCGCTAACATAAACGGTATTGTTGTGTACAATGGCAGGCGAGTAGTAGCCTTTTGGTACAGGCATTGTTTCAGGATAAATCTTTTTCATATGTTTATTTTGTAACAATCCATTTAATACAAACAGGCTTCGATACGCTGATGCGTTGCTTGCTGTCTTCGAGTAAACCTGTTTTTTTGTCTATTTTAAAAACAACAATCTCATCGCTGTCTCTGTTGGCTACTAATAAAAATTGTCCTGTTGGATCGATCGAGAAATTGCGTGGATGAATGCCTAATGTTGGCTGAAACCCTGCAATCTGGAGCATACCTGTTTCCTGGTCGATGCTGAAGATAGCAATGCTGTTTGCATCGCCACGATTGCTGGCGTACAGGAAACGTCCATCGGGCGAAACATGAATATCTGCAGAACCATACGCCCCAATATAACTCAATGGATGGGCCGAACTGTTTTGTAACAGTTCAAGTTTGCCATCTTTGTATTTAAATACACTGATAGTGCCTGTAAGTTCTTCGATGAGATAAACCACACCTAAGGACGGATGAAAATCTAAATGCCGTGGACCGGCACCCGCATTTACATCGGTAAACGGCTCTTCTGCCGGTTGTAAAGCGCCGCTGTTAGGCGTTACTTTATACTGCATAATTTTATCGGTACCAAGATCGGGCACCAGCAGAAACCGGTAATCGGGCGAAAAAACAGTTGCATGTACATGCGATTTTTCCTGTCGTTTACGGTTTACACTGTTTCCTCTCAGCTGAATAATTTGTTTGGGCTGATTTAATTGACCATCGGGCCGAACTTCCATTACTGCAATTGTACCGCTGCTGTAATTGCCCACTGTTGCAATGGTTGCCTTTTTATTTACACTGATATAACAAGGGTGTGCGCCGGCGCTGCTTACGCTGTTTAAAAAAGTTAAGCTGCCGGTTTCTTTATTGAACTTAAATGCACTTACTGTGCCCGAGTCGTTTTCGTTAACAGCAAATACATATTTCTGGTCGGTAGATATTGCCAGGTAAGAAGGATTGCTTGATTTTACAGAACTGCTTGCTGTTGCTTTACCGGTTTGCGCATCGAAGCGGTAGGTATAAATGCCTTCACTGCCGGCATTGGTATAAGTGCCTACCAGCAAATGGTATTGTTGTGCGTTGAGCGAAACGGAAAGGAACAAGCAAAAAGCCAAAAGTAATTTCATGTATGCTTTATTTGAAGACCAGAATTTATAAGCCAATTAAAGGTACAGCTTTCAGGGCTTGAATAAGTAACGCCGTAGCAAGGACAGCATAAAGAACTGCAGCGACAATTATTTGCCGTTTTGTTTTGAATACATAATAACCCAACAATGGTAAAACCTGCAATGCATGCATTCCAAAAAAATGTGCAATACGTAAATCGCCCGATTCTCGGCTCCAGTTTAGAAGCGGCAGCCCCTTTACTGTATCCATTGCGGCACCAACTGTATGGCTTAACCGGGCAGCCATTAAGCCACCGGCAAATGCAAACAGTACAAATAACACAATTCCTGTTCGTATACCCTCCACGTATGCAACCGGTAGTTGCGGAAATGTATTTTTCCAAAACAGAAAAGCAATGTACCCGGTCCAAATAGTCATGAGGCTGATGACAAGACCCATTAACGAAAACATGGTACCATGAAATGCAGTGGCTATATTGAAATGTGACAGCTCTCCATTTGCTGCCTGCCAGATGATATAAATGAGTTCGAAACTGAGTGAGAGTATTACGACAAGATTAAAGGCACGTACAGCCTTTTGTTCCTGTAAGTAAAACATGTACCAGCCCATGCTCCACGAAAAGATAACGGTAGAAAGTAAAAACTTAAATGGTTTAATCCACGCATGAACACCCAATACCTGTGTATTGGTGAATAAAAAAGGAACAATGCAAAGACCTGCACCGATTAAATTAACCCACCCGAAATAGTATAACGCCTTGTTTCTTGTTTGGAGTGTGGTTAAAAACGTATTCATGCGTTAATAGTTATCGGCAAAGTATTGTTTGGTATGTACGAAGCGTATGAGTAAATACAGTAATACACCAACAGGACCAATCATGAACGTAAAGAAAAAACAGGGCAGGAGTATCCAGTGTTTAATGCCATGCTGCACTGCATTTTTTTTAATCCAGATGCCGGCCATTAAATCAAACGCCAGGAAATGAAGCCAGGCAGTGGTCACAGCAATTTTGCTGGTAAAAAGTTCCATTACGCCATCCAGCGTGCTGAACTTTTCCATATCGCTGAATTTGAAATTTTGCCCCAGCAGCCAGAAATAAGTAAGTGCAAAAAGGGTTACAATAATTCCAATCAGCACTTTGTCGAATGAAACCCAGAACGGGCTGGCAATAACCAGTATAAGCCAACCGAGCAACGCAATCGTGTTGCTTAGTTGAAAAATTGAATCAGGCGTCATAATTTGTATTATAAAGTTTGCAGTGCTGTAACAATGCGATTGTACGTTTCTTCGTCACTTAACTCTTCCGGAACAAACGCTTCGCCAATTACTTTTTCATACAGCTCAATGTAACGTTTGCTGATGGTGCTGATCCATTCTGCACTCATGTGCGGAACCGTTTGCCCTTCCTTGCCCATGAAATTATTTTCAATAAGCCATTCACGCACAAACTCTTTACTTAATTGTTTCTGGCGCTCGCCGGCCTGCTGACGTTCTTCAAAACCATCGGCATAAAAGTAACGTGATGAATCGGGTGTATGAATTTCATCCATCAGGTAAATCGTATCATCAATTTTACCAAACTCATATTTGGTGTCAACCAAAATCAATCCCTGTTTCGCTGCAATTTCTTTGCCTCTGGCAAAAAGCTGTAATGCATAGTTGCTGAGTTGTTGCCATTCGGCCTCTGTACAAATGCCTTTGGCTATAATTTCTGCCGGTGACATATCTTCATCATGTCCGGCATCAGCTTTGGTAGATGGGGTAATGATCGGAGTTAGAAAGTAGTCGTTTTCTCTTAGTCCGTCGGGCATAGCCGCACCACACAATTCACGTTTGCCTGCAGAGTATGTACGCCATGCGTGCCCAACAAGGTTGCCCCGCACAACCATTTCTATCTTAAACGGCACGCAACGCTTGCCGATACTTGCATTGGGAGCAGGTACGTTCAACAGCCAGTTTGGGCAAATATCCCTGGTGGCATTGAGCATGTATGCAGCTATTTGATTTAAAACCTGTCCTTTATAAGGAATGGGCTCGGGTAAGATGACATCAAAAGCCGAAATACGGTTGCTGGCAACCATAACCAATAAATTTGTGCCGATGCTGTAAACATCCCGCACCTTTCCTTTGTAATAGTTCGTCTGATTGGGAAATTGATACATATTCATGTGCTAAAGTAAACCGCCGGAAAATGTTTGCCAAGTTTTAAAATTAAAAAGCTGAAATGCGTACATAACTGGTTGGAAAGAAAATTTTTGTATTAAACTAACAATCTTTATTTTGCCCTTCACTATAAACCAAAAACGACTTGACTATGCCAAAAAAACTGCGAGCATTGTTATTGCTGTTAGTATCCTGCGTCTACTCTTTTACATTGTATGCTCAATCTGTTACGATCAAAGGAAGCGTTAAGAATTCCGCTTCAGGTGAAACATTACCTGCTGTATCGGTAACAGTGAAAGGAACTTCAGTAGGTGTTTACACAAATGATAAAGGTGAATTTAGTTTAACAGTGCCATCGTTGCCTGTTACATTGGTAATTTCTTCAATCGGTTTCGAAACGAAGGAAGTAAATGTAGCATCAGCTACCGCATCTGTTGATGTAACGCTTGCAAGCGCCAGCTCGTTAGGGCAGGAGATTGTAGTGTCTGCTACAAGGGTGGCAACACGTATTCTGGAATCGCCGGTATCAATTGAGCGTGTAAGCGCAACAACAATTCAAAATGCGCCTGCCGCATCTTACTACGATATCATTACAAACTTCAAGGGTGTGGATGTTCTTTCATCTTCACTCACATTCAAAACGCCCACTACAAGAGGTTTCCTCGGCAGTGGTAACGTACGTTTCAACCAGATTGTTGATGGTATGGATAACCAGGCGCCCGGTTTAAACTTTTCGGTTGGTGGTATCATTGGCTTGTCTGAACTTGACGTAGATAATATGGAATTATTGCCCGGTGCATCTTCTGCTTTATATGGTCCGGGTGGTATGAATGGTACGTTGCTCATCAACAGCAAAAATCCTTTCAAATACCAAGGTTTGTCTTTCCAAGTGAAACAAGGTATCATGCATACCGATAACCGCTTCCGTGATATGTCGGGTTATACCAACTGGACTCTTCGCTGGGCACAAAAAGTGAGTGAGCGTTTTGCGTTTAAGATTACTTCAGAAATCATCCAGGCAAAAGACTGGGTTGCGGCCGATTATCGTAACTACGACAGAGCAACCGGTTTACCAAAAGGCGGCGATCGTATTACCGATCCCGGTTACAATGGTATTAATGTGTATGGCGATGAAATTGCCCGTGATATCCGTCCCATCATCAACAACTTTGCAGCAATTCCGGGCTATGCCGCAATTATTGCAACACTCCCTGCAACAATGCCTGTTTCAAGAACCGGCTACACAGAAAAAGAGTTAATTGATCCCAACACTGTAAACTTTAAAATGGGCGGATCATTAAACTATAAAATCAACAGTAACACAGAAGCTATTTTGAGCGGTTACTGGGGCACCGGTAATACCGTTTATACAGGTAGCGACCGTTACAGCCTGCAGGATTTAAAAATGGGCCAGGCGAAGTTTGAAGTTAACAGCAAAAACTGGTTGCTGCGTGCATATACCACACAGGAAAATTCGGGTAACTCGTATAACCTTACTGCTACCACTTCTTATTTCAACGAATTGTGGAAGCCAACACAGGTATGGTTGCCTGAGTACATTGCAGCTTACATGAACGGTCGTGTAACCGGTGGTTTAAACGATCAACAGGCACATATTGCTGCCCGTGCATTTGCCGATCAGGGTCGTCCGGTTGCAGGTTCAGCACAATTTAATCAGCAGTTCAACTTCATCAAAGGTGTGCCTATTGGTAAACCAACAGCGGGTGCTCCTTTAGGTGGTGGACGTTTCCTCGATAAATCTGATTTGTATTCAGTAGAAGGTCAATACAATTTTTCTGATTTAACTAAAGGCTTTGCTGATATCCTCGTTGGTGCAAACTTCAAACGTTATGTACTGAATTCTCAAGGAACATTGTTTGCAGACAGTACCGGTCCGATTGGAATCAATGAATCAGGTGCTTACATTCAGATTGCGAAAGAACTGTTTAATGAAAAAGTTCGTTTAACAGTGAGTGGCCGTTACGATAAAAACCAAAACTTTAAAGGACGCTTTACACCACGTGCTACAGCATTGATCCGTTTAGCACCCAACAACAACCTGCGTATCTCTTATCAAACAGCGTATCGTTTCCCAAGCACTCAAATGCAATGGATCAACCTGTTTGTGGGTAACGATTACTGGTTAATTGGTGGTGTGCCACAGTTCAGAAATTATTACAACCTCAACGGCAGCCCGGTTTATGCTATCCAGAACGATGTGGTTACAACAAACAAAGTAACGGTGGTGGATCTGAAGCCGGAATCTGTAAACTCTATTGAATTAGGTTACAAAGGTCTGGTTGCAAGTAAACTCTTGATTGATGTGTATGGTTACTATGGTCAGTACCAGGATTTCCTTACACGCCGCTTAGTATTCCAGCCGGGAACAAACCGTAAGTATTCTATTCCATACAATACAACAAACAAAGTAAAAAGCTTTGGTTACGGTGTAAGTCTTGATTACCGTTTACCTGCGAACTTCCTTGTTGGTGTAAACTTTGCCAGCGATGAGTTAACAGATGTTCCGCAAGGTTTCCAGGCTGGTTTCAACACACCGAAGTATAAAACAAACATTAAACTTTCCAACACCGGTTTTGGTGCAAGAAAAGCATACGCTTTCAGTGTTGTTTACAAATGGATGAGCAGCTACAAATTTGAAAGTGATTTCATTAATGGTAATGTACCTGAAATCAGTACACTTGATGCACAGGTTAGTTACAAGTTGCCTTCGAACAAATACATCTTTAAGTTAGGTGGCAGCAATATCTTGAACCAATATTACGTACAGGCACCCGGCAACCCTGCAATTGGTGCGTTGTATTACATCAGTATCGGTTACAACATTTATTAATTAAATCATTAAAGAGTATATCATGTTGAATAAATTCTTAAAAACAAGCCGATTCACAATTCTTGCTTCATCGCTTGTTGTGATGGGTGCCTGTAATAAATTATACGAACCAGTTCCCTATACTGCCTACAGCGAAGGCGATGTAGCAAATACTGTGTACAAAAAGCTGGCTGCAAATACAAACTATTCTGTTTTTACCACAGCGTTGGTACGTACAGGTATTTCGGCCGAACTGGATGTGGCAAATGCCAAGTTTACGGTGTTTGCACCTGATAATACAGCGTTAGCTGCTGCTGGTATTACATCCACAACTGTATCTGCCATTCCATTGGCCGATCTTACAGCGGTAATTAACTATCACGTTATACCGGCAGAAAGTATTGTTGCTGCACAGATTCCTGAAGCATTCCCTAATGCTGAAAAAAAGTCGAAGCTCAATATTGCAACAACAGCCTTTGTGCCTACTATTCCTACAACATCAATTCCCATTAAGATGTCGATCTTCCCTTCAAGAAGAGGAACAGCTGCATGGGCAAATAATATCCCCGTTGCTGCTGCCGATATTATGACGGGTTCGAACGGTGTTGTTCATCGTGTTGCTGCTGTTGTAGCACCTCCAAGCAGAGTATTGCTCGATACAATCGCTCGTGATCCGGATTTTGCATACCTGGTAGCTGCTATTGTACGTGCCGATTCAGGTTTAGCAACCAACGCATCTCCAAGTTTACAATACGCCCTGGCGCAGCCTTTTGCAAACCTGACTGTGTTTGCACCAACCAATGCAGCCTTCCAGGCTACATTGTATGCACAGGCTTATCCGATTGTTTACGGACAACAGTACAAAGCCGTGTATGATGCACAAATAGCCGGCGGTGCTGATGCGACTACTGCTGCTGCTGCTGCAAAAGCCTATGCTGATGCAAATGCTCCGGCTGCTACTACAGCGTTGGTGGGTAGCCCAACAGTGTTCAGCAATCCTGCTTTATACGGTGTATTAACAGCACAGGTTGTAAGAGGTATTGTTGTGTATCATGTAATGGGACAACGTGCTTTCTCTGTAAACTTCGGTTCTACAGCAGCCAATTATCCAACCTTACTCAACAGTGCAGTGCCTACACATCCGGGTTTAGCCATTTCTTCTACACTTTCTTCAGGCTTAGGTGTAGGTCTCTCGGTTAAAGGTGCGGCAAATGCAACTGCTGCAACCGCAGCTGCTGCTTCCGGAACCAATCCATTGGTAGACCGCATTGCTGTTAACGGCAACTTCTTTAAAATTAACCAGGTATTATTGCCACAATAATCTGCCTGTTTAAATAGTTAACGGCGCCTCAACAGGCGCCGTTTTTTTATGTATTTATCAGGTCTATTCAGTTATTTTTACAACACTCTAAACCCTTCTTGGTATGCAGGTTGTTTTGTTTGATACAGCAGCACGGACACAGCTTTATCCTTTTTCTTTAATACGCCCCGTTGCAGCATTACGCAGCGGCATTTTTACCATGCAGGAGCGTTGGGCCTTTGCCTTTAAACAGGAAATAACTGTACTTACTGCCAACTACCTGCAACAGCACCTGTTGCAACCGGCAGACGATAGCGATTTTCTTTACATCAACGCAGCGGTGGTTTATTCAGCTGCTCTTTTTGCCGAAGTACAGGCAATGCCGCAACAAACGGCCTTGTACAAGGGCGATCTGGTGGTGGCTGTTCGAACAGATAAAGCATTGCTGTTCCCGGTTGATGACATTCAGGTTGCATCGTTTCAACAGCTGGTGGCAAAATCTCCCATCAGCAGTATTGCCTATCCATTTGATTTGGTTCGGATGAATGATGCGTTGCTACGCATGGATTTTGATTTCATCCGACAAACAAAAACATCTACCGGTATTTCTTCAACCAATACGGTTGTAAATGCTGAACAGATTTTTATTGAAGAAGGAGCAGAGGTGGAGTATTGTCATCTCAATGCATCAGCCGGTCCAATTTACATTGGCAAAAATGTATTGATGATGGAAGGTACAATGATACGTGGACCATTTGCAGCCTTAGACGAAGCGGTTGTAAAAATGGGCAGCAAAATTTATGGTGCTACTTCTGTTGGAAGAAAATGTACAGTGGGTGGAGAAATTAAAAATACAGTGTTCTTCGATTATTCAAACAAAGCACACGATGGTTATATTGGTGATGCTGTGATAGGCTCCTGGTGCAATATCGGCGCCGGTGCTTCCTGCTCAAACGTAAAGAATACCGCCAGCGAAATAAAAATCTGGAACCAGCCCTTGCGTAAATGGATTGCAGCCGGCAATAAATGTGGTGTAATGCTGGGCGATTATACAAGGGTATCCATCAACTCTTCGTTAACAACGGGTATGGTAAGCGGTATTTGTGCCAACATTGTAAGCAACGGACTCTCGCCGAAGTACATCGCAGATTTTACCTGGAATGTAGAAACAGGCGAGAAGTATTTTCTGCATAAAGCCCTGCAGGAAATTGAAAACTGGATGCAGATGAAAAATAAAACACTTACTAACGAAGATAAGTCCGTAGTGGAATATCTTTACGGCCAACTATAATTTTAAAATAAGAACAAAATGCGTAAACAGGTAGCAGCAGCCAACTGGAAGATGAATCTTACTTATCAACAGGCTGAAGAGTTAATTACAGGTATCATCAATACGCCGCATGATTTAGCGGCTCATCAATATGCAGTATTTGCAGTTCCGTTTCCTTACTTAACCATGGTGGCAGCTAAATTGAAAGGCAAGGCAAACACAGGCGTTGCTGCTCAAAACTGTTATACCAAAACATCGGGCGCCTTTACCGGCGAAACATCCGTTGAAATGCTGAAATCAATTGAAGTTGGTTATGTAGTGTTAGGCCACAGCGAACGCCGTGAATATTTTAACGAGAGCAACGAAATGCTGGCGGAAAAAGTAAACGTTGTTTTAGCAGCAGGTCTTACGCCGATTTTTTGTTGCGGTGAAGCATTAAGTATTCGTGAAGCCGGAACACAAAATGAATATGTAGGCAATCAGTTAAAAGAAAGTCTGTTTCATTTAAGTGCCGATGAACTGAAGAAAATAATTATTGCTTACGAACCAATCTGGGCAATCGGTACCGGTAAAACAGCTACCTCTGACCAGGCACAGGAAATGCATGCGCATTTGCGCAGTGTATTGGCGGCTCAATACGGCACAGATGTTGCAAATGAGATTTCAATTTTATATGGTGGAAGTGTAAAAGGTTCCAACGCCAAGGAAATTTTCGGACAGCCGGATGTGGATGGCGGATTGGTAGGTGGTGCTTCATTAAAAGCCGATGAATTTGTACAGATCATTCAGGCACTAAAATAATGCAATGAAAAGAGCAGAACAGTTACAGAAACTATCGCATCAGCATCACAATGGTTTAATGGCTGTTCTGCTTTTAAAAAAAGGTATTGAGAAAAAAGCTGCGGTAGGTGTGTTGAGTGGATTTATTGTTCATTGCTGGGAAAGTGAACTACGTAAGCATTTTATTAAAGAAGAAGTATACCTGCATCCGTACTTTCTGCATTTGCCCGGGTTGATGCCCATGTACGAGCAAATGAAAAATGAGCATCACGTAATACGCCGAATGATCGATGCGATACGTAACGGCGAATCTTCAGAGGAATTGATCACATCTTTTTATACCCTACTTGAAAAGCATATCCGTTTTGAAGAACGGGAACTATTTATGTATATCCAGGAGCATATTGCAGCGGAGCATTTTGCTGCAGTAGAACAGTCGCTTGATGTGCTTACAGCAAAAGCCTGCTCCGATTACCCTGTAAAATTCTGGGAATAAGTTTTCGTATCTTACGTACGTAACAGGTGCTTGCAGTTACACAGCATTGCAATGGAGATGATGTGTCTGTACATCTGCAATGGCTGTGTGTAGCTGTACAGTTGCTGTTTTCATTTTAAACTGATTGTATGGCGAAAGTTCTTATTCTGTTTGCACATCCCGCAATGGAAAAGTCGAGAGTGCATCAACGTTTGGTTGAGCATATACCAAAATCGGAAAGTATACGCTTTCATGATTTGTATGAACGTTATCCCGATTTTGATATTGATGTTCGCTACGAACAACGATTGTTGCTGCAGCACGATGTGGTTATTTTTCAACACCCGTTTTACTGGTATAGTTCTCCGGCTATTATTAAACAATGGCAGGATCTTGTGCTGGAGCATGGCTGGGCTTATGGCAGCGAAGGACGTGCTCTTACAGGTAAGAAGTTTATGCATGCAATTTCAGCCGGTGGTTCAAAAAACTCGTACTCCGAAACCGGCAGAAATAAATTTTCAATTGCAGATTACCTGACTCCTTTCAGGCAAACCGCTTATCTCTGCGGTGTTGAGTATCTGCCGCCATTTGTTATTCACGGCACACATCGTTTAACCGAAACCGATATGGACTTGCATGCTTTACAATATGAGCAAATGTTATTGGCACTTTCGCAGGACCGCATCAGTAAACCGGAAATAGAAAGTTGTGTTTACATGAACGATCTTGTTCCTATTCCTAACGCAATACAATCATAACCTATGGATAATAATACGGTGCTTTTTCAGGTAATGGTTTATCTCGGTGCAGCGGTTATTATGGTGCCGCTTGCCAAACGCTTTGGTCTTGGTTCTGTGCTGGGTTATCTGCTCGCAGGTATTTTAATTGGTCCTGCCGTGTTGCAGATCATTGGAACAGAAGGACAGGACCTGATGCATTCAGCAGAGTTTGGTGTGGTGATGATGTTGTTTCTTATTGGGCTTGAACTGGAGCCGGCATTACTTTGGAAATTACGCAAAGCAATTCTTGGCCTGGGCGGTTTACAGGTACTGATCACGTCCATTATTATTTCGGGTATTGCCTGGTTTTTAGAATTACCGTGGCAATCATCTTTGGCAATAGGCATGGCATTGGCACTTAGTTCAACTGCATTGGTATTACAGACGCTTGCAGAAAAAGGGATTAACCGTACAACTGCAGGGCGAAGTGCTTTTGCGGTTTTACTTTTCCAGGACATAGCTGTGATTCCGATGCTGGCATTATTTCCTTTGCTTGCTATTGCCGGTTTAAGTACTGCTACTGCAGGCAACGAAGCGGAGGCATGGATAGAAGGGCACAGTGGCTGGATGCGTGCTTTGATTGTTTCGGGAGCTGTTGGTTTTATCATTATTGGCGGACGTTATTTGATTCCTCCACTGTTTCGTTTGGTAGCTTCTACACAGCTGCGTGAAATGTTTACAGCAACCGCCTTGTTGCTGGTGGTAGGTATTGCTGTGCTGATGTCAACTGTGGGATTAAGTCCGGCACTTGGTACATTTTTGAGTGGTGTTGTATTGGCCAACAGCGAATACAAACATGAACTGGAAAGTGATATAGAACCGTTTAAAGGGTTGTTGCTGGGTTTGTTTTTTATTGCAGTGGGCGCATCCATCAATTTCAATTTAATAGTTGAAAAGCCCTTGCTCATTTTCGGATTGGTGCTTGCGCTGATGTTTGTAAAAGCAGTAGTGTTGCTTTCGTTAGGAAAAGCATTCAGGCTGCGTGCCGATCAGAATATTATCTTCTCATCATCTTTATCGCAGGTAGGGGAGTTTGCGTTTGTGTTGTTAAGTTTTTCTTTAACCGAAGGAATTGTTGAACGGAGCTATGTAGAGATATTGATGGCTGTTGTTGCCATCAGTATGGCACTTACGCCAATTGCATTTTTCCTCAACGAGAAGATTGTATTGCCTTTTGTTGATAAGCGTTTATCCTCAACGGTAAAAGAACAGGAAGCAGATACCGTAAGTGAAAAGAGTCCCGTCATCATTGCCGGCTTTGGACATTTTGGAAATACTATTGGTCGTTTTTTACGGGCACACGGTATTCAAACAACAGTGTTGGATATTGACAGCAACCGTGTTGCGTTCTTACGCAAGATGGGATTTAAAGTGTATTACGGTGATGCCAGTCGCTATGATATACTGCTTGCTGCCGGTGCTGCAGAAGCTAAAATGATTATTATTGCAATGGATGATGCAGAGAAACGTTTGCAGATGATTGAAACGATTAAAAAACATTTTCCCGATCTGCAGATGCTGGTACGCAGCAGTACAAGAGAAGATACGTACGATCAGATGAATGCAGGTATTCTCCATATTTATCGTGAAACAATTGATACTTCGTTACGGATGGGTGTTGATGCCATGAAATTACTCGGCTACCGTGCATATACTGCTCAACGTGCAGCCCGTACTTTTTTGAGGTACGATGAGCAGAAGCTGAAAGATCTTGCAAAAGTTCGTGATAACGAAAAAGAGTACATTAACCAGGCGATAGAATATATTGAAGAACTGGAAGAGATCATTAAAACAGATATGCAACAACTACACCTCGGAAAAGATCAGGGCTGGGATGAAGACAGTTTGATTGCTGATGAAAAAGTGAAGAATGAGTGATCGATGGAGGATGAGTAAGAAGCTCAATCTCGACTTTGTTCGATTGGCTGCAATGTCCTTCGACTACGCTCTGGACTCGAATCCGTTCGGCGTTACCAACTCATCATTGATCACTCATCATTCACTCCTTCATACTATGCTGCGCCCTTTCCAGCCGATCGTTCACTGCTCTTCCCAAACCTTCCTCAGGTAAATATTCTGCAAGTATCACATCTGCCTGCAGCTGATCTGCTTCACGTAATACACGGAAAAGATTTTTTGCTGCTTCACCCATATCGCCATTTGGAGATAACAGCAACTGCTGCTCTCTTGTAATCGACGGATGATAATGTTGAAAGTTGATGAGCAGAATTTTTCTACCGGTAAATTCCTGCAACAGTTCGTTGATCGTACCCAGGTATAAAGGAGTATGTGTTGCATAATGGCTTTTTAACTGGCCTGGCGCATTCGGGTTATCGGTAATTTTTTTATGATGCTTTATTTTTTTGCCGGTCACCAGTTCAATGGCTTCAACAGCAATGCCACCTAAGCGATAAAGTTCCAGTTCTCCGTTTTCGTTCCAGCCAACAATTGTTGATTCAACACCAACACCACATGCACCACCATCAAGGATATACGGAATCTTATCTTGCAAACCTTCGTACACATGCTGTGCAGTTGTTGGACTAACATAACCCGATGGATTAGCACTCGGTGCTGCAACAGGAAAATCAATTTTCGAAAGTAACTGCAGTGTTAACGGATGATTGGGGACCCTTATAGCTACACGATTGCTGCCGGCAGTAACAAGGTCGGGCACATTTTTCCGTTTGTTGAATAACATGGTTAATGGCCCCGGCCAAAATGCAGCAGCTAATTGTTCAGCCTCAACAGAAACATCTTGAATGTATTGCTTCGCCTGTTCAAACGAAGCTACATGCATAATCAGCGGATTAAACTGAGGACGGTTTTTCGCTGCATATATTTTTAACACAGCATCTTCGTTCAATGCATTTGCAGCAAGCCCATATACCGTTTCCGTTGGTATAGCCACCAGTTCACCGGCCTGTAAGTATTCGGCGGCAGCTGCAATATCATTTCCAATTTCTGTTCTCATCTTAAATACTCACCGGTAATTTTTCTTCGTGATAACTATCGATTTTGTCCATACGCAAAATGGTTGTGCTCTTATCTTCACTTGGTTCGTACATCATGTCAAACTTTGCACCGTAAATAAATTCTTCGTATGTGTATGAAGTTCTGCTAACAACGGTGTTGGCATATTCTTCATCGTAACCCTTTACAAAAACAAGGATCTCTGTTTCCGCATCAGCAATTTCTTTTCGTGTTAATTGATGAAAGGGACTTTTTTCATTGACGGTATGTACAATCGTCCAGTTACTGGTTAATGTATTGGCTTTCGATAACTCCAGGTCGAGACTGTAAAAAGCATTCTTTCGTTCTGTTTCATTTTCGGTATAACGCATTACACAAGTAACTTTTACTTCTACATCGGTTAGAAAGTGCTCTTTAAACGGTGCAAAGCGAAACATTAATGCGTAGCCCTCTTTAAACGGTGTAAACAACGCAATACTGCTGTATTTAATGTAGGCTTTCGGTTGCGAAAAACGACCATAGATTAAACCGGTTGCAAGAGCCAGCATCAATATACCGGTGAACGATTCAAATGCTGCAATGGTGTTGGATGTAAGAGAGTCGGGAAACACATGGCCGTAGCCAACTGTTGACAGTGTTTGTGTACTGAAGAAAAACGCTTCCCAGAATTTTCCCATTACAGTAATTTCTTCCATGCCGCCTAAATGATGTACACCAACGATAAAGTAGATGCAGGCAAAAAAGAGATTAACGGTAATGTAGGCGATAGCAATCAATGAAATAAATTTCCAGGAAGGAAGTTTGAGCATGTATTGAAACACGCTGAAACGTTGCAAATACGAAATGCCCCGGAAGCGAATATTGGGACGGCCATCTTTTTGAAAAAAACGACCGCCGCTTTGCTTGCTGTTAACACTTAGTCCGGTTTCTTTATTTTCTTTTGCCAGGCGGTTAAGCCTGCCTTTGGTTGATGCCATAATTCAAATATCTGTAAAACTACAGAAATGACCGATTTGCCTCTCCCATTCGGCTTGCAGGTTGGTGGAAATATTGTTTTTTGTACAATCTATTCGCTCTATATTTGAAACTGACTGAGGCGAACATGAAACTTGCAACTGCACTTTCCAAAAGTATATTATGGCGTGGATTTTATTTTGTGTCGGTAATGTTGCTCAACATTCTGGTGGCAAGGCATTTTCAGTCGGAAGGAAGCGGGCAGATGTATTATGTAATTAACCTGCTGGCCTTTACATTAATTCTTATCAGCTTTTGCCTGGAGGCGCCCATGGGTTATTACCTCTCGCAGCAAAAGCTCAACGAAACACAGCTGGCGCTTATTGCAGTGGGCTGGACCTTGTTGATTATGCTGCCGGGTTGGTTCATCATCCGTACATTACCTGTACCAAAAGAAGGTTTGTTGCAGCTGGCCGGTTTTCATTTTTCTGCTACTTCATTTTTAACGGGCAATCTCCTCATCAGTTTTTTTGTTGCATTGTTTTATGCAAAAATGGATTTTGTATTGCCCAATCTGTTACTGGTTGCTGTAAATCTGTTGCTGATTGTTTTGGTGCCGAACAATGAATGGATCAGCGGTTTCTTGAGCAACGAAACGTATGTACAGCTGTATTTCTTTGGTTTTTTTATGCAGGGCTTTTTGCTGATGCTCGCATTTTTCTTTCGTTATTTTAAATGGACGGCAGTAAAGCGATTTCCTGTTGAGTTGATAAAGCCCTTTTTATCTTTTGCATTCATTGCTGTTGTAACGAACTCCATGACGTTTCTGATGTACCGCATTGATTACTGGTTTGTAAATAAGTATTGTGGTGATGATGAGCTGGGTAACTACATACAGGCCTGTAAATTGGCGCAATTGTTTTTTATTGTTCCTTCCATTCTTGCAGCTGTAGTTTTTCCAATGACGGCATCGGGCAGGAGAGAAGAAATGAATGAGAAGATGCAGTTACTTTCTCGTGGATTAATTCTGTTTTACAGTATTGCCTGTTTGAGTTTACTGCTAACGGGTTTCTGGTTATTTCCACTAGTCTTTGGTCCAACGTTTCAAAAAATGTATCTGCCGTTTATCTTGCTGATACCGGCTATACTTTCGTATTCTGTTATTCATTTACTGGCAGCTTATTACAGCGGTAAAAAAGTGTTACGAGTAAATCTTACAGGCAATGTTTTAGCACTCACCTTAATTGTAACCGGCGATTATTTGATCATTCCAAAGTTTGGGATTGCCGGTGCAGCTGTTGTAAGCAGTATTGGCTACATCTGTTACATGAGTTATATGTTGTTTGCTCATGCAAAAGAGTACAAGAGCAGTTTTGTTGATTTTCTGCTTTTTCGTAAAACAGATGCGCAATTGCTGATGCGTTTGGTTAAAGAGAAATTTTCACCTGTTAAAACCGATGAAGCATGAAGATTCTCTGGCTTTGCAGCTGGTATCCGAATTCAGCCGATCCGTTTGATGGTGATTTTATTGAACGGCATGCAAAGGCTTTGGCGTTGTATCAACATGTTGATATTATACATGTGGTGCAGAATAAACACTTGTTAAATGGAAATACTGCATTAAAAAAAGAAGAACGAACAAGTTCAAACCTGAACGCAGCCATTTATTTTCTTCCCTTGCCCGAAACAGGATTTGAATTCTTTAATGTGTATGTGTTTAATAAGCGGTATCAATTATTTTACAGACAACTGTTAGAACAATATATTGCAGCAAACGGCAAACCCGATCTTGTGCATGTACATGTGCCGGTAAAAGCAGGGTTGCCGGCAGTTGTTTTACAAAAGAAGTATCGGATTCCTTTTGTTGTAACCGAACACAGCTCTGCGTACTTCGATCATATCCCTGAAAATTATTTCAGCCGTAACCGTTATTTCCGTTTTGTAACAAAGCAAACGTTTACACAGGCCTTGGCTGTAAGTTCTGTTTCAAACTGGTTACTCAAGCGCCTGCAGTTTTTATTTCCGATACTGCATACAAAACTCATCCGGAATGTGGTGGACACAAATTTGTTTTATCCTGTTACGAATGAGCATGAGCGTTTACGATTTATTCATGTGTCCATGATGCATCCGCTGAAGAATGTAAACGGCATCTTAAAGGCACTCGCTGTACTCAAGGAAAAGCGAACAGATTGGGAGATGTGGTTTGTAGGGCCTGCTTCAAACGAAAACAGAACACTCGCCGAAAGCTTAGGTTTGGCAGATTATGTACAATGGAAAGGAGCGTTGCCGTATTCAGAGGTTGCTGCTGCTATGCGTTCTGCAGATGCCCTCGTGCATTTCAGTAATTACGAGAACCTGCCTTGTGTTGTAAACGAAGCGTTGTGTTGCGGACTGCCGGTTATTTCATCGAATGTAGGCGGTATTGCAGAGCTGGTAAATACATTGAATGGCATGTTGGTAACGGCAGGCAATATAAACGAACTGGCAGCTGTACTTGCTGAATTCCTGCAACACAGAAACAGTTATAATAAAAAAGAAATAGCTGCCGAAGCAGCTACTTTATTTAACGAAAAAGAAATTGGTAAGCAGTTGAACATTTGGTATGCCGGGCTGCTTGAAAAAAAATAAATTACGATTTCAGCTTTGCAATCAGCTCAATGTATTCCTGCATTGCAGCTTCTTTACTTTTACCTTTCAACGCTTCCCATGCATCGTATTTTGCTTTTGCCACAAAATCGAAAGGGTTCGAAGGAGCATCAATATTAATGTCGCCTTCACTGCCTTGCTTGTATAAGGAGTAAAGCTGCAGTAAGGTATCGTTGCTGGGTCGCTCACTAAGCGATTTGCTTTCTGCCACCGCCTGTTCAAATTGTTGATGCAGATCCATAAGTTGTAAATTTTGACGAAAATAAGTGAATTCTTACTGAATCTGCTTTTCGAGAATCAGAAATTCCAAGGGCTGTAAATGCCTGCCCGTGAGGTTGTCCTGTACAAATGGTTTACGCTCACCTGTTTCTGCAAAACCATGGCGTTTGTACCAATCAATTAATTCGGTACGTACCGAAATCACCGACATATAGATGGTTGCACTTCCAACTTTTTTGGCATGATCATCGGCCGCCTTTAATAGCTGTTTACCTATGCCGCCACCTTGCAGGTGAGGGTTTACAGCAAACATGCCGAGGTAAATGCCCCGTTCGTGCTGTTGCAGATTTACCGTGCCGATAATTTCGCCTGCATCATTTAAATATTTGAAAATAACGCTGCCCGGTTGTTGAAATACTTTTAACACATCGGCTTCATCAGTGCGTACATCGCCTGCAATTAAATGCGCTTCTGTGGTCCAGCCTTTTTGCGATCGTTCGCCACGGTACGCACTGTTGAGCAAATCAACAATTAACGGAATGTCTTCTTGAACAGCTTGTGCAATCATATACCAGTTTTAAAAACGTTGCAATTTACATTTCTTCATCGAAGTAAATCTTATAATACCTTTTGCCGGTTACTTCATCGTACCCTTGCTCAATCAATTCTCTGTTGCCGTGTATGTAAATATGAAAATTACGATCGAGCTTAATTACGCTTTTAAATACACGTGCTTGTTTTTTTACAGCCGAAGAGGAGATGGCAAAGGAATCGGCAATTTCAATATTATGTTCGTGCAGGTAAGAAGAGCCGAATTGCTGAAAGGATTCAATCAATTCAGGTTCCTGGAAAACGGCTTCCTGGAAATTTGCAATGTTGAAATTATCGTGCTCTTTAAAATAAGCTACTGATTTGTTCAGCAATCCTGCCTGATCGGCTTTGGATGTTTCAAATGCAGCAGGTAAATTGTTTACAATAAATTCTTTGGCTACGTTGAGGAAATTTTTGGTAAAACTGAAACTGTCTGCGCATTCTTTCACTTTCAAAAAATCATATTTCCAATAAGCCGCTTCGTTTCCTTTGTTGGTATGATCAATCAGGAACAAACGGTATCCATCTTCCTCGTCGGTATTCAGGATAACGCAGGCTTTATCGGCTTTGTTGGGATCAAGCCCTTTACGTGACTGAATATCGAGTTGGTCACGCATCAGGTCAACCAATAAAAAATCTTTTTTATTTTCTGCTTTGATGAGAACAATCGCATCCACCTGCTTTTGTTGAAAAGTCAACGATTTAAAATAAGCAGTAAATAATTCGCCGGGTTTAATGCCGGGATGCTTGCTGGCATTTGCCAGGTGCTTGGCCATCGCAACCGAATGTTCGTGCAAACTGTCCGGGTTTTGAAAAATTGCGTTACAATACGCAAACATTTCATTGTACTTTAAATCGGTTTCATGTACAAACTGGTACTGCTGTTCTTCTTTACAGGCATTTAAAAAGAATTGGCTCAGCAGATCACGCAAAGCTGCATCGGCTAACGGAAATCCTTCTTCTGTTAAAACAGTTTGTCCCTCCTGATCGATGTAGTGAACGGAAAGTGCCTCGAGACTTGAATCGGTAAATGTAAACATGAACTGCGTTGTATTGAGTGGCGCAAGATAATTGAATGCAGAGAAATGAACTACAAATAAGCAGGCCATACCCTATGGCTGTTTCATGCTTAAACAACGAATAGTAGGTATGGCCTGCTTTAAAGAAGAAATAATTAATCTCTGTAGTTGAGTGCCGGCTTTCGATCGCCCAACAAGGCTTTGTATTGATAGTCGCCTACCTGTTGTTTAAATTCTGCTTTTGCTTTTTCAATCAACTCAGGATGCAGAAATAAATCAATTGCTGTTAACGCCATTGTTTTGGCCGAAACCATCATTCCTTTTGTGCCGATTTCTGTACCGCCACATGCTACCGCCTGCCAGCTGTGTGCAGCTGTGCCCGGTACCCATGTTGCCGAACGTAAACCAACCGTTGGTACAGCATAACTCACATCACCAACATCGGTACTGCCGCCACCTGCATCTGCTTCTATCTTTAATGGCTTAACAGTTCCTGCTTCGCTGACTGCGGGTGCAATAAAACCAAAAGTTGCCTGAATTTTATTGCCAAAATCAATTTCGGCTGCTGTGTATTGTACGCCGCCGGTCTTGTCTAAATTTTTTTGCATTACTTCTGCCAATGTTCTGTTCAGTAACAAATCATGTGTGCCGCCGATCATTTCAAATTCCATTTTTGTATCGGTGCCGAGTGCAGCGCCATTGGCTGCGTTTACCACTCGGTTGAAAATACTTTGCACCTGGTCTCGCTTTGGATGACGTACATAGTAATAAACTTCTGCAAAATCTGGAATTACATTCGGGGCTTTACCACCACTGGTGATTACATAATGTATGCGTGTTTCCTGCGGAATATGTTCACGCATCATATTTACCATATTATTCATGGCCTCTACACCATCCAGTGCCGAACGTCCACGCTCGGGTGATGCCGCTGCATGTGCAGAAATGCCACGGAAACGGAACTTGGCACTCATGTTAGCCAATGCACTCGTCATGGTAATGCTGTTATCATTTCCCGGATGCCAGTGAATGGCCACATCCACATCTTTAAACAAACCTGCACGTACAAGATATACTTTACCGCTGCCACCTTCTTCTGCGGGGCAGCCAAATACTTTAATTGTACCGGTAAACTTTTTTTCTTCGATCAGTTTTTTAATGGCAATGCCTGATGCCACAGATGCCACACCAAATAAATGATGACCACATGCATGCCCCGCATCTTTACCGGCACTTGTTTTTTCCGGTGCATTTGTTTGCGATAAGCCCGGTAACGCATCAAACTCTGCAAGTATGGCAATTACCGGTTGTCCGCTGCCGTAAGTTGCCACAAAAGCGGTAGGAATACCTGCAACACCTGCTTCAACAGTAAAGCCGTTATCTTTTAATGTTTGTTGTAAGAGTGCACTGCTTTTTACTTCTTTATAACCCACTTCGGCATAGTCCCAAATCTGAAGGGCCATGCTTTTATACTGATCGTAATTCGATTGAATGGAAGTGGAGGCCTGTGTTTTTAGCTGATCGTCTTTGCTAACCGTTGGTTTCTTTTGCGCCTGTACAAAAACTGACAGGAGCAGGAGTGTAGAAAGTAAAACGCTTCTCATGCTGTAAATTTTTTAAGAAGGTTGAAAGATAAGGAGCAATGTGTACAAAAAATGCAGCGGCATTATTTCAATACTGCTTATTTCACATGTTTATGCGATAGAGAGAGCTATAAAAGGTATTTAGTTTTGTAGCGTGATTTACCAATGCTTCACAGCTATACCATGTTAAACAAATTAACCTTATCTCTTACATTTCTTAGTGTACTATTTGCCGCCTGCCGAAAAAGACCTCCCTTGCCATTGCCGGCTGCCGCCGATCTCGTGATTGAGATCGATAATAATTACATCAGCAATGATAATGCAGACTCGGCTTATGTTTGGTGGACCTCTAACGGAAAGCGTGTACAAAAGAATTTAACAAAAGGAGCCGGTAAGTTTTTCATTTCCCTCGACTCATTCACTACAGCTGCTGCTATTGTTGAGATCAGGTTATATACTTCAAAACTCATCAACAGTCATCGTTCGATGTATGTAAAAAAAATCACTAAGCCTGTCCATACAAAAACATCAATCGTTATAAAAACACCTGCTGCAGTTACAGATATGAACTGGGTGCCACGTGTGTTTATGCGTGATGGCGGAGTAGGAGTAATTGCGGTAATGGGCATCAGGCCGGAAGATACTTTCCTGGGCTTGTATAATGTTGCCGACAAATGGATTGACCTGACAATAGAAAAAATTTATTACAAAGGATTAAGCACTGTTGCCGGAAAATTGTGGACTTGCAATGGGGCGCATTGTATAATACCCAACGGTATGTACGAAAACGAAATTTACTTTGCATCTGTTCAGCAGCAGCTGGCAGGCAAAGAATACAACCATCTTGAACAACTGTTTATGTTTGGTGACGGCAACTTTCAAAACGGGTGGAGAGTGCTCAGCTTTACGTACGATTTCAATTAAGTGTTTAACTCATCAAGTCAATCATACCCTTAAACACCAACACAAGTCCAATAATGGTTAAGCCATACAGGGCAAAGTTGAAATTATTGTTGCTGTTAAACAGCAGCAGTGTAAAAAAGAAACCTGTGGTTAACAGGAATATGCCAATACCGCAATAGATAAAAGCCGAGTTGCGTTTCTTTTCGTTGCGGATTTTTTTCCATTCATCGAAGTGCTGTTGAGCAACTTCATTGGACAACCCCGTTTCCAGTAAACGTTGCAGAATTTCTTCGCTGCTGAGGCCTTGTTGTTTCATCGTGTTGATGTGCAGGAATACATCCTGCAGTTGGGCAGTATTCATGTAAATGGCAAGTTTTGCAGGAAGATAGAATTTTTCTGCGATTCTGTTGATTGGCGGTGATTGTTTTTTATTCGGTTTTTTGCATGTGTCTGACGTTTGCAACGTCCTTTCACATGCCTGAAATTAAAACAGACTTATTTAGGAATGGTTTCAAGTACAAGATCTTTTTGCTTCTCATCCATAATTAGAGAAATATTGTTTAAAGTTGGATTGTACTGGTATAATTGTTCACAAGGATATTTCTTTTGACCGTCAGCAGAAGTGTAAGTGCCATTTAAGAGAATGTAAAATCCAATAAATGATTCTTTCGTGGTTAAAACAAGAGAGAGATTAGATATTTTTCCATTTGCAGAAATCTGTGTTTTAGTAGTAATGCATTTAATCTTATCGATATATTTTATTGGGCCACTTTTGGGTATTAAAATGAGATTTATATAGAGATCGAAATTTGTGGATGCAGCTGAAAAGCTAGTTATGTCATAAGTATAAGTATATCTGTTTTCAATTTGTTCAGCCAATCTAAATCCTCCATTTTCTATGGCTAATGTAGGGTCTGTTTGTGCATAATTATTTATTATTTTTGACGAGTCGGATATTTTAGTAAGTGTATTTGTTACAGTATCTAATCTCAGATTTTGCATTGCTAACGCATCTGACAAATCTTTGAATAAGACTTTTCTGCTTGAGTCAACTCCTTTATTAATTCCGCTTGTTATCGTAGAATCTCTTGTTTTTTGTTGCCTATCTTGAATTTGTCTGTTATAATTTTCTTCATCTTCACTTAGAAAAAATAAGCCTAAGGTGGTTGCCAGCCCTAGTAAGGTAACGAATATGAAGAGTATCCCAGTTTTAGTTAATTTGAAGTCGGTCTGGTCTTTGTTATCAATGTAAAGTTTTCCAAATGTAGGTATCAGCGCTATTGCCACTTGGATGATTGCTAGAATGGAGAAAAAAAGTGTTTTCATTAACTCTTAAGCTTTCTATCAAGAATTCTTCTTTTAAGATTACGAGTGAAAGTATGAAAATGTTTTTCAATATTTTTTGAAATTAGGCTGTTTACCGTCTTTATCCCCACCCGTATTCCGTTGCTTCCTGCTCGCTCTTTTCACCTATCTTTGCCGCCTTGAAATCGAAGGAGAATTAATGAAGAATATCAGGAATTTTTGCATCATCGCCCACATCGACCACGGAAAAAGTACCCTGGCCGATCGTTTATTGCAATCCACCAACACCATCAGCGACCGTGATATGATGGACCAGGTGCTGGACGATATGGATCTGGAACGTGAGAAGGGCATTACCATTAAGAGCCATGCCATCCAGATCAACTACAAACACAAAGACGGGCAGGAGTACATCCTGAACCTCATTGATACACCCGGTCATGTCGACTTCAGCTATGAAGTAAGCCGTGCACTGGCAGCCTGCGAAGGTGCTCTGTTGCTGGTTGATGCTGCACAGGGTATCCAGGCACAAACCATTTCTAACCTGTACCTCGCTATCGATAACGATCTTGAGATTATCCCCGTTATCAATAAAATTGATATGGATGGTGCTATGATCGAGGAAGTGCAGGACCAGATCATCGACCTCATTGGTTGTAAAAAAGAAGAAATTCTGTTGGCCAGCGGCCGCACAGGTATTGGTATCGATGAAATTCTGGAAGCCATTGTTACCCGTATTCCTGCACCCGAAGGCAAACCCGATGAGCCATTACAGGCGTTGATCTTTGATAGTGTGTTCAACAGCTTTCGTGGTGTTATCGTTTACTTCCGTATTTTAAACGGTAAAATCAGAAAAGGCGATAAAGTAAAATTTGTTAGTACCGACCAGGAATACGAAGCCACCGAAATTGGGATTCTGAAACTGAAGATGACGGAGAAAAAAGAAGTGACCTGTGGCGACGTAGGTTACATTATTACCGGTATTAAAAATGCCAAAGAAGTAAAAGTGGGTGATACCATCACACTGGCTTCGAACCCCACACAGGAACCCATTCGTGGTTTCCAGGAAGTAAAACCAATGGTGTTTGCCGGCATCTTCCCGGTTGTTACCGAAGATTTTGAAGAACTGCGTGATTGTATGGACAAGCTGCAGCTGAACGATGCTTCCCTAACGTTTGAACTGGAAACATCGCAAGCCCTTGGCTTTGGTTTCCGATGCGGCTTCTTAGGATTGCTGCACATGGAAATTATCCAGGAGCGTCTGGAGCGTGAGTTTAATCAAACCGTTATTACCACTGTACCCAACGTAAGTTTTATTGCTTATACCACCAGGGGCGAAAAAATACAGGTAAACAATCCTACACAAATGCCCGAACCAACGGCCATGGACAGGATTGAAGAACCGTTTATTAAAGCACAGATTATTACCAAGCCTGATTATATCGGAAACATTATGACGCTTTGCCTTGGCAAACGTGGTATCCTCATTAATCAAAGCTATTTAACACCAACCCGTGTAGAGTTGATGTTTGAAATGCCGTTAACGGAAATTGTATTTGATTTTTACGATAAACTGAAATCACAAACCCGTGGTTACGCATCGTTCGACTATCATCCGATCGGTTACCGTGAAGCTGATATTATTAAAATGGATGTACTGCTGAATGGTGATAAGGTGGATGCTTTAAGTGCGTTGATCCACCGCAGCCGTGCACAGGATTTTGGGCGTAAACTCTGCGAAAAGCTGAAGGAGCTGGTTCCCCGTCAGCAGTTCCAGATCGCTATTCAGGCGGCGATTGGTGCGAAAGTGGTTGCCCGTGAAACCATCAGCGCTATGCGTAAAGATGTAACAGCAAAATGTTATGGCGGTGATATCAGCCGTAAGCGGAAACTGTTGGAGAAGCAGAAAGAAGGTAAAAAACGTATGCGCCAGATCGGTAACGTAGAGGTTCCGCAGGAAGCGTTCCTGGCGGTGTTGAAGCTGGATGATTAAGATTAATGGAATTCTGAGCGCAGTCGAAATGCCAGGATAAAAATACCAAAAGCACAAAGTGTATTCTTTGTGCTTTTTTAATTGTCGTAAGTTTACGTAAATTCAATTCGTAATACCCCTATTCACATTAAATCTGAAACTATGAGCGATTTTACACTTAATAAAGAGCCCGATCTTATTGTTACTGCACGTTTTATTACCAAGGGTAACGATCAACCTTTGTATGGCGATGGCTTTACTGTAAGATTGTACGACCGTGATATTATTGATGATGATTATTTAGGCGAAAGCCGTTTAGATGAAGAGGGGCATATACGTATTGCGTTTGCGCATGATGCATTTGTAAATGATGCTGCGTTTAAAGAAGCTAAACCCGATTTTTATTTTGTGGTGTTGCAAAGTGGTAAGCCTGTTTTTACGTCAAAAGTGCTGGAAGAATTGAGTATTGAAGATTTACAGCAATTCAGAATGGGAGAGGGCGAAGTGGTTGATCTTGGAACGTTTTTAATTACTGTTGAATAGTTTTTAATTTATTGTAACCGGGCACCCTATGTCTGACGTTTTTAATTACGGTATTCTCCTTATACCCTTATTTACATTTTTTCTATTATTGGCTGTGGCCGTACTTTTTTTATATGGCCAGCACAGAGCCGTACAAGTAATATCGCCCATGAGCCGTACGTTAAGCCCGAGCGATGTGTGGTTTCAGCTAATTCCTGTTTTTAATTTTTACTGGGCGTTTGTTGTTGTAAACCGCTTGTCGGCCTCCTTTGCTTTAGAGTTCGATCGATTACAGATTTCTCACAAAGAATTATATCCTACACGGGCATTGGGTATTGCCTGTATGCTGTTGTATTTTATATCGCTGATACCTGTAAGTGAAGTAAAAACAACTGCCGGTTTAGGCTGGTTTGTCTGTTTTCTGTTTTACTGGATACAAATACAGAAATGCCGGAAACTGATTCTCGATAACCAGGATAACGACTTGCTTGATATCGAAAAAGAAATGCTTGGAAAAATCAATTAACTTCTTCGTTCGTTAAATACAATGCCGTATTGCTGCAGTTCTTTCAACACCGGCTCATAAATTTCTTTTCGTGTTGGAATCTGTAATCCTTTCAGTTTTATTTTTTCTTCCAGAATCAGTTTTGCTGCAATGCCCAATGGCAAGCCTACTGTTTTTGCCATAGCTGTATGCAGGCTGTCATCGCCTTTTACCACAAGGCTGCTGTTGATGCTGTGTTGTACAGCTTCTTTACTGTATTCAATTTCATGCAGCATCACAATCATATCCTTATCGGTTGGTTGCAGCGCCAGTTTCTGTTCGGCCAAATGCTGTAAAATATCTGCACTGCATTTTACACCGGCAGGTAAAGCATGGTTACTGTCTGCTTCAAGAAATGCAAACTGCTCCAGAATAATATCATGGTCGGCTTCTTTTACATACAGCTCCAGGTACATGCGTAAGCTCAGTTCTCTGCCTTCAATGCGTTGCAGTTTGGCAGCAAGCCATTCTGCATAGGTACTGCATGTACTCACCAGTTCATGGTCCTGTTCGTTGGTTAAATCAAGATCTACAACCACATCCCAGCCTTTACAAAAATCGGCATAGCGGAGTGTGGTGCGGATGCAGGTCGTTGCATGTTCAAGTCCGTACAGTGGCATATAGCTCAGCGAATCTCTGTTGGGATACCAGGCCAAAGCCGGCAAATCATCCACTGTTATTTCTTTACAGTTTTCAAATACCTGGTTATAGCTTTTTTGAACCAGCTCTCCGTTTTCTTTGTACGCAGCACCGGCATGGCCGGCCATTACAATATTGCGGGGGTTCCAGCTTATTTTATAATGCCATGGGTTGTTATCACTCTCCGGTGCAACTAAACCGCCGCAATGCGACTTAAAGGAAGTAATTGTTCCTCCGCTCGTCCGTATTTCATCAAACAATTGCATGGCGCTCATATGGTCAATACCGGGATCGAGGCCCATCTCACACAAAAACAACAATTCCTTGCTGTTAATTTCTGCTTCCAATTGCTTAATGCTTTCATCTACATACGATGCATTTAATAAATGCCGGCCAACTGCTACACAATCTTTGGCAACATAACTGTGCAGAAAAGGAGGCAGGAGCGATAGCACTATGTCGGCCGCTTCAATCAACATTCTTCGTTCATCGGTATCGGTTACGTTTACCTCAACAGCAGCTGTGTTGGGTGCATTGTTCAGTTTCGCCTGTACTTGTTGAAGATTGGCATCAGCCACCACTAACTTCCATTGCTTTTGTGCAACAGTTGATTTTAAATAGTCGATTAATACAGTGGCCGATTTGCCGGCGCCGAAGACAAGGATCGTTTTCAAATGCTTTTTTTATTTAACAGGATAAAGTAAAGCGAACGTACGCAAATAACAATGATGATTTTAAGCACGAATCAGTTTTGGGTGTTTGGCCTTTCGTTAATAAATTTGCCCCACTTTAAAAACAAAGCTATTTCAATGAGAACAATTGCAATGCGTGAAGCCCTGCGTGAAGCTATGCAGGAAGAAATGCGCAGAGATGAAAAAGTGTTTTTGCTGGGTGAAGAAGTTGCTGAATACAACGGCGCCTACAAAGTAAGCCAGGGTATGCTGGATGAATTTGGTGCAAAACGTGTGATTGATACACCCATCTCTGAACTTGGTTTCGCTGCTATTGCAGTAGGTGCCGCACAGAATGGTCTTCGCCCGATCGTAGAATTTATGACCTGGAACTTTGCTGTACTGGCCTTGGATCAGATCCTGAATACCGCTTCAAAAATGCTGGCGATGAGTGGTGGACAGGTTGGTTGTCCCATCGTTTTTCGTGGACCAAACGGTTCTGCAGGTCAGCTGGGGGCACAGCACTCTACAGCTTTCGAAAGCTATTATGCCAATATTCCCGGATTGAAAGTAATTTCTCCCTCTAATCCATACGATTCAAAAGGTTTGCTGAAAGCGGCTATCCGTGACAATGATCCGGTTGTATTTATGGAAAGTGAGGTAATGTATGGCGATAAAGGCGAAGTACCAGAAGGTGAATACATTATTGAAATCGGAAAAGCTGATATTAAGCGTCCCGGTCGTGATGTGACCATCGTTTCTTTTAATAAAATGATGAAAGTTGCTTTAGGAGCTGCTGAAGAACTGGCAAAAGAGGGAATTGAAGCTGAAGTAATTGATTTACGCACTATCCGTCCGTTAGATTGGTTTACCATTCTTGAAAGTGTGAAGAAAACCAATCGTTTGGTAATTGTAGAAGAGCAATGGCCGTTTGCTTCTGTTTCTTCTGAAATAGCCTACCGCATTCAGAAAGAAGGTTTCGATTATTTGGATGCTCCGATCCGCCGTATTACAAGTGTTGATGCACCAATGCACTATGCTCCAACGTTAGTGGGCGCTTACCTGCCCGATGTGCCACGCACAGTCAAACTGGTGAAGGAAGTAATGTACATGAAGAAATAAGCTTAGCAGAAATAAGTAGAAAAGCCGATCAAATTGATCGGCTTTTTGCATTTTGTACAAATAAATGGCGTTATAATTTTTTATTCGAAACTTTTGAAGCATATTTGCCTCGGTTTTTCATAGGATATTGGATTTTAAACGAAGCTGGATTTCTATCCGGCTTTTCTTTTTTCCGGACATGACCAGTTCGTTTAGTTTTTTATGAAAAACACCATTACAAGATCAGGGCATAATACCTTCTATAAACAAACGCAGCGTACTTAGAATAATCCAAACTAAGCCGTACGTAATAAACACTAAAGAAAGACCCAAGGCAGAAATTTTTGCTGCGAGCTTCCAGGCCGGTTGCGACGAAATTGTATTCAACTTCATAGGGATTGGTTTTGGTACATATCAAAAGTACATAACCTGTTTGGCCCGTGCAATCGAAGAAAACCTGTATTTTCTATGGGTATTTACGGAAGCTCCTTTACGGCCACTTACGTAATTGAGGTGCGTAGAATGTCCACTCAGGTGTAAGAATAATGCTGCTCGATGCTGCAGAATACCAGGGACTTAAGCTTTTGTTGCTTGTATTTTTAAGCACATGAATATCCTGCGCCGGCATATAACTTTGGGCTAATAAGTAAATTAATTCGCCGGTTCGTTTGTGGCGAGCGACATCTATTACCAGCACGGCATGCCCCGGTGAACCGCCTTTTATGAGCACATCGCCTGCCGTTAATTCTTTCCAATCTCGCTGTTTTAATTCTTTTTCTAACGAAAGTGTGCCGCACATGCCAAACACCGTTTCAAGATAACCCTGCCAGCCTCTTTGCTTATACTGATCCCAGCAATACTTTTTACGGTTATTATCTGTAAAGCAAATGGGTTTGTTCTGCAGCTTCAGGTATTCGGCCCGTAACCGCATAACTGCATCTGCACATTGCTGAAGGTCTTTATTGCCAACACTCATGTTCAATACAGCGTATTGTGCAGTTTGATTGCTTTTCGGTTGTCCGTTATAGAGGTACACCGTATTATCTTTCTTCAAACGTAATTCACGGAGGTAAAAGCCAAAACTGTTTTCGTTTTGTAGCACACGTTCATACCCTTCGGGTAATGGAATCTGAGCAATTTTTTCGGGTGCAGGCAGTGTATGTATATTACGGTTGAACGAAGTGTAAAAAGTACAAGCACAGGTAAAGAAAAAAGCAGCGGCATTCATACTTGCATGGTTTTTGGTTAGCTTTGAATCAGTTCGTAAAAAAATCCACAAAAGAATCTGTTAAACTATATGAGCAACATTCTAATTATCGACGACGAAAAAGCAATCCGGAAAACATTAGGTGAAATTCTTTCTTACGAAGGCTATAAAATTGAAGATGCCGAAAACGGCGATGAAGGCTTGAAGAAGCTGAAAGAAAAAAGCTACGATGTGGTTTTATGCGACATTAAAATGCCGAAAGTTGATGGCCTTGAATTTTTAGAAAAGGCCAAAGAAATAAATCCCGATGTGCCCATTATTATGATTTCCGGTCACGGTACCATTGAAACAGCGGTTGAAGCTGTAAAGAAAGGAGCCTTTGATTATGTAGCCAAACCACCGGATTTGAACCGTTTGCTCATTACCATCCGCAACGCAATGGATAAGCAGACACTGGTAACCGAAACCAAAGTGCTGAAACGGAAGGTGAGCAAAGTGCAGGAAATGATCGGTGAAAGTCCTGCTTTAAAAAAGATTAAAGACACCATTGATAAAGTGGCTCCCACCGATGCCCGTGTACTCATAACCGGCGAAAACGGTTCGGGTAAAGAATTGGTGGCCCGCTGGATGCACGAAAAAAGCAACCGTGCCAACGGACCCATTATTGAAGTAAACTGTGCGGCTATTCCCGGTGAGTTGATCGAAAGTGAATTGTTCGGGCATGAAAAGGGATCCTTTACGTCGGCTATTAAACAACGCATCGGCAAGTTCGAGCAAGCGAATGGCGGTACACTTTTCCTGGATGAAATTGGGGATATGAGTCTTACCGCCCAGGCCAAAGTATTACGTGCCCTGCAGGAAAGTAAAATAACAAGAGTAGGTGGCGAAAAAGATATTACGGTTGATGTGCGTGTGATTGCCGCTACCAATAAAGATTTACTGAAGGAAGTAGAAGAGAAAAACTTCCGGTTGGATTTGTATCATCGTCTGAGCGTTATCATCATCCATGTACCATCGCTCAATGAAAGGAGAGAAGACATTCCCCTGCTGGCCGATCATTTTCTGCAGCAAGTGGCCGACGATTACGGCCAGGCCAAGAAAGGGATCGATAAAGCTGCGGTTGAAGCTCTGCAGAAACATAACTGGAGCGGTAATATCCGTGAGTTCAGGAATGTGATGGAACGTTTGGTCATTCTTTCGGGCAAAACCATTACAGCTGAAGATGTATACAACTTTGTGATCCCCCGTGCATGAGCCAACGCATTTATTGCATCAGCGGTTTAGGAGCCAATGAAAAGGTTTTTTCCCGGTTGCAGTTGCCGGGTTATGAACTGGTGTTCCTGCAATGGATGAAGCCGGAACAGAATGAATCCATTGGTTCGTATGCAAAACGCATGGCAACACTAATTACAGACCAGCGCCCGGTTTTATTGGGCGTTTCGTTTGGTGGTATGGTGGCCGTTGAAATCAGCAAAGTAATAGAGGTTGAAAAACTGGTTCTTGTTTCATCTGTTACTACCAGGCATAATTTACCCTGGTGGATGCGTACAGCAGGTGCATTGCGTTTGCACAGGCTTATCCGGCCAAGGCCGCATCCCTGGTTGTATCCCATCGAAAATTATTTTCTTGGTGCTGCTGCAAAATCCGAGAAGAAAATAGCCAATCAATTTCGCCAAACGGTTAACGATTATTTTTTGCAATGGTCCATTAACGAAATTGTAACATGGAGCAATGTAACAAAGCCGCATAATTGTATACAGATACATGGTACGGCCGATAAATTGTTTCCTGTTCGCAAATCGAATGCTTCATACTATGTTGAAAAAGGAGGGCATTTTATGGTTTACAACAGGGCAGCTGAGGTAAGTAACATTATCTTACAGGAGCTGCGGCAACGTACACAATAAACGGAATAATTTAAAGCAGGTTTCGGGCTGCAAAACCGAAACCCTTACATTTGTGACCAATAAAAATTAGCGCATGGAAGGAAATGAAATTTTAGGCATCTTTTTGATTGGATTAATTCTCCTCCTGTTACCCGTAATTGGATTGTACGGGATGTTCAAAAAAGCAGGTGTTGCTCCTTGGAAAGCCTTGGTGCCTTTTTACAATACATGGGTAATGATTGAACTGGCCGGTATGAAAAAGTACTGGTTCTTTCTCCAATTTTTACCAATTGTAGGTTGGTTTGTTTCCGTGGCCATTATTATTGATTTTGTAAAGGCCTATGGCAAGTTCAAATTTTGGGAACATGCCTTAACAGTATTGTTTGCATTTGGCTATTTTATTTACATAGGGTTTAATAAAACAGATAAATATCTTGGCGCCGAAGCCATTATGGCACATAAAAAATCAACGACACGTGAGTGGGTGGATGCGGCCATTTTTGCCATTGTAGCAGCAGGTCTTATCCGCATGTTTGTGTTTGAAGCATATGTTATTCCAACACCATCGATGGAACGTTCATTGCTGGTAAATGATTTTCTCTTTGTAAGCAAAACAGCGTACGGAACCCGTGTACCGAATACACCGTTGGCCTTTCCGTTAGTGCACCATACCTTTCCCATCATCAAAACAAAATCTTACTTAGAGTGGATTAAACTCGATTACAGGAGATGGTTTGCAAAACCGGTGAAGCGGAACGATGTAGTTGTATTTAATTTACCGGTAGGCGATACGGTTATTAACGATGAAGAACGTTATGGTTCGAAAGTAACGTATTACGATGCGTTACGCAGTGAGTTTAACGGCAATCGTAATGCGTTGTGGGATGCCTATTCCGATATTATTATTACACGCCCTGTTGATAAGCGTGAAAACTTTATTAAGCGTGCCGTAGCTGTAGCTGGCGATACACTCGAAATAAGAAATGGTGTAGTGTTTATTAATGGCAAGCCCGGCGAAACGCCAACAAATGCCGAAACAAACTATGTATTGAAAACGAAAGGCCAGCCGTTGGATTATACCGCACTTGAAGATGAATACGGTATTCGTGCAGAAGCAGGTGAGGTGCGAGATTTGGGTAACAATCTTTACGAAATATTTTTAACCAAAGAGCAGGTGGGTGTTTTCAGCCGGTTGTCATTTGTTGAATCGCTCACACCTGTAAACTACGGGTACGAAAAAGATACACGTGGCATCGGCGGTATTGATGTATACCCGAACGACAGCGTTTACTGCAAGTGGACAATCGACAATTACGGACCATTGTACATTCCGAAAAAGGGAGCTACGATTCAGCTTACGGCTGAAAACTACAGCCGTTACGAGCGTGTAATCCGCACTTACGAGCACAACGATTTTGAAATGAGAGATGGTAAGTTCTATGTTAACGGTACGGCTACCGACAAGTATACGTTTAAGTTAGATTACTATTGGTTGATGGGCGATAACCGCCATAATTCACTTGATAGCCGTTACTGGGGATTTGTACCGGAAGATCATGTAGTGGGAAAGGCTTCGCTCATTTTCTTCAGCTGGAACAAGGGCCCGAGGTGGAACAGAATTTTCCGTTCAATCAAATAATAGCTTATATTTGATACCGAGCTTTTATGATGGATCCTCCGACATGTTCGGGGGATTTTTTGTCTTTTACCTTTTTAGCTATCATTTGTAAGTATGATTTAATGAGAGGTAAAATGCCGAACGAAGCTTCGGTATAAATATGTGAACATGAATAAAAAAGAATACGAATTCGAATACGAGGTGTACGAAAGCATAGACGACCTCACAGAAGAAGATAAATGGCTGTTAGATGAAGCCAGGGAAGTAACCCAGCACGCCTACGCACCTTATTCCCGTTTCCAGGTGGGTGCTGTTGCCAAGCTCAACAATGGCGAAATTATTGCCGGCAGTAACCAGGAGAACGCTTCATTTCCTGCAGGGCTTTGTGCAGAACGTGTCGTACTTGCTTCTGTTTCTTCTCTATACCCCAAAATGCCGATTGAAACAATTGCCATCAGCTATTTCAACAATAATGGCGAGAGCAATCATCCGATTTCTCCGTGTGGTATTTGCCGTCAGGCATTGCAGGAGTTTCGGGAAAAGACCAAACAGCCCATCCGTTTAATTTTAGGCGGTATGCACGGTAAAGTATTTATTATACCCGATGCGGCGATGTTGTTGCCATTGAGTTTTACCAGTACCGATCTGCAATAGTGCTTACTTACTAAACTCACTTTTCAGTAATGGCCAATCGCTGTTGCTTGTATGCGCTTCTTTCATCAGTTGTTTGATCTTTTGCACAACAGCAGGGTATTGGGCTGCAAGATTGATTTGTTCCGATGGATCAGTTGAAAGATCGTACAGCTCAACCGGTGCATCATCATCTTTGTTTACATTCAACCGAACGCCTTTCCATTTGCCCCACAACACTGCCTGGCGGCCATTGTTTTCATGAAACTCCCAATAAAAATAATCGTGTTGTTTTTGTTTGCGGTTATTAAGTAAGGTTGGTACAATTGAAATACCATCGATTTTTTCCTTGACAGGAGTTTGGGCTAACTCCAAAAACGTAGGATACATATCCCACAATGCAAATGGTTTTTGCACAATGGCCGGTTTTATTTTATTGGGCCAGTACGCAATAAAAGGCACACGCATACCGCCTTCGTAGAGATCTCGTTTAATGCCACGGTAAATACCATTGCTGTTAAAGAAATCCGGATCGCCACCGTTTTCTCTATGTGGTCCGTTATCGCTGCTGAAGATGATGAGTGTATTTTCGGCCAAGCCTTTTGCTTCAATTGCTTTTACAATTTCACCCACATACATATCCAACCGGGCAACCATGGCAGCAAACTGTGCATGTGGATAGGGCTCGGGTTGCATATTATGTGGTCTTGTTTTTAATGCAGCACCGGTGAGCGGTTGTTCATTGAATTTTTGTTTGTAGTAATTGTATAAACTATCGTGCGGACCAATTACATCTCCATGTGGCAATGTATAGGAGAGATACAGGAAGAACGGTTTGTTGCTTTGTTCGTTGATGTATTGTACTGCTTGCTGTTGAATGAGTGCCGCTGAATAAACAGAGTCGAATTGTTTGTTGATGCTCAGGTCAACTTTTGTATGATTGTTCCATAAATAAGGCGGAAAGAAATCATGTGCCAGGCTTTGATCGTTATAACCATAAAACAAATCAAACCCTTTTTTATTCGGATCGCCGCTGTTTTGGTTAAAGCCCATTCCCCATTTGCCAAATGCAGCAGTTGCATAACCGCTTTGCTGTAAATAGTTGGCAAATGTTTTTGTTGATGCAGGTAAGGGCGTTTGTCCTTCGGGTTCAAATTGTTTGTTGCCACGGATCGGCGTGTGGCCGGTGTGCAAACCCATCATCAATGAAGCACGGGATGGTGCACAAACAGAAGTGCCCGAATAAAACTGTGAAAACTTTTTTCCTTTGGCAGCCAATGCATCAAGATTGGGCGTTTCAATTTTTTGCTGACCATAACAGCCCAGTTCGCCATAGCCCAGATCATCCGCAAAAATGAAAATGATATTGGGGCGTTTGTTTTGTGCAGTAACCGTTACTGAAATAAACAGAAGCAGGAATAGAGAAGTAATACGTTTCATTTTATGAACACAATAGTTAATTAGTTAGTAAATGTTACTTTCAGTAAGCCCATTTCTTTTTTGTTGGTGTACGGAACTAAAATATAATCATCTTTTACAACCTGTAAATACTGAAGCAGAAAATTGTAGCTGCTCTGAACTCTTAATGGAGTTGTTTCAAAGTTTACTTTTTCTCCCGGTGTAACCAGCACCAGTCCTTTCTTTCTTGCTACAATTTCTTCAATTAATAATAAATATGGTTTGTTATGCATTGTGAAATTAGCAAATGGTGAAGGATGGATTTTATAATAGGTGCCTTCGTTTTTTACTAAGCTGTCCTGTGTGCGTTCAAGTTTATTGTTTAATAATGTTATAAGTATTGCCGTTGGTTTGCTGTTATTTGAGTAATTGTAATTAAAAGCATTTATACCAACCTCGGGAACGTAAGGAATAAATTCTGTACCTGGCGGAATAAAGCCAGGCAAAACAGAACTTTTGTCCGCAGAATTTCTTATGCTATTGGTACTTGTTTGCGTGTAAAAGCAACTTACCCAGCCGTTTGTTGTTGTTTTCTCAACCATGAAAACGGCAGCTGCATTGTTACTGAATAGATTTGTGAATGTTTGAACCGGGGTTAATTCATTTAACTTACTGTTCAGTTTTGCCATCAACATTCCCGATCTGGTACTTCTATATCCCAATGGAGCATTGAGTATTGAATAAATAAAGAAACTTGAATCTGTTTCGTCATGTCTGAATTTTGGAGCCGCATATACATATTTGCCACTTTCAAATTGCTTTTGATAAAAAAGCCCGGTATTCACATCAATCTTATAAAAACTTAAAATGTTTTTTTCACCTTCTTCTGTACTTGTTTTTAAAATAAACAAATGATTTTTCTGTAGTGAAACTTCTTTCAATCCGTCGTTGTAAAGGTCAAATGGAAATAAAATCTGCTTGATTGACTTTTTATTGTCAGCTGAAAAATGAACGATGGTTGATCTGATTTTTTTCAGCTGTTCTATATATGTGTGTGCAATCAGCAACACCTGGTTGTTATTGTTGAAGAGTTGAAATGTTGCCTTGCTTTTATTCCACGAAGAATCAATTGGATTATTTACTAAATACGAAACATCTTGTGAAATGCCTTCTTTATTAATGCTGATGAACTTGTGGTAATTTGGCTGAAATGTATGTAGGTATAAAATGTACCGATCGTTGAGTTGTAATATGCGGATATCACATTTTTCAGGAAAACGAATGCCTAATTCTGTTCTGGAATGCAATTGCAGCTCATTATTAAAAATGTATAATACCGGTTTGTTTGCATCTGTTAAATAAAGTAAGTGATGAAAACCGTCAACATTTGCAAGTAACTGGAATTCACCTTTGCCGGGTGTTTTAATTACACTCTTACTGTATTGCAGTTTTTGTGCTGCAGCAATATGGCAACACAACAAAAACATGAATGTAAGCAACCGATATCTTTTCATACAGTTAACAATAACGCCGGTTTAAATAAAAATAACCATCCATTTCTATACAAAGTGTTACAAATTATTTACCTGTTCATACATCTCCGTTTCAATAATGCTCAGTCGCCCTATGCTGTTGGCATCGTTGCTGTTTACACCATCATCCAGTTTCTTACCCCATACTTCTGTTGAAGTATGGTCGGTCAAATTACTTGATTTTATCAATTCAATCCACACTTTCGCACCGGTCAATCGTTTGCACGAAATAGTAGAGTAGCCAAGGTTGGTCGTTGTGTTACCGCTGAATCATCGCCCTCAAAAATCGTTCACTCAAGATTAAATGTGTATCTGATGCGTTGAGACAAAGAAAAAATTGCAGCAATATTCATTGCTGCAATTAAAAAGAATTTCTTCATGCGATGTTTATTTCATCTTGTAGATCTCTGTTCCTGCTAACAGAAAACAGCCAAGACCATAATCTTCAAAATCGGGAGTGCTGGTATACGAAACAGGCTGACCATCCTTTGGCTCTTTACCGGTACCTTGTACATAGCCCAGCTTGCCATCTTTATGTACAGCTTCTTTGCACATAGCGTTCCATGCTTTTGAAATGGCTGCTTTATACGTTTTAGCATCAAGTATTCCGTTGTTAATACCCCATGCAAAACCATAGATAAACAGGGATGTGCCCGATACTTCTTTACCGCCGAAGTTATTCGCATCGTTGAGGCTTACATTCCAGTAGCCATCGGTACGTTGCAGTGGCAGAAGAGCCGCACACATATCTTTAAAATCCTGCAGGTACTCGTTGTAATGCGGATCGGTTTTGGGTAATGCTTCCAATGTTTTTGCCAAAGCAGCAACCACCCATCCGTTGCCACGGCTCCAGTAACAATCATCGCCATTGGGTTCTTTGTAAGGTGGATCAAAATCTTTATCTCTCCACCAAAGTTTTTCTGCTTGATTATACAAACCTTTTTCGCCGTGTTTGTATTTGGTGTAAGCATACATTTGATACATTCTGTTAAAGTAAGAGGTATCGTTGTAAAGATTACCCAGCTTCACAAATACAGGCATGGCCATTTGTAAAGCGTCAATCCAGTTCCAGTCATCAATCTTTGATGTAACCATCATTGAATCGATGGATGCTTTAATATCTTTCACACGTTCCAGGTTGCGTTTGTTATCGATGAGGTACATGTCGATATATGTTTGACCACAACATTGGTTATCGGCATTACGTGTTTTAATACCGCCACGCAAACCCCATTTGTGTTTTTCGCCCCATTGTAAGGTGTAATCGTAATAGGCCTGTTGTTTGTCAATGGTATAAAGCGCCATCAATCCTTCGTAATAAACCGCTCTGGTCCAGATGTTGCTGGGCCGTTCAATATTGGTAAAAATGGTTTTACCGGCATCAGGCCACTTGTTCATGAAGTACTGGTTCGTGAGCCGGAGTGTGTTTAAAATCTTCTTTTTGGCAGGTAATTTCTGTGCTGTTGCAGGTACTGAAACGGCAACAATCAACAGCAGGCAAACGATTTTTTTTAGCATAGCAGCAATGTTACTTTTTTAAAGTTCAATGTTAGTGCATAATCAACTGCAGAGCATCCTGCTGCATCCTGAAACGGATGTGTTAACAACTGTTTTGAAGGTTTTATCCTGTTTATATGCCGATGATCAGTTCGGGAACGATTGCGTAAAAAAAGTGATACGTGCAGGACGGAACAGGATACCATCGCTTGGTAATTCGTCTATTTTAGGGTTCTTAAACCTTTAACAAGCTGCTATATGAAAGAAAAAAAATGGATACGCTCCAGCGTATTACTATTACTGTCATTGCTATTTGTCTCCGTCTCATTTTCACAAAACACATTTAAAGTTTCCGGTAAAGTATCTGATGATGCAGGAAAACCTGTGTCGGGTGCCAGTGTATTGGTGAAAGGAACAACGGTGGGAACTACTACGGGAACCGATGGTAGTTTCGAATTAAATGCGCCTTCGGGCAAATCAGTATTGATTGTTTCATCGGTTGGATTTACCGATCAGGAAATTGACATCAATAACAGAGGTACAATTAATGTAACACTTGCCTCCGGCGCTTCTAACCTGGAAGATGTAGTGGTAATCGGTTATGCGTCTGTTAAGAAAAAAGATTTAACCGGTTCTGTTTCCGGTATTAATCAAAAAGATATTCGCTCAAGGCCTGTTGATAATGCGTTGCAGGCAATGCAAGGTAAAGTGGCAGGTGTAGATATTACATCGAACGAACGTCCCGGTACATTGGGTTCTATTCGTATTCGTGGTGAACGTTCGTTGAATGCAACCAACGATCCTTTATATGTAGTGGACAACATTCCTTTAGCTACCGGAGGTATCGAATACCTGAACCCGAATGATATTGAGTCGATTGATGTATTGAAAGATGCATCTGCAACGGCTATCTATGGTTCAAGAGGTGCCAACGGTGTTGTAATTGTTACAACCAAACAAGGTAAAGCAGGTAAAACCCAGGTAAACTTTTTTAATTCGACAACGTTTGAAACAGTACGTGACTGGGCGCCGATCATGAGCGCTTCTGAATATATCGATTTCCGTCGTTGGGCTGTGTATTACAGTAACCCAAGTGGTCGTCCTCGTGGTGATGCACCGACCATTGCAAATGACCGTGACATCTTTTTAGCAACATCTGATCCTGATTCGTGGAAAAACATTGCGAAAGGCTGGGCGAGTGGTACATGGGATGGTTCAAAAGTGGGTAATACCGATTGGACAGGTTTGGTTACACAAACAGGTATTACAACCGATAATACCATCAGTGTTAGCGGCGGTACCAATAAAATTAAAGCCTACGGTTCGTTCGGTTATTTAAACAACAGAGGAACATCCATTGGGCAGAAGTTTACCCGATATTCAGGAAAAACCAGTGTGGATGTTCAGGCTACAGATTGGTTTTCGATGGGACTCAACTTCAACGTAACATATGGTATACAGGAGTTCGGTCAATCGAACCTGGTAATCGGTTCATTTGTTGGCTCGCCAGCAAACAGTATTTATAACTCAGCCAGAGGTTTGTTTAAATGGGCTGTTCCTTACGATTCTGTTGGTAACCGTATTCTTTATCCCGGTGGTGATGTTGCCATTAAAACGGTCATCGGTGAAGATAAATTCACACAGGATCAACGCACAACGTTGCGTGCATTTGGTAGTATGAATGCACAGATTGATTTTGGTAAGATCAATTCTTTTTTAAGTGGCTTAAAGTACCGCTTCAACTTCGGTCCTGATTTCTCCAACTATACCAATGGTGTATATATCGATGGACAATCGGCTGCCAGCAGCGGTATTAATGGTGCTTCATTACAAGAGGCAAAAACATATTCATGGACACTCGATAACCTGCTTTACTACAACAAGGAAATTAAGCAACACAGTTTTGGAGTTACCTTGTTACAAAGCGCAACCAAGTATGTGGCAAACCCTGTAAACCGTTTGGTTGGTACAGGTATTCCGTTTGCTGCACAAAAGTGGTACGAGTTAAACAATGGTGTGTTGCCATCAACCAACCTCACCATTAACCGTGTGTCTCCGTTAACCGAAAGTCAGTTGTCTAGTTTAATGGCCCGTGTTAACTATGGCTTTGATGATCGTTACCTGTTAACTGCTTCTTTACGTTATGATGCTGCTTCGCAGCTTGGCGAAGGTTATAAGGGTGATTATTTCCCCAGTGCTGCATTTGCATGGCGCATCAGCCGTGAAAACTTTATGCAGAATATCAGCCTAATTAACGATTTAAAATTCAGAGCCGGTGTAGGTGTTACCGGAAACTCATCAATAGGACCTTACCAAACATTAACCTTTGGCGTTCCTTACTTTTACGCAAACGGCGGAAGTGTATTGCCTGCGAATTTGCCAACTACACAGTTGGGTAACCCGAACCTGCGCTGGGAAAAAACAACTCAGTACAACGTAGGTGTTGATTTTAGTATTCTTAAGAGCAGAATTTCAGGTACGGTAGATGTTTATTCATCAATCACAAAAGACCTCATCTTTCCGCAACTGTTGCCAACAGTAACCGGTTATTTAAGAACGCTTACCAATCTTGGTCAAACTTCAAACCGTGGTGTGGATGTGAATATTAATACAGTAAATATTTCCAATAAAAATTTACAGTGGACCAGTACAATCAATGCAAGCTGGCAGAAAGATCGTATCGACGAAGGTGCAAATGGTAAACAAAACGATATCAATAACAACGTATTTATTGGTCAGCCAATTCGTGTAATTTATGGTTTTGCATCAAATGGCCTTTGGCAGTATGCAGATACAGCTACATTGAAAAAGTTTGCAGCAAACGGTAACACGTTTACTCCCGGACAAGTACGTCCTGTAGATCAAAATGGTGATAATAAAATTGATGCCAATAACGATCGTGTAGTTATAGGCCATACAAGACCACGTTGGGTTGTTGGTTTAACAAACACCTTCAACTACAAAGGATTCGAATTATCGTTTTTCATTTATGGTCGTTTAAACTATTGGTTTAATACCGGTGGTGAAGCACAAACAGCAAGGGGTAATCAACGTAAAATTGATTACTGGACCGATAATAACCAGGATGCAGAATACCAAAAGCCATTTTATTCTGTAGGCTCTGGTGATAACTATTCAGCTTCCCTTGGTTATAAAAAAGCATCCTTCTTAAAAGTGCGTAATATTTCAGCGGCTTATAATTTTAACAGCAAAGCAGTAAAAGCCATGCACATGCAAAATCTGCGTGTATATGTACAGGCTGCCAATCCGTTTATGCTTTATTCTCAAATTAAGTTTATGGATATGGATGCTGTTTCAATGTTCTCTAACCGTGGCTTTACTGTAGGTATTAATGCAGGCTTCTAAGACTATTAAATTTACAACGAATGAAAAATAAAATATTAAATATAGCGATCGTAAGCATACTGGTTCTTTCACTTGCTTCATCTTGTAAAAAGAGTTTCTTAGATGAGACTTTGAAAACCTCCAGAGACCTGGAGTTTTACAAAACGGATGCAGGTATACAGCAATTGGTAAACGGAGCTTACCACCAGGTGTTTGCAACACCGTTTAACGGCGAAATGGCGTACGCCAATATGTGTTATGGAACAGATGAATTCAGAGTAGGGGGCGATCCTTCGAACGGGATGTATAATTCATACGGTAATACATTCGGTTCGTTTGTTACACCCAATAACGGTAACACGGTACCGGCAGAGGCACAGTGGGATAACCTGTATATCGGAATCGGGCATGCCAATCTGATTATAAAAAATGCTACAGCAAGTGCATCTACTGCTGATGCCATTAAAAAAACAGCGTTAGGTGAGGGCTATTTTTTAAGAGCCTATAACTATCTGCGTTTGGTAAGCCAGTTTGGTGCTGTGCCTATTACCAAAGAACCATTTACAAAAGTAGAATTAGAGTTTACACGCTCATCTCCAAAAGATGTGTACGACTTAATCATTGCCGATTTTACACAAGCCTATAACCTGTTAAGCAATGTAGGTTCGCCTGCAAGAATTACCAAAGATGCTGCAGCACACTTTTTAGCAAAAGCTTATTTAAGCCGTACAAGCGAAATCAATGATTCATGGAATGCTTCTACAAAAACAGCAGACCTTGCAGCCATTATTCCTTTGTGCGATGCAGTGATTGCAAACCATCCGTTGGCACCAAACTATGGCGATCTGTGGCGTTACACAGCTCCCAACGGTGCAAATGAAAATTTGCGTGAGTTGATTTTGTCTGCTCAGTTTACATCAGACTTAACTGCAAGCGGTCAAAATACCCAGCATTTATATTATGTGTCCCGTTACGAAGACATTGCTCAAATGCAGCGTGATTTAAGCGGCGATCGTCCGTTCAGCCGTTTAGCACCTACCTTCTTTATGTATCGCATTTACGATATGCAAAACGATTCTCGTTTCTGGAAAACATTCAGAACAAAACATAAAGTAAATGCCAATGCGCCAACCAGTGGTTATGTACAGGGCGATCTGGGCATTATGTACGTTATTAATCAACCGGGTGATACAAGGTTTTCTGCGAACGTCTTAAACAACTCAGTTGTGTACAGCGGTACAGGTAAAACAATTCCGCATGTATACGTGGCGTATAAAAATGGTGTTACTGCCGATGGTGGCTGGAACGATACCCGTCGTTTTCCCTCCTTAAGCAAGTTTATGGATGGTTCCCGTACTGCAGGTTTTAACGATGTAAGAGGTTTGCGTGATATTACACTGGCCCGTTCTGCCGAAACGTACTTAATTGCTGCAGAAGCTAAAATACGCCAGGCAAAAGCAGGTGTAGGTTCTTATGCAGATGCGTTGGCCTATATCAATCCTGTACGAGCAAGAGCACAGTATAGTAATGGCGAAAACCGCTCTGTTTATTACGATGGAGGTGCAGCGCCAAGCAGCGTACCTCAAAGCATTCCGCCCTCTTTTTTCCCGGAAAACTCATACTACGAATCGAACAATATTCCTGTTACAACAGCAGCTTCCTCCAGTTTAGCTGTTACCAATGTAGCTGCTTTACCGGCAGCTGATGAATACATCATCAATTTGCTGGGCTATTCATCTGCGTACGACAGAATGCTGTGCTTTTTGTTAAACGAACGTTCCCGTGAGCTGGCAGGGGAGTACTTGCGCTGGCAGGATTTATCCCGTACAAAAACACTGGTGGCCCGTGCCAAAGCATTCAATCCGGATGCGGCACCCAATATCCAGGATAAGCATTTACTGCGCCCTATACCTCAAACTTTCCTTGATGGTATACAAATGGGAGGCCTGGCCTTATCTGCTTCGCAAAAGCAGGCCATGCAGAACCCGGGTTACTAATCGTTTTTTACTACTTGGTTGTGAAGGCCGGCAGTTCTATGCCGGCCTTTTTTTGTTAAAAACTTGTGGGCAGCAGGGTTTGCATTTCAGGATGGCACATGACGGTTAATTGTTCATCGTACAATAATTTGGTGCTGTTAATTGAGGGCTAATACCCTGAAATAACACTGCTGATTGCTGATTGAAAAGATTGCTGCTGTATGCTGATTCAAAACTTACTGTTTTTTGCTGTTCAAATTATGCCGTTTCAAAGGCGTAATTCTTTCCAGTTACAGAATTCTCCGGTATTTCCTTTCTATCTGTTATCGACCGACAAGTTTTTACTTTTTAACGAACAAATGAGTATAACTAAATGAACTGTAGTCTTATGTTTAAGCTAATGAAACAGTTTTGCCTTTTTTTTGCACTTACGACTCTAACGTTTGCGTGTCAAAAAAAATTCAATGAGTTCTACGATAGGCCCGAAGATCTTGATCCGCCTATTTATCAGCAACTCCAGGCAAAAGGCCGCTTTACCCAGTTTTTGAAATTGATTGATAAGGCGGGCTATAAATCAACCTTGTCTGCTGCCGGCTACTGGACACTTTTTGCGCCACACGATTCGGCTGTTACCGTATACCTTACACAAAACAGTATCAGTAATATTGATGCCATTGATTCTGCAGCAGCAAGAAAAATTGTAACCTATAGCCTGGTGTACAATGCTTTCAAGCAGGAGCGTATTTCTGATTTCCAGAGTAATCTCGGCTGGGTTGAGAATGCAGCGTTTAAACGTCGTACGGCTAACTATACCGGTGTTTACGAAGATGTAAACCAGGGCGGACAAAAAATAAAAGTAATTGCATCGAACCGTAACAATACGGGTTCGCTTTTTTATGTAGATGCCGATAACAACAATAAATACATTCCCATTTTTGAAACAGCCTTCATGGCGGGTAAATCGTTATCTGCTGCTGATTACAATTATTTCTACCCCAATTCTACTTACACCGGATTTAACGTTGCGCATGCGAAAGTGGTTGAAAAAGATATTCCTGCTGAAAATGGTGTTATTCATGTGGTTGATCGTGTAATTACAGCGTTGCCCAGCATCGATCAGTACATTGCTTCCAATCCCCGTTACAGTGAGTTTAAGAAAATACTGGATAAATACCTTGTACAGTATGTATTGAACCAGACAGTTTCTCAGAACTATAAAAATATCTATGGTGTGTCGGCTGATATTTATACCAAAGTGTATAACTCCAGCCTTGCATTTTCGCTCAATAATGAAAACTTTTTAAAGCTGCAGGATAATGATGGACAGGCAGATGGTTACACCATGTTTGTTCCGGAAAATGCAGCCTTAACCAGTTATATCAATACTGTATTGTTAGAGCATTACCCAAGTATTGATGCATTGCCTGCGAATGTTATTTATGATTTCATGAATGCGCACATGTGGCGTACAACAGTATGGCCCAGTAAGTTTGCAAGTACATTTAATTCGGTAGGTGAGGAAGCCCGTTTTAATCCGGCAAATGATATTGTTGATAAGCAGGTGCTGAGTAACGGTTTCTTTTACGGTACCAATAAAGTACAGGATGCAAACGTGTTCAGCAGTGTATATGGTAAAGCATATTTAGATCCGAACTATTCAATCATGACCAGCTTGCTGAATCTTGATTTGAAATTCCAGATTTCAAATATTTATCAGAAGTATACGCTGTTCCTCATCAGTAATGCGGCGTTTAATGCAGCTGGTTATTATGCAGATCCTACCGTAAGCAATAACGTAAACGAACAATGGCGTTATATTCCTCCGGGTGGTGGCGCACAGCTTACCGGTTCCTCTGCATTGGTGCGTTTGCAGCGTATTCTAAATATGCATGTGATTCCCGGTCGTGATATTACTTCATTAGCAACTCCGGGTGTTGGACAAAGCTACTCCGGCGAATTTTTAAAATTTGATAATAACAAAGTGTTTGCAGCCGGTAATGCGGATGCCGGCATACAGGCAACGGTTTTGAATAAGAAAACAGCCCGCAACGGTACTGTTTATTATCTCGACAGGCTGCTTCAGTTCAGCGAAAAAACAATTGGTCAGCATCTTGAAACTCTTGGTACACCCACCACTTCGCAATACAATTACTTCTGGAACTATCTGAAGAATTCGCCCATTTATGCATCTGCAACAGGCGACATTCTGCAGGTAGCTTCAGGTTCGTTCTACACATTCTTTATTCCGAATAATGCTGCTATACTCGCAGCGGTTAATGCTGGCTATTTACCGGGTACAGGTACAGCACCGAACAAAGTACCCAAGTTTATTGCTACGTTACCGGCAGAACGTGAACAGATCGACAACTTTATATACTATCACATTCTCAATAAAAAGAACATAGCAACAGACGGGCAGGAGAGTGGAACATTTGAATCGATTTACAAATTTTCGAATGGTGATCCATCAACCATATTTGTAAATAACTCAACACCCAATACTATTACTTTAAATGATATGAAGAGCAGATCTGCCAATGTGATTACTACTTCAAGTAATAATCTCAGCAACAGGTGTACCATTCATCTTATCGATAACTACCTGCGTTTTAACTAAACTAATTACCCAAACACTCAAAGTATGTGGAATAAACTAACTAGACTGTTTTCCTTCACAGCATTATTTACAATGCTCTGTGTATCGGCATATGCACAGGAAGTTTTAAAAGGAAAAGTGACTGATAAAGAAGGGAAGCCGCTGCAGGGGGTATCTGTTTCAGAACTTGATGCAGATAATCGTATTGTGCGTGGTACACAAACCGATATTGAAGGAAACTTTGTGTTGAAAAATGTAAACACAAAAAACCGGATCTCGGTTTCTTACATCGGTTATAAAAGTATTACGCAGCGCATTAACGGCCGCAGCACAATCAATCTTTCAATGGAAGATTCGCAGGCCGATCTTGGTGAGGTGGTGATCATTGCACGGCCTTCATCATCAAACGGTATGATTAATGTGCCGGAGAAAAATATTACAACAGCCGTATCCCGTATTAATGCAAAAGAAATGGAAGAGATGCAGGCACCAAGTATCGACCAGGCCTTGCAGGGTCGTTTAAGTGGTGTAGACATTACCGCATCAAGTGGTGATCCCGGTGCAGCAATGAATATCCGTATCAGGGGTGTATCATCCATTAACTCTACCGGCATTCCCATGATTGTATTGGATGGTATGCCTTACGAAACTGAAATCCCAAGCGACTTTAACTTTGGTACGGCCGACGAACAGGGTTATGCGCAGTTGTTAAATATTTCGCCTGCAGATATTAAAGATATTACGGTGTTGAAAGATGCGGCTGCAACAGCTATCTGGGGTGCAAAGGCGGCAAACGGTGTGTTGGTGATTACCACAAAACGTGGAAGCATTGGTAAACCCACCATCAACTACACCTTTAAAGGAACGGTTTCATTAGTACCGAAAGCAATTCCTTTGCTGAACGGCGATCAGTATTCTTCGCTTATACCTGAAGCGTTTATGAACCGTATCGGTTCTACCTTGAATTCAACAACTTTCCGTGAGTTTAACTACGATCCCAACGATCCTTACTGGTATCATAACTACAGCAACAACACGAACTGGATTGATGCTGTATCAAGAACAGGTTATGTACAGGATCATACAGTCAGTTTAACGGGTGGTGGTGAAAAAGCCAAGTACTTTGCATCGGTTGGTTATTTCGATCAAAAAGGTATAACCATTGGTACAGGCTTGCAACGTATTGCAACACGTATTAACCTCGACTATACTGTATCAGAAAAAATTAAATTCTTTACCAGCTTCTCGTATACGCACTCGAACCAGGTACGGCATTATCTGTCCAGCAGCGAATCGTCTATTCGTGGTATGGCTTATATTAAGATGCCAAACATGAGTGTGTTTGAGTATGATGCGAACGGCGATATTACAACCAACTATTTCTCTCCTGCAGCTAACGTACAAGGCCAGTACAGCCGTGTGTACAACCCGGTTGCAATGGCAGAAAAAGCAAAGTATGGTGTACTGGGCGATCGGATTATTCCACGTTTCCAGGTAGATTATGATATCATCAAGCGTGTACTGAAAGCTACATTCGATGTACAATTCGATATCAACAATACAAAAAACAACAGCTTCCTGCCACAGATTGCAACCGGTCGTCCGAATACAGAAACAGTGGTGAACCGTGCATACGATGGCGATATTGATGCCTTCAGTGTTGGTACAAAAACAAGTTTAATTTATACACCGCAGCTGAAATCGGAGAAGCACAATGTACAGGCGTATATGAATATTCTTACAAACGACTACACAGCCGTTTATCAGGAAGTAATGTCGTCGAACACCGCTTCTTCATTGCTGATGGATCCTTCGGTTGCATCCCGTACACAAAACAACGATTTGCGTGCAGTGTCGGGTCAAAACCAAAACCGTTCAGTAGGTGCTTTACTCGGCGCACAATATGGTTTTAAAGACAAATACCTGATTAACGCTACGATCCGTGGCGATGGTAACTCACGCTTTGGTCCTAATTACCGTTACGGTTTATTCCCTTCTGTTTCTGCACGCTGGCGTGTTTCAGAAGAAGGATTTTTAAAAGATGTAAAATGGATTGAAGATCTGAGCTTGCGTGCCAGCTATGGTATAGCAGGTGAGGTACCCCGTTACGATTACCTGTTCTACAACCAGTACAGAACATACGATTATACCTATCTCGATCAGGCCGGTATTTATCCATCTTCAATGGAGTTAAAGAACCTGCGTTGGCAAACATTGCGTGGTACCAACGTTGGTTATAACGTAAGCCTGTTTAAAGGTCGTTTACGTATGGATGGTGAAGTGTACCGCAACCGTACAAAAGATTTGTTCTTTGATGGTTTACAGATTTCTTCCTTTACCGGTTACAACTCTATTTTCATGAACGTTGGTACAATGGATAACCAGGGTTGGGAATTAGCGGTATGGACACAGCCTTACAAATCAAAAACATTAACAGTAGGATTTGATTTCAATATCTCCGGTAACCAAAACGTAATCCGTGAAATTTCTGAGTTCTATCCAAATCAACGTGGCGATGTAACCAAGAATGGTGAATACCTCCGTTTATTGCAGATCAACAATCCGTTCGGTTCTTTCTACGGTTATAAATACAAAGGTGTTTATAGCGATATGAATGCAACTGTTGCAAAAGATGCGAAAGGTGCGCCAATTATTGGCCCTAACGGACAAACCATTTACATGCGTTTCAATTACCCGCAAACAAACTATATTTTCCAGCCGGGTGATGCGATGTATGAAGATATTAACCACGATGGTAACATTAACTACATGGATGTGGTGTACCTCGGTAACAGTAACCCTAAACTGTCTGGTGGTTTTGGTCCTTCTGTTACATGGAAGAACTTCCGTTTAACTTCTTTCTTCAGCTTCCGCTATGGGTACGATGTAATTAACGGTACCAAGATGAACACTACTAATATGTACGGTTTCGATAACCAAAGCACAGCGGTGTTAAGCCGTTGGAGAAAAGAAGGTGATGTAACCGATATGCCACGTGCATTGATCCAGGGTGGTTTCAACTGGTTGGGCAGCGATCGTTATGTAGAAGATGCTTCTTACATCCGTTTCAGAACTGTAACACTGCGTTACAACTTCGATAAAAAAGCATTGAAGAAAATGAAGATGAAATCTGCCAGCTTCTATGTAACTGCAGAAAATCTCTTCACGTTTACCAACTACCTCGGTCAGGATCCTGAAGTATCGTTCCGTGGTTCAGATCCGTTCCGTGTATCGTACGATTATTCAATGACGCCTCCGGCAAAAAATATCACAATCGGTTTAGTAGCAGCATTCTAATTTATATCTCATGAAACAGCATAAACTAGTTTTAATTTCCTTCCTGCTTCTGTTCGCTCTCGGGTTCAGCAGTTGTAAAAAATGGCTTGAACTGAAGCCGCAGGATGGTATTGTTAAAGAAGAGTTCTGGAAAACAAAAGAGCAGGTACAGGCTTCGGTGTTTGGTATTTATTCTTCTATGATGGAGTATTCCAGCGGTACGTATGGTAACCCCACGAACTATATTCCTTCCATGGCAGAATTATTCTTTGTTTGGGGCGAGGGCAGAGCCGACCATGTTGCAACTGCAACAGCGTCCAGTGCAGATGATATTGCGTTGGTGAATGTAAACATCCAGCCCACAAACGTAAATGCCAACTGGCGTCCGTTTTACCGCACCATCAACTTCTGTAATACAGTGATTGAAAAAGCGCCGGAAGTTCTGGCCAACGATAATACGTTTACACAAAAGCAGCTGGATAATTATCTCAGCGAAGCATTAACCATCCGTGCTTTGATGTATTTCTACCTGGCAAGAACATTTGGTGATGTGCCATTGAAACTCGATGCTACTTTAAGTGACGAGAACATCAAATCAATTCCTAAATCTACACAGGCTGAAATTTTTGCACAGATTGTAAAAGACCTCACTGCTGCTGAAGCAAAAGCGGTCACTACTTACGGCGATCCGGCATCAGATAAAGGAAGAGTTACTGTGTATACCATCAACGCTATTTTAGCTGATGTGTATTTGTGGATGGAAAAATATACAGAAAGTATTGCGGCTTGCGATAAAATCATCAACTCAAACCGCTTTGGCTTAATCAGAGGCGCAACCGTAAACGGTAATACCATTGAGTATAACGAAAACTGGTTTAATACGCTTTACTACAACGGTAATTCAAACGAGGGCATTTTTGAACTCCAGTTCAGCCAGCAACGTTTAAATCCTTACTTCGCCATTTTTTCTTCCAGCATTTCTGCAAGAAGATGGACGGCTGTACCCGACCTGATGGAGCGTGTGTTTTCTGTAGATATTACCAATGATAAGAATTATGATATCCGTGGCGATGGTGGTTCTGTACGTGCAGCCACCTCAACCGTATGGAAGTATGTAGGTGCAAACAATACCGGTACATTGCGTTCGCTCGATCAAAGCTTTGCACATTGGTTCTTTTACCGCTATGCTGATATTTTATTAATGAAAGCAGAAGCTTTAAACGAAATCGGTAACGGTCAGGCTGCGCTCGATCTCGTTTACACCGTACGTGCCCGTGCCAATGCATTGGCTTCAACAGATCTTACACCTGCTGCAAACGACAAAAACCTGATCCAGGATTTTATTATCGAAGAGCGTGCAAGAGAGTTTTGCTTCGAAGGAAAACGTTGGTTTGACGTGTTGCGAAATGCAAAACGTAAAAACTATCAGCGCTTGCCCATTTTGTTAAACATGGTCGCCATCAGTGCACCATCAAACATGCAACAATCGGCACAGGCGAAATTGAAAGATTATAACAGTCATTATCTGCCAATTTACCTGTACGAAATGCAAACGAATAAATTACTTGTACAAAATCCATTTTATAAATAATTGAAACCTGCATTATGAAAAGAAACATTGCTCTTGCCCTCTGCTCGGTGCTCGTCTTTACATTGCTGATGTCGATGCCCGGTTGTAGAAAAATCAAGATTGAGGAGTCTACAACAGGCGACGTAAATATTGTAGGATACCTTGATAAAAACATCGATTCGTTTTCGTTGTTCCGTCAAATTCTTGAGCGTACCGGTAATGCTGCGTTCCTGAATGCATATGGCGCATACACTTGCTTTGCTCCAACAAACAGCGGTGTGAAGACATACTTATCCAGCCTTGGTGCTGCATCTGTTGACGCAGCCGATTTGAATACACTGAAAGATATGGTGCGTTTGCATTTGCTGGAAGATACGGTCTACACCAACTCTTTTACCGATGGTAAGTTGCCGGTTATAACCATGTATGGACAGTACCTCGTAACTGCAGTTACAAACAAGGGTGGTGTGTCGAGTTATTTTATTAACAGGCAGGCGATCATTCAAAAGTCGAATATTAAAACCGGTAATGGTGTTATTCATGTTATCGATAATGTTTTAAAACCTGCATCGAAAACAATTGCACAGCAACTGGAAGCAAATCCTGATTATTCCATTTTTGTACAGGCAATGAAAGAAACCGGATTCTTTGCCAAACTCAATACGGTTAATCCGGATACGTCAAAACGTTGGGTAACTGTGTTTGCCGAAAGTAATAAAGTGTTAGCCGATAGCGGGTTTAACAACTATGCTGCATTAAAAGCCAGGTATTCAAAAACAGGTAATCCTGCAAATACAAACGACAGTCTGTATATCTACATGGCTTATCATATTTCGCAGGGGCTGAAGTTTCTCGGTGATATCATTACTGTTTCAACACATGAAACATTACAACCGCAGGAAGTAATTAGTGTGAAGCTTATTGATCAGCAGGTAATTTTAAACCAGGATGAGTTTAATGGTGTATTGGAAAAAGGTGTTGTACTGAATCGTGATAAGAGTGATATCGCTTCAACAAATGGCGTTTGGCATGATGCAGCCGCTCACTTTATGGTGAAATACCGCAAGCCAACTGCTTTGTATTGGGATGTTTCTTCTTTTGATGAAATTAAAAAGCTGCCTGCTTATTACAAAAAAGCAAACTACAACTTTACCCGTGCTACAGAAGCCGATCAGCCGATTAAAAGTCAGCCATGGGGTTGGGGACCTTTAGCAGGAACAAACGTATATTCTTATTTATACTCTTCTGCAAGCTCTATTACCAACTATGCGTATAACGCCGACATCAGCATGTTGCCGATGGGCTTACCCAACAGACCGGTTTGGTGGGAGCTCCAAACACCGCCTATTGTAAAAGGTAAATACAAAGTATGGATCTGCTATCGTCAGCAGAAACAATCGAGCAGTTCAAACATGCTTTGCCAGGTAAGTGTAAACGGTGTTATTATGCAACGTACCATGAATTTTACTGAAACAAGACCTGCCGGTACTGATGCGGAACTGGAAGCAATCGGTTGGAAACGTTATACCGAAAATACAAGTAACCTGTGGGCTGCCCGCCAGGTAGGTGTAATTGAATTCACAACAACCAAATCTCAGGTTGTTCGTATTACTCCATTAGTAGGTACGCAGAATAATAATAACCTTGATATGATTCATTTTATTCCCATCGATCAGGATCAGATTCTTCCACGTTTCCGTCCAACGGGTGAAATGATTTATTTCTAAGCAATAACCAAAACAGCAGCACAGAAAAAACATATTTGAAATGAAGATCAGGTATAAACAATTTTTATTGCTCTCCGCAGCCTTGCTATCTCTGCAACTATTCAGCGGGTGCAGTAAAACGAACGACGACCGTAACAGTGTGAGGGACGAGTCGTTGCAGCAGAATTTGTTTGAGTTGGTTAGCGCCAATCCTCAGCTGAGTACTTTTAAAGAGTACCTGGTGAAAACAGGTTACGATAAAGAAATCCGCTCATCAAAAAACTATACAGTATTTGCGCCTGTTAATGCAGCGCTCGCTTCTTTAGATCCGGCGGTTGTAAACGATGCGGCAAAACTGAAAAAGTTTATTGGTAACCATATTGCCCTGCAAACTTATCGTACAGCCGATGTGCAATCGCAAACACGTATTGCCATGCTCAATGGCAAGTACAATAACATGCTCGGTAAAAAAGTAGAAGATGCAACAATTACAACGGCTGATAAATATGCCGGCAATGGTTTGTTACAGGTTATTGATAAAGCATTACCTGCATTGGATAATTGCTGGGAGTTTTTAAGCAACAGCAGCGATGCGCCTGCAAAGCAAAAGAACTTTATGCTGTCGTTGTTCCGTAAAGTGTACGACATCAGCAATGCCGTTGTAGTAGGGGTGAACCCAACAACCGGAGAACCGATTTACCAGGCAGGTACCGATTCTGTTTTCACCAACCTTTTCTGGAACCGTGTACACGATCTGCAACAGGAAAAGAAACAGTATACATTGTTCATGCTTACAGATGCAGCCTGGGATGCAGAGGTAACAAAGTTTACTCCTTATTTTGTTACCAATACTCCAGACAGTAATACACTTGTAACCAGCTGGAACGTCGTAAAAGAGTTTGCGGTTGATACAGTATATCAGCCTGCTTCCATACCGGCTGTTGTAACCTCTAAATTTGGTACGCAGTTACCTGTTGAGAGATCAGCAATTGTAAAAACAATTAAAACAAGTAACGGAATTGTGTACATCATGAACAAGATGAATGTACAACCGGCCAATAAGTTCAAGCCTATTATTATTGAAGGCGAACGTTATGCAGCTTCCAGTGTAGACAGACGTTCGAATACGTATTTCCGTGACAGATTTAATGCGTTAACCGGATTAGATTTTCGTGATGTGTTGGTGTTAAACCATGGAGTGGCCTTATTTAATCTGCGTTACGATATTCCGGAAGTACCTTCCATTAAGTACAAGGCCTATTGGGTAGCGGTTAATGATTTTCAAACAGCCACCTACACACAGTCTCTTGGTATTGGTGGTATTGCTGCACCGGCTACCGTTCTGTCTTCTGTAATCGGGTTAAACGATTTTCGTGAGTTACCCATTGGTGCCGGCGAGTTTGTTGTAAGTAAATATGCTCCCGTATTAAGAATTTATCTGACAGCGGCCAACAGTACCAGCAATGCTGTAAATCCGCTTGTATGCGATTATATTAAACTCGTACCCAGTTTATAACCGAACGACCATTAAAAGAAAGTTGTAATGACAAAAAAGAATTTACATAGTCTGTTGATCACTTTCCTGCTTACCGGTGCAGTGTGCACATCAGCAGATGTTCATGCGCAGCAAACAAATAAGGTAAAGACAGACACGGTATCAACAAAAAAGAATACGATTTCAATAACGGGTACAGTTACCGATGCTGCCACAGGTAAACCTTTGGCCGGTATACGTGTAGCTGTGCGAGATTTCTCAGCAGCCATTACAAATGATGATGGTACGTTTACACTGAAAGTTCCTTCCTATACAACGGATGTGGAAGTAAGTGGTGAAGGTTATGCACTGAAGCAGGTTTCCTTGAAAGGAGCATCGGTTGTGAAAGTAGCTTTGCAAACAGAATCGGCCGTTAATTTTCAGGACGAAGCCATGTTGCCTTTTGGCAAAATCCGTAAACGCAACGTTACAGCTGCGGTTACCAGTTACGATGCCAACAGCGAATGGACCAGACCTTTTGAAACAGGTGATGCCGTATTGCAGGGAAAGGTGAGTGGCTTAAACGTAATCCGCCGTTCGGGTACACCCGGCATTGGAGCCAATATGTTTTTACGTGGCTATAGTTCGTTATACGGTACCAATGCACCGTTGGTAGTGGTAGATGGAATTATCTACGACATGAATGATTATGGTACCAGCATCATTGCCAACAACTTTACAAACCCGCTCGCCCTTATCAGTATCAATGATATTGATAACTATACTGTAATAAAAGATGCAACATCCATCTATGGGACAAAAGGTGCAAACGGTGCAATCATTATTACTACTGCAAGAGCAAAAAAAGAAGCAACCAATATTGATTTAGGTGTTTATACCAGCTACAACCAAATGCCGGAAGAACTGAACCTGATGGATGCCGGCAGCTATCGAACTTACTTGGGCGATATTTTGCAAAGCAAGGGTATGAGTGCTGCTGAAATAGCTGCACAGCCTTATATGAATGATGATACAACCGGTAACGCTTCTTATTACCGTTATCATAATAATACCAACTGGCAACGCAATGTTTTCAGAAACAGTGTAAGCCAGAACTATTACCTGAAAGTAACCGGTGGTGATAATATTGCTACATATGCGTTAAGTGTTGGTTTTGCAAGAAATGCAGGTGTTATTCAAAACACTGATCTTACCCGTTACAATACACGCTTTAACGCACAGTTTAACTTTTCAAAGAAGTTTACAGGTAATGCAAGCCTGGCATTTACTTACAACCAATCGAATTTAAAATACCAGGGTGTTGTTAATAAAACAGGTGCTTTATACACGGCTTTAACCAAGTCGCCTTTAATGGCACCCAACGAGGTAAACGAAAAAGGTGTGCTTTCGCCCAACCTTGAGGATACCGATATTCTTGGCATCAGTAACCCATCGGCTTTAATTGCCAATATGCAGGCCTATAACCGTTACTATCGTTTCATGGGTTCGTATACCTTCCGTTACGATTTTAATAAATACTGGTCAGCCTCTTCTTTACTGGGTATTGTGTACGATAAAGTGCGTGAAAATATTTTTGTACCCCGCAAAGGTGTAGCCGATGATACATTAACCAACGCCATTGCCGACAGCCGTTTAGGTACACAGGTTAAGCGTTTGTTTACCGTTTACTCCGATTCACGTATTGAATTCAAGCGTACCTATAACCTGCGCCACAGTGTGGCTTCCCGTTTAGGTTTACGTTATCAGCAAAACAGAGCTGAGCAGGATTATACATTGGGGTATAACTCGGCAACCGATGAACTCATCAGTGTACAGAATGGTGTAAATGCTTTGCGCCAGACAGGTGGTGGTATTGGTGCTTGGAACTGGATGAGCACATATTTTAATTTCGACTACGGGTTTAAAGACAAGTTGTTCCTCTCAGTTAACGCTGCAATGGACGGTTCTTCACGTTTCGGATCACAAGCGAAATCCGGTGTTACGATTGGTGGTGTAAAATATGCCATCATGCCATCGCTCGGTGCAGCATGGATTCTTTCTTCGGAGCGCTTCATGGCTACTTCATCGATTGATCTTTTGAAACTCCGTGCAACATTCAGCCTTAGCGGTAACGATGATATTGGTAATTACACTGCACGTCAAACTTATGCTTCGCAAAACCTGTTGGGTATGCAAGGGCTGGTTCGCAGCGGTATTCCAAATCCTGCCATTCAGTGGGAAACAAATAAGAAATTGAATGTTGGTGCAGACCTCGCATTCTGGAACGAACGCATCAACATGAGTGTAGATGTGTACCGTAACAAAACCGAAAACATGCTTGTGTATGAAAGCGTAAACGCAGCTGCCGGTTTTAACAATGTACTTACCAATGCAGGCAGCATGTTAAATACAGGTATTGAAGCAAGTGTAAATGCACGCTTTATTAATAAAAAGAACCTGAAATGGGATGTGGGTGTAAACATCGGGCATAACAACAACCGTGTTGGATCAGTACCCGGCGGAAGTTTTACAACCGACTATTCCGGTGCAACAATTTTAACAGCCAACAGTCTTCGTTCAACATTGTTTTATGGCCATATTGCACAAGGCGTGTACAGTACCGATCCTGCACCGGGTGGTTTGCGTAAGAAAAATGCAGATGGTTCTTTCAGCTATTTCAAAGCTGGTGACGTTCGTTTCCTCGACATCAACAGAGATAATATTATTGATGACAACGATCGTACCATCATTGGTATTCCAACGCCGGATATTTTTGGCAGTGTAAACACACGTCTAGAATACCGTCGCTTTACACTGGATGCATTGTTTACTTTTTCACAAGGCAACGATGTGTTCAACTATCTCCGCTATAAACTCGAATCGGCAAGCGGAGTAGAAAATCAGCTGAACAGTGTGGTAAACCGCTGGAGAGTACAGGGCCAGGTTACCGATATGCCGAAAGCAACCTACGGCGATCCGATGGGGAATAACCGTTTCAGCACACGCTGGATTGAAGATGGTTCTTATTTCCGTTTACGCAGTGCGTCTGTATCATACGCCATTCCTGTAAAAGAAAAATTTGTAAAGAATGCTTCTGTTTATATCACCGGTACCAATTTGTTTACATTAACGAGGTATAGTGGTTACGATCCTGAATTCAGTTCATCTTCATCCTTGTTTGCACAAGGTACCGATGCAGGACTTGATCCGTTGTTCCGTTCATTTATTCTCGGAGCAAGAATTGGTTTATAAGAAAGCAGGAACATTAAATTATTGAACGTTAAATAAGGCTTCAGTTATGAAGAAAATAAAGTTAATCGAATCGCTTGTGGTTGTTATGCTGCTGTTGAGCTTTACAGCTTGTAAGAAAGTGTTTGATATAAAACCCGAAGATCAGCTGGATGTAAGCAATGCTTACCAGAACGTGTACGATGCCGATGCTGCAGTGGTGGGTATTTATGGTAAGTTTATGGGACTGGCAGAACAGTATGTTGTATTAAATGAATTACGTGCCGACCTGCTGGATGTAACAACGAACTCCGACGAAAACCTCCGCCAGATCAGTACACATACGGTGAAAGAAAATAATCCTTACGCCAACCCTCGTCCGTTTTATGAACTCATTCTTAATTGTAATGATGTAATGGAACACTTTCAGGTAATGGTAAAAGAAAAGCGGATGACGGAAGATCAGTTTAACCAACGTTATTCTGATATTGTATCGCTCCGTTCTTTTCTTTATCTGCAATTAGGTATTCACTTTGGTGCGGTGCCTTATGTTACCAGCAGTTTAAAAAGCGTAGATGAGGTGAAAAATGCGGCTAACTTTCCACGTTTGCCATTTAATGTATTGCTCGATAGTTTGATTCGTGTAACAGAAGCTGTTCCGTTTAAAGATCAATACCCGACAGGTACGAACCTGAATATTACAGTAGACGGTTATCAAACGCAGAAATTCTATATTACCAAGAAAGTGATTCTGGGCGATTTGTATTTGTGGAAAGGTAATTACCAGAAAGCTGCAGAATACTACCGCCAGGTAATGGAAACAGGAACACAAGGTGTAGTCGATGGCCGTTATTATTCATTGTATAAAGTAGGTTGGGACAGTAACGGAGATATTGATCATTACATCAGTTATTCACGTGCAGGCGATGCTTCAACACTGGTATACAATACACAATGGCGGATCATGTTCGAACAGAATTATGGTACCAGCGGCTTCGACCGTGAGTGGGTATGGGTATTGCCGTTTGATAATAAATTCAATCCCCAAAATTCATTGATTAAACTGTTTTCTCCTGTTGGCGGACAGTACCTTGTTCGTCCATCGCAGGAAGTATTTGATTTGTGGGATGGTGAAACACAACGTGCAGCACAAGGCGGTTCTATCCCTTACGATGCAAGAAAACTGTTAAGCACAATGACAATCGGTGGACAACCTGTTGCAATGAAATACTTGTATAACTACATTGGCTGGAATACAAGCACCGCATTAAATCCATTGCTGAAAAACGGTAAATGGTTTTTATTCCGTCAAACACAATTGCATATGCGTTTTGCCGAAGCTGCAAACAGAAGTGGTAAATACCGTTTGGCATGGGGCTTATGGAACAGTGGCATTGCTGGTGCATACCCGGCACCAACATCTGATGTTACCAATTATCACAACACATTAAACGAACCGTATCCCTTTAATTTCGACGCACGTAACAGTGGTAGCTCGGGTGTGCCTTATTACCGTGCAGACTGGTACCGTAACATCGGTATCCGTGCAAGAGCAAACATGACAGATGTTGCAATACCTGCAGCGGACAGCTTAAACAGCATCGAATCTGGGTTAATAAAAGAAACAGCTTTGGAAAATGCATTTGAAGGTACCCGTTGGCCCGATTTGCTGCGTATCAGCTTACGCAGAAATGATCCTTCATTTATTGCAGACAGAGTGTATAATAAATTGATCAAGTCAGGAATTTCTGCAGGTGCGGCTTCTGCTGCCCGTGCAAAATTGATGGCAAGAGATTACTATTTACCGTTTAAATGGTAATACTTCTCTGTTAAAATACAGGAAAAGACAGGGCTCAACACCTGTCTTTTTCGTTTGTACAGGTTTTTTGGAAGAACGTGCATGCAGACCTACGAAATCGGTTACGTTGAAAGCCCGGTTTGTTATGCAAACACATAATATATTTAGTGCATCAAATTGAAACCAGATTGCCATGAAAAAATTATTCGTAAGTGCAGCGTTGCTTACAGCAACAGTAGCAGGCGCACAGGTAAAACCGAAACCTAAACAAAATGATGTAACAACGCCGTTACATGCCATGAAGGTGGATTATCCTTCGCCATATGGGGCACCTTCAAAAGAAAGTGTAAAGGCAGTAATGGATAGAGTCTATACTTATCTCAATGCTGTTACACCAGCAGAAATGATCAATAAAAAAACAGGAGCTGCTGTAACTGATGTAAATGCATTGGATACAAACACCGTGTTGAAACAGGGCGATTTTCGTTTAACCAGTTACGAATGGGGAGTTACTTATTCAGCATTTCAACGGGCAGCAGAAACAACCGGTGATCAGAAATATGCAGCATATGTAAAAACAAGATACGATTTCCTGGCAAAATGGATCCCTGCGGTAAAACAAAAGTTTTCTGCTGAGTACATCAATAAAACAAAGCTGTTAAATCAACCCATCAATCCACATGCATTGGATGATGGCGGTGCAGTTTGTGCATCCATGATCAAAGCACAGAACAGTGGCTTGAGTAATAATCTTCGTCCGATCATCGATCACCTTTCAGATTATGTGGTGAATAAAGAATACCGTTTAAAAGATGGAACCCTTGCACGTATGCGTCCGCAGGCAAATACGTTGTGGTTAGATGATCTGTACATGGGCGTTCCAACGATGGCCTTCATGGGCAAGCTTACCGGTGAAACAAAATATTACGATGATGCCGTGAACCAGTTGCAGTTGTATACCAAACGCATGTTCAATAAAGAGAAAGGCGTGTACATGCATGGCTGGGTAGAAAGCATGGAGCATCATCCGGAATTCCGTTGGGCAAGAGCCAATGGCTGGGCCTTGATGACGATGAGCGAAGTGCTGGATGCATTGCCTGAAACACATCCCGGCAGAGCATTTGTATTGCAACAATTCAAAGCACATGTAAATGGTTTGATGCAGTACCAGGATGGTACGGGCTTCTGGCATCAGTTGTTAGACAGAAGTGATTCATATCTGGAAACATCAGCAACAGCCATCTATGCTTACTGCATTACACATGCCATTAACAAAGGATGGATTGATGCGATGACTTATGCACCCACCGCCATCCTTGCGTGGAATGCAGTAACCACAAAAGTAAATAAGCAGGGACAGGTGGAAGGAACTTGTGTTGGTACAGGTATGGCTTTCGATCCTGCGTTTTACTATCACCGTCCGGTGAATGTGTTTGCCGCACATGGCTATGGTCCGGTTATTTTAGCCGGTGCTGAAATGTATCAATTACTCAGTCAGTTTAAATTCGAGATCAACGACAGTTCGTTGCAGCTGTCGAAAAAATAAACTATGAAGTGTATTGCTGTTAGTGTTGTTCTCATGTTTGTAGCTGTTATTACTGAAGCACAACAAACGTTGAAATTCGATTTTGGTAATGGGAGAGTGAAGAAAGGTTATACGGCTGTTACACCCGAATCGAAGTTCGCCAATGAAAAAGGCTATGGGTTTACAAATGGCTCGGAGGTAACAGCAGTTGACCGAGGTGGTAAATCGGTGAATGACGATTACATCACATCCACCAAGCCGTTTTATTTTTCGGTGAACCTGCCTGATGGGAATTACGATGTGAAAATTATTCTAGGCGATAAGAAAGGAACATCTGCTACAACGGTTCGTGCAGAATGCCGTCGTTTGTTTTTAGAAAATATCCGTACTGCCAAAGGAAAGTTTGTGACTGAAACATTTACGGTGAATGTACGTGACAGTTTAATTCGTGATGAAAAAGGAAATATCGTGAAAGCTGTTCGATTAAAACCAAGGGAGTATAATTATTTGCATTGGGATAATTTTCTCACCATCGAATTCAACGATTCATTGCCAAAAGTGTGTGCCATTGAAATTACACCCAACAAAACAGCAACGACCATTTTCTTAGCTGGTAACTCAACCGTTGTTGACCAGGATAAAGAACCCTGGGCAGCATGGGGTCAAATGATTCCACGATTCTTTGCTCCCGGTAAAGCCGCAGTGGCCAATTATGCAGAGAGCGGAGAAGCGCTCAACTCTTTTTTAAGTGCAAGGCGTTTGGAAAAGATATTGAGTTTAATGAAGCCCGGCGATTATCTGTTCATTGAGTTTGGTCACAATGATATGAAGCAAAAAGGCCCGGGCATCGGACCATTCACTTCTTACAAAAAACTATTGAAGCAATACATTACTGAAGTAAAAAAGAAAGGCGGTATTCCTGTATTGGTTACTTCGATGCATCGGCGCAATTTTGATAAAGACGGAAAGATTATTAATACGCTATTAGAATACCCAGAGGCTGTTCGTCAGACGGCGAAGGAAGAAAATGTAGCAGTAATTGATCTCAATGCCATGAGTAAAGTGTTGTACGAAGCATGGGGGCCCACCAAATCCTTCAAAGCATTTGTACATTTTCCGGCGAATACGTTTCCCGGTCAAACAACCAAGCTGGAAGACAATACACATTTCAGTACATATGGAGCTTATGAACTAGCGAAGTGCATTGTAAAAAGTATAAACGACCAGAACCTGCCCTTAGCACAATTCTTACGTACTGATATTGCGGTGTACGATCCTGCAAGTCCTGCTGCGTTTGAAAGCTTCTATTGGCCGTTGAGTTCGTTTTTGACAAGTACGAAGCCCGATGGAAATTGACCCACCCCAAGCCCCTCCCTGGAGGGGATGGCCCGGCAAAGAATGATGAGCATCCGTGTAGCGTGTATCGGCTGCGTGCATATGTATCATCAATCAAAATGCAAAAATGAAGATGTTTATCCCCTCCCTGGAGGGGCTGCAGTGAGTTACACATAAACATTGATCGACAGGGGTGGGTAAGTGCTATATTTATGCGGATCACCAAATGAAAATCATTTTTACATGAAACATTTTTTTCTTGCGTTATTCATTTGTTCAGTTGCATCTGCTCAATCGCCCACAATAAATGTTGATCTGAAAAAAGAAGTGGGCGCCATGACGCCTGTGTGGGCATGGTTTGGTTATGACGAGCCGAACTATACGTACATGAAAGATGGTAAAAAACTCTTGACAGAAATTTCAAAACTCAGTCCTGTTCCTGTGTATGTACGTGCACATAGTTTATTGGTAACTGGCGATGGTACGCCTGCATTGAAATGGGGCAGCACCAATGCATATACGGAAGATGAAAACGGCAATCCCGTTTACAACTGGAAAATCATCGACAGTATTTTTGATACGTATGTGCAACGTGGCATGAAACCATTGGCACAGATTGGTTTTATGCCTGAAGCATTATCAACCAATCCGCAACCATACAAACATGATTGGAAACCGGGTGAGCCATATTTTAAAATTGTAACAGGCTGGGCTTATCCGCCGAAAGATTATAACAAGTGGGCCGAGTTGGTTTTTCAATGGGTGAAGCACAGCGTAGAGCGTTACGAACAAAAAGAAGTGGAGAGCTGGTATTGGGAATTGTGGAACGAACCAAACGGCTACTGGAAAGGAACAAAAGAAGAATTCTTTAAACTATACGATTATACAGCAGATGCGGTGAAGCGTGCCTTGCCTACTGCAAAAATCGGCGGTATCAATATTGCAGGTACTGCAAGCAAAGGAGCGCAGGAATGGTTGCATGCATTTGTAAAACATTGTTACAGCGATACCAATTATGTAACAAAGAAAATCGGTTCACCTGTTGATATGATTCTCTTTCATGCAAAAGGATCACCCCGTGTTGTAAACGGGCATGTGCAGATGAATATGGGCACACAGTTAAGAGATATCAATGCTGGATTCAAATTTGTTGCTACTTATCCGCAGTTAAAAAACTTACCTGTTGTAATCGGCGAAAGTGATCCGGAAGGATGTGCCGCCTGCGGCATGCATACCAACCCGGAGAATGCGTATCGTAACGGAACCATGTATGCGAGTTATACAGCTGCTTCGTTTGCACGCAAATATTTATTGGCCGATTCATTTAAGGTCAATTTTCTGGGTGCAGTCACCTGGGCTTTTGAATTTGAAAATCAGCCCTGGTTTTATGGCTTCCGGGATCTTGCAACAAACGGTGTAGATAAACCTGTGCTGAATGTGTTCCGCATGTTTGGGATGATGAAAGGAAACCGTGTATTGGTGCAGGGAAACCAGATGTACGATTTGAAAACAATCGTTGATTCAAGCGTTCGCAGAAAATACAATGATGTGGGTGGACTTGCTGCGAAAGATAAACGTTCGGCAACAGTGATGATCTGGAATTATCATGATGATGATGTGAAGAATGCAGCAGTACCTGTTGCAGTAAACATCAACGGACTATCTGTAACAACAGTAACCGTTACGGAATACCGTATTGATGACGAACACAGTAACAGTTATGAAGTGTGGAAGAAAATGGGCTCGCCGCAAAACCCAACAAAAGAACAGATAACGATATTGGAGAAAACAGGTCAATTAAAGACTACTGGCAAAGCAAAGAAACTGAAAGTAACCGGCGGAGTATTGAGCATCGCTATTTCATTACCGCAGCAGGGTGTAAGCTTATTGAAACTTGATTGGTAAAATTTATAATTGAATCATCATGAAACAGATTTTTCTCATTACAGGATTGTGTATGTCGTTGTTTGCATCGGCGCAGATCGGCAAACGTTTTCCATCGGAACGAAAGGAAATCAAAGATCCGGTAACGGGTGCAAGACTTGTGTTTTTAACATCCACACAAGCCGGTGATTCCAAAATTTACCAAACACATAATCAATGGACGAGTGATGGCGAATGGCTCATCTTCCGCAGCAACCGTGCACGCAATGAAGCGTTGGCTGTACATGAAAAAACAGGTGAGATGGTGCAGGTAACCGAAGGTGGTTATACCGGTATGTTGAATGTAGCCCGCAAAAGCATGAAGCTTTATTTCATGCGTTATCCGCAAAGAGATACTGCACGAAGAACACAAAGTGATACTGCACGCAGAAGAAATCCGATTCCCTTACAAATTGTTGAAGTTGATTTGGCAAAAGTATTTGCCGATAGTAAAGCAGGTAAGATGCAACCTGCACATGTTTACCAACGCATCTGCGGAACAATTCCCATTGAATTGGAAGGTGGTGGTGATATGGCTTTGGATGGCGATGAAGAGTGGGCTTACTTCCGTGTGGGTAAAAATGCAGCGGCAAAGCATTTACCTGCAGGTACAAAACCTGCCGATAATTTCGGGCCACGTAACATGGGTGCAGGACCAACCGGTATTGCAGCGATGAATGTAAAGACGGGTGAAATAAAATATGTAGTTTCTGTTCCGTTCCAGATCGGTCATATACAAACCAATCCATGGATGCCCGGTGAAATTGTGTTTTGTTGGGAAACCGGTGGTAAATCACCGCAACGTACCTGGACGGTGATGCGTGATGGTTCGGGTCTTCGTCCATTGTATCCTGAAGCGGAATACGAATGGGTAACACATGAAGCTGTAATCAGCAAAGATGAAGTGGCCATTGCGATTATGGGTCACCGTAAGATTGGCGGCGTTGATACAACTGGTACAGCTGTGGGCGGTGCAAATCCCGGACAGGATCCTGCATGGGGACCAAGTGGCACAAGAGAAAAACCAACCGGCCTTGCCATTGTAAACCTGCGTACCAGGGAAAGTTATATTGCCGGGCAAACAAAAAGCGGCAGTGGTCTGTGGCATGTGAGTGGATCGCCTGATGGACGCTGGGCAGTGGGTGATGATTTCAAACGTGATATTTATCTCATCGACAGGCACAGTAATGAAATGATCTTGTTATCTGCAGGACATAAAACAACGGCAGCCGATCATCCGCATCCAACCATGAGCGAAGACGGAACAAAAATTCAGATTCAATCGGCGATGTTGTCAGCCGATGGAAAATCCATGAACATCTGCATTATTTATTTACCCGATGAATGGTTGAAGCGAACATACAAGTAACATGAACCGAATTTCAATACAAATTGTTGTTGTGTTATTGCTGTTGATGAGTAACGCACAGGCACAATTCCTCAACATCAAAAACGATGTATTCTGGAATACAAAAGATGGGAAACCCCTCTACAGCCAGGGTGGCGGCATCTTCAAATTCAAGGATGCAAACGGAAAAGAAAAGTATTACTGGTATGGTGTGCATTACAAAGAAGCAGAAACCTACCGCAACGATCCTTCTGTAACCTTACCCAATGCAACGTTTGAAGCAGTTACCTGTTACAGCTCTACTGATCTTGTGAATTGGACCTTTGAAGCCAATGTGTTCACCAAAGAAGAAGCGTTTAAAACAGTGCCCAAAACATGGGTGGGACGTTTAGGTGTGGCTTATATCAAGGACCTGAATAAGTACGCTATGTTTGTGCAGCATGGTAACCAGGTGTTGATCACTATTGCCGATTCACCAACAGGTACATTCAAGTGGCATCAACGCATCAACATGAAAGAGATGATCGGTACAAGCAATACCGGCGATCAAACAGTTTTTACGGATGAAGACACAGGCAAATCGTATCTCATCTATTCGTATGGTAGTGGCCGCAATAAAATTTATGTTTCAGAAATCGGTGTGAAAGATGGACTGGTGAACCTGTTAGACTGTACCAAAGTATTCCAGGGGGAAAGCAGGGAAGGCAATTGTATGTTTAAATACAAAGGCAGGTATTATATGGCCGCTTCCAACATTTATGGCTGGGATGCATCGTATGCTTATTACTTAGTGGCCGATAATATTCGTGGACCCTACACGCCAACAAACAATATGCAGGTGATGAAAGGAAGTGAAAACGATTATGCACATGTAACACAAACCGGTTTCTTCTTCAACATCAAAGGAACGAAACAGGAAACAGTCGTGTATTGTGGCGATCGTTGGGCCAACTTTGCTGGCAATGGTTTGGGCTACAATCAATGGTTTCCACTTTCTTTTAATGGTGCTGAACCCTATTTCAATTCACTCAGTTCATGGAACATCAATGCAAAAACAGGCGAGTGGAAAGTAGCAGCCGATAATAATTATGTAAAGAACGGAAGTTTTGAAGCCGACCGAAGAAGTATTCCCAGTCATGTAAAACCGGTACAGGAATTTTTACTGGGCTGGACAACGACTGTGATCGAAGGCAATAAGGTTTCTCTGGATAGCAACAGCTCACCGGTATTGAATTATTTCAATACACAATACGATCGTACCAAGGTAATCGGCGAAAAAAGTTTGCAGATAACAGATAAGGTTGATTTTATCCGAAGCGTTCAACAAGTCATAACCTCATCGCCTTATGTACAGTTAAAGGATGGCCGGTACCGGTTAACGGCTACTGTTAAAAACAGTAACGGCTTCAACAAACTGCAGATGTATGCTACGTGCAATAACAAAACGAATGTGTATACCATTAGCGGTGAACAGAGCGATTGGACGACAATTCGTATTGATCACATCGAGGTGAAGGGTGGCCAGGTAGAGATTGGATTTATTGCCGATGGAAAGGCCCATGCATTTTGCGTTGTGGATGATGTAATGCTGGTGAAAGAGTGAGGTTTCCGTTTTAGAACTAGGTTAAATATGAACAAGTGTTAAGCTGAAAAAGCTTAAATTGCAGGACAACAGAATTTTTTTAATGAGGAAGTTTTTCAACCCTTTACTTTTTGCCATTGCTCTTACAATCATTTTCAGTGAAATTCTGTTGATAAAATTCAGATCCTACCTGCCCTTTAATGTTGCTTATATCATCATTGTCGTAAATTTCCTCTACTTTAATTTTATCTTTTTCCCGGATGTACGCCGCCGCTATAAAGCGCATAAGGCACAGCCGAAATAGCAGGATTGTACAGGACAACCGTCCTGCTTTTAAGTCTTTACTTTATAGGCTGTTTAAAAGCTGTATAAAAATGAAACTACTCTCAACGGTTGCCCTGCTGATCGCTACTGTATTGTCCTTACATGCACAGGAAGTGCTTGAAACCGGCGGCAGAACCATGCCCAACGAATGGATCGATAAGGACACCAAACATCGCATCGTCAAATTAACAAGACTGGAAGGCCGGAGTAATCTCAGCTTCTACTTTCACAACAATCCCTTCATCGGTAATTCGATGGTGTTTTACAGCAGCAATAAAAATAATGTTGACAGTGTACGCAAACAGGAAATCTCTACATTCGTTTCCGGTAACCGTCAAATTCATTTACTCGATCTTATAACATTAAAGAGTGAACAACTGACCTTTCACCGTTCGCCCATGAATGGCGAGATCGTTGATAACAAAAAAGGAATTGTTTATTATCAGATAAAAGATACCGTGTTCAGTGTAAATGCAAAGACCAAAGAAGTCAAACAGGTCTTTGTTTTTCCTGACGATTTTAAAGGAACCGTTACAGCCATCAATGCCGATGGTACTTTGCTCGGCGGTGCAAAGTCAAGCGATGAGGAAAAAGAATTGTTCAAAAAGTATCCCAACAAGTCGAGTTACTTCAATATCATTTATGAAGCAAAGCTGCCACGTACTTTATTCACGATTAATGTAAAAACAAAAGAACTGGACAGAGTGCACAGCGATAGCGCATGGCTCAATCATGTACAGTTCTCTACAACCGATCCCAACTTATTAATGTTTTGTCATGAAGGCCCCTGGCATAAAGTCAACCGTATCTGGACGATTGATGTTAAGACAAAAAAGATCACACAGATTCACCAGCGTATTATGGAGATGGAAATTGCAGGGCATGAGTGGCCGAGTGCAGACGGACAAATTATCTGGTACGATCTGCAGCAACCACGCAGCACCAAATTTTATGTAGAAGGTCATAACGTCAATACCGGACAAAAAACGAAATACGAGTTGCAGCGTGATGAATGGAGTATTCATTTCAACAGCAACAAAGACAATAGTTTGTTTTGTGGTGATGGTGGCAATGAAGGACAGGTTGCCAAAGCGAAAGACGGGATGTGGATTTATTTATTCAAACCCGACGGTGATAAATTCGTTTCAACACGTTTGGTGAATATGAAACATCATAACTATCGGTTGGAGCCCAATGTGCATTTCAGTCCGGATGGGAAGTGGGTGATCTTTCGGGCCAACTTTGAAGGGATTGAGAATGTGTATGCCGTTGAGTTGTGAGCAAGTGGTGAATGGTCAATGGTGAATGGTGAATGAAATGTGTAACGTTATAAGTAATAGTAAAGAGTTTGATAAGTTACAGGTTACAGGTTATGGGTTATGAGTACGTTGCGGAAGTTGTGAATGGTGAATCGTGAGTGACATGTGTAACGGTATAAGTAACAGCGGAGAGGTTGATAGACGAAGGCTGTGAGTTGATGGCCTTCTCCTTTGGAGAAGGTCGGGAAGAGGCTTCAACATCCTGTCCCGTAGGGACAACTGCCCGGTAGAAAAAAATATAAATCATATTTGCGTGCCGTAGGTACGCTTGAATTGAAACAACAAGATGAATTCTAAACAAACAACATTCAGAAAAGTAATTCTTGCATCAGCAATTGTATTAAACGGTTTTGCTGCCACCGCACAGATCAACTGGCCATCAATCACCAATGTAACCAAACCATGGACCCGTTGGTGGTGGGAAGGCAGTGCTGTCAACAAAGCTGATCTTACCTGGAACTTACAACAATACCAACAAGCAGGCTTGGGTGGTGTGGAGTTAACGCCCATCTATGGTGTAGAAGGTTATGAGAAACAATTCATCGATTTTCTGTCGCCGCAATGGATGCAAATGTTCTCCTACACACTCAACGAATCAAAACGTTTGGGTTTAGGTGTTGATTTAGCAAACGGAACCGGCTGGCCTTTCGGCGGACCGTGGGTGAAAGAAGATGATGCCAGCAAAACCATTTTTTATAAAACATACAAGCTTAACAGTGGTGAGCAATTAAATGAAGCGGTTGAATACAAACAGGAAGGTTTTATCCGCACAGCCAATAACAAACCGGCGACATTCGACCAGGTGTTGAAACCAGTATGGACAAACAAGAACCTGCAGGCATTGGCATTGGATCAGATTCAATACCCCGGCAAATTGCCCTTGCAGACATTGATCGCTTACTCCGATAAAAATGAAAGCATTGATCTGACAACAAAGGTTGATGCAAACGGAAAATTAAACTGGATTGCTCCTGCAGGCAACTGGACATTGTACGCCTTGTTCCAGGGCTTGCATGGCAAGATGGTTGAACGTGCTGCACCAGGTGGTGAAGGGTATGCTATCGATCACTTTTCATTACAGGCAGCAACGAACTATTTTAAGAAGTTTGATGCTTCGTTCAAGGGGTATGATATTTCTTACCTGCGTTCTTTCTTCAATGATTCGTATGAAGTGGATGATGCAAGAGGACAAAGCAACTGGACGCCTACGTTCTTTGCAGAGTTTAAAAAGCGTAAAGGTTATGATCTGAAAACACAATTACCTGCATTGTTTGGAAAAGATATACCTGAGAAAAACAGTCGTGTGATTTACGATTACCGTTCGGTGATTGATGAACTGTTGCTCGAACACTTTACCATGACCTGGAAAAAATGGGCTGGAACCAAAGGAAAGATGCTGCGCAATCAATCGCATGGATCGCCAGCCAATACATTGGACCTGTACAGTGTTGTTGATATTCCGGAAACAGAAGGAACCGATATTCTCCGTTTCAAGTTTGCAACCTCAGCAGCAAATGTATCGGGCAAGCAACTGGTATCGTCTGAATCGGCTACCTGGCTCAATGAACATTTCTTATCAAGCTGGGGCGATGTAAAGAAAGCAATCGATTTATATTTTCTCGGTGGTGTGAATCATATTTTTTATCACGGTACAGAGTATTCGCCTAAAGAAGCGAAGTGGCCCGGCTGGTTGTTTTATGCTGCAGTGCATTTTCAACCCACCAATCCACAATGGAAAGACTTCCATGCGTTGAATTCTTATATCACAAGAACACAAAGCTTTTTACAGAAGGGTAAACCCGATAACGATGTGTTAGTGTATTATCCTATTGTTGATCGTTATGCCGAACCCGGCAATGTAATGCTGCAGCATTTCGATGGCATGGAAAAGAACTTTGTAAACACCGATTTTGAACATGTATCGAAATGGATGGTGGAGAAAGGCTATAGTTTCGATTTCTTCAGTGAACGCCAGTTACAGAAGTTTACCAACAGTGGCAATAGCATTCTCAGCAGCGGCAATGTCTATCGTACGATTCTGTTGCCTGCCAATAAACTCATCACGGAGAAAGCCATGCAGCAGTTATTGAAACTGGCGCAGCAAGGTGCAACCATATTGGTCTATAAAAATCTGCCGAATGATGTGCCCGGCTTTCATCAACTGGATGCAAGAAGAAAAACATTTCAGCAATTGATTGGTCAATTAAAATTCACTACTTCAAACAATGTACAACAGGCAATCGTTGGCAAAGGCAAATTTGTGGTGAGTGATGAACTGGAAGCGTTGTTAAGTGTTGCGAAAGCACGCAAAGAAAGCTATGCAGAAAAAGGATTGTCTGTCTTGCGCAGAAAAAATGCAGAAGGAACCATGTGGCTCATCAATAACCGCACCGATAAACCGTTTGAAGAATGGATCGAGATCAACAGCAATGCAGCTTCATTCGCTTTGTTTGATGCCATGCATAACAAAAAAGGGTTAGCTAAATGGCGCAGGAACAGCAAAGGTGCTATTGAAGTATTGCTGCAATTACAATCGTACGAAGCCATCATTGTACAATCGTATGCAACAATGAAAACAGGTGAAGCATTTCCGTACAAAGAAACGATTGCGCAGCCACAGGAAATAAAAGGAGAGTGGACAATCAACTTCCTCGAAGGTGGACCAACCATTCCTGCTCCGATCAAAACAACGGTTTTAAAATCATGGACAGAACTCGGCGGCGATGATGCAAAGCATTTCTCCGGTACAGCGAAGTATACAATCTCCTTTGCAAAACCGGAAGCTAATGCAGCATCATGGTTACTTGATCTGGGTGCTGTAGATGAAACTGCAGAAGTTATACTCAATGGTAAAAAGATTGCAACGGTGATTGGCCCCGTGTTTCAATGTGTGATTCCGGCATCAGCAATGCAGGCAACCAACAGACTTGAAATTGTAGTTGCCAACTTAATGGCCAACCGCATTATTTACATGGACAAGAATAATCTTCCATGGAAAATATTTTACAATACCAACATGCCTGCACGTAAGGCAGAAAACGCAAAGAAAGGTATCTTCACAGCCGCCGCATGGAGCCCGTTATCATCGGGATTATTGGGGCCTGTTACGATCACACCACTAAAATAATTGTATGCACCGTAGAACCTTACTGAAGCAATTAGCAGCTTCTGTTCCTGCAGTATGGCTGGCACAATATGCCGACGCTGCTGCTTTCTTTTCAGGAGATGATCTGCACATTGCAGACGGACCTTTTCAACCCAACTGGGATTCATTGCAGCAATACAAAACGCCTGATTGGTACCGCAATGCCAAGTTCGGCATCTGGGCTCATTGGGGACCGCAATGCGAACCCGAGTTTGGCGATTGGTATGCACGGGAGATGTACATGGAAGGAAATGGCAAATACAACTACCATGTAGAAAAGTATGGTCATCCTTCGGAGTTTGGGTTTAAAGATGTCATCAATGCATGGAAAGCAGAACAGTGGAATCCTGATGAGCTTTTGGAATTATATAAAAATGCCGGTGCGAAATATTTTATGGCACTCGCAAACCATCATGATAATTTCGATCTGTACAACAGTAAATACCATAAATGGAATTCAACCAAAATAGGACCGAAGAAAGATCTAGTTGGAGGTTGGGCCAAGGCTGCACGCAAACAAGGCTTGCATTTTGGTGTGAGTGTACATGCGGCGCATGCATGGAGCTGGTATGAAACGGCACAACGATCAGATAAGAACGGACCGAAAGCAGGAATACCTTACGATGGCAAACTCACAAAGAAAGACGGTAAAGGAAAATGGTGGGAAGGATTGGATCCGCAGGAACTGTATGCTCAAAATCATGCATTGAGTAAAGAGAGTACTGATAATGCAGTGATTCATGCGCAGTGGGATTGGGGTGCAGGTGTAAGTGTGCCGGATAAAGCGTATTGTGAGAAGTTTTTCAAACGCACCATCGATCTGATTGACAAGTACGATCCGGATGTAGTGTACTTTGATGATACCGTTTTGCCTTTATATCCCATCAGTGATGTGGGGTTAAAGATCGCTGCTCATCTGTATAACAAAAGCATTAAAACAAAAGGATCACTGCAGGCTGTCATCAACGGAAAGATTTTGAATGAGCAGCAACGCAAGTGCATGGTGTGGGATATTGAACGTGGACAAAGCAACAGCATTGAACCCTTGCCCTGGCAGACCGATACCTGCATCGGCAGTTGGCATTACAACAAACCCATCTTCGATAATCATCGGTATAAGTCTGCAAAAACAGTGATTCATACGTTGGTGGATGTGGTGAGTAAGAATGGTAACCTGATGTTAAGTGTTCCTGTGAAAGGCAACGGCACCATTGACAGCGATGAACGAAAGATCGTTGAAGAAATCGGTCGTTGGATGAAAGCCAACAGCGAAAGCATTTACGATACAAGACCATGGACCATTTTTGGTGAAGGCCCTGCTTTGGAAAACACAGCACCGTTATCGGCGCAAGGTTTTAACGAAGGCAAGGGCAAACCCATGGAAGCGCAGGATATTCGTTTTGTGGTGAAAGGCGATGTGTTGTATGCAACGGTGATGGGCTGGCCGGAGAATGGTAAAGTGTTGATTAAAAATTTGGGCAGCAACAGTCAACACTACAAAAAGAAAATAAGCAAGGTTGAATTGCTGAGTACCAAACAAGCACTGGCATTTGAACAAACAGCAGAAGGATTGCTGGTAAGCTTTCCCGAAAACCGACCGGCAGAGTTTTATGCAAATGCATTGAAGGTGGTGAGTAGTTAGTAGTGAGTAGTGAGTGCCGAACATTCTGCATGTCTATCCCCTCCCGGGAGGGGTGGCAACATCTTGCAAAATCAGAGTGATAAAAGGGGTGCCTGCCCGACTGATTCATTCAGGCGGGGGTAGAAATTGATGATCAAACTCCGTCAGACGTGGGCGTCAGACGGACAAACAAAAGCTGTATCAAAATGAAGAATTTGAAAACCTCCTTTGTGATTCTTGGTGTGCTTTGTGCCTTCGTGGTTCAAACTTCTTCTGCACAAACAAACGCAGTCCCAAAACCTTTGTATGATGATCCCGTTTATCACGGCGCTGCCGATCCCGTCATCATCTACAACAAAGCCAAAAAGAAATGGTGGATGCTGTACACCAATCGTCGTGCTTCCATACAGGATTCAACCGTGCAATGGGTACATGGCACACGCATTGGTATTGCAGAAAGTAAAGATGGGGTTCATTGGAAATACGTTGATACGGCGAATATCAATTATCGTCCCGATGTTGGTTATACGCATTGGGCACCCGATGTAATTGAGCACAAAGGAACGTATCACATGTATCTCACCTATGTACCCGGCACATTCAAAGACTGGAATCATCCGAGAGTGATTGTGCATTTAACCAGTAAGGATTTACGCAACTGGAATTATCAATCAACGTTAAAACTCGTTAACGAAAAGGTGATCGATGCATCGGTGTACAAAATCAACGATACAACCTTCCGCATGTGGTACAACAATGAGCGTGATGGCAAGAGTATTTATTATGCTGATAGCAAAGACCTGTACAACTGGGTTGATAAAGGCAAAGCCATTGCTGCAAGAGGAGAAGGACCAAAGACTTTCTTCTGGCAGGGAAAATACTTTATGATTGTGGATGCATGGAAAGGCATGGAAGTGTATTCTTCTGCTGATCTGTTGCACTGGACAAAACAACCCAAACGAATACTCGAAGAACCGGGCAAAGGAAAAGATGACCAGGCAATCGGCGGACATTGTGATGTAATTGTAAATAAAGATGGTCGTGCGTTTGTGTATTACTTCACGCATCCCGGCAGAAGCAAAGCAAACCCGGCAGCCAAAGGTTCGTTTGATGAGAAGCGCAGTGTGATACAGGTTGCAGAGTTGAAATATGTAAACAATGAAATTGTGTGCGACAGAGATGCACCCATTGCAGGCAACAAAAAAGGAGTAAAGATTTTATGAAGCAAATAATCGCATTGATCAGTTGTTTGGCCGTTGCAGTTGTTGCAACCGCACAGGAATATATCATCAGCAACTATGGAGTAAGCAACGACAGTACAACGCTGCAAACGGCCGCCCTTCAAAAAGTAATTGATAAAGCCGAAGCAAACGGTGGCGGTACCATTGTTATTCCGAAAGGTGTGTACTTAACAGGTGCTTTGTTCTTTAAACCGAAAACAAAACTGTTGTTGCAGGAAGGAGCCAGGCTGAAAGGCTCCGATCATATTGACAACTATCCGTTGATTCCTTCACGCATGGAAGGACGGAGCATTTATTATTATGCAGCACTCATCAATGCGTATCATGTAGATAGTTTCCAGATCAATGGACCGGGTACGATTGACGGTAATGGGTTGAAGTATTGGGAGTATTTCTGGTTCTATCGTGATTCGGTGAAACAACACGGACGTTCCGCAACCAACCTGGAAGTGCATCGTCCACGGTTGGTATTTATCTGGGGCAGCAACAATGTAACCATTAAAGATGTGAAGCTGCACAATGCCGGTTTCTGGACAACGCACTTGTACCAATGCAACAATGTGCTCATTGAAAACTGTGATATCCGTTCCCCATTCAAACCGGTGAAGGCACCGAGTACCGACGGGATTGATATTGATGTGTGCAAAAAAGTAACGGTACGGAAATGTTACATCTCTGTAAATGATGATGCCGTGTGTATCAAAGGAGGCAAGGGCCCTGATGCACACAAACGTGGAGAGAACGGCATCGTGGAAGATATTTTAATTGAAGATTGTGTATTTGGCGAATCGCATGGCACGTTAACATTGGGCAGTGAAAGTATTCATGCCCGCAATATTGTGATGCGTAATTGCAGGATGGAGCACAATACATCGATCCTGCGGCTGAAGATGCGACCTGATACCTACCAGGTGTACGAGAATATCCGCATCGAAAATATCACCGGCAAATGCGGCACCATCATCAGCATGGCACCATGGACACAGTTCTACGATATGGGCGGCAGTACTGAAAAGCCGTTTGCCATTGTCCGCAATATCAGCTTCAGCAATCTCAATGTGCAGTGCAAAACAGTGGGGGCGATGCAGGGCAATCCGGCTGATACAGTTTCAAATATTTTATTCAAAAACATCACAGCAATTGCAGAGAAAGCAGAATTGAAAACAAACTATACGGGAATCATATTTGAAAATGTTATAGTCAATGCTGTTCCGTTAAAAAACTGACGATGATGGTCGTCATTGCGAGCTTGCGAAGCAATCTATAGGGAGGGAGACTGCTTCCCGTATTTGCCGGGCAGGCGTGCCTCGCAGTGACGTATAATTTTTGAGATAGGGTTTGATTAAAGTACATAACTGTGCAGAAACTGATACAATAGTAATTCGTTGAAACCTTACCTTTCAAGCTGAAATAATTGAAACAATGGCCTACTCAGCAAACGAACAACGTTACCAGCAAATGCAATACCGCCGCTGCGGAAAAAGCGGTATCCAGTTATCGGCTTTATCACTTGGGCTCTGGCACAACTTCGGCGATGTAGATGATGAAGCCGTGTATCGCAAAACACTGCACACTGCTTTTGATTGCGGTATTACCCATTTCGATCTGGCCAATAACTACGGACCGCCTCCCGGCAGCGCCGAAATCAACTTCGGAAAAATTTTAAAGAATGATTTTGCTGCTTACCGTGATGAGTTGATCATCTCTACAAAAGCAGGTTATTATATGTGGCCCGGCCCTTATGGCGAGTGGGGCAGTAAGAAAAACCTGTTTGCAAGTTTAAACCAGAGTCTACAACGCATGCAGCTTGATTATGTAGACATCTTTTATCATCATCGTCCTGACCCCAACACACCCTTGGAAGAAACGATGACTGCTTTGGATTTGATTGTTCGTCAGGGAAAGGCATTATATGTGGGCATTTCCAATTACAAGAGTGAAGATGCAGCAAAAGCATTTGCTATCTTAAAAGATTTAGGTACACCTTGTCTCATTCATCAACCCAAGTATTCTATGTTTGAACGATGGGTGGAAAAAGATGGATTGCTGGATGTGTTGGAAGCAAATGGTGTGGGTTGTATTCCGTTCTCACCATTGGCACAGGGACTGTTGACGAATAAATATCTCAAAGGAATTCCGGAAGGTTCACGTGCAACAAAAGGCGTGTTTTTAAAACAGGAACAGATCACCGCAGAAGTGTTGGCGAAAGTAAGAGCATTGAACGACATCGCAATTGAACGCAATCAGTCATTGGCACAGATGGCATTGGCCTGGTTGTTAAAAGATGAACGGGTAACATCGGTGCTCATTGGCGCAAGTTCATCAGCTCAGTTGTTAGATTCAGTTGATTGTTTGAAGAATCTGCAGTTTAGCAATGAAGAGTTGGCAGCTATTGAAACGATCTTAAATGCATAATGAATAGAAACACGGATGACGCAGATCAGAAAGATGTACACTGATCTTATCTGTGCTAATCGGCCCCATCAGTGTTATCAGTGTTTCTATGTTTTACATCACCCCGGGCTGATGTTCGGTTAACAGGTTTGAAGTAATTGAATAGATATATTTATTCCATCGAAAACTCAATTCATATGAGAAAAACAAGCTTGCTTCTCCTCGCATTTCAATGCCTCACTTTATCGTTGCTTGCACAGCTAAAAGTCGATCAGCTGAAAACAGAAAACCTCAGCAATCCCATCGGGCTCGATGTACAGCAACCCTACTTCAGCTGGAAGCTAATATCCAATCAGCGGAATGTTGCTCAAACAGCCTACGAACTAAGAGTAGCAACCGATGCAGCAGCATTAGCAAAAGCCGATGCATGGAAGAGTGGCAAGATTTTTTCCGATCAATCGATTCATGTGCCCTACAAAGGAGCTGCTTTACAAGCAAACAAAAAATATTACTGGCAGGTGCGTGTGTGGGATAACAAGGGCAATGCATCGGCATGGAGTGCTGTGCATCATTGGCAAATGGGTTTGTTGCAGGCAAGTGATTGGAAAGCCCAATGGATCGAGCCCGGTTATACCGAAGACAAAGAATTTGCAGCACCACTCATGCGCAAAGAATTCAGCAGTGGCAAAAAAATTAAAGCAGCAACCGCCTACATCACTGCACATGGTTTATACGAAGCACAGATCAACGGCAAACGGGTAGGTGATGCCTATCTCACGCCCGGCTGGACGAGCTATAACAAACGCCTGCAATACCAGGCATACGATGTAACTGATCTTTTGAAAGATGGTGCCAATGCCATCGCAGTTACATTGGGCGATGGTTGGTATCGTGGCAATTTCTCCTTCGATCATCGCCGCAATATTTATGGAAAAGATATTGCACTGTTGTTTCAACTGGAGATCGTTTATACCGATGGAACAACAGCAAGCATTGTGTCGGATGCAAGCTGGAAATCATCCACCGGTGCTATACGTTCCAATGGTATTTACCAGGGTGAAGTGGTGGATGCAACAAAAGAAAAAATTGGCTGGACAGTTGCAGGATATGATGATAAGAACTGGTCTGCAGTAAAAACATCCAATGCATCAAAAGATATATTGGTTGCCACTTATAACGAGCCGATCAAGAAACACGAAACATTTACCAATGGTAAACTCATCATCACACCCAAAAAAGAAAAAGTGATCGACTTCGGACAAAACCTGGTGGGCTGGGTACAGTTAAAAGTAAGGGGCAAGGCAGGCGATACCATCAAAGTATCGCATGCAGAAGTGTTAGACAAGAACGGAAACTTTTATACCGAGAATCTGCGGAATGCAAAAGCACAGGCCGTGTATGTGTTGAAAGGAAATGGGGAAGAAATGTTTGAACCGCATTTTACCTTCTTTGGTTTCCGTTACATCAAAGTAGAAGGCATTGCAGCAGCATTGCAGCCACAGGATTTCACTGCTGTTGCATTGTATTCGGCTATGCAGCAAACAGGCAGCTTCACTTCATCCGATACACTCATCAATCAACTGCAGCATAATATTGAATGGGGATTAAGAGGAAATTTTTTAGATGTGCCCACCGATTGTCCGCAGCGTGATGAACGCATGGGCTGGACAGGTGATGCACAGGCGTTCTTCCGCACCGCCACCTTCTTACGTGGCGTCAATAATTTCTTTGCCAAGTGGCTGAAAGATGTAAAGGCCGATCAAACAAAAAGCGGAAGTGTGCCGCATGTTATTCCGAATGTATTGGGCGAAGAAGGATGGGGTGCAGGTGGCAGTGCAGGCTGGGCCGATGTATCCACCATCATCCCCTGGGAAATGTATTTGGTATATGGCGATAAACGCATCCTGGAAAACCAATACAGCAGCATGAAAGCATGGGTGGGTTATATGCAAAGCCAGAGTACCAACGATCTCTGGAATAAAGGCGATCATTTCGGCGACTGGTTGTTTTATACCATGGCCGATGATAACGATGGTAAAGCCGCCATCACCAATAAATACTTGATTGCACAATGCTTTTACGCTTACTCTACACAGTTACTCATCAATGCCGCAAAGGAATTAGGCAAGGCCGATGATGTGGCCACCTACACTGCCTTATTGCAACGCATCAAAGCAGCGTTCTTAAACGAATACACAACGCCCAATGGCGCCACCATGAGCAACACACAAACATCGTATGTGCTGGCCCTGCAGTTCGATCTGTTTCCGGAAGAATTACGTCAGCAGGCGGCCGATCGTTTGGTGAACAACATCAAACAATACGGCAATCATTTAACCACCGGATTTTTGGGCACGCCTTATTTGTGTCATGTGTTGAGTCGTTATGGTTACAGCGATGTGGCGTATACCTTGTTGCTGCAAAAAACGTATCCGTCGTGGTTGTATCCGGTAACAAAAGGCGCTACTACGATCTGGGAACGTTGGGATGGTATCCGCACCAACGGCGATTTCCAGGCCATTACCATGAACTCCTTTAATCATTATGCATACGGCGCCATCGGCGACTGGATGTATCGTGTAATGGTGGGTTTGGATATTGACAAAGAGGGTATCGGTTATAAGAAGATCCGTATACAGCCGCATGTGGGTGGCAAGTTCACCGATGCATCTGCCAGTTACGAAACACAATATGGTACACTCAGCAGTGGCTGGAAAATAGAAAATGGACAACTGATGTTGCATGCAGAAGTGCCGGCCAATACAACCGCTACCATTTATATTCCTGCAAGTGCGGCAGCTGATGTGTTGGAAAACGGTCAGCCGTTGGCGTTAGTAAGAGAACTACAGGTAGTGGGTAAGGAGAAAGAATATGTGGTAGTGAAAGTTGGTTCGGGTAAATATGAATTTAGTACGGCGTATAAAGCGAAGCAATAGAAACACTGATGACACGGATCAGGAAGATCTGCACTGATTTTATCTGTGCTCATCAGCTCAATCTGTGTTATCAGTGTTTCTATCTGCCTTCTGCTACTAGTTTTATGTATCCGGCGATACTGCTAATGGCATCGCCTGTTGCCACGCTCGTTTCACAGTTCCGTTTTCATAGCATCTTAACCTACGGCATTGCTACTATTATCTTCTGTTGCAGTTTATCCTGAGCCTGTCGAAGGACACTCTTGTACTGCCTTAGTTCTTTTCGCCAAATTATAAACTGCGTTGCCAAATGACTGTTCTGCAGTTTCAATCGAACTGTCATCCCGAGGCACGAGGGATCTGTTGGGCTATTGTACAAAGTTGGAGCAGATTCCTCCTGCGTCGGAATGACAAAAAAATTCATCTTCATTTTGCGTTTCGTCAGCCCAGCCACTGGCCATAACCTGCCCTGAACCGGAGTTGAACCCTGTCGGATTTATACGTCTGATACGCTTTATGTACGCTTTATCTAGGGAGTATTGTGGGAGTATCTTGCCTTAAGCAACGAAGAATGAATAAATCAAAAGAGGATGAAATTTGGCTTTTATTGTTGAAAATACTCAAATAAAAATAATGCTTTCAAATTTAGTATATAATGTACAGAATCTTTTAAGGCTTGGAATAGAATGCTTGATATGTGAAATATTTTTCTTATATTAAATAAAAAAGCTTATGGATAACGTTGATTTATTAGGATCAGGAGTAATTACCTCAGTTGATGGTAAAAAAACAGGAATTAAGTATTCAGGCCATCTTTTTAAAAAAGGAGATGTACGCTCATCAAAATTTGAAAAAGGTTCCATCCTGCTGGACGTCAAAGAATTTAAAGACGATAAGGTGTTGGCATATCATTCTGCTCAGCTGTTGAATGAGGATGAATTTGATGAAAATGTTCTTTCAGGAGATCATTACTTAATTCTGGAGAAGAGTTTAGCCTTTTCAAGGGTTTCACCATTAGATGACTTTGGAATTGAGTAGTTGGCCTATGGAATGCCGGGAAAAGCTGTAATGATATTGCCCGCAGGGCAGGTGATTACTGTAATAAGTGAAGTGGGATTGCCATTACGCTCATGCCCGATGATGGTGCCTGTGTCTTTGGTACGGTAATAATTCAGCGTACCATGTACAGGTTGTGTGGTTTCTTCCTTTGCTTCTTTAATGTGTTGAATGATGTCGTGAACGGGCAGACAAAACTTTCCTGTGCCGGGGTGTCTTTCAATGCGGTAGTAATGTCGTTCAATGATGTGGGCAAAGGCGGTGATGCTGAGATAGTAGGATTTCTGTTTTAAGCGACTTGAGTTTGGTAATTGCGCAAAGAGATCATGACTCATTTGCGTGAGCCATTGCTGTGTGTCGGAAAGGAGAAATAGCAGTTTGATGAATTCCTGTTCGGAGTAAGACATAGATAAGAAGGTTAAGGGTGAGGCCACGAATGGCACAAATTGATATGAAAGCCACACCTGCCCGACTGAAGTCATTCAGGCGGGGATGGACACAGATGTTATTTGTTTTTCTTTTTGGGTTTTGGTTTGGATTTGATGGCTGACTGGTTCTGGAACCATGCGGCTTCGATGAAGATCTCGAGCTCGTAGTAGAACCAGAGGATGCTGTCTCTTTCTTTGGCATCTTCGAAATGGGTGTTGTTTGTGGTAAGGGCTATCTCAGTAAGTGCGGCGAGCGAACGACGAATCTCATGCAGATGATAGGCGCCGAAAAATTTTTGGATGAAGTTGCCGGCAAGTTTTGCTTCCTTTTTGCTTAAGCGGACCGGTGTGTTGTTGAATTTCGGAGGGAGTTGATGGTATAGCATAAAATATATTTATGTAATAATGCTTTATATAAATGTAAATTAAAATTACATAATTGTAACATAAAATGCAATAATTATTTGCACTTATATAAGGCACGCTTGCATAAGTGCAAGAATTACATGTATTTAGAATAATTTTAGAAGACAATCTGTTACATGGAAAGAATCAATCGAATAAAAGAGGTTTTGGTAATTAAAGGGATGAGTCAGAAAACTCTTGCGGAGAAGCTCAATAGAAGCACTACCACCGTGGCATCACTTTGCAACAACAAAACACAACCTCATTTGAAAGATTTGAAAACTATCGCTCAAATACTCGACGTAGATATTCGTGAATTGTTAGTACCCACCAAATAGTATTGAGACCGAAATTTTTCTAAACTTTTGGATTAGAAATAAAAAGAATTATTTTACAACTACGTCAGTATGTGAAACCGCTACCGTGAACACCGGAACAGCCAGAGCCACGAATACCCAAACTCCACGCTACCCCGGAATACTTGCTTGCTGTCGGTTAAATCATGTAAAGTTTATGTAGTTCTAATGTGATTAATGTTTGGTGGTGCTTTTTACTAAACGTTGTTCATATTGATTGCTTGCAGACTGATTTAAAAATACACAGTTTGAAATTTAAGAATAACCCAAATAGCCAAACCATGCTCACAGAAAAAAAACTCCAGAAGCTAACTGAAAACCTCAAAGCTTATCAAAAGAAATTTCTTGCCGGAAACATTACCGATCTTGATGAAAGTGGAACACGCATCATGATCAATCATTTTCTTACTGATGTTCTTGGCTTTACCGCACTGGAGGAAGTAAGAACAGAGTATATGATAAAAGGTACTTATGCTGATTACATGATACAGTTAGGTGGTAAACGACACTTTCTTGTGGAAGTAAAAGCATTTTCATTATCTCTGAACGAAGGTCATTTACGCCAAGCTGTAAATTATGGAGCTAATGAAGGGGTAGAGTGGGCGTTACTAACCAACGGTAAACATTTTGCTTTGTATAAAATACTGTTTGAAAAACCTATACAACACAAACTGATTTTCTCACTTGATTTAACTGATACTGCAGGCCTTAAAAAAGCATGCGAGCATATCCAGTATTTATCTAAAGACAGTGTAATAAAAAACGGGCTTGAAGTATTATGGAATAAGTCCCTCGCTCTTACTCCAGAATCTCTTGCAAAGTTCCTATTGTGCGCTGATAATGTAGCGCTGGTAAAACGAAGTGTGAACAAAGCATACGAAACGAAATTTGATGACCAGCAAATACAGGAGGCTATCTATAAGATTATTACCGAAAAGGTTGTTATGAATGATTTTAAAATGCCAAAACTGGTAAAGAAAGCTATAACGACAAAGAAGGCTGAAGTTGTTACACCTGTTCTGAAAGTTGAAGGGGGCAGTGTAGAATAAAAACACTTGTAATGAGAAGTCCTCTACAGGAGTTTCGGCTTAGAAAAAAAGACCACACCTGGGCATAAAATAAATATTATATCTACCACTATCTAAGTAAATAACCAAACATCTTTACAATGCATGAAATTCTATATGGCTTAATCATTGCGGTAGGCGGAAGCTTAATAAATTTTATTTCAACCAAAATTTACGGGTATTTCACAGGGAAGAGTAAAAATTTTGTGTGGCAAAATAAATATCCGAATATAAAGTCTTATAAAACTCCTAATAGCTTTGAAGAATTAAAAAGAAGAGCAAGAATTGTTGTTATTGACGACGAGGACAGTTTTCCTATTGCATTGTTCCGAGCAGAGGGGTATTCAATTGATAAATGGGATAAAGTATTAGATTATGGAAAATTAGAGTCCGGTTATTATGATATTATTGTTCTTGACATAAAAGGGGTTGCGCTTCACATATCCTCTGATGATGGGTTGGGCGTTTTAGAGAGTATAAAAAAGAATAATCCGTCTCAAATTATTATTGCATACTCTCAGCATAGTTTTGACTTGAGTAAAGCTAATTTTTGGGAGTTGGCTGATGAGAAAATAGCAAAGCCCAGTGATTTTTTAAAAATGAAGAATATTATTGATAATCTTATAAACACACAATTTAAACCGGAGCGTTATATCAATAGTTTGCATTTGCTTTTAAAGAGGAACAACTTTTCGGAATTAGAAATAAAAAGATTGGATAATGAATTATCTAAAATAATTAAAAGAAAAGAAAGTCCAAATTGGCAAAAAATTCTATCCTTTATTGAAGATAAAACTGAACTTGTTAAACAAATTATTGCGATAGGCAATACTATCTTAAAATTTTTTTAGTCATGGATGTCGAACTGTTTAAAACTCTTTCCAAATACCCTTTTATAATTAATGAACAGTTTTATGACTCATTAGAGTTAAAGCAAAATAAAACTTGTATTGACAAATGCGACACCAAGGATTGCAAAACCCTTTCTTTGAGTAATCTAAATCAACAAGAATATATTTGTTCAAAGGGGTATAATAATGTATTATTAATTATTGGAAAACTAAAATTCATACTAAATGGATTGATATATACAGACAATTCTACTGTCCCCGAGGGAAGAAAACAAGTGAGATTAAATTGGATTGTCAAACAAAGTGACGTTGTTATTTTTACAAAAAAATTATTAGAAATTGAAGCGTATCTGAATGAAAGAATTTTGGAAACAACTGAAAAGAACTTTTCAATGTTTCATGATTTCAAGACTTCAATGAGTATTTTTTTTAACTGTACTCAAGATATTATAAATAAGTTGCCTGGAGTATCTTTTGAGGAGAAATTAAAAAACAGTGATGCTTCTTATAAGGACCTATACAATTCTCTTGAATTAATAACTTCCCAGTTGGGAATGATTGATGTAATTATTAATCCCAAGAGCATTGAATTTGGAAATAAAAGAGCAATTAATCTATATCGCCTTTTTGAAAAGGTTAAAATCCTGTTTGGCCACATAGCTACAAAAAAAAGAGACATTACAATTAATTTGGTATCGGAGGCATGGATAAAGGATTGTTATTGCCATGAATCCATAGAATTTATTCCCCTAATCCTACTTGACAATGCTTTAAAATATTCAGTACCTGACTCTGAAATCGAAATAAAACTGGAGCAGAGTTATAATACAGTAAAAGTGATTGTAAAAAATATTGGCCCCTTCGTAAGCGAAGAAAATAAAGATAAAATATTTGATAAGTTCTTTAGGGATGATTCGGGTAAGAAATTTTCAAAAGAAGGAATTGGGATGGGACTTTGGATAGCCCAACAGATCCTGGAAGCTCATCAAAGTAAACTTAATTATTATAGGGATCTAAACAAAACAGGGCCGATTGGATTGAATATTTTTTCGTTTGATTTACGAACTGTATAATAATTTCTCCCCTTGTCAGTCCAACGTCTGGCTTAGCCGATGTTGTGATTTAGAATACAACTCTTCCTTCGCTGCCGAGTCTCCCACACTTCACAGGCGATGTGTCAGATAGCTATTAGAGTTGGCCTTGTGGCACTCGCCGTCGTCAAGTAACGAAAGCTAACTTTTTCTGTGCTTCGTATCAAGGCGGGTCGGCTGCGCCAGACATCGCCTGAGAACGTTACGGAGACTTGGCTTAACTCATTGCCTTTGATTCAGACCATTTTCATTGCAGGACACCGCAGGATAGCTTAGCTCCACAGTGCGTTAAATTTACACGCTGTTTAAACGATTGCGTATGCTGCTGATCATTTGCTTTCCTGTTTCCGCTTGTCTCTGTTTATCCAATCGATTGACAGGTTGCAGCCGCAGTTGCTTCTCTTTCAACAACAGCCTTTCCTCATTTCAATTATTGACACAACTACCATGAACAAGCTGTACAAACTTGGGTTACTCGTAACGCTTAACCTTTTACTTATAACTTCTTTACGGGCACAACATAACTTGTCCCGAGATGGTCTCGGGAAGCAGATTCAGTATCTCTCCGGTACCGATGCTGCACACACTATACAATGGGATTTCTTTTGCACAGCCGGTCGTAACAGCGGCGAATGGAAAAAGATACAGGTGCCGAGTTGCTGGGAGCAGCAAGGCTTTGGTAACTACAACTATGGCCGTGATTACAAAACGCATGGCAAGAATTTCCGTTTCTATGATGAGAAGGGAATGTATAAATACCAGTTTAAAGTTCCTGCTGCATGGAAAGGAAAGAACATCCATATTGTGTTTGATGGCAGCATGACGGATACCGAAGTAAAGATCAATGGAAAAAATGCAGGTGAGATTCATCGTGGTGCCTTCTATCGTTTCAAATATGATATTACATCCTTACTCAACTACGACAAACCGAATACGCTGGAAGTAACGGTGAGCAAGATGAGCAGTGATGCCAGTGTGAACAATGCAGAACGCCTGGCTGATTACTGGGTGTTTGGCGGCATTTTTCGTCCGGTGTTTTTGGAAGCAACGCCAAAACAGTTCATTGACTATGTAGGCATCGATGCAAAAGCTGATGGTAAGTTCGGTATGCAGGTATGGACGAAAGGTCTTACACAAAACGCAACGGTTGTAACAACCATTACCGATGCCAATAAGAAAGTAGTTGCATCAGTGAAAACGCCTGTTGAAAAATCAGCGGCGAATGTTGTTGTGCATACAGCTGTTACCAATATCAAAACATGGACATCGGAATCTCCGAATTTGTATACTGCAACAGTGGTGTTGCAGGATGCAGCCGGTAAGAAGTTGTATGAACTCACAGAAAAATTTGGTTTCCGTACCATTGAAGTGCGTCATGGTCAAGGCATTTATATCAATGGGTCGCAGGTGAAAATGAAAGGTGCTAACCGTCATTGCTGGTGGCCGGAAACTGCCCGCAGCTTAAGCAAAGAACAGCAGTTGATGGATGCCTTGCTCATCAAAGAAATGAACATGAATGCTGTGCGTTGCAGTCATTATCCACCCGATAAATATTTTTTAGAGTTGTGTGATTCTTTGGGCATTTATGTGATCAATGAATTGGCCGGCTGGCAAAAAGCCTACAGCACCAAGGCCGGTACGCCGTTGGTAAAAGAACTGGTGTTGCGTGATCTCAATCATCCCTCCATTATTTTCTGGAGCAACGGGAACGAAGGCGGACATAACAAAGAGTTGGTGGATGATTATGCACAGTATGATTTTTCGAACCGTACGGTTATACATGCGCATCACCGTCCGGGTAATGCTATTAATGGTATTGATTGTAATCACTACGAAGATTATTACAGCACGGAAAAGATCCTAAACGATTCGCTGATCTATATGCCAACAGAAATGTTGCATGCACAGGATGATGGTGGTGCAGGTGCAGCCATGCAGGATTTCTGGAACCTGCACTGGCGTTCGCAGAAGAGCGGTGGTGTATTCATCTGGGCATTGGTGGATGAAGCCATTGTTCGTACCGATCTCAACAATGTACTGGATGCAAACGGACTGAATGCCAATGATGGTATTCTTGGTCCGCACAGAGAAAAAGAAGGCAGCTATTATGCCTTACGTGAAATCTTTTCACCCATTCAATTAAAACTGCCGGCGCAATTACCAGCCACATTCAACGGCAGCATTGAACTGGATAATCGTTTTCATTTCACCAATACCAATCAATGTACCTTCTATTGGGCATTGGTTGATTTCAGCAAACCCTTTGATCGTTTTGACGGCTACGTGGTGAAACAAAAAGGAACCATTGCTGCTCCAAGTATTTCAGCCACCAAACAAGGCGCATTGCAATTACAATTGCCTGCTGATTACAAGAACTATGATGCATTGGTGATTGTTGCCAAAGATCCTTACGGTAAAGAAATTTACAAATGGACAAGCGAGATTAAAACAAAACAAGTACAGCTGAAGGATTTTGTTACGGCAACAAATGCCGCAGCAACGATCAAAGAAACCGATACGGTTTATTCGATTACCGGTGGTGATGTAACAGTGGTGCTGGATAAAAAATCGGGGAATCTTGTTACTACAAAAAATACGTCGAATGATTATGTATTGTCGTTTAACAACGGCCCTGTGCTTGTAAAAGGAACAGCGGCTGTAGCATCTTCAAAAACATACAAAGAAGGAAATGATGTTGTTGTTGAGTTTACTTATACCGGCGATTTGAAAACAGTGAAGTGGAAGATCAACGCCAGCGGCTGGACAACGATGGAATATGAGTATGCAGTGGCAGGTGATCTGCCTTTTACCGGTATCAGTTTTAATTACCCGGAGAATTATGTGTTGGGTGCACGTTGGTTAGGCAAGGGCCCTTCCCGTCAATGGAAAAACCGTATGGCGGGTACGCCGGTGAATGTGTGGCAGAATGTGTACAACAATACACATACGGGTTATTCGCCGGTAGTGTATCCAGAGTTCAAAGGTTATTATGGTGAAGTAACCTGGATGGAGTTGAGTACGGTGGAAGGGAAGCTGTATATCGCTTCACCGGATAATGGTTTGTTCGTTCGTCTCTTTGATTTTTATGCGTTGAGTGCAGCAGCGAAACCACATCCTGAAATTCCGGTGGGGAATATTTCGTTCCTGGATTGTATTCCGCCCATTGGTACCAAGCTGGCAACAGGTTTAACAACGAACACCAGAGTGTACGGGCCGATGAGTGAACTGAATCATGTAAGCGGCAGTAAGAAACGGACCTTGTATTTTTATTTTGGATTGCCAAAGACAACGGATTCGAAAGAGAATTATAGTCGGCCGGCGGTGGATAATGTATTCTGATTTTTTTTGCCGCAAAGGCACGAAGACGCAAAGCGAAGAAAAAGTCTTGTTGCGTCTTCAAACTTAACTTGATAAAATAAAATGAAATTCAACTTCTCTTCTTTTCTTCTTTGTGTTTCTTTGAGCCTTTGCGCCTTTGTGGCCCAATCACAAACCATCAACCGTGAAGCAGTGGTGAAGCGCCACAATGTAAAGGTGCATAAGATCGATTCGCTTTCTTCATTGACTGTCGGCAATGGCAATTTCGCCTTTACTGTTGATGCAACCGGTATGCAGAGTTTTCCCGAAGCGTATGCAAAGGGCGTTCCGCTGGGAACACAGTCGGCATGGGGCTGGCATAGTTTTCCCAATACCGAAAATTTAAACGTAAAGGATGCCTTGAAGACCTACGACCTGGAAGGAAGAAAAATTTCTTATACGGTGCAGGTGAAAGAACCGGAGCTGGGCCGAAAGACCGTTGATTATTTTCGGGTGAATCCGCATCGTCTGCAATTAGGAAACATTGGTTTGGAAATAAAAAAGCAAGATGGTTCGCTGGCAACTGTAAATGATATTCAAAACATAATGCAAGAGTTGAATGTATGGACAGGTGTGATCACAAGCAGTTTTACAGTTGAAACTATTCCGGTGAAAGTAATCACTGCTGCACATCAGCAACACGATGCAGTTTCATTTCGTATTGAATCGCCGTTGTTAAACAGCAACCGCATTGCAGTTCGTCTGCGTTTTCCTTATCCCAATGGACAGTTTAAAGATGTGGGTGATCACTTTAAAAGTGATGATCGACATCGTTCAACTCTCACAACCAGCAAAGGTGCAGCACTCATCCAACGCACATTGGATACAACGAATTATTCTGTGGATGTAAACTGGACCTCTTCTGCCAGCATCAAAAAAACAGGAGTTCATTATTTCGTCTTGCAACCAACTGCAAAGGGTTCTTTTGAATGCAGTTTCAGCTTCAGTGAAAAGAAACCTGTTACAACTATCACTAACTTTTTCAAAACAAAACAAAGCAGTGAATTGACATGGAAGAAATTCTGGATGAGTGGAGGTGCTGTTGATTTCTCTTCAACAAAAGATCCCCGTGCATTTGAACTGGAGCGGAGAGTGGTGTTATCGCAATACCTCACCAAAGTGAATTGTTCATCTGCTTATCCGCCACAGGAAACAGGTTTAACCTATAACAGCTGGTATGGCAAACCGCATCTGGAAATGCATTGGTGGCATGCGGTGCATTTTGCACAATGGGGAAGACCGGAGCTGATGGAAAAAAGTTTAGACTGGTATTTTTCTGTCGCCGAAAAAGCAAGGCTCATCGCTAAACGCCAGGGCTTTGAAGGTGTACGCTGGCAAAAGATGACGGATCATAATGGTGATGAAGCGCCTTCGTCTGTTGGTGCATTCCTCATCTGGCAACAACCGCATTTTATTTATATGGCCGAGATGCTGTATCGTCATAACCCCAACAGCAAAACATTAAACAAGTATAAAGACCTGTTGTTTGCTACGGCTGATTTCATGGCATCGTTTCCTTCTTATAATGCAGCTACCAAAAAATACAATCTCGGTAAAGGATTGATTCCTGCACAGGAATGTTTTGATGCAGTGTCAACTTTCAATCCAACGTATGAATTATCGTACTGGAGCTGGGCATTGGAAGTGGCGCAGCAATGGCGTATACGTTCCGGATTGCAAAGAGAAAAGAAATGGGATGAGATCATCCATAACCTTGCACCGTTACCGCAGATTGATGGTGTGTACCTGGCAGCAGCAAATACGCCTGACTGTTATACAAAAGGATCGAAGTATTTAACCGATCATCCGGCCGTGTTGGGTGCTTACAGTACAATACCTGCCGCCAACGGATTGGATACCGTGGTGATGAAGAAAACTTATTTTACGGTATTGGAAAAATGGGACTGGAATGAAACATGGGGCTGGGATTATCCACTCATGGCCATGACGGCTGCACGATTGCACATGGGCGAAGAAGCCGTGCATGCCTTGCTGATGCCTGTACGTACGAATACGTATTTAATCAACGGCCATAATTACCAGGATGATCGTTTAACCATTTATCTGCCCGGTAATGGTGGAGTGTTGAATGCAGTGGCACTGATGTGTACCGGAGCCGATGCAGACAACGAAATCAATATTGGTTTTCCGAAAGAGTGGAAGGTGAAGTGGGAAGGGTTGAAGAAAATGTTTTAAGAAGCCTCCTCCCGACCTCCTCCAAAGGAGGAGGCCATCATTGCGCAGCCCTCGCTTGTCATAGATATTGAGAAAAGGATTGTGGTTGATATGCTGAGTGATTGATATAGTTGATGTGGTAGATTTAAAGATCAATACAACATTAAAGTACCGTCCTTCTCTTTTGGAGAAGGATAAGAGGATGAGGCCATGAAACAAATTATACTTTTTACATTACTCGTTACACTTGCACAGTTCTCTTTCGCACAAGAGAAAAAGCTATGGCATGGTATTGAGCGGCAGGTTCGTTATCGGCCTGAAGGAACTGATATTGTAATAGAGAACGGAACAAGACGTTTTAACCGTGCATTGTATGGCGGCAATTCGGCGTTTCGTGCTGAAGCAGGCGACTTACCTGAATTTGGCTTGTATATGCCGGGCATGGGTGGTAATCTGAAGTTTGGTTTTATTGTAGATGGGAAAAGCAAATGGCTGATCGAGTGTAAAAAGATCAAAGCCATTTATCGTGCAGGTTCCATGTTGTACGAAATCAAAGATGAATTACTGGGTGATGGTATTATCCGCTTGCATGTACTTGCATTGTATGATCGTGAAGGAATGATTGTGCAACTGCAGACAGACAATATTTCAACTGCTGTACAGTTAGTGGCCGTGTATGGTGGTGCTACCGGCAAGAAGTTTTCACGTGATGGTGATATTGGCGCTGATCCGGAGTCTTCGTTTTATTTGAAGCCGGAGTATTGCAAGGATAATGTTTATCAGATTACGAAAAATAATTTCAGTCTGCTGTATGGTTTTGCAAAACCGTTGAGTGAAGAAGAGCGGTACGAAGTGCAGCATCTTCCTGCAAATACAAACCAAAGTTCTCTTGTTACTGAAAAGGGCAAACAACTTTATGGTATTTTTCCAACTACAGCTGCACTTAAAATTAAGGATGCAACTCAACTCCGATCACCTCTCAATATTTTAACTTCAGATAGTAATGGCACTGCACCAATTATAACTGCAAGTATTGCCATAAAAAATCAAGAGGATTATTTTTTCAGCATCCTGGTGCCTAAAAAAAATACAATTGATTACTATGAAGCCCTACCCAGGATATTCCAACAGGCAGAAGCAGCAAGAAAGAAAATCGCTGAACGTATCAAGGTGGTTACACCTGATCCGTTCATCAATACATTGGGTGGAGTATTGGGCATTGCGGCCGATGGCGTATGGGAAGATCCTTCCTTTATGCATGGTGCGGTTGCATGGCGAATGCGTTTGAATGGATGGCGTGGTGCGTATGTAGCCGATGTGTTTGGCTGGCACGATCGTGCAAAAAAACATTTTAACGGTTATGCATTGTCGCAGGTAACATCACCTGCAAGCGGACCGGTTGTTGCCGATACGGCCTTGCATTTAGGAAGACAGTTGGAGAAGCTTGGTACGTCTTTGTTCAGCAGTGGCTATATCTCCCGCAATCCCGGTGGTGATCTGCGTGCACATCACTATGATATGAATTTGGTGTTCATTGATCAACTCTTAAATCATTTTAACTGGACAGGTGATACGGCTTATGTCCGTCAGATGTGGCCTTTGCTGGTTCGTCACCTTGATTGGGAGAAACGAAATTTTGATGTAGATGGCGATGGTTTGTACGATTCGTATGCGGCTATCTGGGCCAGTGATGCGTTGCAGTACAGTGGAGGAGGAGTAACGCATTCATCGGCGTATAATTATCGCTCCAACAAAATGGCGGCACAGTTAGCAAAGATCATTGGAGTTGATGGAAGAAAGTATGAAGCTGAAGCGAATAAAATACTTAATGCTATCAATCAGCAGTTGTGGATGAAGCAGAAAGGCTGGTATGCTGAATACAAGGATTTGCTTGGTAATAAATTGTTGCATGAGTCGGCTGCATTGTGGACGATTTATCATGCCATTGATGAAGGCATTGCTGATCCGTTCCAGGCGTATCAATCGTTGCAGTATGTAAAGGATTATATTCCGCATATTCCGATACTTGCGAAAGGCCTGAAGGATTCGTCGTTGTATACACTGTCAACCACCAACTGGCAACCGTATACCTGGAGTTTGAATAATGTGGCATTGCCTGAGTTACTTCACACAGCATTGGCTTTCTGGCAGGGCGGCGATAAAGAAGAAGCGTATCGTTTGTGGAAAAGTTCGTTGATGGAAAGTATGTATCTCGGCGCCAGTCCGGGTAATATTCAACAGCTGAGTTTTTATGATGCGATACGTGGTGAGTTGTACAGAGATTTTGCAGATCCGATCGGGATGGCCGGCAGAACATTGGTGGAAGGATTGTTTGGCGTGTTGCCCGATGCATTGCATAACCGTTTAGTGATCAAACCCGGTTTGCCGCAACAATGGAACAATGCTGCATTAACCACGCCCAATATTCAATTTGTATTCAAGCGTACCCGTTTAACAGAAGAATACATCCTGCAGCCAAGCTTCAGCAGACAACTGCATTTGCAATTGATCATTCCTGCTTACAGGGAATCGGTTGAATCAATTACAGTGAATGGTCAACCTGTTAAATGGAAAGTGGTGGACAGTATCATTGGTACAGCTTCCTTACAAATTGATGCTGCGCCTGCAAAATCCTTTTTGATCGTGGTTAAATGGAAAGGTGAAGGATTTGAAAAGCCCGTTTATAAACAAGCATATAACGGCAAAGAGTTGGTGCAAGTAAAATTAAACAAGGCAATCATTTTAAATCATTATCAACCGGTGGAAGTGTTGCGGAATATAATACGTACAGCAAACACTGTATCGGGAAATGTACATCATGCAGGCGTCAACAGTTTGTACCTGCAGCTGAAGCAAGGCGATTTCAGTTGGTTTGAACCATTGAATTTTTCGCTGATCGTTGATGAACCTTTTGTTGAAACAGCACCCATCACACCCGACACAAAATTTGAAACCGTTGATCTTACGCCGCATTTCAACGATGCAGTAACGAATATTTTTAAGAATGAATACTTGTCACCCCGTCCGGCTGTACCAACATTGCAGTTACCCACGCAGGGCATCGGCAACTGGGCGTACCCGTTAATCACTGCCAACATCAACGATAGTGGACTGCGTGTAAAAGCAGGCGTGAAGAATGAATTGCTCATTAACAATATTCCGTTTAAAACAAATTCCACCGAAAAGAAGAATATCGTGTTTACATCGATGTGGGATAATTATCCCGATTCGGTTGTATTGCCGTTGAACGGAACTGCAGCACATGCCTATTTCCTGATGGCAGGCAGTACCAATCCCATGCAGAGCAGAATGGTCAACGGAACAGTGCTGGTAAATTACACCGATGGTTCTTCATCTGTATTCGAATTAAAGAACCCGGAGAACTGGTGGCCCATTGAACAGGATTATCTCATTGATGGTTTTGCCTTCACTGCCGGTGAAACAAAACCCACCCGTGTTTTATTAAAGACCGGTGAAGTGATGCCGGCAAATTATAAATATAGCGGCATCAAAGGTTTTTCCAACTTTGGTATTGAGGGTGGTGCTGCAACGGTGTTAGATTTAAAACTGAATCCAAATAAACAATTAAAAAGTCTTACACTTAAAACCATTGCCAATGATGTGGTGATCGGTTTGATGAGTGTAACATTGGTCAAATGATGAAACGATTGATTTATTTCCTGCTGTTCCTGTTGCCTGTTGCTGTCTATGCACAGAGTGATTCAGTCTATCTGTTTGCTTATTTCAAAAATAACGGACAGGATGGTTTGCATCTGGCTTACAGCCATGATGGTTTCAAATGGCGTGCGTTGAAAAAAGACAGTTCGTTTCTGCAGCCAACTGTTGCAAAAGATAAGTTGATGCGTGATCCCTGCATTATTCGTGGTGCAGATGGACTGTTTCATATGGTGTGGACAGTGAGCTGGAACGATCGGGGGATTGGTTATGCCAGCAGTAAGGATCTGATCAACTGGAGTGAACAGCGTTTTATTCCCGTGATGATGCAGGAAGATTCGGCCCGCAACTGCTGGGCACCGGAGATCACCTATGATGCAAAGAAGAGACATTATATGATTTATTGGGCAACAACGATCAAAGGAAAATATCCGGCTGATCCGAAAGTGGAGAATGGGTACAGCCACCGGATGTATTATGTGCTTACGAAAGATTTCAACAGCTTCAGCAAAACAAAACTGCTGTACGATAAAGGCTTTAATGTGATTGATGCAAGCATTGTTCCCAATGGCAAACAGTTTGTGATGTTCCTGAAAGATGAAACAAGAGAACCTGTGCAGAAGAATATCAAAATAGCTACGAGTAAAAAACTCAACAGCGGTTACAGCGAAGCCTCTGCACCCATCACTGGTAATTACTGGGCAGAAGGGCCAACAACTTTAAAGATCAACGGTACATGGATTGTGTACTTCGATAAATACCGGGATCATCAATATGGTGCAGTACAATCAACCGATCTCAAAAACTGGACAGATATTTCGGATAAGATTTCATTGCCAAGCGGCATCAGGCATGGAACAATTTTTACAATCAGTAAAGCAGCGTTTGAATTGTTGCCGAAGTAGAATGTAAGACCTGACAGGTTGAGCTAAATTTTACTGTCAGTATTTAGTTATGATAAACAACATGAAAGGGCTTAACCTGTCAGGTCTGGCTATCTCACGCCAGCTTTATCTTGCTGATCATATAACTGATCACCAATCCAAGCACAGCAATCACTGCAAACGAAGAACGCAGTCCGGCCAGTTCTGCAATATAGCCGATCAATGGCGGGCCCATCAAAAAGCCCAGGAAGCCAACGCCTGAAACAGTTGCTATCGCAATACCACTGGCGACTTCTTTTACTTTTCCTGCTGTACTATACACCAATGGAATAATACTGCTCACACCAAAACCTACAATCATAAAACCGATGGTTGCAAAAATGATGTTGGGCAGCAATACAGCAATCATCATTCCGGTAAAGATGAGCACACCACTCAGCTGCACCATTTTCTTTCGGCCAAAACGTTCGGCTAATCTGTCGCCGGTAAAACGTCCGGTGGCCATCATCACCATAAACGAAGCGTAACCCAGCGATACCAGTTCGCCTTTTACTTCCACCACTTCTTTAAAATACACACCGCTCCAATCGAACATACAACCTTCGGCACTCAAACAACAGAAAGCAATCAAGCCCAACTGCAACAACAAACCTTTCGGAAACTGAAATCGTTTAAACGATGAAGCTGTTTTACTGACAGGCGTAATGATGAGTTTTTTCTGAAAGAAAAGATTCAGTGTTATCACTGTTCCTGCAATAATCATGAAGTGATAAACAGGCTGTAAGTTGAAACGCATCATCAATAAACCAACCAATGCACCGGTGAAACCGGCGGTACTCCACACACCATGAAAGGAGGCCAATATCGAGCGGCCAAACAGGGATTCTGCATTTACCGCCTGTGTGTTCACCGATATATTGCAGAGATTACCTGATAAGCCAAATATATAAAGTGCTGCCGCCAATTGCCAGGAAGCCGTGGTAGTTCCGATCAGGATTAAGGTAAGTGCATAGCCAATTGCTGCCAATCGCAACACATATTTGCTGCCGAAACGTGTAACCAGTTTACCGCTGAAGGGCATCATGGTTAATTGTCCGGCAGGTAAGGCCAGCAGAATACTGCCCAATGCAGCTTCGGATAATTGCAAGGTGGTTTTGATATCAGGAATGCGGCTTGCCCAGCTGGCAAAGCAAATACCCTGACAGAAAAAGAACACCGATACGGCAATGCGTATCTGTGCTTTTGAATAGATTGAATTTGCTGCAGAAAGAGTGGTGGCTGTCTGTTCCAAGTGGCAAAAATATCCGAAAATACGCTGCTATGCATCGCATTATTACAAGAAAACAAAGTAAACGTTTTCGCAAACGTTTGTACAGGATGCCGCAGGATAGATGCGGCTCTTTCAATGGCTAATTTGTGAGCTAAACAATTGCTATGCTGCGCTTGCCAGTGCTTCGTTTTTGCTTACTTATTTCTTCGTTCTTCTACAGTCTTACTGTTATGGCCCAGCTAACAGTGCCTGCTGTTTTCTCCAACAACATGGTGCTGCAACGCAACAAACCGGTTCCGGTTTGGGGAAAAGCAAATCCAGGTACAAGCATTACCGTTGCGTTTCAATCGCAACAAAAAAATACGGTTACGGGTGCAGACAGTAACTGGATGATTACTCTCGATCCTTTAAGTGCATCTGCAACGCCATCAACACTTACAATTAAAGGCAAAGAAACTATTACGTTTTCGAATGTGTTAGTAGGCGATGTGTGGTTATGTTCCGGTCAGTCGAATATGGAATATCCGTTAGACCGAACCTTGAAGCGTTATGCAGCACCAAAGAAAGGAACCGATCCTTCGGAAGCTGAGTTGAAAAGTTCAAACAAACCCGATGCAATCCGTTATATCTATGTTGAACGGGTGTTGAATCAATATCCGGCACTTCCAACAAAGGGCTGGGTGAATGGTAACGATACCATTGTGCGTTATGTATCGGCCATCGGTTTCTTTTTTGCCAAAGAAATTTTTGAACAAACAAATGTGCCCATCGGTATCATTTCAACCTCATGGGGTGGTACACGAATTGAACAATGGACACCCGATTGGGCCTATGCTTCATCGCCCATCTTTAAAGATTCAACCGTAAAACCGAATTATAAAATTGATGGCATGCATCCCGGCCAGATGTACAAAGGCATGTTTGAACCATTGGTACCGTTTGCAGTAAAAGCTGTTTTGTGGTACCAGGGCGAAAGTAATTGCATGATCGAAGATCAATCGACCTACAAAGAAAAGTTCAGCATCTTTATCAACGCATGGCGCAAGTTGTTGAACGATGAACAACTGCCTTTTTATACGGTACAGATTTCGCCTTATTTGTATACGGCACGCAAAGATCCCAAGCCACATACACCCGAATTACTCGCTGAGTTTTGGGAAGTGCAGACGGAATGCACTGAATTGCCTAATGTGCACATGGTTGTTACCACCGACCTGGTTGATAATTTGAAAGACATTCATCCATCGTATAAATGGACCGTTGCACATCGCCTGGCATTACAGGCATTGCATAACAGTTACGGTCAAACGAAGATTGAAGCATATGGCCCAACCTATGTTTCGCATAAACGAAAGAAGAATACAATTGTGCTGCAATTTGCACATACAGGTACAGGACTTGTAAGCAGCGATCAACAACCGCTGAGCTGGTTTACGGTTGCCGGCAACGACGGTGTTTTTGTTCCTGCAACAGCAGTTATTCAAAACAATAAGGTCATTGTTTCTGCTAAAGAAGTGAAGAAGCCCAAACAGGTGCGCTTTGCATGGAACGAAACTGCACAACCCAATTTTGTCAACAGCGAAGGCTTGCCTGCATTACCCTTCCGAACTCATTAAGATAAACTCTACTTACGTTTGCTATGCTGCTTTATTTAAAAAACGGAATCATTTGTTTACTGCTCTTCTGCTGTTGTACACAGCCGTTGTCTGCACAACGTAAAATGGAAAAACTCAACCGGGGTACGGTTGCAGTAAGAGTAAATACATCTTCCGTATTTATCAGCTGGCGTTTGTTTGGAACAGAAACCAATTCTACTGCGTTTAACATTTACCGTGATGATGTAAAGTTGAATGCCCAGCCCATCACCGGTGCCACCAACTATACCGATCAAACAACTGCGAACGGTGTTTATAAAGTAAAAGCTGTTGTCAACGGCGCAGAGGAAAGCAATGCTGTTACAGCAACAGTGTGGGCAAAGCAATACATGCAAATTCCAATTCAACAACCGGCTGGTGGTACCACACCCGATGCAGTTGCGTATACCTACACGGCCAATGATGCAAGTGTAGGTGATGTGGATGGTGATGGCGAATATGAAATTATTTTAAAATGGGATCCTACGAATTCAAAAGATAATTCGCAATCGGGTTATACAGGCAATGTGTATCTCGATGCGTATAAAATGAACGGCACACGTTTGTGGCGCATTGATTTGGGTATCAACATACGAGCCGGCGCACACTACACACAGTTTCTGGTGTACGATTTTGACAGCGATGGTAAAGCAGAAGTGGCTTGTAAAACAGCTGATGGTACAAAAGATGGTGTGGGTACCATCATCGGAAGTTCCACTGCTGATTACCGTAACAGCAGTGGCTATGTATTGAGCGGACCGGAATTCTTAACAGTGTTCAATGGTTTAACAGGCGCTGCGATGGATACCAAACCATACACACCTGCAAGAGGAACGGTGAGCAGCTGGGGCGATAGTTATGGCAATCGTGTGGATCGTTTTATTGCTGCTGTTGCCTATCTCGATGGTGTAAATCCAAGTATGGTTTTTGGTCGTGGTTATTATACAAGGTTGGTAAGGAGTGCTTGGGATTTTAAAAACGGTCAGTTAACACAACGCTGGATATTCGATAGTAATACAAGTGGCAATGGCGGTTATGCCGGTATGGGTAATCACCAGTTGATGACAGCAGATGCGAACGGTGACGGGAAGGATGAAGTGTACAATGGTTCGAGTGCGGTCAATTTCGATGGCACAGGGTTTTTTACAAATACGTTGGGACATGGCGATGCCTTGCACATAACTGATCTTGATCCAGATCGTCCCGGCCTGGAGTTTTGGCAGTGTTACGAAGAACCTGCAAAGTATGCAGGTAAAGGATTACGGTTAGTTGATGCAGCTACCGGTGTTCCCATCTGGGGCATTAATGCAACAGGCGATATCGGTCGTGCATTAGCTGCGGATATTGATCCCCGTTATAAAGGTTACGAGTGTTGGGGCGCTACCGGTTATCTCTACAATGTAAAAGGCGATTCGATCGGGCCATCAAGACCAAGTATGAACCATGCTGTATGGTGGGATGGCGATCTGCTGCGGGAGTTGTTAGATGGAGATGTGCTGGATAAATGGGATTATACCAGCAATAAATCTACCCGGTTAATTACGTTGTACCAGGAGGCATGGGGTTATGGCAGTTCAAACAATTCAACCAAAAAAAATCCTTGCTTAACAGCAGATCTACTGGGTGACTGGCGTGAAGAAATTATTCTGCGCAGTACCGATCAGCAGTTCCTCAACATTTATACAACTGTCAACGAAACATCGCACCGCATCTATACGCTCATGCACGATCCGCAATATCGTTTGGCCATTGCCTGGCAGAATGCAGCGTATAACCAACCGCCACATCCCGGTTTTTATTTGGGCGATGGAATGAACACGCCGCCCACACCCAACATTCAACTGGTGGAAAATATCACTACTCCGGTAGGCAATCTGCAGCGTGAGGTGATGGCAGTAGATGTATATCCCAATCCATCTGTAAAAACATTCCGCATCAAAGCCAACGGAAGCTTTCATTTTTACATCTACGATGCAGGCGGTCAACTGCAGCAACAGGGTACAGCCATTAATCAAATTGAAACAGGTGCTCAGTTAGGTACGGGCATTTATTTTATAAAAGTGATGGCTAAAAAACAAACAGCCACGATCAAACTCATTAAACAATAATATGCATACAGTGAAACAGGTATTCGTTCTTTTTTTGTTATGTGTTACCGGTATTGCTTCGGCGCAAGAGGTGGTTGCTCCCGAGTGGACAAAGAAAGTAGGTGCAAGAAGTTTTCCTTCAGGAAAATCAATTTATTATGTGAACAGCTACGGAGCTGTAAGTGATACAGTAACGGTGAATACAAACGCCATTCAAAAAGCGATTGATGCCTGCGCAGCAAAAGGCGGTGGTATTGTTGCGTTTAAACCGGGAACTTATGTAACCGGTGCTGTCTTTTTAAAGAACAATGTGCATTTACGGATTGATAAAGGCGTGTTGATCCTTGGCTCACAAAACTTCGATGACTATCCGGATATGGATACCCGTATTGCAGGTTTGGAAATGAAATGGCCTGCAGCCTTGATCAATGCAGTGAATGTAAAGAACGTGGCTGTTACTGGTGAAGGTGTGGTAAATGCAAGAGGAAAGTTTTGCTGGGATAAATATTGGGCTATGCGGAAAGACTATGATACAAAAGGCCTGCGCTGGATTGTTGATTACGATGCCAAACGTGTACGCACATTGCTTGTTCAAAATTCAACGGATGTTTCCATCAAAGGATTAACGTTTAAGAATGCGGGTTTCTGGACCGTGCAGTTGCTGTATTCCTCTTATCTAACAGTTGATGGCGTAGTGATCAAGAACAACGAGGATGGCAGTGGCCCAAGTACCGATGGTGTTGATGTGGATTCATCAAGCTGGGTATTAATCCAGAATTGTGATATTGATTGCAACGATGATAATTTCTGTTTAAAAGCCGGAAGAGATTGGGATGGCTTACGTGTAAACCGCCCGACTGAATATGTGGTGATACGGAAATCCATTGCACGAAAAGGAGCAGGGTTGGTTACTCTCGGCAGCGAAACATCGGGCAGCATCCGTCATATTTATTGCACCGATCTTTATGCAAAAAATACCGATAATGGTTTACGGATTAAATCGGCCACCACACGTGGTGGCGTAGTGGAAGATGTATATTTTGTTAACTCTGTTTTGGATTCTGTTCGCAATGCCTATCAATTCAATTTAAACTGGTATCCTGCTTACAGCTATTCTGAATTGCCGAAAGGTTATACCATGGAAACTGTACCTGCACATTGGAAATCGATGTTACAGAAAGTAACGCCTGCTGAAAAAGGAATTCCTGCTGCACGGAAATTTGTTATACAGAACGTAAAGATCACCAATGCACAAAAAGCATTTGAGATCAATGGCCTGCGCACTTCATTACTGGAAGATTTTCAATTCATCCATTCCATCATCACCGCCAACACCTTGGGTTCAATGGAATATACCAAAGGCTGGAAGTTCATCAATACAAGCATTGATGTTTCTACAAAACCTGCTGAAAAGAAAAAAGAACCGGCAGGAATTGAAGAGCAAGAGCGTCTAAAAGGTTAGTTTGGATAATGGATAGTTGATAATTTATTAATTGATAATTGAATTCAAAAGATACAATGCGAAACAAAACACGGTCAGCTGGCTACGCACAACTCACTCCCGATCGTTATCGGGATCGCCACTCACGACTTTCTTTGCTGGTGCTTATTGCATTCATGTCACTGTTTACGTCACAGGCACAATACCGTATGGAGTTTCTCACCCGTGGTGTACATGCAGTACCGGCAGGTAACGGAAACGTTTTTGTGAGCTGGCGGTTGTTGGGAACAGAAGATAACAGTCTTGCATTTAATCTTTACAAAACCGTCAACGGAAAAACAAGTAAGCTCAACAAAACGCCTTTGTTAAAAACAACTGGCTTTATGGATGCAGCTGTTGATACAAATGCTGTAAATATTTATACTGTTAAAGCGATCATCAACAAAAAAGAAGAAGCTAAAGGAGAATCGTTTACACTTGCTGTCCATGCAAAACCTTATTTGTCGATTCCGTTACGTACACCGCAAGGTTACTCGGCGAACGATGCAAGTGTAGGTGATGTGGATGGCGATGGTGTGTATGAAATATTTGTGCACATGACGGGAAAGGCCAGAGATAATTCGCAGGCGGGTATTACTGATCCGCCGATTTTTCAATGCTATAAGATCGATGGAACATTTTTGTGGGAGATTAATCTCGGAAAAAATATCCGTGAAGGCGCTCATTACACACAGTTTATGGTGTATGATCTGGATGGCGATGGCAAAGCAGAGATTGCGATGAAGACAGCCGATGGTACGGTTGATGCAAAAGGAACGGTGGTTGGTGATGCAACAAAAGATTACCGTAACGAACGTGGTTATATTTTAAGTGGCCCGGAATATTTAACGGTGTTCAATGGCTTAACAGGCACGATCATTTCTACTGTTGATTACGATCCGCCACGTTATCCCACACTCAATCCAACTACCGATGAGTTAAAGAAAGTCTGGGGCGATGGTTACGGCAACCGCATGGATCGTTTCCTGGCATGTATCGCTTATCTCGATGGTAAGCATCCATCGCTGGTGATGTGTCGTGGTTATTACACAAGAACAGTTTTGGCAGCGTGGGATTTGAAAGATGGGAAACTGGTGAAACGCTGGACGTTTGACAGTGCATTGCCCGGCAATGAAAAATTTGGCGGACAAGGCAATCATAACTTAACCGTAACTGATGTGGATGCTGATGGTAAGGATGAAATTGTATACGGACAAATGACGATTGATGATAACGGACAGGGATTGTACAGCACGGGTATCGGTCATGCGGATGCTTTGCATGTAAGTGATCTGGATCCAACCCGTCCGGGTTTGGAAGTATTCGGTATCCAGGAAAAATTTGGTGATGCGGGTGCGAACTTCCGTGATGCAAAAACAGGTGAAGTGATCTGGAAGAAAGCATCGGTGAAAGCGGGAGAAGATGGTGAAGGCCCCGGTCGTGGTTTGGCATTGGATATTGATCCTCGTTATCCCGGTTATGAATGTTGGGTGGCAGGAGCAGGCATAAGGGGTTTGTTCGATAACAAAGGAAATGTAATTACTGATAAAACACCGCCCTGCAACATGGGTATTTACTGGGATGGAGATGCCTTGAGTGAAATACTGAATGGGGTGTATGTTGGCAAGTGGGATTATATCAACAACAAAATGGATAAAGTATTTGATGGTCGTGATTATACTTGTGTAAGTAACAACGGTACCAAATCCAATCCCTGTTTAAGTGCAGATCTGTTTGGCGACTGGCGTGAAGAGATCATTGCACGTACTGCAGACAGTAAAGAGCTGCGTATTTTCTCAACAGCTATTCCCACTGAAATTAAACTGTACACGCTCATGCATAATCCGCAATACCGTTTAAGTATAGCGTGGCAGAATGTAGCGTATAATCAACCGCCGCATGTAAGTTATTATTTAGGTGATGGTATGCAAACACCGTCGAAGCCGAATATTGTTATCGTTACTAAAAAATAAATCGCCAGTTTGTGACAGATCAGCATAAACGAAAACAAATGAAATTCATACAAGCACATAAACGGATCTTAAAATTACTGTTGCTGTTTTTTGCAACAAGTTCTTTCATTGTACTGCATACGCAAAAACCAACCTTATACATCATTGGCGATTCTACTGTACGCAATACCAATCGTCCGCAATGTGGTTGGGGCGAAATGATCGGTTCGTTTTTCGATACAACGCAAATCAGCATCAGCAACCAGGCAATGGCCGGCAGAAGTACCAGAACATTCATTAAAGAAAAACGCTGGGAGAAAGTATTATCAACCTTACAACAAGGTGATTATGTGATCATGCAGTTTGGCCATAACGAAGGCAGCAAGCCCGATACTTCACGCAATGGTTATCGGGGTGTGTTGCGTGGTACAGGCGAAGATTCGGTAAGTCTTACCTGGAAGGACAGCAGCATCGAAGTGGTGCACAGTTATGGATGGTACCTGCGTAAGTTTATTCGTGAAGCGAAAGAGAAAGGTGCTACGCCGATTGTCTGTTCGATGATTCCACGCAACCAATGGACAGATGGCAAAGTGCGTTTGGCGAATAACGATTTTGGCAAATGGGCAAAAGATGTAGCAGAAAGTGAAGGTGTTTATTTTATCGATTTAAATTCCATCACCGCCGAAAAGTACAATGTGCTGGGTGAAGCGGAAGTAGCCAAACTGTTTCATAAAGATCATACCCATACCAATGAAGATGGAGCAAAGATCAATGCGGCATCGGTGGTGGAAGGCATGAAGTTGCTGAATGGCTTATCGCTGCTCAACTATTTATTAAACTGATTTCAACATATACAAATATGAAAAGACTTTTATTCGCTGTTGCTGCCATTGCAACCATGTCGTTCACGCTGCTGCAAACCAAACCGGTGTTTTATATTATAGGTGATTCAACGGTGCGTAATGGTTCGGGTAACGGCAGTAACGGACAATGGGGATGGGGTAGTTTTGTGGCCGACTATTTTGATACCTCCAAAATATCGATTCAGAATCATGCAATGGGTGGCCGTAGCAGTCGAACATTTATAACTGAAGGACGATGGGAAAAGATCACCGCCAATCTAAAGAAAGGCGATTATGTGATCATGCAGTTTGGACATAACGATGCCAGTCCGTTAGATGATACTGCACGTGCAAGAGGAACGATCCGTGGCATTGGCAATGATAGTTCGGTGATCTGGAATCCCATCCGTAAAGTGCAGGAAACTGTGTACAGCTATGGTTGGTATATACGCAAATATGTTCGTGAAACAAAAGAAAAAGGAGCCGTGCCGATTGTTTGTTCCTTGATACCACGTAACAACTGGAAAGAAGGAAAAGTCGGTCGATCAACTGATAACTATGCATTGTGGGCCGAACAGATTGCGAAAGAAGAAGGTGCATACTTTGTTGATCTGAATAAACTGATTGCTGATAAATATGATGAATTGGGCGAAGCAGAAGTGAGCAAGTTTTTTCATGGCGACAAAACACATACCGGACTGGAAGGAGCGAAGATGAATGTGGAGATTGTTATTCAGCAATTGATCTTACAAAACCCCGGTGAACTTGCACGTTATATTGTAAAGAAATGATTTGTCTTAATATGCAGCGAGGTAATGCGAGCAGATTGCTTCGTACCTCGCAATGACGTTTCTCCTAACAACACTAAAACTATTTATATGCCACGCATTGCATCACGCATGAAAATCTTTAAAGGCCAGGAAGAAGAATACAAACGTCGCCACGATGAACTCTGGCCCGATCTGGAAGAACTGCTGCATCAAACAGGCATCAGCGATTATAGTATTTTTTTAGATGAAGCCACCGGTGATCTGTTTGCTGTGTTTCAATCAGAAGATCCGGCAAAGCTCAGCGACTTGCCCAATCATCCGGTAATGAAAAAATGGTGGGCGTATATGAAAGATATTATGGAAACAAACACGGATAATTCACCTGTAAGTACGCCGTTGAAAGATGTGTTTTATATGCCGTAATTAAAACAGAGTTTTGCTGCCGCCATGTTTGGCTTCGTGTTCCAGTAACCATTGTTTGCGGTGCAGACCACCTGCATAGCCGGTTAACTTCCCGTCGGCACCAACTACACGATGACAGGGAATGATGATGGCCAACGGATTTTTTCCATTGGCAGTAGCTGCTGCACGGATGGCTTTTACATTACCCAAACGTTTGGCCATGTGCAGGTAGGTGATGGTTTCTGCATAAGGAATCTGCACCAACTGATCCCATACGCTTTGTTGAAAAGCTGTTCCTGCCGGGCGTAATGACAACTCAAACTGTTTCAGCTTTCCTGCGAAATAGTTATCCAGCTGTTGCAGTGCTTTTTGCAAAAGGGGAGTTGCAGCAGTTGGTTCATTCTTCTGTTCATCCATAAAAGAGGCAAACGTTAAATAGCCATCTTCTTCCACCAGTTCAATAAAACCGATCGGTGATTGGTAATAAGCAATATGTTGTGTTATATCAGCCAATGGCCCCTCCGTTTTGTACGGGTTTATCCGGCGTTAATAACACTACGTTATTATAGGCATCATACACACCTAATACCAGGCATTCGCTGAAGAAGTTAGCAATTTGTTTTACCGGAAAGTTTACAACCGCAACAATCTGCTTGCCGATGAGTTCTTCTTTTGTGTAGTGATGCGTGATTTGTGCGGAAGAACGTTTCACACCATCTGCACCAAAGTCGATGGTTAACTGATAAGCGGGTTTTCGTGCATTGGGGAAATCGGCAACATCAATAATCGTCCCTGCCTTTATTTGAATTTTTTCAAAATCGTTCCAGTTAATCAGCTCACTCATCTTCTTTTTTTAATTGCGATGCAAGCGAAAGCAGATCGAGTTTTTTATAACTATTCTTTTCATTATCAAAACAACGGGCATATTCATCCAGTATCCGGTGAATAATTTCCCTGTTGTCGAGCGGTTTAAAGTACGAGGCCGTAGGAGCTACATTAATCCGTTTAAAATATGTTTCAACATCTTTGTGCGAAAAGATCTGCCCGGTTGCGCCATCCATATAGAATTGAATATGCTCAGGCGGAAAGTTGTTTTCCGATTCATCCGGATCGTTATCGAAATAGGCGAGGATAAACTGCCGTGGAATATTGATCATATGCAGATTAATATCCAACAGATTTGAAAGACTTAACAATAACACGCCAATTGAAATCGCATTTCCTTTTTTCGATTCAATGAGTTTATGAATCAGGAATTCATCGGGGTGATTGTAATTAATTTCAACGCCTTTGAGTTTATAGTAGTTGAAGAGAATATTGTTGAGCACATTTACCTTTTCCAGTGCTGTTAAAAAACTATTGAGCTCCAGCCATACATTCCGGCGCATTTTTTCCAGATCCTGGTAATGTGTTGACAGGTTCAGATCGGGATATTGATAGCGGCTCACCAATAAAGCACCGGTAAACAGGTCATGTTCTTTATCGTTACTCCAGGCATTAAAATCAATTTGCAGATCACGGAAATGCAAACCATGAATCAGCATTTCAATTCGCTCCTGTGTATATTCATCGGGTGTGTTTTCCCATAAATGCTCCAGGTTCGGGATGATTTGCTTACCCAGCGAGATGATTTTTTCGCTCACAGTCGAATACACTTCGTCATCCGGATCATCAATCAGGTGGAGTAAGGCTGCTATTTCTTTTGTTTGTTCCATGTAGGGTTTCAAATCTATGATGCGTAAAACTCAATTTTAAATTGCAAAAACTATCAAAGATTTCTAAAAAAAGTTGTTCACAGTGATGTGAATGAAGCAATACTGCTCCTGGAAGAATGTTTATAAGTGCCATAAGTGCAACTACTTATCGGCTGTTCGTGTTACTATGAAATTATCGGAAATTAAAGCCTGTATTGCATTTCAGGTTGTTTATTCGCTTTATCTTGTGCTAACAAATCCGATACCTACGAATCCAAAAAAGGCGAAAGCCTTAAAATCCAAACGAAAGGCCTGTTTTTAATTCTTATCCAACCCTATGCAAATCTAACGGCTTCTGTACCTTAGAGAACGGACAATGAAACAAAAAATATCGAAGCCTGATAAGAATCCTCAACTACGGTTGGGGATTTTTTATTGTACCAGTTTCAAATGAAGGCATAAAAAAAGCGCTCCAACCGGAGCGCTTTACTTTCTATAATTATGTTCAGAGTGTTTTCATGTCAATCACAAACCTGTACTTCACATCATTCTTCAACATCCGTTCATACGCTTCGTTGATCTGTTGAATAGGTATCAGCTCAACATCGGCTACAATATTTTTTTCTGCACAATAGTCGAGCATTTCCTGTGTTTCCTGCATACTGCCAATCATCGAACCAATGACGCTTCTTCTGTTACTGATGAGCGAAAAAGGCGACAGTTTCGGATCTTCTGATGGTAATCCCACCACCAGCAGTTTACCGTTTAAGCCAAGCAGATCGAGATATGCAGTGAAATCGTGTGGCGCACTTACTGCATCCAGCAGTACATCAAAATAGTTTTCATAAGTTTTCATTTGTGCTTTATTGCTGGTAACGAGAAAACCATGTGCACCCAAGCGTTTTGCATCTGCTTCTTTCGAAGGCGTTGTGCTCAGCACTGTTACTTCGGCTCCAAATGAAACAGCAAACTTCACCGCCATATGTCCTAATCCGCCCAGGCCAATGACGCCTACCTTCATACCCGGACCAACCTGTGCAAAACGCAAAGGAGAATAGGTTGTTATTCCTGCACATAACAAAGGTGCAACAGCTTTTAAATCGAGCGTATCAGCAACATGCAATACAAATTTTTCTTTCACCACTATCTGCGATGAATAACCGCCTTGTGCAATGGTTACACCATCCCGTTCTTTTGCATTGTATGTGCCTGTTGGGCCATCCAGGCAATATTGCTCATAGTTAGCTTGGCAGTTTTTGCAGGTGCTGCAACTGTCGATAATGACGCCTACACCAACGGTATCGCCCACCTTAAATTTTGTTACAGAGGAACCGATGCTCACCACTTTACCCACAATTTCATGACCGGGTACCATTGGATAAATGGAGCCGCCCCATTCGTTACGGGCCTGGTGTAAATCGCTGTGACAAACGCCACAGAATAAAATTTCTACCTGTACATCGTCAGCACGCAGGTCTCTGCGTTCAAATGAAAAAGGAACAAGGGGAGTAACGGAATCTAAAGCAGCATAAGCTTTTGTTGCAATCATCTTTTTTACGTTTTTGATTCTGTGAAGTTGAATAACAGTTTGCAAAGTAAACTGTTCGAACAAATCAAAAACAGCTTTTGCTTACCTGAAAGAGTTGAGCACAAGTACACCCGCCAGACCAATGATGGAGATCGCTGTTTCCATCACCGTCCACGATAGAAAGGTTTGTTTGAGTGAGAGCTTGAAGAATTCCTTATACATCCAAAAGCCGGAGTCGTTGATATGCGAGCCGAATACGCTGCCGCTGCCAACGGCTAAAACCATCAGCTCGGGTGATGCAGCTCCGCTTGTTACTAACGGGGCAACAATACCCGCAGCGGTAATACCTGCTACCGTTGCAGAACCAATTGTAACACGTAATAAAGCCGTAATCACCCATGCAAAGATGAGCGGTGGCATTTGCCATTTGCTGCTGAAGGAGGCGATGTAATCGCCGGTGCCGCTATCCTGCAACACCTGTTTAAATACACCACCTGCTGTAATGATGAGTAAGATCATGGCGATGCCGGAAATACCATCGTTGAGCCATTTCATCTGTTTGTCCATGCTGATCTTCTTCCGCACACCAAACACATAAAACGCCAACAATACTGCAATGAGCAAGGCAATGGTTGAATCGCCAATGAACAGGAAAGCGGTTTTTAAAAATCCATCCGTTAAGAAATTTTGCGCTACAACAGCAAGTGATATTAATAAAACAGGTAGTAAGGCAATTAAGAAGCTTGGTAAAGCAGATGGCAGTTCTTTGATTTCTGTTTCAGCAGAAGAAAAAAGATTTGCATCAGAAGATGAAATACCTTTTACTATTCTTCCAAGGAAGGGCCCGGCTACAATTACTGCAGGTATGGCGATGAGAATGCCATAGATCAACACCGTACCCATATCTGCTTTAAAGGCGTTCACCAATACAACCGGGCCTGGATGCGGTGGTAAAAAACAATGCGTGGTGCTGAGCGATGCAGCCATCGGTATAGCGATGTACAAGAGCGGCAATCCTGTTTTACGTGCCAGCATAAATACCAAGGGCACCAGGATTACAAAACCTGCATTGTAGTACAGCGGTATACCAATTAAAAAGCCTGTGAGCAATACGGCCCATTGAATATTCTGTTCGCCGAATTTTTTGATGAGCGTGATGGCAATTTTTTCTGCTGCACCACTTGCTTCTAAAATTTTGCCGAGTACAGCGCCAAGACAAAGGATCAACGCCAGTCCACCCAATGTACTGCCCACACCTTTTTCAATTGATTTCAACAAAGCAGGAGCAGGCATGCCCAATGCTAGCCCTGCAAGTATTGCAACGATCAATAGCGAGATGAACGGATTGATTTTTTTTACCGTAAGAAAAACCTGTAAAAGAATAGCGCCAAGTATAATGAGTAACTGCATGCAAACAATCGTTGAGCACTGTCGTAAACGACAGCAAATTTTTATTTACCGGGAACTGCCATGACCGCCTGCAATGCAGGTTTGGGTTGGCGCTGACGATCCCATAACAAAGGATAATTGGTACGACGTGGTATGGGGTAATCATTTTTCCAGTTCATGCCATCGTGCACACCCCACAACGTAACACGGTCAATTTTCTCTCTTCGTTTGTAAAAGATACTGAAAAGTTCTGCATAACGGTTGCTGAGTAAACGCTGTACACTATCGGGTAATCCTTTTTGATAGGGATCTAAATAGGTTTTGAACTCTTCCAGTTGAAACTGTTTATCAGCCATTCCCTGTCCGATGATCTGTCCTTCTTTTGTTAACGGTAATACATCCACATCCAGTTCGGTGATCATTACTTTTACATTACACGCTGCGTATGCATCAATGGCATCTTCAATGTATTTTGTTTTGGGATAGTTCAAACCCCAATGGCCTTGTATGCCTACACCATCAATACGGATACCTTCTTTCTGCAACATCTTTACCAAACGTACAATGCCATCACGCTTTGATGGACGCCATGCATTGAAATCATTATAATAAAGTTCTGTATTGGGCGCATATTGTGCTGCAAATTTAAATGCATACTTCACCAAGGTATCACCATTACCAAATGCATTGACCCATGTGGTTGGTCGGTAGTTCCCATCTTCATCAATCACTTCGTTCACTACATCCCAGGCATGTACACGACCGGCATATCGTCCGGCAATCGTTTGTATATGACTCCGCAACCGTTCAATCTGTTCTTCTTTGCTGTTTGGTTTTCCCTGTGCATTTGTAAAAAACCAGGCAGGGCATTGATTGTGCCAAACCAATGTGTGTCCAATGATGAACATGTTGTGCTTTTCACCAAAGGCCACAAAATCATCGGCCGGTTTGAAATTAAACACACCCGGTTCGGGATTGATCAAGGCCGCTTTCATTACATTTTCAACGGTGATGGAATTGAAATGATTGATCACAATATCCTGCGACGCTTTATCTGCACCCGATGTAATAGCAGGTGTAACGGCTGTGCCAATGCGGAATGCATCTTTGTACACATCCTTTAATGTTTGGCCGGGAGCAATCGTTCGATTTGCTTTTTTCATGGCGACGAAACCTATAGCCGCAAGCGGCAATACAACTGCTAAATAGCGTAACTGTTTCAACTGATCTTGTTTTTTTGAATGATCGCAAACGTTTACTTCACGGTGTTCACCAATTCACCAATACCTTGAATCGCAATGCTTATTTCATCATTGCTTTGTAACGTGAAATCACTGCCGGGCACAATACCTGTACCGGTCATGATTAAACAACCATGCGGAAACGAAGCTTCACGATAAATGAACGAAACCAGTTCCTGTGCTGTACGTTTCATTTGACTGATGGCGATCGTTCCTTCAAATACTACAGCAGCATTACGTTTGATGGTAAGTTGAATAGTTGTATTTGGGTCGAGTGGTTCGTTTGTAAGATACACACAGGGGCCCACTGCTGCACAGCCATCGTACGTTTTTGCCTGCGGCAGGTACAATGGATTCTCACCTTCGATACTGCGGCTGCTCATATCGTTGCCCACTGTGTAACCAATAATTTTTCCGGATGATGTTACTACCAATGTGAGTTCCGGTTCAGGCACATCCCATGTACTGTCTTTGCGGATGCGTACATAATCGTTGTTGCCTACCACCCGATGAAAGGTACTTTTGAAAAAACATTCCGGGCGTTCTGCTTCATATACTTTGCTGTAAAAATCGGCGCCACCTGCTGCTTTGCTTTCTTCCTGCCGGCCCACCATGCTGCGATAATATGTAACACCGCAAGCCCATAATTCCTGGTTGCTGCCCATGGGCGCTAAAACATCTTTAACTGCTGATGCATCCACTGCAGGTAGTTTCGCCACTAGTGCAGTTGCTTTTGCAAGCACGTTATCATCATTGATAAACGTATCCCAGCTTTCATCGGGAACAGCAAAAAACTGATTGTTGTTTTCGATTACTACGCCTGCTTTCGTTTTAAATAATTTCATTGTTATACGCTATGATATTTGATCTTTAAAATTTAATCTCTCAGTTTTACACGCAACACCTGCATATCGTTGGTGATATACATGGTTTTTTCATCGGCTGATAATGCCACATTGGAAGCATGTTCGTCCACCCGTATTTTACCCAACAGTTTTGATTCGCTGTTGAAGATCCAGATACCACCGGGGCCACTGGCAAATACAATTCCTTTGCTGCTGATCTTTAAACCATCAGGCAATCCTTTCAAGCCTTTGCGTTCGTTGGCTGTATTATAAAAGATGCGACCATTGGTCAATGCATCGCCGTTTACATCATAGATATACCAGTTGGGTTTGCGTGGATCGGAGCAGGCAATGATCACCTGTTTTTCACCGGGCAAAAATGCAATACCATTGGGGCGGGGAATACTATCAACCAACAACACCACTTCACCATTGGTCTTTACTTTATACACGCCGTTGAAAGCGATTTCTTTTTTTGGATCACGATCACTTTGTGTTTCCAAGCCATACGGAGGATCTGTAAAAAATAATTCGCCTGCACTGTTATACGTCGCATCATTCGGACTGCTGAAACGTTTACCATTATAATGACCTGCAATAGAGATATAGTTAGGCTTTGGTTTATCCAACGGCGCATTCATACGTGCCATTTGCCTGTTACCGCATTGGCACAATACAAGGTTACCGTTTTTGTCCAGCAACAATCCGTTCGATCCTTTTTCACCGCCTCTTGGTTCTGTACCGGTGTAACCGGATGGAGTAAGATATACTTCTTTTCCTTTTGCTTCTGTCCATTTAAAGATGGTGTCTCTTGGAACATCAGAGAACAAAAGCATCTTATGTTTCTCTACCCAAACAGGACCTTCGCACCATTCAAAACCTTCAGCGATAATTTCAATCACAGCCTCTTTTTTGATGATGGCATCCAATGCCGGATCAATCCGTTCAATTGTACCTGTTGTTTTATGCATTGATTGTTGTTGCGACTGTGCATTGTTACAGGAAAAAAGACTTGCAATCAGTAATGTGTATATCGTTTGTTTCATGATTTGTTTTTTTACCCACCCCAACCCCTGTCCGACTTTGTATTCCAGGCGGGCCTCCCAAGAAGGGATTCGCTTCGATCAACTGATGATCTGCATTTTCAACAGTTGTATTAATCTGTTCTTATCAGTATTATCAGCGTATTCCGTGTCTCTATTAATGCGAATCTCTTGTTACTTCACTGCCCGAACTTCCCTGTAAGAAATCCAGATCAGCACCTTTATCGGCACCCATCACATGTTTAATGTACAAACTTACATATCCACGTGTAGCCGCCGGTTTTGGTGCAGACCATGCTGCTTTGCGTTTCGCTAATTCTTCATCGCTAACATGCAGATGCAATAAACGTTTCTCAACGTTCAACTCAATCATGTCACCATTCTGTACCAATGCCAATGCACCACCAATGGCACTCTCCGGCGATACATGCAATACAGCTGTACCATAAGCAGTACCGCTCATACGTCCATCACTGATGCGCACCATGTCTTTGATTCCTTTCTCCAGTATCTTTTTCGGCAAGGCCATATTGCCTACTTCGGGCATACCGGGATAACCAACAGGCCCTACATATTTCAACACCATCACACAGGTTTCATCAATGTCCAGTTCCGGATCATCAATGCGTGCATTGTAATCTTCTATGCTTTCAAAAACCACTGCACGACCCGTATGTTTCATGAGTGCCGGTGTTGCAGCCGATGGTTTAATTACAGCGCCATTGGTTGCTAAGTTCCCTTTCACCACCACACAGCCTGCTTCGGGAATAAACGGTTTGTCGTATGCAGCAATCACGTCTTCATTGTAATTGTCGGTGTTGCCGATTATATTTTCATGATGATTTTTTCCTGTTACAGTGATGACGTTTTTGTGCAGGTGTTCTTTCATTTCATTCAAGATCACCGGCAAGCCTCCGGCATAATAAAAATCTTCCATCAAATATTTTCCGGATGGCATGAGGTTGAGCAGGAGAGGGATCTTGCTGCCGAGTGCATCAAAATCATCGAGGCTCAGATCAACACCAATGCGTCCGGCAATTGCAGTGAGATGAATGATGAAGTTGGATGATCCACCCACTGCTGCATTTACTTTAATAGCATTTTCAAATGCTTCACGTGTAAGAATTTTATCGATGGTTAAATTTTCTTTCACCATTTGCACAATGCGTCGTCCGCTTAATTGTGCCATTACTTTTTTACGACTGTCAGCAGCAGGTATAGCCGCTGCACCACTCAATGTTAAGCCTAATGCTTCCACCATCACCGCCATGGTACTTGCAGTACCCATCGTCATACAATGACCGATACTTCGGCTCATACAACTTTCTGCATACTCCACATCTTCCTGGCTCATCTTACCGGTTTTCATGTCTTCATCAAACTTCCACACATGTGTACCGCTGCCGATGGTTTGTCCTTTGTAACGGCCATTCAACATGGGTCCACCGGGAACGACAATGGTAGGCAAACCAACACTGGCTGCACCCATCACCGTTGATGGTGTTGTTTTATCGCAGCCCGTCAATAACACCACCCCATCCATCGGGTTACCACGAATACTTTCTTCTGCATCCATACTTGCCAGGTTACGAAACAACATCGCTGTTGGTTTCAGCAATGTTTCGCCCAAACTCATGATCGGGAATTCAACCGGAAAACCACCTGCTTCCAGCACACCACGTTTCACTGCTTCTGCATGATCACGAAAATGCGCATTACAAGGAGTGAGTTCGCTGAACGTATTACAAATACCAATCACCGGTCGTCCATCAAACATATCGGTAGGCATCCCCTGGTTTTTCATCCAGCTGCGGTAAATAATGCCGTCTTTATTTTTCTTGCCGAACCAATCGTGGCTTCTTAAATGTGTACTCATCTTTTTCTGTTTATAAATTTCACGGGTTGCCTTGGTTGCTAATTTAAATCTTTATTCGTCCGCTCTCCATTAATTAAACGCCAAATACCCAATGTATTTTTATTTTTTAATTCAGCTGGTAATAAAAAGTCGGGCATGTTTTGATAACAGACCGGTCGTGTAAAACGATTGATGGCTGCTGTACCTACTGATGTAGACTTACTATCGGTTGTTGCAGGAAACGGACCGCCATGTACCATGGCGCTGCACACTTCCACACCGGTTGGAAATCCATTGATTACAACACGTCCCACTTTTTGTTCAAGTAGATGAAGCAGTTCTTTATATTCTGCCAGCTCAGCCTCTGTTCCATGAACAGTAGCGGTAAGATGACCGGAAAGTTTTTTAGCGATGTTGATCATTTCTTGTTTGCCCTTCGTTGTTACCGCAATACTTGCAGGACCAAAGATCTCTTCGCTCAGTTCCGGATTATTTTCAAATGTTGCACTGCTTGTTTCAAATAATACCGGTGTCGCATAGTTGCTTTCACTGCCTTTTGCAGCAGAGCCTGTTGCCAATTGTGCCACACCGTTTACATACAACTGCTGTTCTACGGCTTTGCTGTACGAATGATAGATAGCAGGCGCCAGCATAACACCGCCATTTGTTTTTTCAAACTCCTGTTGTAACAGGTTTTTAAACGCATCTTCATTTTCGTTGTAAAACAACATGCCGGGATTGGTACAGAATTGCCCGACACCCAATGTTACTGAGCCAGCATAACCTGCTGCAATAGCAGCGGCTCTTTCTTTCATGGCCTGTGGTAAAATAAACACCGGATTGCTGCTGCCCATTTCGGCATAAACAGGTATTGGTTCCGGACGACTGACAGCCGCATCGTACAAGGCTTTTCCTCCTTTATACGAACCTGTAAAACCAACGGCTTTGATGTGCGGATGTTTTACCAGCTGCATACCTGTAGTTGGGCCATCGCCAAACAATAAAGAAAAAACACCATCGGGCATATTGGTTTTAATAGCAGCTGTTTGAATGGCCATTCCAATAATGGATGAAGTGGCAGGATGTGCACTGTGTGCTTTAACAATTACCGGGCAACCGGCTGCCAATGCAGAAGCTGTATCGCCACCGGCAACAGAAAATGCCAATGGAAAATTGCTTGCACCAAACACCGCCACAGGGCCAATGGCCAGCTGCATATAGCGTATATCGGGTTTGGGTAGGGGAGCACGATCAGGTATTGCTGTTTCAATTCTTGCATCCACCCAAGAACCTTCCCGTAACAATGCTGCGAACATTTTTAATTGATTGACAGTACGGCCTCTTTCACTTTCAATGCGGGCCTGTGGTAAACCGGTTTCACTGCTGCATACAGTTATTAAGTGAACGCCGGTATTATTGATTTCTTCTGCGATGCATTCCAGAAACGCAGCTTTTTCCGCTCCGCTTTTTTTATAGTACAACTGAAAAGCAGCTGCCGCTTTTTCGGCTGCAAGATATACCTCTTCCTTTGTTGCTTTCGGAAAAATATATTCGTTGTGTAAGCCGGTAGCAGGATTGAACGAATAAAAGGTTTCCATCCCTTCTGCTGATGCATTGAAGCCGATGATCTGCGTTTTTTTTATCATACTCAAAATTTCATTTATAACAACGTTAAGGCATGGAAAAGACCCTTTGTATATACAAAAGGTCTGTTGCCAACGATTCATTACTGTTGCATCTTTGACATGCTATGCTAATTATACTTCGTGGTCGCAATAGGGTTTCCTTCCGTTTTATCAGTTATCCCAAAAAACACGGGAGGTTAATTTGTCGCCGCCAATTGCTGTGGATGCAGCCTGGTAGTTGGCCGTGTTTGCAGATGCTTCTGCATCAGGATAAGACATTCTTCTTACAAAACCTCCATTCAATTTGTTATTGAAAAGATTCGGATTAAGCGTTGGGAAGCTGCTTCTTCTGAAATTGGCAAAGGCTTCACTGCCATTCCTGATATTCGCAATCCAGTATTGTGTATTGATGAGTTTCAACGCATCAGTTGGATTGTATAATACTGAAGGATGATTGATGTACGCAGTTACTTCTGCACCGGGCACAGCTGCAGTTCCGGGATAAAGCGTATACGCTGCAATGTCTGCAGTAATTGCTGCTTCGTAGTAGGTTTTTGCTGTTGCATCACCACCTGGAATCCATCCTCTTTTTGCTGCTTCTGCCAGCAAGAGCGAAGTTTGCGCATAGGTTACATACATATCCGGTGCGGCAGGTGAACCAACCGTCCACACATTGATTTGTGAATAGTTTAAACCACCTGATCGTGCACCTCTGTAGGGACTTCCTGTTGCTGTAATCTGACCATCTGTTACTCCAATCGGTACACCAAACTGATTCGCTAAAACCGTATCAGGGTTTGGTTGAGAAGAAACATTACCGGGGTTAGAGAAATTGGCAACAATGAATCTTCCACGTGGATCGTTGGTTGATTTCAATTGATTCACAAACGGCTCAGCTGCGTAGTTAAACTGTGAGAAGTTGCGCAATGTAGCATTATCGAGCTGGGTATACAAGGTGCCATCGTATTTGATAAATGCATTGTCACTGTTGGCCGTCATAACACCACCTGCAAATGCTTCTGCAACGATGCTCTGCGCTTTGGTGGTATTGATCTTTGAATAACGCATGCCCAAACGTAACATCAGCGAATAGCCTAACTTTTTCCATTTGGCAACCTGGTTGGCTGCATTGGAGGTTCTTGTGGTTGAATGTCCGTTGGTACCATAAAAAAGATCGGCAGCAACAAAATCACCTGAAGGATTCATGGCATTAATGGCTGCTTTCAGCTCTGCATAGATGTTGTCATATATGGCTGCATCATCATCGTACTTCGGATAGAAGATCAGATCACTGATGCCTTTACCTGCATCGAAGTAAGGTACATCGCCGTAGGTATCAACCAAACCCATAAATACCTGTGCCTTCCAGATGCGGAGCATACTGAGTAAGTTGACACGTGTAGTGCTGTTGCCGAGTATGTTAATGGCCTGTACAAGATTTTTTACAGGAGGAAGATTACCGTTGGCCAAACCTGCATACGACTGATCCCATTTGGGTGTGCTGATGCCATCAATATCTTCATTGAAGTTAAAACCAAGTGTTGCACCTGTATTGTAAGGCGAAACAAACTGCTGTACAATGGTGTGTTCTGCCGCCCAGGTACCTAAGTGCGAACGTTGTGCACCGGCGAGTAAAAGCGCAGGATCAACCGTATTGGCAGCGTATGGATTTGTGTTAACCTTTACAAAATCTTTATCGCAACTTGCAAGCAAAAAACCAGCGCTTATAAAAAGCAGTAGTTTAAATCGTTTTGTCATATACATTAGAATTTGACGTTTAAAGTAAGATTGTAATTACGTGTTGTTGGCAAAGAAGAGTTCTCATAACCTGCACGGATATCACCCGATGATTGAATGGCTTCGGGATCAAGACCGGGAAGATCTTTATACAGTATCGCTACGTTTCTGCACGATGCTGAAAGTGAAAGTCCTTTTACGAATTTTAAGAACGAAGACTTTTTCAACAGGTCGTAAAAGTCGTATGCCAACGAAATGTTGCGGAGTTTTACAAAATCTGATTTGAATACAAACGGATCGCCAATCTGCAGATTTCTGTAATCGGTATAGAACGTTTGTAAACCATTACCTGCAACGGTAATTTTTGTCGTGTTTGGTAAACCGGTGCTTTCATAAACCGCTGGGAAGATTAATCCATCTTGACGACCAACTAACGACAACTTGCTATGTCCTTGTCTGGTCATGTTCAACAGGGTAGAGGAAATAACGGTACCACCAAACTTGTAATCGAAATGCACATTCAGGCTAAAGTTTTTATACGAGAATGTATTGTTCCAACCACCGGTGAACTTAGGAATAGAACTGCCCACAGGGAAGAAGCCATTACCCACAGGGCCACCTTGCGACTCGAGTAAACGGCCATTGTTACCAACAACAATTTCGCCTTTTGCATTTCTTCTGTACGTTCTTGTGTACAGTTGATTCATTGCTAAACCTTCGGTGTATCTGATTTCACCGAGGAACTCATTACCTGTTCCGTTAAAGTAAAGCAGTAAACGAGTGCCGCTTGGTGTACCTACATCCAGTACTTCTGTTTTAAGAAACGCATTGTTCCAGGAGGTCGTCCATTTAAAGTTTTTGCCTTGTACCGCTTTGTATTCAATCAATGTTTCGATGCCACTGTTTTTTAACGATGCTACGTTTTGTTTAAACCCGGTGTAGCCCGATGCAGATGAAAGCACTACATCTACAATCTGATCTTTAGTAACCTTATCGAATGCAGCGATATCAATCATCAACCTGTTTTTAAACATGCGCATTTCCAAACCGATTTCTTTCTCGGTTACTTTGAAAGGAGCAAGTAATGGGTTGGGTACGTTACTGCCATTTACACTTGCAAGTGTTTGGTTATTGAATGGGTTTTGATTGTAACCGTAGGTTAATACACCTTCGTACGGGCCAACACCGGCAATACTGCCCACTTCTGCCCACGAAGTTCTTAACTTACCATACTGTAACCATTTTACATTTTTCATTAACTCAGAAAAAATGAAGCTACCTGAGATTGATGAATAGAATTTACTGTTATAATCGGGATTGAGAACGGAGAACCAATCGTTTCTTCCTGTGAAGTTTACATACAGCATATTGTTATAACCGAACTCTGCCAAACCATACAACGAGTTGATACGGCTGCGGGAGAAACCAAAGTTCTGCGTTTTAACGGTACCGTTCGGAATAGAATACAAATCAGGGCCGCTGAAATTCGTAGCAGTCTGGCTTGGACTTCTAAATTCTGTACGTAATGTGTTACCACCAACACTTGCATCAACAGAAAACTTTCCAAACTCATGCATCGAGCCAATGAGAAAATCTGCATTGATATCGGTTGTAGTTACCTGGCTTAAGTTGTAGCTGCCTCTGTAGGTACCATCGTTGTTCACCAATACTTCCGCACCTGTACCGTTGAGCGTATTCCATTCTGCAAAGTTGTCGCCACGGTCGTAGTTGAAACGGCCTTGTGCATACAACCAGCTCGCAAGATCGTAACGCAGTGTTGCTGTTCCGAGGAAACGGTTTCTGTCTTCTTTATAACGCTGGCCTTTTTGTAAGGCATAATAAGGATTGTTTACAGTACCAAGGAAACCATTGGTTTTAAATTCGGCACCAGCCGCATTGATTGCACTGTTTCTATACGCTTCAATCGGTGTAGAAATCGGCATACGGTTAAAGAAGTTTACTGCGCCATCACCCTGTGTACCAATTTGCGGAGGATTGATGTAATCTTCATCTGCATAGTTAATGTTTAACTGCAACTTCAGTTTTGAAGTGATGTTGTGATTGATACCTACATTGAAAATTCTTCTTTTATACTCGTTGCTAGGCACAATACCTTTCGCACCTGTAGTAGAAATAGAAGCTCTGAAACTTCCATTGGCACCACCGCCCGATAAACCAAGTGTATTGGTGAGGTTGGTTCCTGTTTGCAAAAAGTCGAACAATTGAAATGGATAAGCAGAGTAGGGCCGCATCTGACCATCGAAGTTGATCGTTGGCTGTCCATCTAATTTTGCTCCCCAGCCCCATTGTCCGTTTGCCTGCACTTGTCCTGCAGTAGTAAACTTCACACCACCTTGTCCCTGGCCATATTCTGTTTGTACAATTTCATCCATAAAATTCAATGCATGTGATGTGGTATAGCTTGAAGTAAAATCAACACCAATGCCTTGATTTTTTTGACCTGATTTTGTGGTAATGATAATTGCACCTGTTGCAGCTCTTGAACCATACAAGGCAGCAGCAGTAGATCCTTTTAATACCGTGATCGATTCAATATCATCGGGGTTGATGTTGGCGAGATTATCACCACGATCACGTTGCTGTCCGCCACCTTCAGCACCTCTTGCTCCTTGGTCTAACGGAAGACCGTTAACTACCAGCAACGGAGAGTTGTTGGCACCTGCAAAACCTACCTGTCCACGTAAACGAATCTGGTTACTGGCGCCTGCACCTGCTGCAGGAGGCGTAATATTTAAACCGGCAACACGGCCTGTAAGCGATTCGCCAATATTGATGGTTCGCTGTTTAATCAGTTCGTCTGAGTTGACTGATGTGGTGGAATAACCTAATTTCTTGGAGGCACGTTTAATGCCCAAAGCAGTTACTACCACTTCTTCCATGGTTGTTTCGCCACGTAACAATGTAACAGAAAGATTGGTCTTGCCATTGAGGGGTACTTCTAAATTTGCAAATCCTACAAAGCTGATGACTAAAACATCCTTGCCTGCAGCTGCAATGCTGAAGTTGCCAGCAGCATTGGTAGTGGTAGCTTTGTTTGTACCTTTTACTGTTACGGTAGCTCCGTTCACAGGATTTTTTTCTTCATCCAACACCGTACCTGTTACGGTTTGTGCATTGGCTGTTGTAAAAAGGATGAGAAAAAAGAGTGAAAACAGAAGCCGGATCAAACCCGTTTTTGTTGCGGGCTGAAATTTTACCTTCATAATGCAATCGTTTTGGTTGAGTGATAAATGGCTGGGCATACTGTTTATACAGCTGCCCGGTTTTAGAATCTTACGCTAAAGTATCCAGGCGGTCAACCAAAAACTTCCAATAAAAAACTTCGTTGAATTTTATAAATGCGGATGAGATAAATTCATTTTCTTTATGACGCACTGTAATTAACGAAACGATTGCAACGAACAACGGCCGGGGGCTTTGTTCTGTATTTTATATGAATCAATTTGTACTAAGCCATACCACTGCTTCCGAATTACGATTATTTCCACATATTCTTGAAATAGGTGTAATTAAAAACGGTGCAATACGTCTCAATGGCTTTCCCTGTACAACTGATCACTCTTTAAAGCTTTATTACATACAGGAGGGGAAGTTCGAATGGAGTATCAATGAACGGCTGCATATACTTTACCCGGGTGATGTTGCATTGATACTGCCCGGCGATGAATTTGGCAATCCAAACAATGTGCTGGAAATCGGTTCGTTTGCATGGATACATATTCAGGTTAATAAAAATGAAAAAGGAGAGTTGGTAACAGGTGCATGGAGTAGTTTATCGCAGGCTGAATGTCATGCGATCAGCAAAGTGCTGTTAACAGATCGCTCACCGATTCTGCAGAAATTTACTGACGCAGGTACCATTCTCAAATCCATACAGGCAGAATTATTTACACAGGAAATCGGCTGCCAGGCAAGAGTGAATCATTTGATCGATGAAATTTTTATACAGGTCAGCCGGCAGTTTACACGCATGTCGAATCCCGGTCGTGATTTCCCCAAAACATTTATGAAGCTGGAGCAGGAACTAAGGAATAATTTATCGCACCAGTGGACGGTGGAAGAAATGGCTGCTTTGGTTGGGTTGGGCACAACACTCTTCAATGAAAAAGTAAAAAGCTATTCAGGTTTTTCACCATTGAACTATCTCATCAATATCCGTATTTCGGAAGCCATCAAATTGTTGAAAGTACCCGACATCAGCTTAACAGATATAGCGTTGGACACAGGCTTTTATTCATCGCAACACTTTTCGACCACGTTTAAAAAATTAACCGGTTATACGCCCAGCGAATTCAGAAAAAATCATTTGGGAACAAACTAATTCTTAGCACATGGAATGTATCATCACCATCGAACTCGGCACCAATGCAGTAAGGGTTTATGCCTTTGATCTGAATGGTAATATTATTGGTTCATTGAAAGGTTATTGCCCCACCTTTCATAGCGAACCCGATTACAGCGAGCAGGATGCCGACCAGATCTTTATTACAATGCTGTATGTATTAAAGAACCTGTTGAATGAAGTACTGCATCCCAAAAAATATAAAGTTTTATGTATCTGCTTCAGCTCATCGATGCACAGTGTAGTAGCTGTAGATAAACGGGGCAACCCCATGGGCCATGCTATTACCTGGGCCGATAACAGGGCCAACAAAGAAGCTGCCGAATTAAAACATTCAGCACTCGGCAAGAAAATATACAATGCAACGGGTACGCCGCTTCATCCCATGTCGCCGCTTGCAAAAATTGCATGGATCAAAAACAATGAAAAAGAAAAGTTTAAACAGGTAAGCAAATTTCTCTCGATTAAAACATACATTCTGCAGCAGCTTACCGGTGAGTATGTGATCGATTACAGCATTGCTTCTGCAACCGGCTTATTGAATATTCATAAAATAAAATGGGAAGCAGAATCGCTGAAGTTTGCAGGTATTACTGCTGCCATGTTGCCCGAGTTGGTACCTGTTGATACAAGAGTGGGCAAACTCAACAAAGCGTACCAGACATCGTTAGGCTTATCGGCCGATACAAAAATTTTAGTTGGTTCAAGTGATGGTTGTATGGCTGTACTGGGCGATGGTGTTACAGGCGAAGGAACAGGCATTATTACGGTGGAAGATAGTGGTGCAGTGCGTGTGGTAAGTGATAAAGTAATGCAGGATGACAATCAACGCTTCTTCAATTACCTGCTCACAGAAAACAAATATGTATCGGGCGGGCCAACAAATAATGGTGGTGTCATCTTCGAATGGTTTACACGGCAGTTTGGTGATTTTAAAAATCCATTCGATATCGAACATACCATGCTGGAGCTCATCAACGATGCATCGAAAGTGCCGGCTGGTTCAGATGGATTATTATTTCTTCCTTACCTGTTAGGCGAACGTGCGCCTATCTGGAATGCCAATGCACGAGGTGTTTATTTTGGCATGAACATTAAACATGAAAAAGCACATTTTGTAAGAGCAACCATTGAAGGTATTTTATACGAGTTGTACAGCATCGGCAAAACATTGGAAGAACACCGGACCATCAACAGTCTTACCATCAACGGAAGCTTTGGTGCATTGCCTTACTTTACGCAAATGGTGGCCGATATGTTTAATAAACCTGTTCGCTTACGTGAAAATTACCACAGTGTAAGTTATGGGTCGTATTTAGTAAGTGTGACAGAGATGGGTATTTACAAATCGTTGGATGAAGCTGCAAAATCTGTTGTACTGCCCGATCTTGTTACACCCGATAAGCAGAACAATAAAATGTACTTAAAGTATTACCCCATCTTCGAACGGCTGAGCACGAAGCTGGCAAGTGAGTTTGCAGATATCGCTGCTTTGCAGCATGAGTAAACCTGTTGCGCAAACATGTCTGTTGATGCAGGCACCTCTTTAGTATTTCTTTTTTAACCCAACGAACAATTCATAAAATGTTGTTGCAAAGAAAATCTGTTTTGTTTCTGTTACTGTCGGCTTTATTGCTTGTTGCAGCAATTGTATGCTGGTATTCCGATCGAACGAATGCAGCAGGATGGTCGCTGGCCTTATTTTTTTTAGCAGTTTCTTTTGCTTTCAGAGAAAACAGTTTATTAAAAGGTTTATCATTCACTGCCATCATTTTTTCCTCAGTAACTGTTGCCATGTTTCACCCGGAGTATTTTACTACATGGGGAAGTTTTCCGTTAAACAGTGCCATTATTCCGTTGATTCAGTTGCTCATGTTTGGCATGGGTTCATCGATGAGCATGAACGATTTTGCTGCGGTGGTAAAAGCACCGAAAGGAGTCATCATCGGCGTAGCAAGCCAGTTTGTGATTATGCCATTGCTGGGTTTTGCATTGTCGCACACGGGTAATTTTCCTCCTGAAATAGCAGCGGGTATTATTCTTATCGGTTGTTCTCCAAGCGGACTTGCATCGAATGTGATGGCTTACTTATCAAAAGCAAATCTTGCATTATCTATTACCATCACATCCATCACCACACTTATTGCTCCATTTGTAACGCCGTTGCTGATGAAATTATTTGCCGGTGCGTTGATTGAAATCGATGTGTTGAAAATGATGTGGGATATTTTTAAGATGATCATTATTCCTATTGGCGCAGGATTAGTATTCAACAAACTGCTGAAAGGAAAATTACAATGGCTTGATAAAGCCATGCCGTTGATCTCGATGTTTGCCATTACCGCAATTGTAACCATTATTGTTGCTTCCGGTAGAGACAACTTACTCAAGATTGGTTTACTGCTCATAGGTATTGCATTCGTGCATAATGTTTTTGGCTACTTACTAGGTTACTGGAGCGGACGCTTGTTTAAACTAAACGAAAAAGATTGCCGCACCATTGCCATTGAAGTTGGGATGCAAAATGCAGGTCTTGCATCGGGCATTGCAAAAGAACTTGGAAAAATTGCCACTATTGGTTTAGCTGCTGCTGTGTTTGGGCCTTTGATGAATATTACCGGTTCTGCATTGGCAAGCTGGTGGCATAACCGACCACCCATTGATCAAACAAACGATAACGATACAACCGATCACTCACACAAAAAATAAAGCGATCATGAAAATTAAAAACATACTGGCAGTACTGCTTGCAGCTGTACTCCTCAATTCCGTAAAAGCACAAGAGGTGCACATCAGTAAAGAACAACTGCTTGTATTAACACCACTATGGACAGGTGAGCGTTTTTCTGATGGACGACCTAAAGTTCCAGATCAGATTATTCAACGAATGAAGAATGTAAGTGTGGAAGAAGCGTGGGCTGTCATGAAAAATGCAGGCTATGCTTACCAGATTGCGTATGGTTGGCAATTGATACATCCCGACAGTGTGTTGGTGGGTCGTGCAGTTACTGCAACGTTTATGCCCGGTCGCCCGGATGTGTGGAAAGCCATTGATTCGCTCGGAAAAAAGCAAGGCAAGCGTGGACAAAACACATGGCCTGTTGATATACTTGTGAAAGGGGATGTGTATGTAGCCGATCAGTTTGGTGCTACCAGAAACGGGCCTACCATTGGTGATAATGTGGGTAATGCCATTTACGCAAAAACAGGAAACGGCATTGTGTACGATGGTGCCTTGCGTGATGTGGAAGGATTGAAAGATATTCCGGGCTTCACTTCTTTTTATACCAGCTACGATCCGTCGTTTCATAATCCGCCCGGCGATCTTACAACAATGATCGTTGGCATCAATCAGCCTACACGCATACGTACTGTAACCGTCATGCCCGGCGATGTGGTGTTGGGTAAGCTTGGTGTAGTGGTGTTTATTCCGCCACATCTTGCAGAGCGTGTGGTGACAACATCGGAGATCGTTCGGTTAAGAGATATGTTTGGTCATCAGCGTTTGCGTGAAGGAAAATATACTGCCGGGCAAATTGATGCAAGATGGAGTGATGAGATTGAGCGTGATTTTTCAAAATGGCTGAACGATCATATCAGCGAACTGCCGGTGCCAAAAGAATTTATTCAGCAGTATTTGAAAGACAGGACCTGGTAACAGTTCTTCAACAATCGATTCAATCAACACTAAAAAATATTGTACATGCAAAAGAATAATTCACGCAGATCATTTTTATCAAAAGCTGCAATCGCATCGGCATTGATGCCGCTTGCTTCTTTGCAAGCTTTTGGAGAGGGTTACAAAGATGCAGTTGATCGTACCCCAAAGTCTTCTGCACCTTCCGATTTAAAAATTACAGATATCAAATGTGGTTATATCCGTGGTAGTCTGTTTGTGAAAATTTATACCAACCAGGATATCTATGGAGTTGGTGAAGGTGTAGATGCAGTTCCAGGTACTTATCATCTGGTGAAAAATTTCGGACAACGGTTAAAAGGAAAAAGTCCGTTGAATGTGCATCGCTTATTTGAAGACATCCGCAAAGGTGGTTTTTTCCAGGGAGCGCAGGGAGGTATGTACATCGCTGTTTTATCAGCCATTGAAACAGCCTTGTGGGATCTTGCAGGTAAGGCATTGAATGTTCCCGTGTATCAATTGCTTGGTGGAAAATTCCGTGATAAAATACGGGTGTATTGCGATACTGCTTTGTATCAACGCAACTTACCCACGCCCAAAGATTTTGCTGAAGCAGCCTTGAATTCAAAAAAGATGGGCTTCAATGCTATTAAGTTTGATCTGGATCAAGCCAATGATCCGAACAAGTACGATGCGTATAACTGGACAGCGAGCCCCATGGAACTGCAACGTATGTACGATCAGATGTCAGCAGCAAGAGAAGCTGTTGGACCAAACATTGACATTTGTGTGGATATGCATGGCCGTTACGATGCTGTTACTGCGCAGGCAGTAGCAAAACGATTAGAGCCGCTGAATCTAATGTGGCTGGAAGAACCGATCCCGGCAGAAAATGTTGAAGCATATAAGTTGATTACCGAGAGTACCAGTACGCCTATTTGTGCAGGAGAGAATCATTACTTAGCTTATGGTTTCAGACGCATGCTTGAGATTGGTGCGGTTGATATTGTCATGCCCGATTTGCAAAAAGCCGGTGGACTTGGTGAAGGACAACGTATTGCCAACCTTGCCAATTTGTATTACACACCGTTTGCTCCGCACATGGTGGCATCGTTTCTTGGTGCAATGGCATCGGCACATGTGTGTGCATCTGTTCCTAACTTTTTAATACTGGAATGGCAATCGTATTTCCATACCAATCCGATGTTCAAGGAAATTGTAACGTATGAAGGTGAATGGGTGAAAGACAGTTACATCACGTTATCAGAAAAACCGGGAATAGGAGTGGACATTAACGAAACGGCCATGAAAAAATATGCAGTGGCTGGTGTGCCTTTCTTTGAATAAAGGTTAACATATATCATAAAAGCATAAAAAACCTGCAGCAATTACAATGCTGCAGGTTTTTTTATTAAGATAGATACAGCGTAAGCTTATTTAATTTTCACTTTCTTTCCTGTAGCCATTGCTTCATAAACCGAAGTGATGAGTTTTACATCTCTTCTGCCCATTTCACCGGGAACAATCGATGGTTGATTTTTCTTCATCGATAAAGCAATGCCATCCATTTGTTTCGCCTGTTGATTGACATTCTCGAATTTCATTTCACCTTCCGGTGATTTTCCTCTCAAGCGACCGTAGTTGTAAGCAGGCGATAATTCAAATGTTCCTCTCTCTGCTTCTGCTCTTAAAAAGTTCATCGGACTTCCATAGCTTGCTTCGCCTTCTGCCATTAAACCATTCGGCATTTCAAACTGCCATTTCAACGACTGTTCCACTTCAGTAAATTTATCAGGAATTGTTTTGGGCCCTTCCTGTGCTGTTACAGCAACAGGCACCATTCCACTTGTGTAACAAATTCCCTGCACACAATAAATTCCAAGATCCTGCATTGGCCCGCCACCAGCCAGCTCTTTTTTCAAACGCCATTGTGTTGGATCGCCGATTAAAAAGCCAAATCCTGCCGTTAACTTTTTTATATCGCCATATACTTTGTTTGTACCTAGTCGTGCCATTTCTAAATTGAATGGCTCAAAGTTTAAGCGATAACCGATGGATAATTGTTTGCCTGCTTTCTTTGCAGCAGCAATCATTTTATCACAATCAGCAACCGTCAATGCCATCGGTTTTTCGCAGATCACATGTTTGCCTGCAGCAAATCCACGGATGGTATATTCTGCATGCATACTGTTGGGCAATACAACATAAATGATATCAATATCCGGGTTGTCTTTAATGGAATCGAAATTGTCGTAACTGTAAATATTCTTATCCGGTATATTGTACTTCTCCTTCCACACAGGAATTTTTGAAGGCGTTCCTGTAACAATACCGGCGAGGTAACAATGTTCTGTTTGCTGCAAAGCAGGAGCTAACTGTCCGCTTGCATAACCACCAAGCCCCACTAATGCAATACCGAGTTTGCCTTCTTTCTTCTGTTGCATGTTTGATTGTTTTTGTTCGCTGCCAAGAACGGTGGTTGCCAATGGAATGCTTAACCCTGCCAAACCGAGCTGGTAAAGAAATGTTCTTCTGGATGATGACTCGTTGTGATCCATGATGTACATTTTAGTAATTACTGATAATGGTTACAATTGCATGAGCAATTGTTTGCTTATTCAAAACTGATCCAGTCTATTTCTGCCTGCTTACCATCTTTCGATACAACAAACAGATTCTGAATGCCCGTTTGCGATTTTACAACGGTTGCTTTTGTGCGGTTCCATGCATTGCTTTTCGTTATTGAAATTTCAGCAATTACCGGACCATTGATACTGTTGGCACGAAGTTGCAGAACAGCTCCGTCAGTTGCCAGGGCATTGACCGTTACTGTTTTCAATGGCTTCTTGCCAAAGTCAACGTTGTTGTATTGCAGCCAGGCACCTGCACCGTTAAAGATCGTTTTCCAGCCTTTAAATGTGTTAAGTGTATCAAGAAAAGCAATGGATGCTCCCTGTTCACTTAACTGCGTATAGCGATCGATTTGTATTTGTTTGGTTGCAGCTGTAACGCCAACACCACGTAAGGTAGGAATTACTTTTTTGATGGTTCCATCTGTATTAAATGATAAACTGTCAATACGAATGGAGCGTGCTTTATCAAACTTAGGCGAATAGTCTTTATCATGATAAAAAAGATACCATTGATTTTTAAACTGGACGATTGAGTGATGATTGGTCCAGCAACCACTTGGCGATTCATCCATAATTGCACCCACAATTTTAAAAGGGCCAAGCGGGCTTGTACCGATTGCATATTCCAGGCGTTCAGTTTTATTTTCAACATGCGGATAGGTCATATAGTAAATACCATTCCGCTCAAACACAAACGGACCTTCTTTCAATCCTTTTGCAGGAAGCTCACCTAATATTTTTACTTCCGAATCAAGTTCCAGCATATTTGCTTTCAGCTTTGCACCATAAATATTTCCGGCCGACCAATACAGATAGGCTTGTCCGTCTTTATCAATAAACACATTCGGATCAATACCACGCACACCTTTAATGGGCGTTTCTTGTGGAATGTAAGGGCCTTCCGGTTTATCTGCTACTGCAACACCAATGGTAAAGCCTCTTCCATAAGCAACCGTATCCTTGGCTGCTGTTGGAAAATAGAAATAGTATTTGCCATTGCGCTCAATACAGTCGGGTGCCCACATGCTGTAACTATCCGGACGAACCCAGGGTACTTTATTCTGTGTTACAATCACACCATGATCTGTCCAATCGGTTAAGTTCTCAGAAGAGAACACATGATAATCTTCCATGCAAAACCAACCAACACGGCCTTTGCCTTCTGCTGCAAGTATATCATGCGAAGGAAAAACATAGACTTTGTTACCAAATACTCTTGCGGTAGGATCGGCCGTAAACTGATCCCTGATAAAAGGGTTTTGAGCCTGTAACTGTTCAAACCCTAAAAGTGTTACTGCAATAAACAGCAGAAAAGAACGTGTATGCATAATTATTCGTTAGTGTGTTTGTTCGATTGTTGTTTTTGTTGTACATATTCAGCTACATCAAGCATCGGAGCGATCCAGATCTCTTTTTCCTGTTGTTTGAGGTAACGTAAAAATTTTCGATGTTCTTCAATGGATACATTCAAGCTGTTGCCGCCACCAACACCGTGAAATAAAATCACCAACAAGGAGTTGGTTTGTTTTGCTTTGATCACCCATTGGATCATTTGTTCGGCTGTGTGATTGTTGACCATATAACAATCCACATCAGCCAGGTTTATTTCGTTGAGTTGATGCATTTCATTCCGCACACTGCGCATGGCAACAAAATCCTGTTGAATGTTTTTGCTGAAATCAATACCGCCTGCTTTGGTATCGCCGCAGGTAAAGGCAAAAGTCCGTTTGGTTTTTCCATCGAGTGATTGCAGAAATGTATTCGTCATGCGAATTTCATCGATCATTCGTTGCACAGTATAGTTTGCAAGATCATAATCCGGTTTTACCCATTCACGTCCAACACCACCGATGCAAGGATGATAGAGCGTATGATTGCCCAGCTCATGCCCCTTTGTTGCAATGGCTTTCCATTCTGCCAATCTTCGCTTGGTTGACTCTGCATAAGCAGTTACATAAAAGGATGCTTTTAGCTTCAATGAATCCAGTACAGGAATGGCATTATCTAAATGTTCGTCAATGGCATCATCATATGTAATGACAACCGCTGCCTGTTTTCCATTCCAGCTGCCTGCACTTTGTGCCATGCAATAAATGCTGAGAAAAACTGAAACGAAGAGAAGATAGATTTGCTTCCTGTACATCTTGTTTGTCTTTTATTTTTTGCTGATGGAATCACTGATCCTGAAATAATCAAAGTCAACATATCCACCCGTTTCTTTTGTTGCATAATTAAACAACGTAAAACGGTAACCCATAAAATGCGGGAGGGTATATCGCATTTTTAATTGTGTACCAAACGGTATCCAGTTGGTTCCATCCATACTGTAAAAGAAATCAGCTACATCTTTTCGATCGGTGAAATTGCATTCTGCTTTAAAATAAACCATCGACTGTGTAAGTGGAATGCGTTGTGCTTCTTCCGGATTACCGGAACTTGCATTAATCATCACAAGCTCTTTGTTGTTACCTGTTACACGCACTGCAACCAATCCATAATTTTTTTGTAACAAAGCAAAGCCTGCAACATCACCATCTTTCATGTTGGATACATCCAACGCTGTAATGCCTGTACAAACAGGACCAATGGTGCGTTGTGTCAACGAATTTCTTGCAGTGAGAAAACTTGTATCAACTCTGCCGGTTGTAAGACGAAGAAAACCTTTGCGTGCAGTCACCGACCAAAAACGATTATCAGGATTGTGATTCCATTGCCAGGCGAGTGGGAGAGCAGCTTCACCTTTTTTCCGAGTGAATTCATCTGAAACTACAATGCCTGGAATCAATCCCTTGCTTGCAGGTAAGTTGAGGGTTGCCGGTACTTTACCGTTTTCACCCAACACCGGCCAGCCATCTTCCCATTTCACAGGTACAAGATAAGGAATGCGACCTACTGCTCCGTAATCACGAAACAGGTAAGAAAACCATCTGCCATCGGGCATATCAATTAATCCGCCTTGTGCAACACCGAGATCCTGCAATGCTATTCTGCCTTCCCAGGGACCGGTCAATTTTTTTGTACGATGAATGACGACTGTGCGCATACCACCTCTCGGCCAGGTGATATTGAACAGATAGTACATGCCATTTGCTTTGAAGAGTTGCGAACCTTCGCCCAAACCACTTTGTCCAACAGTTTGGTTGGGTTGCGTTGCATCTTCAATGATCACCTGTTTAATGCCGTTTTCTTTTATACCCGACAGGTCATCTTTTAATTCAACCAGCGTTAATTTTTTGTTGCCATAGATCATGTACACTTTACCATCATCATCAAAGTACAAGGAATGATCGTGCAGATCGGGACGAAACGTAATTTCTTTCCAAGGACCCTTCTCAATATTCTTTGTACTGTAGATATGTGTTTTGCCGCTTGTTGCTGCAAACGTTGAAACATAGTAAGTGCCCTTGTGATAACGCATACTGCTGGCCCATGAACCACGGCCATAAGTAGATTTTCCGTTTACAAGATTCATTTCATCATTGTTCACCAACGTATCGTATGCATAGCCAATGAGTTTCCAGTTGATGAGATCGGTTGATTTCATAATGGGTACACCCGGACTCATGTGCATCGTGGTGCTGCTCATGTAATAGTTGTTGCCAACCCGTATCATGGACAGATCGGGCACATCAGCATGAATAACAGGATTGATTGCCTGTTTGGTTTGTGCATTTACATGAATGTTGAGGCAAGTCAATAATCCTATAGCGACAAAATAGTTCTTCATCATTTGAATCGAATTTTTTAAAACAAGTTATGCTGTATTTATTATCACTTCACAGGTTGAACACCTTCTGTCGTTTGAATAATCTTTTGTATTGTTCCGTCTTCGTTGTAATACATATAGTCTACACAAACTGAACGACGGTAACTGCCACCCGTGGGCAACGAACCATTGTGATAAAAGAAATACGACTTGCCTTTGTAATCAATGATGCCGGGATGTGTGGTAAAACTGTTGGGTACATTTTCCTGTATAATGCCTTTGTACTCCCATGGACCGGTTGGACTCTTCGACATGCAGTACTCAATCATTTCGGGTTTCGTACCTGCACTTGCATACACGAGGTAATACCAGCCCTTGCGTTTATAAACCCAAGGTCCTTCGATAAAGTTTTTGGGCGAAATATAATTAATCGGGCCATCGAGTTCAATCATATTGCTTTTAAGCTTCACCCACCTGCAGCTTAAATTACCCCAGTACATATAGGCCTGTCCATCATCATCAATCATTACAGTAGGATCAATATCATCCCAACTATGTTTTTTATCCGTTGTCATTTCATTAATGATGAGTGCTTTGCCAATGGCATCTTTAAACGGACCTGTTGGCCGGTCGGATACCGCCACACCAATAGCCGCACCACCATTACTTACACTATCCTTTTTATGAAACGTAGAAACAAACCAGTAAAACTTTCCATTGCGTTCAATACATTGTGCTGCATACGCATCACCTGTGGCCCACGAAAAAGTATGTGGCGAAAGTAAGGTGCCGTGATCTTTCCAGTTCTTCATATCGGTGGTGGAGAACACATGCCAATCGGGCATTTTATAATTGGTAGCTGTTACAGAAGCCGTATCATGACCCGTGTATAAAAACAACGTGTCTTTATAAACGATCGGCGAGGGATCGGCTGTGAAAATATGTTTGATGATGGGATTTTGAGCATAGGCAGTTATTGATCCCATTGCTGCTATTGCAAGTGTAAGTAGTTTTTTCATTTTCGATTTACATTTAATTCAATTGTTTGTTTTAACCTGAAGGGTGTATTTATTTGTTGAGTTTAAAGCCAAGTAGCGCCAACATTGTTTCAGCATATCGTTTTCCAAACTCACGGTAGCCCTCAGCATTGAAATGAAGATTATCCGGTGAATCGGCACAGCCCTTCGATGAAATAACATGTGCAGTTGGAATGACAGCAGGCAATTGATTGATGATCGCATTCATACCTGCACAAACACCGCCTTGTTCTGCATGCACCACTTCACCGGCAAGCAAGGGAACATTTTGTGCATTCAACTGCAGATCGCTGAGCAGATTTTTATACACCATACTTACTTTCGCAGGCCATGTTGTATCTCCTGTATTTGATTCGCCCTGATGTAATAAAATGCCTTTAATTACACCGTCTTTTTGCGCCAGCTTGGCCATTTCAACCAAACGGCCATAAGGGTTGCCATCATATTCTTTTAACATACCCAGCATCCAGTTGGGTGCCGAAGCTGTATAAGTTTGGTAATTGCTTTTATCAAATAATTCAATTTTACAACCGCCAACCGATACATTGATGACACCGATTTTTACATTCGCAGGCAGGTTTGCCAGCAATGTTCTTCCGAAATAATCAACAGGAGTTAAACCCGTTCTGCAACGGCATAAAGGAGGTACAGCTGTATACCATTTTCCTTTTTCTCTGCCGATAGCAGGGCAATCGACTGCTTCCAACACTTTAAAGCGAGGATCAACATTCACTGTATCCTGAGCTTCAATTTTTGCATAGCCTTCCATATTGGATTGGCCAAAGCTGAGGAAAATATAAAAGTTTGGATCCTGTGCAACAACTGTTGTGCAGGTTGAAACCAGGACAAATGCAGCTATGATAATTTTTTTCATTGCGATTCTGATGTTCTGATTATTTAAAGAGTAGTTGTGCAAAGTTGTACAGGTTGTTACGCCATACCGGCCATGTATGTCCGCCGGGATATTCGCTGTACTTGTAGTTGATATTCAGCTCATCAAACTTTGCAAGCATGATCTTGCAATTGTTGTAAGCAATATCTTCTTTACCACCCATAGCGATCCAGAATTGCTTCAGGTTGGTATTGATGGTACTTGCATTTGTTTTCATGTATTCATACTGCGGAGTAGAAAGCGACGGTTGATTGCTCCACCATCCGGAGCTGAACACACCGAGATAAGCAAACATGTTTGAATTTCTTACACCTGCATGCAAGGTTTGCAATCCTCCCATTGACAAACCGGCTAATGCTCTGCTGTTTGCATCGGTTGCTACACGGTAATTTTTTTCGATGAAAGGAATGAGTGTTTGCTTTAATTCATTTTCAAAAGCACGCAAGGCCTGCTCGCCAAAACCACCGGGACCACCTGCTGAAACATTGCCATCCATCATCACAATGATCATGGGTTTTGCTTTTTGCTCGGCAATTAAATTATCGAGGATGATATCTGTTTTGCCCTGCATCGCCCAGCCACGTTCATCTTCGCCGCCACCATGTAACAGATACAGCACAGGATATTTTGTTGTGGTATTCGCATCATAACCCGGTGGCGTGTAGATATAACATTGACGCCACGAACGTGTAACAGGAGAAAAATATTTTTTGATGCGGATATCGCCATGCGGCACATCTTTCAGTTCATAATAACCGTCGCCTTTAAACGGAATTTCAATGCCGCTTGCCATGCGTCCCATGCCATAAAATGTTTCGCTTGCAGGATCAGCTACTGCAACACCATCGATCAACAACGAATAGTAATGAAACCCTTCACTGATGGAATCAGTAGTAACGATCCAGTAACCGCCTGTATCTTTCTGCATATCATATTTCTTTCCCAAGTCGATCTGTACTTTTTGTGCATCGGGTGCTTTGATACGAAACAGCACACGACTGTCTGGTAAGATCTGCGGATATTTTGCAGAACGGATATTTGTTGCAGCTGCAGTGCCCAACACCGTGTACTTCGAAAACTGTGCTGCATCTACCGGCTTGAACAGGAATTGCGAAAACATATACAACCCATTCTTCCAAACTTTGAAATCGTGACCACCGGGTTCTAAGTAATAAATATGCGGTACATCGTTTTGACGCAGGTAATCATGTGTGCGTTTGCTGAATGAAAGCAAACCATCAGCATCACCACAAGAGATCCAAAGTAATTTCAATTGTTGTTTTGCTTTTGCAGGATCGGGGACTAATTCATTCGGCAACTTGGTATTGGGGGCTGAAGAAAAACCACCTACCCATGCAAACTTGTCAAGGTTTCCTAATCCGAAATTCAATGATTGTCCGCCACCCATTGATAAACCGGCGATCGCCCTGTTTTCACGATCGGTGTACACGGGAAATTTCTTTTCAATAAACGGAATAAGATCATTTAATAAGTCTTGTTCAAATGTTGCAAAGGCCTGCACTTTATCCGGCGCCATGATGTTGCCTGTTGCACGATCATCTTTCATGGCTCTGCCGTTGGGCATTACAACGATCATGGGTTGCAGTTTACCTTCTGCATACAGGTTATCAAGAATCACCTGTGGCCTGCCACCATTCAACCATTCCTTTTCATCTCCTCCAATCCCATGTAATAGATACAGTACGGGATATTTTTTCTTTTTGGAGAAACCGGGTGGGGTATATACCAGTGCACGTCTGTTGGTGCCGACTGTTTTTGAACTGTACGTAATTGTATCAATTTTTCCTTTTGCACTTTCTGTACGTACTTCCTCAAATCCCTTGGGCATTTGTTTCAGTATTTCCTGGGACTGCACCTGCAATAACGAAAAAAGGAGAACAACTGCAGTAACTGTTTTTTTTATCATGATCGAAATTTATCTGTGTTTAATGAACCGGTTTAATAATCTGATACTTGCCGCTCAAATGCAGCAAGCTGAATAAATACAATAAGCCATCGTAGTAAGGATCGAAATATCCATCTTCATACGGTTCCAGTTTTGCATTCCAAAGTGCATGTACAAAATCGTAACGGTTATTTTCCGAATAGATCATTTCTGTTGTAGCCAATGTGGATACAAGTCCGAGTGAGTGGCGCAGTTTTTTGAAACCGCCTGCCTGTAAAATGGAGTCGGGTCTTGTACCATCCATGTTGAACTGATCTTCAAAACTGTTGATGCCTTTTGAACGGAAGAATGTTTGAATCCGTTTTGCATAATCCAATTGCCACGCTGCATCTTTCTTATACCATGCGTAATCCATGGCAATGTTCATCGGTACACGCCATGAATCGTAACGGAATGCTACAGGAATCCATCTGGTGTTATGCGGTGTGCCACTGAACTCGCTGTAATCAGGATTTAAACCTGTAACAGGATGACAGGCCCTGTGCAAATATGCTCTGGATGTATCTGCACATTCTTTATAAAAATCCTCGTGACCGTCTTTTGCGTAGAGGGCCCATACTTCCATAAATGCAGGAAGATGATAGGAAGGATCTGTCCACGTATAGCCATTTCCTTCGGGAACAAAACTGATCTGTTTGTGCTCTTTGTTGATGACATGAAAAATATTCCCCGTGCCATCTTTCTTCCACATGGCATCTAAAATGCGGCGTGCTTCGCCATAATAGTTTATACCTGTATTGTTGCCCCATTTGTTTGCTGCAAAGAGCAGACTTGTTACAAAATATAATTCACCATCCGATGCTGAGCCTTGTGAATTACGTTTGAGTGTTTGCGGATTGATGCTCCATGCAAAATAAGCTTCTCTTGGACCTTCCTGGTGCTGTGTGTATTTTTTTGTCCAGCGCCAGATCCTGTCGAACACCTCTTTTTTATTCATCTGCACAGCTACCATCATACCATACGAAAGTCCTTCGCTTCTTGCATCATGATTTTTTAAATCAGATACATATCCCATCGTATCACCCACATTGAAATAAATTCCCTGTGGACTTTCAAACAGATCATGGTATGCTTTTTCAATCTTCGCATCAATAGCTGCCTGCTTATAACCGGCTTCTTTAAAAATATTTTTATACGCAGGTGCTGTCGTTTTTTGTTTACTCTTTTTCGACTGCGCATTTGCATGTGGATACGAACATACCAATGCCAATGCCGTTATCAATAACTGCAGCAGGAATCGTTGGTATTGGTTTGATCTATGATTCATCTTCATTTACCGAGAGCTTATTATCTTATTTAAAAAGAGATGGTGCCATTTCATACAAACTTCTGCGCCAGCTTTGAAATTCATGTGCTGTGCCCGGCGAAACATAAGTAGCCACTTTATAACCTGCAGCTTTTAAATCTGCTTCTACTTTAGGTAATCCTTCAGCACCACGTGTTTCTTTACTTCCGTATGAAATGAAAATAAATTTGGGTTTCATTTTACCTTCCAGTTGTGCAGGAGTATAGTTGCCACCGCTCAACAATCCCCAATAACCAAATACTTCTGGTTTTGCCAATGTGATGGTATGCGTTTCAAAACCACCCATTGATAAACCGGCCATCGCTCTGTTATCTCTGTCAGCTTTTGTACGGAAATGTGCATCGATATATGGAATCAATTCATCGAGCAATACTGTTTGAAATGCACCCACACCGGTAATTTCACCAGCAGTAATTCCTGTAGTTACAACACCGGCAGCACCCATTCCGCCACCGGCTGGAGGAGCAGGAGGAGGCGTAGTTGTAGAACCGGCCGGAGGAGGTGGTGGCGCTGGTCTGCGACCAATTGGCATACCGGTATTCGTCATACCATATGTCATCACTACAATGAAGGGTTTGATTCTTCCAGATGCAATCATATTATCCATGATGAGGTTTGTTCTTCCTTGAACAGCCCATGAAGTTTCATTTTCGCCCCAGCCGTGTTGCAGGTACAGCACCGGGTATTTTGTATTACCTTTTTCATAACCCGGAGGAGTGTATACAATGGCTGCTCTTTGTGTGTTGGTACTTTTCGAAGAGAAGATGATGTGCTGCATATTGCCATGCGGTACATCTTTCAATGCATACATATCCTGATCTTTCGAAGGAATTTCAATGCCGCTTTCCCAACGTTGCGATCCATAAAAAAATCCGGTACCGGGATCATTAAACGTAGCACCGTCCACATTTACCCGGTAGTAATGAAATCCTTCATCCATTGGGCCTGCAGTAGTACCGATGAAATATCCGCTATCTGCTTTCTGTAGTTTTGTTCCGCCTTGTCCGCCGAGGCCAAGACTCACTCTTACACTGTCTGCATTAGGTGCATAAATTCTGAATCTTGCATAACCTTGAGAGTTTACCTGCGGATATGCCTGAAACGGTTGATTAAATGGAGATGGTTTAAAATCTTCGATGATGGTTGTTTGTGTAAAACCTGTACTGCCGGCCATAAGCATTGCTGCCAACAGAACTACTGATCTTAATTTCATACTACCTGTTTTAAAGTGGTTAAAAGTGTTTGCTATTGTTTATCGAAATATTTCCTGGAGTGTGGTTGCTAAAAATAATTTGCAGTTCATCCATGTATGTCCGCCCGGCACGATGTAACTTTTTACCTTGATCTTTTTTTCTTCAAACATGGCAATGTTGTTTTTTACACTTTCGTATAAAAAGTCTTCTGTACCCACACTGATCGTAAACAATTTCACCTGTTGATTGATCTTGTTGGCATCAGGCGAATAGTTGGTAAAGTTTTTCTGAAACTCTTCTGTTGCAGTAAAGGGCGCATACGAGCAGATGTATGCAAACTTGTCGGTATTGGTTAAACCAATGTTGAGTGTTTGTCCACCACCAACAGAGAAGCCGGCCACTGCACGGTTTTTACTATCGTTATACACGGGATAGTTGGCTTCAATAAAAGGAATGATATCGTTGATGACATCCTTTGTAAAGTCGGGCATTGGTTTGGGACGAACATTACCATACGGCATTACAATAATCATCGGTACTGCTTTGCCTTGTGCAATGAGATTATCTGCAATGAAATTGGCGTTACCAACTTTTGTCCATGTTTCTTCGGTATCCGATCCACCATGAATCAAATACAAAACAGGATACTTTGTTTTACCGTTGGGATTGAAACCCGGTGGTGTGTACACCAGCAATTGACGTATAGTACCTAATGTTGCGGAATTGTAATAACGATAACCGATCTTTCCATGTGGTACATTCTGTAATGAATGAACCAAGGGTGTTTTACCCGGCACATCAAGAATGCTTCTTTTGAAACGTTCATTGGCGAACACATAGGTATTGTTGGGATCGGCCAGTTCAACATTATCTACATTAAAACTGTAGGGATAAATATCGGGCTTAATATCTTTCACCGTCACAGACCAAATGCCTGAGGTATCTTTTACCAACGGAAGCGGAGCAGAAAGAAACTCGCCCTTCAGTAGTACAGTTTGTGCAGTTCGTGAATAATAACGGAACGTAACGCTGCCATCAGCATTTACATCGGGAGAGCTGATAACAGGTGGCCGTTGCTGTGCAAACACAATGCAGCCGATGAATAAACTTGCCAATGCTATGATAAATGATTTCATCTTATACTATTTAAAAAGTAAGGGGACTGTTTGTGCTACATACTCTTTCACATTCATCCATGTATGTCCACCGCCAGTGATTAAACTTTTATGATTGATCTTTTTTGCTTTCAGGTACTCGATAAACTCAACTGTTGATTGGTATAAAAAATCTTCGTTGCCCACACTTACCCAAAGCAGTTTAAAATCGTTGTTTGTTTTTGCAGGATTTTCTACGAGGTTTTTATAGCGTGTATCCATTTCCTGCGGAGATAGATATGCACTGTAACAACACACCCATGAAAATTTATCGGTGTTGCCAAATGCAGTTCGTAAGGTTTGTCCGCCGCCTCTTGAAAAGCCACCAATCGCTCTGCTGTTCTTGTTACTGATGGTGCTGTAATTCTTTTCGATGTAAGGAATCAGATTATTGACTAAATCCGTTTCAAACAACTTTGCACGGGTAACTGCATCTTCGCTGTCTCTGCCAACAATATCACCCGGCTTTGGTTGCTTCTTCTGTTCTGCTATTCGTGCCATAGGATTACCGTAAGGCATCACAACAATCATCGGAACAGCTTTTCCTTCTGCAATCAAATTGTCGAGAATGAAATTGGTCTTGCCGACTTTAAAAAAAGTTTCTTCGGTATCTGTTGTTCCGCTGATGAGATAAAAAACAGGATAGTTTTTGTTTGCCGATTGATCATAACCCGGCGGTGTATACACCACTACTGATCCGGTTGAACCTTCAACCGAAGGATAGTATTCGTATGTAACACTGCCATGCGGCACATCTTTGATTGCATGCACTAACGGTGTTTCGCCGGGAACATCAACCAGGCTTGCTTTGAATCGTTCGTTGGGAAAAAAGTTCACATTGGCCGGATCCATTACGGTTACTCCATCGACGATAAAACTGTAAGGATAGATATCGGGTTTTATTGGACCAACTGTTATACTCCAGATACCGATGGAATCTTTCGTCATGGGAACTTGCGCTGCACCAAACTGACCACCGCCAAGTTTTACTTCTTTTGCTGAAGGAGCGAGATAACGAAAGGTTACTTTTTTATCTGCATGTACCTGCGGAGAAATTACAAGCGGCCCACGTGGTGGTTGTGCAATACCTGCAGTTGTTGCTGCAAGTAACAGACAGGTTAAGGTATAAGTAGCCAATTTTCTATATGTCATCATCATCGTTTTTAATTCACTATGGTTATTATTACAAACTGCTTCTTACAAGTGATGCAGTTTTGCAGGTAACATAAAATTGATTCTTTAATTAAGCCAATTATTATTCTTCATCCAAAGCAACAGCGTATCCAACCAGCCTGGCTGCCTGAAAATAAATCCATGTCCGCCTTTTGGATAAATATGCATCTCCACAGCAATTTTCTTTTTACGTAATGCTTCAAAATAATTGATGCTGTTATCAACATCCACTACATTGTCATCAGCAGTATGTGTTAAGTATGCAGGTGGTGTAGAGTCGTTTATCTGTAATTCGTTCGAAAACAAATCAACTTTTTCTTTTGATGGTTCTGCTCCAAGTAATTTCTTTCTCGAATCTTTATGTGTTAGATTTTCCTGCATGGTAATAACAGGATAAACTAATACCTGAAAATCGGGTCGCAGATTTGTTTTTTGCGGATTATCTATAAAAGACTTATTGAAATGAGTTGCTAAGGTTGACGCCAGATGGCCACCGGCTGAAAAACCTACCACGCCAACTTTATGAATATCAACATTCCATTTACCTGCATTTTCTCTTATATACTTGATAGCCTGTTGAGCATCTTGCAAAGGGGCTATACTTTTATCAACAGAAAAGGAATCATTGGGCAAACGATATTTCAATACAAATGCAGTAATACCATTTTCTGCAAATCGTTTTGCTGTACCTACACCTTCGCCTTCATAAACAATTACACTGTAACCGCCACCAGGACATATCAAAACGGCAGTACCGTTTGCTTTATCTTTTGCCGGCAGAAAAACCTGAATGGTAGGTATTACAGAATGTCTGATCAATCCCGGATACTTTGTATCATTTGTTGCGTTTGAAGCTGCAACAGTTGCACCCGGAATTTGACCGGGATATATTTCTAAAATCTCTTGTGCATGAATATTACTTGCAGTACAGATGAAACAGAAATGAATTCCTGCAAAAAAAAGCTTCCGAATTAAAGATGTTGCCATTCTAATTTCTGATTGTGTGTTTTAGACGACTTTATTTGTAAAAAGCATCGTTGAAATTTGAAGAAATAATGCAACCCTTTATTGAATGTCAAGCAATGTTCTGTTGTGGTTGGTTAAGATATGTTGAACGTTACAAGTTATACAGCTCACCAATCTTAAACTTCCAAAAAACCACAGCGGAAAATTTTACACAACACAGCCGTTCAGATTAACCAGTTATTCTGCTGACATCGTTATGATTTGCCCTGGTTTTGTGGCTATATCATACAAAAAGGTTTTACTTAACTCGACTGGTGCAAGTGTTGCCTTTTCAGAAATAACCGGTTCTTTGATCGTTTCTGTTGCATAAAAGGGATTGCTGTTTTGGCCAACTGCATTTTTAAATGCTGCGCCACTTGCTGTTTTCAGTTGATTGGGTACCCGCATTCTTAAATTGCCGCCCAAGGTTGATTTGATCACTGCTTTCACAACCTTTCCGTTTTTCCATTCCAGGCTTACAATTTCAAAACCACCTCTTGCACGCAAACCGCTAATGCTTCCTCCATTTTGCCATACAGTTGGTAGTGCGGGAAGCAAGTGAACAGCTCCGTCATCACTCTGCATCAGCATTTCCGTAATACCCGATGTACATCCAAAATTTCCATCAATCTGGAAAGGCGCATGTGCATCAAAGAGATTGTTGTATGTGCCGCCGCCACCTTCATTCGTACCAACCGGTGTGAGTTGATTTTTGATAAGTTGAAATGCATGATCGCCATCCAGCATTTTGGCCCACCAGTTTACTTTCCATCCCATGCTCCATCCGGTTGAAATATCGCCACGATGTAACAATGTAATTTTTGCTGCATGATGTAATTGCGGCGTGCGGTAAGCTGATATCTGGTTTGAAGGAAACAAACCATACAGGTGTGAAATGTGCCGATGCTTATCGTTGGGATCATCAATATCATCGAGCCATTCCTGCAATTGCCCATGCTGACCAATCTGCATCGGGGCCAATCGTGCTCGCATTTTTTTCAGTGTATCAACAAAGGCTTTGTCTTTCTTTAAAATTTCTGCAGCACGAATGGTTGAACTGAACACATCAAATACAATCTGATTCGTCATGGTTGTGCCTGCATCGAGTGAAGAACCCTGGTGTGCTTTGGGTGCATTCTCCGGCGACATATCCGGATTCATCACCAACCATTTTTTTGTTGGATGCTCAATTAAAAAATCAACATAGAACAACGCCGCACCTTTTAACACAGGATATGCTGTTGCTAAAAATGTTTGATTGCCATTGTACAAGTAATGTTCCCACAAATGAAGACTTAACCAACCACCACCATTGGCCCATGCTCCCCAGAATGCACCATCCACTGCACCGGTTGCCCGCCATATGTCGGTGTTATGATGCGCCATCCAACCTCTTGCGCCGTACATGTTTTTTGCTGTTTGCACACCTGTTACTGATAATTCTTTCACCATTTTTAATAACGGCTCATGCAACTCCGACAAATTTGTTTTTTCTGCCGGCCAGTAATTCATTTCGGTATTGATGTTGATGGTGTACTTGCTGTCCCACGGTGGACGGACTTTGTTGTTCCAGATACCTTGTAAGTTGGCGGGTTGTCCACCGGGCTGCGAAGACGAGATCAATAAGTAACGGCCAAACTGGTAGTACAAGGCCGCAAACTGCGGATCGTTGGTGCTTGCAAAATTTTTCAACCGTTCATTGGTGGGAAGTACTGTTGCATCAGTTACACCAAGATCGATCTTAACTCGATTGAAATATTTTTGATAGGCTGCAATATGTACTGGCTTTATCTGCTGAAACGATTTTACAACCGCTTTGTTAAGATAAGTTGCTGCACGTTCATGCTCATTTCCACTTACATCATTATAATTATTGAAACTGGTGGCAATAGAAATATAAATGGTAACAGCTGTTGCATTTTTGATAGTGATGGATGTATCGGTTGCAGAAGAAGTACCGCCAGTTGTTTTTATTTCTGAAATGTTTTTATAGCGAAGCATTCCTTTTACACCTTCATGATCAACACTTGTACCGGCGATGGTCAATTGCTTTCCTGCAACAACTGATCGCTGTGCATTCGGCAGAACCGGTTTATAAAAAGCAGTAAAAGAAATACTGTTGGGTTTGCTGGCTGTCAAATGCATCACAATTACACGATCAGGAAATGAAGCCAGCACTTCTCTTGTGTAGTTGACGCCGTTAACCGTGTAGGTTGTTTTTGCAATGGCTTTTTCAATATCCAGTTCACGGTAGTAATTGCTGTAGTTGTCGTGCCCGTCGAAACGTAGCTGCAATTCACCGGCAGGCAGGAACATTTGCCCATGCGATTTTTTACTGATGATGACTCTGTTGGCCAAACGCTCTGCATCTTTTTGCTTACCATCAAAGATGAGTTTGCGCATTTCAGACAGTGAATCCAATGCAAGCGGATTATCATTTCTGTTCGGGCTACCGCTCCACAGTGTATGTTCATTCAACTGAATGGTTTCAGTTGATACATTGCCGTACAGCATTGCACCCAGGCGTCCGTTACCAATGGGCAATGCATTTTCCCATGTGTTACCGGATGGCGTGTTGTACCAGAGTTTGAAACCTTTGCCTGGTTGTGCAAAACAAGCAGCCGATAAGAACAAACTACAAAAGATGAAAAAACGTTTCATTGCTGTTTTATTATTGGGCTGTTCGTGTATAAGAAAGCATGCTGTTTGCCCATGGAATAAAGAATTTAAAATTCGGTGCGTCGGTATGTCCACCATCATGTTGTCGCCACGCTAACTGTCCATCCAGCATATCAGTTAGCATGGGTGGCATTTTTTCATTCCTATAATCATTGCTCACACCCAGGTCTTTTGCTCCGAGTAATTTGAAAACAGTTCCTGCTGCAATCGTTGCCTGGTAACTTCCTTTCTGATCGAGCCAGTTGGCATCGCCTTTCTCCGGAATACCATAACTTACAAATACAGCACGTGGTGCACATAAGGCCAACAATTCATGCGAATCAACCGGAAGGTCGCAACCTGTTTTTCTGCCGAACGAAGATTCTTCAGCACCATATTTTAAATAGTTACCCGCCATCCAATGATAACCGCCGCCACCAGTTATATTTTCGACTGTTTCACCAAATACTCTTCGATGTAACGTAACACCACCTTTACCTGATGAACCGATCAATCCAACAGCAAAGCGTTGATCAAATGCCATTGTTACCAATGCCGCTTTACCATAACGGGATACACCTTCGATGCCCACTTGTTTTGCATTCACCGTTGATTCTGTTTCTAAGTAATCCAATGCACGACTGGCGCCCCAACCCCAGGCACGCAATGCACCCCATTGATCGGGCTTGCGTGGTTGACCCATATTTGTTAAGCCGATGATGCCTCTTGTTAATCCTGCACCATTATCGGGTTGTATTGTTCCGGGATCAATCGTTACATAACCCCAACCAGCAGCTAATAATCTTTCCTGCGGCGTTAACTCTTCATCAGGTTTTGGTGGCGCAAAAAAGTTAGGAGCGGGGAGTCGTGTGATGGGTTGATACGCCGGATACTTTTCAAAAATTTCTTTCATTGATGGATCATTCTTGATCAGCATCTCTTTGAATGATGCATTGATCTTATCCATATCATCGGGCGAAGGTTGTGCAGGTGCAGGTAATACCGGACGACCAAACATGATGAGCACAGGAACAGGACCTTTCACATTTGCCGGAACCACCAATACCATTTTAATATCAACATTGATCAACGGGTAGGCACTGTTATCTACATGACCAATAATTTCTTTTGCAATCACCGGAATACGGTTCACTACTTCTCTGTCAGTGATCTTTACTGTCCATGTTACTTTGGGGACATTGTTTGGAATACGTCCATACACTTCCCGTTCAAATTCTTCGATTAATTCGGGACGGCGTTGTTTCCACCAACCATCAGCAGTAGTAACTTTCTTGCCGTTGTTTAAAGTAAGTGGATCGGGCAACAAAGGACATGGATTCGCCAACGCTTCATCATAGTTTGCATGATTGGGATCTTTCTCGTTACCACTTTTACCGGGACGCAATTTTTTTATACCCAGTTGCTGCATCATATTTGCCTGATCCTGCTGCACAGTAAACACTGTGAGCTTTGGATACTTGCTGCTGTCAATCAGTTGTGCAAGTGCAACGCCATTCAGCACAATTGCAAATAGAAGAAGCGGAATCGCTTTCATGAAAAGCAGATTTAAGTTTAAAATAAATTACCAGTTCTTTTTACTGCTCTACAAATGTGGTTACACTGTAGGGTGGCAGTTTATATGTAAAGCTGTTATTGCTTGCTGTTGTTTTTGTGCCGGGCTCAGCATTTTTTGTTTCCGTTGTTGTGTAGGGCATAAATTCACCGGCAGTTGTATTTTGAAAAGTAAATGTCTGTTCTGTTGCAGCGTTGTAGCTGTTAATGGCAACAATTACTTTTTTACCGGCACTTGTTTTGTAAGCTGATATGCGCACATTAGGTACAGTGTTAGAACCTGTACCAATGCGAACCGAACCCGGAGTAATATATTTTGCAAACTGCGACATAATGAAACCACGCTTGGTAACGAAACCTTCTTCACCAATCGGGCCATAAAAGCGTTTGGCATACCACCAGATATAGGCACTGAAGTTGGCAATGGTAAGACAGTTGTGTATTTCAACTGCTGTAGCTAAACTCGCTGTGTAATTAAAAACGGTGTCAAGGTGTTCTGTCATCCATACTTCTTTATTCAATGCTTTGGCCATCGCATTTTCAGCAATCCCACCTCCGTAAATATGTGTACCGATAATGTCAATATTTGCAGCAGCGGCATTATCACTTAAAATCGTGTTCATGTAGTTTTGATTGTAGTTCACCAGTTCAGGCGCCATCAATTTTGTACTGGTAACTAACTGCCCATAATTTTTTAAGAAGTCACGCATTTGCAAAGCAGTCCACACACAGCTTTCATAGTTGGGATCCCAATCGGGTTCGTTTTGTACGGATACTGCATGTACAGCAGCGCCATTCGCTGCCATGTAATTGGCAAAATCGTTCAGGTATTTTGCATAAGCTTCACTGCTGTCAACTTTCAGTGATCCACCAATAAGATTGTTATTGGTTTTAAAACGTGCAGGTGGACTCCATGGTGATGCCAGAATTTTTGCACCACGTTGCACAGCACCTTTTGCATTCGCCAGTTCAAGCGCACGCCAGGTATCATCAGTAGCAATGCGAATGCGTAAGATATTTAAACCAAGTTGTCCGTTTCCTTTTCCGAACAAACGGTCTAACTCTTCATTTGTTAACGGGCCATTCGAAGGACGAAAAACAGTAGCTGCTCCAAAACCCTGGATTGTTTGAAAATTTTCGTTGGCATTGATGGTGACAGAAGCACTGATGACCTGTTCTTTTACTTCAGCCGCCTTCTTTTTGCAGGAAGCAACAAACAGGTGAAGGAAAGCAAAAGCGATCAACGATGCTTTGCTGAAAGAAGTGTTCTTTTTCATGCAGTGTAGTTAGTAGTGTTGATTGTTTGACGAATTATTTCTCAGTTGTAAATGGTGATGCCGGTAATTGCTCTTTGTTATACAGATTCGGGTTCACCGGGTTGTCCGCCCATGCATAACGCACATACATCGGTTCTTTCACTTCATCACTCCACACAACAATTTTATCACCCTCAATTTTTGCTTTGGCCCATACAAATTTTTTATCAGTTCCTGCAATGGCAAACTCACTCAACTCTTCGCCATCATTTGTTATCAATCCGCTGCCGGTATGCTGAAAGGAAAGAATCATCTTGCTGCCATCAATTTGTGCAGATTGAAATAACGGGCCAGAGTAAACGATGTTTTCATTGTAAGCAAGTTTGCGTGCAGCCAATGCTAAACGGATGCCTACATCTTTTTTATTATCCGGATGAATATCATTCCACTCACCAAGATCAATGGCAACAGCCATGGCCGTATTCGGCACAGCCAGTGTATTCAATTGCTGCTGACGTAAAACGGCCCATCCACTTTCGGAAGGGAGGTAGTTGTAATCCATAAAGCCTGGCAATTGCACATAGAGAAAAGGCAACTCGCCTTGTTTCCATTTGTTGCGCCAGTCATGAATTTGTGCAGTCTGCAAGGCACCGTATTCCTGTGGTTTACCTGCATTGCTTTCGCCCTGGTACCAGCAAAAACCTTTGATGCTGTAATTGATGACAGGAGCTACCATTGCATTGTACAAAGCGGTTGGTTGATTTTGTGCATTGATGCCACCACCGCCAAAACCTCCACCGGCAAAGGGACGATTCACCAGACCAACTTTGTATTGCCATGTTCCTTTGAGATCAACAGTATCATTGTCTGAGAAAATGCAATACGGTTTATCGGGAACAAATCCACCTTTGCCTGCATTGTTCGTAACACGAACAACAAAAATATTTTTACCTGCTTTTAAAACATTGGCCGGTATCGCATACCTGCGTTGCGGATATTGGTACGTTGTGTTACCAACACGTACACCATTGATGTATAATTCATCGGCATCAACAATTCGTCCAAGAAAAACTTTAGCAGCTTTACCAACCATCGAGGCCGGAATAGTTATTTCTTTTCTGTACCATACAACACCATTCAGATCTTTAATGCCCTGGTCTTCCCAATAACCGGGAATGTTGATGTTGCGCCAACCTTTGGGAACATAGTTTACATCAAACCATTTTATAGCATTTGCTAAACCAGCATCAACAGGTGGTGCCATGCGGGGCATATTTGTTGGTCTGCGATTAAAACTGTTGAGATACGCTGTGTCTTTATTTTTTGTGATGGTCGTTTGCAAGGCTGCAAAATCTTTCAAACCTTCTTCACTTGTCCATGCTTCAATAGGCGTGCCGCCCACACTGGCATTGATAATGCCAACAGGTATCTTGTACTTCTCCGAAATGTTTTTTGCAAAGAAATAGGCAACAGCCGAGAAGGGACGAATATCTTCCCCAACAGCAGCTTTCCAGAAACCGCTTGGTAAATTCTCTTGAGCGCCTTGCAGACTGGTGAGTGTCGGAATCCAGAACTGGCGTATCTGCGGATCATTTGCTTCAGCGATTTCTTTTGCATAGGTTACATCGTGAATATTCAACTGATGCACCATATTCGATTGGCCACTGCAAAACCAAACATCGCCAAACAACACTTCTTTAATGCTGATTTTGTTGCTGGCGATAATATCAATGGTGTACGGACCACCAGCTTTTGTTGCAGGTAACTTGATGCTCCATTTGCCTTCGGCATTACCTTTTGTTTTATACGTTTTGCCGTTGAACTTTACGCTTACTTTTTCATTCACGGCACTCCATCCCCAGATGTTTACAGGTATATCTCTTTGCAGGATCATACTGTCTCGTACAATCTGTGGCAATTTCACCTGTGCAAATGAGGTATTGATCGTTGTAACAACTAAAACAAATACAAAGGTGGTAAGCAGCGGTTTCATGATCGGTTGTTTGCTTGGTTTATTAAACTCTTTTTTATTTCACTTCGTAACCTTTGCGTTGTGGTCTCGATAACATCCTGTTTGCTTCGTCATCGTTTTTGAATTGTTCCTTTACAGGATCCCAATACAATTTGCGGTTCAGCTTCATGGAGATGTGATGCAACAAACAAGCGGAGCATGCACGATGTGCTTCTTCAACCGGGGCAATAGTCTTCTTATTATCACGGATTGCTTCCAGCCAGTTGCCATGATGGTCGTTACTTACAGTAAAATGAAATTCATTTTTACCAATCACTGATGTAAGAACAGCAGGATCGCTTGCATCAATTTTCTTTGCTTGTACGGTTCCTGCATTGGGGTCGGAGGAGGTTGCCTGGTAATCACCTCTTGAAACAAAAATCCAGCCTTTGGTTCCTTCAAATTTGATCCCGTTCGGAAATTCATTGCTCACGATAATGGTAACACCGTTTACATATTTGGCACCTGTTTTAAAAATGCCATGCACATCCCATAAACCACCCGTTGCAAACTCAACATGATCTGTCCATATTTCAACAGGGCCGCTTGCTTCCATACCCATGCCCCAATGTGCACTGTCGATATGATGGGCACCCCAACCCGTGATCATACCTGCACCAAACTGTTCGCAACGCAACCAACCCGGACGGTTATAACCAACTTGCGGATGCACACGATCTTCGGTGTAATACACTTCAGGTGTTGATGCCAGCCACAGATCGTAATTAAAATCTTTGGGTAACGGCATTTCTTCTTTCTTACCACCGGGAGGATCGCCGGGTAACCCAACATACACTGTTTTCAATTCGCCGATTCGACCGTTACGCACAAGCTCTGCACCATAACGGAATTGTTCGGCACTACGCTGCTGACTGCCGATCTGAAATTTTACGCCGCTCTTCTGCACCACGTTGCTGATGACTCTTCCTTCGGCAATGGTTAACGAAGCAGGCTTTTGCATGTAAATATGTTTGCCAGCACGTGCTGCTGCAACACCCAGCATCGCATGTGTATGATCAGGTGTGCTGATCAATACTGCATCGACATCTTTATTTTGTAAAACCTCCCTGAAGTCGGTGTACACTTTCACACCATCAAATGATTTGTTATCCCGCTTGGTATAAAATTCATTTACTAACTGCTTGCCTTCATTTGCCCGTTTCAGATCCACATCACACACCGCCATGATCTGTGCATAATCGTGTTTCCAAACGCCGGGCATATCGTGCCCACGTGAAATACGTCCCGTACCAATTGCTGCAATGTTAATGCGGTTACTCGGTGCATTTTTACCAAATACACTTGCAGGAACAATGCTTGGGATAGCAAGCAGGGCAGAGGCTTTTAATGAGTTTTCTAAAAACTTTCTGCGTGATTGATTTCTTTTTTGCATGGCAAATCGTTTAGGCTATCGTTAAAAATGAAGGATTACAGTACTTGCATTGTAGTGCTGAGTACGTTACTTGTTGTTTTATTTTTCACACCCGGCTGGCCACCACCCACACTGATCTGTACGTTTCCTTTGGGTTGATAATACTTCCCGGTTGTTTCATTGACCAAGGATAATTCTTCGGGCGTTAATTTAAAGCTGATGGTTTTACTTTCGCCTGCTTTTAATGCAATTCGTTTAAACCCTTTTAATGCACGAACAGGTGCTTTGCTTTTTGTTTGATGTGAAACATACAACTGCACCACTTCATCACCATCACGTTTGCCGGTATTCTTCACCGTTACTGTAACGGTAACCGGTTTATTCGCTGCAATTGTTTTCGGTAACTGCAAACCGCTGTATGCAAATGTTGAATAGCTCAACCCATGACCAAACGGATAGAGTGCTTCGCCTTTGAAATAACGATAGGTTCTTCCTTCCATACCGTAATCAAGAAAACCGGGAAGATCATTATCGCTTTTGTAGAATGTAACCGGTAAACGACCGGCAGGATTGTAATCGCCAAACAAAACATCAGCAACAGCAGTGCCTGCACTTTGTCCACCATACCATGCATTCACAATCGCAGGAATGTTTTCGCTTTCCCATGGAGTTGCAATGGCACTGCCTGTCATCATCACAAACACCACAGGTTTACCGGTGCTGTGTAATTTCTTCATCAGTTCGGTTTGAACAGTAGGCAGTAAAATGGTTGTTCTGTCGCCGCCATTAAAACCTGGATAATCAACACGCATTTCTTCACCTTCCAGTTGTGGCGAAATGCCACCTACATACACAATTGCATCAGCATCGCTTACTTTATTCAGCAGTGCAGCATAATTGGTTTGTTCAAAATTACCGGCTCTTAATTTTACATTGGCTTTTCCTTCGCCCTGCCAGTATTCCAATACCAGTTTATACGTTTTTCCTTTTTCTGTTTTTAAACGATAGGTTCTTGCGCCCCAGCGGTTTCTTGTCCATGCATCCAATACCGATTGATCGTTGATGCTGAATTTGTAACCATCATCGGCTTCCACTTCAAACGTGATAAAGCCATCCTTGTCGGCTGTATAATTGGTTGTATAACGGGCAGAAAAATTATAAGCATTCATGTTGCCAACTACCTGCGAACCTTCCTGCCAGAAATGATCAACCGTTTCTTCTGTTTGCGTTACAACGGGATTGCCCTGTAATTCTTTATTATTAAAATACTCTGCTTTGAAACCGTTCTTTCCATCGAATGAATATTGTTTGCGCATATCGGTGTACACCAGCAAAGTATCATTGGTGAAGTTGATGGCTTTTTCATAAACCACTTCAGTTTTACTGCCGAGTTTGTTCTGAATGCCTTTTAACACGGTAACAATTTCAGAAGGCGTACCATTGTAGTTGCCTAATACTGCAATACTGTTATCGGCATTGGGACCAACAACAACAATCTTTTTAATTGACTTTGAAAGGGGCAGTATGTTCTTCTCGTTTTTGAGTAATACAATACTTTGCTGCGCCATCTTCAAGGCATGTGTTTTATGCGGAGCGCTTTCTAACACCGAAGAAGGTGTTTGTGCATACTTCACCATCGATACAGGATCGAACATACCCAACCGGTAACGGATGGTAAACAAACGTTTCAATGAAATATCCAGTTGTGCTTCTGTGATCAAACCATTCTTTACTGCATCCACCAATGTTTTGTAAACAGTTTGACCGCATTCAATGTCTGTTCCATGCATTACTGCATCTACCGCAGACGTTGTTGCATCTTTATGCGTTTTGTGATATTTAAAAAAGTCATCAATCGCCCAGCAATCACTGGTAACATAACCAGTGAATTTCCATTGCTTGCGCAAAATATCATTCATCAACTGATCGTTACCGCAGCAGGGTTGCTTATCCACTGCATTGTAAGCACACATCACACCTGCCACATTTGCATCAACGATCAATTCTTTAAAAGCAGGTAAATAGGTATCCCACAAATCATACACTGCAGGATTGAAATTATCGGAGTGTCTTGATGGTTCGGGACCACTGTGTACCGCAAAATGTTTGGCACATGCAGCCGCTTTTAAATACTTCGGATCTTCTCCCTGCAAGCCACGCACAAAAGCACGCCCAAGCATGGCCGTTAGAAACGGATCTTCGCCGTATGTTTCCTGTCCACGACCCCAGCGTGGATCACGAAAAATGTTGATGTTGGGTGTCCAGTAAGTAAGACCGAGATAACGTTCTGCAGTGCGTCCCTGTTCAACAGCTTTGTTATAGATGGCCCTGCCTTCAAGTGCAGAGTAATCGGCCATACGAAAGAGTGAAGTCGTATCCCATGTTGCGGCCATACCAATCGCTTGTGGAAATACAGTTGTTTTGAACGGGGTTCTTGCAACACCATGCAACACTTCGTTCCACCAATCGTAAGCCGGAATACCTAAACGAGGAACAGCAGGTGTTGCATTGAGCATCTGTGCTACTTTTTCTTCCAGTGTTAAACGGCTTACAACATCATTCACCCGTTGCTCAATGGGCAACTTCGGATTCCACATGGGAAATGATTTGTAATCCTGTGCTGATGCTGTTGTACCGATAAACAAAAAAGCAATTGCAAGAATCTTTTTCATTTTGATTTATAGTTAATGGTTGGTAGGTTTATTTTTTTGCTACTGTTAAAATATATCGTCTTATATCACTAATTTCTTCTTTGCTTAACCTGTTACCGAATTTGGGCATACCTAACGATGCGAATGCACCTTCGTGGACTACATTCAAAAACGTTTGTTCATCTGCAACAACAGCAGAGTAAGCAAGATCGGGAGCAATACCACCGCCACCACTGTTAACCACATGACAGGTGCCGCAATATTTCCAAAACAATGTTTCGCCTGTCAGCAGTTGCGTTGTTGTTGCAGTAAACGTTACATTCGGTTTTTCTACTACTGTTTGCTGTTTGAATGCAGGCATCGATGCTTTACCATTTAATGTAAAGGTGAAGATGCGGCCTTCCTGTAAGGCAGTGAATTTTTTCTTCATGCCATAACCGCCACCCCAGCCAACTGCAACAGAAATATATTGTTTACCATTTAGCCTATAACTTACAGGTGCTGCAAGAATGCCGCCACCCAGGTTCATTTTCCATAAAATTTCTCCATTACTTCCGTCGTAAGCAATCAAATCGCCTTCAGCTGTTCCCTGGAAAACAAGATCGGTTGTAGTAGCAAGCAAGCCTCCATTCCAATCGGCTGTTTGCGGTACACGCCACACTTCTTTTCGTAATGAAGGATTCCAGGCGATTAACATTCCTCTCGGAAAATTTTTAGTCGCCGTATCATAACGCATCGGTTTGGTTGGATCTGTACCGATTGCAAGATTCCATCCGTTACCGGTGCCGAAACCTGTTGAGTTGTATTTCCAAGAAGTATCATGCCCGTAGTTACTTACATTTTCTCTTGCAGGGATATATACTAAATTCAAGTTCGGATTGTAAGCCATCGGTTGCCAGTTATGACCACCGTTGTAGTTGGGTGAAATATCTGTATTCACAGTTTCGTAATGCACACCCGGTTCTTCAACAGGGCGTCCTGTTTGTTCGTCAATTTTCTTTGCCCAGTTGGTATATACAAACGGATCACCACTGATGAATTTTCCATTTATACGGTCGAGTACATAAAAGAATCCATTCTTCGGCGCCTGCATCAACACTTTTCTTTTTTCACCTTTTACTTCAATATCTGCAAGTATGATGTGTTGGGCTGCAGTAAAATCCCAACTGTCGCCGGGTGTTGTTTGATAATGCCAAACCAATTCGCCATTCAATGGATTGATTGCAAGGATGGAAGACAGATATAAATTGTCGCCCACACCGTTGCTTCTGTATTTGCGATCCCACGGGCTGCCATTGCCTGTGCCAACATACAACAACTTTAATTCGGGATCGTATGCCATAGCATCCCATGCTGTACCACCTCCGCCATATTTCCACCATTCGCCGCTCCATGTTTTTGCAGCCGCTTCCATAGCTTTATTTTCAAATGGTTTTGATGGATCGCCGGGAACTGTATAGAAGCGCCAGATCTGTTTTCCTGTTTCCGGATCGTATGCAGTAATATAACCACGTACGCCAAACTCTGCACCGCCATTGCCAATAATTACTTTGCCGTCAATTACACGTGGAGCACCCGTAATAGAGTAGGGCTTTGTAGTATCAACCGTTAACGTTTCCCACAACAGTTTACCTGTTTTTGCTTCGAGTGCAAGTAAACGTCCATCCAGTGTGCCGGCGAATATTTTTCCTTTGTATAAGGCTGCTCCACGATTTACCACATCACAACAAAGTTTTTCTGCCTGTGCCACCGGAACTTTCGGATCGTATTTCCAGAGCACTTTGCCCGTAGCTGCATCCAATGCATATACAGTACTCCAAACACCTGTTACAAACATTACACCGTCTGCAATAAGCGGTGTTGCTTCGAGTCCTCGTTTTGAACCAAGTCCTGTAACCCATTCGAGTTTTAACGTTGAAACATTTTGTTTGTTGATTTCAGTAAGCTGACTGAAACGATCTTCGGAATAATTAAGTCCGTGCGTCAGCCATTGTTCAGGATGGTCTGCTGCATTCGCAATCGTTGTGTCATCTGCATTTATAAATGAACGCTCTTTGCAGGAGGAATACGCAAGGAGTTGAAATGCAAAAACAAATTTCAGTATTCGCCAGTTTAATGGTTTCGTTTGCATCGTTATTATTTGTAAATGGAATCATCATTTCCTTTATACTCGAACCAATCGTATAAGGCAACAGATGAAGTAGGCGCACCATTGGATGTGCCGTACAATGCAAACAGGCTTCCTACAAATCCACCTGCAACTTTTGTGGTAAGGAAATAGCCGTCTACACCTTCTTTCAACAACTTCCAGTCATTTTTCTTTTCTGCAAAAAAGAACGCATACGTATCGGCCCTTGCTTCAATTTTTAAAAACAGTTCTTTTGATATGTTTAACTTTTGCGAAGCGAGTAATTCCGGCTCTGTTTTTCCTCTTGCTGGCGATTTGAATAATTGTACAACAGGTGCTCCATTTTCAACTGACTTACATAAGAAGTAGTAAAAGTTTTCGCTCTGAAAAATGAGCATGCCTGCTTTTTCCTTTTCTGATGCAGGTGTAAAATTGATGCTGGTTGCTGCATATCCTTTCAGATTGTTCTGGCGGTAACCAAGGAAGGAAGGACTTTTCCGTTCTGTTGCTGTTTGCGGACGTAATGCCAATTGAAGAAATCCTTTTTTAGCAGTTAAGCTGTATGCAGTTGTTTCAGGGTTGCGTAAAAAGAGATAACGGAAATCAAATTTGTCACTCTTAAAGTCATCTCTGAACGTAACGTTGCCGCCAAAAGGATTGTTTACTTTTTTGGTAATGGCAGGTTGCGGAACAGGTAGTGTATAAGGCACTGTTGCGTCACCTTCCAATATGTGCGGCCAACCATCTTTCCATTCAACAGGTAATAAAAATGTTTCACGACCGGTTGTATAAAAATCATCATCGTAAGGACGACAGGCCAGGAAAACAGCCCACCATTTTCCATCGGGTGTTTCTACAAAATCGGCATGACCGGTTGTAGTGATGGGGTTTGGTCTTTTTTTATCTAAATGCTTTTGTGTAAGAATCGGATTCTTCTCATACGAAACATAGGGACCTTTCACCGATTTACTTCTGAACACAACTTCTGTGTGATTGTAGCCTGTTCCACCTTCTGCACAAATCAAATAATACCAATCATCTTTTTTGAAAATATGCGGAGCTTCAATCCAGATCGGTTTTTTGGAAAGATCGGTTCCGCCATTCACTAATAGAATTTCTTCACCCATCACTTTCATAGTATTGATGTCGAACTCATACATGCGGATGGTACGATGACCATTGTACAACGGTTTATTATCCGGTGCATCATTGTTGTAAACAACATAGGCTTTGTCATCTACAAAATCAATAGATGGATCAATGCCTCGAACCTCCGGCAGCCAGATAGGATTGCTCCACGGACCTTTTGGATCTTTAGCAGTGATAATGAAATTCCCTTTTTTATCGATGAGTGTACAAAGTATATAAAATGTTCCTTTATGATAGCGGATGGTTGGTGCAAACAAACCTCTGGATACACCAGCATTTGTTTGATCCAGTTGCTCTTCACGATCCATGGCATTGCCGATCTGTTTCCAGTTTACTAAATCAGTACTGTGAAAGATTGGTAACCCCGGAAAATAAGCAAACGTAGAAGTGGTAACATAGTAATCGTTGCCAACTCTGCAAATACTGGGATCGGGGTAGAAGCCTGCCAGTATAGGATTGTTGAAGGTTTGTGCATTTGCAAAAAACAATGCCATTGCAAAAGACACTGCTAAAAGATATTTCTTCATTGATCTGTTCATTAATCGTTATAAGGTTTTATTGTTTGGATGAAACCATGTTCATCATGGACCAGCTCTGTTACTTTTACACTGCGTAAATGTGTTACACCTTTACTTAAACTGCTGTCGTGGTAAAATAAATACCATTTGTTTTCAAATTCACAGATGGAATGATGCGATGTCCATCCAACAACAGGTTCTAAAATCCGGCCTGCATATTTGAACGGACCGTATGGATTATCGCCAATGGCATAACAGAGATAATGCGTATCGCCGGTTGAATAGGAGAAATAGTATTTACCGTTGTACTTGTGTAACCAACTTGCTTCAAAAAAACGTCTATCAGTATCACCTTGCAAAAGCGGTTCACCATTTTCATCGGTGATCAACACATCCTTTGGTGCTTCAGCAAATTCAAATAAATCATCTGTAAGCTTTGCAACCTTTGCACACAATGCCGGTTCATTTGCTTCCGGTAAAAATGCAAACGGACTTTCGGGCTGTCCTGCATTGAAAGTTCCGTAGCGCCAACGTTGCAACTGTCCGCCCCAGATACCACCGAAGTACATATAATAACTTCCATCTTCATCTTTATACACAGCAGGGTCAATGGAGAAACTGTTCTTCATTGCTTCCGGTTGAGGAGTAAACGGACCAACAGGAGAATCACTCACTGCCACACCAATTCTGAAGATGCCTTCGTGATCTTTAGCAGGAAAGAAGAGGTAATACTTTCCGTCCTTCTCGTTTGCATCAGGTGCCCACATTTGTTTGGCGGCCCAGGGCACATCGTTTACATGCAAGGCCAATCCGTTGTCAACCGCTTCGCTTGTTGGTGAATCCATGGAAAGCACATGATAATCTTCCATAGCGAAATGGCTACCCAAATCATCAAACGCATCACCTGCATCTACATCATGCGACGGATAGATATAAATTTTCCCGTTGAACACATGTGCCGATGGATCGGCTGTGTAAATATGTTTCACCAATGGTTGTGAAATCGCTTTCTTATTTAGTTCATCAAAGTCGATATGTGCGATACTGTCTTCCGGCATAAAAAAAGTTTATTGTCTGACGCCCTCGTCTGACATATTTAAAAATTACGAACGTCGTTGTTTCAGATCATTTTCGATCTGTGTTTCCATTTGCTTGTTGATCTCGTAAAAGAACAGCAAGCCTGCACCAATTAAAAACGGAATGGATGGGAATACGCTTACCAGCATTTTCGTTCCGTTAATGGCTGTTGCAGTTTGTACGGCATCGCTGTTAGGCACATAGTTGAATAGGCCCAGTATCCAGGTGAGCAATGCACTGCCGATGCTTAAGCCTGCTTTCAATCCCACCATCATAGCAGAAAAAATGATGGCTGTTGCACGACGGTTGTTTTTCCATTCGCTGTAATCAGCCACATCAGCAATCATGGCCCATAACAACGGAATGGTGATACCGTAAAAGAAACCATGCAGTATCTGAGAAGCAAACATCAGTTCAACCGAAGTGGAAGAGAAGAAGTAAAACAACAGGATGAACAAAGTAGAAATTACCAATGCCATACCAAACACATCACGCTTACCATATTTATCAGCAAATCGTTTCGATAATGTAATGCCAACAATCATGAAGATGATACCTCCTGCATTGAATAAGCCAAAACCGGCTGATACCGGATCTTCTCCAAAGAAGTTAATACCAATGTTTGAAAGACCATTCAAGAGAGGTGTAATGAATTCGGTTAAACGTTCTTTGTTTACATAGTTTTTGAAGTAGTACACATACGAACCACCTTTCATGGCCAGTGTAATAAACACCAATGTTGTAAGCGTAAGCATAATCACCCAAGGCCTGTTCTTGAACAAATCACCGAGGTCTTCCTTTAAACTGGATTTCTGTTCAGGCTTCGGTACAATACGTTCTTTTGTAGTGAAGAAGGTGATGAGTAACATCACTGTTCCGATGACCGCCAGCCATGTCATTACTTTTTCAATGCCCACCGCTTTATCTCCACCACCTGCCGCTTCAATAATCGGCAGCATAAACACCTGTACAAAAAACTGGGCAAACATCACAGCTACAAAACGATAAGCCGACATACTGTTGCGTTCTTTCATATCGCCGGTAATCACACCACTCAATGCAGAGTAGGGAAGATTGTTTGCTGCATACAACAACAGGAGTAAAGTGTATGTAACTACGGCATAGATTACTTTTCCTTTGTAGGAAAAATCGGGCGTACTAAAGGCGAGTAATGCAATTACTCCCAACGGAACAGCCGTAAACAAAATCCATGGACGAAACTTGCCCCATTTTGAAACAGTTCTGTCTGCAATGGCACCAATGATGGGGTTAAATGCAAATGCGGCAACAAGTCCAACTGTTAACATTAATGCAGATGCATGATTGGTATCGAGGCCATAAATGTCGGTATAGAAATAAGCCAGGTAAGTCATGAGTGTTTGAAACACAAGGTTGGCAGCGAGATCGCCTAAGCTGTAACCCACTTTTTCTTTTACCGATAATTTTTGTGATGATTCCATTTTTTAATTTTAATGAGCAAGCAATTCGATTATTTTTTCAAAGCCATTACTGCATCATAAGCAGGTTTAGGGTTAAATGCACGATCAAACAACAACGGATAATTGGTGCGACCGGGAATGGGCCAGCCATTTAACCAGCTTTGTCCATCGTTCACACCCCAGAATGTAACACGTGTAATTTTATCCTTGTGTTTTAAGAACAGTTTAAACAGGTTTGCATAATCCTGCGCCTGTTGTTGTAACAAACTATCCGGAATACCATTGGCATATGGATTCAATGCAGGATTAGAAGCCTGGCGTTGGTTTACATCTGCTCCCTGAAAATTGCGTGGCAGCATTTCAATATCCAGCTCCGTGATCATCACTTTTAAACCCAATGCATGGTAGGCAAGAATACTTTCTTCAATATCCTTGAACGGTACACGGCCTAAATGCCAATGGCCTTGTATGCCCACGCCATCAATACGCACACCTGCAGCCTGTACTTTTTTTACGAGTGCAATACAGCCTTCACGTTTTTTCGGTTGTTCATTATTATAATCGTTGTAATAGAGTTCTGTTCCGGGTGATGCTTTTTCTGCCAAACGGAAAGCTTCTGTCACAAATCCATCCCCCATTTTATCTAAGAAGATCGACTTACGCATAGTGCCATCTTCGTTCAATGCTTCATTCACTACATCCCATGAAAACACTTTTCCTTTGTAGCGGCTTGCAACTGTGTTGATATGATTGGTAAAAAATGTTTTGAACGAATCAACATCTTTGATTCTCCTTGCAAACTGCGGTAACTGGCTATGCCAGATGAGTGTATGTCCGTTTACTTTGATGTTGTGCTTTGCAGCGTAGGCAACCAGTTTATCGGAGAGATCAAAAGTATATTGATCCCACTGCGGGTGAATGTTTTCAGCCTTCATACAATTCTCCGGTGTAACGGCATTGAACTGCACAGGAATTAAAGCAGCGGCTTTGGGGTCTCTTTCTTCAATTTGCGGCGTGTTTAAGGCCGTTCCTATGAGAAAGTCATTTTTGTACGCATCTTTTAACGTAACTGCATTTGTTGTTGTTTTTTTTGCAGTGCTGCAATAGGCAAGGGAAGCTACAATTGCTCCTGCTGCAGTAATTTTTAAAATGAACTTTTTCATGTTATCTGTTTTATTCAGTCGTTAATCGTTTAGTTGTTGATTTTTGTTTCAGGCGGACCGAGATATGTTTTTTCCAATCCACCGAAGTCTGCTACTATTTTTTGCAGCACTACGCCGCTGTTCACCATCCAGTATTTGATTACATGTTTACCGGGAGTACTGATGTTGTGTCTGCTTGTTTTGATAATAATATTTTCGCCTACCCATTTGTTCCAGATACCGCTGATGCTGTTCTTGTCTTCTTTATTGAGGCTGATGATTTGTGGCACTTCGTCATCAACAGCAACAGCATACTGCAAACCATTTTCTTCGCCAAAGAAATTTAATGTAGGAGAGAAGTAGGTATGTATGCTGAAGCTGTCTTTACTGTACGTATAAATTTCATACTCCAGGAAAGGCGTTGATGCAGATGGTTGTTGCTGCGGCGCCGTTACAGGAACCGTTATAACTGCATCTCCTGTTCGTCCAAGATCGGGTAATACTTTCCATGAAATGCTCTGGCTGTTATTGGCCTTTGTATAATGCGCTGCTTCAATCGACACCACTTCAAACTGTTCAAAGAAACTATTTGGTTTTGCATTCTTTGGATAATCTGCCTGTGGTATTTTACCGATTGTAATGATTTCGTCTTTGTACTGTGTTCCTTCCGGTAGATATTGCACAGTCGGCATTTTATTGAAAGGCGGTTGTTGCCAATAGGTATAACCGATGTGCGTCTGGCTCATCATGTGATTCCATTTTCCATTGTTTAGCCGATGATATTCAAGGGTAATGAGCGAATCTTTTTGATACAGTTCTTTTACTTTGTCTGCATACTCGTTGGTGCGTTCATATTTCTCTTTGAAAGCTTCTTTGTTCAATGCAACATTGTAATAGAGTTCGTTGAGATTGGCACAGGCTTTAATGGGATGCAGCACCAGTTGAAAGAAAGCATCTTTCTGTTCGGCTGTTAATTGGTTACTAATCTCCTCTGCTTTGTTCAGCAGTTCATTGTAATTATTCACCACATTTTCCCATTCACCATAAGCGAAGCTGTACGTTTTATCATCCAGCATCTCCGGTTTTCTGCGGCTGTTATACTTAGCATATTTGGCAAGTAACTCTGCAATTGCGTTTGCATGTTTTGTTCCGAATTGTTGTGCAGCCCATTTTTCTGTATAAGGGCGAACATCATTTGCATCTATTTTATCCGGGTTCCATGCATAATCCAGGAAGAAGGAGATGGGCAGTTCCATTGGTTTAATATCACCCACATTCACAATCCAGATATCTTTTACATGATGCTCGTATGCTAAATGCATCTGTTCCCAAATGCGTGGAAGCGGATTTGTATTGAGCCATTTGTAATTACGAGGCCCACCCACATAGTCAAAATGATAATAAATACCGTAACCACCTTTGCGGGGCTTTTCAGTTGGTTTCGGCAGCTTGCGGAGATTGCCCCAGTTATCATCACATAACAACAACGTTACATCATCGGGCACTCGCATGCCTTTATCATAATAATCCTGTACTTCTTTGTATAAAGCCCAGAGTTGTGGCGTTTGTTCGGCTGGTTTACCTGTTACATCGGCAATAATTTTTCGTTGATCTTTTACAATGCGTTCGAGTAAAGCAGTTGCTGTTTCACGACTCATCGGTTCATCACCATCGCCACGCATACCCACACTCACAATTTTTTCGTTCCACGCACGCTGCATACCGCCTCGCCAGAATTCCTGCAGTCCGGCTTGCGTACTATCGTAATTCCATTTTTGCTTTTTACCATAACGGCGCCATTCATCATGAGCACGCATGAGTGGTTCGTGATGGGAGGTGCCGATAACTATGGCATATTCATCTGCCACTTTAATATTGAGGGAATCATCATCGTAAAACGCATTGCCCCACATGGCCGGCCAGATATAATTGGATTTTAAACGAAGCATCAACTCAAATACTTTGGTATAAAATTTCGAATTGAAGCCACCGAATTTTTCTTTACTCCAGTTGCTGAGTGCAGGAGCTTCATCGTTGATGAAAATGCCACGGTATTTTACTTTGGGCGCATCAATAACTCTGTAGTTTGAGTTAATGAACAGGTCTTGCTTCTTTTGCACAGGAACATCGGCCCACCAATACCAAGGCGATACACCGATTTGTTTACTCACTTCAAATACGCCGTATGCAGTTCCTCTTCTGTCGCTTCCAACAATCACCAGTGCCTGATCAATTCCTTTCAATGGATTCTTTATCGTCAGAATTTTATAAGCTTCCCATTTGCCTTTCAGATCAGCAAAAGATATTTTCTTTTGTTTGATGAGCGCTTTAATAAACGATGATCTATCAATAGAACCAATGATGATGGCCGTTTTATTAGCGTTGTTGAATTGGCTTTGAATGCTGCTTTCTTTCAATGTAACCGATTGCATATCGGAAGAAAAAAAATGCGCAGCTTTATTTACAACAGTATAATCGTTGCTGTCAACCAGAATTGTTGCACCGGCAATGGAGTAGGAGGAGGTGGTTGCACCGGATGCAAGCAGTTGTGCGTTGCCGTATTGTAATAACAGCATGCCCAGTGTAACAAGCAAAATCGTTTTCTTCATGATGCAAACAAAGCAGCAGTTTTGCAGTTGCTCATACAAAACTGCTGCGGTTATTAAGTTGGTTATTATTAAAACCCAATGCTGTTACCGCCATCAACAGGCAGTACAACACCGGTTACATATTTAGCGCCATCACTTGCTAAGTATAACGCAGCCGCACCAATATCTTCCGGTTGACCCATGTAGCCCATGGGTGTGCGGTTAAATACTTTTGCTTTACGTTCAGGATCGCTGTTCAATGCCTTTTCCGTCATTGCACTATAGATGAAGCCTGGTGCAATGGCGTTTACACGAATACCATTCGGACTAAGTTCAACGGCCATCGCTCTCGTCATACCATCAATGGCGGTTTTACTTGCACTGTAGGCAATTACTTTGGGCAAGCCATATTGTGCCGCCATGGAACTGATGTTGATGATGCAACCGCTTTTCCGTTTCAACATATCTTTCACCACTTCACGACTGATGCTGAACACAGCCGTTACATTTGTTGTGATGATGCGTTGAAATTCTTCATCGGTTACTTCTTCAAATACTTTCTTTTGATTAATGCCTGCATTGTTCACCAGTATATCAATCTTGCCGAATTCCGCCAGAATATTTTCGATCAATGCAGGAATGGCTGCTAAATTACTCAGATCACAAACTTTATAAAAGCCATTTTCACCTAATTCTGCAACTGCTGTTTTTAGTTTTTCTTCATCACGACCAACAATGATGGTTTTAATATTATTTGCTGTAAATGCTTTGGCAATTGCAAGACCAAGTCCTGATCCGCCGCCTGTAACAATTGCCGTTTTTTGTTCGTTACTCATAATTCAACTAATTAATTAAGACTGCAGGTTAGTTGCCCGGTGCAAACGGGAAACGTAAACTTTTATAATAGTCCAATGATTTATCGGGTTGTTCGTAATTCGATGGAATCAGTTGTTTAGAAAATGTCTGGAAGTATAACAAGCATGCATTGCGCCACCATTTTGCTTCTTCCAATTGTACATTCAGTAACATGCTTACTTCTTTGAAGCGCTGTGCATCAACTTTTGTTTGTTGCTTTTGCCATTCACGCTGCATCCATTTCACACTATCTACACCTGTATTGTATTTATAGCATAATTCATTCCATAAACTGCGGCCACTTTTCATGGTATGATTCCACGAAGCATGATGAAACCACAGCAGGTATTTTTCATCGCATGTTGCAATGTTTTCCCATTGTTTTCTTACTTCCGGAAAATATTGTTCAATTGCTTTGCTTCCTGTTGATGTTCGGTTGAAACCAATGCCAATACTATCGGCTTTATGATAGTAAACAGGATTCCACTCAGGGCGGTTGAGGTTACTTACCCATGGGCCGGGGCCATAGTGATGACCTGTTGCCATTATATGGTGCAGACCAATGGGGTTCATATAATCAACCATAATTTCACGGCTGCGTAACATGATCTGTTTGGTTGATTGTACAAACGCCGCATCGTTACTATACGTCATACGCAACCATTCATCAGCAATGGCATCACTGCTCAAATTATAATTCCATGCAAGGCGACCAAGTGCATACCAATTCGCTTGTGCCATTGGATGGCCACACCAATTGATATCGGTACCAATATTGGCAACACCGGTCATACCATTCAGTGCATGATTGTCTAAACTGCCATCAATTACTTTCGCTACAGTACTGTTTTTGCCTTTGGCGTATGTATCTGCATCTAACACCTCTTTAAATAACGGCGCAAGAAATACCCAGTTGGTTGCCTGTCCTAAATATTCCTGTGTTACCTGAAACTCCATCATCAACGGCGTTTTCGGCATAGCACCAAACAACGGATGAAACGGTTCACGGGGCATAAAATCAATAGCTCCATTCTTCACTTGCACCATCACATTGTTATTAAACTTTCCATCGAGCGGAACAAAATCATCATAAGCCTGCTTATGCCTGTCAACAGGATTTTCTGCAGCATACACAAATGCACGCCAGATCACAATTCCTTTGTGTGGCGCAACTGCATTGGCCAACATATTGGCACCTTCTGCATGTGTACGCTTATAATCCTGCGGCCCCGGTTGCCCTTCGCTGTTTGCTTTTACCAAAAAGCCACCAAAGTCGGGGATGTACGAATAGATTTCGTTGGCTTTATTTTTCCACCATGTCTGCACGTCTTCATTCAAAGGATCCGCAGTTTTTAACCGGGCAAGTTCTATCGGAGCACTGAAGCGTGCCGTTAAAAATACTTTGATGCCGTAGGGGCGAAACACATCTGCCAATGCTTTTACTTTTTCCAGGTAAGCAGGAGTAAGAATAAGTGCGTTGGCATTTACATTGGTAAGTGTAACCGCATTAATTCCAATGGAAGCATTGGCTCTTGCATAATCAATATAACGTTGATCAATAAAACCGGGGAGGCGATGCCAGTCCCAGATCGAAAACCCTGCATATCCCCGCTCAACTGTACGGTTCATATTATCCCAATGATTCAGCATCCGCAACTTCAGTTTCGGCACAGAAATAATATTGAGTTTTGTGATTGGCTGATTACTTTGCATTAACCGCAGGTAATGAAAAAGGCCATAGAGCACAGCCACATCGGTATTACCTGTAATGATTGTTTTGCCGGGTTTTGCTTTGATAACGAACCCTTCTTCGCCAAGTTGCTTTAGTTCTTCTTTTGTTACAAGTGGTGACAGGATTTTTGATGCATCAGCTTTACTGATAAGCAATGTATTTGTTGATGTAAGGGAAGAAGATACTGTGTATGCGTTTCCTGTTAATCCTTTCAATGCAGTAGCTAATTCTGTGCGGATGACGGAAACAGTAGAAGAGGAGCCGAGAACAACGGGCGATACCAGTTGTTGTTTATATTGCTGTAGCAATACCGGGTTGCTGATCTTTACATAACGCAACCATAAATCATAGCCATTTTCTGCCTGAACAAAATGGCAGGCAAGCACAAACAGCAGCAATACGTTTAATTTCTTCATGCAGGTAAACGTTAGAATATTATCCCTTCCGCAACGACGATTTGCGGATAATTAATTCTGATTTTACAATGATGGTGTTGGTTTGTTTAATATTTACATCGCCCTTTAAATGCGCTATTAAATTACGGGCAGCAATTTCACCAATATCAATACCCGGATAATTGACCGTTGTTAATTGCGGCTCAACTATTTTACTGATGGCGTCGTTGTTAAAACCAACAATGGCAATATCCTGTGGTATGCGTACACCATGTTCTTTTAAAGTTTTCATACATACAGCGGCTGAGAAATCGTTGGTAATAAATGCAGCATCGGGCATCGGATTCATTGCCAATATTTGTTCGGCAGCTTCACGACCGCATTTTTCACTCAGGTCTTTTATCAGTACAAGGTTTTCATCAAATGCAATATTGTTATCGTACAGTGCATCTTTATAACCCTTAAAACGTTGTGCATATACGTTCCGGTTAAGATTGGCTGTAACAATTACAATACGTTTACTTCCCTGTTCGATTAAATGTTGTGTGGCCTGGTAACCGCTTTTGTAGTTATCGATTACCACTTTGGCATTATCCGAATTTTCTTCTACACGATCGAAAAAGATAACCGGAATGTTTTTATCGAAGAATGGTTGAAAATGATCCAGTCCTGTGGTATCAAACGAGAGTGATGCGATAATTCCATCTACCCGTTTATGAAATAAGTTCAGCACGTTGGCTGCTTCTTTTTTAAAACTTTCAGATGAGTGAGTAATAATGAGATCGTACCCTGATTCGGTACTGATCTTTTCAATACCTGCCAGTACAGAGGTAATGAAGTTACTGTTCAATTCATGTACAATAATGCCAAGCGTATTGGTCTTTTGCTTGCGGAGATTACTGGCAAAATTATTATGCCGGTATCCCATTTCTTTAGCTGTATCCTGTATTTTCTTTTTTGTATTGCGGTTAATAGCGGGGTGGTCCTGCAATGCACGACTTACCGTTGCAGTGGAAAGATCCAGCACCTGTGCAATGTCGTAGATGGTTACTTCCTTTTTTTCTTTCATTGTTACTGTTGCTTTAAAAACACCTGCTTGGTTGCTAAAATCACATCTATAAAGCCCACGCATCCTGTACAGAATCAGGGTGCAGCTTATATCTTCCTAAAAGCTGCTGCCATCTGTTCACACAAAGCGCTGCATTGTTCTTACAATGGTTTTTTAAAGGATCATTTCAATTGAATAAAAAACGAGGGGTGATTATTCTTTCTGTTGCTGAATTTTTCCTTATTTCATCTCAAAACAAGTGGATAGGAACCAGAATAAACAGCAACCGCCCAGCAAATAACATTATATTGAATGCTGAAAAATAACAAGCTTCGTTTCACAAGCCTAAGATAGCAGAATTTTTAAATTAAAAATGTAATCGGTTGCATTTTTTGAAAGATTCTTTATTTTCGTTCGCAAAGAAGTCACAAACAGTTAACTAAAATCGTTGTGATTCCCAGTAAAATGAGTTCAATTGAAATTATTTGTATTTGCGTTGAGTGTTGATTTGAAGATGTGCGTAAAAGGGCTTTCGTTATCTGTTTATGTCCGAAAAAAGCGCCATTTTGCTGCTAATGCTGCAACCGATTGCAAAATGGTTTACGCCCAATGCTGATCGATATTGCAAAAAGCAGGTAGCAGCAAAGCGGTTTTATGCATACTATTTGCTTTAACTGCACAACTGCAGGCTATTTTAAATCCGGTCATGTACCGGAAACCGGGGCAACTCTTTACTGAATGTGCGTTTTGCCTCGTTGAAAACAAACACAAAAATGAAATTATGTTAATGCATCAAACAATGCGTTGGTTTGGGCCGAATGATCCGGTTAGCCTCGCAGATATACGACAGTCGGGCTGTGCCGGTGTTGTTACCGCTCTTCACCATATTCCTGTTGGAGATATATGGACTTCGGATGAAATTCTACTACGTAAAAAAATGATCGAAGATGCAGGCATGACCTGGACAGTAATTGAAAGTCTGCCGGTAAGCGATGATATTAAACGACAGTCAGGTAATTATCTCTACCATATTGAAAATTACAAAGCCAGTTTACGGAACGTAGCGGCCTGTGGTTTAAAAGTGGTGACCTACAATTTTATGCCGGTGCTCGACTGGCTACGCACCAATGTGTATTATCAACTGGAAGATGGCAGCACTGCCTTATACTTTAATCGTATCGACTACGTAGTGTTCGATTTGTTTTTATTAAAGCGTCCCGGTGCAGAAGCCGAATATGCAGCTGCAGAAACAGAAAGGGCGAAGGAACGCTACAATGCCATGAGTGCAGATGAGCGGGCATTTTTGTTTAATAATATGATGCTGGGATTGCCCGGCAGCGATGATGCATTTACTCCTGAACAAGTGTTAACTGAGCTGGAAAAATACCAGGGCATTGATGCTGCTAAACTAAAAGAGCACCTGTTTTACTTTTTAAAAGAAGTTGTGCCTGTTGCTGAAGAATGTGGATTAAAGATGGCGATTCATCCCGATGATCCTCCTTATCCTGTATTGGGACTGCCACGTATTATGAGTACAGAACAAGATGCCGCCGATTTGCTGGAAGCTGTGCCTTCAGCTGCGAATGGTTTTTGTTTTTGTACTGGTTCGTTTGGTGCAAGAGCCGATAACAATGTGCCTGCTATGCTGAAACGCTTTGGCGACCATGTGCACTTTCTGCACCTACGTAATACCAAGCGGGATGCGGAAGGGAATTTCTTTGAAGCTGATCACCTCGCTGGCGATACAGATATGTACGAAGTAATTAAAGAGGTGCTTTCCATTCAGCATCGCCGCAATATTTCATTACCGATGCGACCCGATCATGGGCATCAGATGCTGGATGATCTGAAGAAGAAAACCTATCCCGGTTATTCGGCGATTGGCCGTTTAAAAGGATTAGCAGAATTACGAGGTGTTGAGTATGCCTTATATAAAATGCTGTATCAGCAATAAAAACAAAAGCCGGTTCTTACGAACCGGCTTTCTTTATTCCTGCGCCATGTGTTTCGCTAATAACTTTTCATTCTGCACTTTTGTTTTCTTACCATCAGTTATAATCGCTTTTTCCTCCATCAGTTCATTCATAATCCGAAAGAGCGATTCGTAGGTTGTACCGGTGTACGATGCAAGATCCTGCCGGCTTATCGAAAGATTAATATAACCGTCACTGTCTTTACCAAATTTGTTTTGCAGGTAAATCAAGGCATTAGCGATACGTCCTTTTACATTCATATGTGCCAGGTTACGCATTCTTTTCTCCGACTCTTTTAATTCGGCTGCAAAAAACATTAATAAGTTGTATTGAAAATCAGGATTGGTGCGCAACGTACTATTAAAGAATGGAAGATCAATATAACAAACATCGGTTGGCTCCATAGCTGTTCCGGATACAGGGTAGAAGGCATCATCGCCCAAGCCACGATGCCCAACAATATCACCGTCTTTTGCGATACGCAAAATCAATTCTTTCTCATTACCCCAGCGCTTGTGCACTTTTACAAGTCCTTTCGACACGAAATACATTCCTTTTACTTCTTCGCCTTCGGTAAATAATTGCTCTCCTTTTTTAAAATGAAAACTTTTGCGGTTAACATCCAGTGCAGGCAGCCAGTCGTGTTGGCATTGTATGCACATCGTGCAGCTTTTCAGGTCACAGTTTTTCTTGTTTTGCTTCATGGCCGTTTTACGAGTTTGCAGTTGCAAAGTAACGGCAAACAATGTTTGAGTAGGTTAGAAAGATTGCCTTTGCTGTAATTGTCCCTGTGTTTGTGTTGCAATTGCTTGTGTGATCATTGATGGATGCAGGTTCACCACTTCGCCCACAACAATTATAGCCGGGTTGCTGATGTTTGCTGCAGATGCCCGAAAGAAAATATCTTTTACTGTTCCTGCAATCATCTTTTCATCCTTTGTAGTACCGTTCTGTATAATCGCAACCGGAGTATGTTCTTTTCCATAGCTGCTGAAAATTTCCATGATCGCTTCAAGCTTGCTCATGGCCATTAAAATGATCACGGTTGCACTCGACTGAGCCGCCCATTTTATATCTGTTGATATTTCGCCCGTTTTTGTAGTGCCTGTTGTTACCCAAAAGCTTTCATTTATGCCACGGCAGGTGAGAGGAATCAGTTGTGTGGCTGGAACTGCCAGTGCACTGGAAATACCTGGAATCAGCTCAACTTGTAGTCCCGCTGCACGGGCTGTTTCAATTTCTTCCTGCGCACGGCCAAAAACAAAGGGGTCGCCTCCTTTTAAACGTACAATTGTGCAATATTGCCGGCTGTATTCTACAATAAGTGAATTGATCTCTTCCTGCGAAAGGGCATGGCAACCGTAGCGTTTTCCAACAAAACGGGTGATGCACCCTTGAGCGGCATAGTTCAAAAGTTCTTCGTTCGCCAAAGCGTCATACAAGATCACATCAGCTTGTTTCAAATATCGTATAGCTTTTATTGTAATAAGTTCAGGATCGCCTGGTCCAGCTCCAATAAGTACCAATTTTCTCAATTTCATATAAATTATATTTATTTATATTTGACAATAATCATGTTTTGTTGATTAAAATTGCAAATTATAACCTTAATTTCATGACATAAATCATTTAATGCTTCAAAAAATAGTACGGACTGTTATAAAAATATTATATGATTTAAATTATAATACGATTGCTTGCTACCATTATTGTTTCACTTAAAACAGTAACAACATGAAAGTGGTAGTTATAGGAAATGGCATGGTGGGCTATAAGTTCTGCGAAAAGCTGGTAGCCAAAAACACAGCCGCTAATATCTCCATCGTGGTTTTCGGAGAAGAAGTAAGACCCGCTTACGACAGGGTGCATCTCAGTGAGTATTTCGCAGGCAAGTCTGCCGATGATCTTTCCCTCGCTTCGAAAGACTGGTACAGTGAAAATGGGATCGTACTCCATCTTTCCGATCCGGTTATCGCTATCGACCGTGAAGCAAAAACCGTTCGCTCACATGCAGGTATAACTGAATCCTACGATTACCTGATTCTGGCTACCGGTTCGGCAGCGTTTGTTCCTCCAATTCCGGGTGTTGAAAAAGAAGGTGTATTTATCTACCGTACAATCGAAGATCTTGAACTGATGACCGGCTGGGCAAAAAAGTCGAAGAAAGGTGCGGTGATCGGTGGCGGTTTACTTGGACTGGAAGCTGCAAAGGCAATGCTCGACCTGGGTGTAACAAATACACAGGTGATTGAATTTGCGCCACGCCTGATGCCACGCCAGATTGATGATGCGGGTTCGAAATTATTGCAATCGAAACTGGAAGATCTTGGACTTACCATTCACACATCAAAAAATACAACCGCCATTGAAGGCGATGCTGCGATTACCGGCATGCGTTTTTCTGATGAGAGTTCGTTTGATGTAGATATGCTGGTCATTTCTGCCGGTATTAAACCAAGAGATGAATTGGCAAGAGCCGCTTCATTGGAAGTAGGTCCACGTGGAGGAATAACCGTTAACGACAACTTGCAAACATCCGACCCTTTCATTTTTGCTATTGGTGAGTGTGCATTACATAAAGGAATGATCTATGGCTTGGTTGCCCCCGGTTATGAAATGGCAACTGTTGTGGTAAATCAATTAACTGCAATAGCCAATAACACCCCTTTAGGGGATGAGGGCTCATTTACCGGTTTTGATATGAGCACCAAGCTAAAACTGATTGGTGTTGATGTTGCCAGCTTTGGTGATCCGTTTGTAAGTGGTGATGCAGTTAGAAGTATTGTGTTTGATGACAGTGTGAAAGGTGTGTACAAACGTATTAATGTGAGTGCCGATGGCAAGCAATTGCTGGGTGGAATTTTAGTAGGCGATGCTGAGCAATACAATATGTTATTGCAAACCTGCAAAAACAAAATGGTATTACCTCCCAATACAGAAGATGTGATTCTTGGTGCAAGAGGTGACGAAGGCGATGCTGGTGCAGGTGTTACAAGTTTACCTGATGACGCAGTGATCTGCAGTTGCGAAGCGGTAACAAAAGGTTCTATTTGTGATGCAGTGAAACTGGGATATGAAACAGTGGATGGCATTAAGAAATGTACCAAAGCCGGAACAGGTTGCGGAGGTTGTGTACCAATGGTAAAAGACCTGATGCTGCATACCATGAAAGCAGCAGGTAAAGTTGTTCGTAATGTATTGTGCGAACACTTCGATTACAGTCGCCAGGAATTGTTCGATTTAATTAAGCTGAATGATCTGCGCACATACGATGATGTATTGACAAAGCTTGGTAAAGGTGATGGTTGTGAATTATGCAAACCTCCTGTAGCATCGATCCTTGCCAGTTTGTGGAATGAAGTGATATTGAAAAAAGGAAATGATACGGCACAGGATAGCAATGATCGTTTCCTGGCAAATATTCAAAAAGGCGGAACGTATTCTGTAGTACCACGTATCCCCGGTGGAGAAATTACACCGGATAAATTAATCGTCATCGGACAAGTTGCAAAGAAGTATAATCTCTATACAAAAATTACCGGTGGTCAACGTATTGATCTGTTTGGTGCACACTTGAGCGATCTGCCAAATATCTGGGAAGAATTAATTGAAGCAGGTTTTGAAAGCGGACATGCATACGGTAAAAGTTTACGTACAGTAAAAAGTTGTGTGGGCAGTACCTGGTGTCGTTTCGGATTACATGATAGTGTAAGTTTTGCCATACGGGTAGAAGAACGCTACCGTGGCTTGCGTGCGCCGCATAAATTAAAAGGCGGTGTAAGTGGTTGTATCCGTGAATGTGCCGAAGCACAGAGTAAAGACTTTGGTATCATCGCCACAGAAAAAGGCTGGAACCTGTATGTATGTGGCAATGGCGGAAGTAAGCCGCAGCACGCTTTGTTACTTGCATCGGATATTGATGAAGAAACCTGTTTGAAATATCTCGATCGCTTCTTAATGTTCTATGTAAAAACAGCCGATCCGTTAACACGTACAGCCACCTGGTTAAATAAAATGGAAGGAGGAATTGATTACCTGCGTTCAGTTGTTGTGCATGATGCATTGGGCATGAATGCTGAGTGGGAAGCAGCCATGGAAAATCATGTAAACAGCTACGAGTGCGAATGGAAAGCGGCTATTGAAACACCTGAGTTGCGCAAACGCTTTACGCACTTCGTCAATGCACCGGAACAAAAAGATCCAACGGTTGTGTTTGATCCCATGCGTGAACAAAAGCGTGCAAAAGAATGGAAATAAATTTTGGTTTTGAATAAATACGATTGCTGCCATATAAAAAAAGTTACTGAACAGAACCTGTGAATACTCCAAACGATTTTTTGATGATTGATTGCTAAGGCCCAACTGGCCACTTTTCTGCGGTTGCCCCATATAAAAAAGGAAGATCAGTTGTGATGTAGCGGTTGTTACAGTACAGATTATTCAACGAATCCTTTAACTACGAATTATATGATCGCAGAAAAAACAATTACCTGGTTTGCCGCCTGCAGCGTTTCGGATGTTCCTGCTAACGGTGGCGTGTGTGTGAAATACAACGACACACAAATTGCACTTTTCCATTTTACAAGAAGAGATGAGTGGTATGCCACGCAGAACGAATGTCCGCATCATATGCAAATGGCTTTAAGTCGTGGCTTGATCGGAACACAAAATGATGAGCCGAAAGTTGCTTGTCCCTTTCACAAAAAAACATTCTCACTGGTTACCGGCGAATGCCTGAGTGGTGATGCGTGTGCGATTAAAACCTACGAAGTGAAAGTGGAAGATGGTGTTGTGTTTATTGGCATAGACGAATAATGAATTAAATAAAAAAGCCCGGCAGATGGCAGTCTAACCGGGCCGAATGATTCCAGGATTTCTCACCTTAAAATCGACCAAAAGTAACATGAAAAAATTAAACACAAAAAGTGGAATGCTCATGGGAGTGCTGTTGGCAGCCGGTACTTCTGTTAATGCACAGTTTACGTTAACGGGGCAGGTACGTACACGTTCAGAGTATCGTGATGGCGCCGGCACTTTACGACCGGTCAACAATCAGCCGGCTTTTTTTACTTCACAACGTACACGATTGAGTTTTGGCTACAGGAACAACCGCATCCAGTTTCTTACTTCTGTGCAGGATGTACGGGTGTGGGGACAAGATGCCTCCTCCATCAGCAATGCCGATGGCAGCAAATTAGGTGTACACGAGGCTTGGGCCGAAGTAACATTGGCCAACAAAAAAGATTCTTCCTTCAAACACGCAAAAGTTGATTATGTAGGTTTTCGCATCGGTCGGCAGGAGTTGATGTATGACGACAGTCGTTTATTGGGTAACCTCGATTGGTTGCAACAGGCCCGCAGGCATGATGCACTTGTATTTAAATTATTAAACAAAGGATGGCAGCTCGACCTGGGTGCAGCCTTTAATCAAAACACTGATGCGTTTAATTATAACGGCACTTATTACACGCCTGCAAATGTGAATCCCTATGTAAAGGACAGCAAAGGAAATCTTGTTGTAACACCGGCTGGTCTAATTCCTATCGTAAACGCAACAGGCATCAGTGCAAAAACAGGAACACTTTCAATGGCAAATGCGCCGAGCACCAATGCAATTGGTCAGCATTATAAAGCATTACAGTTTTTGTATGCAGCGAAAACATTCGGGCAAACAAAGATTACAGCATTAGTTGTCGGCGATCAGTTTTCAAAATACCGTCTTGATTCTGTAAAAACCATTACAGGGTCAGATACGGGTTATGTGTTTGGCCGTCGTTACAACAAAGCAGGTACACATGCCCGTTATACGACAGGCTTGCTCATCAACAGTGTACTGGATAAAAAGAAATCGCTTACACTTACAGCAGGTGCTTATTACCAGGGCGGAAAAGATAAAGAAGGACTGAAGCTTTCTGCATACACAACAACAGCTTCGGTAACCTATGCTAAGAAAAGCTGCTCGTACAGCATTGGCTGGGATTATGTGTCGGGCAATGATGCGTTCAGCACCTCAACAACTAATCACCGTTTCGATCCGTTGTATGGCACACCGCATAAGTTCTGGGGTTTGATGGATTATTTTTATGTCGGCACCGGATCGCCTGTTGGCGGATTGAGCAATCCTTTTGCGAAGATCAGGTTCACTTCAAAAGACAAACGCTTCTCTACAGGTATCGATTATCACTATTTCGCATTGGCAAAAAATCAAAAAGATGTTACAGGTAACGCCATCAAAAAATACCTCGGCAGCGAATTCGATTGTGTAAGCACGTATCAACTCAATAAATTTTCAAGCATTGAACTTGGTTTAAGCTACATGGCTGCAACCAAAAGTATGGAGTATGCAAAAGCTGTAACACCCGGCAGTACACAACTCAATAACAGTTGGGCCTACCTGCAAATCAATATCAAACCCGATTTCCTCTCAAAATGATTCCTTCTCTTAACCATATTCTTCACATCTAAAAACTACTAGTTATGGCAGTAACTAATCAACCTTTAACCAAGCTCAACATTTTTTCACTCTCCGGAGTGCAAATGAAAACCTTTCATGTAACCTGGCTTACATTCTTTGTTTGTTTTTTCGGATGGTTTGGATTGGCACCGCTGATGCCCACCATTAAAGAAGATCTGCAGTTAGATAAATCACAGATCGGCAACATTGTTATTGCATCCGTATCAGGTACCATCATTGCACGTTTGCTCATTGGTAAACTGTGCGATTCATGGGGGCCACGTAAAACTTATACAACGTTATTGTTGATCGGTGCCATACCGGTGATGGGCGTAGGTCTGGCAGAATCGTATACTTCATTCCTGTTGTTCCGTTTAGCCATCAGTATCATTGGTGCATCATTTGTGATCACGCAGTTTCATACATCCATGATGTTTGCAGCAAACATTAAAGGAACAGCCAATGCTGTTGCAGGTGGTTGGGGCAACCTGGGTGGTGGTGTTACCAACATGGTGATGCCGGTGATTTTTGCAGCCATCGTTGGTTTTGGTTATACAAAAGCAGAAGCATGGCGCTATGCCATGATTGTTCCCGGTGTAATGATGCTGATCGCTGCATTTCTTTATTTCCGCTATACAAAAGATACACCCGCCGGTAACTACGATGAAATTGAACGTGAAGTAAAAGCAAAAGGCAAAACAGATTACAGTGTGTTAAAAGACTGGAGAGTGTGGGCACTGGCCTTAGCCTATGCCGTTTGTTTTGGGATGGAAATCACGTTCGACAATATTGCGGCTTTACATTTTGTACAGGAATTTAAATTAACACAAGGCAGTGCAGGTTTCTGGGCCGGTGTGTTTGGTTTCATGAACATTTTTGCACGTGCACTTGGTGGCATTTTTGCTGATAAAGTGGGTAAGAAATACGGCATGCGTGGCAAAGGTTTATTGCTTGCTACAGTATTGTTGCTCGAAGGCGCAGGGTTGATCCTGTTTGCACAGGCCGGTTCGTTTGCGATGGCCATCATCTCCATGATCTCGTTTGCATTATTCCTGAAAATGGCGAATGGTGCTACCTATGCCATCACTCCGTTCGTGAATGAAAAAAATGTAGGATTAGTGAGTGGTATTGTTGGAGCAGGTGGTAATGTGGGAGGTATGTTGTTTGGCTTTCTCTTCAAAAGTAAAAGCATTACCTACGTAGAAGCGTTTGGCTATATCGGTATGATCGTGATTGCTGTATCGTTGCTGGTTTTAGTGACAAAGTTTACCAAAAAAGAAAAAGCAGCTGAAATAAATGTAGCACTTGAAAATGCTGCCTGATGATGAAACGATTGCTTGCCTTTAAAAATAAATACATGTTGACGTAATTATGGTGAAGATATCAGAACATACTCATTCGAAAACAAATCTTACAACCTGTTGCTATTGCGGTGTGGGTTGTGGTATTGTTACCAGTAAGGATAAGCTTGGACGTTTGCATGTGGAAGGTGATAAGAATCACCCGGTGAACAAAGGCATGCTTTGCAGTAAAGGCATGAACCTGCATTACACGGTGAATGATCGCTCTGATCGTTTGTTGTACCCAGAGATGCGATACAACCGCAATCAACCCCGTCAGCGTGTTACATGGGATACGGCTTTGGAACGCACTGCAAAAGTGTTTGCTACGTTGATTGAAAAGTATGGTCCTGATTCGGTTGCCTTTTATGCATCGGGACAATGTTTAACAGAAGAGTATTACGTCATCAATAAACTCATCAAAGGATTTATTGGCAGCAATAATATCGACACCAATTCACGCCTTTGCATGAGCAGTGCCGTAGTTGGTTATAAAATGAGTCTGGGTGAAGACAGCGTGCCGGTGAGTTATGATGATCTGGAGTTGGCAGATGTAATTTTCGTTGCAGGTGCAAATCCTGCCTGGTGTCATCCCATTTTGTGGCGAAGAGTAGAAGCTGCACGTGAAAAAAATCCTGATCTGAAAATTATTGTCAGCGATCCACGTAAAACACAAACCTGTTCGATAGCCAATGTGCATCTGCAGTTAAATCCGGGTACAGATGTTACGCTTCATCATGCAATCGGAAGAGTGCTGATTGAGAATGGCGACATTGATCTCAATTTTATTACCAGTCATGCAGAAGGTTTTGAAAAATACCGAACCACTGTATTTGAACGCACGGTTGCTGAAGCAGCTGTTATTTGTGGTGTTGCTGAAAAAGATATTCGTTTAGCTGCATCGTACATCGGTAATGCGAAAGGTTTTATTACCATGTGGACGATGGGTATAAATCAGAGTGTGATTGGTGTAAACAAAAACCTTTCACTCATCAATTTAAATTTAATTACCGGTCATATTGGTAAACCCGGTTCCGGTCCCTTATCCTTAACCGGTCAGCCGAATGCGATGGGCGGAAGAGAAGTAGGTGGTTTATCGAACTTATTGCCTGCGCATCGTGATTTGCTGAACTCCGAACACCGTGCAGCAGTTGAACAATTCTGGGGCGTTGCTCCCGGAACAATTGCAGCGAAGCCTGGACTTACTGCCACAGAAATGTTTGAAGCATTGAACGATGGACGTTTAAAAGCCATCTGGATCCTTTGCACGAATCCGCTCATCAGTTTACCCGATGTGCGTGTTGCAGAAGAAGGATTGAAGAAAGCAAAGTTTGTAGTGGTACAGGACATTAGTAATAAACCCGAGACGATCAGGTATGCAGATGTGGTGTTACCTGCTGCTGCATGGACAGAAAAAGAAGGTACGATGACGAATGCAGAGCGCCGCATCAGCTACTTGAATAAAATTATAGATGCACCGGGAGAAGCATTGCCCGATGCAGAGATCATTTGCCGCTTTGCAAAAAAGATGGGCTATAATGGTTTTGATTATAACAGCTTCGCTGAAATTTTTGCAGAACATGCTGCATTAACAGAAGGAACGAATGTTGACATGAGCGGATTGAACTACGCTATTCTCAAAGAGAAACGTACGGTGCAATGGCCTTATCCGAAAACTGCAGAGGGCTATGGAACAAAGCGTTTGTTTACTGATCATAAATTTTATACGCCTTCACAAAAAGCCATCATTCATTCTTTTAACGACGAAAATCAATCTGAAAAGTTATCGCCTGATTTTCCATTGATCTTAACCACCGGTCGCATCAGAGATCAGTGGCATACCATGAGCAAAACAGGAAAAGTAAATAAACTCAAACAGCATATCTCCGAATCGTTTTTAGAAATACATCCGGAAGATGCAGCTGAGCGTTTCATTAAAGAAAACGACCTGGTTGAAATTTTTAATGGAAGAGGTAATGTGCGGGTGAAAGCAAAATTTACAACAGATATTAAAAAAGGAGTTGTGTTTTTACCGATGCATTGGGGCAAAGTATTGAACAGCGATCTCAACCGTGCAAACAATCTTACCAACAACTTAGTTGATCCAAAAAGTAAAGAACCCGATTTTAAATTTTCTGCTGTTGAAGTAAAACTGTATAAGAAAGCCAAACAAAAGATCATTGTGGTTGGAGCAGGTGCCGGTGCCTGTGGTTTTGTACGCAGCTACCGCATGATCAATACCGATGATGAAATTGAAATTTTCAGCAAAGAAGATTTTCCTTTTTATAATCGTGTATTGTTGCCAGATTATATCAGCGGCACATTGCAATGGCAAAGCCTCATTAAAATGAGCGATGCAGAAGAATATGATTACAATATCAAACTGCATCGTGGTGTAAGCATTAACGAGATTAACCGTGAACAAAAAACGGTAACAGATAGTAAAGGCAACACGCATCTCTACGATGTGTTGTTGCTGGCAACAGGTAGCCGTGCAGCCATGTTGCGTGATGTGCCTGCTATGCAGGGCATCTTTACCATGCGCAGCAGAAACGATGCAGATAATTTTAAGCATCATGTTGATGCTGCAAAAGCCCGCCCGGATGACCCGGTCGGACGGGGAAAAGTAGTGATCGTTGGTGGAGGTTTGCTGGGTATTGAATTGGCCGCATCACTTCGTGAAGTAGGAGTGGAAGTAACCATCATTCAACGTATCTCCCGTTTGATGGATCGTCAGCTTGATCCGTTGGGAAGTCAACTGTTGCATGAGGAGTTAACAGATAAAGGGGTTGATATTTATTACAACGACGAGATCGAACGTTTCCTCGGCGATACAACGGTAACGGGCATTCGGTTAAAAAGCGGTTTAATGATCGATTGCCAGGCAATCGTCATTGCAATCGGCACGGTGCCGAATATTGAAATTGCAAAAGCTGCAGGTATCGATTGCAAACGTGGCGTTGTGGTGGATGAATACCTGCAGACAAATGATCCTTCGGTATTTGCCATTGGAGAAATTGCAGAGTTCAAAGGATTCCTGTATGGCATTACTGCAGCAGCCGAACAACAAGCCGAAGTGGTTGCAAGATATTTAGGCGGCGATATATCGACCTATTATTCAGGTTCATTGCTGATGAATATTTTAAAAATGCATGGCACAGAACTTTGTTCATTGGGCGAAGTGGAATGTCCGGACGATCCTGCGTATGAAGAAGTGGTGTTTATTGATAAAGCCAAACGTTATTACAAAAAATGCATCATTCACAATGATCGTTTGGTGGGTGCTATTTTAATTGGTGATAAGAGTGAGTTCCTCGAATACCGCAACCTCATTGAACAGAAAATGGAGTTGAGCGAAAAACGTTTGCAACTCTTACGTTCGGGCAAAGTACCGGAACCTGTTATTGGTAAGTTGGTGTGCAGTTGTAACAATGTGGGCGAAGGGAATCTCATCAATAAAATAAAAGAAGGTTGTAAAGATCATTTACAGTTGTGCCAACTATCGGGTGCAGGAATGGGTTGCGGCAGTTGCAGACCGGAAGTGAAAGCGATATTGGAAGCCAACCTTCAAACAAGCGTTAAGGAAACTGCAATGGCAGATAAATAAAGTAACCCCAACGGCGGCTCATACAGAGCTTGTCGAAGTAAGCCCCGTTGGCGGTTACTCTAATAAATGTTGAAAGTAAAAAAGTACAGAATGAGTAACAGTTCAACCATAAAGATCAATTTCCGTGGCGGTATTATTTCGCCCGGCGATCTGTACAATACATTGGTGGCTTGCACAAAAGTGGGTATCCGGAATGTGAGTTTCGGTTTGCGTCAGCAATTACTTATTAATGTAGGTGTTGAAAACAGGGAAGCATTGTTGGAAGAACTTCAGTTACTTGCTATTGCCTATGAAACAGGAAATGAAAAACATCCCAACATCGTAAGCTCTTATCCCGCAGAAGAAATTTTCATCAACAATACCTGGCTAAGCGAAGGTGTGTACAAAGATATTTTTGATGGCATCGATTATCAGCCCACTTTAAAAATCAATGTAAGCGACAGTAACCAGAGTTTCACACCAATGCTTACCGGAAACATCAATTGGGTGGCTGCAAAAGATGCAGCACACTTCTGGCACCTGTTCATTCGATTCCCGAAAACAAATACCATTTACGAATGGAACCAGTTAATATATACGAATGATGTAGCAAGGGTATCAAAAGAAATTGAGCAGATCATCCTTGCTCATAAAGAACGTTTTTCGGATAATGCCGAAGCACAGGGCGAAACATTAATGAAGCTGGTGCATACCGATAAATACATTACCAAGCCTGCAGATAAGACGGTTCAGTTACCAACGTTCAATCTTCCTTACTACGAAGGTTTCAACCGTTACAACAATAACAAATACTGGATGGGGGTGTACAGGAGAGATGAATTGTATAGTGTTGATTTCCTGAAAGAAGTAAGTAAGCTTTGCCTGGAAACCAAGATCGGGCAACTATGTTCTACACCGTGGAAAAGTATTATTGTAAAAGGCATTGATGAAAAAGATAAAGCGAAGTGGAGTTTGTTGCTGGATAAATACCACATCAATGTACGCCATGCAGCAAACGAATTGAATTTCCAGGTGGAAGATGATTGCAGCGAAGGGCTGGCGTTGAAGAACTACCTCGTTAAACAACTCAATAATGAAGATATACGAACCTTTGGTCTTTGCATTGGCATTAAAACAAGAAGCAAGAGCGAAGTGTTCAGTAGCATATTGGTAAAACGCAAACCATTGTTCAAATTGTTTGGTTGCGAATTTCTGTACCTCTACGATGTACTTTGTGCCAACGAATTCAACCCCAACGAACGAACAGGTTATGTGTTCAGCAGTAACAATCCTAAATTTTTATTGTCAGAACAGCTGCGACGTTCTGTTGCTGCGTTCTATCAACAGCTTGAAGGGAAGCAGGCAAAAGTTGAAAAAGTAGTGCCGCAGCGAAAAGAGACCGATAAGAAGCCTGTAACACAATATGTGCATCAATGCAGCGATTGCTTGACAGTTTACGATGAAACTACAGGCGATCCCGGTAACAATGTTGCAGCAGGTATAAAGTTTGAAGCATTGCCTGTAGATTATTGCTGCCCTTTATGTGATGCAGGAAAAGAGGCTTTTGTAAAAGTAGAAAAAGCAATGCTTGGTCTACAAACCATTTAACTCGGCATGTGCATTAAAGTTGCGGAAGAAAGTTTTCTGTTCGTCCTTTACCGGAATGCTGTAAACAAATAAATGATCGAGCATAAACTTCATACTGTGGCGTGTAAGTTCGCCTTTCTGCAACATTTGATCGATGGTTAATAATCCTTTTGCAACATAAATGGCACACAAGGGTTCGTGCTCCCCATCATTATCGAACAGGTAAGCATCGTAACCGGGATTATCGAGATAGTATTGATACAGTTCTTTGAGTAATGCGGAATTCATCAGCGGCAGATCGCAGGCCAGCACCAGCAGATCCTGCGTGGGTAAATGAACATGTGCACTCAGTACACCCAGCAACGGCCCGTGTACAGTAAGTGAAGCAGCATCAACAATTAAATCATCTTTCGCAAATACCTCTGCATAATCTGCAAACTGTTGATTGTTGACAGAAATTTTTACCGGCAATTGCAATGCTGCAATTTTATCAACTGCAGTCTGTGCCCATGTTTTTGCTTCATGTTTCAATAGGCCTTTGTCTGTGCCCATGCGTGTGCTTTGTCCACCGCAAAGTATAATGCCGGTCATAACTGTTGCTGTTAAAGTGAACTATGGTGATGCGGTTTGGTATCGGCATGTCCAAGACTTTTACCCGGACTGACAATATCCCGTACAATTTGCTTCAGTTCTTTTATCTCCGGAAAACCGCCGTAGGTTTTGCGATTGAAAATTTCTTTGCCATCAATGGAAATATGAAAATCGCCGCTTACCTCACTGGGTTGCAGCGTAACGCCTTTTAATTCGTTTTCGAATGTGGTAAGTAATTCCTGGGCAATATAAGCCGAACGTAACAGCCAGTTACATTTCGGGCAATATTCAATGGTAATAACGGGTTTCATGTTTGCTTAGGCTTAAGGGGTGAAAGAACAGGATAAATTTACTGCTATTTTAACCGAATAAACAGATTTCTTTCCGTTGGAAATACTGGCGGTTGGCTTTTAAAAACCTGTAATTTTAACCATGCTTTCAATCAGCCATTTATATGTTTATCCCATCAAGTCGTTGGGCGGAATTGAATTGACCGAAGCCCGTTTAACTGATCGTGGCATTGAACACGACAGAAGATGGATGCTGGTAGATGAGAACAATCGTTTTCTAACACAACGGGAGTTTCCGCAGATGGCATTGTTGCGCACGGCCATTCATGCAAATGAATTAACCGTTTATGAAAAGGGGAATGAAGCGGATACGATCCGTGTTAACTTGAAGCCGACTGAAACAGCAACGTTGCGTGTACAGGTATGGGACGATGTGGTTGAAGCTATCGTGATGGAAGATGAAATCAATCAATGGTTTTCGGCAAAACTGAACCGTGTCTGCAAGCTGGTGTACATGCCCGATGCAAGTCAACGGAAAGTAGATGCTGATTATGCGTTGAACAATGAGCTCACCGGATTCTCCGATGCATTTCCGGTGCTGATGATCGGGCAGGCATCGCTGGATGATCTCAACAGCAGGTTAGCAATTCCAGTGCCGATGAATCGCTTTCGTCCGAACATTGTGTTTACAGGTGGTGCTGCATTTGCAGAAGATACGATGCAGCATTTCCGCATCAACGGTATTGATTTATATGCCGTAAAACCATGTGCCAGATGCGTGGTTACAACCACCGACCAGGAAACCGGTATCATTGCAAAGGAGCCATTGAAAATATTGGCATCGTACAGAACAGGAAATAACAAAGTGTATTTCGGACAGAATATTTTATACAAGCAGGAAGGAATTATAAGAGTGGGAGATGAGTTGAACGTAGTACAGGTGAAAGAAGCGTTGGAGTTGAATTAATTTAACGAACATCATTAAAAGTTCGTCATTGCGAGCCCTGTTGTTTGGCGAAGCAATCTGTTAATTAAAGGATTGCTTCGTACCTCGCAATGACGAATAAAAAAAAGAACATGTTGATCGACCAATATAATCGTGTACATAATTATTTACGGATATCGTTAACGGATAACTGTAACCTGCGTTGCTTTTATTGCATGCCGGAAGAAGATTACGAGTTTACGAAGCAGGCCAACCTGATGCAGGCGGATGAAATTGAATCATTGGCAAAGACATTTGTAAAATTGGGGGTCAATAAGATCCGCTTAACCGGTGGCGAACCATTGGTGCGCAAGGATGCTGCGGATATCATCCGTCGTTTGGGCAAACTGCCGGTGAAACTTACGCTCACTACCAACGGTACACGTTTACATGAGTATATTGATGTATTGGAAGAGGCAGGTGTACGTTCACTCAACGTAAGTCTTGATACATTGCAGGCTGCCACTTTTCAGCATCTCACCAGAAGAGATCAGTTTCAAAAAGTATATGACAATATTCAACTGCTCATCAGCCGCAATTTTCATGTAAAAGTAAATGTGGTAGTGATGAAAGGCTTGAACGATGGCGAGATTAATGATTTTATTGCATGGACAAAAGACACACCTGTGCATGTTCGCTTCATCGAGTTTATGCCCTTCAGCGGTAACCGTTGGACAAGCAACCAGGTTTTTACCTGGCAACAGATTCTGCAGGTTGTGGAGCAGCAATATTCTTTTCTTCCGTTGAAGAATGAAGCGCATGATACAGCCAAAGGTTATATCGTTCCCGGTCATGCAGGGACATTTTCGGTGATCAGTACCATGAGTGCTCCTTTCTGCAGCACTTGCAACCGCATGCGTTTAACGGCCGATGGTAAAATGAAAAACTGTTTGTTTGCCGAAAAAGAAATGGATCTGTTAACGGCTTTGCGAAACGGACAAGATGTAACACAACTTATCACACAAAACATCTCTGATAAAGCAAAAGAACTCGGCGGACAATTTACTGCCGACTTTGAACACATCAATGCTGATGCAATTCATAACAGAAGTATGATCGGGATTGGAGGATAGAAGAAAGTACGAGGTACGCTTGCTCAACGTAGCCTTGGCGAAGTTGAGAGGTTAGAAGTACACCACGTAAGACGCCCTCGTCGGACGGATAAAATGGAAATGGCCTAATTCAGATTTCTAAACTCATTCGGCGATTGCCCAACACGTTGTTTAAACAATCGTGTAAAATGTTGCGGATATTTAAAACCAAGGTCGTAAGCAACTTCGCTGATGGACTTGTCAAGATCAAATATTTTTTCTTTTGCAATATCGATCACTTTGGATTGAATATATTCCTGCGCCGTTTTGCCCGTTTCTTTTTTAATAAGATCGCCAAAGTAGTTGGCCGATAAATTTAATTCACCTGCACAATAAGCTACAGACGGCAAGCCGATCGTGTGTGGTTTTTCTGACCGGTAAAAATCGTTCAACAGATTTTCAAAACGCTCTAAAATCCCTTTGTGTACTTTATCTCGGGTAATGAACTGGCGGTCATAAAAACGAACACAGTAATTCAGAAACAATTCAATATTGGAGACAATCAGTTTCTTGCTATGCTTGTCAACGGATTGTTGTAATTCAAATTCAATTTTTGATAGGCAGTCCATTACGATTTGTCGTTCACGTTCTGATAAATGAAGTGCTTCATTCGATTGGTATCCGAAGAAGCTGTAGTCCTGCATATGCTTTCCAAGTGCAGTACCATGGATGAGATCGGGGTGGAATACCAATGCGTAGCCTTTGGGTTGATACACACCTATGTTTTCTAATTCCATCACTTGTCCTGGCGCCACAAATACCAATGTACCTTCCTGGTAATCGTAGTAATTGCAACCGTATTTTAAATCGCCGCATTTGATTTCTTTCAGGAAAATAATATACAGACCATAGTTGATCTTAACCGTTTTACTGTTGCCCCATGAGCGTGGTTTTGCTTTTGACAGATCGATCACACTCACCAACGGGTGTAATGTTTCATGATTGTTCAACGCATTGTATTCATTCACGGTATCAAACTTGTACACCTGTTCCATACTGCTATCTTTTGTGTAATACAAATTTAAACATTCAAAGGGTAGATTAACAGTTGCGATAGCGATATCAGTAAAATTGGTAGGTAAATCCGTAATTGGTGTACATACTGGCATTTTTTTCAGATCAACTTTGTGCAACAAAACTAAAAAGTATGAATAATCGGGTTTTAGGCAAAGGCGGATTGGAAGTTTCCGCATTAGGTTTAGGTTGTATGGGCATGAGCTTTGGCTATGGCAATGTGATGGATAAAACGGAGGCCATAAAGCTTATACGTGCAGCTTACGAAAGAGGGATCAGCTTCTTCGATACTGCTGAAATCTATGGGCCATTTACCAATGAAGAATTAGTTGGTGAGGCATTGCAGCCTTTTCGAAATGAAGTGGTGATCGCCACAAAGTTTGGATTTAAAACCGGCACAACACCCGGCTTAGACAGCCGTCCTGAAAATATCAGGGCAGTAGCTGAAGCATCTTTGAAGCGATTGAGAACAGATGTGATTGATTTGTTTTATCAGCACCGTGTTGATCCGGCTGTTCCTATTGAAGAGGTAGCAGGAACTGTAAAGGAATTAATAAAAGAAGGAAAGGTAAAGCATTTTGGATTATCTGAAGCAGGTGCTCAAACTATTCGCAGAGCCCATGCGGTGCAACCGGTAACTGCATTGCAAAGTGAATATTCATTGTGGTGGCGTGAACCTGAAGATGAGATATTGCCAACATTAGAAGAGTTGGGTATTGGCTTTGTTCCTTTCAGTCCATTGGGTAAAGGATTTCTTACAGGAAAGATCGATGAAACCACAACATTCGGTGCAACTGATTTCAGAAATACCGTGCCACGATTTTCAGAAGAGAACAGGAAGGCTAACTATGCATTGATCGATCTGCTTGGCAGAATTGCGAAAAACAACAATGCAACTTCTGCACAAATTGCTTTAGCATGGCTATTGGCACAAAAACCATGGATCGTTCCCATCCCAGGTACAACAAAACTGCATCGACTGGAAGAAAATATTGCATCAACTGATGTTGTATTAAGTGAGGAAGAACTGAAAGAAATTAGTGAAGCACTTTCAAAAATTGCAGTGCAGGGTAACAGGTATGGTGAACAATCGCAAAAGTTGATCAACCGATAGATGTAGGACTAATACCTGCATTGGCGAACGAAAAAGGACGGATAAGTAATATTGGTAGATATTCCAGTAATAGATATACAAAGGGCTTTTTTTTTGTTGAGACCTTTGTATAGTCGAAAATTGTTGAATGAAAGAACGAAGAATATATTTCGCAGTGATGCTGGCAACCTGTTTAGTGTTGTGCGGTTGCACTGCGGCGCAAACGCCATCAACTGAACCTGATGAAGAGCTGAGTAATAAAAAAGTGTTGATCGTTTATTTGTCAAGAACAAAAAATACAAAAGCAGTAGCAGAGATCATCCATAAACACACAGGCGGCACATTGGTGGAATTAGTTTTAGAAAATCCTTATCCCGAAGATTACCGTACCACAGTTGACCAGGTAGCCAGAGAGAACGCAAGCGGTTTATGGCCCGTACTAAAAACAAAGATTGACAGCATCGGAATGTATGATGTTGTATTCATCGGATTTCCAACATGGGGTATGCAATTGCCACCACCAATGAAAAGTTTTTTAAAACAATATAACCTAAGCGGAAAAACGGTTATTCCTTTTAATACACATGCAGGTTACGGTGTGGGGAGTGGTTTTGAAACTGTAAAAACATTATGTACCGGTTGCAAAATGTCCGAAGGCTTTTCTACAAAAGGAGGCATAGAAAGAGACGGCGTTTTGTTTGTAGTGGAAGGTGAAAAAGAAAAGCTAGTGCAAACTGAAGTAAAGAAATGGTTGCAAAAAATAAATTTGGTTAAACAGTAAACTATAAAATTATGGAAGCAAATAATCGCCGCAGTTTTTTAAAAGCGGGTAGCTTACTAGGAGCATCGTTATTAGCAGCGCCTTTAGTTAGTACTGCTTCATACAAAGAAAAAAATCTGTACAGCAAACCTACAAAAGCGAAGGAAAGAATTTTAGGCACAGGCAAACATAGTCTGAAAGTGAACCATGGTCTTGGGCTTGGTTGCATGGGTATGAGCTGGCACCGCACATTTATTCCGGATCGCAAGCCAATGATCGCTTTGATTCAGAAAGCGTATGATATGGGCGTAAATCTTTTTGATACTGCAGAAGCTTACGGCCCCTGGAGAAACGAAGAACTGGTTGGAGAAGCTATTCAGCCATTCCGCAAGAAAATTATTCTTTGCAGCAAGTTTGGTTTTAATATCCAGGATGGCAAACTCGCTGGCTTTAACAGCAAACCAGCTCATATAAGAGAAGTGGTAGAGCAATCGTTAAAACGTTTGAAAACTGATTACATTGATTTGTTGTATCAACACCGTGTTGATCCCACCGTTCCAATTGAGGATGTAGCAGGCACAGTAAAAGACCTGATTAAAGAAGGTAAAGTATTAAACTTTGGATTAAGTGAAGCTGACCCGTCTAACATTCGCAAAGCACATGCCGTGCAACAGCTAACGGCATTACAAACAGAGTACTCATTAATATCAAGAGATGCCGAAGGAGAAATTTTAAACACCTGTGAAGAACTGGGTATAGGATTTGTTCCTTACAGTCCAATTGCAAGAGCATTACTAACCGGCTATATCAATCCACTTACAAAATATGTAGCGGACAATGACAACAGGGATACGTTGCCCCGTTATACACCTGAAGCTGTGAAAGCCAACTGGCCCTTGATGGAAGCAATTGCAGATTTTGGAAATCAACGTGGGTTAACAGCAGCACAGGTTTCATTAGCATGGTTGTTGGCACAAAAACCTTGGATCGTTCCCATACCCGGCACTACAAAACAAGCACACTTGCAAGAGAACCTTTGGTCGGCTGATTATGAATTTACTAAAGAAGAACTAAAATCATTTACAGAAAAAATTGCAGCAATAAAAATTACAGGCGCAAGGAGTTAATTCAAAAAAATCCTTGCAGTCATTCGATGAATATGAAAAAGATATTGATAATAGGAGCTGGTGGAAGTCTTGCACAATATGTAATTGAAGCCGCAAAGCAATTACCCGACACAACACTTACGTTGTTTTTAAGAAACAGGAACAGGCTTTCAAAAAGCATCTCTGATGGTTGCAACATTGTAGAAGGAGATGCTATGAATTTCGCAGATATAAAAAAAGCAGTAACGGGTCAGGATATCATCTATATCAATCTTGCCGGTAACCTTGAAGCCATGTCAATCAACATTGTAAAGGCCATGAAAGAAGCTGCTGTAAAAAGAGTAATTGCAATCAGTTCCATTGGTATTTATAATACACCGTTAAGAAGCGTTTTAGTTCCATACAGGAAACTGGCAGATACAGTTGAAACATCAGGGTTAGATTATACCATTTTGCGTCCCGATTGGTTTACCAACGGAAGCGAAATTGACTATGCCCTTACACAAAAAGGCGAACCTGAAACAGGCTCTGCAATCTCAAGAAAAAGCATTGCTGCTTTTGTTGCAACAATTATTGAGAATCCGGATTTATATAAGAACAAAAATTTAGGCATAAGCAAACCAAATTAAAGAATAAAATGAATACAAAACAAGTAAAAGCATACGGCACAACAACAGCTACAGAACCTTTACAGGAAATAACCATTAACCGGAGAGTTGTGCAACCACATGATGTAGAAATGGAAATTCTCTATTGTGGTATCTGTCATTCCGATTTACACCAGGTAAAAGGCGACTTTGGTCCATTCCCTCCACCAATTGTACCCGGCCATGAAATTGTTGGCAGAGTTACAGCTGTTGGTTCGCATGTAAATAAATTTAAAGCAGGTGATCTTGCCGCAGTAGGTTGCATTGTAGACAGTTGTGGACATTGCGAATATTGTAATGATGGTATTGAGCAATTTTGCGACGAAGGAGTTACTTATTCTTTTAATAGTCCTGATAAGATTTCGGGTGGGCATACTTTTGGCGGTTTTTCCAAAACATATGTTTGTCATGAAAAATATGTGTTGCAGATGCCATCGTTTACAAATCTGGCAGCAGCAGCTCCCTTACTTTGTGCCGGAATCACTGTTTACTCTCCGTTAAAACACTGGGAGGCGGGTCCAGGGAAAAAAGTAGGTATCTTAGGTATTGGAGGTTTAGGGCATGTGGCTATTAAAATTGCAAAAGCAATGGGCGCACATGTAACGGTGTTCACAACATCTGCATCGAAAGTAGAAGATGCAAAACGTTTGGGTGCTGATGAAGCCGTGTTATCCTCAGATGCAGAACAAATGAACCGATTTGACCGACAGCTCCATTTTATTATAGATACTGTTTCTGCAAAACACGATGTGAATTCTTATTTGAATTTATTAAGGCACGATGGTACGGTAGTGTTAGTTGGCTTGCCCCCAGAACCATTAGAGATCGGCGCATTTAATGTGGTGATGGGCAGAAGAAGTTTTGCAGGCTCTAACATTGGCGGTATTGCAGAAACACAGGAAATGCTGGATTTTTGTTTTCAACACAACATTACAGCTGATAGTGAGATTATCGCTATTCAGGACGTAAATGAAGCATTTGAACGTTTGGAAAAAGGCGATGTAAAATATCGTTTTGTCATTGATATGGCTTCGCTGAAGAATTAATAGAAATCCTGAATATTTAAAAACAACAATATGAAATTAACGATGCTTGGCTTTTGTTTTTTGTTTGCAGCAGTGCAATATAGCACTGCGCAACAAACAACCAGTAATCCTTCCGCTACAGAACAGGAGCTCATCAACCTCTCCAAACAAAAATGGGGTTGGATGTCGGATAAAAATACAGATACATTGGATTCACTCTTTCATGCGAAATCCATGTTTGTGCACATGGGCGGAAGCTGGGGGAAAGAGCAGGAGATCAATGTGATCAAAACAGGTGCTATCTGGTATAAGAAAGCGGAAGTGTATTCAGCATCTGTCAATATCATTGGTAACACAGCCATTCTGTTAAACGATATTGACTTGCTGGCTGTTGTTGGTGGAAACGAAGTCATCAATCCTTTTATGGTAACGGAAGTGTATATCAAAGAAGATGGCAAATGGAAGATGGGTTCCCTTCCTTTTTCAAGATTGGTAAGGCCTGTTAAAATGACCAGTAATAACAAATAACCTGTAACGATGAGTACAATAAAGTCTTTCCTGGTTCTCGTATTGTTTGCATTCTGTTTTATCAAAGTAAATGCTCAGCAATCAATGCATACAAATGAAAACTTAGATAAGAAGCAGAAAAGCATTGTTCTCATTTCAGCTTTTACAGCAAAGGGAGATCAGTTGAAATTGCAAAAAGCATTGCATGATGGATTAGATGCCGGCTTAACCGTGAGTGAAGTGAAAGAAGTGTTAGTGCAGTTGTATGCTTATGCAGGTTTCCCTCGTAGTTTAAATGCCCTCCATACATTAATGGAAGTGTTGAAAGAGCGAAAACAAAAAGGTATCAATGATGTGCAGGGAAAAGATCCCAAACCATTGCCAACAAATAAAAGCAAACTGCAGTTCGGTACCGAAATGCAGACCAAACTTGTCGGGCAACCTGTAAAGGGTGAAGTGTATACGTTTGCACCCGCCATTGATCAGTTTTTAAAAGAGCATTTGTTTGCCGATATTTTCGGAAGAGACAATCTTGATTGGAAAACAAGAGAGATCGCTACCATTTCTGCATTGGCTGGTTTGGGTGGTGCAGAAAATCAGTTGCGTTCTCATTTCAATGTGGGCATTTACAATGGATTAACAGAAGCACAACTTGGTGAATTAGTAACGATCATTCAAACAAAAGTCTCTGCAAAGGATGGCATTGCTGCAAATGGTGTATTGCAAACTGTGTTGAAAAAAAATCCAACAGCAACAGTTACTCATCAAACAAACAACAATAACAAGTTACCTGAACACATTTTCCCAACAGGAAATAAGATCACGAATAATAATTTTATTGGAAATGCCTTTTTGCAGGAACTAGTCACAACTGATAGCAGCAATAAAACACAGGTAGGCAACGTAACCTTTGAACCCGGAGCAAGAACAAACTGGCATTATCATCCTGCCGGACAAATTTTATTAGTAATTGACGGAGTTGGTTATTACCAGGAGAAAGATCAACCTAAAAAAATACTTCGTAAAGGCGATGTTGTAAAATGTTCGCCCAATATTCCTCACTGGCATGGCGCAAGTGTTGAAAGCTCTTTTGTTCAGGTTGCGATAACTGGCAGAGAAAAAGGGGAAACAGTTTGGTTGCAACCTGTAACGGATGGGGAGTATAACAGGTAAACAATTTTCACCCATTTCCCGTTAAACTTCACAAAACGGGCATTCATATAATTGTAATTGATTTGTGTTTTTATGAATTGAAGATTAACTAACTTTCCTCAAAGTATTCCATTATGGCAATAATTAATCTGAATGTAAACGGTAAAACACTTTCGGTTGATGTTGATCCGTCTACACCATTGTTATGGGTTTTACGTGATCATCTGAATCTTGTGGGTACCAAATTCGGTTGCGGCATGGCACAATGCGGCGCCTGTGCCGTACACTTAAACGGCAACGCTGTACGCTCCTGTACTCTGCCGGTATCAACTGTAAAAAACAATGCCATTGTTACCATTGAAGGATTAAGTGAAAAAGGCGATCACCCTTTGCAACAGGCATGGGAAGAACTCGATGTATCGCAATGTGGTTATTGCCAGGCAGGCCAGATCATGAGTGCTGCTGCTTTACTTAAACGCAATCCTAAACCAACCGATCAGGATATTGATAATGCCATGTCGGGAAATATCTGCCGCTGCGGCACACATGTACGCATTCGCAAAGCAATTCATTTGGCAGCTAAAACAAGCAAAAAATAATTATGGCAACAACACATTCAAGAAGAAATTTTCTGAAGGTATCTGCTTTATCAGGTGGTGGTATGCTCATCGGCTTTAGTTTGCTCAACCTCACTGCAGAAGCAAAAGCATTGGACGAAACACTGTTTACGCCAAACGCATATATCAAGATCGGAGCAGATGGTTCCATTGTGTTATTTGCACCCAATCCTGAAATTGGTCAGGGTGTAAAAACATCGTTGCCCATGATTATTGCAGAAGAGTTGGGTGTTGACTGGAAAAAGATCAGCGTTGAGCTGGCACCGTTAGACAGCAGAATGGGCCGGCAAACAGCAGGTGGCAGCGGATCGGTTAGAGGACGTTTTACAGAACTACGTACAATTGGAGCAACAGCACGTGAAATGTTGATTGCTGCTGCTGCACAACAATGGAATGTTCCTGCAACTGAATGCACAGTTGATAACGGAGAGGTTATTCATAAAGCGAGTGGACGTAAACTGAGTTATGCTGCATTGGCAACTGCAGCTGCTAAACTGGAAGTGCCAACAAAGCCTGCGTTAAAAGATCCGAAAGAGTTTAAACTCATCGGCACACGTGTAAAAGATATCGATGCACATAAAATCGTAACCGGTCAGCCCTTGTTTGGGATTGATACCAGAAGAGAAGGAATGCTGTTTGCGATGGTAAGCCGTCCGCCGGCCTATGGCAAAACATTGGGCGAAGTAAATGATGCTGCTGCACTGAAAATTGAAGGCGTTAAGAAAGTAGTGAAGATCAAGAATGCAGTCGCTGTGCTTGCTACCTCAACCTGGGCAGCGAAGAAGGGAAGAGATGCATTGGTGATACAATGGAACGCAACCGAAAAATTGGAGAATACTGCAGAGCATTTTGCCACATTTAAAACAATGCTTGATAAACCAACTGCAACTCCTCAACGAAACGATGGTGATGTGGATGCAGCTGCACAAGGCGCTGCGAAGGTTTTAGATGTAACCTATGAAATACCAACATTGTCGCACGGACAAATGGAGCCATTGAACTTTTTTGCCAATGTAAAAGATGGTAAAGTAGAATTGTTTGGCCCAACGCAGGTACCTGCGGCTGTAAGAACCGAAGTATCAAAACAATTAGGAATTCCTGAAGCGAATATCACCATATCATCACCTCGGCAAGGTGGTGGTTTTGGTAGAAAGTTAATGACCGACAATGGTGTGGAAGCGGCGTTGATTTCTGCAGCAGCACAATGCCCGGTGCAGGTGCAATGGACTCGTGAAGATGATATGCAGAATGATTTTTATCGTCCGGCAGAAATGTGGCGCTACCGTGCAGCACTTTCAGCCGATAACTTATTATCCTGGCATCAATCAGGTGTAGGTATCGGTCGTGGTGTGCGTGGCGATAGTTATGTTGCGGGGGCAATTGCCAATTACCGTGCCGAAGGACAAGGACTCACCAGCAATACACCAACCGGCTGGTGGAGAGCACCCGGCGCCAATACACTTGCTTATGTTGCCGAAAGTTTTATGGACGAAGTGTGTACGGCTTTGAAAAAAGATCCTGTTGCATTTCGTTTAGAGTTACTGAAAAAAGCAAAAGAACAAACAGTTGGAAAGATCAATTATGATCCTGAAAAATATAAAAGTGTAATTGATCTTGTCGTGAAGATGAGCAAATGGGGCACAAAAACACCCGGTGAGTTCAGAGGGTTTTCAACATGGTTTTCGTTTGGTTCGTATGTAGCACAGGTGGTGGATGTACAAATGCTGGATGGACAACCAAAGGTGAAGAAAGTGTATTGTGCCGTTAACTGTGGCCGTGTCATTAATTTGAGCGGTGCAGAAAACCAGGTACAGGGCTCTATTGTTGATGGTATCTGTCATGCCATGTTCCCGAAAGTTACGTTTGTAAATGGTGCCGTGGTTGAAACAAACTTTCATCAATATAAATTTTTACGCATGAAGGATGCACCAACAGAAATTGAGGTGCAGTTTGTTGAAAGCGATGAAGCGCCAACAGGTTTGGGTGAACCAGCGTTGCCGCCTATAGCAGCAGCACTTGCCAACGCCATTTTCGCTGCAACAGGAAAACGTTTACGCAAGTTGCCGTTTGCGGAACAGTTGGGATAAACCAATAGCTCATTCGATCGTTTTCGTAATAGTTCATTCCAATCAGTAATTATGGTAAGCAAAACCGTAATTTGTATACCCGGCAAATCAAAAATGTAAAAGAATTTTGGGTGTTATAGATCATCAGCATCTTTCAGCAACTGTTGAATATACTGATGTTCGTTTAAAAAGTAAATAAATTATAACCAACTTACATAAAACATTCTGCTATGCCAATCATCAGTTTAAACGTAAACGGTAAATCAGTCTCCATCGATGTAGATCCGGCAACACCAGTTTTATGGGTGCTGAGAGAACATTTACATCTTGTTGGTACCAAATACGGATGTGGTGTTGCACAATGTGGCGCCTGCACCATTATGCTCGATAATGTGGCGGTGCGTTCCTGTATGCTGCCGGTTTCATCTGTTGCAAAAAGAAATATCACAACCATTGAAGGATTGAGTGAAAACGGTGATCATCCTGTGCAGAAAGCATGGATAGAACAGGATGTTGCTCAATGCGGCTATTGTCAAACCGGCCAGATCATGAGTGCTGTTGCGTTGTTGAAAAGCAATCCCAATCCAACCGATACACAAATTGAAGCTTCCATGAGTGGTAATATTTGCAGGTGCGGAACGTATTTGCGGATTAAAGAAGCCATTAAATCTGCAGCGAAACAGATGTAACTGCATCGTCATTCAATTGTTAACGTTTCAATTCTTCAACAATGGAAAAGTTCAAAACCGATAATAGCCGAAGAGCATTTTTAAAATCATCCTTCCTTGCAGGTGGTGGTCTCATGATTAGTTTCAGCGGATTGGCTGAGTTCAGCTTTGAGAATAAAATAAACCTTTCCGATTTGCCTGCTGAATGGCATGAGCTGACAGGTTATATCAAAATAACATCGGATAATGTTATCAAAATATTTAATCCCAATCCGGAGTTTGGACAAAATGTAATGACTTCGTTACCGATGATCGTAGCGGAAGAGTTGGATGTGGATTGGAAAAAAGTAGTGGTGGAGATGGGGCCGCATGATAATGTAAAACTAGGGCCACAGTTTACAGGCGGCAGTAATTCTGTGCGCATGTATTGGAAACCGCTGCGTGACGCAGGTGCAGCTGCACGCAGTATACTGCTATCCGCAGCAGCACAAACCTGGAATGTTCCTGTTGAAGAACTTACGACCAAAGCAGGAATGATCTATCATGAAAAAACAGGTAAGTCGGGAACCTATGGTGAGTTTGCATCGAAAGCTGCGGGCATTCCTATTCCAAAAGAGGTAAAGCTGAAAGATGTAAAAGATTTTAAAGTTGTACGCAACTCACAAAAGAATGTAGAAGGACAAAAGATCGTAACAGGAAAACCGCTTTTTGGGTTAGATTATACACAGGAAGGAACATTGATCGCTATGATCGAACATCCGCCTGCATTTGGTATGAAAGTAAAATCGTTTGATGCAAGTGAAACATTGAAAATGCCCGGCATCAAAGACGTGTTTACGTTGAAGCTGTATGATGATAACTATGGACAGGCAGGCTTCGATACACGTACATTCAACGATCTATTAGTGGTAGTTGGGGCAACTACATGGGAAGTAATGAATGCCCGAAAGAAGTTGAAAGTGAGTTGGGAACCGAAAGGTAATACAAAAGATTTTATGGCTGGCAGAAATGGAAACAGGGAAGTGCTTGTTCCCGGTGCATTGGAAAGTACAGCCACCCATCTTGCAAAAATGAAAGAGTATGCAAGTAAGCCTGCTCAACTCTTACGCAAAGATGGTGATCCTGAAACAGCATTTAAAAATGCAGCAAAGGTTATAGAGCGAACATACAATGCCCCGTTCTTAGCACATAATTGCATGGAGCCGATGAATTGCTTTGCGCATGTAACCGATGAGAAAGCATTGATCGTTGGGCCACATCAGGCAGCAAGCTGGATAGAACCAACCTTGTCAAAAGTATTGAACATGTCTGCGGATAAAATTGATATGCAGATAACACGCATGGGCGGTGGTTTTGGTTTAAGAGCATATGGTCATACGTTTGTTGAAGCGGCACTTATTTCTAAAAAAGTAAAAGCGCCGGTGAAATTGGTGTACAGCAGGGAAGATGATATGACCTATGGTATTTATCGTCCGATGTATACAGCTACTTACCGTGCAGCGTTTGATGCAAACAAAAATTTGATTGCGTTTCATGTAAGGGGTGGTGGTATTCCTGAACATCCCATTCATGCAAACAGGTTTCCAGCCGGCGCAGTTGATAACTACTTAGCGGAAGGCTGGGAAATACCTTCTAACATAACGATCGGTGCTTTTCGTGCACCACGTTCTAATTTTAATGCAGCAGCTGAACAATCGTTCTTAGATGAAGTGGCAGAATATATGGGTAAAGACCCCATTGAATTCAGATTGGAATTATTAAAACGGGCGAAAGAAAATCCGGTTGGCAAGAACAATGAATACGATGCAGACAGATATGCAGAAGTGTTGAAACTTGTGAAAGAAAAATCGGGTTGGGGTAGTGCAGAAAACAAAAAATACAGTCGTGGTGTGGCTGCCTATTTCTGTCACAATTCTTATGCGGCACATGTGGTTGATATTGTAAAGAAAGACGGACAACCATTTGTTGAACGGGTAACCAGTGCAATTGATTGCGGCATTGTGATTAATCCTGATGCAGCCATTAACATGGTACAGGGTGCTGTTGTTGATGGAATCGGTAATGCATTGTATGGTGAACTTACGTTTAAAGATGGCGTTCCTGAAAAGAATAATTTCACCCGTTACAGGATGATCCGTCATCGGGAAGCACCGAAAAAAATCGATGTGCATTTTGTACAGAACGATATCAATCCAACAGGATTAGGTGAACCACCTTTTCCGCCCATATTTGCAGCTGTTGCAAATGCATTGTATAAAAGTGAAAAGAAGCGTTTTTACAATCAGCCATTTTCCACTGAGCTCCAAAAGAAATCATAATGAGTTTGATAGACATAACTAAAATGTAAGCGGAATATGAAAATGATACTTGTAACATTTGTGCTGTCGGCATCTACAATAACCTTGCTTTCATTTAATCAGACCTTTGATTTAAAAGCAAGCGTTCAACGAGGTAAGGTGATTTATGAAACAAGTTGCATGTCTTGCCACATGCCTGAAGGAACCGGGCTTGAAGGAACTTTTCCACCTTTAGCAAATTCTAAGAACTTGGCTGATAAAAATCGCCTGATCAAAGTGATTCTTCAGGGTATGAAAGGGCCTGTAAAAGTAAACGGAGTAGATTACGATAGTCAAATGGCTCCCGTAAGTTTAACAGATGCAGAAGTTGCAGATGTGTTGAATTATGTTCGCAATACATGGGGCAATAGATATCCCGCTGTATTACCAAAAGATATTCAACCCGGATTGAAAGTGCCATCAAAAGGCTATCAGAAATTTTAATGAATCATTTGTAAACACAAATTTGTTTCATCATTGCATGACGAAAGAGATCAATGAAATAATTGCAGCATATAAACAGACAACGCAGAAAGGAAAGAAATCTGCGTTGGCAACGGTGGTGTATGTGGAAGGTTCTTCTTACCGCCGGCCCGGTGCACGCATGCTGGTCGAAGAAGATGGACGGATGACTGGTGCAATCAGCGGTGGATGTTTAGAAGGTGATGCATTACGCAAAGCATTGCTGGCAATTCATCAAAACCAAAACAAACTCGTTACTTACAATTCAATGGACGATGAAGATGTTGAGTTTGGTGTGCAGTTGGGTTGCAATGGTATTGTACATATTTTGTTTGAACCGATTGATGCTGCTGACGAAAATAATCCCATCGCTTTATTGGAACGTTCGCAGTTGTACAGAAGAGAAACCGTTATCGTTACCTTGTTTTCGCTCAATAATTTTCATGGTCATCAGCCCGGCACCTGTTTCTTTCTTGATACAGAAACTTCATTGGCGAAGATTGATGATGCAGGTTTGCTCACACATATTCAAGCCGATGCTGCAACTGTTTTAAGTGTCGGGACTTCTTCCTTTAAAGAATATGCTGCATTTGAATTAACCGCTTTTGTTGAATTGGTACAGCCTGCTGTTTCACTTGTTATTGTTGGTGCAGGTAATGATGCATTTCCATTGGTTGAAATGACGAAGGTGCTGGGTTGGCAGATAACGGTTGCTGATGGCCGATCCACACATGCCAATGCGCAACGTTTTCCAGGTGTTCAGCACTTGCTTACAGGAAAACCTGAAGAGATCATCAACCAACTTTCACCCGATGAATGGACGGTATTTGTATTGATGACACATAATTACAAGTATGACCTGGCAATGATGAAGCAGCTGCTGCAAATCAACTGCCGGTATATCGGCACACTCGGGCCAAAGAAGCGTTTGGAGCGCATGTTCGATGAACTAAAAGAAGAAGGCATCACCATAACGGATGAACAACGGGCAACGATTCACGGGCCGATTGGTCTCGACATAGGCGCAGAAGCAGCTGAAGAAATTGCGTTGTCTGTTTTGGCAGAAATTAAAGCTGTATTTGCAGAACGTGCCGGAGGCTTTTTAAAAAACCGTTCTGTCAGTATTCATACACGCAATGAATTGGAATTCCAGAAAGCAGGCAGCAATGGCAAATGAACAAATGTATAGCAATCATACGGGAGTTATACTACTCGCTGCAGGTGCATCGTCACGCTTAGGTTCTCCGAAACAATTATTGGATTTTGCCGGTTCAAAGCTGTTGCAACATGCGATTGATACAGCACTCGCATCCGATGCAATGCATGTTGTTGTTGTAGTAGGGGCAAATGCAGAGATCATCCAACAGGAATTAAACGAAACGACAGCTGCAATAGTCGTGAATGATGCATGGAAAGAAGGGATGGCTTCCAGCATCCGCTTCGGTTTACAAACGTTGGTGAAATTGAATCCGGAAATTGAAGCAGCTGTCTTCATGGTAGCCGATCAACCGTTTGTAACCGCCGACTTATTAAATGAGTTGATGGAACTAAACAAAAAAGAACAGCACAACATTGTTGCAAGTAAATATGGAACTACTTTTGGAACACCGGTATTGTTCAGCAAACGTTTCTTTCCTCAGCTGATGGAATTAACAGGTGATACAGGGGCAAAAAGCCTGGTTCGAAAATATCAGAACGAAACAGCGTTTGTTCCTTTTCCGAAAGGAGAGATTGATATTGATACGATGGAAGACTATGAAAAGGCGAAAGGTGGAGGGTTTAATGCGTGAGGAAGAAAGCACCCCACGTTACACCTGCCAGCCCGATAACATAGAGATGATAGAAGTCTTGAGTCGTTTTCCTTAAACCTTACAGCTTATACCCTAAACCCTAAAAAAGTGATTTCCGTAGCAGAAGCAAAACATATTATTTCAACAACTGTAACAGCATTACATCCAGTTACAGTTCCTTTGTTACAGGCAAGAGGAAAAGTACTGGCTGCAGATGTAGTTGCAACAGTTGATATTCCTGCCTTTCCACAATCAGCCATGGATGGTTATGCATTTACCTTTGATGATCTGCAGAAAGAATTGATCATCGAAGGAGAAATGGCAGCAGGAAGTTCATCTGTACTGGAAGTAACAGCAGGTAAAGCCATCCGCATTTTTACCGGCGCACCTGTACCTGCAGGAGCAGATACCGTGGTGATACAGGAGAAAGTAAGAACAGAAAACGGTGTGTTGATCATTGAAGATGATAAACTGCAACGCCACAGCAATGTTCGCCCTGTTGGTTCTGAAATAAAAGCAGGCGAATTGGCTTTGCCGAATGGAAGCTTGCTTACCGCTGCAGCGATTGGTTTTTTAGCAGGGATTGGTGTTACAGCAGTATCAGTGATTCCTGATCCTGTGATCAGCATTATTCTTACCGGCAACGAATTGCAGGAGCCGGGCAAACAATTGGCATACGGACAAGTGTATGAATCCAATTCGTTTGGTTTAACAGCAGCATTCGAATCTTTGCATCTTCCTGTTCATCGTATTTACAAAGCAGAAGATGATCCGGAAGTATTAACGGCAATCTTGCAACAAGCCTTAAATGAAAGTGATTTGGTATTACTCACAGGTGGTGTAAGTGTAGGTGATTATGATTTTGTATTGCAGGCGGCAGAAAAATGTCAAGTAATAAAACAGTTTCATAAAATAAAGCAACGGCCGGGTAAACCTTTATTTTTTGGTACGAAAGATGACAAGTTAGTGTTCGGCTTACCGGGTAATCCTTCATCAGTGCTTACCTGTTTTTATGAATATGTAACGGAAGCATTGTCGCTGCAAACAAAACGCCCCTTCCAATTAAAGACTGTGCAAACTGTCCTGGCGAAAGATTGCATAAAGCCACCGGGGCTTACGCATTTTCAAAAAGCCTATTACGACGGAGAAAAAGTATTGCCGTCAACAGCACAGGAATCATACAAACTCAATTCCTTTGCAACAGCCAATTGTTTGCTGGTGCTCGATGGAGAAAATGACGAATACAAACCAAACGATCCGGTAACCATTCATTTACTGCCTGCATAATTGCTATGGATTTTATTTACCTGTTTTATATCCTCTTGTTTCTTGTTGCATTTTTATATGCATCGGTAGGGCATGGCGGTGCCAGTGGCTATTTGGCATTGATGGCCATCTTCAGCATTGCTCCCGACGTAATGAAGCCGACTGCATTGCTGCTGAATTTGTTTGTATCGCTTACATCGTTCATCCAGTTTTACCGGGGTGGATATTTTCGAATGAAATTATTTCTGCCGTTTGCATTAGCGTCCGTTCCGTTCGCTTTCATTGGTGGATTAATAACGATTGATGCTTCCATTTACAAGCAGATATTGGGTTGGTTGTTATTGCTGCCTGTTATCCGCTTTTTATTTTTCAATAAAATAGAAGTAGAAGAACAAAAACAATATTCATTACTCTTGGCTATTTTAATTGGAGCAGTGATCGGATTTCTGTCTGGGTTGATCGGTATCGGAGGTGGAATTATTTTGTCGCCGGTTTTGCTGCTGCTGCGTTGGGCCAATATGAAACAGACAGCCGCCATCAGTGCGCTGTTCATCTTTGTCAACTCCCTTTCAGGTTTGGCAGGACAGTTAACAAAAGGGATTCATTTTACAACTGATATGTACCTCTACGTCGTTATTGCATTTATTGGTGGACTGGCCGGTGCCTATTATGGCTCGATGAAAGTAAAGCAAAGTGCTCTGAAATATTTACTGGCGACGGTTTTATTAATTGCTGCCGTAAAACTATTGGTAACCTGAGTTGGTTTAAATTTGTTGTTTAAAATTATAAGGATGCGTGTGGAGGTTTTGTTTTTTGGAAAACTGGTTGACATTGCAGGCAATTCGCTTGTCATAAACAATGTAGCATCAACCGATGAACTGCTTGATCAACTGCGTTTGCAATTCCCGGCGCTTGCCGCAGAGAAATATATTGTAGCAGTTGAGAAAAAAACAATCACCGGAAATACTTCGTTAACAGATAACTGCACGGTGGCTTTATTACCTCCTTTTTCCGGCGGATAATCATGAACAACGACCGACTATATGATCGATACCAACGGCAACTGATCCTGAAAGGATTTGGTGCAGAAGCGCAACAGAAACTGTTGTCGGCTTCTGTATTGGTCATCGGTGCAGGTGGATTGGGTTGTCCCGTGTTGCAGTATCTTGTTGCAGCAGGTGTGGGTACAATTGGTATTGTAGATGATGATGTGGTATCGCTTTCAAATCTGCATCGGCAGGTATTGTACAATGTACAGATGATCGGCCGGCCAAAAGTGGATTGTGCGGTTGAAGTACTGCAGCAGTTGAATCCGCAAACAAGATTCACCGTTTACAACGAGCGACTCACAGCGAAAAATGCAGCAAGCATTCTTTCTGCATTTGATGTGGTGGTTGATGGCTCTGATAATTTCGCTACACGTTATCTGGTGAACGATGCCTGTGTGTTATTGGATAAACCTTTAGTGTATGGTGCTATTTCGCAATACGAAGGACAGGTAGCTGTGTTCAATATTGAACAATCCGTTAACTACCGTGACCTGTTTCCCCATCCGCCAAAAGAAGGTGAAGTGTTGAACTGTGCAGAAGCAGGTGTACTGGGCGTATTGCCGGGCATCATCGGCAGTATGATGGCGAATGAAACCATTAAGCTCATCACCGGAACAGGTGTGTTACTTGCAAATAAATTATTTACATACAACACACTCAACAATCAAACCTATGAACTGGAACTGAGCAAACGTGCAGCAACCTCATCGCTTATTCCTGCAACAATTGAAGCATTGAAACAAACAGATTATGAATGGCTGTGTGGCACTGCAACATTGATCAATGAAATTGATGCAACGACTTTTAATGAAATGATTGCAGAAGGAAAAGCAGCCATCGTGGATGTACGGGAAAAAGATGAGCAGCCTGTTGTAACAGAATTCAGCCACATGCAGATTCCGTTGAAACGTTTACAAGAACATACAGCCTGGTTAACAGAAGATACGATTGTTGTATTTTGTTTATCTGGTAAACGGAGTGCAGCAGCGGCGAAGCAGCTGGAAGAATTTTTCGGCACTTCGAAAAAGATCTATAGTTTAAAAGGCGGTATCCAGCAATGGATACAGCAACAAAAACAAACCCTGTAATGGAACGTAAGCCCAAGAACATATTTACACAAGGAGCAATTGCTCCATCATTTATTGCAGACAGTATTGCGAAACACAGCAGCAAAACAAACATTGGCGGGCATAGCATTTTCTTAGGACAGGTGAGGGCAGACCTAATTGATGAAAAGAAAGTAGCCGCTATTGAATACACAACGTATGAAGAACTGGCTTTAGAAAAGATGCATGTCATCCGTGAGGAAACATTTGCAAAATATGAACTCACCTGTATGCATGTGCATCACAGTTTGGGTACAGTAGCTGCCGGGGAAATCTGTTTATTCGTGTTTACTTCCTCTGCACATCGCCGTGCGGCAATCGATGCCTGTAACGAAGTGGTGGAACGCATCAAAACAGAACTACCGGTTTGGGGCAAAGAATTATTTGAAGACGCATCGCATCAATGGAAAGTAAATCAATAAACAATGGTCGACATTACACATAAATCAACAACCTTACGCCAGGCAATTGCATCGGCAACCCTCACTGTTTCCAAACAGGGAACCATTGATGCGATTCAAAATAAATCTGTACCAAAGGGTGATGTATTTGAATTTTCACGTGCAGCAGGTTTACTCGCCATCAAAAAAACAAGTGATGTGATTCCTGACTGTCATCCGCTACCGGTAGAGTTTGCTTCCATCAAACATACAATCGATGGATTAAGTATCCGCATTTCAGTTGAAGTGCATACGATCTATAAGACAGGTGTGGAAGTGGAGGCCATGCATGGTGCAGCCATCACTGCATTAACCATGTATGATATGCTGAAACCTTTGGATAAAGGCGTGGAGATTTCTTCCATCAAACTCGAAAGCAAGAAAGGTGGAAAAACCGATTTTAAAGATGAGTTGAAAGAAAGCATCCGCACAGCAGTGATTGTTTGTTCCGATTCTGTGGCAGCAGGTACCAAAGAAGACAGCAGCGGTAAAGCCATTCTGCAAAAGCTGGAGCAGCATCAACTCAAAGCAGCAGTGTACAACATTATTCCCGATGAGATGGCTGCCATACAATCAAAAGCAAAACAATTCAGCGAAGAAGGATTCAATTTAATTCTCTTCACCGGCGGTACTGGTCTTTCGCCTCGTGATATTACTCCTGAAGCAATTCAACCCTTACTCGACAGAGAAATTCCCGGCATGATGGAAGCTGCACGTAACTATGGTCAGCAACGCACGCCGTATGCCATGTTATCGAGAGGCGTAGCCGGTTTCATCGGCAACTCACTCGTGATCACCCTGCCCGGTTCAACCAAAGGCGCCGAAGAAACGATGGATGCTTTGTTTCCTTATGTGCTGCATTTGTTTCGTGTAGCAAAAGGTATGCGTCACGATTAACCGTAAACCGTTTGTTCCGGTTTCAAAAATCATTTTTTCTTTTTTTAATCTGATGAATGTCAGGAATGAGAATATGAAAAGTTTCAGGATCGCACTGTAACTTTAACGCCCACCATCGTAAAACGCATCTGTTCTGTGCCTGTTAACTTATAGACAGTAACTATATGATCATAAAAATAATCAATATGGTTTATTGAAAATGCTGCTTTAGTTTTGAAGCTTCAACAAACCTTCGTACGAACACTCATCATTACAAACGTTTTATATTAATTCTTACAAAATGGAAAGTAACACATCGCAAGGTAAATGCCCGGTTGTGGGCGCAATGGGCAAACAAAGTGCCGGTAGTGGTACACGCAACCGTGACTGGTGGCCGAATCAGTTAAAGTTGAACGTTCTGCGTCAACATTCTTTATTATCGAATCCAATGGGCGAACGGTTTAACTATGCAGAAGAATTTAAAAGTCTCGATCTGGATGCGGTAAAAAAAGACATCGTTGATTTGATGACAACTTCGCAAGACTGGTGGCCTGCAGATTATGGTCATTATGGCCCGCTCTTCATACGCATGGCATGGCATAGCGCCGGTACATACCGTATCCACGATGGTCGTGGTGGTGGTGGTGCAGGAACGCAGCGTTTTGCTCCGTTAAACAGCTGGCCTGATAATGCCAACCTCGATAAAGCCCGTTTATTGCTTTGGCCGATTAAACAGAAGTATGGCAAGAAGCTTTCCTGGGCCGACCTGATGATTCTTGCAGGCAATTGTGCGCTTGAATCAATGGGCTTTAAAACATTTGGTTTTGGTGGTGGCCGTGAAGATGTGTGGGAACCTGAAGAAGATATCTATTGGGGTGCTGAAACAGAATGGCTGGGCGATAAGCGCTACACCGGTGATCGTGAACTGGAAAATCCATTGGCAGCTGTACAAATGGGTTTGATTTATGTAAATCCCGAAGGCCCGAACGGAAATCCTGATCCGCTTGCAGCGGCACGTGATATTCGTGAAACCTTTGCACGTATGGCCATGAACGATGAAGAAACCGTTGCATTGATTGCAGGTGGACATACATTTGGTAAAACGCATGGTGCTGCTGATCCAGGCAAGTATGTGGGTAAAGAACCTGCTGCTGCCGGTATTGAAGAAATGAGTCTTGGTTGGAAAAATACATACGGCACAGGTGCTGGTGCAGATACAATTACCAGTGGTTTGGAAGGTGCATGGACAACCACACCTACAAAATGGAGCAACAACTATTTTGAAAACCTGTTTGGCTACGAGTGGGAATTAACAAAGAGTCCCGCCGGTGCACAGCAGTGGAAACCAAAAGGCAATGCCGGTGAAGGATTGGTACCCGATGCACACGATCCAAACAAGCGTCATGCACCGTTTATGCTTACAACCGACCTGGCATTACGTGTTGACCCCGCATACGAAAAGATTTCCCGTCGTTTCTACGAAAATCCTGATGAATTTGCTGATGCGTTTGCACGTGCATGGTTTAAACTTACACACCGTGATATGGGCCCACGTAACCGTTACCTCGGTAAAGAAGTGCCTGCTGAAGAACTGATCTGGCAAGATCCTGTTCCTGCAGTAAATCATGAGTTAATCAACGAACAGGATATTGTTGCATTGAAAGCAAAAATTCTTGCATCGGGTTTAACAGTGTCAGAATTAGTATCAACTGCATGGGCTTCTGCATCAACATTCCGTGGATCTGATAAGCGTGGTGGTGCAAATGGTGCACGCATCCGTCTTACTCCGCAGAAATATTGGGCAGTGAACAATCCTGCACAATTATCGAAAGTGCTGGATGTGCTTGAAGCAATTCAGAAAGAATTCAACAGTGCTCAAACTGGTGGCAAACAAGTATCTATTGCAGATATCATTGTGTTGGCAGGATGTGCAGCCATTGAAAAAGCTGCGAAAGATGCCGGTGTTACAGTTACAGTTCCGTTTACACCCGGCCGTACAGATGCAACACAGGAGCAAACAGATGTTGAATCATTTGCTGTGCTGGAACCGTTAGCTGATGGTTTCCGCAATTACCTCAGCAGACGTGCATCTACAACTTCGGAAGAATTGCTGGTAGATAAAGCACAACTGCTTACACTTACGGCACCTGAAATGACTGTGCTGGTTGGTGGTATGCGTGTACTTAATACAAATTTCGATGGATCGCAACATGGTGTGTTTACCAAAACACCGGGCGTACTCACAAACGATTTCTTTGTGAACCTGCTCGACTTTGGTACTACCTGGAAAGCAGCGGATCCTGTACAACAAGGTTTCTTTGGTACAGACCGTGCAACCGGCGATTTAAAATGGACAGCAACACGTGCAGATCTCATCTTTGGTTCTAACTCCGAGCTTCGTGCAATTGCAGAAGTGTACGGTTGTGCAGATGGCAAAGAAAAGTTTGTAAAAGACTTTGTTGCTGCATGGAATAAAGTAATGAATCTCGATCGTTTCGATCTGGCATAATTTCCGGTGGTTAATTATATCAAAGGTGGTCGCTTAACAGACCACCTTTTTTATTTGGAGCAATTTCGATAGTGACAATTTAATATGTTTGCCTGCATAAAACAGTTGCGATGAAACAAATTGTGTATTACTGTATCATGTTCCCGCTTGTTGTTCTTGTTAGTTGTGCAGACAACAAAGAAGCAGAAAAGCGAACAGGCGAACTTATTGAATGCGCAGCAGGGAATGATATGACGGGGTTTCTTCCAACAGTTGAAAACAATGCTGCGAAGCCTGATACTGTTCCGCAAGGGATGGTTTGGATACCCGGCGGTACTTTTTCAATGGGTACAGCAGAGGCCAATGAATCGTTATGCGAAGTAAAAGGAATTACGGTCGATGCTACACCCATTCACCGGGTGTATGTGGATGCATTTTTAATGGATGAACATGAAGTGACTAATGCAGAATTTGCTGCGTTTGTAAAGGCAACCGGCTATAAAACCGTTGCTGAACAGGTGCCAACAAAAGAAGAATTTCCCGATGCACCTGCCGATATGCTGGTAGCAGGATCAGTAGTGTTTAGTCCGCCGGCAAATGCAGTAAACTTAAACGACTACATGCTGTGGTGGCAATTTGTAAAAGCTGCCGATTGGAAACATCCGCAAGGTGCAGGGAGTAACATTGAAGGAAAAGAAAATTACCCGGTAGTACATATAGCTTGGGAAGATGCAATGGCATATGCAAAATGGGCCGGCAAACGTTTACCAACCGAAGCAGAGTGGGAGTTTGCTGCAAGAGGAGGTTTCTGCGGTAAACGATTTGCATGGGGCGATGAGTTCAATCCATCGGGTAAAGCAATGGCTAACACATTCCAGGGAAATTTCCCTAACAACGATCTTGCAAAAGATGGCTTCAATGGCATTGCTCCGGTGAAACAGTTTGCAAAAAACGGTTATGGCTTGTATGATATGGCCGGCAATGTATGGGAATGGTGTGCTGACTGGTACCATCATGATTACTATCAAAGCTTACCGGCAAACGAAGTCATCAAAAATCCGATAGGCCCTGGAGAAAGTTTTGATCCGAATGAGCCGGGTATGAAAAAGAAAGTACATCGTGGCGGGTCGTTTCTTTGTACCGATCAATATTGCTCCCGTTACGTAATGGGCACTAGAGGTAAAGGTGAATGGCGTACCGGCACCAATCATCTTGGTTTCAGGTGTGTAAAGGATATACATTAATTCACCTGATGTTGATCATTGAAAGCCGTTCATTTGTAACGGCTTTTTTTTATACGGACAATAGCGGAATGATTAATTACACTTGACTAATCTAAAAGTATATATGTGCATTGCTTTGGTTGACACATTCGTACCTCTTACTTGAACCCTCTGTAGCCCCAACAGTTTTATTACAATTATACATTTAGCGTGAAATTTTAACCACAATCAAATTATGTGCGCTGTATGAAGTTCAGCATTGCTATTGGATTGTTTTTACCGGCGCTTTGTCTTGGCTTTGTTGCAAATGCCGGCAACTATTACATCAATCCGGCTATTGGAAAAGATACAAACAAAGGTACCAGTGCAGGCCAGTGCTGGAAAACAGTGGCGCCTTTAAAAGCCATTCAATTACAACCCGGCGATTCAATCTTACTGGCTACAGGACAAACATTCACCGGTATGTTATCGTTGATTGATGTAAGAGGTACTGCAGAGCATCCGGTTGTAGTATGCAGTTATCCGTATAAAAAAAACAGGGCAAAGCCAATTCTTGATGCAGGTGATGAATTGAATGCTTTACTGATTCAGAATTCATCGTTTATAACCGTAAACGGCATTGAATTAACAGCAATGGTACCCTTTAAAAAAAATACGCAAACAAAAGTAGCAGAGATGCGCTGCGGTATTCTGGTAAATGTTACAAAGGAAAATTCATTTGAAGGCATCCTGTTAAAGAATGTATCCGTGCATGATGTGCATTACAATGCCCCGGGATTTAAACATGATGCTGCAGAAATTAAAACAGCAAACGGTACGCAGAGTTATGGCTGGGGAATCCGCATAATCAATATTGCCAAAAGCGGACGATTAACCAGGCTGAAAATTTTAAAAGCAACAGTGTACAACGTTAGTCACACAGGAATTAAAGCAACAGCTTCTGTAAACGGTATTCAGCAATTGGAAATTGCCGACTGCAATGTATCGCATACGGGTGGGCCGGGCATGCAGTTTTCGGGAGTTACAGATGGGCATATTCATCATAACAAAATTGATCATTCCGGTTCAACAGCCGATAGCAGAAACTGGGGCAGAGGAAGTGGTTTGTGGACATGGAGTTGCAGCAATATCTTAATTGAGCACAATCGCTTTGAACATGCAAATGGCCCCGGCGATTCAGCAGGTGTACATATCGATTACAATTGCAATGATGTTGTGATACAATATAACCTGAGCGCCAACAATGCAGGTGGCTTCTGCGAAATTTTAGGCAATAACTATAACTGTGCGTATCGCTATAACATCAGCGTTAACGATGGACACAGAGTAAAAGGAGTTAACGGTGCTTTTCAGGAAGGGAAAATTTTCTGGCTCAGCGGTTACCAGGGAAATGAAAAGAAAAATGCAGGCCCTTACAACAGCTATTTCTACAATAACACGATTTATGTTTCAAAAAACATCGTTCCGAAAGTTGCTGTAAGCAGCAGTGCCGATGGTGTATTGATTGCCAATAACATTTTCTATTTTGAAGATGCTGCACAAATGGTTGCAGGCGATCAGAAGAAAAAGGAAGTAGATGTAGATGGGGTGCCCAATGTTGTGTTTGTAAACAATCTTTTTCTGCGTGCAGATAACTGGCCAACGGAACTTCCCTTGCAGGATAAAGCTCCGATAACAGGCGATCCTTTGTTTAAACAGAAGGGTAGTGTTCAGTTGAGTGACTACCTGCCTTCCAATACAAATCTGATCAGGAACAAAGGCATTACACTGGTACCAATTCCAAACGATTCGATTGGTTTGCGGATAGGCCTACATGTAACGCATGATATACTGGGTAACCGTATTGAGGGAAAGCCCGATATCGGGGCCATTGAACTAAATGACAATACAAAGAAATAATTTTAAATAACCATCGGTGAATCATAGAACACTCAGGTATCGAACAATTGTAGTAGCTGCACTTGTACTTGCAGTAACAGCATACGTATTTACAAAAAGAACAAAACAAACACTGGTTGTTGCTCAGGATAAACCGAATGTCATCATTATTCTTACCGATGATCAAGGTTATGGCGATGTTGGCTTTACAGGTTGTAAAGATATTCCCACACCCAATATCGATCGCATTGCAACGAATGGCGTTGTATTTACAAATGGCTATGTTAGCTATGCTGTTTGCGCACCAAGCCGTGCCGGTTTAATAACCGGCCGCTACCAGGATCGTTTTGGTTACAGCCGCAATCCATTATATCGTCCGTTTGATGCAACAATCGGTCTTCCATTAACAGAACAAACATTGCCTGAGCTGTTGAAGCAAAGCGGATACAATACAATGGGCATTGGCAAATGGCATTTAGGTGTACATGAACAATTCCGTCCATGGAACCGTGGCTTCAATGAATTTTTTGGTTTCCTTGGCGGTGGTCATCGTTACCTGCCGGAAGACTATACCATCGCACACCAGGATAGTGCTAAGAATGAAGCAGAGAGTTATCGCACCAAACTTATTCGCAATAAAACAACCGTAGAAGAAACGGAATATTTAACAGATGCATTCTCACGGGAAGCTGTTTCATTTATTGAGCGAAACAGCAAGCAGCCGTTTTTTCTCTACTTGGCGTATAACGCACCACATGCTCCCTTGCAGGCGACTGCAAAATATCTGAATCGTTTCGAACACATTAAAAATCCAAAACGAAAAACTTATGCAGCCATGGTCAGTGCTGTAGATGATGGCGTTGGTGCTGTGTTAAACAAACTGCAACAATTAAAACTCACAGAAAATACAATTGTAATTTTTCTTTCTGATAACGGCGGTCCTGAAAATGATAATGGCAGTGACAATGGTTTGCTTCGTGGCGGTAAAGGTTCGCTGTTTGAAGGAGGGATACGAGTTCCTTTTGCAATGCAATGGCCCAAACAGATCAAGGCAAACACGCAATACCATCAACCCGTTATATCGTTAGATATTTTTGCAACAATTGCTGCGAACATCGGAAAGACTAGTTCTCCAAAGAATCAATTAGATGGCGTCAATCTCCTGCCTTATCTACAATCAAAACAACAGGGAGCGCCACATGAATACCTGTTTTGGAGACAATACGATCAAAAGAATTATGCAGTGCTGCATCAGTCTGGTTATAAAGAAGTGATTCTGAAAGATTCCGGTTTTAATCTGTACAATCTGAAAAATGAAATTGATGAAAAGACCAACATCCGGGATCCAAAATTGATGAGCGAATTTGAACAGCAACGAAAAAAATGGGAGTTGAATACCATTGCCCCGATTTTCTATGGACTGAACCAGGAAGAAGTCTATGAACGGGAAAAGAAAGCTGCACCCAAACAATAGTAGTAGTGCAACAACACAAGATCATACAGAAAAGAAGAATGAATTATATTCAATCGATAAAACAAAACAAACAAAGCTGCTATGCGGCAGCCACACTACTTTCAATCCTGCTGTTAGCAATTTTTATTGGCAACAGCGGATTTAAAAAGGATAAACAGTTTTCAAAACCAAACATCCTAGTCATACTTATTGACGATGCGGGTTATGCCGACTTTGGATTCATGGGTTCAAAAGATTTGCAAACACCCAATATTGATCAGCTGGCTGCAACAGCAGTACGCTTTACCGATGCACATGTTACAGCATCTGTGTGCAGTCCATCGAGAGCAGGTTTATTAACGGGCAAATATCAACAGCGCTTTGGTTATGAGTGTAACGAGGGAGAAGGTTATACCGGTATGGATCCTGCACAAATAATACTACCGGCTGTTTTACAGCAGCAGGGTTATGCAACAGCCGCTTTTGGCAAATGGCATTTGGGTTTTAAACCCGATCAGCATCCACTGCAAAAAGGCTTTCAATACTACTATGGATTTTTAAGTGGCGGCAGAAGTTATTTCTACAGGCCGGATAAAGATGATCGGCCAGGATCAAAAAATGCATTAATCGAAAATCAGCAGCAGGTACAATTCGATGGCTATCTTACAGATGTACTTGCAGACAAAGCAACCGCCTACATCAGGCAAAACAGCAATCATCCGTTTTTTATGTACTGGGCACCCAATGCAGTACATACGCCAATGGAAGCAAGTAAAGCCGATCTCGACAGATTTGCAAAACATCCACGGCAAAAGCTGGCGGCTATGACGTATGCATTGGACAGAGCCATTGGTAATATAATAGATGAACTGAAAAAACAAAGGTTGTTTGAGAATACACTGATTTTCTTTTTAAGTGATAATGGTGGTGCACACAATAATGAATCTAATAATTTTCCATTGAAAGGCTTTAAAGGCAATAAATACGAAGCGGGGCACAGGATTCCGTTTCTAGTTAGCTGGCCGAAACAAATTTCAGGAGGAAAAGAATTTAAAGGGTTAACGTCTTCGCTGGATATTTTTCCCACTGCACTTGCAGCAGCGGGTGTACAAACCAATGCATCGATGCGTTTAGATGGTGTAAGCCTTTTACCTTTTTTACGTAGTAATGAAAATAAAAATCCACATGCTCAATTAGTTTGGCGTAAAGATGCAGCAGCAGCAATCCGGTTGAATCAATATAAAATGATACGGGTAAATGGTTTGGGCGAACGCTTGTATGACCTCAACAAGGATCCCGGAGAAACAACCGATTTGCGAACTCAGCAACCGCAAATTTTTTCAATGATGAAACAGCAATTGCTTGCATGGGAAAAAGATAAAATGAATCCAACCTGGACGGAAGGAGCAATGTGGGATACCATTACGTTGATGATTCATGACGATTTAATGAATAACCGGAAGGTGCGTGTACGTAACCCTGAGGAACTGGCGAAAGTCCGTGTAAAAAAATAGCTCTTCGTAACCTGATAAATAGCACAACAGCATGATGACAAAACAAAAAAATGGCACTATTGAAAAGAATAATCAGCGTTTGAATATTAAACTGGGGATCATTTATTTTTTATTGGTGATTTTATTTATTTCCCTATTATTTTTTTTATAGCATTTTTTCAGGACAAGCCTTTAAAATACCTTCAACTAACGTGGAATTCATCTAAATTGTAAGCTCGGATAACGATTAATTTAGTAACGCTTTGTCTTGCCGTTTAAAAAAATATGCGTGCCTGCTTTTGTTGATTGCAGTAAACTCGATGGGTTATACGCAACAGGCCAGTTCGTTTATCAGTATTACCGATGAATTGGTGAATAATGAAGTTACTTCCATTATACAGGATAAAAATGGTTTCATCTGGTTTGGCACAAGAGGCGGGCTGCAACGGTTTGATGGCTATGAAATGAAACTGCTTAAAAACGATTTCGGTAAAGGCAGCAACCTGTTAAGTCAGTCGATTGAAGTATTACAGAACGGCAAGCAGCATACAATCTGGATTGGTACAAAATCGGGAGGGCTGAGCAGCTACGATCTGAAGACCGGCAAAATTTTCAATTATCCAAACAACAATCCTAATACAACAGGCTTTAATGCCGATTATATTCTTTCGATTTTAGACACCGACAGTGAAAAAGTTTTAGTCGGAACCTGGAAAGGCTTTCAATACCTCAATAAAAAAACAGGCGAATTTAAAATCGTAAACAGTGTATGGAAAACATTTGACATACAACCCGATGGGGATAAAGGATACTGGCTGGCGACGAACAGTGGTTTAAAACATCTTAATCAAAACCTCGAAAATGATGTATCGTACAATTTCGGCATCAACAACATCAACATAACTTCCATTGTAAACGATAAAGCAACAAATAGTCTTTGGCTGGGCACATGGAACGAAGGACTGCTGCAGTTTAATCTGTCCAACAAAACGTTTAAGAATTACAGGCATCAAAAAAGCAATGATGCCTCCCTAAGCTCCAACAATACCTATCGTATTTTATTGGATTCGAAGGGAACGTTATGGGTGGGCACCTGGGGTGGAGGCTTAAACCGTTTCAATCGTAATACGGAAAGCTTTGAAAAAATACATTTAAGTGTTCCCGGCATTTACACCAACGATAACCAGATTATTTTAGCCATACAGGAGGATCCATCCGGTTTGTTGTGGATTGGTACTGATGGAACCGGTGTTTTTAAATTTGATCTGAAGCAAAAAAAGTTTTCAAACATTGGCTACGAAAACAAAAAAACCTCTTTACTTGAAAGTACACATGTGCTTTCTGTTTATGTTGATCCGTTCAATAAACTCTGGCTCGGTACAAAGGGTGGAGGTATACAGTATTCAACCGACAGAAGCAGGTTTACCAAAATGAATATTGCTGATAATGACGTAAGCAGTGCGCAAACATTACCCTATGAAAGCCGTTCGTTTTTACAGGACGGGAATTATTTATGGGTTTGTACAAACAAAGGTTTGATCCGTATTTTAAACAAGGCACAAACAACCGGATCGTATGATGTGTTTGTTCCTGTTTTGAAAGACTCTACAACAATCGGAGGAAAAAAGACCACACAGATTGTAAAAGATTCTTCGGGCAAGATTTGGGTTGGCACACAGGAAAGCGGACTCAGTTATATTACCGGTTATAACAAAGCCAATAAGCCGCTGTTTAAAAATTATTTGCCGGCGTATGGTGTAAAGGGTGCGTTGCAAAACGAACGGGTAAGTTGTTTGTTGGTTGATTCAAAGAGTCGATTATGGATCGGAACGTATAAAGGATTACATCTGTATCAACCGGTTACAGATCAGTTCAGGGTATTCATTCAAGGTAACGACTCTAAAAACTCCATCAGCAACAATACTATTCTTTGCTTAGCCGAAGATAAGTTTGGAAACATCTGGGCCGGTACGCAGTATGGGTTAAATAAAATTACAGGTTACGATGGAGAGAAGCTGGCGGTAACAAGTTATACAACCAAAGAAGGTCTGCCAAGCGATTATATACATGCCGTAATACCCGACCAGAAAGGAAATATCTGGGCCAGCACCAACAAAGGCATCATCCGTTTTAATCAGTCGAACAATTCGTTTGCTGTGTTTGATAAACGGGATGCTGTACAATCAATCGTTTTTTCTGAAAACGCTTCGTGTACAGATGCTAACGGTCGTCTCTTCTTTGGTGGACTGGAAGGACTCACTTACTTTTTTCCAGACAGTATTCAGATCAGTACGTTTCATCCACCAATATACTTTACCAATTTAACAGTCAATAATATTCCCTACGAGTTTGGCAGCGGTAAAACAGACAGCACCATTTTGAATAAACCATTTTATGAAACAGAAAATATAACACTCAGCCATAAGGAAAATATCTTTTCGATAGAGTTTGCAGCACTCGATTATCATGCACCCGACAAGAACGAGTACATGTACAAACTGGAAGGTTTGAATGAAGAATGGGTGTATGCAGGCAATAACCGTCTTGTTTCATTTACCAATCTGCAACCGGGTACTTACAAGTTGAAGGTAAAAGCAACCAACAGCGATAAACGATGGAACCCTGCAGCACATGAACTGACCATTAAGATTTTGCCGCCACCATGGAAAACCTGGTGGGCATATAGTATTTACATTGCGATATTTATCTTTCTACTTTGGCTTACACGCTATCTCGGCTTAAGGCAAGTAGCTTTAAAAAATCAATTAACCCTCAGCAAACTTGCAAGGCAACAGGAAAATAAGTTAGCTGATTTTAAAGAGCGTTTGTTTACCAATATATCACACGAGTTTCGCACGCCGCTAACCCTTATACTGGGGCCGCTCGATGATTTGCTGCAACGAAATAACATCGATACATCTGTTGAAAAAAGTCTGCGCCTGATTCAAAAACAATCGAAACGAATGTTGCGGATGGTTAACCAGTTACTGGATTTTCAGAAAGCAGAATCCGGCAGTTTAAAACTTTCATTACAACCCGGAGAAATTGTTTCGTTTTGTCATGACATTTATATACTCTTCAACGATGAAGCCAACAGAAGAGCTATGAACTACACATTTAATCCGCAGGAAAAATACCTGTCATTTAACTTCGATCATAACAAGCTTGAGATTATCATCTTTAATATTCTATCGAATGCATTTAAGTTTACGCCGAACGGCGGAAGCATCAGCGTAAGCGTCAAGAAAAAAGCAGATTTGTCTTGCGAAATAAGCATAAAAGATACAGGCAGAGGTATTCCTCCAAACGAAATTGACCGGATTTTTGACCGCTTTTACAGGGGAAGAGCAGAAGATGCCACTACCATCTCCGGTACCGGTATTGGCCTTTCGTTTGTAAAAGAATTAACTACACTGCATGGAGGAACCATTGTTGCAGAAAGTGATGGAACAAATGGTAGTTTATTCACGGTAACATTGCCTCCGAAAACAATCGCCGAATCATTATTAAATATTGCATCAGAACCATTGAATCATACAACTGAAAATTTTGAAACAACTTTAAACTCAGATATTATGCGTGAAGAAAATGATCAGATGAACCAGGAACTAGACCAGCCGATTATCCTGGTGGTGGAAGATGAATCTGATATGCTGCAGTATGTATACGAAATTCTTTCCCCTTCGTTTAAAGTAATTACGGCAACAAACGGAAGAGAAGGGATTGAAAAAGCATTGGAAATTATTCCTGATTTAATAGTGAGTGATGTAATGATGCCGGAAGTGGATGGTATTGAATTGTGCCGGAAACTCAAGTCGGATAAAGACACATCACATATTCCGATTATTCTGTTAACTGCATTGTCTGATATGGCGCATCATGTACAGGGCATTCGTGAAGGGGCCGATGTATATTTACCCAAGCCGTTTAACTCGCAGCTGCTGTTGGTGCATATTCAGAATCTCATCAACTCCCGTAATACGCTGAAAGAATTATATGCCAAACGCATTTTGCTTGGTACCGGTACGTTTGAAATAAAAACTTTTGAAGAAGAATTCCTGGCGAAGCTCATGAAGCTGGTGGAAGAAAATATTTCAAACAGCAATTTCAATAACGATGACCTGGCCAGCCTGATGTTTATGAGCCGTTCAACCTTTTATCGCAAGCTCAAAGCGGTAACAGGTATGTCTGGCAATGAATTTATCCGTACAGCACGTTTAAACTACGCTGCCAAACTATTGGAAAGCGGAAAGTACTCGGTAACAGAAGCTGCCTATGAAGCAGGATTTAACGATATTAAATATTTCAGAAAACGCTTTCAGGAACAATTTGCCGTTTCACCATCGGAGTACAAAAAATAATAGTGGTTGAATACAGTCTGTGTATCAATTGTATTGCTACGTTTGTCCCCTAATTTTGAAAGGAACAGGCGATACGCTTGTAATAATTTAGCCAATGGGGTATGCTGTTAAAGCAGTTGCAGTATTGGCTGTAATTAACAATAGCAAACAGAAACAATCCGGTTGAGAAAAAACAGCGCATTCATGAAGCATCACTTACAGAAACTAAGGTTAAAGTTTATTGGGTATTCTATTTTTCTTTTACTGCAAGCAGGTATTTGTCCTGCACAAAGTACAAATCCTGAGTGGGAGCGTCCGTCGTTGGTGGATGAAAATAAAGAGCGGGCACATGCTGCTTTTGTATTATTCGATCGTAAGGAAGATGCACTTACTGACGACCTGAAACGCTCTGCCTTTTATCAATCATTAAATGGCAGCTGGAAGTTTTCCTACACCGATCATTTCAACAATCGACCGCTCAATTTTTATCAACCAGATCTGAATGATGCAAACTGGAGCACATTGCCGGTTCCTTCCAACTGGGAGTTACATGGATTTGGTTTACCCATTTATACAAATATCGTTTACCCGTTTCCACGCAATCCGCCGTTTGTGGGTAATGATGTACCGGTTGGTACTTATCGAAAAGAATTTACAGTACCCGAAAGCTGGAATGGCAATGAGGTGTTGCTGCATTTCGGATCGATTACGGGCTGTGCCTTTGTATATGTAAACGGCCAAAAAGTTGGCATCAGTAAAGCATCAAAAACTGCTGCTGAATTTAACATCAGTAAGTACCTGCAAAAAGGAAAAAACCATTTGGCCGTGCAGGTATTTCGCTGGCACGACGGCAGCTACCTGGAAGACCAGGATTTCTGGCGCTTGAGTGGAATAGAACGGGATGTGTTTATTTATGCCGTACCATCGCTGAGTATATGGGATTTTGAATTAAAAACAGATCTGGATGCTTCGTATAAGAACGGATTGTTCAATGCCGATATCGTCTTGAGGAAGTTCAGCAACAATTCAATCAAAGATGCAATCGTAGCCATTGAGCTGCAGGATCAATCGGGAACGGTTGTGTATAGTGAGAAGAAAAAGATGCAAGCAGCTGAAGATACCTTGCAAACCGTTTCGTTTAAACGCAAGATAGCTCAGCCTAAAAAGTGGAGTGCAGAAACACCTGATCTGTACAACTGCATCATCAGTTTACAGGATGCTTCCGGCAAAATTATTCATACAACAGCTGCAAAAGTTGGCTTTCGGAAAGTAGAAATTAAAAATGCACAGTTACTGGTAAACGGAAAGAAAATCATGGTGCATGGTGTTAACCGGCACGAACATGATGAGCTACTTGGTCATGTACCTACAAAAGAGTTAATGATCAGGGATATTCAGTTAATGAAACAATACAACATCAATGCCGTGCGTGCAGCACATTATCCCAACGATCCTTTGTGGTTAAAGCTGTGCGATGAATATGGTTTGTATGTTGTTGATGAAGCAAATGTTGAAATACATGGTATGGGCGTATCAACCAATGCCAACCTCGACACAAGTATTCATCCTGCTTACTTGCCCGAATGGGCTCCGGCTATTATGGATCGTATACAGCGAATGGTGGAGCGGGATAAAAATCATGCTTCGGTAATCATCTGGAGCATGGGTAATGAGTGTGGTAACGGAAAAGTATTTCATGATGCATATCAATGGATCAAGCAGCGGGATAAAACAAGACCTGTATTGTTTGAACAGGCAGTTGAAGACTGGAATACGGATATTGTAAGCCCGATGTATCCGAGCATCAAACACATGAAAGATTATGCGAACGACTTAACCAAAAAACGTCCGTACATTATGTGTGAGTATGCACATGCAATGGGTAACAGCAGCGGCAACTTCCAGGAGTACTTCGATATTATCCGTTCAAGTGCACACATGCAGGGTGGTTTTATTTGGGATTGGGTAGACCAAGGCATTAAAACCAAAGACGAAAACGGGAAAGTCTATTGGGCTTATGGTGGCGATTTTGGTGCAGGGCATTTACAAAACGATGAAAACTTTTGTGCCAACGGTTTAGTAGCAGCCGATCGTTCACCACATCCCGGCATTTACGAAGTAAAAAAAGTATACCAGGATATTATTTTCAAAAATAAGGTCTGGCAAAACGGATTGATTGTTGTGGAGAATCATTTCAATTTTATCTCGCTTCAGAACTATCAATTCAAATGGGTATTGATGAAAAACGGAGTACCCGTTCAAGCAGATACATTTTCGGTTAACCTTCAACCATCCACATCTGCAGAAGTAAAACTGAAATTGCCTGCTACCGATAAAAATGCAGAACTGATGCTGAATGTATATGCCTTTACAAAAACGGCAACAGCAGCAGTACCTGCTTTACATGAAGTGGCACGTGAACAGTTTGGTGGCAACACGAAGCAGTTCTTTACACAAAGTAATTTAAGACAGGGCAAGCTCGAAGTAGTACAGGCAGATAACATCATCCACTTTAAATCGGGTGCAGTGAGCGGCAGCTTTAACAGCAAAACAGGAAAGTTTCTTTCTTACCTGGTTAACAATGTTTCGTTAATAAGCTCTTTTCCTGAACCTTACTTCTGGCGTGCACCAACAGATAATGATTTTGGCAATCAAATGCCGCAGCGTTTAGGTTTTTGGCGCAATGCACATAACCTGCTGCAGCTCGATAGTGTGAGAGTCGATGATCCAACTAAAGAAGGATTACGCATTAACTGTTATTACCAAATAAGTGGCCTTGATCTTCCATATCGGATTACATACCAGTTATTGAATGATGGTGCCGTGAAAGTAACAGCAGCCATTGATCTGCAAAATAAAAAGCTGCCCGAAATGCCCCGCTTTGGTATGCGCTTAACTGTGCCCAAATCATACACACACATTGATTTTTACGGCAGAGGGCCTTGGGAAAATTACAGCGACCGTAACACTGCTGCATTTATTGGTTTGTACCAGCAATCAGCAGCCGAACAGTTTGTGAAAAATTATATCAGGCCGCAGGAGAATGGATATAAAACAGATATTCGCTGGGTACAGTTTTACGATGCACAGAAAAACGGAATTAAAATAACAGGCGTGCAGCCGATCTGTTTCAGTGCACTGCCTTATACAGTTGAAGATCTTGATCCCGGTGTTACCAGAAAACAACAGCATCCTTCCGATTTGAATGAACGAAAATTCATGTCTGTTCATATCGATCTAAATCAACGGGGAGTGGGCGGCGATAACAGCTGGGGAGCTTATCCGCATGCAGCTTATTTATTAACCAGGAATAATTATTCATACAGTTACATTATTGAGCCTGTTACAAAATAAATGATATGAAAAAACTCATCAACCGATTATTGCTTGCAACGATTGTATTTTCAATCAGCAGTACTGGACAAGGGCAACCAACTAAAAGTAAAAAGCCCAACATCATCCTGATATATACCGATGATCTCGGTTATGGCGATGTAAGCTGTTATGGCACATCGGCTATTCCCACACCAAACATCGATCGTTTGGCAAAGAATGGTGTGCGTTTTACCAATGCCCATGCCACATCAGCCACCTGTACACCCTCACGCTTTTCGTTGCTTACCGGAAAATATGCGTGGCGCAAAGAAGGTACAGGTATTGCACCCGGTGATGCATCGTTGATCATTCCTGTTAATACGACAACATTGCCCGGTATGTTACAGAAAGCCGGCTACAATACAGCGGTGATTGGTAAATGGCATTTAGGTTTAGGTGATGCAAGCGGTGCAGACTGGAACGGTGTTATCAAACCCGGGCCGCTGGAGATTGGATTTAATTACTCCTTCTTAATTCCTGCAACAGGCGATCGAGTGCCTTGTGTATTTGTCGAAAACCACAATGTTGTCAATCTCGATAAAAACGATCCGATAAAAGTTAGTTATACCGGCCCTGTTGATCCCAATGCACCCACAGGCAAGAAAAATCCGGAGTTGTTGAAAATGCATCCATCGCACGGACATGATATGACGATCGTCAACGGCATCAGCCGTATTGGTTACATGAGTGGTGGTACTGCTGCACTTTGGAAAGATGAAGACTTTGCCAATGTTCTTGTGCAGAAAGCAACTGCTTATATTACGCAGCAAAAAGCCAATCCTTTCTTCTTGTATTTTTCTACACATGACATTCATGTACCACGTGTTGCCAATGAGCGTTTCGCCGGTAAAAGTGGATTCGGGCCAAGAGGCGATGTATTGCTGCAATTAGACTGGACAGTTGGACAAATTGAAGAAGTGCTGAAGAAAAATGGTTTGCTGGAGAACACACTCATCATTTTTACCAGCGACAACGGACAGGTAATTGATGATGGTTATAAAGATGATGCGGTTGAAAAGTTAGGTAATCATAAACCGAACGGTATTTATCGTGGTGGTAAATACAGTGCATTTGAAGCGGGTACACGGGTGCCGTTTATTGTTACATGGAAAGGAAAAATCAAACCAGGCAAAGTAAACGATGCCTTGTTCAGCCAGGTTGATTTATATGCCAGCTTAGCTGCATTAACAGGAGTAAAAGTGGAAGCAGGCCAGGCTCCCGACAGCAAAAACTATTTGCCGGTGCTGCTCAATCAAACCAATAAGCACCGTGAATATTTAGTAGAGCAATCCATTAACTCTACACTGTCGTTGGTAATTGGTAATTGGAAATACATTGAACCATCAAAAGGGCCTAGGGTCAACAAGGATACCAATACAGAGTTGGGTAATGATCCAAAGCCACAATTGTATAACCTGGCAGATGATCCGGGTGAAACAAAAAACCTTGCAGACGTTTATCCTGAACGGGTAGCAGAAATGAAGCTGAAGTTGGATAACATCAGGCAGAAATAAAGTTGGCAAAGCGAAGTAGTTCAAAAGAGCTACTTCGCTTTTACGTTTACAGCATTGCTGATTTCGTTTTGGCTTTGGTGTTGATCAGTTTACACCATCAGCATAATTGTTATAACCAGCCGCTATACATTACGCAGTGCAAAATGAATTGATAAAGCGGGGTGATGGTATGTTCATTCGCCGATGCATTAACATCAACCCTGATCATTAAAGAATCAATTATGTTACGGAACCTCCTTGCAATATTCTCATTTTTATGTTTGCTGCAGCCTGTTTTTGCGCAAAACAAACAACAACAACCGAATGTGATTGTTATTCTTGCCGATGATCTTGGCTGGGCCGATCTTACATCGTACGGCAGTACATTTTACGAAACACCTCATCTTGATCAACTGGCTGCAAAAGGAATTCGTTTCACACAAGGTTATGCTACCTGCCCTGTATGCAGTCCTACACGTGCAAGTATGATGACAGGCAAGTACCCGGTAAAGACCGGTGTAACCGACTGGATCAAAGGAAGACAGGAAGATGGCAAAGCAAAGCCTTATGAAAAACTAATTGCACAACCCACCGCTTACCAATTGGCACTCGAAGAAAGAACAATCGGAGAGTATGCACTTGCAAATGGATACAGTACCTTCTTTGCCGGTAAATGGCATTTAGGTGAAGAGGAAGAATATTGGCCGCAATACCAGGGCTTTCAAACAAATATCGGCGGATGGAGCAAAGGCTCACCCACAGGAAGAATCAACGACAGTACAGGTGGCTTTTTTACGCCGTATAAAAATCCAACCTTACCTGATGGCCCTGCAGGTGAATATTTAACTGATCGCTTAACCAACGAAAGTCTTGCATTCATCGAGCGTAATCAGCAAAAACCTTTCTTTTTAATGTATTCGTTGTACGCAGTGCACAATCCATTGCAAGCACCTGCAGCGTTGATTAAAAAGTACCAGGCCAAACAAAAGCAACTCGGTATTACCAACAACCAACGTTTTGCAAAAGATGAACCATGGATGAAACACGAAGACGGATGGAAAAGAAGATTGGTACAGGATCAACCTGTCTATGCAGCCATGGTGGAAAATATGGATTGGAACATTGGTCGTATCCTCGATAAATTGAAACAACTGAACCTTGATGAGAATACGCTGGTAATCTTTACATCAGACAATGGCGGATTAAGTACCGCCGAGGGCAGCCCGACAGTAAATGGTCCGTTGCGGGCAGGGAAGGGCTGGTTGTACGAAGGTGGTATTCGTGTACCGTTGATTATGTATTGGAAAGGAAAAATCATTGCAGGCACCACATCTGATTTGCCGGTTACAACAGCCGATCTTTTTCCAACTATTGCAGCAGCGATCAATCACGCATACAAAAAAGAGAAGGCTATCGATGGTGAAAACATTTTGCAGTTGTTGAAAAAGCCACAGACATACAACAACCTGAAATTATTCTGGCATTATCCGCATTACAGCAACCAGGGTGGCAAGCCAGGTTCAGCCATTCGTTCAGGTAATTACAAACTCATTTACAATTACGAAGATGAAAGTGTAGAGCTGTATGATGTGGTACAGGATATTGCTGAAAAAAATAATCTCGCAGCATCCAAACCGGCAATTGCAGCTCAACTTAAAAAAGATTTATTGGATTGGTTAAAAGCCACCCATGCACTTGTACCTAATAAAAATCCGGACTATAATCCTTCTGCGGTTTCTGTTTCTAACACCGTGCAGGAGTAAATTATCTTGTTACAGAACGCATCATTTTATGTGCTTTTATGATCGATAAAAGCTGCAGTTAATTCTTAAATGATTTAAATAATTGGTGCATGCCACATGATGTGGCTTTATGCAGAAAACCTGCCTGCAGTTTATCCAACTCACTTCACAACTGTTGAACGAATTACACCGCTTTTTTGAAGCAATGACCCACCCGGGATGCAAATTATAGTTGCGTACTTAGGTGTGTATCCAAATCAAACTAAAACAAAAAGACCGTTTGTTGTGAACTTAAAAGACAAGACAATAAGCTGGCGATTGCTTCTACTTTTCGTTATACTCGCAGGCATCAGTTCGTGCAAAAAAAGTGGCGGGCCTGCAAACAATACGCCGGTCAATCCACCGGTAGTGGATAATACACCATTTCAACCGGGTGCAACATTGGTTGTATCAAAAACAACTGCCATGGGCAACCCGAGAACTGCATTAAGTGCAGATACGGTGTTTACAGATTCAAACAGAGGCATCAGTAAGTTTAAAGCGTTGCCTTCCGGTTTCGACAATGCAATTGTTTCGTTTTATTTACCCAAAGGGTTTATGGTTGTTTTTGCTGAAAACAACGATGGTACAGGCGAGTCGGTTTGTTATGTAGCTGCAAAAGCATCCATAACTGCAAGTCTGCCCGATGCATTGAAGAACAGGGTTTCGTTTATTCGTTACATACCGCTTGCCAACACGGCAAAAAAGGGATTTGCGGCAACCGACAGTAACGCCGTTAAATTATTCAACACATCCTGGTATTATGGCTGGAGTATCGATCGTCCATCGTTCGGCACGCAGCAGTTTGTACCCATGACATGGGGAAAAGGAACTGCTACGGTTGATTATATGGCAAGTCTTGTTAATCGCAAAGATGTAGATCATTTGCTGTCGTTTAATGAACCGGATAATGTTGATCAATCAAATATTCCAATTATTGATACGGCTATTGCACGGTATAAAGTAATGATGCAATCGGGTTTGCGCTTGGGTTCGCCAGCCGTTACACAAGACCAGGCTTTTGGTGCCAACAAATGGCTTACCAGATTTATGGATGCAGCTAAACTGCAAAAAGTACGGGTCGATTTTGTTGCACTGCATTGGTACGACTGGGGGAATCAAACCAACAACCAGGCTACCGATTCACTTACTGCACAGGCAGTGTTTAACCGTTTCAAAACTTATGTAGAGCGGGTGCACACCGATTATCCGAATCAGAAAATATGGATCACAGAATACAATGCCAACCGCAACAGAAGTTCGGAAATGGTCCATAAATATTTCATGAAGCTTTCTACCGATTGGATGAATACCGTTCCGTATGTGGAGCGCTATGCTTATTTCTTTCCGCCTGTTTTACCGGCAGTTGACACCAACGGCGCCATGACCGACGCAGGCAGTTACTGGAACAGTCTTATTTCCACTGAAGCGTTTGCTGCAAACATTGAATAGCATGATGAACAAATAATCAATCCGTTCCCCTGAGTTATATAGGAATGACGACATGTATGAATGACCCGACCCGTTCACAGGTTGGGTCTTCTGTTTTATACCGATCGACAGGGACAGGCTTTCAGCACTTACAAGCATAAAACCCGGAATCAGTGCAGAGCAGGATAGTACAGCACGAATGTTCTTTCAGAAATGCATTGCTTCTATTGTTGAAATCAGGATATTTGAGATACAACCAATCGTTGCTCTGCCATCATGCCATCTGTTTTAAGTAAAAAATATTGGGTGATTACCGCCGTTCTCGTGGTATTTATTTCTGTTGTTGCCTTCCTGTTTAAAGACAATCGCCGCATCGATTATAATACAGATGTAAAACCCATCCTCAATAAAAAATGTATTTCCTGCCACGGTGGTGTAAAGAAGCAGGGCGGTTTCAGTTTGCTGTTCAGAGAAGAAGCATTGGCCGATACAAAGAGCGGCAAGCCGGCGATTATTCCCGGCGATCCGGATGCCAGTGAAATGATCAGGCGCTTGACATTGAAAGATGAAGAAGAACGGATGCCGTATAAAGAACATCCGCTTGCAGAAGAAGAAATCAATGTGCTGCGTACATGGATTAAACAGGGAGCCAAGTGGGGAACACATTGGGCCTATGCAACAGTGGAAGAACAGGAAGTACCCAAAGGCAACCGTCGCTTCTTTGGTTTGCTGCCTGCAAAGAAAAATGAATGGGTGCGGAATGATGTTGACTATTTCGTGTATGATAAACTGAACGAGCAAAAACTTTCGCCATCAGCAGAAGCAGATAAAGCAACATTATTACGTCGTGTGAGTCTGGATATTACAGGTCTTCCTCCATCAGAAAAAATTGCACAACAGTTTTTGAATGATTCCACTGCAGGTTCGTATGAACGCTTGGTGGATAGTTTATTAGCTTCGCCACAATACGGCGAACGCTGGACATCGATGTGGCTGGATATGGCCCGTTATGCCGATACAAAAGGATACGAACGTGATGGCTACCGTTCCATCTGGCGTTACCGTGATTGGCTGATTCAATCGTTTAATGAAGACAAACCCTACAACACATTTTTGATTGAACAGGTAGCAGGCGATCTGCTGCCGAACCCAACCGATGCACAATATATTGCTACCGCTTTTCACCGTAACACCATGACGAATGATGAAGGTGGTACGGACAATGAAGAGTATCGGACTGCAGCGGTATTGGATCGGGTGAATACCACCTGGGAAACGTTAATGGGTACAACATTCGCCTGTGTGCAATGCCATAGTCACCCGTACGATCCGTTTAAGCATGAAGAGTATTACCAGTTTCTTGCCTTCTTCAACAATACACGTGACGAAGACACGTACGAAGAATATCCTGTGTTGCGTGAATATAAAAATGCTGACAGTTTAAAATTTGAAAAGCTGAGTGCATGGTTGCAGCAACATGTTTCGAAAGAGAAGAAAGCAGAGATCATCCGCTTTCTTAAAACAGGGCAACCGGTGATCAACTCTGTAGTGTGCGATGCATTTACCAATAGTGCATTGGCCGATACGAAATGGCTTTCGTTAAGAAATAACGGAAGTACACGAATAAAGAAAGTTGATCTGCATACAAAAGATCAACTGCTGTTTCGTTATGCAACCGGTGTTGAAGGGGGAGTATGGACAATTCATCTTGATAGTGCGAATGGAAAAGTGATTGCAAGTGTTCCATTGAAAACAACCAAGGGTTGGGCTGTTGCAAATGCATCAATACCTGTTACCGAAGGAGTGCATGATCTTTGGTTGACGTATAAAAATCCAAACCTCAAAAAGCCGGAAGAGAATGGCGCCAACTTCAGCTGGTTTTATTTCACACAAACATTTCCCGGTCAAGAACAACCCGGCTACGATTCGGCAAAGCAACAGTACATCGATCTCATCAGTTCTGCACAATACACTTCTACACCCATCATGGTCGATGGCACAAACAGTTTTGCACGAACAACACATGTGTTTGAACGTGGTAACTGGATGGTGAAAGGAGCTGAGGTAAAACCTGGCGTACCGCACACATTAAATGCAATGCCGGCCAATGCACCTGCAAACCGTTTAGGGTTGGCGATGTGGTTGACGGATAAAAAGAATCCGTTGGTTTCACGCACCATTGTAAACCGCATCTGGGAACAACTGTTTGGTCATGGCCTTGCAGAAACATTAGAAGATCTCGGCACGCAAGGTATTCCGCCCACACATCAGCAATTGCTCGATCATTTATCGTGGCAGCTGATGCACAAGTATAACTGGAGTTTAAAAACACTCATCAGGGAAATTGTATTATCAGCAACCTATCGTCAAAGTTCCATTGTATCAAAAGAGTTGATTGAAAAAGATCCAACCAATAAATGGTATGCAAGAGGTCCACGTGTGCGACTTTCCGCAGAACAATTACGAGATCAGGCATTGGCCGTAAGTGGTTTACTGAGCACAAAAATGTTTGGTAACAGTGTTATGCCTTACCAGCCACAAGGCATCTGGCTCACACCGTATAACGGAGAGAAATGGAAGATGAGCGATGGAGAAGATAAATACCGACGTGCAGTATACACCTTCTGGAAACGCAGTGCACCTTATCCGTTTATGATGATGTTCGATGGTGCAGCACGCAATGTTTGTGTGGCAAGGCGCATCAATACCAATACACCCTTACAGGCGTTGGTCACATTAAACGATTCTTCTTATCTGGATATGGCAAGAAATTTTGCGTATGAGTTGAAGCAAGAAGGAATGAGCGATGCAACGCAACAGATCAGTGAAGGATATGAACAGATGATGTACAAACCCATCAGCAAAGAAAAATTAAAAGCGCTGAACGATTTGTACACACAAGCATTGCAAACATTCAGTAAAGATAAACTGAAGGCATGTGAAGTGATTGGCATGGACAGTAAACACAACAATCCTGAAACAGCAGCATTGGTAGTAGTAATGAATGCCATGCTGAATCTGGATGAATGGATAACGAAGAATTGAATCTAGAAGAAGTGAACCACGAAGACAGTAAGGCACGAAGTTGCACAAAGTATTTCTTAATGTGCCTTTGTGACTTCGGGATTTAGTGGTTCAAAAAAATAGTTGCTATGACGCAAAAAGAATTAAATAATGAACGTCTTGCTGCAGAAGCAAAACAAAAAGAACTGCAGTTCTTTACCCGCAGGCATTTCTTAAAAGAAAGCGCCATGGGTTTTGGTGCATTGGCGTTGGGATCCTTGCTGGGCAGTTGCGGCAATAATATGGGTATGGCTTCATCGCCGGTGTTTGATGCGGCACATCCATTGGCTCCACGCATGCCGTTCTTTCCTGCAAAAGCAAGATCAGTTATTTATTTGCACATGGCAGGCGCACCATCGCAACTGGAACTATTCGATTATAAACCTGAATTAGCAAAACTCAACGGACAGGATTGTCCGCCTTCTTTACTCGAAGGAAAAAAGTTTGCCTTCATTCGTGGTGTGCCTAAAATGTTAGGGCCGCAGGCAAACTTTAAACAGCATGGCAAGAGTGGTTTGTGGGTGAGTGATTACCTGCCGCATTTTTCTACGCTTGTTGATGATGTATCCATTATTAAGTCTGTTACAACCGATCAGTTTAATCATGCACCTGCACAATTACTGATGCATACCGGCAGTGCACGTTTAGGCAGGCCAAGTATTGGCAGTTGGGTAACCTATGGCTTGGGAACAGAAAATCAAAACCTGCCCGGATTTGTGGTATTAACATCGGGCGGCAATAATCCCGATGCAGGGAAGAGTGTATGGGGCAGTGGATTTTTGCCGAGTGTCTACCAAGGTGTACAATGCAGAAGCGAAGGTGATCCGGTTTTGTTCATTAACGATCCGCAAGGAATGGACAGAGATTTACGCAAAGCTTCGATCGATGCAATTAATGAAGTGAACCAGGAGCAGTATAAAGAGTTTAATGATCCTGAAATTCTTTCACGCATTTCGCAATACGAGATGGCGTACAAGATGCAGATCTCAGTTCCGGAAGTGATGAATATTAATGATGAGCCGGAATACATTCGTGAAATGTATGGTGCACAACCGGGCAAAGGAAGTTTTGCCAACAATGTGTTGCTTGCACGTAAACTGGTAGAGAAAGGTGTGCGTTTTGTGCAGTTGTTCGATTGGGGATGGGATACACATGGTACAAGTGCTGATGGAGCTGTGGATATTGGGTTGATCAATAAATGCAGACAGGTGGATAAAGCCATGACAGCATTGATACTTGATTTAAAACAACGGGGACTGTTAGACGAAACGCTGGTTGTTTGGGGAGGAGAGTTTGGCCGCACACCGATGCAGGAAAACCGTGATGGAAAAGAAATGCCGTTCAAAGGAAGAGATCATCATGCAGAAGCATTCAGTATGTGGATGGCCGGTGGCGGTATTAAAGGTGGTACCACGTACGGCGAAACAGATGAGATCGGTTACAGTATTACAAGTGGTAAAACAGAAGCATTCGATATACAGGCAACCATTTTAAATCAACTTGGTTTCGATCATGAAAAATTTACGTATGATTTTCAAGGTCGACCATTCCGCTTAACAGATGTGAGCGGAAAAGTAATCACCGATATTCTTGCTTAATCACATTCAAGACAACCCATCATTACAATGAATCAAGACCGTCGCAACTTTCTTAAATCAACTTCATCTGCAACAGCTGCAGCTATGCTGGCGCCTTTTGCAGCAATAGCCGAAACAGAAAAACCGTTGTTTCCTGCCAATAATCAATTCAAATTACTGTTCATGCAAACAAGCTGGGGCTTTGCAGGCAATATTGAGGCTTTTTGTTCAGCAACAAAAAAAGAAGGCTATGATGGCATTGAAGTATGGTGGCCTGCAGATGATAAAAAAGCACAAGAGGAATTATTTGCCGCATTAAAGAAACATAATTTGCAAGTTGGATTTTTATGCGGTGGTTCGCAAAGCAACTGGCAGGAACATCTGGCAACATTCAAAAAAAACCTGGATGCTGCTACAGCAAACAGCATTCAAAGACCGGTGTATATCAATTGTCATTCGGGTAGAGATTATTTTACGTTCGATCAGAACCAGCAATTCATCAGCTACACCACGCAAAAACATAAAGAAACGGGTATTCCCATTTACCATGAAACACATCGAGGCCGTATGCTGTTTGCTGCACACATTACCCGGCAGTTCATTGAAAAAAATCCTGCATTGGAGTTAACACTCGATATATCGCATTGGTGCAATGTGCATGAAAGTTTATTAGCCGATCAGAAAGAAACAGTAGACCTGGCATTAAGCAGAGTGGGACATATCCATTCACGTGTTGGTCACCAGGAAGGGCCGCAAGTAAACGATCCACGTGCACCGGAATGGGAAGCAACCGTCAAACAACATCTGGCCTGGTGGGATGAAGTAATTAAACGCAAGAAAGCGAACGGTGAACAAATGACGATCCTGACAGAGTTTGGTCCGCCGAATTACATGCCAACATTAGCTTACACCAGACAGCCGCTGGCAGATCAATGGGCGATTAATGTATACATGATGCAGATGCTGAAGAAGAGATATGAATGAAATGTTGAGTGATAAGTGATCAGTAATGAGTGTGCTCTCGTCAAACGCCCACGGCGGATGAATAATAAAATTCTTACAAAAAAATCAACAGCTTTAAGTCAAGAGTATCCTGCTCGAAGCTAATAGCTATCAGCTCAAAGCTTGCTTATGCTTTTAACTATATCAGAATTTCTTGGTCGCTTTCATCCGGTGCTGGTGCATTTACCAATCGGTATTTTATTGATTGCAGCTGTATTTTATGTACTGTCGTTGCGTGAACAATACAAGGCATTGCAACAGGCAACAACAGTTGCTTTGTTGCTGGGCATGTTGAGTGCAATTGGTTCCAGTATTAGTGGTTACCTGTTATCCATCAGCGGCGATTATGAAGCCGATATGGTGAGTACACATAAATGGATGGGCTTTGCTGTTGCTGCTGTTGCCATTGTATCTTACTTTTTGCATACAAGGAAAAACAATGCTGTCAAGTGGACCATCGGGTTAATGACGCTGCTAATTTATATTACGGGACATTCAGGCGGCTCACTTACTCATGGTGCTGATTATCTCACAAAATCAATTACTACTCCTTCAGCAAAAGCAGAACGTAAACCCATTGCCAATGTTCAGGAAGCTGTAGTGTACAAAGATGTGGTGCAACCCATCCTGGAAGAAAAATGTTACAGCTGTCACAATGCTGCGAAACAAAAAGGAAAGCTCCGGCTCGATGGCCCCGAATGGATCAGTAAAGGAGGGAAGCAGGGTGAAGTGGTTATCAGCGGTAATGCCGATGAAAGTGAGCTCATCAAACGGCTGCTGCTGCCCAAGCAACACGAAGACCACATGCCGCCAAAAGAAAAGCCACAGCTGAATGAAAAAGAAATAGCGTTATTGCATTGGTGGATCAACTCCGGTTTATCGTTCGATAAAAAAGTAAAAGACCTTGCACAAACAGAAAAAATAAAACCTTTACTGTTGAGTTTACAATCTGCAGTAAGCAATGAAATAAAAGCAAAACCACAAATTCCTGAAGTTGCTGTTGAGCAGGCCGATGCTGCTGCCATCAAAAAACTTACTGACAGGGGAGTAGTGCTGTTACCTGTTGCACAAAACAGCAATTACCTGCTGGCGAATTTTGTAACTGTACAGGGATTAAGTGAAGGCGACATCAAACTATTACTGTCAGTAAAAAAACAACTTGTTTGGGTAAAGTTCGCTAACCAACCGGTGAATGATGCAATGCTGGGAATTATTGCCGAATGCAAAGCGATTACCCGTTTAGATATCAGTTATACCAAAATCACCGATAAAGGATTTGTGCATCTGCAACAGCTGCCCAAGCTGCAAACACTTAACCTGGTTGGTACAGCCGTTACAACAAACGGACTGATGCAATTAAAGAATAATCAAGACTTACAGGCGGTTTATATTTATCAATCGGCAGTTCCTAAAAAAGACTATGCAGCCCTAAAGACTGCATTGCCTAAAATAACAATTGATACCGGTGGTTATACAGTGCCAACACTGCAAAGCGATACAACCATATTCACAAAACCGAAAGTATAGGCTTTGTCATCAATAGATTCAGATAATCGTTTCGCAAAACGTATACATTCATCAGTAAGTAATTGTCAAACCTGCACCTAATCCCATATCACTGTCGTAATGTGTAGATAATGATACATACTTGGTAAGAATATAACGGAAGCCGGCCATGTATTCCTTATCTGTATTTGCCATAAAGTTGAAACGCAGTCTGCTGCTTACAGGAATATCTTCCCTTCCTAACTGCACACGCAATTTCCCTTCTGTGTCAATTCTTGCGTCTGCACGTACCAACATCGGCAACGTATATTGAAAACCGAAACAAACAACGCCTCGTTTATCTTTTGTATTCACCTGCCCGAACAGATTTTTCTCTGCTTCTCCATGTGTACGATAACGCCAATCAAAGCCAACGTAAGGCATCAGCCATTGATTACGCCCGATCAAACGACCAAGGTGCAACTCATTTTCAAATCCTTTTTCTGCATTCAACCCGAGCCGCCATTCGTTCTGCAGCATCCAGCGTGTATTGGAGTACATCAGTTCGCCATCGCTGCCGGTACTTTCTAAACCAACCTGTGCAGCAAAGTAAAACCGGCGATCATCATGATATACTTTTCGTAATGCTTTCTGCGGATCGGGCAATTGCGGATTAGGAGGGGTATTCTCATAGCTGAAAATACGTCCCATGCCACTCATCATGTGATAAAGAATGTGACAATGAAAATACCAGTCGCCATATTTTTCCGATGCATGAAACTCGATGGTATCGGTTTCCATGGGCATGATGTCGAGTACAGTTTTCAACGGAGAGTATTCACCTTGTCCGTTTAATGTGCGGAAGAAATGACCATGCAAATGCATCGGGTGGCGCATCATGGAATTATTGGTTAAAATAATCCGGATGTTCTCTCCCTGTTTAATCAATATCTTATCCGACTCAGAAATCGTTTTGTTATCCATCGTCCAAACATACCTGGTCATATTACCTGTCAATTCAAACTTCAATTCACGAACCGGCCCTTCGGGTAAGATTGTTTTCCGTAGAGCTTTCAGCATGGCATAGTTGAGCGTGATAATGGATTTGTTACTGTCTACAATTTCAGGATACATCACGGTGTTCATATCCATCTGCTGCAGACTCATGTTCATACCCATATCGTTCATGCTGCCATCCATGTTCATCATGTCGTTCATCATCTTCATGCCTTCAAAATATTTCAGACGGGGCATGGCAGCAGCAGCATGTTTCGCTCCATCGCCTAACCAAAGCGAAGTACTTTTTGTACGGTCTTCGGAATTTGATAATAATTCGTAACTACCATCACCAGGTATTGTTACAATTACATCATAAGTTTCAGATACGCCAACAATAAAACGATCTACTTCAACAGGTTCTACTTCTGCACCATCATTTGCCACCACACTCATTTTACCACCTGCAAACTGCACCCAGAAATACGTAGACGAACTTCCGTTGATGATCCGTAACCGCACTTTATCACCGGCTTTGTACTGTTTCTTTTCTACAGCAATTTTTCCATTGGTAAAAAGTGCATCGTAATACACGTCGCTTACGTCCATTGCCAGCATGCGTTTCCACTCATTGGTCATTTTTACACCCAGTCTTTTTTCTTTTACTGCCTGCAGGTAATCCTGTGTCGCTTTCTTTTTAATCGCATACCAATCGGTAGCATAATGCAACGAGCGTTCTACCTGGTTGGGGTTTTCATTCGTCCAATCACTGAGCAAAACAACTTCTTCGGCAACAGGTTGCTTATCTTTTTCATGAATAACTATGGCACCATACATACCGCTTTGTTCCTGTAACATCGTATGCGAATGATACCAGTAAGTACCATGCTGCACAATAGGAAAACGAAACACATGTGTGCTGTGTCCTTTTATGGGTGCAGTGGTTAAATACGGAACGCCGTCCTGTTCGTTCGGCAGTATCAAACCATGCCAATGAATAGACGTTTCCATATGCATCGCATTGTGTACATGAATTTCTGCCGTATCACCTTGCATAAAATACAGGGTAGGTGCCGGGATACTTCCATTAATGGCCACGCCCTTTGCTTTTTTACCGGTGTAGTTGACCATTGTATCGGTTACGTACAGGTGATACACAATTTTATTACCTGTTCTTGTAACGAACGGCTCTTTTACAGATATGCTTTTTTGCATATTATGCTGAGCATAAACCGGCAACGCACCTGCAAGAAACAGCAACACACTATAGATCAGCTTTATCTTATTCATTGTTTAATCGTTTCTTTAACGTTACCACAGGTGAGCATTTTGTTGCCGTAATATGGATTTTTGATTGCCTTTTCAGCGCTCAGCCAGGAAGCTTTTTTCATCGGGCAGTAATCAACATAAATCTCTTTATCCGATAAGGAAATTGATTTTGCAAGACTGATCATATTCGTTGACAGTGTACCAAAAAACTCTCTTTGTTTGTCGATATCATTTGCTCCGGTAATTGCTGCTGCATCTGTCTGCAGTTTTTGTTTTACCGGCTCAAACGCTTTTACTTCGGCAGTAGAAGCTGTTGAACTATTTACAGCCGCCACAGCCGATTTAAAATCAGCAGCAGCAGTAGATGCTGCAGAACTGTTACCGGCAACAAGCTCATTCTTCAGCTTATAATAGGTATTCAATACTGTACTAACAGATTTGCTTTGTGCTGATGCTGTGGAAAAGAGCAAAGCTGCAAGAGGAATAAACAATGCTTTCATGATCGTTTGATTTAACGTAAAAGAATAATGTATAGCCGGCAAGCGTACTTACCAGCTATACGTTTTACTGTTGAAGTGGTTCGGCTTTGTAACCGGCATCAGTTACGGCTTTAATAATATCACTGCTGCTAACCGCTTCATCCGTTTCAATACGAAGGATCTTATCGGGATTGGCTATATCAACTTCCCAGTTATCCTTACCGGCAACCTTGTCGAGAAAAGGAGTTGCTTTTGCAATACAGCCGGAGCACTTAATGTTTGTTTTGAATGTTAATGCGTCCATCTTTCTAAAATTTAATCGTTCAATCATTTCACCGGTTTCGTACCGGTTTGTTTACAATGTAAAATTAGAAAGGGCAGAAGGGATGAGTGTTATACAATAAGAATCGAAATGTATATAATTTCAGGTACGGACGGGTTAGTCAATAATCTTATCAAGAGGCTTGCGCTTATTTTCTTTCAGCTGTTTGAAATGTGACGGCGTTAACCCTGTTGTTTTTTTAAACTGTTGCGAAAGATGCTGTGTGCTGCTGTACCCCATTTCAAAAGCTATTTCGCTGAGGCTTTTTTCATCGTACATCAGCAATTCTTTCACTTTTTCAATACGCTGCAGAATAGCATATTTTTCAACAGTAATCCCTTCTACAGAAGAAAATAAGCTGCTGAGGTAATGATAATCCAATCCCAGTTTTTCTTCCAGCATCGCCGATAGCTTCAGGTTAAACTCATCCGCATCCTTACCATGAATAAGCGATACAATAGTGGTTTTGATACGCTCAACAATTTTGGCTTTTTTATCATCCAGCAATTCAAAACCTTGTTGTTCGAGCAGGTTTCGTAATTGTTCAAGTTGCGCTGCAGTTGCTTTCTCTTTCAGTTCCACCTGGCCCAGCTGGATATTATTGTACCGCAATTGCAACTGATCAAACTGCTGCCGAACAGCCATAATACAGCGATCGCAAACCATATTCTTTATGTGCAGAATTTCTGACATGGTACTGTAAAGATAATGACAGAAACGATTATTCAGGTAACTGTAAAAACAAGCGATCAGCAGATTATATACAATTTGCTTTGAATCATATAACAAAATTGCTGTTTTTGATTTTTTCCTTTGTTGTTTCAACACAAATACTATGCAACAATCAATTTTAATAAAAGGAATGGTTTGTCATCGCTGCATTACAACCGTAACAAAGGAACTGCAGCAACTAGGTATCGAACTGGATGAAGTTTTGCTGGGCGAAGTAAGGTTTGCCGTGAATGCTCCATTTACCGATTTTGATGCATTGAACAAAACATTAGCGCCACTCGGATTTAGTGTAATTGAAAATAAACGCAGCAAACTTGTACGACAGGTAAAGCAAATTGTAGCGGATGTCTATTCCGGCGACTATGATTTTCCCTACCAGTTCAGGCTATCGGATCTGCTTGCACAAAAACTGGAAAAAGAATATGATTTTATCAGTCAGCAATTCTCTGCAGAGGAGGGCATTACCATCGAGAAGTTCGTAATTGATTTTCGTATTGAAAAAATTAAGGAAATGCTTGTCTACACAACACTTAGTCTTGCCGACATATCGTTTCAGCTTGGTTTCAGCAGTGTTGCCCACTTATCCCGTCAGTTTAAACAACAAACCGGGCTCACACTTTCACATTTTAAAGTTCTGCGGCAAACCCATCATTAAGCAGCTGCCAAAGGAAATTATATACAACCACCAGCTAATTGTATAACAATAAAAGCAGTAACTGAAACTAGCTTTGTACAAAGAAATTTTATGAAACAGGAAGCATTACTAACAAAGCACAATGCAGACAACAGTAAAAAGCACAAGCTTATCAAAGAAACTTTTCCCGTGCTTGAAATGACCTGTGCTGCCTGTGCCGTAAGTGTAGAATCGATGTTGAAATCGGTGGAAGGTGTAAAAGATGCAGGTGTAAACTTTGCCAACCAGGATGCCTGGGTGGAGTATGACCCTGCAGTTGCAACGCCTGAACAGTTCCAGGAAACAGTGCGCTCAATCGGGTACGATATCGTTATAGAAAAAGAAAATAAAGAAGAGATCAAAGAAGCTGCACAGCAAAAACAATACAAAGCAATAAAACAGCGCACCATCTGGTCATCTGTTTTATCGTTACCGATCGTCATCATCGGTATGTTTTTTATGGACATACCGTTTGGCAATTACATTATGATGGCGCTTGCCACACCGGTTGTGTTTTATTTCGGTCGTAGTTTTTTTGTCAATGCATGGAAACAGGCCCGCCACCGTAAAGCAAACATGGACACGCTGGTTGCATTGAGTACCGGTATTGCCTGGCTATTCAGTGCTTTTAATACTTTCTTTCCCGAATTCTGGCATGCTCGTGGTTTACATGCGCATGTATATTTTGAAGCTGCAGCAGTAGTGATTGCATTTATATCGTTGGGTAAAATGCTCGAAGAAAAAGCGAAATCAAATACCTCATCTGCCATTAAAAAATTAATGGGACTACAGCCAAAAACTGTCACACTCATGCTGGAAGACGGACAAACGCAGGAGCTACCGGTGAGCCAGGTAAAACAAAATTATATTTTGCTTGTAAAACCGGGCGAGAAGATCCCTGTTGATGGAGAGGTTACCGGAGGAGAATCGTTTGTGGATGAAAGTATGATTACCGGCGAACCCATACCCGTGGAAAAGAAAACAGGCGACAAAGTATTTGCAGGAACGATCAATCAAAAAGGAAGTTTCCGTTTTCGGGCAGATAAAGTAGGTGCAGAAACATTGCTTGCGCAAATTATTAAAATGGTGCAGGATGCACAGGGCAGTAAAGCTCCTGTACAAAAGCTGGTTGATAAAATCGCAGGCATTTTTGTGCCGATCGTAATCGGCATTTCAATTCTCACTTTTATTGCCTGGATGTTGTTTGGCGGTGAGAACGCTTTTACTCATGCACTGTTAACTGCAGTTACAGTATTGGTTATTGCTTGTCCTTGTGCATTAGGACTGGCAACTCCAACAGCGATTATGGTGGGCGTTGGAAAAGGCGCAGAACATAACATTCTCATTAAAGATGCGGAAAGCCTGGAACTGGCGCATAAAGCGGATGCCATTATTCTCGACAAAACAGGAACAATTACAGAAGGAAAACCGGAAGTAAGCGATGTATTGTTTGATGTTTCTACGGATGTGAAAAGATTGAAATCGATCTTACTGTCAATTGAAATGCAATCAGAACATCCGCTTGCAGAAGCAGTGGTTCGTTTCCTTCAAAAGGAACAGATAAATCCTGTGACGTTACAACAAATTGACAGCATTACAGGCAAAGGTGTTACTGCCGTGTTTGAGGATCGTCAGTACCTGGTTGGTAATACACGATTACTATCGGAAAGGGGAGTACAAATAAACAAAGAGTTTACACTACGCATTAATGAATTACGGGAGCAGGCTAAAACAGTAATCGCTTTTGCAGAGAATGAGAACATTGTAGCAGTTATTGCAATTGCAGATAGAATTAAAGCAAGTTCAAAAGCAGCGATTGAAAGTCTGCAGAAAAAAGGAATCGAAGTATTTATGCTCACAGGCGACAATCAGCAAACTGCCGCTGCAATTGCCAGGGAGGTTGGTTTAAAAGAATATAAAGCCGAAGTGATGCCTGCCGATAAAGCAGCGTTTGTACAACAGTTGCAGCAACAAGGTAAGGTGGTTGCAATGGTGGGCGATGGTATCAACGACAGCCATGCATTAGCCCAGGCCGATGTAAGTATTGCCATGGGTAAAGGAAGTGACATTGCAATGGATGTTGCAAAAATGACATTGATCACATCTGATCTCAGCAGTATATCGAAAGCTTTGGATCTTTCAAAGAAAACAGTCAACACCATTAAGCAGAATCTATTCTGGGCATTTATTTACAATCTCATCGGCATTCCGATCGCTGCAGGTGTATTATATCCAATTAATGGCTTCCTCCTTGATCCTATGATTGCAGGTGCAGCCATGGCACTGAGCAGTGTAAGCGTAGTAAGTAATAGTCTTCGTTTAAAATATTCATCGTTGAAATAAAGTAGAAGCAGGTTTAGAGCAGTTGATTGTTGGATGGTAACCTGGTATTCGTACCGGGTTTTTTATTGCCGCATCAGTTAAATTATATACAACAACAATTCTTAAGTATAACATCAACGCTTACCCGCAATAGTAGCTTTGAATTCTGTTACTGAGGTAAAGTGAAAAATTAAACTCGAAAAAGGCAATTACAAAATCAGCAAATTGGTTGTCGTAAAAACATCTGACACGGCTTTCTATGCAACACCGCTTGCACAATCAGCGAAAACCACACTGGTAAGTGCTACATTACCGCTACCGGTAACGATTTCCACAGCAGAGACAGTACCTGTTTCCGTGGCTGTATTGCCCGTTGTTTCAGCAGAATCGCCCACATTGTTTGGATACTCTGCTGTAGATTTTGGCTTTGAACCATACCTGACCGTGCGGGCCCATTTGCAAATAACAGTAGGGGCTGTATTATATGATAGTTTGCCCGGTTTGCTGAAGCTTGAAGCTGTAAAAGCAAACGGCGAACGTTGGTTAAGAGAAATTGATTTAAGTCAATGTATTACCGCTTTACAAATTCCGCAGGAGTATAACTTATATTCGTTTACAATCAACAAGTGGAATACAACGATACGCAAAGAATACAGCCGGGCAGATTTGCTTAACAATATGCTGCTTCCCTTCAGTGGAACAAGAGCTGCCAAACGATTGATCGAAGAGTCGGTGTTCATTGACAATGCATATGCCGTTACAGCAGAAAGCCGTTCGGAATATGTTTATAACCAAAACAATACGCTACAGACAATCCGATATTACCAAAAGTCGTTACAGGTATCAGGGTTGCCGCTCACATTTGTTTATCAGTTTCATTATACACAACCCGATGCGTGGGATACCGTTTATCGTTACGACGCCGCTCAGGTGCTTACCGGTTACACAGCCATGGAAAGGAATTATGGTACGATCCGTTCGATATTTACTAAAAGTTACGATCAGCACACCGGTGCAGCAGTTAGTTACAATACAGTACCTGGAAGAAAAGAGATTGTTGTTGATTATTTATTCAGCAATAACAACAGCTTGCAGTACAAAATGAAGCTAATACAGGGTAATAGAGTAGAAGAGCGGGCACAAAGCTCAACCGGTGGAGCCGAAACGGGAACCTATGCGTATGATGTATTTATTAATCCATATCACCAGTTGGGTTACGACGATCTGTACTTCAGTAATGTTTCGAAAAATAACCTGCTTTCTGTATCGAAGAGTTATGCGGGAGCAATTCCATCAACTATTCCTTATCGTTACGAATATGTGTACGATGCAGATGGTTATCCGGCGGAAGCATACATCAGTTATAAAGGATATTCATCACAGCAGCATCTGTTCAGGATAAAAAAAGTTTACCGCTATCAGTAAGGTTTGGGTTGATTGCTGATATTCTGTCGGCAAGCAAAGGGATTGGTTTCAATTCTTTTTTTTATATCTGTAAAAAAAGAACCCGTTGAAAAATCAACGGGTTCTTTTTTAAGGTGCCCAGGACTGGATTCGAACCAGCACATCCTTGCGAACGCTGCGACCTGAACACAGTGCGTCTACCAATTTCGCCACCTGGGCATCACATCCCGACAAAATGGGGATTCAGGGCTGCAAATATAGAGGAATTTGAGAAATAAAAACGAAGCTTTTCCTTTTCGTATTTATTCTTTTGTCTGTTTTTTTCGGCCGAGTATCAGAATGCCCGCAATTACCAGTACTGTGCCTGCCAGTTGCGACCAATGGATCGTTTCCCCCAAAAACCACCATGCCTGTATGATCGTTGATACAGGTCCTATACTTGAAATAATAGCTACGTTGTTACTGCCGATTCGTTTGGTTCCTCCTGCAATTAAATAGGAAGGTAGTACAGTAGCAATAATGCCCAGCATTAAACCATATACCCAATGCTGTTGTGCAACTGTAATCATGCTTGAAGCTTCGTGCCTCATTAAAAAATGAATGAAAATACCTGCTGTTGCAGCAAGCATAGCATACGATGTAAATTTTGTTGCACCGGTTAAAGGAATCAACCTTCCGCTGCCAACAATATAAAGTGCATAGGTAATAGAGCAGAGAAAGATTAGTAATCCGCCCATAAAAAAGCCCGGCTCCACGTGGTACAAATTAAACTCTCCGGCATAGGCCAATCCAATACCACTGTACGTCAGCAACAAGGCAATCCGTTGGTTCTTTTGAATCTGCTGGCGAAACACAACCGCATTGATCAACACCACAAAGCTTGGATAGAGAAACAGGATCAAACGCTCCAGGCCGGCGGAGATATAACGCAATCCTTCAAAATCAAGATAGCTGCTGACGTAATAACCAAGCAAACCTACAACCACCAGCTGAAGCCATTGCCTGGCAGTAAGCGATGCATCATTTTGTCTAGTAACAACCAACACCATAATGTAAAACGGCAACGCAAACAGCATCCGTAGAGTTAGCAGCGATAACGCATCAATTTCAATATTGGCAAATGCCTTTTTTACAATAATGGCTTTGGTTGAAAACAAAACCGAACCAAGGAACGTAAGCGCAAAACCAATAAAAGCAACGGAGTATTTCTTTGGCATAAAGGTGAAATAAAAAAGTCCTGTTGGTAAAACACTCAACAGGACTTTCACTAATATACGACTAACAGCCTGTCTTAAACGCTTACATTAAAATCACGCAGCGCATCGTTCAAACTTGTTTTCAAGTCTGTGCTTGGTTTACGCTGACCAATAATTAATGCACAGCCAACACCAAACTCTCCTGCAGGGAATTTTTTATTATACGTTCCCGGAATTACCACGCTGCGTGCAGGAACTCGGCCTTTCATTTCAACAGGTTCTGCTCCGCTCACATCAATAATTTTTGTTGATTGTGTAAGCACAACGTTTGCACCTAATACCGCTTCTTTCTCAACAATTACACCTTCAACCACAATACAACGGCTGCCCACAAACACACCATCTTCAATAATTACGGGGCTTGCCTGCAAAGGCTCCAGCACACCGCCAATACCCACACCACCGCTCAGGTGTACACCTTTACCAATTTGTGCACAGCTGCCCACCGTTGCCCATGTATCAACCATTGTACCTTCATCTACATACGCACCAATGTTTACATAGCTCGGCATTAACACCACATTCTTTGCCAGGTAAGCGCCATAACGTGCAACCGCATGTGGTACGGCACGCACACCAAGGTCTTTATAGTTTTTCTTCAACAGCATTTTGTCGTAAAACTCAAAAGGAGCCACATCCCATGTTTGCATTTGTTGTATACCAAAATACATCAGGATCGCCTGCTTTACCCACTCATTTACCTCCCAGCCATTATCAGTGGGCGAGGCGGTACGTAAACGGCCTTTATCTACTTCTTCAATCACTGCACGCACAGCATCGCTGTACTTATTATCCTTCAAAAGTTCACGGTTACCCCATGCTTCAAGAATCAAATCTTTCATTGTTATTTCAAATTTGCTGCGAAAATAGTCAATAGTGAATTGCGAATGGTCAATTGTCCTGCTTAAAATTATCAGGTAGTTTTTAGTAATACCAGCTGCAGTAGGTATAGCATCGTCTGTTGCGTCGCAAGCCCTTGTACGTTCGGTAATTCTTTTGAGGAACTCATGCCTTTATACTTAGTCTAGGTTAAAAACGCTGCGGCTCGTTTAGGCGAAGGATAAACAGTTTGCAATTTGATCGCACAATTCAAAACTTCGAGAAAACCGTCACCATTCACAACTCAGCATTGACCACTTACCAGTCTCCACTTCCGACTTATATTTGCACTCATGAATATCGGTTTCGACGCAAAACGGGCATACCACAATCAAACAGGATTAGGGCATTACAGCCGCACACTCATTCGTTCGCTGGCAACCGGTTTTCCGCAGCATCAATATTTCCTGTTCAATCCCAAACCATCCAATCTTTTTTTCTTTGATGAGTTGAAGAATGTACAGGAAGTACAGCCGCAATCATTCATCAGTAAAAAATTGTCTTCGCTGTGGCGCAGCAATTGGGTAAAGTCGGATCTGAAACGGTTAAAGATCGATCTCTATCACGGACTCAGTCATGAAATTCCGGTGGATATAAAACGTACCGGTATAAAAACAGTGGTGACCATGCACGATCTGATTCATGAACGTTACCCCGAACAATACAAAGCCATTGATCGGAAGATCTACACAAAAAAATTCAGGTACGCCTGCGAAAACGCCGATCGGATTATTGCCATCAGCGAACAAACAAAGAGCGATCTGATTGAGTTTTACCAAACACCTGCCGATAAAATTGAAGTGTGCTACCAAAGCTGTAACCCTGCATTTGGTGAAACGCTTTCTGCAGAGTATAAAGAACGCATCCGTAAGCATTATCAATTACCCGAGCAATATTTTTTATACGTTGGTTCCATTATTGAGCGAAAGAATTTACTCAATCTCTGCAAAGCTGTTCAGTTACTGCAAGGTGAAACATCGTTACCGCTTGTAGTAATTGGCAATGGAGGCGAGTACAAGCAAAAAGTAAAAGACTTTGTTACGTTTCATAAATTAGACGATAAGATCATTTTCTTAAGCGATAGCCCCGTTACAAAATATGCACCTGGCTTTCAATCGGCCGAAGATTTTCCGGCTATTTACCAAATGGCAACAGCCATGATTTATCCAAGTGTGTTTGAAGGCTTTGGTATTCCGGTACTGGAAGCATTGTGGAGCCGTATTCCCGTTATTACATCCAATGTTTCCTGTTTACCCGAAGCCGGTGGTGATGGAGCGTTTTATGTTGACCCCACAAGTCCGGAAGAAATTGCAAACCAGATGAAACGTATTTTAAATGATCCTGCATTTGCAGCGCAACAGGTAGAAAAAGGCTGGCAACATGCCCAACGTTTTACCAATGCAGCAACAGCAGCAAAGGTGATGGATGTGTATAATAAACTCTTCTAGTCAACCGTACTTTAAACCTCGTACTTCGTACTTGTTCTCTCTTTCTTACTTTTGCAGCTTATGATGATTGATTGTACCGATAAGGAATCAGCAATATTAAAATTGGTTGGCAGTTGTGCACAGCAGTTACAATTGCCCTGCTACCTTGTTGGTGGTTTTGTGCGTGATAAGTTATTGCAACGGGCCTGTAAAGACCTCGACTTTGTTTGCGTTGGCGACGGAATTGCCTTGGCACAGGAAGTGGCCCGGCGATTCAGCCCACAGCCGCAGGTATCTGTTTTTAAAACATTTGGCACGGCGAATATTAAAGTGGATGGTTTTGAAATTGAGTTTGTAGGCGCACGTAAAGAAAGTTATGCAGCACATTCTCGCAAACCCGAAGTAGAGCCCGGCACACTGGAAGATGATCAACGTCGCAGAGATTTTACCATCAATGCACTCGCCATCAGTTTAAACAAAGAAGATTTCGGTACGTTAATCGATCCATTTAACGGGGTGGAGGATCTTAAATTAAAACTCATCCGTACACCACTGGAACCCGGTACTACCTTCAGCGACGATCCGTTGCGGATGATGCGTGCTGTACGTTTTGCATCACAACTCAACTTCAGCATCGTTCCCGAAACATGGTTGGGCATTATTGAAAATGCGCATCGGTTGCACATCATTTCAAAAGAACGTATTGCCGATGAATTGAACAAAATCGTACTCAGTCCCAAGCCTTCCATTGGCTTCGATCTGTTGTACAAAAGTGGATTACTGAAATTATTCTTTCCGCAAATGGTTGACCTTGCGGGTGCCGAATACATTGACGGGAAAGGACACAAAGACAATTTTTATCATACCATCCAGGTGTTAGATAATATTTCGGAACACACAAACGATCTGTGGCTGCGTTGGGCAGCTATTCTGCACGACATTGCAAAGCCCGCCACCAAACGCTTCGAACAAGGGCATGGCTGGACGTTTCACGGACATGAAGTAGTGGGCGGAAGAATGGTACCCAAGATCTTTGCACAGCTGAAGCTTCCGGCGAATGAAAAAATGAAGTTTGTAAAGAAGCTCGTGGAGCTGCATTTACGTCCCATCAGTTTAACCAAAGAAAATATAACGGACAGCGCTATACGCCGTTTACTGTTTGATGCCGGTGAAGATTTTGATGCATTGATGACCTTATGTAATGCCGATATTACTTCTAAAAATCAACAGAAAGTACAACGCTACCTGCAAAACTTTGAGTTGGTAAGGCAGCGTTGCAAAGAAGTGGAAGAAAAAGATCACATCCGCACCTGGCAGCCACCGATTACAGGCGAACTCATCATGCAAACCTTTAATGTGCCGCCATCACGCATTGTAGGCGATCTGAAAACGGCTATTAAAGATGCAATTCTCGACGGTGCCATTGAAAACACATACGAAGCAGCGTATGCTTTTATGCTCGAAAAGGCTAAAGAAGTAAATCTTGTTCCTGTGAACGAATAATTTTACTTTTGTAATCGACTCTTTGATGCGGAACTGCTTGCATTCCTGTTTCAAATATTCAAATTCCTTCAATTTCAAATTGCGTTATGGCTGTTTTACGATTCAGAATTTATTGGGAAGAGGATGATGCCATTTACCGTGATGTAGCTGTAAAGCACACACAAAACTTCAGAGACCTGCATGAGGTGATTCTGAAAGCATACGAATTCGACAATAAACATAAAGCTACTTTTCACCGCAGTAACGATCACTGGCAGAAAGGCCGTGAAATTACATTGGAAAAATATGAGAAGCAGTACAAGGCCGAGCCATTGCTGATGGAAGAAACAGCTGTTGGTACGGAGATCCGTGAACCCAATCAGAAGTTCATTTACGTTTACGATTTTAATAAGAACTGGACGTTTTTGGTTGAGCTCATCAATGTAAGCAAAGAAGAAAATCCAAAGCTTACTTACCCTTGTGTAGTTCGCAGCGAAGGTATTGCTCCCAGCCAGTACGGCACCAAAGGTTTGGTGGGCGATAAGCTGGCTGAAATGGAAGAGAAATACGATTTAAGTGCAGTAGGTGAAGGTTTTGGCGAAGAAGGTGAAGAAAGCGAAGGAGCAGAGGAGGAGGAAGATACAACGGCAGAGGAAGACGACACTGCATTCTAACCACCGCCTGACGCCTCGTGTGACGGATATCCATGTACGATTTAATTTGTTTAATAAATGTGTCAGCTGTTCTTCGGCACACATAACACCTGTTGAGTTCTTTACAAACTCATCAACCACATGAACAAAACAGTTATTCTTATTGCAGGTCCAACAGCAGTTGGCAAAACAGCTTTAGCCATACAGCTTGCACAGCATTTCCATACGGCTATTATCTCCGCCGATTCAAGACAGTGTTACAAAGAGATTACCATTGGCGTTGCCAAACCTTCTGTTGAAGAATTGAATACAGTAAAGCATTATTTCATCAACTCGCATTCAATAACAGATGAAGTAACAGCTGCTGCATACGAACAATATGCACTAACTGCAGCTGAAGAACTATTTGCAACAAACAATGTTGCAGTAATGGTGGGAGGTACCGGGTTATACATCAAAGCGTTTTGCGAAGGCATGGATCAGATACCGGCTGTACCCGACGAATTACGGATGCAATTGCAACAAACCTATCAGCAAAAAGGAATGGCATGGCTGCAGCAAGAGTTACAGCTACATGATCCGTTCTATGCAGTACAAGGCGAAATGCAGAATCCTCAACGGATGTTACGTGCACTCGAAGTTGTTTTGGCAAGCGGCGAATCGATTATCAAATTCAGAACAGGAGAGAAGCAGCAACGGCCTTTTGATATTATTAAAATCGGACTTGAACTTCCAAGAGAGGAATTATACAACCGCATAAATCTGCGTGTTGACCTGATGATGAAAGAAGGATTACTCGAAGAGGCTAAAGCCGTTTATCCGCAGCGGCAGCTCAACGCATTGCAAACAGTTGGCTACCGTGAACTTTTCGACTATTTCGATGGCACGCTGACACTGCCACAAGCCGTTGAAAAAATAAAACAGAACAGCAGGCATTATGCCAAGCGACAACTTACCTGGTTTAAACGGGATGCAGCAATGAAATGGTTTCATCCTTCAGAAAGTGCAGCCATCATTGAACATATTACTGCAATAAAAAAAGCGCATTCAAGCTGAATGCGCTTTGATATTAAAAATCATTTCGTTTAAAACTTAAAGCCCACTGTTGCCACAACTTGTCCGTTTGAAATATTGTTCTTCGCAAATGGATAAGAAGCATCCTGCAATGTGTAAGGAACATGAAAATCCCTACCAAACGCATGTGCATAGGTTAAGTCGAAAAACATACCTCTGTCTCTGTAACCGAGTCCAAGACTTGGCGTCATTCTCCAACCTGGCAGGTCTTCGCCAAATGCATCATTTACAAAATTGCGGTTATACGGGCTGCCCATGAAATTAAACCCGGCACGCACCATCAGTGTTTTAAATTTCAGTTCTCCACCAATACGTGCATTGATGGCCATTTTGTAAATCTCATCAATTGATTGATTCAATGCATCGAAGTAAGCCGTTTCGCTAACGTTGGGAGCGCCTTCGCTGCTGCTGTAATTCATGGTTTTGTAATTGATCAGTTCTACATCACCAGTAATAAAGGCTTTCTGTTTCGTTACATCACTAATTTCACGAAATACATACGACAAACCTAAACCGGCACGCCAGGGTGTTACTAACTGATACGAATACCTGTTTTGATCGCCACCACCTGTTAACTCATTTACATCTTTTGTGCTGTAAGTATATGAAGTAGGTTTGCTTGGATCGTTATTTAACCTGCGTGAATAATTTTCAATATTGCTGGTAATTGTTGCATCGGCATAATCGGTAAGACCCATAATGGTTGGTGTATGGAACGTTAAGCCAATACGGAAATATTCAACCGGCTTAAACAATACACCCAGCTTTGCATTAATACCGCCACCTCGTGTACCAAGATTTTCAGTAAACGTAAAACTTTCAAAATCGTTATTGGTGTTACCCGTGCCGTCTTTTTCTGTTACAACCGTTTGCCGGTCGTATTGTACAATGGGAATACCAATGGTTACGCCATACAAAAACTTATCGTTCAGGTTCCAGGCCAATGCAGCTGCCAGCTCCGTCATACCACCTTTCGTTTCGTAGGCAAAACGTTGGTTAAGGTTTTTACTGATATCCGCATTGGTAAAAATCGTTCCATTATTAGCGTCAATATCGATCAGGTACGATTCGTAAGCCTGGCTTGCGCCCAATGGAAAACGGCTCCGCACATCGTCGATGCCTGTGTAGCCGCTGCGTACAATTTCTTCCAGCCATTTTTCGCTGTAAGAGCTGTTGAGGTTACGTCCACCATAAGTAAAGCGTGAATTGAAGTTGGCTGTTTGATTAACAGCAAAAGCCAGGGTGGTGCTGTTGCGGTTTCGGCTGTAACGCCCGCTGCCAAAACTTAACACCAAACCGCTTGTTCCGCCGTTAAACTTACTCTTGCTTCCTTTCGTTGTGGTATCGTTATAATTGATTTTGTATTTGTTGAAATTAAAACCGGGTGACAGTACAAATTCGTTGGTTTTAAACTGAGCAATACCGGCCGGATTGGTAAAAGCAGAACTGATATCGCCGCCTAAGGAAATATTAGCTCCTCCAATCGACTGTGTACGGGCAGATCCTGATAAGGTTGGGTAAGAATAGCGAAGAGCGTCGAATACATCCTGTGCTTGGGTACTTAGCAACAGGCACATAGCAATTCCCGTTATGAAAATTCGTTTCATATTACTGATTTAGTTCCTGAAAAAGGCATTGAATTAGTTGCGACGGCCACCTGCAGAACTACCGCTGCCGGAACTGCCCGATGAGGATGAAGAAGACGAACTTCCGGAAGAGGTATTACTACTACCTGTTCCAAATGAACGGCTGCTTGATGTCCTGTCGCCACTCCATGAACTGTTATTGTTGTTTCCACCAAAGAAACCACTTCTTGTACTATTGGTATTGTTGTTACCAAAGTAGCGGCTTCCGGAACCGGTTGTACCGGTAGGTTTACCATAAGTAAAGTTCGTTCCAGAATTGGGGAAACGTTGAATTGGAGCGGAGTAACGGATGCCTGTGCTGTATCTAGGAGAACCCGGGCCTGCAATAACAATCAGGTTATTACCTCCGGGGATACAGATGTAAGGAGAATTCCATTTATTGTAATAGCCGGTATTCCAGCCACTGTTCCATGCCCAAGAATTGTAAGGACTGTTCCAGTTGTTCCAACCCCATGTGTTATAAGGATTGTTCCAAGTATTCCAGCCCCAGCTGTTGTAACGGGGTGCATTCCAGAAAATATCATCGTCGAAACGGAAACGGGGATCACGAATCTGCTGACGCAAACGACGGTCGTCTAAATTCCGGTCGTTATATGAATAGCGATTATCTTCATCACGATTTATCTGTACGTATTCTTCCCTTGGTCGTTCGGGTGAATAGTAAACGTCATCAGGCGTTTGTCCTGTGCGATAGGTGGCGCAGGAGGTTAGCCCTGCAGAGATCAAACCAACGAGTAAAATTCTGGTTACCATGATGTTTTGAATTTGAGGTTTGTAATGTGAAGTTACTACTTTTGCAACTCCCTGAATAGTTCAATAAATATTTTAACAAATAACAAGCCGCCCCGCTTTCCGGAGCAGGAAATGGCTGTTAAACTAACTCTAAACTTTTATAAAGGAATCTAAACAATGGCAGCGGCAATTACTTCTCGTGAGCAGGATTATTCGCAATGGTATAACGATCTTATTCTGAAAGGCGGTTTGGCCGATTATTCGGCAGTTCGTGGCTGTATGGTAATTAAACCTTACGGCTTTGCTTTATGGGAAAACATGCGTGACCAGTTAGACAGGATGTTTAAAGATACCGGGCATGTAAACGCCTACTTCCCTTTGTTTATACCCAAAAGCTTTTTGAGTAAAGAAGCTGCCCATGTGGAAGGGTTTGCCAAAGAATGTGCTGTGGTAACGCATTACCGTTTAAAGAACGACCCGAATGGCGGCGGTGTTATTGTTGACCCGGAGGCGAAACTGGAAGAAGAGTTGATTGTTCGCCCCACATCTGAAACAATTATCTGGAATACGTATAAAGACTGGATTCAATCGTACCGTGATCTTCCGTTGCTCATTAACCAATGGGCCAACGTGGTTCGTTGGGAAATGCGTACACGCTTATTCCTGCGTACCGCCGAATTTCTTTGGCAGGAAGGACATACAGCGCATGCAACAGCGCAGGAAGCGGTTGAAGAAACCAGGAAAATGCTGGATGTATATGCTCAGTTTGCAGAAGAATGGATGGCTGTTCCGGTGATTAAAGGTGTTAAAACGGCCAATGAACGTTTTGCCGGTGCTGAAGATACTTATTGTATTGAAGCATTGATGCAGGATGGAAAAGCGCTGCAGGCGGGTACATCGCATTTCCTCGGGCAAAATTTTGCCAAAGCATTTGATGTAAAATTCAGCAATAAGGAAAATGAACTGGAGTATGTATGGGCAACCAGCTGGGGTGTTAGTACACGCTTAATTGGTGGTTTGGTAATGGCGCATAGTGACGACCAGGGATTAGTTCTTCCGCCAAAGATTGCTCCGTTGCAAGTGGTGATAGTGCCCATTCATAAAGGCGAAGAGCAACTCAACGCTATTACAAAAAAAGTGAACAGCCTGATGACTGAGTTAAAAGCATTAGGTGTTCGGGTGAAGTACGATAACAGCGACAACGCAAGACCGGGGTGGAAGTTTGCCGAGCATGAATTAAAAGGCGTACCTGTTCGTATTGCAATCGGCGGCCGAGATTTGGAAAACAATACTGCCGAAGTTGCCCGCAGAGATGAAAAGACGAAGTCGACTGTAAGCATGGATGGTTTGGCACAACATATTCATCAACTGCTCAGCGATATTCAGCAGAATATGTTTAATAAAGCAAAAGCATACCGTGACAGCCATATTACCAAGGTTGATACATGGGAAGAGTTTGTTACCACACTGGAAACCAAAGGTGGCTTTGTATCGGCACATTGGGATGGCACTGCAGAAACAGAAGATGAAATCAAAGCAAAAACAAAAGCTACTATCCGCTGCATTCCGCTGAATAACGACCAGGAAGAAGGAAAATGTGTGCTTACCGGTAACCCTTCGAAAGAACGGGTACTGTTTGCATTGGCATATTAAAAAGCAAACTGCATAATTTCAGGCCGGCTTGATGCCGGCCTTTTTATTTTGTAAAAAAAGAAAGCACCTGTATGTTTGGAGTATGCAAATACTGCTGGGCATATTTACCGATCTGGTGCTGTGGCTCGAAAAACATTTACTTACCTGCCTAAGCAGGAAGTTCCTGCATATGGATTGTCCGGGCTGTGGTTTGCAACGCAGTTATATTGCCCTGCTTAAAGGAGATTTTATTGAAAGTTTTCGATTGTACCCTGCAGCAATTCCTATTCTGCTGCTTTTCATTTATCTTTTGCTGCACTTATTTATGCGGTTTAAAAACGGGGCTAGGGTGCTTACAGCCGGTTACATTTTTTGCGCACTAATTATACTGGTATATTATATTTACAAAGTAGTAACAAACCAAACACTGCACTAATGGAACAAAATCAACAACAGGATTATCTATCCAATCAGTATCAACAAAGCCAGCAACCTTTACCCAATGCAACAGCAGTTCTGGTGCTCGGCATTCTCTCCATTGTCATTTGCTTTATTACAGGCATTATTGCCTTGGTACTTGCAAATAAGGACATGGCTTTGTACAGGGCCAATCCCGGTGCATACAGTCCACAATCGTACAGCAATATTAAAACCGGCCGGGTATGTGCAATAATTGGTATAGCGCTACAGGTCATTGTTTTCTTAGTGTACATCATTTTTATTGTGTTCCTGGTTTCGGCAGCAGGTGCCGCCGGCAGTTTTAATTAATCAGCAATCAACATAGTTCATCAAAACCAACTTTCAAATGGATCAATTTCAACAACAACGTCCACTGCCTAATGCAACCATTGTACTGGTGTTAGGTATCCTTTCTATTGTAGCCTGTTGCTTTTACGGCCTGGGAATTATTCTCGGTATCGTTGCAATTGTATTGGCAGCAAAGGATAAAAAACTTTACAATGCAGAAATGGAAGCATACACCGTTTCCAGCTTTAAAAATTTAAATGCGGGCAGGGTATGTGCCATTATCGGCTTAATTCTTTCTGCACTCTATCTGATACTTATTATTGTAATGATTGCTGTATTCGGCATCAGTGCATTAAATAATCCGGATGAAATGATGCGCCGTATGCAGGAACTGCAGGGGTAATCGTTCTCTTCTGTAAAACAATAGCCGCTTCAATTGAAGCGGCTATTGTTTTATTCTTTTGTTGCGAGATAATTATAATCGGCAATCATCCGTTCCAGAAACACATCTACTTCCATATCGCTTTCAATTTGCAAAACCGTTTTAATACGTCCGGCAATACGATGAGCTGTTTCGAAATTTCCTCGTTTGTACGAATCGTTTAAAACAGTTTTAATGGTATTAATATCTCTGTCGCTCAGCTTTAATACCTGCGGAAATTTAACCTGGTAATTCTTCTGATCAATTTCCATAAACACAGTGTCGTGTATCGATCGGTTAATGCGTGTGCTTACGATAGCGGTGTTGGCTGCCAGATCACCCAAACGTTGATTGTTGGCTGTAACGGCTACAATAATCACCACAATAATACCCAGCACACAAACAAACATTACCTGGTAAAGAATTAAAAAACCCGGCAACACAAAGCCGAATACCAACGGCCATTCCCACACACGAAAAAACCAACGCAACAAATACTGGCTGATAGCCGGATCACCTCCATCTAAACTCATTACCCTGATACCCATGGCCATTTTTCCCAGGCTTTGCCCGTGAAATGCAACTTCGAAAATGAGATGATATAATAACAACGGAACAGAAACGGTCAGAATATCAATACCCAATGCTTTTTCGCCTTCCAGCAGCAGCGCATCATATAAAATGAAACGCATAAGTGAAGCATAAGCAACCATCAACGTAAGATCGAGCAGGGTAGCAACCAGCCGTTTAAAAAACGGTGCAATTTCAAAGTCGAGTGAAATATTAAATGGTGTACTGATTTGTACGTTCGACATATAGCTGTTTGTTATTGTAAAATAAAGGAATAATTTCTTCTACAGATGACTGTAATTAAAAATTACTTGCTATTTTCAATTTTCTGACTCACTATGAGAGAAGCACTCTTTATTAAAAAAAATGTGCAGAAGTGGAATGAATACCAATATCTGCAAACCGAAGACCCTGATCAAATGGCTGACAGGTTTATTACCCTGCTCGACGATTTGAGTTATGCAAAAACATTTTACCCGCACAGCAAGGTTACACAATGGATTAATAGTTTGGCTGTAAGTATTTACCAAACAATTTACCAAAATAAAAAACAACGTTTCTCCCGTTTACTTACGTTTTGGCAGTATGAGTTACCGCTGATGTTCCGTAAGTATCATCAACTGTTTCTGTATACATTTCTGCTTTTTGTACTACTGTGTTCAATGGCTGTTTTATCCTCTATGAAAGATGATGGTTTTGTGACCGGCATCCTTGGCGAAAACTATGTAGCCATGACGGAGGAGAATATTGAAAAAGGCGATCCGTTTGGTGTGTACAGCGATGAAAGTCGTTTTTCCATGTGGGTGCGTATTGCGTACAACAATATAAAGGTTGGGTTTCTGATGGTAGTAAGCGGCATTACATTTGGTTTAGGCACTCTGTATTTATATGTACAAAACAGTATTATGGTTGGCAGCTTCCAGTACATGTTTTTTGCAAAAGGTTTAGGCTGGCAGAGTGTATTGGTTATCTGGATCCATGGTACACTTGAAATATCGGGAATGATTATTGAAGCCTGCGCCGGTTTTATACTGGCAAGAAGTATTTTATTTCCCGGTACATTTTCACGTTGGATTTCGTTTAAGCGTGGAGTAAAAGATGCCATGAAAATTTGTGTAAGCCTTGTACCCATTACCATCGTCGCTGCATTCCTGGAGAGTTATATTACAAGGCTCAGTTCAAATGCATTTGATAAATCTACAAATACATCCTTACCTGTTGCTGCCAGCATTAGTATACTGGCAGTATCCTTGTTTTTTATTCTCTGGTATTTTGTTGTATACCCCATTCGTTTAGAAAGAAAAATGCGTTCTAACCCGGCTTTTGCAGAAAAACTAAACGCATGAGATATACGTTGTATTTAACTCTATTACTTCTTCTGTTACCCTTTGCAACTACGCAGGCGCAGGAAAACGATACAACCGTTGTGGTAGAAGCGCCACAGGTTGATACAACTGTGTACGAAGATGAGGATTATGAAAATTCAACGGAGGAAACAACTGTAAGAACATACGATACAAGTTTGCAGTTTTATCGCTGGTATTATCCCACAGACAGTATTCAATATCTGCGTAGAGAAAAAGAGTTCAGCTATGCCAACAACCTCGACAGTTTATTAAAAATCCGGCAAGACGAAATTAATAACCAGCAAAAAAAGGCAAGCAAAACAACCACTACCTCCGTTAACATTGGCGGCATATTGCAAATTATGCTATGGGCTATTCTGATTGCTGCATTACTTTTTGTGTTGTACCGGGTATTCCTCAGCGATCGTGGTTTATTTACATCGCCAACAAAAAACAAAACCATTGAAGTAGAGGAAGAGTTGCTAACTGATGATGCCTACCTGGATCAACAGTTAAAACAGGCGCTGAAGGAAGAAAATTTCAGATTAGCGATTCGTTATTTATACCTGCAAACATTAAACCGTTTAAGCGAACGTAACTGGCTAAACTTATCGCCTGACAAAACAAACTATCAATACGTACGTGAACTGGCGAAGCCACAATTACGAAACGGCTTCTCCCGTATTACGTTGCATTACGAGTATGCCTGGTACGGCGATTTCCGGATTGATGAGAATGTCTACAAACAGGTAAAAAGCGATTTCGATCAATTTAATCAATCGGTAAAACAATCTTGAGAGCACTTCTACGATATAGCATAATTCTGGTGTTACTAAGCTTTCTTGTTTCATGCGGAGGCAAAAGCAAAGTAAAGCTGCCCGACATGAACCGCAGTTATTCCAAGCGAAGTAAAAAGCCGTTTGGTGCATACGTTGCTTACAGTATGCTTTCAACCAAATACAGGTTATCTACTTTTTTGTCTGCATCAAAACCATTTACAGAAACATACCAGTTTAATAATGAAACAACAAACGGGTTGTATGTAATTATTGCCAAGCGTGTATTGCTTACAGAAAAAGATAAAGACTTATTACTGGAGTTTGTAAGCAACGGTAATCAATTGTTTATTGCAGCCGAATACATTGATGAGCAGTTACTGGATAAGCTGGAAATTGAACCACAATACTACACGGTAAAAAGTATTTTTCAGCAACAGGCCGATACGGTTGGCCCCATGCGCTACACTGCAGTTTCTGTGAAACGAACTGATTCAATAAAACCGCAGCAGTACAACTTCTTTTACTTTCCTTTTGATGCACACTTTGTGCGTCCGGAAGAAAAAGGAGCTGTGGTATTAGGTACAAACGACGAAGCTTCGCCCAACTATATTTCACTGCAGCATGGCAATGGCCGAATTTATCTGCATTTAAATCCGGAAGCATTCAGTAATTATTTTCTACTCAGCAAACAAAACAAAGCGTATGCAGAGGAAGCCTTTTCGTATTTACCTAAAGAACGCAGCATTGTTTATTGGGATGATTATTACCGCATCGGCAGCGCTCCAAACGAAAGCTTTTCAATGTTTGATGTGTTTCTGAAAAACGAAATGCTCAAGTGGGGGTTGTTTCTGGCCATGGCTTTATTGGTGCTTTACATTGCCTTTGCCAGTAAACGCAGACAACGGATGATTCCTCTAAAAACTGTCAACAGTAACGACAGTATTTCCTTTGTTGAAACCATCGGACGTTTGTACCTGCAGAAAAAAGACAATGTGAATATTGCACATAAAATGACCACTTATTTTCTCGAGTATATCCGTACACATTACTATCTTAATACCGCACAGCTGAGTGCGGAGTTTATGTCGTCGCTTTCGAGAAAGAGCGGAGTGGCAGAGACAGAAGTAAAAGATTTTTTCCGTTTTATTCAGCAGTTACAGGAATCGTATAAAGTAACCGACGAAGAGTTACTGGAATATAATAACCGAATGCAACAATTTTTAAAATAAAGCAGGCATGGAACAATCCTTTTTTGAACAACGTACAGATCTGTCTCAACTCAATAACGCTATTGCTACCATACGGGAAGCAGTAGGTAAAGTAATTGTAGGGCAGGAGCAGATGGTGGAATTGATGATCGCAGGTATTTTAGCCGATGGACATATTCTTATTGAAGGTGTGCCGGGTGTAGCGAAAACATTATCTGCCAAACTCATGGCCAAACTGATTGATGCCGATTTCTCACGCATCCAGTTTACACCCGATCTTATGCCGAGTGATGTATTGGGCACATCAGTGTTTAATCCCAAAGAAGCCAGCTTTCAGTTTAAAGCAGGTCCGCTGTTCAGCAATATTGTATTGATTGATGAAATTAATCGTGCCCCTGCAAAAACACAATCGGCTTTGTTTGAAGTAATGGAAGAACGGCAGGTAACAGTGGATGGAACCACCTATACCATGAACACACCGTTTATGGTGTTGGCAACACAAAATCCGGTTGACCAGGAAGGAACCTATCGTTTGCCCGAAGCACAACTCGATCGCTTTCTGTTTAAAATTGAAGTGGGTTATCCAACGCTCGAAGAAGAGATCATCATCCTCAGCAACCAGCACCAGGCCGATAACAGAAACCTGTTGAATGAAATTGTGAAAGTATTATCAGCAAGTGATATTGCGCAATACCGTGAAACGATCCGGCAGATTGTGGTTGAACACAAATTGCTGGAGTTTATTGCCCGCATTGTAAACGAAACAAGAAACAATCCATCGCTGTTCCTCGGTGCATCGCCAAGGGCATCGCTGGCTATTGTAAAAGCATCAAAAGCATTTGCTGCGATGCGTGGCCGTGATTTTATTACACCCGAAGATATTATTGAAGTAGCGCCGCATGTATTACGCCATCGCATTATTCTTACACCCGAAAAAGAAATGGAAGGCCTTACTGCCGATGAATTAATTGATCGCATCATTAAATCGCTGGAGGTACCACGTTAATATGTTTTGGCTGCTGTTACTTTCAGGAGGCTTATTGTATGTACTGTCGCATTACGTGTTAAAGACAGTCTACCTCAGTAACCGGTTTTATCCGTTACTGGCTATAGCAATTGCATTATTTCTGTTTGCATTTTTTATTCCCGAAATAGAAACAGCTGCCCGCATCTTTTTCTTTTTACTGGTAGCTGCACTTGCAGCCGACCTGTTTTTTCTATTCGCCATTAACCGGAAACCGGTTATTGAACGCATTGTTGCCGAACGCTTAAGTAATGGCGATGACAACCATGTAAAACTTGTTATACAAAACAGGTACCCGTTTAAAATACAGGCAACCATCATTGATGAGTTGCCGGAACAATTTCAGCAACGTGATTTTTCAATACGTTTTTATTTAAAGCCCGGCGAAACAAAGGAACAACAGTATACCTTACGTCCGTTTGAAAGAGGAGAATATAAATTTGGACAAGTGCAGTTATTTGTTTCTTCGCTGCTTGGTTTGGCAGAACGCAGGTTTGCAGGCGCCAACGAACAAATGGTGCCGGTGTATCCTTCCTTCATCCGCATGCGGCAATATCAGTTACATGCAGAAGCTGCACAAACCAAAGAAGCCGGTAACCGTCGCCTGCGTAAGATCGGCCATAGCATGGAGTTTGAACAGGTAAAAGAATATGTACAGGGCGATGATGTACGCAATATTAACTGGAAAGCAACGGCACGTAAAGCCTCGTTGATGGTAAACTCCTACACCGATGAAAAGAGTCAGCAGGTATATTGCATCGTAGATAAAGGACGATTGATGAAAATGCCGTTCCAGGGATTAACCTTGCTCGACCATGCCATTAATGCCAGTCTTGTTATGTGCAATGTGGCGTTACATAAGCAGGATAAATTCGGGTTGATGACCTTCAGCAACAAAGCCGGTTCCATGCTGGCAGCAGATCGTAAACCGGTGCAGCTGGAAAAAGTGCTGCAGCTGTTGTACAATCAACAGACAGCTTTCCTTGAATCTGATTTTGAATTACTCTACACCCGTATCCGTGCAAGCATCAAACAACGGAGTTTAATTATCCTCTTCACCAATTTCGAATCGCTTGCGGGTATGCAACGACAGATGCAGTATCTGAAACGTATTGCTAAATATCATTTACTGCTGGTTGTATTTTTCGAAAATACCGAACTGAAACAGGTAAGCCGGCAGGAGGTAAAAGACATTGAAGACCTGTATGTAAAAACCATTGCCGGAAAATACATGCACGAAAAACAACTCATCGTGAAAGAACTGCAGCATGCAGGCATCCTCAGCATTCTTTCGGCACCGGAAAATGTAACGGTAAACACCATTAACAAATACATCGAAATCAAAACAAGGCAGGCGATTTAAAGTACGAGGTTGAAACTACGAGATACGAAGTAAAAACAACACCTGCTAATAACTTTGTGTTGCCCGCATGTAATGTTCAAAAAGAGTAATTGTTCTTTTTTCAATAAGATCTAAATATTCGGAGGCGTCAATCAATTGTTGTATTGTACCGCCACCAGAATATTTGTTTTTACCAATTACATCGATCAGTTTTAGTTCGCTATCCCGAAAAGTAAGCCACGATTTTTGTGCAGCAATAAGTACTTTCTTATCCTCAGGCTTGAGAACGTCCATCAGTCGTTTATAATATTTGTTCAGCAGGCTATCAAATTTTGCCGCCGCTTGATAAGTAGCCATACGCATTCCTGCCGTAGTCCAATCATACTTTATGTAAAGTTGCATGTAACGATGCACACGAAATGTATCCAGTTCAAATTCGACACTATATTCATGATCTTTGCCCTTGATTAATTTTGCTTTTAATGCATCGGCTTCTTTTGCAATATCACTTGCAATTTTCTTTTCAACTGCGGGAGTAACTTCCACAGGCTCCTTTGCTTCCTGAGAAAAAACAACAGTGATGAAAAACAGGCAGGAGGTAATTAATATAAGTTTTTTCATTTGGGTCTTTTTTCAAATTTAATGGAATTAGGGATTGATCTTTAAACCTTTGTCGAAGATGTGCATAAGATGAAAACGAGGGGCAGGACACAAGGTTCAAGTTGGAAATAACCAAAAACTAAAAACTATAAACTTGAATTAGTTGCAGGTTACTCGTCGCTTCCCAATCCCTACCTTTGCTCACTACATGAAACAGGAAGAACAAACCATTTTTACCGAAGGACAAGTAATATTGGTGGATAAACCACTCGAATGGACATCGCATGATGTGGTGGCAAAAGTGCGCAGCACCATCCGTATAAAAAAAGTGGGGCATGCAGGTACGCTCGATCCTTTGGCAACAGGTTTGCTTATTCTGTGCACCGGTAAGTTTACCAAACGTATTAACGAATACCAGGCCCGTGAAAAAGAATACACCGGCACGTTTACTATTGGCGCAGTAACACCTACGTACGATCTGGAAAGCGAACCTGAACAACAGCAGGATTACTCGTTTGTAACGGAAGAACTCATCCACGCAACAACGAAACAATTCATAGGCGATATTATGCAAGTGCCGCCAACTCATTCCGCAATAAAACAAAAAGGGAAACCTGTGTACCTGATGGCAAGAAAAGGAATGGATGTGGTACTGGAACCAAGACCCTTGCACATCGCAGCATTTGAAATAACAAAAATTGAATTACCGGTGTTGCATTTTCGTGTGGTTTGCTCTACGGGAACCTACATCCGCAGTCTTGCACACGATTATGGAAAAGCATTGGGTTGCGGTGCTTACCTCAGCAGCCTGCGCCGTACACGTATTGGTGAGTTTACAACCGAACAGGCAAGAACATTGCCCGATACATTAGCCTGGATAAAAGAAGTGAAAGAAGGTTACGAATCCTGAGCGAAGTCGAAGGAGAGGCAAGTCAATCGAGCGAAGTCGAGAGTGATGTTTAAGGATTAGATTAAACTATCATCAGAACTGGAAAGGCAACCCTATACCCAGCGAAATATTGATGTTATCGTAACGCCAGTTCCTGGCAGCTTCCGAACCACTGAAGAGATTTGCCGCATCGCTCAACTTCGGTATACGCCATCCATCGTTAACAAGTACAAACGGGTAGGCAGGATTTTTTAAGCGATAACCAACATCCACACGTATCAGGAACAAGCCAACAAAGTCTAAACGAAAACCGGTACCTACACTTACGCTCAGATCCCGGTAAAAATTCTTCAACTGAAAAACAACCGTATCGTTACCAATATTGCTTTGATTGCGGAAGTTCCAAACATTACCAATATCGGTAAACAAGGCACCACGCAGTATAAGTGTATTGGGCCAGATGCTCCAGATGTTATAACGATATTCAACGTTGCCTTCAACAATCATATCGCCCGAGCGGCTAAAGAATTGATTACGTCCTGTACGTGGATCGTTACGGCTGGCACCAGGGCCTAAACTACGCAAAGGCCATGCACGCATACTGTTAGGGCCGCCGCCTGCAAACTGTTTAAAAAACGGCATATTGGATGTATCGTTATCGTAGAGATAGCCCGCTCCAACAGCTGCTCGAAAAACCAACTCTCTGTTTCGTGTTGGATTGGCAATGGAGTAACGGTATTCTGCATCTGCTTTTACATACTCGAACAATTCCTTGTCAAACAATTTCACCGATTTTTTAAAACGGCCAAACAACACACCGGATTCTTCAAAATTTATACGCAGAGCAGCCGAATGATTGTCGTGTTTCTTAATGCGGAAGGGCTGTTTGTAACCAACGTTAACAATACCCATTACAAAACCCTGGTTAAAGGAGTTGCGTAAAAAAGGATTGTTATTGAGTTGTTCCCGAAAGTTGGCAGAAATGTCGTAAAGATTTACATACTCAACCTTTAACGGGCTGATGCGCCACAATGCATTTCTGGGTGTTTGAAACTGCCAGCCAAATGTTGAGCTCACTGTTGTTAATGCAAAGGATCCGTTTTTATTAATGTTCCGGTCAATGATGGAAATGTTCGATGTTAAGAATGTTTTCCTGTTAAGCCAACGCCTGCTTTTACGGGTAAACAAATTATCGGGAATACGTGGCCATGTAACAGAATTGCTGAAGGTAAGTTCGGTTGCCTGCAAACCGGCATTAATAGGTGGTAAACCAAACTCAATACCGGTACGCAACGAATTCGTCATCTGTATCCCTTGCTTTGCAATGTTTCTGTCCTGCAAACCAAAGTTTACACCCAGGCCCACAAGGTTACCGGCACCTGTTAACTGGTTCAATGGCTGGTTAAATACGCCTTCAAGGTTGGTGCTGAAGGTATAGCGTTTGTAAGGAATCAACAGTAAATCGTAATCGATCCTGGTTGAATCTTCAATGGCGATTTTGGGTTGAATCCTGATCACCTGCCACACATTGAGCTTGTTGAGTTCCTCTGCCGTTTGGTTTATTTTTAAAGCACTAAACAGGCTATCGGTACGCAAACGCAGGTTTCTGCGTATAAACATCGGTTTAAACTTTCCCTCCTGGTAGCGAACAATAATGTTATTCCGCACACTGTCGATATACGTAATTGAATCTACTTTTTCACCGCCTTTATATTCGGGATAAACAACAATTTTATTATTCGTGAACTGTTGAAAAACAGAAGGGTTCAGTTTTGGCTTAGTGCGGATGTACACATTGATGACCGGATTTTTCTGCCGCTCCTGTGCTTCCTGGAAAACTTCAATCTGGCGGATCGGATCAAGCGCCAGCAACGGGTCGAGCAGTGCCAGGAAAACTGTATCCACGTCTGCATAGATCGCATCCCGTGTAAAATTGTAATAGCCGTTGTTACGGTAAAGTTCTACCAAACGGTTCATTTCACCCGATATCAATTGCTCACTGAATGGTTTACCTTTTTTCAGCAAGCTTTCCGATAAATGCTGGTTCGATAATTCCTGCAAGGGCAATAAATAAGTGCGTCCTGAATCGTTTGGAATAAGTGCAATCGAATCGATACGAAACACAGGACCAGTGTTTACAATAAATTTAGTGGCAGCACGTATTTGTTTTTTTTCCGGGTTGTCTTTATTGATGGTATCGTAGGGCAGCAGCTCGTAGTTGACTTTACCATTGTAATAGCCTTCGGTTTTTAAAAAAATCTCCATGTTACGGGCACTGCTGATGGCATAACTTGTATCGTACACGGCAGGTGATTCGAGTTTTTTGAAGAATACATACGATTCTTTCACGACTGTCTGCAAACTATCATCTAACTGTGTACGCAAACCATCACTCAATACAGATTTTTCTTCTTTACTCAGCTTGTCGTTAACAACCTTGATTTCGTTGTAATAAACAAAAGGCTTATCTCTGGGATATTTCTTTACTTTGGTATATTGACGCCGGGTTGGTTTTTTAAATGCCGAACAGGATACAAATACCTGCATGGCAATAAAGCTGAATAATATGGTAATAACTGCCCGGGTGAATTGCATAAAAAGGTGATCAATGATCAGTAAAAACGAAGTCAAATATATTCAAAGTTTAGGCCACAAAAAAAGAAGGGACGAAGAAAGGCTGTTTTTGGTTGAAGGAAGTAAAATGGTGACGGAACTGGTACACGATTATCCGGGCGCAATAGTTCGGCTATACGCAACCGAAACCTTTTACAGTAATTGTCCGTTAGCAAAAAATATACAGCAACACCATGTTGTAACCGAAGAAGAACTGGAGCGTATTTCGCAGCTGCAAACGCCTAACCAGGCACTGGCCTTGCTGAACTATTTTCCTCAAAAAGAGTGGGAGGCTTCGCCATCAGAATGGACGCTTGTACTGGATGCCATTCGTGACCCCGGTAACATGGGTACCATCATTCGCCTGGCCGATTGGTTCGGCATTAAGCACATTGTTTGTTCACCCGATTGTGCCGATATCTATAACCCCAAAGTGGTGCAAGCCACCATGGGCAGCATTATGCGTGTGGCCATCCATGAAAAAGAATTGCCGGCCTTTCTCGGCAAACAGCAACTGCCGGTTGTGGGTGCAGTGCTGGGCGGCAAAGAATTAGCCTCCTTCCAATTTCCCAAAGCAGGTATCCTTGTAATTGGCAACGAAGCCAATGGCATTCGTGAAGAGGTTATTCCTTTGCTGAGCGACGCCTTGATGATTCCCCGTTTTGGTGAAGCTGAATCGTTGAATGCAGCAATTGCGACCAGTATCTTTTTATGGGAGCTGAAGCGGGGAAAATAGAATCACAGATAACACTGATTAAACAGATGTACGCTGATTTTAAAAGCAATGCATATTCGGTTATCCGTGTTTCTATTCTTTCGCCGAAATACCAACCCTGCTTTGCACATAAGCATTTTCTTTCAGCTCAGTTAGCATAAACTGGGCAAGATCACCTGCGTTGATGCGGTATAAATTGGGTTGCGGCGGATAATCTTTATTGATAATGTAGTTGCCCGTTGGTCCATCGTTGATGATATCCGGACTGCACACAAATGTCCAGTCGAGCGACGAAGCCTGCAAGTATTCAAATGCTTTGCGATGCTCGTTGCCAACAGGCAGGTATTCGTGCGGATAATCTTTCTGGTCGATGAGCAGCGAATGTTCATCAAAATTTAAAATACCCATGCCGCCCAGCGCAATAATGCGGCGTACAGCTGCTTTCTTCATCTGCATTACAATATTCTTTATCCCCAACGAACGTGATTTATCGGCACCATCAAACGCACCACCAATAACACTGATCACCGCATCGCATCCTTTAATGGCACCCAATACATCATCTGCATCAAACAAAGCTCCTTTAATTAATTCCAGCTTGGGGTTATCCTCTTCAAGTTGATGTACATTACGACCATACGCTCTTACTTCATGACCACGCCATAATGCCTGTTTCACTAATTGAACACCAACTTGCCCGGTTGCGCCAAAAATAATCAGTTTCATAACCTTCATTTTAGAGTTACAAATTACAACAGCAGATCGGAATTTGAACGAGAACCATATTATGGCGGAAGCCTGTTAAATTTAATTAACAGCCAACCTGTTTGGAGTTTTCATCATCTTTGCCATAAAATCATTTGCTTGAAGCAGATCCTTTGTTTAGTTGGTTTCAGTAGTTTATTTTTTGCAGCAAATGCGCAGAAAATTGACAGCCTGTTCTTTAATCTGTACACCGACAGTTTAAAAAAAGGTTCGTGGAATTATATTAATGTAGATGCAAAACTGAGTAACGGTAAATATCTTCCGCTAACGGCCGAACAGCTGGATTTTAAAGTAAGTGCGGGAAAGCTGGAACGCAATACCATCTGGCTCGACTGGACGTTTCCTTACGACAGTGTGGTTGTTGAAGTGAGTTTAAAAAAGGAACCTGCGGTACGAAAAAGCATCACCATTTGGGTAAAGAAAAAAGACGAACAACTGGATGCACCTGTGAATGATTCGTTGCTGCAACAGATCAATAACCGGCCAAAATCATCAACTAAAAAGAAAGGGAGGAATTAAGTTGTTTACAACACATAAAAAAAGAAGGCCACTTATTAGCGGCCTTTATATTTTAATTCCCAGTTTTCTTTTTCACCGGTGGTTTGGCAACCGGCTTTTTCTGCGGTTGTTGCTTCGGCGCTGTTGGCGGCGCTTCTTCAATAATTTCACCCTTTATTAAACGGTTGTTGAAATCGATAGCTTCAGGTACAGGTGCCTGTCCGTCTTCTAATTTAAAGTTGAACACTTTATCGATGTGTTGCCATTGTCCATTTTCCCATTTAAAGCCTTCGTAATCGCCATCGGGGATGAGTGTGTATTTTTTACCGGGCTCACTTGTTTCTGACACAAGATGATCGAAAATGATCATATCCATTTCTTCATCGTATTGCACCCGTGCACGGCCATCTTTTTTGTACTCCAGTAAAAAACGGTTGGTTGCAGGCTTCGGTACAGAATCCTGTGCAAATGAAAATGCTCCCTGTTTACCAAACACGGGTTTTTCATTTTCATCGAACCACATTACATCCAGCCATTTTTTTGTTGTACGTGTATCGTTTTCATCGTAGCCAAACAGCGTATAATATTTTTTACCATTGAATTCTTTTTCTACAATGCGGTAATACACTGCTCCGATCCACCACATATTGTTGGCAATTGTATCCACATCATTGGTAATAAACTGGTCAGCATCACGCAGCGGAATAAACTTTTCTGCACCCTTTGGATTACGGAACTGGATAAATCCTTTTTGCCGGCAGTAATCATCATCCTTTACTACCTGCCAGGTAAAAATGCGGAAGGAACTGTCTTCGCTGTAAATTTTAGAAATGGTTTTTAACGAATCGAACGGATATTGAAATGATTTATCCTGGATGATTGCACGAACGAGAATACGGGTAAAGTTACTGTCGCTGCGGAAACGCACCGCAGCATCTTTGCCACGCACAATTTCATAACCGAATTTCTTCAGTGAATCTTCACGCAAACGAAACTGCTTTAACTCAACCGGAGTAAGCTTCTGTGCCGATGCTGTTACAGCAACAAAAATTGTAAGAAGGGTAAACAGGTTCTTCATTGATGCTATTAACTGTTTAAAGGCAAAATTATTGTGTTTTACGCCTTGCTGCTGAGGGCCTGTGCAAATGCTAACAAATCTTTATACTGTGCGTCTACCGTAGAGGGGTCGGGCTTCTCCTCAGGACGGGTAGGCAGATAAACGGTAAATGCGCCGAACTTTCTTCCAAACCACATATCGTTGGGCATATTGCCCACCATGATCGATTTCTTCAAATCAATCTCCGGAAAATCCTGCTTGGCTTGCAAGGCCATGCCGGGATTAGGTTTACGGTTGATGTGTTTGTTATCGGTTGAAGGGCAGAAATAAATTTTATCGATCCGTCCACCCGATGCAGTAATTGCCTGCAACATGTTGGTATGAATTTCTTCCAATGTTTCGAGTGTCATCAATCCTTTGCCAACACCCGCCTGGTTCGTCACTACAAAAATGCGATCGAATAATTTCGATAATGCAGCAATCGCTTCCAAAGTTCCTTCGGTGAAATGAAATTCACTCCAGCTTTTGATGTAATCGCCCACCACATCTTTATTGATCACACCATCACGATCAAGAAACAATGTCCATTCATTTGTAACCGGTGGTAATTCTTTATGTGGTAACGGCATAAAGTAAGCAGTATTGGCAGGTGTATTGTTGGGAAGTGTAGTATGAATCATGCATCAGTTCTTTGGATTGAAATAACGTTCTTCCACCAACTGGCAAATAATGTGGCCAAGCATGATATGGCTTTCCTGTATGCGTGGTGTAACCGTTGATGGTACATTGAACAGATGATCACTAAATTCTTTCAGCTTACCACCACTTGCGCCGGTAAAACCAATGGTGATCATGCCTTTTTCTTTCGCTGCTTTAAACGCTTCAATAATGTTGGTTGAATTACCGGAAGTTGATAAGCCCACCAGTATATCGCCGGTATGTCCAACGCCTTTGATGTAACGGGCATAGGCCACTTCAAAACTGTAATCGTTGGCAATAGCTGTGAGGTAAGATGTGTTTACATGCAATGCTTCAGCAGGTAACGCATCCCGATCGAGGTAAAAACGACCACTGAGTTCTGCAGCCAAATGCTGTGCATCGGCAGCACTGCCACCGTTACCACAAAAAAGAATTTTCTTTCCTGCACGGAATGCACCCACAATCAAATCGCTGATGCTGTTGATCTTTGTCATCATTACTTCATCGCTGAGCAATTGCTGTTTCACAGCTATTGAATCGCTGATGATCTGTTTGATCTGTTCGTTCATACTGCAAATGTAAATGAATTAAGCGGTGGCAGCGAGTTGTAGAATAGCCGCCGTCATTTTATCCCAGCCGTATTTCTTTTTTTCTTCCTGCAGGTGAGGCAGAAAATGGGCAGAGCCTGTTTGCATATATTGCTGCATCGCCTCTGCAATGGATGCCACATTGGGTTCGCAAACCAAGCCTACTTTTCCTTGCGGCACAAAAGCAGGCAGTCCACCCACGTTGGTAACAATCATTGGAATTTCAAAATGATAGGCAAGGGGCGTAACACCACTTTGCGTTGCATTGCGGTAAGGCTGTACCACTACATCGGAAGCACAGAGATAATATTTCACTTCGCTGTCAGCAATGAATTCTGTTTTAAGAATCAGGTCATCTGCTATGCCCAGTTGTGCAATTTGTTCGTCGTAATGCTTACGGTCTTCGTAAAACTCACCGGCAATGAGTAATCGGTAATTGGTTATTGGGGATTGGGGATTGGGATTTTTGGCAGCTTTCAGTTTTGCAAAAGCTTCCAGCAACATATCCAGTCCCTTGTATTTACGGATGAAGCCAAAGAAGAGAAAGATGAAATCGTTTTGATTTATGTTAAGATGTTTTCTTGCTTCTTCTTTTGTTACAGCATTGCCAAACACATCGTACAAAGGATGTGGTTGTAATAAAGCCGGTTTTGTTTGGGTGAAGCTGCGCAGATCGTTCATCACTTTTTCGCTCATCGTAACGAAGGCATCAACCGGCTTGATAAAATACTTTGTGAACGCATGATCGCCTGCACGTTTTTCGTGCGGCACCACATTATCGGCAATACAAACAATTTTTGTATGTCTATTTGATTTGATGCGGCGAAGGATTGTACCCAATGCCGGGCCCATTAACGGCAGCCAGTAACGTACCACCACTAAATCGGGCTTTTGCTTTTTGATTTCGTTGCCAACAATCATCCAGTTTAGCGGATTGATGGAGTTGACTTTTATGTTGATGTTGAGATCGGCAGGAGCAGGTTCCGATGAATATTGTGTGGTACCCGGAAACAAAAAGCCGGGATATTGCAGGCTGAAGGAGTAGATGCTTACATCGTGTCCTTCGTTTTGAAATTGCCGTGCCAACCGCTCGTTAAAAATAGCGATACCTCCACGAAGCGGATGGGCAGGACCGAGGATGATTATTTTTTTGGGTGAATGCAATGGAGTCACTGATTAAACTGATTCGGCTGATTGAACAGATTTATTTTAGATCGTTTGTGAAAATTTTTCGTTTAACCTGCGGTTTGGCACCAAATAACAATAAAAGACCCACTTCATAATTTGTTGCTTTCAGATAGTTTGTGATCTGCAATTCATGATTCAAAACTGTTTCCTCCATATCACCTGCTTTTAATTCAAGTATCACTTTACGTTCTACTAAAATATCTGCATAGTAACTACCAACTTCTTTCTCCTGATAATACACTTTGATTGGAACCTGACTTTCAGCACTAAGTCCGTTATTTCTCAATTCAATCAGTAAAGCATTTTCATACACTTTTTCAAGAAAGCCGTACCCAAGTTCATTGTATACATTGTAAAAACAACGAATAATTTTTTCGGTCAGCTCTTGGTGCAAATACATAGATATAAATTTGAAAAATCAGTGAAAATCGATCTAATCAGTCAAATCTGTGTTTCTATCTCTTCTAAATCCCTGCCTTCTCACCAATCAAATAAAAATTCCGTTCAGGTGCATTACGTGCAATTAACTCACCAATAAAACCGGCGAGGAATAATTGCGAACCAATGATCATTGACACCAACGCAATAAAAAATGTTGGACGATTGGTGATGGAAAAATTAAAGTCGATGAGCTTGGCAACAATCAAATAAGCGCTGATCAAAAAACCAATCATAAAAAACAGTGTTCCCCACAAACCAAAGAAATGCATCGGACGTTTACCAAACTTTCCCACAAAAGAAATAGTCGCCAAATCGAGGAACCCATTTACAAAACGATCCCATCCAAACTTGGTAACACCGTATTTGCGTTTGCGGTGTTCAACTACTTTTTCACCAATCTTTCTAAAACCTGCCCACTTGGCCAGCACCGGAATGTAACGATGCATCTCGCCGTATACTTCAATGCTCTTAACTACTTTTCCATTGTACGCTTTTAATCCACAGTTGAAATCGTGCAGGTAAATACCACTCATGCGGCGTGTAGCTGCATTAAAAAATTTCGAGGGAATATTTTTTGTGAGTGTATTATCGTAACGTACTTTTTTCCAGCCACTCACCAAATCAAAACCATCAGCAGTAATCATCCTGTACAACTCAGGAATCTCATCGGGACTATCCTGCAAATCGGCATCCATCGTGATCACTACTTCGCCCATTGCAGCTTTAAATCCTTCATTCAATGCAGCCGACTTACCATAGTTTCGCTGAAAGCGGATGCCTTTAATGTTGCTGTTGGCCGAACGTAATTCCTTGATTACTTTCCAGGAATCATCGGTACTGCCATCATCCACCAGAATAATTTCGTAACTGAGCTGCTGTTCGTTTACCACACGTTCAATCCATGCACAAAGCTCCGGTAACGATTCGGCTTCATCTTTCAGGGGTATAACTATGCTTAAGTTCATGAATTAATTAAAGAGTTTGAGGCATTTCATTTTCGGGATTCTTCTTCTTTACAATCGCCGCAATAATTAAAGCTAAGAGAAAATAAATAAAGCAGCTGAAAGCAAAACCCAACAACATATTACTGATGCTGAAACTGTCTTTCTTCCTGGCTTCATCCATTGCCTTATCGATCTGATCTTGCGATGCACCAAATTTCTTGAGCATTTTTTCCGACATGTTCAGCGATTCTTCTGTCATGGCCTGTTTAAACTCAAGATCAATAAAATTAAAAAGCACATAGGAGAGAACAGAGATGGCCAGTGCAGTCAATACAAAAACACCAAAGCTTGTTTTTAAAGCCTTACCAAATTCAAGATATCCGCCATTTTGTTTTTTGGCAGCCAGACAAGCCATTACCGCAAACACGATGGGCAATACATAACTTGTTACAAATGCCAGCGGGCTCATTAATATTTTTACGCCACCCAAATACAAACCAATATAGGCGATGATACCAACAACTGCTGATAGAAGGCCGAACTGTAAAAGGGGATTTGCTTGTTTCGTTTCCATAAACAAATGTTTAATTAAGTTTTAGTTGATTGTTATTGATAATGCCAATCACTTTACCTTTTAACTCTTTACCTACAAAGGCAGAGTTTTTCGATTTGGAGCGGATGGCATCTTCAGTAAATACATATGTCGCCAAAGGATCAAAGATTGTTACATTGGCCACTTCACCTTCTTTTATTACCGGTTGTGAAAGTTTTATCAACTTACGTGGATTACTGCTGGCCAGCTCCACCCAACGCTCTGCACTCAATGCGTCTCCAAACACAGCGCCCATCACACCATAACAGGTTTCCAGCCCAATCATGCCTGGTTTGGCATATTCAAACTCACAAATTTTACTATCGTATTCATGTGGTTCGTGGTGTGTGGTAATACAATCAATACCACCATTTAAAACAGCTTCCCGTAAAGCAGTTCGCTCTGTTGCAGTCCGAACGGGTGGATATAATTTCAAATTCGTATCATACGTCTGCAGATCTTCATCGGTAAAATAAAGATGCGCAGGTGTTACGGAGCAACTGATTGCTGCACCGCTTTGTTTTGCACGATTGATGTAATCGATACTCTTGGGCGAAGTAATGCCTGTGAAGTGCAACTTCGATTCGGCATAGCGTGCCAGTTTAATATCTCTTGCCACCTGAATTTCTTCTGCAAGAATCGGTTTACCCGGCAGGCCCAGTCTTGTACTGATGATGCCTTCGTTCATCAACCCATACGTACCGATGGTTTTATCATCGGGTATCTGGATGATGGTACCATCAAATGCTTTTACATATTGCAAAGCTTTGAGCAACAAACCTGCCGATTGCACCGGATGTAAACCATCGGTAAATGCAACAGCACCGGCTGCTTTCATATCGTACATTTCGGCCAGCTCCTTTCCTTCCGTTTGTTTGGTTACTGCACCCAGCGGATGTACACTTACCACTTCATGTTTGGCTTTTTGCACCATGTATTCCACCTGCGATTTTCCGGCAACAACCGGATTGGTATTGGGCAGCAGTAATACTTCGGTAAAACCACCGGCAGCAGCTGCAGCAATACCCGTTTCCAATGTTTCTTTAAACTCAAAACCCGGATCGCAAAAATGTGCAAACACATCTACCCATCCCGGCGACAGATGCAGGTTGTTGGCTTCAATCACCTGATCGGCCTCTAGATCAGCGAGTGAACCGATTTTGCTGATGCGGCCATTATCAATAAAAACGTCTTGTGTACTCTTATGAAAAGGAGAAAGCGGATCGATAATATGCGCCTGACGAATAAGAATAGTCATGTACCTGAGGAAAATTATTGCGCCGCTAAGATCGTTTTTTTTGATTGATTTTGTGCCAAATAGATATAAATCTTACATTTGCAGCCCCCGATGAAATCCAGGGGTGGATTTCTCAGTTTTTGTTCGGGACGTAGCGCAGCCCGCCTGAGGCGGGAGGGTTGCTAACCAAAATAGAGAGTTTATGTTTTACGTATATATTCTCTTTAGTAGTTCTTTAGAAAAGTATTATGTTGGTTATACTGAGAATGTAAGTATCAGATTAAATCAGCATAATGCAGGAAAAGGTAGTTATACATCGAAAGGTGTTCCTTGGATTTTAATTACAATATTTGAATGTACTTCTCGATCAAGTGCAGCTCAACTGGAATTGAAAATTAAAAAAAGAGGAATCAAACGATACTTACAGGATCAAGGTCTTGTTTGAGTTCGGGACGTAGCGCAGCCCGGTAGCGCACTTGCATGGGGTGCAAGGGGTCGCTAGTTCGAATCTAGTCGTCCCGACAATTGATGATTCAAATTGAATCAATCCCTGTAAAATCTTCTGATTTACAGGGATTTTTTATTTTATCCCTCTCAAATCATCTCAAAAAAACTCAAAAAAAACGGGTGTAATTCGGTGAGCATGTTCGGGCATATGAATTGTACTCACCTAACGGCACTTAATTCATTGTGATCCAAACTGTCGTCTCAAATTTCTAAGAGATGAAAAAGAGGATTCGAAATGGATTCGAAACTGCGGACTGATGTTTTGTGAAGAGTGAATTTTCAAATCATTTCAAATCTTAAAACAACAGAGTTATGGAAAGACAAACATTCGGCATTTGCTTTCTTTTGCGGAAATGCAAGGCAGATAAACAGCGGGCTGATATTTATGTACGCATCACCGTAGACGGTGAGGAGGCAGAATTTTCCTCTAAAGAGCAAATCAATATCAATCAGTGGAGTTCCCAAAAAAGTATTGTAAAAGGGAATGGTATTGAAGCAAAATCAATCAATGAACACCTGGATAGTATCCGCATTTCAATAAAAGATAAATACCGGAAGCTTACAGACAGGGAAGAATTGGTTACAGCTCAATCAATAAAAGAAGCCTATTTAGGAGCATCAAGTATAAAAAAAGGCCACCGTTTAAAAGAACTATTGACTTACTACAAAAAGATCTGGCAACCTAAATTAAAACCAGGGGGCTATAAAAACTATAAAACCACCCTAGATTATATTGAACGGTTTTTAAATGAAAGTTTTCCGACAAAGGATATTTATCTTTCTCAAGTCGATACCAAATTTGCGACTGATCTTGAATACTTCATCAGGATGAATCCTGCTAAGAAACATGACCCTTGTAAAGGAAATGGATTAGGTAAACATATTCAGCGCTTCAAACGTATCATCACATGGGCAACCGACGATTTGAAATGGTTAAAAGAAGATCCTTGCAGCAGTTATAAATGCCCGTTGAAAAAAAGCAAGCGAAAAAAACTCGACATGCGTGAATTGGTGTTGCTTGAATCGAGGATTTTCCTTGATCCTGATCTTCATTATGTACAACAGTTGTTTTTGAATAGCTGTTATACAGGATTGGCATTTATAGACAGCATGGAGCTTGCGGAAACTGATTTTGAATGGGAAGAGAACGGTACTGTTTGGTGTAACCGATATAGAACAAAATCAGACGAATTATGCTCAGTACTGCTACTGGAGTCTGCGGCTAAAATATTACAACGTTATCGACTACAGGCCAAACAAGAGGGCAGAAGTACAATTTTTTCCAAGATCACCAATCAGCAGGTAAACCGGTCATTAAAGATAATTCAAGAAATATGTGGTATAGTTACACCACTAACTTTCCATGTAGCACGGCATACATTTGCAAAAACAGTAGCATTGAAAAATGGTATACCACTGGAAACCGTGCAGATGATGATGGGACATTCAAAAATTACCACAACACAGATTTATGCTGATGTGGATGAAGAAAAAATCAAAGATGATATGAGTGGACTTGAAGAAAAATTGAATCGTAAAAGACTACAACTCCAAAACAATCCCATCAACGTCCAAACAGCTTAAATGAAAAGCCGCTGAGTAAGCGGCTTTTTCTAAAATCCATCTTCAAGCAATCGTCTGATGTCGTCTTTGTTATAATAAACAGTGCCACCTATCTTTTTTGTGCGAAGCTTTCTGGAAATACGCAATGATGTAAGCTTGTTCGCACAGCAGCCCAGTATTCTCCTTGCATCTGCAGTCTTATAGCCCTTGTCCAATTCATTGTGCAATGGAACAACACTCTGAAGCAACTGTTTAAAGTCGTTAATCAGTCTGAAACGAAAGCGTTCAAGATCTTCTTGTGTAACAATATCTACCGGCATTGATTAATATTTTTTACTGAAGAGGTAAGCAGGTATTACCAAACGGTAAAGTTGATGAGTCTTCCAGATATTTTAAATAGATAAGACTTGGACGAAACTGATTAGGACCCGGATGGTAAAAGATATAGCCATATAGGTGAAGTTCATTGATGCGTTGATTAAATGTTTGCCTGGCGCTTATCTTAGCAGCTTTCATTAAGCGTTGACGATTACTTTTTACCGGGTTTGCCCCACCATCGATCAAACTAATATGCAGCAATGCCATGAAAAGACTGATATGTACAGCACTGATTCTGGCATCTTCCTGAATGTCGTCAAAAAAACTGCAAACCGCAGTCTGCAGCTGAATGGATGTGTTATCAGCCAACTGCATTATTTACCGATTTTCCTTTTAGAAACTTTTTCTTTTCCGACTCCGCTATTTTTTTCAATATAATTAACAGGTGAATCAGAAATTTTAGAGTCCTTTTGCTTTTGATGAACCTGTCTTTCGATCCACCTGTTCTGCAGATACCTGTAGGCTTCATCAATTGTGATAAGACTGTCGCCACTGGGATAAAACCGTTGGGAAATATCCGGTTTAACTTTAACAGTGACGATACTTTTAACGATTTCAACAGGCAAATTTCCAGCCCAGTATTTTAGTATTAGTCTTTCTGTAAGACTCCTTCCATTTTCATGGACAGATATAGCGATGAGCTTCTCTGTAATCTGTTCCACCTTACGTTCAATTTCCCAAGTTTGTTTGAGCGGGATTGTACCTTGCTCTGCTTCCTGTAAGAAAGTTTTCCAATCAATCGATGCCATTTCATCATCAATTGAAAAAATATCGTCACTGTCTTCAAGCCCTGTATCAAAGATGATCCGCTTCTGTAAACTCACATCGTAGTACAAAAGCGAATATTGATCTGAGTTTTTGACCTTTTCGAAATGAAACAAAAAGCAAAGTTGATCAGAACCCTTCTCTACAGATCGTAAGATTTGGAAAGATGCAATTTTAAAGCAGGTGTGCCTAAGAATCAGAACGTCCATCTGTCCAAAACCAATTTCCTTCAATTGACCTGCTAGTATAGTAATATTCTCAATATTCATAGACTTACTTTTAAAGAAACCAAATAAAGAGGATAGGGAGGCTTAAGCTACTCCCAATCCTTTCCCTTTACTCTCCCTTTTTTTAGGAAGCAGGGTTTTCTCTGCTTTCTTTTCTTTTTCAGGCTTTGTCTTTACCTCAGGCTTCAGATCTTTTTTTTTATCATCGGCAATATCTTCTTTCTGAGCTTTTGCAGTTCCTGTTCCATTTGCCTGGTATTGGGTCATTGCTTCCTTAGTAACCATTTTCATATTGCTATCGTACAGTGTTACGTTTTTGAACTGCGGGTTGGCTTCCATGAAGAATTTATAACTTTGGCCATCTTTTTCGATAGTAACAGATTGTACATTTCCTTTTTGCAGTGAAGCTATCAGTGCCTTTTCTTTTTCCGGGTCACTTAACTCAGTAACAGCAAATTTTCCAACTGCGGTTTTCAGGTCATAACCGTAGTTTTCATGGTACTGTTTTATTTCAAAGCCTTTGTCGGTTTTGTTATCAAAGTCCAGTTGTAACCAGGCTTTGTAAGGCTGGCCTTCTTTTGTCAGCAATTCTTTATGAACAGCTCTGCCATCAAGGAGATTAAAGGCCTCTTTTGCTGTAATCCCTTTGCCTTTGTTTAAATAAAAGGTTTGATTGACTTCTTCTCCATTGCTGCGATGCAGGGTTGCCTGGTAGTTGTTGAAAAAATACATGTCGGTGGAATCGGACTTGCGGAAGTTCAGCGTTGCTTCAAAACCTTTGGTGCCGATTTCATTGAAGAACTCCAGTTTGAATTCCGGCTTTCCCTCCTGTAAATTTTTTTCGAGATCAGCTTTGAGAGTTTCGCCAAAGCCCATGTACTTGAGATTGTCACTCAGGTACTGAAGATTTTCCTGATTCATAATTTTAAAATTTAATTGTTCTGAAATAGTTTTTGATTCGAAATGTTCTATCAAGGCATCTGTAAATGTATTGCCATGCTTATTGTATAGTCCGTTTTCATCCGGATCAAGCATGGCACTTTGATTGAATTGCTCTCCGTAAGGTAACTTGGTTAGCAGATCAGGTATGGAATGAAAATGCAATACATGGAATTGATCATGATCGCTGATATTATCAGCGGCAAAACTGATCGCTTCATACTTTGTAGGAAAGAACTGCACATCTGTTTGATCAAGAAAATACAGACTGTTGTTATAGGCCATGTAGTTGTTACCTGCTTGCAAAGCAAGTTCAGCCAGAGCCAGTACTTCGTTTGAAAGCGGATGTTCGTTTTGCATGTTCATTTATTTGTTTCTGAAGATCTGCAAGTGCAGGTGATACGATTGTAGTGATGCAAAGACGTTATGGAATACGGTTTTTGTTTGCTGCGTAATCCGGCAGCAGGATAGATTGCATCAGCTTTTTATTGGTGATGTTTAATTGCAGATGACGACCACCGTTTTTTTCCATCAGCTGAAGCCGCAATTGTTTGGCGTCAGGTATGGTAAACTTCTGCACAGCAATGACCATTCTATGTGATGTCATTGCTTTGATGACTGTTGGATTTGCTGTAACCAGCAGTGGGTTGAGTTCCTGTTCCTGGACAGCTGTACGTTTAGCTTTTTTCCTGTCACGTATGAACAGTCGCATCAGCTCCGGTTCAAAATCAATCGGACTGTTATTGCTTAATTGCAGTTGGAAATAAAGTACATCACTGTGTACATAAATGCCCGTTATTTCTACAAGCATATCCCATTTACTGTCACGAATCCCTTTGATGGTTCGGGGATTATCCAGAATGCCGTTTGCATAATTCTGGACAGGAGATGTTTTTTTTGCAGCCACCTGGTAAACCTGTTGTTCCGGTTGTGCTGCATAGTGGACAGCAAAGGAATAGACACTGCCGTCAACTGTGATCACACTCAGGTTGGTCTCCGAAAAATTTTTAGCCGCAGCTTTAACCAACAGTATATGCGGAGCGTCTTTGACTCCCTGTACCAGAATTGCTTTAGCGCCACGATCCACATGGACGATAGGGTTCGGAAAAACAAGACTGCTGGTTTTATCCGTTGCGATATTGATCGTTGTTTGTGCTGCTGCTTGAAAAAAAGCCATGCACAGTATGAAAAAGAAGATGAGTTGTTTCATATCAATTGTTATTAGATGATAATTGTTGTTCTCTTTTTTTATCCCTGAGTAAAAGCCGGTGGCCTTCTTTCACCACTACCTTCACCTGTTTTACTTTTCTACCAAGTAATTGCTTCAGGGTGTTTACACCAGCTGTTGCTGCCTGTGCACGAAAAGAAGGGTCGAGCGTCAGAATATCCATTTGTTGCAGACTGCTTTGTGCAGATTCCTTTACCACATCTCGACTGATCGCACCGGGGATATAGATACCGGCCATCCCATCCATATCGAAAACCTCTATCTCTACAGGAAAAATATGTTTACCATAACGCAGACTGCTGATGTTGATTTCCAGCCGTTCATCATTGAGTGATACTTTGCCATTCAGCTTTGTTCCTTTTGGTATCTGAATGCCATTGATGAAAAGATCAGACGAAACCCGCATCTGGATAATTGAACCATGTACCAGCGTTTGTGTTGCATGCACAACCGCTTCAATGGCAGTTGATTCTTCTTCTTTATTTGTTTCATCGATACCAAAGAATCCTATGTTGAAATGCAGGTCATTTGTATTATTGTCCAGCAAACTTGTAACAGTTGTTTTTTTATTCACTGTTACCGGAAATACAACATTGCGCTGTTTAGCGGATTGCTCTTTAAGTTTTTCTTTTACCCGTTGCGGGTGCTGGATGTCAATGATTTTTTCCAGTGTCCCCTGTATCGATTTTAGTTCAGCATTATCCTGTCCGCTGTTTTGCAGTTGTTGCATGATCTGATTTAGGCGGTCAACTTCAGCGTTAAATGATAGTTCCTTTTCATTGCCGGTTAAGGAAGAGCTGCTTTTTTCCTGTGTAGGAGTTTGCCCTAACTGTTCCTGCAACAAGGCAAGCTTTCGCATCAACTCATCTTCGCTACTTGTTCCTTTGCTGCTATATGGCGAACTGTTCAGTCCGTAGTTGTACTTGGAAGCTGTTTGTTGCGTCAGCAGTTGTAACTCATTCGCTGAACTGTGAGTACTGTCAAGTCGTTGCCGGTAATAAGGATCTGTACGCATCCATTCTTCCAGTTTCAGCGAATCTTTTTCTGCCTGCTCATAAAAACGCAGCTTGTCAGCCGGATCCACTTCATTCAGTTTTGAATCAGGTAGATTGAGTAATAGCCCGGCTGTGTTGCTTGATGAGTGATCATCCGCCTCTTTTCCACCACCCAATGCCCAAAAAGCCAGGCTAATAAATGGCAGGCAGATCAGAGGAAGCATGACCAGCATTTTGCGTTTACGTTTGAATGCTGCGGAATGCTGGACAGTTTCTTTTTTTGCTGCAGGTGCCTGCGGTACTGCATTCGTTACATCACTTTTCATACGCTTCTTGTTTTTGTTGTGAAGAATAAAATTGTGCAAGCATCCTGATGCTATCAATCAAACCCGGCCGGGATTGCAGGATGCTGTCGTAGTACTTCGGTTTTGTTTTTTGAAGGCTGTCAAAATAGATTTTCAATTGGCTGATTTTTTCAACAGTAACAGAATCGTTCAATAGTAAACGTTGTTGATTGAGTTGTTCATCGGGATAAATAATTGCAGGTTGCTGTATGGCAGCAGGCTGGAACAACTTTTTTCCTTTTTTTGGATATAGCAATGCTGTTCCAATGATATACAGACTGTAGAATCCTGTTGCACTTAACACTACACCAAACACAATCTTAGATTGTGATACACCCAGCTTGTTAACGATCGCTTTCATAAGTTGCACAAAGCGTTCCTGTAATAGCTGAATGATCCGAACAATGATTGCAGCCAAACGGTCTGATGGCATGCAGCTATTGTTATTTGCCTGTGCTTGTTTTTTTCTGAACATGATCAGCGGTTTTGCGTTTGTAAATCCTGATTTGAAACTGTACGCCATTTTTCAATCAGAAATCCATGCGGGTTATGATCGGAACGTGCAACACTTCGCAGGTAACCTTCCGTGATCAATAGCCTTGTTACAATACTGGCCGGCCGGATGATCCGTTGCTTGCCGGTATAACGGAAATAAAAGGGATACTGATCAATATTGACAGCAATACTGTCTGCTTCGATTTCCTGACTGATATTACCGGAGATAACGCTGGCGAAATAGCCGTTTTCTTTCAGGTTGTCATATTGTTCTTTGGCAGAACGGTCGGCCAGGTAAAGTGCTTTAGTGATATGTTCCTGAATTACTTTTTCATCGGGGTCAAGCGAGAAAAAATAATGATGAAACATTTTGACATGATCCCTTGCTTCAACAGGAATATTTTCTTTGCGTTCTGCTGCAAAGGCTTCAATGGCTTTGCCATTGGCAAGAATAAATACACGTTGCTGTGACTGTTGACTTGCCTGGTAACTTTTGGCAATGACAAATACACAAAGCAGGAGAGCGCCTGTAATAAATACCACCGATACAAGCCGTATATAACGGAATGCTGAATCAATATTTTTCATTTTCTGAAACATCTTACGTTCATTTTCTTTCTCACTAATTGTTTCACCTATTTCAATGGTTCGAAGTATATCCAAACCTGTTAAGTCTTGCCGCTCAACTTATCGTGCTGGTAACCATTGCCGCCTCCACCAGCAGTATCTTTAAAGTAGCCACCGGAAAGTCCTGCATCAGCCATGGAACTGGTCAGTTTATTGTAACCGCCACTGATTGCATCTTTGGCCATGGAAGCGCCACCGCTTGCAACAGCCATTGTAGAGCTGCTCATCATCGAAGTAACTTTTTGCATCAGTGTATTGCCGCCGCCGGCATTGATGATATAATTCGCAACAGACGGTACGGTGAAGTAACCAACGATCCCTATGATCAGAAAGATCAAATAAGCTGTATCGGTTGAACTGAAGAATGTATCCCCTGAATTACTGATCTGTTGCAGATCAACTTTAAGCATATTCTCCTGGATCTTCCCGATGATGCCGCCAAACACATTGGCAACCGGTAGCCACAGAAAAATATTCAGGTAGCGGGCGATCCACACCGTTAGCGTGTGCTGAAAGCCATCAAATACAGCAATGCCAAATACCAATGGTCCAAGTATGGCCAGTACAATCAGGTAAAAAGTGCGGATGGTATTGATGCAAAGTGCAGCGGCCTCAAAAATGATTTGTAGCACCTCAGACATCCATTGCTTTACAGAGTTGCGGAATTGATAAGAGAATTTGGCGGCAGCAAATTTGACATCATTGCCGATAGATTCAAACCAATCTTCTTTTTGGTCATCATAATAATATTTGTACCAGCGTTCACGATCACCAAGTCCCGAAGGGCCGACATACATTTGCCAGTAGGCAGTTTGTTTGATGGCCTGTTCTTTCATCACCAGTAATTGGGCAATCGCTTTATCGGAGTTTTTCACCATCGCAGCTGATGCAGTAACAGTGGGTTTCATGACACCGTTAATCATTGCAATTACAGATGGGAAAATAAGAATCGCAAAACCAAGCACAAACGGCCGGAACAGGGGATAGAAATCCACCGGTTCAGCTCTGGCAATATGACCCCATACTCTTGCAGCAATATACCAGGTAGCAGCAAAACCGGCGATTCCCCGGCCAACTCCAATCAGTTGGCTGCAAAGCGGGATCATCTCTTCGTACAGCTGGTCAAGTACCGATTGCAGGCTGCGTATACTCCCTGCCATGGAGTTTTGTGCCATGCCGGTCATAGGAAGAATAATTGTCAGCGTTATGATCATTAACCTTACACACAAATACATACACACAGTTTTAAAAAAATGAAGTAGTCTATATCATTGTCAACGATGAAGCAGCCGCATCCGGTCAATTTGATCCTGTTCAGTTTTTCGCTGCAGGGATAACAGTTTTGTACTGTTGCTGAACGTATGCATAAATCCATATTGCGATTCAACGGAAACAAAAATGCGGTCAATGGCTGCTAAGCGTTCATCATCGCTCATGCGTAGTTTACCTGCTGTTATAACAAGCAGCAATTCCTCTACGTGTTTCAATGTTTGACGGATCAGGTTATCGTATACTGTTGCCAGGTAATTGATTTCAATAGTACTGAACTGTTTGTCGGTTTTGAACTGTTGAAGTACTTTTTTGCTGTCGTTAACGATACGCAGTTGATAGTCGATGATGTCGGCAATACGCTTGTATTTTTTAACGGCGGGACTGACTTCAGAAAGTCCATCAAGAAATACTTTGTGTAATTTGAAATTTCCTTCGGAAATATCTTTTACTGCATTATAACCATTGCTGATCAGTTTGAAGCCGTCATACATATTCTGCAGTATCTTTTTAAACTGTGCCAATTTTTCAAGATTCAGTAACAGTTGCTGAATTTCCTCTGCCTGTGCTTTGCTTTGAAAACTCAGGCTGATCAAAAAAATGAACAGGATGAACTTTTTCATTTCAGGCTATTTAATTGTTTGGAATGTTGTATTGCTCGTTGTTCGTTTATACGGTTTTGTGTCAGCAGTTGCAGCTCTTCACTCAGAGAGCGAACCGACGTTTCCAGCCGGATGGTCTTTTGCTTCAGTTGACTGATTCGGTTGATCCGTTCATCGTCTTTTAGTTCCAGTTCATTGGCTGTAAGTAAGAGCGTCAAATCATCCACATACAGCTTGCATTCATTCATCATCATCGTGACTGAACCTTTGCAGAAAACCTGTTCTTCTTTAGTTAGAATATTTTGCTGACCGATTTCCCGGAGTAATTTGTTGCAGGTAAGCAGCAGTCTTACATGCGACAGAACAACCCCTGACAGTGCTGTATAGCGGGTGACGGAAGGAGATACCTGTTTTAAATGATCAAACTGCAGATCATGCAGATTAAAATCACCGTTTTTAATGTTGTTGACGGTGCGTAATCCACTGCTGACAATCGAGTATCCTTGACGTGCGTATTTCAGAAATGTTTTCAGCGCAGCGATCTGTTGAATCATTTCTTTGGGAGGTTTGCTCGTCTGCGCTGTTGCGTTTTGCGACAATAGCATTAATGCAAAAAGTATTTTCAGAAGTTGTTTCATGGTTGTATAGTTTGAAGATGAATCGAATCCTAGTTTAATGGTAAAGCATACAGCCTGCGTACATGATCGATCTCGCCTTTTTCCAATCCACGTTGAATGGCGATGAGCTTATTTTGTTCATTGAAGTTTTTCAGATCTGCATATTGTTCATCAAGTGTACCGGCAATGGTCTGAATGAGTTCCAAGCGTTTGCCATCAGTCATCTGCGTTTCGAACGAAGTAATAACCAGGGTTAATTGGTCAATATTTTTGATGCTCTGTTCAAGAATCCCGTTATAGACGGCATACATGTACTGCAGTTCTTCTTTTGAGAAATGTTTATCCTTTTGAAACACTGCCCAGGCTTGCTTATACTCCTTGACCAATGAGGATTGCCGTTCGATGATATCTTTCACGGTTTTGAGATAGGTAATGGCAGTCTTTACTCTCCACAACTCATCAAAATATTCTTCGTATTGTTTACGCTGCTTTTCCACCCAGTCTTTGATCTCGTTTAGTTTGAGTTCTGACATTTTATTTTCAACTGTTTTCTGTGCATTTTGTAACCAGATGGTTTTGTTTTGCAAACGCTGGATCTGCAGATCGATTTCTTTAATGACTTTGATCACAGCTTCTTTGATGATCTGTAAAATAGGATCGGCAGCTTTTGTTTGTTGCACAGGGACAAGCAGACAACAAAGCAGGAGTGCCACGGAAATGAAGGTGTTTTTCATACTGACTTATTTAAGTTTGTGGTAGACTGTTGTGTTATTGTATAGAATACCTTTTTTAATATCGAAAGAATACAGCCGGAGATTTTTTTGGTTTTGCAGCAGTTTAGTTTGTGGGTCATATATGCCTTGATCCAAGGTGATTCTGTATTCAGGCTCTTGCTTCACTCCATCAAGTACACGTTTGTACAGCCATCTTCGTTCAATCAGAAAGCTATTAACATGAATGTTTTGAATTTGTAATGAAATTGTATCATCAATTCGACCAAACTCTGTAGCTCCAGTACGCACATACGTACCGGGTATGAAAGCAAGTGTTTGATCGCTGCTTTGATTGGAGCAGCTGATCACTAACATCGATAAAATGAGCATAGGAAAAAATATTTTCATGTTTAACCCGTTTAGTTGTGTGTAATTTCCGAGGCTAATTCCTGGATGGCCCGTTCAAGATTACCACCATGTTTGCGAGCATAAGCCTGCACTTTTATTTTTTCTTTTTCTTCGGTGGTGTATGCCAGGTATTCTTCGGGTGAAACTTCTGTACGATAGACTTTGCTCACCACGCCGCCGAGTGAAATAAAGACCTCTTTGTATTTTCTGTTGGGATCATTGGCTTTATTGATCGAAAGAATCAATGCTTTTTCTTTTTCGGTTAAGCCCAGCAGTTCTTGTATCTGGTCGAATTTATTCTGGTACTTACTTTGATCCAGTAAAATTTTGCAATCGCTGTTATTGATGATGGCTTGTTTCACCACAGGAGAGGAGATAATATCTTCTACTTCCTGTGTGACTACAATCGCTTCGCCATAAAACTTCCGTACAGTTTTAAAGAGGTACTTGATGTATTCAGCCATGCCTTCTTTTGCAATGGCTTTCCATGCTTCTTCAATCAGGATAATTTTACGGATGCCTTTGAGCTTACGCATTTTCGAAATAAATACTTCCATGATGATAATGGTTACAACCGGAAACAGGATTGGATGATCTTTGATGTTATCCAATTCGAAAACAATAAAACGCTGCTGTAATAAATTAAGATTTTCTGTAGCATTCAACAGGTAGTCAAATTCACCACCGGCATAATAGGGACGAAGTACATAGAGGAAATTGGAAACATCGAAATCTTTATCCTGTACATTATCGCTTTTTAAAACAGCAACAAACTCATCTTTTAAGAATTCATAAAAACTGTTGAAGCAGGGAAAGATGTTTGTATCTGCTTTTAACCGGTCAAAGTATAATTGTAATGCGTTGGAAAGGGCTACATATTCACTCCGCTTGAAGCTTTCGGTGTCTTTTTTCCATAGTGCCAGCAACAGCGTTTTAATACTTTCCTTTTTCTCCGTATCCAGTACATCTTCATCAGTAATATAAAACGGGTTGAAGCGGATCGGTTCTTTTTCGGAGTAAGTGAAGTAGTAGCCCTTTACCAGGTCGCATAATCCTTTATACGAATGACCGACATCAACGAGTACAATATGCGTTCCCTGCTCGTAATAAGAGCGTAGCATATGATTGGTGAAAAATGATTTACCGCTTCCCGATGGGCCGAGAATAAATTTATTCCGGTTGGTACAGATGCCTTTATTCATTGGTTCATCCGAAAGATCAACATGTATCGGTTTACCTGTTAACCGGTCTCCTAAACGGATACCAATAGGACTGAGCGAAGAGCGGTAATTGGTTTCCAGGTTTAAAAAGCAACAGGCCTGCGGGGAGAAGGTATCAAAGGTTTCATTCATCGGGAAATCTGCTGCATTGCCCGGTATACCAGCCCAAAAGATCTGTGCAGCACCTTCTGTTTCCAGTTTTGGTTTGGCATCCATTTGTGTCAGTGCCGATGAACAAAGATTCCGCAGGTGTTTGAGCTGGGAAGCTTCTGTCGTCCAGCTGAGTAAATTAAAATGCGCTTTCACCGGCAACCGTTGTTCACTGATGGCTTCGTTTAGAAAGGCATCGGTTGCTTCTTTGGCAATGGCATTTTCACGGCTGTAAGCAGCGAGTGATTGCAGCCGCAGTTTTTTACTTTCCAGTTGTTGAAACAGCTTTTGTGTATCGTTGATGAAGACATACTGGCTGTAGAGATGATTACAGGAAAGCAACTGACCAACGGGTGAAGCAAAACCCACACTGAATTTTGTTTTATCGGTAGAGTATTTATCATAGTTGATGCGTGAACCACACATGGCCGGAACAAATTCTGCATCTGCCATCGTGAACAACTGGCAATGAAATTCGCCGATCTTCCATTCCGGTTTAAATTCAATATCACGGATAACGCCATCGTTCTGTCCCAGGTTCATATACTGTAAAACAAGATTAGCCAGCGCTTCATTACGTAAGCGATCGAGTTGTACAAAGCCGCTGTCCGAAAGTATTTTGTGGAACTGGCCGGTTAAGTTGAGGAATTCATGCAGGAATTTTGCATCCAGTGTTTCTTCCGGTACGATATGTTTACGCAGCAACGTAGAAAACAGGGAGGAGGCAGGCTTTCGTTTACTGGCTTTTCTTGTCAGCATGATAAAGGCCTTGTGATCGAGATAAGGTCGCTCATCAAAAAAACGGTTGCTGCTGCGGGAAAGAAAACTTTCCTGATCTGTTTTGTAATCCGGTTGAAAACCTGCTTCGGTAAACCAATCCTGTTTGCAAAGAATACTGTTAACAGGTAATACCTTGATGGCTTTGATCCACGCATGATGAAACGCTTCGTATTCATCATTACTCAAGGTGAACAGTTCCGGTAAACTGATCTGGTAGGCAATCGTTACATCACCATACTTGGAAAGGATCGCATCGTGCTCGATGGCATACACCGGTAATATGTCAGATAGTTTGCGCATTTAGTAATTGCTTTTTGAGTTGAACCAATGAGTCGTTTTTAATAACAGGTGGGATGGATCGTTTAGCAATTTTTTTCATCATACCATATTCGCCGTATGTTCTGCTGAGTTTATAAACATGCATGAACAGTACAGAACCGAGTATGACTGTAACCGGTAAGCAAACCAGTAAGCCAAAACCACAGACATACAGAATGGCAAATAAGATCAACAGACAAACCAATCCTCCACCGAGATACCAGATATACTGTGCCTTCAGTCCCTTAAACTCAATGGACTTATTGATATTTTTATTGATGCTGTAAACGCTGGTTGTCATAATTGATTTTTAAAGACCGATTTTCCTTTGTTTCTTTTTATCGTTTTCTTTTTTCAGCAGCGGTAGTTTTGATTCCTGCTTGTCTTTGATGCTGATGACCTTTGCTTCTACCTGCTTTTGATCTGTTGGCAATTCCTGCCCGGCTGCTGTTATGTTTTTTTGAATCTTGATGCTGATCTCCCGTTCAAGTCGTTGCACATCCAGCTTGAGCGTTACAAGTTCCTGCTCCTGTCCAAAGGGCTTTGATTGGAGTCGCTCGAACTGTGGAATATTCTGATCCAGCTCCCGTAACTGTTTGTTGTATTTTTCTGTTAAAGCATCCACACGGTCAATGGCGTTAAGAAAATAGCGGGCTGCCAGTTTCGGATTGTCAATATTCAGATGTCCCTGGTTCCAGTTGTATTTAATCCCTGTTTCAGTGCGCATGGCATAAAAGACATTGGAGAAATGATATTGAAACAATCCGTTTTCTTCATACGCTTCTTTTTGTCTGCGGATATACAGTTCAAATCCATAAAGCGAACCGATACACTGTTCATCAGTTGATGGATTTGTGGGTTTCCAAGTGCTATAGAGATGGATGAGATGACGGCCGATCATTTCCGGATCGCTGTTGCGTATTCCTTCAATCAACAGCGGATTTGATTTTGTGCCATCTTTTTCAAACTGTAAAACCTGGTGATAGTGCCCAGCATCTTTTGCAAGATGTTCAGCAATATGCAGGACGTTCTTTTTTTCTTCTTGTAGTTGCGTCAGTTTAAATCCAGCATGAAGCTGTTCTTTGTGATGTGCATGCCGGAGGCTTTCCAATACCGCAATCTTTTTTTCCAGTTTTGATTTTTCCAACAGCGTGGTATCGCCTGAAAGAATAGCGATGTACTCGGAAAAATTCATGCCGCTTTTTTCATCCATTGCTCCTTCGTCAATTGTCCGCACATTCAGCTCTGCATTTTTCATCTGGCTGATAAATGTCTGCTTGTTTTTCAGCAGGTTGAATTTGTAATTATCGAGCGACTGTTCCACCGCATAGATATAACTCTGTACTTTGTTGTCATTATACATTTTCGCAATCTGGTTGCCTTGTCTTGCGCCCCTGCCATTGCGTTGTTCCAGTTCAGATGGTTTCCAGGGTATGTCGAGGTGATGCATCGCCACTACACGTTGCTGTACGTTCAATCCGGTACCAGCTTTCTCCGTACTGCCAATGAGTATACGGATCTCGCCGTTATTCATTTTACGAAACAATTCCGGTCTGCGGCTGTCACTCCAGTCATGGATAAAACTGATATGCTCTGCGGTAACCTGATGATCCCGAACAAGTTTTTCTTTTAGTGCATCGTACACATTGAACGCATCCGGTTTAGGTGTACCGATATCACTGAAGACAATCTGTGTTCCTTTAACTGGAGTTGTTTCATGATAGATCGCTGCCAGCTTTCTTGCACATACATTTACTTTGTTAGCAGGATGATCACTGTACCTGCTCTCGTTGATAAGCCGCATATCTACCGCCATTTTTTTGGCATAGTTGGTGGCAAGTAACATACGTCCTTTATCTTCTTCGTCGGTTAGTTTTGCTCTTCCTATAAGTGTTCCATCACCGGTTTGGGCAAACTGCATTAATTGTTGAATGAAGACCTGTTGTTCAGGTGTAGGTACGATGTTCACAAGTTGTTCGTCCAGTTCCGGTTTATCGAGCTGTATATGCTTAGCCGTTTTGTAATCAGTGATTTCATTATAGAATAATGCCAGCTCCGGCACTTTGATAAAATGACGGAAGCGTTCTTTGGCAATGATTTCATTGGTTACCGAGAATTCAAAGTCGACTGTTTTACGTGCAAATACAGCAGCCCATGCATCAAAGTTTTCAATATGCTGCCGCTTCATTTCATTTGGCCGCAGGTATTTAAAGAGTAGATACATTTCAGTCAGACTATTCGAAATAGGTGTGCCCGATAAAAAAGTTACACAAAGGTCACGCTGTTGTTTTTCCTGTAGTGTACGTACAGCAAAGAGCATGTTGAGTGCTTTCTGACTGCCTTCCTTATTCCCTAATCCTGCAACACGATCATGTCGGGTGGTGAACGTAAGGTTTTTGAATTTATGGGATTCATCAACAAATAAATGATCAACACCCAGTTCAGCAAAGCTGACGCCTGTATCTTTTTTTTCTTCGATGGCCTGCACGACAGCCTTCAGTTTTACGGTGAGATTGGTTTTGCGTATTTCCAATCCCTTTAACATGCTTCTGGAAATTTCTCCACCCATATCTTTTAAGGTTGCCAGGTCTTTTTGAATATGGTCAATTTCTGATTGGAAAATTTGCCGCATGATCTCCGGGCTTTGCGGAATCTTTGCAAACTGATCATGGGTAAGAATAATACAATCCCATTGATTGTTTTTGATTTCATGAAAGAGCCGCAACCGTTTGGAAGGAGTGAAGTCCTGTTCGCCCGGTGCAAGTACTCTCGCTTTGGGATATGCTTTTTTATACGTTTCAGTAATCTGCCGCACATTGGCTTTGAGTGCAAGAATCATTGGTTTGTTGGCAATCTGTAAACGCTTTAATTCATGCGAAGCAACGACCATGGTCAATGTTTTACCAAGTCCTACCTCATGATCAATGAGTGCACCACGGTTCTGTATGATCCGCCAAACAGAATTCTTTTGGGAAGAGTAGAGGTCTTCAATGCCCAGCTTTGCCTTATTGAGTAGAGGGAATTGCAGATGACTGCCATCATACTCCCGTAATTGATAACAATTGAAGAGATGATTGTACCGCTCTTCCAATGCCTGTTTTTCTTCTGTAGATAGATGTTGTAACCAGCCTGTAAAACCATTACGGATGGATTCGATTTTCTGGTGTGCCAGTTGAATGGCTTCATTGTCCGGTACACGGATTGTTCTGTCGCCCAGTTCAACAGGATAGGTATAAAACGGTGTTGTGTTTTCCAGTGCATGTTCAAAAAGCGTAGAAGCATAAGTTGTTTTGCCTGTCTTCGTAGTTACCGCATACTCCTGGTTTGTTTTGGCATTACCACCACTGATGCTGACTTTAAAGGTATCGGTAGATGGAAAATAATGTACACTTGCGGGCAGTTCTACCAACGAGGATGCATAACGTTCGTATAATTCAACAGGTATCCACCGCTCACCTAAATTGAAATCAAGTAATGCAAATGGTATCCGTTCGGGTTGCACTTTTTGCAGCGCAGTAAGACCTGTATTGATGTATATATTTTCAGGCTGCTGCTCAGCAATTATTTTTATTTGTTTTAATTTATCAACCACATTGCCACTGAGAAAATTATCAGCAGTTTCCCACTGTTGTACAATGGGGTTGAAATAGATTTTCTGTGCAAGTGCTTCAATACTTTCTGCTTCAGTACTGTCGGTCGCTGCGGCAATAAATTCAAGATCCACCCGTCCCTGATCACTTAAACATTTTGCAAGTGCTTCATTCGGATTATCTGTTCGATATACTTCCTGCACAACAATGAGTGATTGCGTCAGCACATCTGATTTCACAAACCGGTCGCCCTCTTTGCGCTCCAGTGAGGAGAGCATGGTCAGTCCGAATGCATCATCTCTTAAAATGCGCTGGCGGTTGGCTGAAGAATTTAATAAGCCCCAACTGCGTATAAGCCGGTCATATTGATCACTTAATCCGATACGCAGTTGTTCCTTTTCTGTGATTGATGTTGCGTCACCATGCATCAGGCTGAGATAGCCATCCCGCAGTGCTGTGTATTGTTGAAAAAAGGCAAGCTCTTTTGTAGCGTTTACTGCCGGAATAAAGACTGCATATTGATTGTCAGAGGCAGCAAAGCTGGCGTAGCCAACCAGTCCATTGTGCACTAACAGCGTTCCTTCTTTGTACAATGGATGGATGTCCGTTAATGCATGCAACGCATCTTCGTTTGCAAATGAAACATGAAAAGCCTGCTCACCATGATTACGATAGGCATGGTCATATGCGGCAAGTAGATCCGGCAGATTTTTTAATTCGTGTTGCATTGCAGCCGCACTCATCCAGTTGGCAGAGAACTGTAATTCTTTCGTATTCGAATACAGTTTATAGACATATTGCTTGAACGTATGCGACCTTGCTGTGATGAGTACAATAATATCATGCGAAGGCTCCTCTTCAGTCCGAATAATGTTGATGACGGAAGCTGTTTTGCTGTCTACGACCGTTTTATCAAGGTTATTGATATAGGCAGATGCGCTGTTGCCCGTTGCTTTACCGGGAACATCGAATAAACCCAGTTGAAAGGATCCTGCCTCCGCTTTGTTTTCAGGAGGAGGAAGCAGGGTGAGCTTTGGTTTTTGTTCCTGCTTTCTTTGAACATGCTGTTCGTATCTTTTTTTCTGAAAACGATTTTCAAAATCATTAGCGAGAATGAATGATAGTTGATCCGCAATTGCATTGACTTCACCTGTCTGTACTAATTCTTCATGTGCCTGGCCATATTGATTCTTTCCAGCACGTTGTTGATTGCCGATCAGTAATGCTGGATGAAGACTGAGATAATGATTGGTTGCGTAAGTGCCGAATTGATTTTGCTGTTCAATCGTATTGCAGAGTAACAGTTCTTCTGCTGATAAATCCTGTTTGCTGTTGTTCTTCTGTACGATTAATAAATGAGTCGGTGCTTCTGTATTCGCTGTTGCCTTCATCAGGTTATCCGGCATTCTGCATACGCTGATAAAATCTGCTTGCTGAAACAGGTACTCCCTCGCATCTTGGTTGGATGGGTTGTTTAAAAATGCATCTGTAGTGAGATAAGCCAATAGTCCGCCATCCCGCAGTTTGGATAATCCCTTTGCAAAAAAGTAAGTATGTATTTTGCTTTTAAGTTCAGGTACTTTGATTGAAGGGTCGTGTACTTTGAAATTGCCAAATGGAATATTACTGCTGATCAGATCATACCGGTTGTTTTCGGCTTCATCTGTTTCTTCAAATCCTTTGATCTGTACATCTACAGTTTTGTTTGTATCCTGTTGAAGCGCTGTTAATATTTTGCCTGTCAGCAAATCTTTTTCAATGGCTGTAACAGTCTTAATGGAAGGGAATGTATCCAAAGCACTTCTGATGAAAATGCCATTGCCGCTGCTGGGTTCATAAAAGCGTTCAACAGTAATGCCTGTTTCATTAACTGCTTTAAACAGCATGTCTGGTACAAAGGCAGGGGTATAAAAGGAAGTGAGGATGCTGTTGCGCAGTGAATCAATTGTTGCCTGATAGTCTTGTTCAGATAAGTTATCTTTTAAAAGCTGGTGCAGTTCCATGATCTGCGGATAAAGACGCTGGTCTTCTTTGGATGCATTTAGTTCTATCCACTGCTGCAACGATCCCTCCGGAAACAACACAGCCTTAATGCCACCAAAGCCGCTGTACAATTCAAGGGTTTGCCTTTCCTGTTCAGAAAGCTTTGTACCTGGTTGCAGGTTGAGTGCAATCCGGATGGCTGCCAGGTTATGCGTTAATTGTTGTTGAATATTGTACTGCATTGCTCACTTGTTCTTGTTCACGTTTGAAATATTCACTGATTGCTGCGATGACCGCATAGCGGATGAAGGGATCATCTTCCTTTAGCAGTGAAAAGTTCATTTTGTCGAAAACAGGTTTACAATGCTGGAGAAGGTTCATGCATTCATAGGGTAGCAGGCCGGAGGAGAGAAGCTGTTCATGCTGCTGTTCAAATTCAGTGCTGAGTACTTCCGTGATATAGTCAAAACGGGAGGGCGGTAATTCAGCAATGAGTTCGTTTAAACATTGCTGCACAATATCATCAGGATGTATTTCCTCTGTCGATCCTTTATCAAGTAATGGCCTAAACTGATCAAGTTGCTGTTCAATTGTTTCATGCAATGCCCCTGCAAGCCGCCATTCCAACAGCAGGTCAGGATGATGATGGTTTAGATAATCCAGATAAAGTATAAATAGATGCTGCAGCATGATACAGGTGTTAAACAGCAAAGAAGGAGCGTAGCACAGTCGCCACAATAACCAGGAACACACAGCTACCAAACCAGGCAGAGGCTACTTTGCCGGTGTCATGATCACCGCTGTTCCATTTTTGATACACTTTAATAGCGCCGATTAACCCTACGATTGCACCTACTGCATACATGAGGTTAACGCCGGATGCAAAATAGCTGCGTACTTTGGTGTTGGCCTCATTGATACCTGCATTACCATCTTGCGCAAAAGCAACGGCAATACATAACAGAATTGTAGCGACAGTAAATAATAACTGTTTGAGGAAATGATTGTTGATGAAATGATTATTCTTCATAGTAGCAATTTTTTAAGATGAAAGAATGCTTCGCTGCTACATGTCTATCCGCACTTGGTTCTCCTGCACAGTGCAGCGAAGCATTACAGGACTATCCAAACCACAACTGCTCAACATCGTTTTGAGATAGAAGACCGGGAAAATAGTTGCCGGATTCTTCCAGTATAAAGCGACTCAAATCCTGCCTTTGCTGGAGTAATCGGGAGGAATACTTGCTAAGGATGGCATTCAATGAGTCGCTTAATTTATTCGAAGAAATTGTTTCAGGGCTGTTAGCAAACAGTGCGGTGATTTCTGCTTTTACTATTTCGCTGATAACATCACCATCAGCCGCTGTTGCGGTTGCCTGCTGATCAGCGTTACTGCTATCTGTAATAAATTGCTGTTTGAGATCGGTATGCAGCAATTGCTTTGTAGCGGGTAATTCTTTTTGGATGCCTGTCAGCTCTAATAGTTCCCATTTGTAATAACGCACAACAATGAAGGTGTAATAGAAAAACAGAACGGTCATGATAAAGACCAGATAGTCATTCCAGGTAATTGAGGTGAACATCGTAAAATGTTTTTAAGTTTGATTAGCAGAACAAAGATGGGAAGGAAAAATACCGGCATCTCACACTGTAATCACAAGTCGGAAATATTTTTTTTGATCTGATATCTGGTGTGATGCTTTTTTTCATTTGTTTGTTACCTTAATTGTTTTACAATTTCCTGTTATGAGCTTTAACGCATTACGTCCGATGATCTGGACAGACAAACTTGATGAAACGATTGCCTTTTATGAGACTGCTTTGGGCTTTTCAGTAGGGGAGAAAAGCGAGAGTTGGGGATGGGCTTCGTTGTTTAAAGACGCAGTTGAAATTATGCTGGCAAGGCCAAATGAACATGCCGCATTTGAAAAACCATTGTTTACCGGTAGTTTTTATTTTACCACCGATAACATCAATGCGCTATGGGATGATCTTAGCCAAAATGCAAAAATCTGCTATGCCATTGAGGATTTTGAATGGGGCATGCGGGAGTTTGCTGTATACGATAACAATGGTTACATTCTTCAGTTCGGTCAAGAGACTTCAACAATTAGCAAGAGCGAGTAACCTGCATAGGTTCATGAGCTGCTTTAACCGATGCTTTGTGGACGAATTTCCAGTTTATAATATTCCTGCGTAAGAGCAGGCAACAGGCAAACAGGGTTTCTTTATGCTATATGCATATAAAAACATATAAGGCTGAAAATTTACAGTAGTACTGCATTGATTTTATTCGGACTTTTAAGAATGCCTTGAAACAGGACTTTTCTATGATATTGAAGATTATCTTATTGTTTTCAGCCACAATTCTTGCTTTTTGGATAAGTGCTATTTGTGGTGGTGGCGCAAGTTTGATTTTAGTGCCACTACTCAATTTAGTTTTACCAACATCAGTTGTGCCTTTTTCTTTAACTGTTGGAACTTTTGCAAGTTCAGTTTCACGAATTATTGTTTTTAAAAAGCATATTCGTTGGCAGATATTTTTTTGGTTTGTTCCGTTTTCATTACCGGCGGTAATTGTTGGTGCATGGATCATAAAGTTTGTAAATCCTCTTTACCTGGAACTGCTTGTAGGGCTTTTTTTAATTGTAAATATTCCGGAGCTTTTCAGGAAAAAGCAGGAAATAGATGCTGAACAGAAGCCCTACCCCAGAGTGATTTTAGCAATTGTTGGCTTTTTTGCGGGGTTCATTTCCGGTATTACCGGTGCAATTGGGTTGCTGTTTAACCGGTTTTATTTACGTTATGGTTTAACCAAAGAGGAGATTGTAGCAACAAGAGCTGCCAATGAAATTTTTCTGCACAGCATAAAGCTGATCATTTACCTGTTATTGGGTCTTTACTCAACCAATGCCATATTGTTGGGGTTGGTGATTGCAGTAGCTTCAATTGTTTCATCCTATTCTGTAAAGTATATTTTGCCTTATTTGAGCGAGTTTGTTTTTCGCAGAATTGGTTACGGAGCCATGGTTGTATCAGGAATAGTTTTATTAGTTGGCACAACAAACAGCATTGTTAAACAAGACCGGATTTCATTTTCAACAAACCAGTATGATGAACGGACGATTAACTGGCGAAACAGCAATTTTGTATTGGAGTTTGCAATAGATGAAGGACTGGAAATTGAACGGCCAATTGAGTTTGATGAGCTGCCCGAAAAACTTAAAATAGAATACGCTAAACTAAAACCTGCCTACGACAAAATATTACTGGAAAAAGTGTTTAAAGTTGTATCAAAACCCGGTTATGAGTTTTATTGTTTTCGAAACAGCAAATTGACAAAACTGGAATTTGATGAATAGGCTTGCATCTGGTAAGGGGGCTGTTCGTAAGCCCAGGAACATGGTGTGACCGACCGATGTGGTTGGTATATACAAATTCAGGGTCCACAGCGTGGACCCCGGGAGGACAGAAACCATCATGTCACATTATTTTACGAAGTAGCAGTCTTCCAACTCAGCGGTTCATTTGATACTGATTGAATTTGCTCTGATTGTATTAGCCTGCTTTTATCTTTTCCTTTTTACAATAATTGTGTCGTTTATAAAACCGGATGACGGAAGCACCAGTTTATTGACAAGGCTATGGTAAACGATAGTGTCAGAAAGCACTTTGCTTACATTGATGTAATAATCTCCGGCCGGTAGATCATACCTGGTTTTTTTACCAAGATTATCGGTAGGGAAGGACTCAAATACACCTGACGGGCTGTTGCTGGCTGCCAATACCTGGCTGTTGTAGAGATATACGCTGGCATTTGGTACGAAACCTCCTAAAGAATCCATAACGACCAATGTAAAGCCATTCCGGTAATTTGTTATTTTTCTGTTTAACTGAATGCTATCGTACAAGAAGCCAGTTGATGGTATGATAATTTGTTTCAATGAACGTTGAAACGTGGCTGTATCAATCGTTTTCAAAGCATTTACGTAGTAAAGACCCGGTGTTACACGCAATTTATACAGTTTGCCATCCTTGATGCTTATAAATGAATCTACGGCCCCGGCCGGGCTATTCTGGACAGCTAATGAAAGAGTTTTATAAAAATATACTTTTGTACCCTGCAGGCTATTTCCACTTTCATCCGTTGTTTTGAGCACAAATCCATTTTGTAATGTTTCGTCCAGTTGTTCAACCAATACGATATTGGTTTGCCCTCTTTTTACTTCTTTCCTTGATTGATAGATATACCCTTTTGTGGAATCGAATGTTCGCAGAATGAACTCATTTTGACCATCGGCCAGCAGTGTAAAACTGAAATAGCCGTCTGCATCGGTTTTTGTACTGTATAAATAGTTGAGGCTATCGCCAGGAATTGTGAGCAGCACTTTTCGGTTAGCTATTGGTATGCCATTGCTTGATTGTGTAATTGTGTCGAGCAGAAAAAGCCGACCCCGCAGGTATTGGTTATCTGCTTCTATGCCTTTGTTGCAACTCCAGAGGACAAGTAGTAAAAACGTGATAATAATTATAGCTTGCTTCATTATTTAAGTTTTGTGAGGTTATCTAAAAAGCTGATAAAGCTTGTTGGATCAATCTGCAGGGCAACGAAAGGTCCGCCATACTGGTATTTTACCCTTTCTTCCTGTATCATGTTGTTCTGAATTAAGTAGGTATTATTTTTTACAATGTGAATGCCGGCGGTGAGTTTGAGACCGGGCACCAGGTCTCTACCTGCCCCTATATATACATTACCAAGTGGATCGGGAATGCCAATACCAACAAACAAATAATTTCTACCCAAATCTCTATCCAACAGGCTGGTGCTTTGATTGTACAGCCCCTTGCCAAGATATACATGCATGCCAGCAATAAAACGGTACTGCCTTACATTGTTTGTTATGGTAATTCCGTTTGCATCCTGCACGGCTTTTGATTGGTTGTAACCAGATAAAGTGTAAGCAATACCCGCACTGAGTTTAAAGCGGTATCGCAGACCTACTTTGTAAGAAAACTTACCGATAATGGTGGTATCCTTGCTGTTGAAAGTAAAAACTGTAACGTCTTTCTCTGTGGGCTTTTGTACCGGAGTGGTCTCCAGTATTTTTGAAAAATAAACCGCACTCTCGTCTTTTATTGTTTCCAATTTCTCCATGCGGGGATAAGTGGAATTGCTGTAAATATTTATGACAGAAGCAAGAAGAAAACTGTCTTTTTTTAAATCCTGAATAGCGATACTCGTAATTTCATTGAAATAGCGTGTAAGCAGATTTTCATATTCTTTGATTTTGCCTTCGGCAACCTTTATGGATTCATTTGAAGTAAAAAACTGGTTAAAAACCGTTTCATTCAACAGACTGTAGTTATACAACTCAATTTTTAATTTATTCTTGAATGGTTTGCCTTCATTGAAGTTATTATACTCAAATTGAAAAGGCGCAATGGTAAATCGCTTTACATAAACAATAGCCTTACCGGTTTCATCGTCAATATTATTCTTGTCGTATTTAATGGAGGGGTCATAGTTAATTGTTGAATTACTTAATTTCTTTGTTACTGAAAACAAATCAAGAATGCCTGCATAAGGGCTGAGGCTTGCATAAATTTTAGCCAGCTGCCCCAAGGTTCCCACTACAGTGTCCAGTCCTTCCTGAAAAGGAGATCTGTCATCAAACGGATTATTCTTTTCAAGCAAACCGGCTTTTTCACCCAGTGAAACATTGTGTACGGCAATAGTTTTATGCTGTTCGGTTTCAATTGCAGAAAGAATATATTTTTTACTGCTTTCAAATTTAATATCCTTGTAAGCGGAGTAATTATAAAATGCCCCTGATGCTGGGATCGTTACTTTGTTCATTAGCCGTGTGGCAACCTGTAACAGCGAATCTTTGCGGTTATTGATGGCTACCAGTGTGTCGAGCCGTTCTTCCAGCACAAATGACAGCTGCGTGTTGTTTAGTTTTTTGATTGTGTTTGTGTCTAACAGATTGCGGTAGCTTATTTTGGCCGAATCGTTTGTGGTGACATCTATTGGATTTAACCGGATTTCACCACCTCTGAACCAGAACCATTGCTTGAACCAGTTTTTTTGGAACATGGTAATGTTTTGCTGAAATGCAGAACTTGCTGCAGTTATGTTTGCATGTACAGTGATTAATGAGTCATAAAATTCCTTTCTGAATGATTCCATTGTACGGTATTTCTTCAACAATCCTTCGATTTCCTGTTTCTGCTCCATTAAAGCGTACGTATTTTCAATGATGTTTTCTTTCGCCAGTTTTACTGCAGTATCGCTGGTTATTTCAGGCAATGAATAATTGTATAGATCCATTACAAAACTGTTGAACGGATTAATTTTCCAAAGTTCGAGGGTCGTGTTGTTGTCGGATAATTTTGTAACAAAGGAAGTAAGCGTATCCGATTTCAGATTTTTGTCAAATGCCTGAATAAACGTCTTATAAAGAGAATTAGTGTTTGGGAGGGCTACACCGGTTTTCAAACTTGTTTCAATATAAGTAAGGTAGTTGAGTAAGGAACTGCTGTCCTGCTGCCATACATGTAAGTAAAAGGTATGCAGGGCTTTTTTGTACTGGTTACTTTTTACGATCCTGAGGGCTTCCTGCACTTTTGGCAGTAATAGATCACGAGCTTGTTTTTTTAGTTTGCTGTCTGTTTCCATCAGTGCAGTTATTGCCGTATCGGAGCTAGCAATAAATTCGTAGTTACAGCATTTTTTGTAATGTAGTTTCGTAATTCGTCCCTTCGAATCAAAAGAATGGATAAACCCGCCGTTTGTCTGTGCGCTTATATGAGTGAAAAGAAAACATAAAAACGTGAGGAGGGGAAAGCGTTTCATGCAGTTGGTTTGTGAATTTGGTTGATAGCAATAGTTCTGTACCGCAACAAAATAGAAATTGAAAATGAAAAATACCCCCGTAAAATCCCCCTTTGTTGAAATTATTTTTAATTGTATTACTATCCTTTTTCTCAGAAATGTCTCTTTGGGAGTTGTTTTGGTCTTGATTTTATCTGGTGCAGCTGGCTTCTGAATGTGAGCATAAAGAGACCGGGCAGCAGGTTAATCTTCGAAATAAATAGAATCGCTCTTTGTAAGCCAATTACGACAACCATATTTATAATTCGCAATTTGCGATTTGCGAATTACGTAGTTAATTGATAAGTAAAGCTGTATGATAACATTTTCGGTTTCGCTACTGATTCATTCCTAAAAATGTATTGACTTGAATTGATAGTAAACTGCAGAAAAACAAGTAATTCGAAGCAGGAAGCTTTCCGTTTTCATCAGAAGTAATCCATGCGCTTTTTCCTATAACAGGCGAGCCATTAATACTTTTGATGCTGTGCCTGTGAGTGGCGAAGACTATTGGCCGGCTTTATAAACTGCGGAATTTATTCAAAAGCTTATTTCACAACATGTAGTTTTAATTGTACAAAAGCTATTGAAAAGCTGTTTGCTATTGTACAGGTAATTGGTTCGTAAGCCGGAAATGAATCGGATTTTTTGAGTTTTACAGCTTTACCAAGCCCGTTTTAACTGCATAAAGCGCAAGCGCTGTTCTTGTTTTCATTTTTAATTTTTCAAATAGTGCATCCCGGTAACTTTCGACTGTTCTGGGACTGCAGAACATTTTTTCAGCAATTTCTTTATAGGTAAGTTCGGTACAGGCATGGGTGAGAAATTCCTGTTCTCTTGCGCTGATTGTTATATCCTGTTCTGCTTTATGCTCACCTGCAGACAGCGTCAAAACAATACGGCTAGCAGCCCACTCGGGAAAATACATGCCTTTGGTACGAAGCGTGTGTAAAGCATTTTCGAGTTCTGCTGGATGTACATTTTTGAGCAGGTATCCTTTGGCTCCGTTGCGGATCATCTTCAGTAGTGATTGTTCATCGTCCTGTACACTCAGCGCCATAATGGCAACTTCCGGATGATGTGTTTTTAACCAGAAGGCAGTTTCAAATCCGTCCATGTGTGGCATGGACACATCGAGTAAAACGATGTCCGGAATATTTTGCGTTTGCTTGAATTTCTCCTGTAGTTTGAGGCCGTTCTCTACTTCGTACAGCACATGAAAATCCCGAAAACCATCTATCATGGCACTGATGGCTTTGGCAATGAGCAAATGATCATCGGCAATAACAATACTTTGTTTCATTAGCTGTGTGTTGATGTTGACAAATCAAGGATGATTGTTAAGGACGTACCTTCTCCCGGGTGGCTGTTGAGTTGCAGGCTTGCTTCGATTTGTTTTGCTCTTCTGTGCATACTTTCAAGCCCTATACCGGATGAGTGAAGATGCGGATTAAATCCTTTTCCGTTATCTGTTGCAATTATATGGATATGTTCTAGTGTTGACAATAACTCAAACCGTATTTCACTGCAGGCCGCATGCTTGAGGCTGTTTTGAATGAATTCCTGTAAAATGCGGAACAGCGCCTGTTTGACCGTTGCAGCAAGCAGTGGAAAATTATCGGCTGCATTGATCTGCATGGTGCAGATACCGCTGCGGTTAACAAGTGATGCTTCCTGCTTAAGTAATTGTGCCAATGTACTTGTTGATTGAGCGGGATCTGAAAGTGTTTTCGATAACCGGCGTAATTCCTGTAGTGAATCATCGATCAGCAGGTTGATGGTTTCTCCGTTTTTCAGCCCTGTTGTTTGGCGGCAATACAAGGATGCAAGGGTTAGTTTCTGGCCTACATTGTCATGAATTTCCCTGCCGATTGCATGCATGGTTTCCTGTTGAATTGTAATCTGCGTGTTTAAGAGATCGAGTTGGTGTTGTTTTTCGGTCATGGCTTTTTCTTTTTCGAACAGCAGTTTTCGTTTGCGGTACTGAAACAAAAATAAAACCATACCGCTTAGGAGTACCAGCAGTAACAGTGTCATCAGGACGATGAATATGATCAGTTCTTTTTCTGGCATAGCAAAGCAATGATGAAACAGGTATACATGAGATAATTAAGTACAAGCGTAAAATAATTGTAAACAGTAAAAAGATCAGTATAATTCTTATACAGAAAATTGCGCAGGCCATAAAATGGAAGCGTGAGCAAATAAAACAGGAGTAGACCAAGGCTGATCCAGAACATAAAAGAACGGCTGTACTTCAGTATCTGATCGCTTTTCATCAGGGAAATAAAGTACATGATGATCAGTATTAATAAGAGAATACCACCACTGCAATAGGAGAATATGGTAAACCGCAAAGGCTTGTCAGCCAGTTGAAAAAGATCTGTTAGTAGGATAAGCAGATAAAGAATGCCAGCCAGCACCGGCCAGGGTTTGAGATTACTGTGTTTGAATGTTTGATAAAAAAGCCAATAAAAAAAAAAGAACTGCAATGGTATGCCCCAGTAACGGTAAATGGCATTGTTGAGTGCAGGCAGATGCAGCTTCCATGCAATAAACTCTGCAACAACTTCCGTCAGAAACACGGCCAACAGGTACCAGGGGAAAAAACGGTAATACCGGTTGGCAAGTCTTGTGTAAACTGCAAACCCGATAACAGCTGCCAGCATTTCAACAAAATTCAGTACAAGAATGGTCCAGCTCATTTCAGATAATTACTAGTATTCTGTTGTTGGGAACGTGCCACCATCGGGCGGAGGAGCAATCCCTCCGTGATTATCCTGGTCGGTGGTGGTACCTGCTCCGGGTGCTGACATGAAAAGCATTGTTCTTGAACTGTCGAATGATCCCTGACCCGGGCATCCTCTTCTGCCGAAAGGATCGAAATCATACCACTGGTCGTTTTTTAGATAAGCGGGTGTCATAAACAAGGTGTGCTTATTGGCATATGATAACGGGAGTGTCCGCAGATCGCTGTAAGCCGATGCAGGACCTACAACAGCCGGGTATTTGGCGAAATAAAAACGGATACCGATTCTGTAAGATGTATCGCAGCCGCTTCTGCAGGTTTTCTTTTCGATGAGCCAGATGAGTTGTTTCAATTTCTGAAGCGAAAAGGTTACAGATAAAGCATCCTGCATTTTGGTTACTCTTTCTCCTTCATTGATAAAATTTTTACCGGCATCAGCAGCATAGGCCCTGGACATTTCTCGTGCCAGATCCCAGGTTATTTTTTCTTCCTCCCCAAAAGAAGTGTAGGTAAGCAGTTCGTTGCAGTTTTTTAACAGACAGGAATCGCCCTGCAGAACAACAGAACGACCCGATTTTCTGTCGCAGGCAAGAAAGAGGATAATCAGCAGTAAGACGCCGTTGGAAATCATCAACAACTTTTTCATGATGTTTATTTTGATATAGAAAAATAAAATGATCGATTAAAGGTAGAGTGCCACTTAAAGAAATGCAATACGTAAAAACGATTACGATGTGTTGGATGAAACAAAGTTTTGACTATCAATGTGCGCAAAGTTGATAGTCCGCTATTGAAACATATGTATTCCGTTTTTTAACGGTACCGGCGTGTCGTTGAATATGGCTGGTTTTTCGGTTGAAGCAACATTGATACCGCCTCTTGCCTTGGATAGTTTTGTGTTGTTATTGCAATGACACAGGGTAAGCCGAAAACCTGTAACAGAGTAGGTCTACAAATTAAAAACATCGTTATGAAAAAGAACATGCTTATACTTATTGCCGGCTTGTTATCATGCCTGGGTACCATTGCACAAATGAAAACCAGTGTTACACTGGAGGACTATAAAAAATGTATGGAATACTGTAAATCCCTGACCAATTCTGCGGAAAGAGAAATTTGTATGCGTGGATGTGCCAACCTGGGAAATGCTGTTACAACCGTGAATATCCGAACGCTGGAAAGGGCCACCAGTTTTGTAACCAGTTTATCGAACCGTAAATGGAGGGAAGGTGAAAATGAATTTTCAAGTGACAGCAAAAAAGGGCTTCGTTATTTCGCCGTTGTTGACGGAGGCCGCATTGTTGATTATGTTGTTAGAAATAAAGCAGGTACCCTCATCCCTTCAAAAGTTGTTTCCATTGGAAAAGAAACCAAACGCTGTTTCATTTGGGTGAATGGCGAACTTGTGGAAGTCAGATGTCCTGACGTTATCATTATTGTTCACGAAAAAGTGCGTCAGTAGCTTCTTATTTATTTGCTGGCCGGCCTTATTTTTTACAACAACAATACGATGGTTGGATTTTGCTTGTAATGACGGTTTGTAAGACCAGCGGTGCAACTATTTTTTATCCTTAAATATTTATGGTATGCAAAATAAAATCAGCTACTATGTAAGAATCTTCATATTGGATCATGAATACATCGTTGCCAACGAAACAAAGACCATTGAAAACAGGGGACTCTTTTCCTGGATAACGCAAGAACGTCTCACTCTTTATTTTTTGTGGGTAAATGCGGAGGTGAGATCCGTGTAGAATTATCTGTATTGATAAAACAACTTGCAAATGGTGATATTCATGTATCGGGTAAAGCCTTGCTCTTCGAAGGAACTTCTGAGAACACAGGCGATCTTGATGGACAATCTTCTTTTACGAAAGACATCCGTGCGAATACCACTGATCGGATTTCTTTCCGTGTTAGAAATACAGATGAAGGTGATGATTACACTGATATTTTTATGGAATTCAGTAATACCAAACTGAATGACCACGATTGTACAGCCAATATCAAAGCGAAAGCAATGGTATTGGGAAGCGGATTTACAGGTAATGCATTATCGAATATCAACAGTCCGCTTCCTGTTCGCAATGGCGTGAAGGTTGATTTTCAGAAATGTGATATTTATTGTTCTCCCTCAACCGGTACACATGAAGTACACGGGGATATCCGGGAAAAATATGATGCCAAGCGTGGACCCGACAGTGATTTGTGGTTACCCGTTACGGATGAAACAGCGACACCGGATACAATCGGCAGGTATAATCATTTTTCCGGTAATGGAAGTATTTACTGGCATCCCCACACAGGACCCATGGAAGTAAGGGGAGGTATCAGAAGCAGCTGGGCAAGACAGGGCTGGGAGCGTAGTGTGTATGGTTACCCGACCAGTGATGAAATGAAAATCAATGATCAACCGGCTCAGTGGTACAGTGATTTTCAGAATGGTGTTATTTTCTGGCAGGATAATGCCGAAATGCAGCCACGTACGGCATCTATTAACGGCAGCCAGGTTCGTAAAGCATTTGAAAATTTTTTCCGTGAGCATGCGGCAGACCCTAAATTAAAAATTGACAGTGTAAACATTGTTGGCGTGGGACCTACCCGTTATGATTTCTGGAGAAGTAAAAACCGCATCATCACTTTTCAAATTACCGGTGAATATGCCGTTGACTGGATTCCGGACCCGGATTATACGATAACGTTACACCTGGAATTTTTTGCCGACCCGCTACCAAAAGGAAGAACTGTATCGAAGATTTATGTGCGTAAGATCAGTCATAGCATATCCACGTATAATTTCGCAGGACTGGGCACAAGCGAGTTGGCACAGGGGTTGCACGCAAAGCTGGAAGAAGTTTTCAGGACGCCTATTGATCTTACAGCCGGTCAAAACATTCCGGAAAATGCAGGTTTGCTGAGTTTTAAAGTGATGGCAGACGGTGGATTCAGTTTTTATTTCCGTCCTGATTTCGCTGGTGGATTTGCTGCTGCGGTAGTGCAGGCGATGTTGAATAACATGGCATCCTGATACGGAAAGAAAAACAAAAGTATGCGTCGGATGCATTGAATTAAAAACGGCCGGTAGCGTTGCTGTCGGCCGTTTTTGATTGGCTATTGTATGGAAATTAAAAACGTTCATCGGTTTCATCCATCCGTTTGATGACCTGTTTGGTTAACTGTTCGAGGAACTGTGTGCGGCTGCCTTTACGGATGCGGATTTCCTGGAAAGTACGGTAATAGTTACCGAGTTCTACATTGAATACTTCCTGCACATAATTGGCAATCAGTTTTACGTCGGCAGCACCGTTGTTAAATACACCTGAACTTTGCAAGGCGTAGATCAGCTCAATGAGAGCAGTTTTGGAGCCGGTCCAGGTTAAAACCGGTGTTGTTTTAAAATGATTGGTGGTTTCGTTTTGTCTGTTACTCTCTTCAATTGCTTTATTGAGGTAAATGCGTAACAGTTCGTTTGCAATAAGCTTCGCTACTTTATAATCGTGGCTGGTACTGAAGGAAGGATCGGTATTGAAATACTGTGGATCGAGAGTGAGATACAGATCCTGTGTCCCCCGCAGGAAATACTTTTCATCTAAGTGTGTTGCACCCGTACGGTAGTACTGATAAAACTCAAGGTTGTTATCGAAGAAGTGTGTTAACCGCTGCATTTCTTTGCGCAGAAATTTTTCTTCTGCTTTTTGTCCGCCATTGGGCCGTCGTGTTTCAATGTTGAACACTTTCAGATAGTAAATGAGTTTACTGTAGAAGCGGGGTTTTATTTCTTTAAAGAAATGTATTTCTTCACTTGCGGATTCAAATGTATAGCTGCTTATATAGGTGCGTAGCTGCTCCATTGCTGCTTTTGTTGCATGTATGCTTTTTTCTGCACGATAGAGAATATTCTCTTCTTCCTGTTCTATTACATCCAGCTGTTCCTGCAAGATGCTATGGAGTTTATTTAAGAATGGGGGCATTGTAATTTTTTTTCTGCTGGTTGTCATACTAAAAAATTTACAGGTTGGCAATTTGCAGAATAGCAGAGAATTTAATTGATAGAATTAAATCTTTATTATGCAAAAAAGCAAAAGACAAGTATAATGCCTTTTTCAGGGATATTGCTTTGCGAACGGGATTCAGGATTTTGCAATCAGTATTTACTTCTGGCATAAATCGAATAAGTATGATAGTACACTTTATTGGTGAGTAAGTGTTTTTATATGTCAATAAGGGTTAGAGGTATTTTTTTTGAAGTTTAAGCCGAAAAGGCTACTGCAATATTGTCAAGTTGTTTTTGATAGAATTTGTAAAGCTATCGATGAGTTTTTCGTGCAATTGATTTGCTGCTAATTTCCTTGGTGATCGGGAGCTGCTATTGCTTTTTTTGATGCGGAATTGGTGTAAAAGAATAAAAATAGATCTATCAAGCTCCATAATAAATTTGAAGATATATATGTATATCATAGATTATGACTTCAAAAAAACAAGATAGTATTTATACTGATATTTGTATTTGTTTTCCTTCGACTCATTTCAAAATTCGGGACAATTAATTCAGCTGTATCATTTTTTTCTAGAGCACAAAAGTTAAAAAGAGTAAGCAAGTAAATATATAAAAAGTGTCTTTGCTAGGGCACTCAAAAATTCTTAAGTGACTAAGGAATTATTATCGACTGGATATTAATGCCTGACTCTGTATAGTGACACTCGATTCATATTTATATTTTTCTGTTTTAAGTTAATTTGTTATTTTTATTTTAATAGCAACCTAATTTCTGTGTTATGAAAAATTCCCTATGTTTCAGGTGTTTTTTACTTCTTTCTATTATTTATTTCTTTTGCTTTAGTGGATGCCGGAAAAAGAATATCAATGATATTCAAGGACTACCTCCAGCAACTCAGCAGGGAAAGCATACACTTGGTTTTTTGCTTAATGGAGAGCCTTGGATACCTAAGGGCTTTAACGGTACAAGTAATTTAACCATTGATCTTGATCCTGGTATTGATGACGGGATATTTACCATAAGTTCATATAGGATACTGTCCGGTACAAATCGGGAATATTTTGGATTTGGAATAAAAGACAGTTTAAATTTTATAACCAGTGGTAAGTCTTTTCAGTTAGGAGTCGGAACTTTGTTTGGTGTTTATTTTTCTTATCCCGATTGTATGCTTGATTACTTCGATTCCGCTATTGTAAGAACTGGAAGTATGACAATATCTAAATATGATAAACAAAACCGGATAATTTCCGGAACCTTTAATGCTACCTTAGTTAAAGCTGGCTGTAAAGAAATTAAAATTACAGAAGGCCGCTTCGATATGAAATTTTAACACCTCAAATATCACACAATTATGATCAGATTTTTTAAAGCAATCTCAGGGTTGTTGATCTTTTTTATTGCTATAATCAAAGAAGCACATGCTCAGGTCGATACAAGTACAACACAAAAATTGCTACAGTATATAATGCAGCCTTTAGATAAAAATCAAATTTCAACTGGCTATCTAGAAGAGTATGGTTGCCCTATTTTACCAATGGCTACATTCAATGGTACTTTAACCGATAGTAATACGATCGATATGAATCTTTTGCGTACGCTGTATTTTCAATTGCAAACGGGTTGGATAAAAGCAAGTTCAAACCCATTGCCTAGCATTGCTGTTGTAAATGATTCTGTAAGGCAAAATAGCGGTACTTCCTCACCGATTGCAATTCCGATCGTAGTAGCCACATATAATTCCGTAAAGGCTGATGCTTTCACCAGTAATCTTCTTTATCATAATACTAGCACCAAGCAGGTTCAGGATGTTGAAAACAGGGCATCATCTCCTTACATTACTAATGCGTTATTTGCAGCTTGTCCAAATAAGAAATACAGCAGATACGGAAGTGAGTCATTTATTATTAAACCAGGCATGATCTGGAATAATACAGGTAAAACAATAAGCCAAGTACAAATAGATTTTGCAAATGGAGACGGATTTCAAACAGTTACTATAGGCACAGCCGTTAATGTGACTTATAGCGACACCGGTTTAAAACGTTGGACGATAAAAGTTACCTTAAATGATAATTCCGTGTTGCAATGTTATAGCGATTACAATGTACTTCAGGTTTCTTTAGGAGCAAGATTTGGGTCTCAAATTCAAATACCAAGTTGGGGCTTTGTTTCAAAAATTAATGGGAATAGGGGAGGAGCTACAGTCTTTGTGAACTATAGTAGTAACAACCCTTCAGGCACACTTCGTAAACCATTAATTGTAGTTGAGGGCTACGATATTAGTTCGGTAGCACCAAATCTTCAAGATAACTATTGGATTGGTGACTTTATTTCAGCCATTTCACAAGAGCCTGGTGTATCATTCGATTTCAATGAAAGTCTAGATGATTTGGCAGGTTATGATCTTGTTTTTGTCGACTTTGAAGATGGGGCAGAAGATATTGTTTTAAATGCAATGACAGTACAAGAGGTAATTAACCGGGTAAACGCAAATAAAGTACTGGATAATCGTTTTGGAAATATCCGGCAGCAAAATGTTGTAATGGGTATAAGTATGGGTGGGCTTTGTTCAAGATATGCATTGGCTAACATGACAAAGAATTTTGCTACTACTCAACATGAAGTAAGATTATTAATTACACATGATAGCCCCCACCGTGGAGCGAATGTTCCATTAGGTCTGCAGCACACAATTTTAATGACAGGGAATGTGAATTTATTTGGTACAACAGTCAGAGATATTTTCCCAGAATACGATCAGTTCATAAACCTTTTGGCTGCCCCCGCTACGCAGCAAATGTTGATCTACAGGGCGATATCGGAAACACAAATGACAAACAATACTTTTCTCGACGGAGCATATCGGAATATGATCACCTTTGGTGATAATGATCCTGTTCCTTCTTATAAGTTTATTGCCACTAGCCAAGGCAACGAGTGCGCAAATCCTATTTTTAGTGAATACACAAAGTTGCTGGATGTAGATGCGAATGGGTTAATTTTTTATTTTCCGATCTTGTCAGCCAAAATAAGAGCAAAGGCAGAGAGTTTTGCCCTTCCTTCCACTGGGAGTACAAATAAAATCAGTTATTTGAAAGCTTACAGTGCCTTTAAATTATTTGGCATTTTCCCGATTAATAAAACATATTATGAAAACACCGCTTATGCAAACGGTAATCAACTTCCTATAGATGGCATTGCGGGAGGCACAAATCCTGTTGGAGCAGGCATGGAGCCATTAGATATTAATCGATTTGTTATTCTTCCACCTGTTTTGTTGCACTGGGGTTATTTGAGCGTGCATGTAAGTGGAACACCTGGAAATTTTACGTTTGTACCTGTTGTAAGCGCATTGGATGTTGCAACATTTAACATAACAACCTTCGCTCAAAAGTACACAGGTGGAATCAATCCGCTTTATCCTTCACGTAGTGCCAACTTTATAGCTCAAGAAACAGTACAAGGTCAACCTGCAGTTAGCAATAATGCCCATATCCGTTTTACAGCCCGAAACTCAAGATGGATGTTCAATGAAATGGAGAATATTACTCCAAATACAGAGAACTGCTCATCTGAATGTCAGGCAACGGGTTTTTATATTTCCGGGGATGCTAATTTGTGTAGTGGTTCAAAAACATACACACTAAACAGTTTACATCCTTCTGCAACAATTACATGGAATGCTTCGCCCTCAGGAGTTGTAAGCTTGGTAACCAATTCGGATAAAACTGTGACTGTGACAAAAGTAGGAAATGGGTTAGTAACTCTTACTGGAAGCGCTACAAGTTGTGGAATACAAACTGGCACAATAACAAAACAGATTACGGTCGGTCCCCCTCCAACACCATCTATTCATACTGTAAATTATCTTGGTAATGATGTTCAGCTTTTTGCTACAGCTTATCAAGGAGCAAGCTATAACTGGTACGAAAACAATGTTCTTACTGAGGCTAACGGTACTTATGTATACTATACATATCTGCCTTGCGGTCAATCACGCACAGTACAAGTGGAAGCTTTTAATGCTTGCGGCACCTCATCACAAGGTAGCAGGTTCATTACAATGAATTGTGGACCAAGGGATCGGTTTTCAGTTTCACCTAATCCGGCCAGCAGCGAAGTTTCTGTAAAAATAGTTGAAACGGAAACTTCCATCAACTCCAATACTATTCAAGAGCTGCAGATAACAGATAATACGGGAACTATTAAGCTGCATAAAAAATATTCAAAAGGCACAAAACTGGTTAAAATTGGGGTAGGTCAGTTGTTGCCTGGCACTTATTTTGTTCGCATATATGATGGTAAAGAATGGCAAAGCCAGCAACTGATTATTCAACGGTAATCTTTAAAAGACTTGAATAATCCTTTCAGATAAATTATGATGTTTCAAATAAAAAGCGTTCCTGAATTTTGCAGGAACGCTTTTTACAAATGATATATACGTGAATAGATGCTTTGAATTAAACTTACATGCTGTATTCAAGCATCTCCAAATTGTACGTTTTTAATTTCAATAAATGATCCGCTGCCTTTAATCAAAAACTCATTCTTTCTGTTGTGAGTGGAAAAAATAAAAGAAGACCTTTTTTACCACCGCAACTGCTTTTAATTGCTTTATTGAAAGACCTTCTCGTTTTTCAATAATGGCCCATGACCAGCCAAAGTGATCAATAGAACTTAATTGATTGTTTAATTTCCGGTTAGGTGCTAATTTGGATATGTATAGTTGCGGATTTATGGTCTAAATATTCGATTTGATTCGTAAATGTTCGAAAAATAGCTACAAATGGGATATCGTATAAATCTTGAACAGCTGTAAAAACAATTGAGGGATGTCACATATCTAGTCATAATTGTGACATTGAATACAAGTCGTTGCCGGAGTTATATACAGCTTGCTGATGCAGTTTGTTAACGTTCTTGGTTCGTAATTTTTTTTTAATGGTTTTAATTCTCGCTTTCATTAGTATTGCCGGTTTTATGGTTTGGTCCTCATGATTTTGAATACAAGTCAATTCTTAAACATATAAAATGAACCGGCTGCTATACCGATAAGCTGAAAAGCTTTAGCAGAAATACCTAAGGCTGTTGTGTTGAATGTTGCTGAAGAGGCCGCACCCTTTTTTATTTTCTCTCTTGCAGAAAAAATGCCGAAACAGGGGTGTTGCTGATTACCGGCACCTGTTGTTTGGTAAACACATGGCCATCTAACAGCAGGTTGCCTTGTTGATTGACCTGTATGCTGAGTGGCCGTTGCCGCCTACCCATGTACAACACTATTTTACTAGAATCCTGGAAGCAGAGGTATTTTGTTTTACTAAGTTTGGATTTATTAAACAGGGCACGGAACTGTAAGCTTGCTGAGTGACCATGAATAATAATTGACTCTTCCAATAGTGGGGTATAGGTACTATCAGTAAAAATATATTTACCATCATGCAAACCGGGTGTTAACTGTTTACAACTGATTAGTGTAACCATAAGTAGAAGCAGAAAAAAACGGTGTTTCATATATGCCTGCAGTTTGGTTAGGTAATTGGTGCTGCTGCCTGCTTGAATTTACTATTTTATTCAATTAAAACAAAGAGTGAAAAAAGAATGGTTGGATGCTGACTTTACTTAAGTGTTGGGTATCGCCTGTTTTTAAATGGCCGGTTGCTGCTTTACGTTAAGACGGCAGGTGGGACACATATTAAAGTTGAATAAAAAAGGCTATGCCGTATGTGAAATAAAATAAAGAAAGAATGGAGTAACAAATGAATTATAGCTGTCGGATTTTTAGGCGTTTCATGCTTTATATACGCTTTATCCACGGAGTATGGTGGGAATATCCTGCCATTTGACTCGTCCTTGTCTAGTCCTAAAATAGCTATACAGGTGAGTGAATAAATCCTGGATTAGCTATACAGCCTGAACGGGTAATCCTAAAAAAGCTATACAGGATCATTTTTTCAAATTTATGCATTAACGGGTTAAGTGAACGTAACGGGTTTCCATCTTTTTTTAAGGGTTCCCGACTACAGGTGTGCCTGATCGGGAGTGAGGTAATCGCAACTGCTGTGTGGCCTGAGTTGATTATAGGCATCAATACTTTTTTTCACAAGACCACAGGTTTCATCAAAACCAACCTGACTGCTGTAAAGACTGAACTCTGATTTAATAATTCCGTTAACCCGTTCTGCAATTGCATTTTCGTAAGGATCACCATTCTGCGTCATGCTGATTGCGATGTTATTTGTTCGCAGCAGATCAACGTATTCTTTGCAGCAATACTGTGAACCTCTGTCGGAGTGATGGATCAATGAAGTAACTGGATAGCATCTGTTATTTAATGCCATTTCAAGTGCCTTTACACAACCTTGTGCAGTATGTCTAGTCCTAAAATAGCTATACAGGTGAGTGAATAAATCCTGGATTAGCTATACAGCCTGAAATAGCTATACATTTGAGTGACTAAATCCTGATTTGGCTATATAACATTAAGGGATAAACCTACATGACGATACTAAAGAGTTAAGAATTAACTCAAACGAATTCCGCTTTTTGTCGAGGTAATTGTGCTGGCTACTTTGTAACCATGCTTTTTAATATGTTTTGTCATTGCTAATGTATCTAGAATGATGTTCCCTGTAGTTGCAGGGAGTTGTTTGCAAACTTCTTCATTAACTAATTCTTCTTTCTTTGTAAGACTGTTATTAACCTTACATATTGAAACCTTAATGCTCTCTCCTTGTTTTTCTACACGCAGCTCGATAATCTGTTTTGTCTTTTTATGAATAAAGTGCAAAGTCATTTCATTTGCTATGTCTGACGCTAACTGTTGTTTAGCCATAGAATAAACAATTAAATAAAAGGATAAACTGTCGAGGCAAAATACGTCTTATGTTGACAGTAACCAAGCTATTTTACACTGTTAAAGTCCACTCTTTTTTCCAAAAACAGGGTTGTGTTTTTCCCAGATAGCTTGTTCAATTAATTCAATAAAAGTTCTTTCCATAGAAAAGTTAAGCGTGTTTTTAATTTTATAAACCTGGATATTCAACGTGTACATGATATCATTATCCCATTTTGAAAGATGCAAAGCATAGGTGCGGTCATTGCCAGCTCCTAAATGTTGAGTAATTCGTGTTTTAAGGCTATTCATTGTGCTTCCTACATAAAATGTTTCAGAATCTGTATTATTGAATTTTGCAATGTTGATTCTGCCCTGACTTCTGGCAAATCCTATGTTATACAAATTGAATGTGTGATACCTTTTAATTAGATGAAAGCGTTCCTGAGGGTCTATACAAGTTATGATGTAGATAACAGGAGTATCGTTTTTTGATATTTGATTTATACTTGAGGGCAACTCTTCTTTTTTTCTAAAAGTAGATGAGGGGAGAATGAGCGACTCCGCCGGGATGATGTCAATTTGATCCACAAGGCTTAAATAATTGGTAAGATCACGTCTTACTTCAGTTACAATTTAATTTTTGTTTAACATCATAAGTTTATTGTGCACTATTTTAATTCCAAAATATGTGTCAAAGATCAAAATGAATGTTCTTCCTTACAGGTCTTTCAAATAATGGAGACCGCAATGGCACAAAATTGTTTTTGTAATCACTGGCGTTTACTAACAACTTGAAAAAGCTAAGGTTCAAATTAATATGCGGATCATTACTCCCGGTAAAAAACAATTTTCGTGATCCCTCTTTTATGAGGGAATTAACGTGAGTAGGAAAATTTTTATACCCATTATATTCCTTACACAAATGCAGGATATACTCTTCTGATACTAGGTCATCAAAAAAAAGTTGTGAATCACTGTTGATAAACTGCAGTGCATTTAGTTGATGTATGTCTTCAATTGATTCGGTTGAACAACAATCAACTTTAGCGTCAACCAAACTATATATTTTTGGATCGTATAAGCAGATAATTAGTCGAGGATGAATAGGATAGAAAATCTGTAGTCCTTTAGCGACAAGTCCCGTTGCACCAATATAGTTTCCGGCGGATTCCATTAGGTGGTTATAAAATATTACCGGATTGTCTGAAGATATTATTGGTAATTCAGATAGGTTTACTATGAATTTGCAATCGAGGAAATTCAAAAGGTCTTCGTGCTCAATTGAATTCGTAAGACTGAGAAGAACCGGATTTTTATGCACTAAAACACCGCTTTCCAATTCCTTCCAAAGATCAGGCTTTATTTCCTTCAGTATTATTTTCATTCCCTCATTCACTGTAGTCATTAACTGGCTGCCTGCCTTTGGCGTTCGAAAAGCCTGGTATAAAATAAATCTTTTTAGCAGTTTAAATGCAGCAGAATCAGGAAAAGGAAGGTGAAACAATTTTTCTTCGGTCCAATAATGAAACATTCTGGCTACGATGTTTTCCATTTCCGCTAAAGCGTTTTCTATTTCATCATCCTCGCCATACAGAAAGTTTGCATAGGCCTGATGTCGTAAAGGAGCCGCTTCAACAAAAACATTGTTTTTGTGATTATATAAACCAATAAATTTTCCCTCATTGTTTATCGAGAATCTTTTCAGATAAAACCTTGGGATATAATGATGCCTTTTCTTGGTTGCCATTCGTTGCTTATATGGGTTAAATAAAAACTCTTAACGAGATTAATAAATATATTCACTAAACCTTGCACTAATGTTTTCTGAGGCTAAAAAGTATTAAGTTTTGTTTTTATGGGAAGTTTGTTATCTTGTTGCCAACCATCATTGTAAAACTAACATGCAAAAACTACCACTTCCGTTCAGGGCCTACGGCCTACTTTCTACTGTAACATGGAAGCATATAACAAATCTTTCAGTTTGGGGCCATAAGTAATCATCAATTACATAACATCATAAATTCTACTAATAATCAAAGTGTTGCAACCCAGCCCACATGTGAAATACTTATCTCAATCATTTGGAAACCAATGGTTAAATTGCAGCTTTATAGATTTCAAAAGCCGAATGCTTACTACCCCCGTTACGTTTAAAACAAATAATCAGCTGGAGCTTGGGTTTAAAAAACCACCGAGTGATACAGTGCCGCATATTATCAAATACATGGGTTCAAAAAAGCCCATTTTAGATTTTATTACAAATGCTATTGACGAAGTGCATACACCAGGGAAATGGGTGTGTGATTTATTTGCAGGATCATGTTCTATTTCTGCAGCACTAAGGCGTAAATATGATTTTATTTCAAACGATGTGCAGGATTATTCCAGAATTATTGCACACACTTACTTCTCCGACTTAAGCATTTACCATTTTGATGAACTGCAAGAACAAATAGAAGCTACTGTAAACCTGCATTATATGTGGTTTAAGCAACACTATGCAGAATATTTTTATGACTATTCAAAGATTGCTACGTTAGAGGAATTTGCTAAAATAGAAACAAAACAAAGAGCGCTGTTGGCAAATGAAGATTTTGATATCGACCACCATTTGTTTGTTAAGTATTACTCGGGCACGTACTGGTCTTTTGAGCAATGTGTATGGATTGATTCATTAAGGAAAGCCGCTGAAACTTTTAACAACAGCCAGGTATATTATTCGTTTCTTTCAAGCATTATGTATGCCATGTCGTACACGACACAAAGTACAGGGCATTTTGCGCAATACCGAGATGGTGACAAGCAGGATGCCATGAAAAATATTATTACCTACAGGATCAAGGACTTTTACGATCATTTTATAAAGAAGTTTAAAGAATTAATAGAAACACTCGATGATTCTTTAAAACAACTTAAGACTTCAACAATGGACTTTACCGAATGCCTTGAAACGATGCCTGTTGGAACAACTGTTTATGCCGATCCTCCTTATGCGCCGGTACATTATTCTCGTTTTTACCATGCACTTGAAACCTTGGTAAAATATGACTATCCGAAAGTTGAATTTAAAGGCCGTTACAGGACAGACAGACACCAATCTCCTTTCTCTCAAAAGACTAATGCTGAAGACGCATTTGTAAACTTATTTAATGGTATTGTTAATAAAAAGGCAAACATGATCCTTAGTTATAGTGATAACGGAGTACTGAATATTAATCAAATCATTCGCTTGGCTGAGGTGTCTTTTCATTCAAATTACCACGTTAGTATTCAAACTATTGACCATATACATAGTACTATGGGTAGATTTGACGATCCTGATAGGGATGTAACTGAATATTTAATTATTGCAAAAGGAATGATTAACTATGACTAAAAAAAGTGAAATCGCATTACTCAAAACCTCTTGGACGAAATATGATGCAGTACAAGTTATTGAGATTATTACTTCAAAAGATTTGAATGCATACCTTTCTGGTACAAAGAAAATCGATAAGCCGATTCTGAGAGCCGTTTTAGGTATCGACACAAGTGAAAGTACTTTGCCTTACTATTGGGATCGAATAATACTTTACCCAAAACAGTTAAGACTATTTAGTTTAATTGCAACATTATTTACCCATAGTACTAACATAAAAAAATTTGCAGAAAACTATTCTAAAAAAGGCCAACTGGGGGGAGTATTCATTGTTGAACCTCATGACAAAGTTTCAACTAATATCAGGAGTGCGCTCGTAGTTGCAGGTGCTTCCATTGAGAATTATCGAAAAAGCAATGAAGTTCCTTTTAGCTTTACTGCGTTGTTTGAAAATGGCGAAGTTGGTCTTCTAATGAAAGATCTTTTGAAGGATCGCTTAAAAAAAATGGGGTATTCTGCGGAAATTTTACAATCAGATAAAGAGTTTGTAAAGCTGTGCCAGAAGCATGATTTCATTGGGGCTTTAGCTTTGCATAAAAATCAGTTTGAACGATGGGTAAATGGCGAAGTAATTAATAGTTCTGAAATATTTGATTTCAAGCAGTTAGAAATTTATAAAGAAATTCCAGCTTTGCGCATTAATCAGTGGATGAATGAATGGGATGATATTGATTTTGATACCAAACTAAGAAGGAAACCTAAGCCAGTTTTTTATATGTTTAGCATTGATGCTAGACTGCTTAAAAAAATAGCGGATGTCCATAGAAGAAAATCAGACACTCCAAGAAGAGATGATATACAAGTTCAACGTCAAAAAAATGATGTTAGAATCGAAGAAATCAGGAAGTATATAGAAGGCGGATTTCCTTGGTCTACAATTTCAAAGCAAGAGCAAAAATCCTCAGAGTATGAAGATTTGAAAATGCCTGGTCTTTTACCAACAGCGATAATTGCAAATATTTTAGGAGAAGGCGAGTTGAGAGACGGTAAGTCTTTAAATTCGAGGGATAGGATAGTAATCGAAGATGAAAAAGGTAGATTCCCTAAGATAAAATTACCTGAGCATTTGTTTGAAAACGACGGTGAAGAATGGGAGCCAAATCTAAAACCAATTGAAATTATCGATGGACAACATCGTCTTTGGGCTTTTGACGAAAATCAAAATTTGTCTGGTAACTACGAATTACCGGTTATCGCTTTCGATAATTTAGACAGAGCTTGGCAAGCTTATTTATTCTATACAATTAATATTAAGCCAGTTAAAATCAATACAAGTCTTGGTTTTGATCTTTATCCACTCTTGCGAACACAAAGTTGGTTGGAAAAATCAAAAGATGGTTTATTAGCATATCGAGAAACAAGGGCGCAGGAAATTGTCGAAGCTCTATGGCATTATCCTCAAAGTTCTTGGTATCAGCGAGTAAACATGATTGGCGATAGTGCAGGTATTGTCATGAGTCAGGCCGCATTTATTAGAAGCTTAGTTAATTCGTTTTTTAAAAGAACCAAAGGTTTGTTTGCAGATGTAATAGATATACACAGTTATAAGATATTAAACTGGAATCGAACACAGCAAGCTGCTTTTATTATTTTGTTATGGAATCGTATAGGAGACGCTGCTAAAAATTGTACAGATGAATGGGCTTTAAACCTCAGAAATGATATTGAGTCTGCGCAAGCGTTTGTGAATGTACTTGGTCTTGATTTAGCACTAACCAGCAAAAATTCATTTTTGACACGAGATCAAGGGGTGCGGGGAATATTATCATTTGCAAATGACTTTTTTTATATTGCTGCTAACAATAATGATATTGATTTTAACTCTTTTATTTGGGCTGATGACTTGGATGATACTGTCATACAAAATGAGAGTATTTCAAAAGCAATTGAGCTTTTTAGCAGTAATCAAAAGTTCACAAATCTCATTAATGAATTTGCAGAAGCAGTATGCAAAGTTGACTGGCGAACATCTACAGCAATATTTACTTCGGAGCAACAACGAGTAGTACAAATGAAATACCGTGGTAGTGGGGGGTATAGCGAGTTCTGGAAGGAGTTGTTTAATGTATTTAATACCTCAACTAGCCCTCTCATACGAAAATATACCCACCAAATAAACACCTGATGTCTATTACAAACTTTGTTGCTAGTGCCTCTAAAGCTGAGGTATCACTAGGATTGCAACACATTAAGTCTAATTGTTTACCCTCGAATCAACTAATAAATAACGGAAACAATCTCCCATTCAATGGTGCTAGGTTGCTTGAAGACCATTTTAATCAGAATTCTGCCGTTAACTTGACTGCTGTTGATACGCAATGTTATTTAGCCGCCGCCTCTTTAATGCATTGTATAGATGGGTGGCAATATTTATCACGCTCTGTTGAAGGTTTAATCTCTGGAGATTTCAAGACATGTGTTCACCTTTCCTATTACTCTGAACTTAGGTCGACAATGTCTTTTTTAGCTACAGAGGGAATCGGAATATTTGACCATGTTCATTTTTGTCAAACATCAAATGGAAGAATACTTAAAGACCCATACTCAAGATATGATAATGGAACCCGTCGTTGGAGCGGATACGGCACACACCAGTTTGTTTGGAAATGTCTCCAGGAATGGATTAGTCAATCTAATAAATCTACATTGGATATATTGAAAGGGTTTTATCACAATGGAAAGCCCTTTAATGAGTGGATTAGCAACATTCCAAATGCAAACAATATAAATGTTATTAATCTGATCATCAAAGATTGGTTAAAAAAATGGGCCTTTGATATTCAAAATTATTATGATGACAGAAAAGCTAGAAATGAATCAAGCTACCGACCTTTAATCAAACAGCAGTATAACAATAATAATCTTGCTCAAATTTTATCGGACTACAGTGCTCTGCTTAGACTTGCTGAACCAGCCAGCACAAATAGATTTTCACTTCTTGACAAGCATTTGTTCAAACTGCTATTTAAAGAGATGCATAGGGGGATAGCGCAAATCGGCTTCCAACATTCTGAAGAGTATCTCTTAACTCAAATGTTCTCAGCCGTCGGTTCGCAAATGGATATCAGCTTAAAACAGCTAATAACTAGTACCAATTATCATCCAATTTTTTCTTTAGCACAGAACACCACTATTGACTCGAACGGGAACCTCGACCCATTAAGCATTTTTTCAAGAGCTTTACTTATGCTTCGTGTTGCAACAGCAAATGTTTCTGTTTTGTTTAAAGATGCAGGAATAACCAAATCCGATATTAGATTTTTGACAGATTATTTAGGAGTTGAAAACGGATTCTGGAAGCCGTCAACTCCAGTTGTTAATTTTGAAGATTTATGGGATGATCTCAAAGAGTCTATTGATGATTTAAGTAATTGGATTTCTAACCAGCAAGCTCAAATTTCATTGAAGGAGATTAATGATCTAAAGTCACTCGAATTAACACAAATCAAACAAATTAACCGAGCAGCTTTGTGGGGTATTGCCATTTAAACAAATGACTTACGTGTAAAGTTTGGCTGGAAGAAATAACAACAGTTTGTGTATTTTTACTTCTTTATCAGATATCTATTCTCATCGATTTTATATGTGTTTGTTATTTTCATTTTATCAATTTGTTCAAAATGAGGGTTACTAAAACAAATACTAACTATAATGGGGTAAAGAACCTCTTTCTCTTTATCATATTTGTTTCAAGCTTTCAAGATGTCCGCATTATCAACTAATGATCCAGTAATTCATGCTGGTTTTATCTAAATAAGGCTGCAATATTTCTGCATTGGTTGAAGCAAAGCTGTGGAATGCTCTTCGCACATGCTACTCCTTATGCCATTCTTCTTCAACATAAAAAGTATCAACCTAATATAGCCTGTAGCGGTTTAACACGTCCTCTCGTTCTGCAAATTTTACACCATTATCCCCAGTGGCTTTTAATTGCAACATTGTAGATTTTTTATGGTTCAATAAAAAACATTAGTGTAAAATAAATAGTACGTTTAGTGAGACCTCCGCTATAAGATGTCGAATCTGCCTGAAATTCTATCTAATCAGCTTTTAAAATATGAAATTCTGTCAGCATTTGATTTTGTTTTTTAATCGGTTCGGTATTTGAGATTGTTTAAGACAAAGCCAAAACCGCATTATGCTAAATAAGGCGAATGAAATTACAGTTGCTGATTTTGAGAAATTTGTTTCGTCTAACAAAATCTGTGTACTCAGAGCTCAATTTGGAATGGGAATCGGGTTTAACAAAGTACTTCATTCTCAATTCGAGCAGAGTTATAAGGGATTAGTAAATGTTGGCTGGATTGATATTTCAAAAATTCAATACCGGTCTAAAGCAATTCGTGATTTTGTTCAAGTATCAATTCCTAAACTTGGATTGTCCAATTCAAATTCAATTCTACCAGGGTATTATTTGTTCCGAAACGGAAAACTGCTTGCCTTTCATCCGGGAACAATTGACCCAACCAAAATAGATTCAAGTGTTCACGGTATAGCTGCATTATTTGGAGTAATCGCAGGTTTAATTGTTGGTATTTCTGAAAGGGATGGTGTAAAAGGGCTGCAAGTTTTTTTGGAAGCAATGGAAGCACCTGTAGCTTTTAAAGTGTTCCGTTTTTTTAAAGAAATCTTACTTATAAATAACTCAAGTTACGCACAGCAAAGACAAAAGGTTGTTTATGAAGACGAGTTGTTAAATGCTTATAATTTATTAAAAGTTTCCACTGATGCAACTGACGAAGAAGTTACTAAGGCTTGGAAAGCAATGCAAAGAAAACATCATCCTGATTTGCATCCAAGTGACGCAGCTGCTAAAACTAAACTTATTCAGGAGATTAATCAAGCCTACGAATTAATCAGGAGGTCAAGGAAAAAGCGAAAGTCAAAATAGATTAAACAATGTTATGCCAAATTATTGTGAGGGACTTGCATTTATACTCTAAAATCTTTACGGAATATCTTTAGCAAATGATGATTGACTGACAGATAATAGCATTGAAATAGTCGGATATCCTTAACTTGGGTTTAATTATTTAATCTATTTTTCTTTCGTAAACTTTTTGCTTTTCTCTCTCTTGCATTTTTTTTCACAGTTACTTCTTTTTTGTAAATCGAAATCTCATCCTCAGTCAGGTTGTCATAAATTTTTGCAAATTGAGCTAATGTCATTTCTAGACCTTCAAGAATTGCATCAACTGTTGTCCAGGATGCATTTTTCTTGCCGTTCACAATTTCTACAATCGATGCATGACGTATACCAGATGCAGTTTCAAGCTTTCTAAAGCTCACGGATTTCTTTTGGTCAGCCGATAGAGTTTGTGGATCAGATTCATCTTTCGTGACTTTTCCCATGGCCTTCAATAAGGCTAAGCCAAGTTTGAATTTTCGTATGTCTTTTTCCTTGCGATCCATCAGATTGGAAAAATCCACCGTTTAGAAATATAATATGGTACTATATCAAGTACCATAATTGAAAATGTGTATATTTGGGTATAATTCAGATTACATTATTCTTGAATCTGAATAAAACTTATTTTGCGATTTCTTCAAACAACTAATTGAAGCTTTCGCTTGGAGTCTCGTCTTGAAACCTCGCAATTTTCAGATGTCACGGGATGATAAGCAAGAGCTCACGTTTAGGCGTGGGCTCCCTTATTCGTGACAGGGCCTTGCGAGGGCCTCAAGACGGTAAGTGGAGACCTGCGCCGTTTTTTTGCACTAACCCTTATTGGCTCCAATTCACCTTTATGCTGCAAATGGTTGAAAGCCGAGCCTGTTTATACTGCCACCCAGTATGCTTCCCTGTTTCAACAGGGTGATGAGGCTGCTTTATCTTATTTCTACAGAGAGTTTTTACCTGCTCTTTCCTTATACGCTAACAAATGGGTTACTGATTTTTCTGCAGCAGAAGAAGTTGCTTCGGGCGCATTTTTAAAGGCTTGGAAGATGCACGAGAAATTAGACAGTTACAACGCTATTCGTGCCTATCTCTACAAAATTGTTTACCACGACAGCATCGATTACCTGCGTAATGAAAAAATGCGTAATGGGAAGGAAACTGATGCAGCTGTGCCCGATATTTCGTTGAACAGTCCTTACGATCAGTTGATACGTACCGAAACGTACCGTCTTATTCATTCGGCCTTAAAAGAACTCAGCCCCGGCAGCCAGCAAATCATCAGTATGTATTACCTGGAAGGAAAATCGACGGGGGATATTGCACGAGAGTTAAAGCTGCATCCAAGTACGGTTAAAACCCAGAAGCAAAGAGGGTTGGAGTTGTTACGGAAAAAAATACTACGGCCCATTCTACTTACGGGTTATTTGTTGATGAATAGCTGCCTGTATTTTTAGCCATTATTGTAATTGCTTTTGCAACTCAGCTTTACTTGGCAGATAGTGTTTGTATTCTTTTGTAAAAATCTGGTTGTTCGTTTTGGGTAAGGTAAATTCAACAACTGTTTTATTTTCTTCTCTGCATAAGATGATGCCTATTGTGGGGTTTTCATCATCTGTTTTCATCATCCTGTCGTAATAGTTCACATACATCTGCATCTGGCCAATATCCTGGTGCGTGAGTTTACCAATCTTCAGATCGATAATAACAAAGCATTTCAGCAGGCGGTTGTAGAATACCAGGTCAACAAAAAAGCTGTCGCCTTCGAACGTAAACCGTCTTTGTCTTCCTTCAAACAAAAAGCCTTTGCCCAGTTCCAGCATAAAATGTTCCAGCTTATCAATAATAGCTGTTTCAAGTTCTGTTTCGGAATAGCGGTTGTCTTCTTTCAGGTTTAAAAATTCCAGAACGTAGTGACTCTTTAATGCATCAATTGGCTTCTCAATAACCTGTCCTTTTTTTGCCAGTTGTTTCATCCCTTTTTTATCTCTGCTGAATGCCAGCCGTTCGTAAATGCCGGCGCTGTATTGTCTTGCAAATTCCCGTACCGACCAATTGTTTTCAATGGCTTCTATCTGGTAAAAGCTCCGTTCTTGTTCGTCAGCGATTTTTAATAACTGAACATAATGAGACCAGGTTAATTCAAATGACAGTTTGCTGTTACGAGACAGCGTTTCGTAAGGTGAGGTGCCGGATGTTTTTTCAGAAATCCGAGACGGTGTACCGGATTTTTGTGCTGTTGATTTCCGAGACGCTGTATCGGAAATCTTATAGGCGAGGTAGAATTTCCTGCAGTTCTCCAGATTGTCTACCGAATACCCTTTTCCAAATTCGGCAGTTAAGTACTGGCTGATTGTTTTTAATGTTTCTTTTGCGTATTCAGCCCTTTGCCGTCCTTTCTGTTCGTATTCAACAATCATTCTGCCAATTTCGAAATTCGTAACCAGCATTGTTGTATTTACATTTCGTACAACCTGTTTTCGAGCTTCATCAACCAGTTTTTTGATGCTGTTGATTAGTGCGTTATGCGGTATAAGTTTTGACATTGAACAAATATACTGTTTCAGTATTTTTTTATAGCAGGCATCCAACAATAAGATCAGGCAAATGAGTTTAACTGAATAATGCGTGTGGATTAGGGGAAGTAACTGAATGTAAAAAGTTTATTTAGTACCATAAAGGGGATGTGTTCTGTATGCTACATTTTTTTTGGGTTTTGTAGTCCAAAATGCCGGAATCTTCGTTGTTAGAAAAAGACTGAGTAACTTAATAGCATGAAAGAAACCTCCTACAGCGATATGGATCAACCTGCCTATCGCATTGCTTACCTTATTGCCGGTTATATACGTAACACGCTAACCAAAACGGAACATGCCGAACTGGACGATTGGGTAAATGAAAGTGATCATAACATGCAGTTGTTTGAAGACCTAACTGATGAAGAAAACATCAAAGCAAATCTTGCCAAGATGGATTTGGTATTGGTAGATCAACACTGGCAGGAAGTAAATAACAATCTTGCGCAGGCAGAAAACGAATACAGAAGAAAGCAAAAAAGAACAATATGGTCAATGGCAGCTGCCATTGTCATCATCATCAGTGGCGCAGTTTTGTTTTTACAATTGGTTAAAAGCAAACCGGAGCAAACCACTGTAATCAATGCTGACTCACTGCAATTATTACCGGGTAGTAACAAAGCAATTTTAACGCTTGCAGATGGTTCGGTAGTTGATTTGTCAACAGCAAAGAATGGTGTTATTGACAGTAACCTCGTTTCTCATGCCAACAAGCCGGCTGATGGAGAGTTAGTGTATGAAGCTAAAAACAACGGCCCCGTTTCAGCCCTTCATGCACTCTCCACACCGGTGGGTGGTCAGTATAAAGTAACACTTGCCGATGGCAGTAAGGTTTGGCTCAATGCGTCCACTACGCTCAGGTATCCTGCTACATTTAACGGTAAGGAGCGCAGGGTGGAAGTGAATGGCGAAGCCTATTTTGAAATAGCAAAAAATGAACAGCAGCCGTTTCGGGTAGTGTTGCCCGATAGTTCGGTTGTTACGGTTACCGGTACACAGTTTAATGTGATGTGTTACAGTACTGCAGACGCAAAGGAAGTAACACTGATTGAAGGGAAAGTACATGTTGCACACAAAAGGAAAGAGCAACAATTACAGCCGGGAACCCAGGCTACCATATCGGTTGCAGGTTTACAGAAACATACAGGTGTAGATGTAGAATCCATTATAGGATGGAAAAATGGGTTGTTTGTATTTCATGATGCATCTATTGAAAAGGTGATGACACAAATAGAAAGATGGTATGGGGCAAAAGTGGTTTACAATGCTAAAACAAAGCAATTACTGAATGCAGAAATATTACGTAGTGAACCATTGCCCAAGTTGCTAAAGCTGCTGGAGCTAAATGGATTCGTTCATTTTAAAATTGAAAACAAAACCATTTATGTATTACCCTGACGATTAAATATGCCGACGGTTAATGCAAACAAAAAACCGGAAGTGTTGCGACCACCTCCGGCGAATGTTTGGGTTAACCCTGTTATCAATTGAGGCTGTCAACCGAATTTCAGAAACCCAAACATTACAAAACTATGCAATTAACTATTGCAGGATACTGCTGTAAAAAATTTCTAACCATGAAACTTCTATGCGTGCTGACAATAGCGGCCTGCATACAGGCTTCGGCCGGCAGTTTTGCACAAACTGTATCAGCTTCGTTTACCAATACACCTATTGAAAAAGTTTTTAAGGAAATCACCCGCCAAACTGGGTATTCGTTTATTTACCAGCGCAACCAGTTAGAACAAACAACTCCTGTTACACTTACGGTTAAGAACGAACAACTGGAACAGGTGTTGCGCAAGTGTTTCGAAAAGCAACCATTTACCTATACTCTTGTAGACAGGTACATTGTAATACAAACCAAGGCAACTGTTACCAGCAACTCTGCTTTGCCAATAAGCACAGCTCTTACTGTAACGGGTAAAGTTGTGAATGAAGCGGGTGAAGAATTGGAGGGTGTTACCATTACTGCAAGAAAAACGGGTAAGGTTACCGTAACAAACAGGAAAGGCGAGTTCACGTTAAATGATATTGTAGAAGATGATATTTTGATAGTTACAAGTGTAGGTTATCAAAAAGAAGAGGTTGCCGTAAAAAAGCGTTCGTTTATTGCAATTTCATTGCGCATTGAAATAAATACTCTTGATGAAACAGTGATTATTGGATATGGTAAAACATCGCAACGGTTTTCTACCGGTTCTGTAAGTAAAATATCAGGCAGTGATATTGCAAAGCAGCCTGTTGTTAATCCTTTGGCAGCACTACAGGGACGTGTACCCGGACTTGTTGTTAATGCTACAAGTGGAGTACCAGGCGCTTCTTTTACCGTTCAGATACGTGGCCAAAATTCACTCAATCCAAATCCTTTAAGTAATGCGGGTATTCCTCCTCTGGATAATCCTTTGTTTATTATTGATGGCGTCCCTTTTGCTCCGCAGAACTATAATATCAATCAACTGCGATCAGTAAGTTCGCCTGGAAATAATCCCTTATACGGTAACCAATATGGAGGTGTAAGTCCGTTCAATGCGATTAATCCTGCCGATATCGAAAGTCTTGAAGTGTTACGGGATGCTGATGCTACTGCTATTTATGGATCACGTGCTGCAAATGGTGTAATTCTGATAACGACCAAAAAAGGGAAGCCCGGAAAAACAAAATTTAATCTGAACATCAACACCGGGCAAAGCCGTATAACCAGAAGTATGGATTTGTTGAATACGGCTGATTACGTAGCTATGCGGCATGAAGCTTTTCGTAACGATGGCATCATTCCTAATGCAAATCCGGGATCGGTTGGTTTTGCACCAGACCTGCTATTGTTTGATACGCTGAAAAGTACCGACTGGCAGAATTATTTTTTAGGAGGATCGGCGAAAATGACGGTTGCAAACGGCACTTTATCCGGAGGTACAGCACAAACAAATTTTCTGATAGGAGCAGGGTTTACACAGCAGGATTATATACTGCCGGGAAATTTTAAAAACTACAGAACCTCGTTCAACACAAATCTTCGACATAACTCAGAGGATAAGAAATTTCATATAGAACTGTCTATAAATTATTCATTTGAAAAGAATCATTCATCAGGCAACCAGTTTTTATTACAATCGTTTACATTGCCGCCAAATTATCCTGATCTTCTTACACAAACGGGGGATTTGTTGTGGTCGTACAATGGCGTACAATTATCGAACCCGCTGGCCTACCTGAAGCAAACCTATGCAGTAACCAATAATCATTTAAACAGCAATCTGCAGGTTGGATACCAACTGCTAAAAGGGCTTTCATTAAACGTTAGTGCAGGCTTTAATTCATTTAACGGCAGAGAAGAATCACAAACTCCGCAAGCAAGTATTGACCCCGTTTCGGGTGGCGTTTCTGCGGCAAGATTCGGCACGAATGAATTTCAAACATGGCTTATTGAACCCCAATTGGAATATAAATTGAAAACTGGTAAGGGTACCTTAACAATTTTGACCGGTGGCACCTATCAAAAAAACACCAACACACAGACGCTTTTGGAAGGGTTAGGATTTCCCAATGATGATTTGCTCGGTTCAATCTCTGCTGCATCTGTCAAGAATGTTAGTGATGCTTTTTTTGAGAAAAAATACGTCGCCGCATTTGCCCGTGTAAACTACCTGCTCCATAAAAGATATATGCTTAGTTTGAATGGCCGGAGAGATGGTTCCAGCAGGTTTGGCCCGGGAAAGCAGTTTGGTAATTTCGGTTCAATTGGTGCGGGTTGGATTTTTTCGGAAGAGACAATCGTTAAAGAGCGGTTCAAGGTTCTGAGTTTTGGAAAATTGCGAACCAGTTTTGGAACTACCGGCAGTGATAATATTGCCGATTACCAGTATTTGAGCCGATGGGGAGTAATTACACCTTCGTATCAGAATACTGTGGGTTACACACCACAAAATTTATACAACAATGAACTGCAATGGTCAGTAACAAAAAAGTATGAGGCTGGTTTAGAACTTGGCTTTTTCAAAGACCGGTTGTTTGTGAACGCAGTTTGGTACAAACATCGATCGGGAAATCAACTTGTTACTTATGTATTACCAAGCCAAACCGGCTTTAGAGGCATAACCGCTAATTTTCCTGCTTTGGTTGAAAACAGGGGATGGGAATTGCAATCGTCCGGTTCCATCATCAAGCAGAAGCATTTTACCTGGAGCAGTAGTTTTAATATCACTATTCCACGTAACGAACTTGTTGCTTTCCCCGGAATTGAAAACAGCAGCTATGCAAATGTGTATGTTGTTGGTCAGTCATTGAGTGTACTGAATCTGTTCAACTATGCAGGCGTAAATCCGTCAACTGGTATTTATGAATTTGAGACTAAAAATGGTAATTCTGTTAATCCTGCTAATGCAGACCGTTATATAGTCGGTAACCTGGACCCAAAGTTTTATGGAGGGTGGGGTAATACATTTTCATTCAAAGGGATTGCTCTCGACATTTTCTTCGAATTCAGAAAACAAACAGGTGCTAACTATTTGCAACAGATCAACAGTTTTATACCGGGAACAATGTATAATCAACCACTTGCTATTTTAGACCGCTGGCAAAAGCCAGGTGATAATAGCAACATACAGAAATTCTCAGCTCAGCCATCTGCTGTTCTTCAGAACGCCGCAAACGCCTTTATGCGCTCAAGCGGTGCATATGGTGACGCATCGTTTATTCGTTTGAAAACACTTTCACTTACTTATGATTTTCAAATGCAACAACTTGAAAGAATGAAGTTATCTGGTCTTAGATTTTATGTGAATGCACAAAATCTGTTGCTCATTACCCGTTATCAGGGAAATGATCCCGAGACAAAAAGCTTTTATTCCTTGCCTCCCTTGCGGACTCTTGTTGCAGGCTTACAAATCACTTTTTAAAATGAATAACATGAATTTAAGATATTGTACATTATCAACACTGTTTGTTTCCTTCTCGTTTTTTTGCTCCTGTAAAAAAATGATTGAAGTAGACGCACCCAAAAATCAATTGGTAACATCTACCGTGTTTAAAGACAGCGCTGACGCTACTGCAGCGGTAGTGGGTATGTACACGAGTATCATGCAATTCTCAACAACCATCAATTTTGCAAACGGCGCTATTACGATTTACAGCGGGCTTGCATCGGATGAACTGCAAACAACATCAACGAATGCAACAGTTTTGAATTTTTATAGTAATACAATTTCACCCGACAATTCATTGAATAATGAATTGTGGAGATATGCTTACGAAATTATTTACCAGGCAAACGCCTGTGTTGAAGGTTTGTCAGCAAGTAAAACACTGAAGCCATCGGTTAAAAATCAACTACTGGGTGAAGCAAAATTTATAAGAGCTTTTTTCTATTTCAATCTTGTGAATCTGTATGGTGATGTGCCGTTGATTACCACCATTGACTACAAGAAAAATGCAGTAATGCCAAGGAGCAGTATTACTGACGTGTATCAACAAGTGATCAATGATTTGAAAGATGCAGAGGGTTACCTTTCAGCAGGATATGTAACTGCCGGAAGAAACCGGCCAAACAAATTTACAGCCAATGCATTGCTTGCAAGGGTGTATTTGTACCGGAAACAATGGCAAGAAGCAGAAGCGGAGGCAACAAAAGTTATAGGTGCAGGAGCTTATGCGCTCGAAACAGACTTAAACAATGTTTTTGTTAAGTCTAGCAGGGAGTCAATCTGGCAAATGCCTCCTCTTCAGGCACCGCTGGGACTTGCTGAGTGTCGACAATTTATTCCTTTGGGTTCAGCAACGCCGGTATATGCAATTTCTGAGTCGCTACGAAATGTATTTCCCGTTAACGATCAACGAAAACAGCAATGGCTTAGCCCCCGTGTTGTGAACGGAATAACCTATCATATTCCGTTTAAGTATAAGCTGCGAACCTCTGCAACTGCTGATGAGCATTACGTTGTTTTTAGATTGGCTGAACAATATCTGATACGTGCAGAAGCAAAAGCGCAGCTGAATGATATAACTGCTGCTCTGAATGATTTGAATGTTGTTAGGTCCAGATCTGGATTAACAAATGTATCAGCAAATTCTAAAGATGTGCTTTTAGCTTTGATTGCTACTGAGCGTCAATTAGAGATGTTTTGCGAATGGGGACACAGGTGGTATGATTTGAAAAGAACCGGAGCGGTTTCTTCAGTTTTATCTGTTGCAAAGTCTTCATGGCAGGACAGCGATGCACTGTTTCCCGTGCCTTTCAACGAAACTCAACTAAACCCATTTCTAACACAGAACCCCGGGTATTAATCGATTAATTACAGTTTATGAAAAAAAGAATTGTTATTACCCTGCTACTCGCAGGAGTAACAGGCGTTTGCTTTGCACAAAAGCAAGTGATTGAACCTGCAAAACTGAAAGAACAAGTTCCCGATGTATCATTTACAGTTACTGAAGCCGGGGTAAAAACGGTGCGGAAGTTAAGCAACTACAAAGGAAAAATAGTACTGCTCGATTTCTGGGGAGTTAATTGTCTTGATTGCATTGCAGCAATGCCGAAAATGCTGGATTTTCAACAGCGATATAAAGACAATTTACAGATCATTATTGTTACACGAAATACAGAAGAGCAGATTTCGAAACTATGGAAGAAGCTTGGGTTATTGCCGGATGGGATGAAATGGATTAATGCCGGAAAGCAATTGCCGTTTATTACGAATGATTCTGTATTGCAACGGATATTTCCTTACAAAGGACTGCCAACACACGTATGGATAGGAAAGGAGAGTGAGTATGTTTCGATGGCTTATAGTACTTCCACCACGGAGGGGAATATTCAAAAATTAGTGAAAGGACACCCTGTTAACTGGGATCAAATAAGTGGAGTAGAGTTAAATGCAGATACGCTTTTAGACAACCCTTTTTTATGGTTAAATGATCAAAATTATCAAAACAGGTCTATTCCTTATTTTTCATTTATTGGTCCTCGCATTGAATTTGGGGAAGGAGGATATGGGCCTGTAAAGGTGATTTATGATTCTGCTACAGCAAAGGCACGAGGGGTTAGCTGCATGAATAAAACAATTATCGAACTCTATAAAGAAGCATACAGGGACAAGTTACCTTTTAAACCATTTATACCAAACAACCGAATTGTACTTGAAGCGAATGATCAATCAAAATATTTCGCACCCCGCTATGATTCGAACTACTATTCCTGGGCTTCCCGAAACTTATTTTGCTATGCGTTAAAATGCCCGGTTAAATTGGTCGATTCGATTTATCCATTCATGCGAAAGGATTTAGACAGATTTTTCAATCTTACCAGCAAAATTGAAAAAAGAAATATCAAATGTTGGGTGTTTAAACAGATAAATACAGAAGTAAACTTTGTATCAAAAAATGGGAAGGCCAGATATGAAAGGGAGAAGGGACGTTTGCTTATCCGGAATAGTTCGATCAAAAATCTGACTTATGCAATAGAGGATTTAGTTCGAGAAAAATACCCAGACATGCCGGTAATTGATGTTACGGATTACACAGGAAATATCGATATTGATTTGCCATGGAGTGATGATTTAAAAACGTTGTCGATAATTGATTTTAGAAAGGAAATGCAGAAGTTCGGATTGGATATTGTTGAAGAATATTTTCCAATCGAGATGCTTGTAATTAGTGAAAAGCCGAAAAAATGAAGTAAAAAAAGCTGTTCATGGTACATGAACAGCTTTCGGTGATTTTTATTGAATGCCTCTTGGATGCGCAACTGTTGCAATGGATTGTTCACCTGATTTAAGTTGATAAACTCCGGGTTCAACCAACTCCACTTGTTCAGATGTAAATCCTACTCGGCAGTTATAACCGCTTCCCGAACAATCTCCTTGTGGAATTGACATGCCGGAACCAAGGTAGCTAACTTGAGCGTTTGTGAGCGTGTTATCACTGCCTTGACCAGAGTTTACCTGAAAGAAGTAATAGGTGGTTTGTTTTTTTGCTCCTGTTTTTTTTGCTGAATAGGTAAAGGCACTGAAGCAAATTCCGATTGCAACAATCATCAATGCGAGAACATACTTTTTCATAATTTTTAATTTAGGTGTAAAAAAAGCCTACTGTTTTATACAGGTGGTCGGCTAATCCTGTTTATTGCAATAAAGACGTAATTCGTGATTGTGTATTTGAAAAGAAACTTACTATACAAAGTTGGTTAACAGTCTGCAATTATTTTTTAGAAAACAGTTTGAGCGATGCTGCAAAAGTGTTGCAATTGGAACTAATTGCGCCGCAGGGCACCTGGTGTATACCCGAATTTTTTTCTGAATGCAGTAATAAAGTTTGTGGTTAAAGGGTAGCCAACAAGTGCTGCTATTTCTTTAATTGGTTTATCACTGTTTAAAAGAAGATGATGAGCGTACTGCATTTTTTGATCGGTGATAAATTCAAACAGACTGCTGTGGAAAAGCTGGCGAAAACCTGTTTTTAGCTTGAATTCATTTATTGCAACTTTTTTCGCAAGCGATTTAATTGTTGGTGGTTTTTGATCGATTGAGTTTTCAAGAATAGATTTTACTGTATGAATTTTGCCAACTTCGAAGGATGTATAATTATACTGTTTGTTTGTTTTACGATAAGTTAGTTCAAGTAATTGATAAAGGATTTCCCTGACTTTTAAATCAAAGAAGTATTGTTTTGATTGCTCGTGTAAATCGTCAGCATAAAGTGGACTAAATAGGTTTAATTTTAAGAGAGCGTTTCCATTATTCATCTTTTAAAAAGAATAACATGGAAAAGAAAGTCAAACAGTCCACAGAAAACTTCATTAAGGAT